>Ga0067045_1002321_pt1 | contig 485211 bp, 478 predicted proteins | sample TerdegcTABiofilm_FD_59184 | JGI IMG/M metagenome (GOLD analysis project Ga0067045, IMG submission 59184) | Combined Assembly of (Gp0054472, Gp0054536) Wastewater bioreactor microbial communities from Singapore -Terephthalate degrading...
CCTGACGCTTGAGTTCGACACTGAATTTTCTTCGCTGCTTCATGGCAAGATCCTTCCTCCCGTTCTCCGGGATGTTCGGTCCTGCCGACTACTCTAACATATTTTGTCCAACGCGGGGGGTGCATTTCAAGATGCCGTATGGCCCAGTAGACGAATTTAATGCAAGTGTCATTTCTGAGTCCCCTCAGACATTTACCCAAGCTGAAGTTGTGATCAATGGCACTGATCTACTTTTGATCTCAGTGGGCCATATGTTCGGCACAGCAGCCGCCGTGGTGCGTCGACTGAAAAGCGATGGTGTAAATTGCGGGCTTGTTAACCTTCGTTATATCAAACCACTACCGGAGGATCAATTAGTAGATTTGATAAAAAAGGTTCCAAGAGTAAGCTCCCTAGAAGAAGGAGTGTTAGATGGAGGAGTAGGCAGCGCACTAGCAGCACTCATATTAGATCGTAACCTGAAATGTGAATTACTTCGTATTGGTATTCCCTGCACGTTTGTTGAACCCGGTGCAAACGAAGAGTTAAGAAAACAATATGAATTGGATCCGGAAGGGGTACTTTTAAAGATCAAAAAGCGATGGTTCGAAAAATGAGAATTACAAAGCGTTTGGATAATAGAGTTGCTGTTGTGACGGGGGCCTCGCGAGGTATTGGTAAAGCAATAGCTCTTGAATTTACTAAACATGGCGCAAAAGTTATCGTTGCTTACAATAACAATAGAGAAAAGGCAGAAAACGTTGTACACCAAATCCTAAAAAAGGAGGTGAAGCGTTGGCTGTTCAAGTTGATGTATGTAACCGAAGTGATGTAAAGAAAATGTATGAAATTACATGCGACCGATTCGGCCGCATCGATATATTAGTCAACAACGCAGGCATCCTGAAACAAAAACCTTTTATTCAAATAACGGATGAAGAGTGGGATCATATGCTTGCAGTTAATCTAAAGGGCGTATTCATTTGCACACAAGAAGTCGTTTCTTTCTTCTCCCAGCAGCAACGTGGGTGTATTATCAACATGACATCTGTAGGGGGTCAGATGGGTGGACTTAATGCACCGCACTACGCGGCAGCGAAAGCTGGTGTCATATCCTTCACGAAATCAACTGCACGAATACTTGCTCCAATGGGAGTGAGAGTTAATGCGATTGCGCCTGGATTCATTCGTACTGATATGTACGACGATATCATTTCCAGAACACCAAAATCACAAATTAATGAAAGCATTCTATTGGGTCGTCCTGGTGAACCTGAAGAAATCGCTCACGCTGCGTTGTTCCTCGCCTCAGACGAAGCGCTTTATATTACAGGACATATTCTGAATGTTAACGGGGGATATTATTTGGGAGCAGGGAGTTAAAAAATGAGGTTCTTCTCCAAATTAGTTGCTAGTAGCGAACGCGTTTTTAATAATTAAGCAGAAATATTCCGTATCATGAAAGCCATAGGCTCCGCGTTTAATGACCTTGATTTTGTTATTAATTCCTTCCAGGCGACTCGTGTGAAGAGGAAACCGGCAATGGTTGATAATTCCATAGGCGTATCGTTGAAGCGTTTTCGCAAAGGTTATCAAGGATCGTATTGTGCTTTCGCGAGCGATATCGCACCAGAAGTCAAGAAATCTCTGTGCACATCGGGGGTATCTATATTCCCAGAGCTTCTTCAGATAGTCTTTCAGGAGATAGACCGTCATCAGAGGTTGATTCATTTTAAGCAACGCTTTGAGCCGGGGCTTCTCTTTCTCGCGGAGATTTTCTCTCTTCTTCAGCAGAAGATAATGGCTGCCTTTGATCACGTCTTTCCCTTCTTTAAGAGCCTTGCGATATTCCCGGTTACGAACGGCGTCGATTACCCGGCCAAAGGCTCGGACCACGTGAAACTGATCGAACACGATCGCCGCTTGCGGACAACATTCCTGCACCGCCTTGATATAAGGGTCCCACATATCCATGGCGATCGCTTTAATAGCTGCTCTCTGCTCATCATTGAGCGTGTCAAAAAACGCTTTGAGGGTTTCATAGCGCCTGTCCTTGCCAACCCTGCCGGTTTGCCAATCGATGATCACGGTCAGATAGTGGTGCCCTTTTCTCAGGGAAATCTCATCGACGGCGAGAGCTGTCAATGGGAATTTAAAAGTGTACCAATTATGGGAACGTAAAAGTGTACCACACCCGACACTTATGTTTGTTTACGGTGGAGATGTTGTTACCATATCTTCTCCTTGTTTGGGATGAAGCTGTTTGCTGAAGGTATGCTCTTTGAGACGATAGCTGTGGCCCTTGATGTTTATCACCCTGGAGTGGTGAAGGAGCCGATCAAGGATGGCCGAGGCGATCTTCCGGACGCTGCAACCGTTGCGATAAAGTGCAATTATGTCCATAAATACCTCCTTGGAGATCATCGGCAACACCTCCTCTCTCGAGAGGCAATGTTACCATCGGTTCATCCTCCAGGTGATACACTTTTCATTCCCATTTTTGGTACATTATTACATTCCCGTTGATAGAAGCTCCGGCACCCCAATATCTTCCAGGGAATATTTCTCCTGAAGATACAGTTTATGAAGCTCTTTTATCGTTTTCCAGTCCAGATCGAGATGACGGGCAATGTCCCGAATAGGCAAAAAACGGCACAGCTCCAAAATATAACACGCCAGTCTCCGGGTTATCCTCAAGTGAATATCCACGAGCCCCAGATCTTCCACAACGATACCGCACCTTCGGCATCTAACCTTCCGGTAACCGTACTGAATCCACGTCTTCGCTCCAAACACGTTCATGTCACGAATTACCCAAGAAAATAGTTGGTTGTATGACATATGTATCTCATGAACGTGCTATGATGGCCGCTGCACGAGTTGCTGAAGCGCTTGAACTTCCAGGATTCAAACCCACAGCGGTTGCAAATACGAATAACAGACATCTTATGAAGGCATGTTTAGAACAAAAAGGAATTCCGACATTACAATTTAAATTAGTCAGTTCGTACAGAGAATTTATTGAATTCATTACAGAATACAAACAGGCCATAATAAAGCCATCGTTTGGAAGTACGGGATCCTTAGGTGTAGAATTAACTACAATTAACGATAGAAAAAATAATATAGTTTTTATAAAAGCTCAACAGGAATCGGGAAATGGAAAAGTTATTGTTGAAACCTATTATCCAGGCCAAGAGTATAGCGTTGATGGATACGTAGGAAATGAGGGAGAGGTCACGGTTCTCAGTGTTGCGAATAAGTTTACTTTAGGTTCTAACAACAATTTCGTGATTAAAGGCTTTGCCCTAGGAAAGAGCACAGCGTGTGTTGCGAGCAGTAATGAAAAGATCATGAAAGAAATAATTGAACTAAGCTCTCGAACAGTCACTTCACTTGAAATTAATAACTCTTTTTTCAGTTTAGACATTATTGATGGAGAAAATGGCCTGATGGTAATTGATGCCGGGTTGCTCATGGATGCAAAAATTGATCGATTGCTTTTTTTTGCAGGCCTTGATGTATACACACTGCGTTGCTTGCTGGCGATCGGTAAGTACACTCATAAACGAATGGAGTGGAATTGTAAAAATCGTGGTTACGCATTGCGTTTCCTTTATGCAAATAGTGAAGGAATAATATGGCAACATTGCAACTCTAATCTGCATAGTAGCATAGCCAATCATGGGAACAGCAGGATAGCAATCGAATGGGAACGGCAAAACGGAGATTATGTCCGTCCCCCGTTATCATTGTCAGATACAATCGGGTGGATAATGGTGGAATCAAGTGATAGATCAACAGCATGGAAAATTGCTTCGGAATTTACAACAGATAAGTGTTTCTCTTTAATTCAGGGGTGATGGTAAAAGCATGAAGCGGCGTAGAGTATGCATTGTTCAAATGGCACCTCAAGATGTCAAGTCTGACCTAAAACAATATAATTCTGTTATACCTCTTAAGAGTGCTGGCATATTCGACGATATTGTAATAGCAGTGCCTGATGTTATTCAATCCGATATTATCAAAGAATATGCAAATTATTGGCAAGTTAGTTTTTTTAAAGGTGACAATCTCAATATTGCAAAACGTATCTTTGATTGTACTGTCAATTTTAATGCTGAAACAGTTGTTAGAGTCCTTGCGTGGTGGTTTTTTGTAGATATATCCCTTATTTATCGACTGATTCTTTTTCTCGAAAAAAACAAATTGGACTACGTTTTGTGTCCCACAGATTTTGATATTAGATTCGCGGCAGACGTAACAAATAAAGATTTTTACTTTAAAGTCCATGATTCTGTGTTGAAACATCAAATCTCGCAAAGTTTACAATAACAATATCTCTTCAACCCTTGGTCATATGCTGAGTTATATCCGAACTAATTTAATATCAAAACTTTTAATAAAGTACCTATCTATGATCGAGAAAAGTTTTTAGAAATCCGGCGAATCATGAATGAGGTATGGCCAGAGAGATGGGACGCATTAGATACCCCTGTCCAACCATATGTAATGGCCGCCAAAGTATTCCGAGTAAAAGACCATTCTTCTAAGGTTTTAGACCTAGCGTGTGGTTACGAAGCAGGGACGAATTATTTGGCCTCTGTTGGTTTTCAAGTCATAGGCGTGGATAAAGACCCAGATGCTATAGCAATCTGTAAAAATAGGTGGGGCAGTCAACGATTGCTGTCATTCATCGCCAGCGATTACAAAGACCTAAATTTCGATCCCTCATACTTCGACCTGGTTGTTTCCTTTCATACAATGGAACACATTGCGGATGATTATCACTTCTTGAAGTCCTGTCATAGATGGTTGAAAACAGGGGGGGGTTGATGTTGGAAGTTCCTCTACTAATGAAAAGGCCCTTCATTGACATATCGGAGCCCTTGAATCCTTTACATGTGCGGGAGTACTCCCAAAAAACTTTGGTGGCATTACTCAGTAAATGTCAATTCGAAATTATTAGTGTTTATGGGGCGAGTCGTGGTTGCTATGTTGACTCCCCAAAAGCTAGGAATGCAATCCTTATTATTGCACGCAAGTACAGTTAGGAGACATAAAATATGGAAGACATTTGTATTATGATGATCGGAGGGGGTGTGCAAGAGGCGCGAGCAGTGCAGGTGGCTAAAAACCACGGTTTCAAGGTGCTTGTAACCGACCGTAATCCCAGCGCACCAGCTTTCTCTAATGCTAACTATAAAGCTGTAATAGACGGTCGTGATATAGAGGGTCTTGTCGCTTTCGCTTTGCTAAACAAAAAACGAATGAACATTTCTGGAGTTTTTACCTTTACTGAACTGGTAACTAGTGTTGCTTCAGTCGCAATGGCTACAGAGTTGCCTGGTGTTTCGTTGCAAAGCGCAGTAGCCTGTCAAAATAAAGCTTTATGCAAAGCTATTTGGCTGGAGGCACGTATTCCAACTCCTGCTGGTACTTCTGCACACTCATTTGATGAAGCATTAAATATAATTCGTAGAATTGGGTCTAAAGTTTTTATTAAACCAACAGTCGGCTTCGGGGACAGGAGGCTAGGCGTATTAACTCAATTTCTGAACTTGATGAGTTCTTTGCACAACCAAATGTGCGTTCTGGAGTCGTGGAAGTACTAGTGGAGGAGTTGGCTGAAGGAACAATGCATGATGTTAATGGTTTGTTTGACAGCAAAAACATGTTCCATCCATTAGGTATCGTTGATCGATACTTTTTAGATGATTGGCCTGTTGAAAGAGAGATTCGAACGCCGTCAATTTTAACTGAAGAGAGGCAACAAGATTTATACCGACTTCTTGAATTAGGATCAAGAGCTTTAGGTATAAATTGGGGCCCAGTAAAAGGGGATGCTGTTCACACGGAATCAGGATTTAAACTTCTTGAGGTCGCCCCCCGACTGCATGGACCCAAAAATTCTTTATACCTTTTACCAATGTCAGGTCTTGATCCTATACTTCCAAGTCTATTGACAATTACCGGACGCACTGTGCCTGAGGAAAAATTACGGTTGCATCAAGACAGCTATGTTATTTGTAGAGCGTTATTGCCTTCGCCAGGGCAAGTATTACAGATCTCAGGGATTGAAGAAGCCTGCCGCCTACCCGGTATTAAGGAAATTATGCTGTTTGTTGCAAACGGGGATGTTATTCATCCTTATAGGAACTCTACAAATGTTCCGGGATATATATTTGCGTCAGGCCAATCTTTTAAAGACTGTGAAGATGCTTTGATGAGGGCAATATCTCTTATATCCTTCGATATAGGACCCATACAATGACTTTGCATAATTTGGTAACCATAATTCGTAGGTACACATTAGTAGCTATATATCACGCTGGCTCAGGTCACCCTGGTGGATCTCTATCGTGTGTTGATCTCTTAGCGTATCTGTGGACTAAAGAACTTCATTGGCAACCCGCAAATCCTAAAAATGATAACAGAGACCGTTTTGTCCTTTCCAAAGGCCATGCATGCCCGGCGCTTTATGCGGCTGCCGCAGAGATTGGTTTGATTCCTCATCATGAGCTTTTGCGTTTTCGTAAGATTGGTAGTCAACTGCAAGGCCATCCGCATGTCCTTGACACTTCCTGGGTCGAAACAAGTACTGGCGGCTCTTTGGGCCAAGGCTTCTCTGCCGCTATTGGCATGGCTATTGGATTGCGCTACAAAAGCAGTTCGGCACGGGTTTACGTCATGCTGGGCGATGGAGAACTGCAAGAGGGGGAAGTCTGGGAGGGTGCTATGTGTGCGGGACATTATAAATTAGATAACCTTTGCGGCATCGTGGACTACAATAAAATGCAAAGCGATGACCTCAATGAGAATATTATGAAGTTGGAACCACTAAGGGGTAAGTGGGAAGCATTCAACTGGCACGTAATCGAGATTGACGGCCACGACTTTAAGCAGATGGATACCGCCTTTGCTGAAGCCAGGAAGACTAAGGGAAAACCTACCATGATCATCGCTCATACTATCAAGGGAAAGGGTGTTTCATTCATGGAAGGTTCGCCTCTCTGGCATGGCAGTGTCAAGTTACGAAAAGATGAACTAGTGCAGGCACTGCGTGACCTAGCTACACCAGAAGACCAAATCAAAAAGTATTTAGATGGCACAATTTGGGGATAAAGATGATTGAGAAAAAAAATGAAAGTGGTCCATTGCTAATAGGTATCACCGGTGATACCTTGCGTGAGGCTTTCGGTAAAACTTTGGTAAAACTTGCTGAACGCTATCCTAATTTCGTAGTGTTCGACGCTGATATTGCCGGGGGTACTGGTACACATCATTTTCGCAAGGCCTACCCGCAGCGTTTCTTCCAGTTTGGAATCGCTGAACAGAACATGATGGCAGTCGCAGGTGGGTTTGCCAGCACTGGTGTGGTACCATTCGTCACCACGTTCGCCGTGTTTTGCCTGCGCGCCCTGGAGCAGGCCCGTCTTTCCATCGCCTACGCACGGCGTAATGTAAAAATAGTAGCCAGCCACCCAGGGTTGGATGTAGGACCTGACGGCGCTTCAGCCCAAGCATTGGAGGACCTGGCCGCATTCCGAGCTATCCCTGGCATGGTCGTCGTTTCGCCAGCAGATCCGCTGGAGGTGGAGCAGGCGACCGAGGCGATCCTGAACTACGAGGGGCCAGTCTACATGCGCACCGGCCGCAGCCCGGCCAGGCGGATCTTGAGTTCTTACTATCGTTTTGAGCTAGGCAAAGGCAGGATCTTGTGGGACGGCCGCGACGTAACCATCGTGGCTTGCGGAGTGGAAGTGGCACGGGCATTGGATGCCGCCAAACTGCTGGCGCAGGAAGGAATTTCGGCACGAGTACTGAACATGTCCACCCTCAAGCCGATAGATACTGCGCTACTGGTACGCTGCGCTGAAGAAACCGGTTGCTTCGTCACGGCCGAAGATCACAACATCCACGGTGGCCTAAGCAGTGCCGTGGCCGAGGCCTTGGCCCAAACCCATCCCTGCCCCGTCGAGTTTGTCGGGGTGCACGATATCTTTGGAGAGTCAGGCGAACCGGACGAGCTGGCAGAAAAGTACGGATTAACAGGGTCCTACATCACCGCCGCTGCAAAACGAGTGCTGGAACGCAAAAGGGGGAGGTAAATGCAACTTATGGGCAAGGTGGCACTGGTCACCGGTGGAAGTAGAGGTATAGGGCGCGCCATTGCGATTGCTTTGGCCGACGTAGGTGCACATGTAGTTTTGACATACAATTCCAACCAAGTTTTCGCTAATGAAGTTATAAATACTATCACTATGCGTGGGGGTAAATCCATATCAATTCAGATGACACTGGAGGATAGTGTCAGCGTGAGACGATGTATCACTTTAGTAAAAGAACGATTTGGGTCAATCAACATTCTTGTAAATAATGCCGCCATTGCCCAGGAGAAGCCGTTTGATACTATTACGGACGCCGATTGGGACCGCATGCTGGCTGTAAACCTTCGTGGACCCTTTATATGCTGTCAAGAAGTTTTGCCAGAAATGATCGCAAATGGATGGGGAAGGATTATTAATATCACTTCAATTGGTGGGCAATGGGGCGGGTTCAATCAAGTCCACTACGCCGCATCAAAGGCCGGCCTTATTAGTCTGACGCGATCCCTCGCTCGCATTTACAGCAGGCACGGAATTACAACTAATGCGGTAGCGCCGGGATTAGTTGGAACAGAGATGTCTACACGTGAACTCGATTCCGATGAGGGACGAGAGAAAATAAAAAATATTCCCATTGGTCGTATAGCAATAATTGAGGAAATCGCTCAAGTTGTCGTCTTCTTAGCTACAGATGCCGCGAGTTACATTACAGGCCAAACAATTAACGTAAACGGGGGCATGTATTTCGGATGAAGACCATTCTTATTGTAAGCGGGGGCATTGAAGCCGTTCCTGGAATCCACAGGGCTAAAGAAATGGGGTTGCATGTTGTTGTCAGTGACATTAATCCTAACGCCCCTGGGTTTGAGTTAGCGGATGATAAAATTTTAGCCAGTACCTATGATGTTGGAGCAACAGTCTCCGCTGCTAAACAATACCATGAAAAAAAAAGACCCATAAGTGGGGTCATTAGTATTGCGTCCGACGTTCCGCTAACTGTCGCAAGTGTGGCGGAAGAACTTGGACTACCAAGTATACCAATTGCTGCTGCAAAACTTGCAAGCGACAAAGTTGCCATGAAGATGCGCTTTCGAGAAAAAAGAATCCCTATTCCCTGGTTTAGCGAAATAAAATCTTTTGATCATTTAAAGCAAATAGTCAAAGAAAGAGGGTTTCCACTTGTTATTAAACCAGTAGATAGTCGTGGCGCACGGGGTGTTTTGAGGGTAACTGAAGGTGTCGATTTAAATTGGGCTTATAACTTCTGCATAGCAGAATCACCTTCAAAAAGAATAATGGCCGAAGAATACCTTGATGGACTACAGATAAGTACAGAAGCTGTATTACAAGATGGTATTGGTATAAATCCAGGATTTTCAGAACGAAATTATGAACATTTAGATAGGTTTGCACCATATATGATTGAAAATGGTGGTCAGCAACCATCCAATTTGCCAAAGCAGGTGCAAAATGCTATTTCAGAGCTAGCAATTGAAGCTGGGAAAGCGTTAGGCGTCACTACTGGAATAATTAAAGGAGATATGGTGTACACAGATGAAGGACCCAAAGTCATCGAAATCGCACCTCGCTTATCAGGAGGATGGTTCAGCACAGATCAAATACCCCTTGCCACAGGTGTCGATATTATTGGTGCAGCCATTCGAATAGCACTTGGAGAATATGTGGATGAGGATCAATTGAAGCCTAAATACCGGAAAGGTGTGGCAATACGTTATTTTTTCCCAAACCCTGGTAAAGTAATAGCTATAAAAAACGTAGAAAAATACCAAGATGTAGAATGGGTTCATAAGCTGATGTTCTTTGTAAAGCCTGGAGATTATCTTAAAGATGTTACTAATCATACAAGACGCGCTGGTTTCGTAATTACAACCGGATCAACAAGAGATGAAGCCTTATCACGTGCGCAAGAAGTGGTTAATACGGTTCATATAAAAACAATACCTCTGACGAATTAAGTGTCACCGCCAAGTCTTAAATTATATACGGTCTTCCACCTCAACCTTGCCTACTCCTCCATCGAAGAAGAGCAGCGGTCGGATGTTATAAAACGTTGCTACTGGCCGCTATTGCGTTTGGCGCGCAAGTATAATCTGCCCTGCGGAATCGAGGCACCAGGGTACACCCTTGAAACAATAAACGAGATTGACCCGGATTGGATTGAGGAGTTAAGACGCCTTGTCACCGAAGGCCACTGTGAGTTCATCGGCAGTGGCTACGCCCAGATTATCGGTCCGCTGGTGCCGGCTGAGGTCAATGCCGCCAACATGCGAATCGGGAATAATGTATATGTGCGGTTGCTTGGCATTCGTCCCCAGATTGCCCTGCTCAACGAGCAAGCCTTTTCGGTGGGGCTCATTCGGCATTATATTGACGCCGGCTATCGGGCCATAATCATGGAATGGGATAATCCTTACAGGACGCACCCTGAATGGCATCCTGAATGGCGTTATCTTCCTCAGATTGCCCGCGGGCAGCATGGCGAAGAAATCCCGATCATCTGGAATAACTCCATCGCTTTCCAGAAGTTTCAACGGTACGCCCACGGAGACATGGATCTGGATGCCTACTTATCATACTTGAACAGTCATTGTTCAAACAAACCAAGGTTTTTCAGTTTGTACGGAAATGATGTGGAAGTTTTTGATTTCCGTCCTAACCGTTATGAAACAGAGGCCCCTTTAGAACTTGGAGAATGGGAACGGATAGAGACTCTCTTAAAAGTTCTTCTGGATAAATCAGAGTTTACATTCATAAGACCGAGCCACGCTTTCAATTTTCTGAATCAGCTCAATGCTGCCAATCGGATTTGCCTGGAATCATCAGACCAACCCATTCCGGTTAAAAAGCAGGGGAAATACAATGTGACACGTTGGGCAGTTACCGGGCGGAATGATCTTATGATTAATACGGCCTGCTGGCGTATATATGAGGCGCTCAAAAATGCTGCCGCCGCTGATGGGTTCTGGAAGGAGTTATGTTATCTCTGGAGCAGTGACTTTCGAACACATATCACGGACAAAAGATGGAATGCATACCTGCAGAGATTGAGTGAATTTGAAGAGAAGATTGGCACTGCTGGTTTGCTACAATCTCTCGCACGCAAGAAAGTTGATGCCGATGACAAGTCGCAAACCGAAATTCCGTCGCATGTGATTGTGTCACAGGATAAATCATATCTTACAGTTGAGACAGCCGTTATTAAGATACGTCTTAATCTCCGCCGAGGGTTAGCCATAGATGCCCTGTGGTTTAAAGATATTTCCCGCGAGTGGTTATGCGGCACCCTTCATCACGGATATTACGATGACATTAACTGGGGCGCGGATTATTATACCGGTCATATAGTTCTGGAATCACCTGGCTATCGACGTATAACCGATCTTGAACCGGTGAAAAATTTTTCAATCGATTATGAAAAGACCACCGATGCGGTCAAAATTAAGGCAGAGTTTCTGTTGGAGTGTGGGAAGTTATTTAAGACATATCGCATCCATTCAGACAATAACCGGCCTCGTGTTGATATTGTTTATGAACTCGAGTGGTCCAGAGCGATGTTAGGATCTTTGCGTCTTGGCTACATCACCCTGAATCCCTCCGCCTTTTCTCAGACAAGTCTGTTTTATGAAACCCACAACGGCGGGCATGACATAGAACATTTCCCGATTGAAGGATCTATCTATCATGGCGACGCCGTATCCTTTTTGATATCAGCAAGACATGCCCTGGGCTGCACCGGTGGAATGGTTAAATTAGGAGATGATAAAACACAAATCCATGTGTCTATAGATAAGACAGTCGCCGCCCTGGTAGGAATGATTCAATATCAAGAACCGGGAAATTCCTATTTCTTGCGTTTTTGCTGGTCAGCACGGGAGCTGGATGAGACAGCAAGGACGGGCGGCACCGCGGCGGGGCCTTGGCGGTGTTCAATGTCCGTATCTGCCAGTCAGCCTGAATACATTGACAGAAATTAATGACAGATAATTTTTCTGAAAGCCTGGACATCCGCACCCATGATACCTCCTTATCAAAAAAAGTCAGCGAAGGTGCCCTCTGGGTAACAGGGGCGACTATATGTGCAAAGGCATTGAATTTGGCCAGTGCCATCATTCTCGCCAGGCTCCTTGCACCTGAAGATTTCGGCTTGATGGCCGTCGCCATGGCCATCGTTACATTCTCACAGGGTACAACGCAAACGGGCTTTGAATCTGCCCTGATCCAGAAACAAGACAGACCGGAAGATTTTTTTGATACCGCCTGGACCTTCGAACTTATCCGGTATCTCGTTCTCTTTCTAATCTTATTTCTGGCAGCGCCTCTGTTAGCCTCTTTTTTCAAAGAGGCACGGGCAATATCAATATTGCGCGTGATCAGTGTATCCCTGATATTACAGGGACTCCGTAATATTGGGGTTGTCTACTTCAGAAAAAATCTTGATTTTAAGAAACAGTTTGTTCTCGAGGTAGTGCCTCTTCTGGCTTATATCTGTATCGTAATTCCCCTGGCATATTTCTTAAGAAACGTCTGGGCCCTTGTGTGGGGGACACTAACATTAAGCGTCGTTACCTGTTTTATCTCGTATGCCATGCACCCTTATCGACCTCGTCTTGATTTTAACGTTAACAGAGCAAAGATTTTATTCAATTTTGGCAAATGGATTCTCGGTGCTTCTATAATTGTTATGATCAGAGACCAGGGTATAACGATGTTCATAGGTAAAATCCTTGGAATGCCCATTCTTGGTTTTTTCAACAGGGCGGGCGTATTTTCTACCATGATATTCCAGCAGCTAAGCGACATAGTCTGGAAGGTGGGATATCCGGCATACTCCCAGTTGCAGAATGACGCAGACAGATTCAAGAAGGCATATCTTCAAACGTTACAACTTCTGACCTTTTTAGGAATTCCAATAGCAGCCGGCTTATTTGTTTTAAGTTATGATTTTGTCCATCTTTTTCTGACGGACAAATGGCTACCCATAGTACCGCTCATACAAATATTCTGCTTACAGGCGATTTTGAATTTTATAAACACGCCTGCAGGCATTGCTTTTCAAGCGATGGGAAAACCTGCGATCGGAACCAAAATATCAACGCTGGGTGTGGTTATACTCTGCGTCATAGTATATCCGTTCACTGTACGATGGGGTGTAACCGGCACCGTCGCATCGCTATTTTTAAGTGTTATTGTCACCTCACCCATTATCTGGTTCATGGCAGTAAAAATGATGAAGTGTTCCTGGTGGGAATTTACAAAACCGGTTACGCTTTCATTATTAAGCACAGGCATAATGGCTTTGGTAATATCATTTTTCAAGGAATACATACTCGTAAATATTGGAATTGTAGATTTCCTGGGGTTAATAATTGGGGGAATGATTCTGTATTCCTGCGCTGTTTTCTTATTTGATAAACTGGGCGGCCTGGGGCTGTATGGGTTGGTAAGGGCACGTATTATTTGATTTTACATCGAAACTTTCTAACATTTATCCTTATTTATAAACAGTTTAGAAAAGCACATTGGAATGCACCCCGTCGTTGGACAAAATATGTTAGGGTAGTCGGCAGGACCGAACATCCCGGAGAACGGGAGGAAGGATCTTGCCATGAAGCACCGAAGAAAGTTCAGCGTCGAACTTAAACGCCAGGTTATCGAAGAACTGCTCAGTGGGATGAGCACCCCGGCTCAGCTCATACGCCGCCATGAGATTTCCTCTGGTCTTCTGTACCACTGGAGAGAACAATACGCCCGGGGGCGCTTTAATAACGAGCTCAGCAAGGAGGCCGCCCTTGAAGACCGCGTTCGACAGCTTGAGCAACTCGTCGGCAGGCTCACGCTGGAGAACGAGTTTTTAAAAAAGCCGTTCAGAGGGGCCTCTTGTCACCGCCGAAGAAAAGCGAAGGTTCATTGCTGAACATCGTCACCTCCTCGAAAGCACCGAAAGGGGGTGTCAACTCGTGAACCTGCCCCGCAGCACATACTATCACAAGCCAAAGGCCGAGGCCGATGATCGGGACCTTGTCGTTGAGATCGAGGCGATCATCGAAGAGCTCTCCGGCTATGGATATCGCCGGGTGACCCGGGAGCTGCACCGTCGGGGGAATCCGGTCAACCACAAGAAGGTGCATCGCATCATGAAAGAGCGCGGGCTGCTCAAGAAACCCAAGCGCCGCTGGGTTCGGACCACCGATAGCAACCACGGCCACCGGATTTACTCCAATCTCCTGCAGAACCTTGCCGTGGCGGGTCCCAATCAAGCCTGGGCAGCTGACATCACCTACATCGGCATCCTCAATGCCTTCGTGTATCTGGCGGTCATCCTGGACCTCTTTGCCCGTCGGGCCGTGGGCTATGCCATCTCCCGCAACATCGCCACAGCCATACTGGACCGCGTGCTTCATCATTCCACTACGATCAACATAAAAGGCAACTCCTACCGGCTCAAGGAAAAGGTCAAGGCGGGTCTCATCAGGGAACCGGACATCGAACAGTCATGAATACCGTAGGGGGGAATTTTTCGATGCCGATAAAGGGGGAATTTTGAATGCCTGTTGACAATCATCCATCACTCCGATCGAGGCGTCCAGTATGCCTCTCACGACTACGTGGAAGTGCTCCTCCAGCACTGCTTTCGGATCAGCATGTCCCGCAAAGGGAATCCCTACGACAATGCCGCCGCCGAGAGCTTCATCAAGACCTTAAAGAACGAGGAAGTCTATCTCTGGGAATACCGGACTCTGGAGGATGTCCAGATTCGGCTTCCCCTTTTCATCAAGGAAGTGTACAACCGCAAACGTCTGCATTCCTCTCTCGGATACAGACCGCCTGTGGAATTCGAGGAAATGTTTTCAACCCAAAACCCTTGTCCGACTGCTCTAACCGGAACTGTCTAATCCCAGGGGTGCAGTCCACATCATGAATAATTCGGATGCGGTTTTTATCGTAACTAAACCGCTTCAAATTATGATTGCTATGAGTATTAGGGATATCCTCTCAATGTATATCAACCCACACCTATTTTTAATAAATCAGTTTATAAATTCTTATGAGACATACGCAAAATTAATAGTCACCGATAGGCGTTGGAGTTCATTTACTATGCACAGCAACAGGGCAGCTGCATTCGCTAGTTGTGCAAAAATGCGTCCGGACATACTGTTTATTGACTCAGATATTAGCGGCAGAACATTTTTAAAAATGCTTTTAGTGAAATTATTGAACCCCCATATAAAAATTTCAGTTTACGAAGAAGGTATAGGCACATACAGGACTAATCTTTATCCATCTTCATTGCGCTCGTATTTCGCTCGTATAATTGGTATTGGAACTTTTTTTGGTGGTTGCATTTTTACAAACGATATTTGGGTGTATAACCCTATAGAATATAGCAAGACATTTCCACACGCTCGCTGTTCCATTCATATAATTAAACCAAGTTTGATAGACTTCATCACGAATAATTTTAAGTTCCTTGAAAGTATATTCTGTTCACAAGAAATAGAGGAATTAATTCCAATACACTCACCATATGATAATTGTTTAGTTTACATGTCAGACTGGATTATTGATTATTCCATTATTGAAAGGCTGAGAGCTTTTAACGGTCTCAAAATCCTAAAACCTCACCCCCACATTGAGATTGATGATCACAACTTTATTAATAATTTCGATGTTGCAGTACCCCCCCACGTGCCGGCAGAACTATTAATAATAAAGCTATCCGAAAAATTTTCTAAAGTCCACATCCTTCTTAATCACTATTCGAGCACCAGAAAATACTTGCAGGCCTTAAAAAATGTAGTATTTCAGTACTGTCCCAACGTTAGCTGAATAAATTCAGCTGGTTTTCAAAACTGGCATTCTGTTCTTTGATATCCACACGAGTAAGAGCCTGCAACAGCGGCATTTTCTCGAAAAGGGTGATGCTCAGAATCTGTAGGACCGAGTAGAGGCTCCGCTCCAGTTTGAGTTGTTTTCTGATGATCGCCACAAGCACGTATATGGAGATTGCGATCCAGATCTGAGTCTTCACGGCATTCTCGGAGGTGCCGTAAAAGGCCTTGATCCTGAGGTGCTGTTTGATCCATTTGAAGAACAGCTCTATTTGCCAGCGCCTCTGATAAAGCTCGGTGATCGTTAGTGCCGAAAGATTGAAGTTGTTGAAAGACCAGTCTCTTTCCTTGTTCGGCATCGTAGAAGCGAATGCGGCGGAGTCTTTCCGGATAGTCCTTCTTGGCGTAGTAGCCGTGAAGGGTGATGGTCTGATCGCACTGCAGGCCCGTTGATTTGTCGACCGCGTGGGAATAAAGGCGCTGGAACCGGAAATTGCTTTTGGCCCGGGTCACAAAAAAGGCTGCCGATCGATGCACTCTGTAGAGGCGGGCAAAATCCAGATAACCACGATCCATGATATAAACTGCTCCCGCCTCTATCGGAATTTCGTCGAGGATATTGACTTCTTGGACCTTGCCATGAGTAATAAAGACCATCGTGGGAATGCTTCCATGCAAATCGAGCAGCGTATGCAGTTTTATGGCTCCTTTGCGCTTTCTGAACTCCGCCCAGGGAAAGAGCGAAAGACAAAGATCGATGACGGTGGAATCCAGGGCATAGACGCTCTGATCCAATTCCATGCCGAAGGATTCGTTGATATAAAGTTCTCTGGCTCTTTTGATGAGCACCTGTGCAAAGTCGGCGTATATGCGCCAGTCGCGTACCTGATTGGCATGGGCCAGGGTATTGCGGGAGACTTTCCCGCGGATGCCCATGTGATACATCTTTTGCTTCGCCGCCCGCAGGCAGGCCTGGATATCTCTGAGGCTCTCCCGATAAGTAAGTTGGGCAGAGGCCATGCACAGGAACTGATCCCAGCATGAGAAGCTTTTGATCTTGTAGTTCCCGTTGTAGCGCTTGACGCACTGGCGGAACTCGTAAGCGGGCAGGAAGCTCATCAGTTGAGCAAATATCGTTCTTCCGGAATTCATCAGCCATCTCCTCGCGTGTGAATGCGGGAGTATGGCATTTCGGGAAAGTAGATTTCAAATCGATAAATGAATTATTGGTCAATATGCACATTGCTTTCATTTAATTACATTGTGTCTTAAAGGAAACGTTGGGACAGTACTGATAGTATTTATTAATTTACGCGGCCCCTCTAATACATGATAAATGTAACAATCTATTTGTTAATCATATGAAGATTCTTTTCCTAAACACCTTTTATTCTCCTTATTATGGAGGTGGTGCTGAAGTCATCCTCAAGACCTTAGCTGAAGGGACAAAAAAGGCAGGACATGAAGTCGTTGTGCTTACACTCAGTCCAGAAGGCGGATTACACGGTGATATAGTAGATAATGTTAAAGTTCTTCGCGCCAAACTGGCAAACATCTACTGGCCATTATCAACATTCGAGCGACCATTCTGGCAACGTTTTTTATGGCATGCAAAAGATATATATAATACCGCAATGGGCAATGTTGTCCGGCAAGTAATCAACCGAGAAAAGCCTGATATCATCAATTGCCACAATATTGCAGGCTGGTCTGCTAGTGCGTGGAACGCTATTAATCAAGCAGGGATCCCTATCGTCCAAGTATTGCACGATCTTTATACTATTTGCCCCAATAGTAATATGTTTAGAAATGGAAAGGCTTGTGCACGACAGTGCTTTCGTTGCAAATTATTTCGCCTGAAGCACAAAACACTGTCAAAAAAAATCCCGGCTGTTGTGGGAGTAAGCAAATTTATATTAGACTACCACATAGCTTTCAATTATTTTTCTATGTCTAAGGTAAAAACTTTCATCCATAATCCACGATATTTGCAACTCCGTCCCTTGAATGAATTAAACACATCAATAAGTAAAATTCGTTTTGGCTTTATCGGTACTTTAAACAGCGCCAAGGGAATAGAAATTCTTATAAAAGCTTTTTCAGAGATACTACATTCTAACTCTTTACTTCTAATAGCAGGCAAGGGGAAAAAAACTTTTGAAGAAAAACTTAAATCTAAAAACCCAAAAAACATTTATTTCTTAGATTATATGCGCCCATCTGACTTCTTTCCACTCATCGATGTATTAATTGTACCATCTATCTGGAATGACACTTTTCCTACTGTTATAATTGAATCGTTTGCGCATGGCATCCCGGTAATTGGCAGTAGGCGGGGTGGTATACCTGAAATGATAAATGTAGGTGAAAATGGTTTTCTGTTTGAGCCTAATAACCCACACGAACTACACGCGCTTTTAACTAAGTTTATAGAGAATCCAACTTTGATTAGAGATATGCGTTGCAATGCTATTAAGTCGGCTGCTTCATTTTCAGACATCGATGAATGGGTTAATCAATATTTGTCACTATTTATGAAACTTATGTAGATTCTTACTTTTAAGTATGATCGTGTCTATAACATCTTCAAATTCCAGCAAAACTCTAAATCTCTTACCAGCTATTCGGGTTTCTTCCATAGTTCTCATTCTAACGAGCGCCTTGCTTTTTACTGACATGCTTTCAGGAATGTTAAGATATTATCTTGTATATTCCAACTTGGAATATCTTATTTATTTACCAAAGATTGCTTGTCTTATATTCGTATTCCCAAAAATGATAAAGAATTTAAAACAACGTCCTTTTTTTTATCTATTACTCTTAGTTTTAATCAGCCAAATCATAGGTATGTTTCATCAAGTTAATATAAAATCACAATTATTCACATTTTTCTTAATTATTCCATTTCTATTTGGATTCGTTTCTGCACAATATATTCGTCAAAAAGAACTCTTTTTTATTGTTGTTATGTTTATTATTTGGATAGTAACGGTCTTAGGCATTTATGCAGATATATTATTAGATTTCCCCTGGACAGGATTTACTTACACCATAGAAGGCGTCAACATAGAGGCGGCCCGTAAGTGGACTACTATGGGTTTGGAGAGAATTTCAGGCTTTAGCCGGATGTCTTCCGCAGCTGCGTTTTATCTCGTGTGCAGTGCATTATTTCTTGTTATTTATATAAAGTCACTTTGGCTAAAAATGGTTCTAGTTGTTACTACGCTTCCAGCTCTTCTTGCTACCACGAACAAAGCTGGAATATTTTGTTTCACATTGAGCCTCTTTTTTTCTAATTTGGCAAAGATACCCTCTTTATTAAAATTCATTATTTATGGCCTTGCCATCATTGTAATTACTTTACCAATATCCGCATCATTTATAAGTTATGACTTCAATTTTTCTGGTCCTATTGAAATGTTATTGCTCTCGTCTTTCGCTGATAGACTCGAAACCACTTGGCCCAATTTCATAGCAAAAGTTACAAAATACGGTAATCCTATTTTGGGGATAGGATTTGGTGGTGTTGGTACAGCAGTCAAATATTTTTCGGAAGAAACTTCAAGTGGTTTAGACGTTGGTGACAATTTTGCTCTTTATTTGTTTGGTTGTTGCGGAATTATTGCTTTCGCTTTATTTTTCTATCTCGCAAAAGTTACGATACGCTTATATGTTATTAGGGATAAGTACTCCATTGCATTAGCAACAATCATGGTGGCTATTTTGGCCGCATCACTTACAACCGACATAATTGAATCACAAATATTCGCTTTTATGCTCGGCCTTGCTATTACAACAGCATATATAAATAAACCGTACTCATTATTATTAGCACAAAACGTTTTGCGCGCGAACAGAAACGCAATCTCGATTCGATGAATGATACTAATTTTTATCAATTTTTGCCATTATTCATGCCTAAAAGGAATAAAAATATTGCAATCCTTCCCTCGAACAGTATTAAGATTATGATTTTATTATTAAATTTATTTTTGCTCTTGTGTTGTGAATGTGCCAATGCAAACAACTTTATAGTGGGAGTCGGCACCCATGTTGGGGGTCAAAATATAGGAAAAAACATAACTGCTATTAATAAACTTGGTCTCAATTCACTGAGAGATGATTTCTATTGGAGCGCTGTTGAAGAAAAGAAAGGTAATTTAACCATTCCAACGAAAATAGGTGATTATTTAAAAAAAGCTATAACATCAAATATCAAGCCTTTAGTTATTCTTGATTACGGCAATAAACATTACGATAGAGGTGCAAAACCAGTTTCGTTAGATGGCAATTACGCATTTTCTCGATTTGCAAGTTTTATTGCACATCATTTAAAATCAAAGCCATTATTATTTGAGATCTGGAATGAGTGGGATAATTCATCAGAGCCTACTTCAGCAGAATCTTATTTTACTTTAGTAAAATTTGCAACATCTGCGATAAAACAATCTAACAACACTGCAATCATTCTAGCGGGTTCAGCAACGTCTACTGCAATGCGCAAAGGTTGGGTTGAGAAACTTATTCACCTCGGCATAATGAACTATGTTGATGGTATTTCAATTCATCCCTATGTACATTGCTCGCGCGATGCAAGCCCAGAAGCTTGGATTGATTTTGTTTTAAAATTTTCTTCTAAATTGCAAAGTATTAACGACGGGAAGCCTGTGCCTTTATATATTACAGAAATGGGATGGCCGAGTCACACGGGTGCCTGCGGGTTACCACAAGAAAAAGTAGCACAATATTTAGCACGGACACTCCTATTAGTTCGAACATGTCCGGAAATAAAAGGCATATGGTGGTACGATCTTAAAAATGATGGAAATAATATAGCTGACCGCGAGCATAACTTCGGATTGCTAAACTACGATTACACTCCAAAACCTGCCGCCCAATATATGCGAGATATTGCACCTATTGTTTTGAAAGGATATCACTTCAAAAGAATTTCTCGTAAGGACGGTTTGGTTATAATAGAAATTTCTGGAACTCAAGGAAAAAAATCTTTCGCACTCTGGTCTAAGGACGACGAAACAAAAGTCACCCTCCATGTTGATCTAGCTCAAGGCAGAACAGGTCGATTTAAAAAAATCGGGTCAGGGAAATACTCCATAATTTCAACAACACAAAATAAAACGATTATTATTGACGGAACGCCAATTATTTTTGAAGGTATTAAGGGTCTTAATTTGCACTAAAATTTATCAAAACCCTTAACCCCGGAGGCGATTTTGCCCCATATGATTTCTTGCAGATTCTCTAAAACTTCGAGTACAATGCCGTCTTGTGGAAGCCTTCTGGCTTTCATAGGGTGTTACCTCCTTTCCTTTGTCTTCACAGACTGAAAGGATTAACACCCTTTCTTAATTTTCCACAATTTGTTTTACATCACCATTGTAGTTCGAATATAGAATACGAAAAATTGGCAGAAAGACATTGAGTAATCAAGTCTACATCAATGCCCGCTTCCTAACACAACCAATAACGGGTGTTCAGCGCTTCGCAATTGAAATATCAAAACAACTTAAGAAACTCGCTCCGTCTATTCGCTTTGTAGCTCCGTCTAACATTATCCAACATGAATTGGCTGATAATTTAGGGGTGGAAATTTTCGGTAGGTTTTCGGGACATCTTTGGGAGCAAACTGAGTTGCCTTTTTATTTAAGAAAGAAAGGAAGACCGTTGCTTCTATGTCCGGCCAACACAGCACCACTTCATTACTATAATAAGATTATAACAATCCACGATGTTGCATTTGAAAGATTCCCTCAGACATTCTCCTGGAAATTTCGTTTATTTTATAAATTTATGATTCCTCATTTATTGAGATCCTGTCTGTATGTCATTACGGTCAGTGAGTTTTCACGAACTGAAATATCAAGAATTTATGGCCACGATCGAGACAACATTATGGTAGTATACAATGCGGTAAATGAGGATTTTACTCCGAAAGAATCTGAACATAGAGAGCCGTACATCCTAGCTGTATCATCCTTGAATTACCGAAAAAATTTTCATACGCTGATAAAAGCCTTTAATCGTTTGGACAGAACAGATGTCAAGTTTTATATAGTAGGTGGACATGATAGCAACTTCGCTGACATGACATTGGATTTGGATATAGAAAAGAATAAAAACATTGTTTTCAAGGGGCGCGTGAATGAGAAGGAGCTTGTAAGCCTGTATTCAAATGCGCTTTGTTTTGTTTTTCCATCTCTATATGAAGGTTTTGGTATACCCCCTCTTGAGGCGCAGGCCTGTGGCTGCCCTGTGCTTGTCTCCAAAGCGGCGAGCTTGCCAGAAGTGTTCGGCGACAGCGCCCTCTATTGCGACCCCTTTAGTGTGGAAGACATCGCCGAAAAAATTTCAGCGTTGCTTGACGACAGTACAATGCAAAATAAGCTCAGAAAAAGGGGCTTTGAAAATGTTAAGAGATTCAGTTGGGAAACATCTGCAAAACAAATTCTAAAAATAATGAGACAACATAATGAAAGTCGCAGTGCTCCATGAATGGCTGGTTGACTATTCTGGCTCCGAGAGAGTAGTTGAGCAGATTCTAAATATTTTTCCTGAGGCCGATCTATTCGCGCAGGTAGAATTTTTGCCATCTGATCTTAAGTTTTTTATTCAAAACAAGCCCGTAAAAACAACATTCATTCAAAGACTCCCTTTCGCAAAGAAGAAATATCGCTCTTACCTGCCGTTGATGCCGTTGGCGGTCGAGCAGTTTGACCTGTCGGGATACGACATTGTCATATCAAGCTCTCATGCCGTGTCCAAAGGGGTTCTCACCGGTCCGGACCAGTTGCACATTTCCTATGTACACTCTCCGATGCGCTACGCCTGGGACCTCCAGCATCAGTATCTGCGAGAATCGGGCCTCAATAAAGGACTGAAGGGTTGGTTGGCCAGATGGCTGCTACACAAAATACGGATATGGGACGCACGAACCGCTAATGGCGTTGATGCCTTTGTGGCAAATTCCCGCTTTATCGCCCGGCGGATACGAAAGGTATACAGACGGGAAGCGACCGTTATATACCCGCCTGTAGATATTTCGGCATTCACCCTTAGAGAAGACAAAGAAGATTTCTATCTGACGGCGTCTCGTATGGTTCCCTATAAGAAAATTGATTTGATTGTAGAAGCATTTTTGCGGATGCCAGAACACTACTTGATAGTTATAGGAGATGGCCCTGATTTTCAAAAAATAAAAAACAAAGCAGCGCCAAATATAGCTCTCCTTGGATTTAAACCATTCGAAGAGTTGAGGGATTACATGCAGCGCGCCAAAGCATTCGTGTTCGCTGCAGAAGAGGACTTCGGCATAGTTCCTGTCGAAGCACAGGCGTGTGGTACTCCTGTAATTGCATATGGAAAGGGAGGAGTTTTGGAGACCGTTCGTGGATTAGATAAGGATAGCCCGACAGGTTTGTTTTTTTCTAAACAAACGACAGATTCGTTAATTGATGCAGTTAGATGTTTCGAAAAAAAGGGTCACGAATTCGTTCCTGCCCTTTGCCGCCAAAACGCTCTTCGTTTTTCTCCGGAAAGATTTCGTTCTGAATTTTCGACTTTTGTTGAAAAGGAATGGAAAAAGTTTCAGAACAGACTACGTGCATGAAATCTGGCAATCTTTTTGAACATAATAACCAAAGTATAATTATCTTCGGCGGCTCCGGGTTCATAGGAAATCACTTAATCCGTGAATTCAAGAAAAGAAGTATAAATAATATTGTTATTGCTGATATTGTAAAACCCGTAGATAAAATTTATGATAAAATAAATTATGTTTATTGCGACGTGCGCAAAGAAATACCAACAGACATTATTTCCAACCCTGCTTTTGTCATCAATCTAGCTGCCATTCACCGGACACCAGGCCATGCTGATCACGAATATCTGGATACAAATATCAGCGGTGCAAAAAATGTTGTAGATTTTTGCGAAAGGACCGGTTCAACCACCCTGTGGTTTACAAGTTCTATATCGGTTTATGGTCCATCAGAAGCACCTCAATATGAAACTTCTGAATTAAAACCTGAATCCGCCTACGGTCATTCAAAGCTTCAAGCTGAGATGATTCATAGAGCATGGTGGGGAAAAGATCCTCAGAAAAGAAAACTTCTGATCGCAAGACCTGGTGTTGTTTTCGGCTCCGGTGAAAGAGGAAACTTTACGCGCCTGGCAAAGGCCCTGAAAAGAGGCTTTTTCGTATATCCCGGCAGAAAGGACACAATAAAGGCGTGCGGCTACGTGGAGGATCTGATTAGCAGTTTCTTTTTTATGGATGAGCAGCCTGATAGATACATTCTCTACAACTATTGCTATCCTAAGCCTTACACAATAAAAGAAATATGCGATGCTTTCGTGAAAGTTGCCAAGCTCCATCGACCTATTGCCACCATTCCACTTTCTATGATGGTCAATGTATCAAAAATATTTCAGTTTCTTGATTCCATGGGATTGAAAAACGGAATCCATCCTGCGCGGATGTATAAATTAACGCGCTCAACTCATATTGTTCCGGATGAACTTATAAGGCGCAGGTATCCTTATCAAACAGATCTGGAAGAAGGAGTGCGGCGGTGGATGAACGATGAACCCACAGGAATATTCGTTTGATATATGCCTAAAAGAGGTCTGATAAAAACCCACAGCTCGACACTGGAAGTTTTATATCGGCTTTTTGATGCCGTTCTAGTGGTCACGTCTTTTATATTCGCTGGATGGTTTTATGATTATCCGTGGAATCCTCATTTCAGCTTCTTTGCTGCCCTTGCAGTAATCGTTTTTTATATAACTGCAAGACAAAGCGGACTTTACCAGTCATGGAGAACTTCATCCATCGGTCATGAAAGCGGTGTCGTTTTCCAGTCATGGTTTTTGACTATCCTTATGGTGATGGTCATTGCCTTTCTGTCAAAGTTCACAGGACCTTTTTTCCGTCGTGTTCTTGTTGCCTGGTTCGCAACAGGGCTTTTTTTATTGGTTTCTTTGCGGTTTTCATTGAGATTTATTCTGCGCATGGCGCGCCGAAAGGGAATGAACTTAAGGACTGTCGTTATCGGTGGCGCTGGGGTCCTGGGCGTCAGATTGGCAGATGTCACAATGCAAAATGACTGGATGGGATTCAAACTTCTCGGCTTTTATGACGACATGAAATCGAAAGACCAAAGACCAGCTTCGCATACGGATGCATCTGTCAGGGGCACTCTCGATGATATGGTTGATGATGTGAGAAAAGAACACATAGACTTTGTTTATCTCGCCCTTCCCATGCGGGCAGAAAATCGAATGAGAGATGTTTTGAAGAAGCTGGCAGACACGACAGCCTCAGTTTACATTGTTCCGGATATTTTCACATTCGAACTATTGAATGCACGTCTAATCGACATGAACGGAATTCCAACCGTAAGCATTTATGAGGGACCGTATTATGGTATCAATGATTGGATAAAGAGACTTGAAGACCTAGCAGTCGGAATCATTATAACCATTTCAATCATACCCATTATTATCATAGTGGCGGTCGGGATTAAACTTACCTCTCCGGGACCGATAATATTCAAGCAGAAGCGATATGGATTCAATGGCGAAGAGATTATGGTCTGGAAGTTCAGAACAATGACTGTATGCGAGGACGGACCGGAAATCCCCCAGGCAAGGAAGAATGACCCGAGGGTAACGAAATTAGGCGAATTCCTGAGAAAAACATCTCTGGATGAATTGCCTCAGTTTTTCAATGTATTGCAGGGTCGCATGTCTATTGTTGGCCCTCGTCCTCATGCAGTGGCGCACAATGAGTATTATCGGGCGTTGATTCCAGGTTACATGTTGCGGCATAAGGTGAAGCCAGGAATAACAGGCTGGGCTCAGGTCAACGGATGGCGGGGAGAAACTGAAACCGTGGAGAAGATGAAAAAACGCGTTGACTTTGATCTGGAATATATAAGGAATTGGTCGCTCTGGCTGGATTTGAAGATTATTTTCATGACAATTATTCGTGGATTTAGCGGGAAGAATGCGTATTGAGAATATAAAGCAGAAAGAGAAAGACAGTAGGCAGTAGGGAGTAAGCAGGAAGAAAAAAGGGAAGGGAATATTATTGACAGAACCATAATTAGCTGTATATTATACGATTATGAGCGATAATATACAGTTATTTCGTTTTTTAGCAAAGCGTCTTCCCGCATCTTCGCGGAAGCGTCTGATCCTCCTCACCGGTGCCAGACAGACCGGCAAGACAACTCTGGTCAAGGCCATCTACCCTGATTTGCATTATGTAAATCTCGATGTGCCGGAAAACAGGGAGGCGGTTCGATCGATTGCATCGGCCTCATGGGCGCGCGATGTGGGAACGGCTGTTATCGACGAAGCGCAAAAGGAACTCGTTGTCTTCGAAAAGATAAAATACGCTTATGACGACGGCGCTCTTTCTTTCAGTGTCCTTCTGGGTTCGAGCCAGATCCTGCTTCTGAAAAAGATCCGCGAAACCCTTGCCGGTCGGGTTTCGCTTTTCGAACTCTGGCCGTTGATGCTGAGTGAAATAGGCGCCTCAGGCAAAACCCCTTCACCGCCCCTGGTGGATCGGCTCTTCACCGGAACATCATTAAAAGATGTTCTTGGAAGCGTTCCCGGCATTTTACTGGATCGCGAAGATGAAGCGGTACGGCGCGCGGAGGCATATCTTCTCCAGTGGGGCGGAATGCCCGCTCTCCTCCCTCTGACAGATGAAGAGAGGCGGCAATGGCTCAAGGATTATGGATTTACCTATCTGGAAAGGGATCTGGGCGATCTGGCACGCCTTGACGATTTGTCGCCCTTCAGGAAATTCCAGTGCCTGACAGCTCTCCGCTCCGGTTCTCTGCTGAACTATTCCGAACTTGCCAGGGACGCAGCCGTCAGCGTGGATACTGCCCGGCGCTATCTCGAATACCTTCGTCTTTCATACCAGACCTTGCTGCTGCCCCCATACAGGACAAACCTCACAAGTACCGTGGTCAAAACTCCCAAGGTCTATTGGCTGGACATCGGTCTTCTCCGTTCGCTTTCTGGAATTGGCGGCACCGTCACCGGTGAGATTTACGAAACGATGGTCGTTGGCGAGTTGATGAAATGGATGAAGACGGCAGGGAGAGACGGCGAACTCTATTTTTACCGGACACGCTCAGGACTGGAGGTCGATATCCTGCTCGAAACGCCGGCAGGAGTGCTCGGAATGGAGATCAAAAACCGCCGGATTATCGCTCCCAGGGACGTCACCGCGCTCAGGGAAGTGGCCGGTGCGCTGGGAAACCGCTGGCGGGGCGGCCTGGTGGTTTACGGCGGTGATGAAATCAAGCCGCTCGCATACCCCGAAATCTGGGCCGTACCTTCCCGCCGCCTGTTTGGGTAAGGAGGGGCGAGAGATAAAGAAGATAGTAGGCAGAAGGGAAAAGACGGAGACAAGTAATGGTGGGTATAAAGAATTGGCCAGGGGGTAAGAAGGTGAGAAGGAAAATCGGGTTATCAATTTTGGTCTGCCTGCTTTTTGCCGGGAATGCTCTCGCTATTGACTCGGAGCACTCAAGGCTAACGCTGAAAGGTCTCCGAGGTGTGCACGTGATTGTCGAAAACCTCCAGCCGAATGTTCTGAAATACGAGAAGTACATCAGGGAGAACCGCCTTGGCAGGGAAATTCTCAAAGCGGATGTGGAAGCTGTGTTGAGGAACGCTGGCATAAGGGTTCTCTCCTGGCAGGAAATGCTCCGCACGCCGGGGAAACCTGTGCTCTACATAAATGTCAACACACACGAAAGCGAGAAGTACTGGTATGCGTATGATGTCCGTGTTGAGCTGAGACAGGTGGTGTCGCTGGAGATAAGTCCAAAAACAAAGACAGTGGTGAGCACCTGGTCGCTAAATGCGACGGGCGTCGCAAATATCGGGAACCTCCATGTCATCAGGAATGATGCAATGATGCTGGTGGGGAAGTTTGTGAGCGCTTACAAAATGGTAAACAGTAAATGGTAAGAAGGACAGTGAATGGTAAACAGTAAACAGTGAACGGATAAAGATAGAAAAGCAGAAAGAAAAGACGACGAATGGATGAGAGACCGCATAAAAGGTTGGAGTGTTGGAAAAAAGGAATTGAGATTACAAAGATGATTTATGAATCAACCAAGCAGTTTCCCAAGGATGAAATGTATGGACTTACGTCGCAGATGAGAAGAGCGGCGGCAAGCATTCCATCCAACATATCTGAAGGAGCGGCAAGAAACACCAAAAAGGAATTCATTCATTTTTTATATAATGCTCAAGGTTCGCTGAGTGAGCTTGACACACAACTGACAATTTCTGAAGAAATTGGATACATTGATAGAAGAACTCACAGTTTGATTGAAAAGGAACTGAATCATGAAAATAGATTGATCACAGGCTTGATAAAATCACTTAAAAAGGTAAGCACTAAACAGTGAAGGTTATCCTTTTACCGTTTACTGTTTACCGTTTACTATTTACCGTCTTTATAGCTGTCTACTGCCTACTGCTTACTCCCGCTTTCGGCGGGGATGCTCCCTTCGACGGGCCGGCAAACTGGGGCGGGACGGGGCTGATGGAGACTCCGACAGCACGGGTGCTCAGGGAGGGGCGATTCAGGATCGGCGTCAGCCAGATGGAACCATACAGATACTATTACGGTGTTGTGAGTCCGCTGAAGGGCTTGGAAGTGGGAGGCCGCGTCACGGAGGTCCGTGGCGTGCCGGCTCTGACGGCCAATTACGGAAACTTCAAGGATAAGGCAGTCGACCTCAAATATCAGTTCGTCTCGGAGGGAAAATATCATCCTGCAATCGCTCTCGGCATCATGGACCCCCATGGGACGCGCGTGTACCCGTCTCAGTACCTTGTCATGAGCAAACAGATTTACCCCTTCGACTTCACGGTCGGATACGGAAACGGCAGGTTCGGAAAGACCCCCCTTACATCCGGCGGGGAAAAGTTCAAGGCGGAGATTTTCAGCAGCCCCCGCGACTGGTGGTCGGATTCGCAGGTTTTCGGCGGCATCCAGTTCGCTCCGTCTGAAAGTTTTCTCTTGATGGCTGAATACAGTCCGATCAAGTACGAAAGCCAGACAGGAGATCCGGCTCAGCGTGCCTACTTCAGGGAACCGGTTTCTTCCAAGTTCAATTTTGGCATCCGCTGGCGGCCCCTGGACTGGACGGAAGTTGACCTGAGTTACCAGCGGGGAGACCAGATCGGGATCAATGTATCCTTTGCCTTCGAACTCGGAAATCCCCTTGTCCCCATTTACGTCCATCCGTACAAGGAAAAACCGGAATTCAAGACGAACCCGCTTACTAAGAGGCTCGTCCGGGCTCTGAGCGAATCAGGTTTCAGCAACATAGGCGTCATGGAAACAGATGATGAATTGTGGATCGAGGCGGAGAATGACAGGTATTACTATACGCCCAGAGCCATCGCCGTCATCCTGAAGATAGTCAACGACATAGCGCCCGCAAACATTCAGAAGGTTCACCTGATCCTCGCGGAAAACGGAGTTCCAGATGTTGAATTCACGACGACGAAGGAAGACGTGGCGGAATATTTCGCCGGAAGGCTTTCTTACCCGCAGTTATATCGTCTCTCAAAAATCCACACGGACATCTATGAGCCGTTGAAGGTGAAAAAGGAGTTTCGGAAATTTTTTGATTTCGGAATAAGGCCGGACTTCCAGACTTTTCTGAATGACCCATCGGGCTTTTTCAAATACCGGCTGGGAGCATCAGCATGGACATCATACCGGCCCTGGAGCGGGGCTTCGCTCGTCGGCGGCATCGCGGCATATCCCCTCAACAACGTGTCAACGACGAATGAACCGCTATCGCGTCCGGTCCGCACGGACATCGTGCCTTATCTGGAGGACAGGGTCGCTCTGGAGCGCGTCATGTTCGAGCAGATAGGTAAGATGAAGCACGAAGTGTACGGCAGGCTCTCCGGCGGGCTTCTGGAAGTCGAGTACGGGGGAGTCGATGGTGAACTGGCTATGCCTCTTTTCGGCGGCAGGATCATGATCGGACTGAGTGGAAGTCTTGTCAGAAAAAGGGACCCCGGCAGTCCCCTCGCGCTAAAGAAAGACGACTGGAAGGATTACTACACGACTGGCTTTGTAAACGGCCGCCTCAATATTCCGGAACAGGAAGTAACGCTGGACGTGAAGGCGGGCCAATTTCTCGCCGGTGACCGCGGGGCAAGGTTTACAATCTCGAAGTTCTTCAACGGGGTCATCCTCTCGGCCTGGTACAGCATGACTGATACGTCCATCTTCACGGACGGCTTCAACAACGGGTATCATGACAAGGGAATCGGCATCTCATTCCCCTTGAGGATCTTTAGCGGGACAGACTCGAGAACGACATACAGCTACAGGCTCTCTCCCTGGACGCGGGACGTTGCGCAGGATATCAACCACTTTACGAACCTGTTCGATTATATAGGGAGAAAAATCGGGGTGTACCTTGAGAAAGACACTAAGCAGTAAGCAGCCTAAACCGGTAAACGGTAAACAGTAAATGGTGAACGGTAAAGGATAAAAAGAAAGTAGGCAGAAAGCAGCACCCTGTTTTATTTCTTTGACTTTAATCTTTTAATCCATTAGTCTTTTAAACCTTTCTAAATCCTGATTTTTTGCCTTTTAACCCCTTAACCTTTTAGCCTTTATTCACTTTTAATCTGACGGTGTTTATGGAAGAAATAAAAGATAAGAACCGGGAAATAGCCGGCGTGGACGAGGAAGAGGTTAATCTGCTGGATTACTGGAGGGTGATTCAGAAGCACAGGAAACTGATCGGCCGGATCGTTCTGGTCACCGTCGTTCTAACTGCGGTTGTTTCTCTTTTCATGACCAACATCTATCAGTCAAAAGCGCTAATCACGCCTGTCACTCCCAAGGAATCAAGCGCCAGCGGAACCCTGGCAACTCTCACCCAGCAATTCGGCAGCCTTCCCGGCATGCTGGGGCTGCCCGCGCCGGGCGGAACATCGGCAGCGGAACTTGTAAATCTCCTTAAGTCCAACATTGTCCGGGAAAAGATGATCGAGAAGAACAATCTCCTTCCTGTGCTTTTCTACAAGCAATGGGATGAGGGAAAGAAGGCGTGGAAAAAAGGGGGTATCAGCCTGAATCCGCTTGTCTGGGTCAGCAAGGCGATCAAATTGGTCATGCCGGGGGATCCGAAGGTGCGTAAAAAGGATGACGACGTGCCGGATGTCATGGACGGATTGAGAGAACTGGAAGATATAATAACAGTCAAGAACAATCTCAAGGAAAACACCATCACCATCACGGTGGATTACCATGATCCTGAGATGGCGGCGAAGATGGTCGGCTTTCTTCTCGATGCGCTGAACGAACACATGACCGGAGAATCGCGGCGCGTGGCCAAGATCAACAAGGACTATCTCGAGGATCAGATCAACAAGAATTCGGATCCCTTCATCAAGCAAAAGATATATTTCCTGATCGCCCAGCAGATAGAAACTATGATGATGGCAGAGGTGAAGGAAAACTTTGCCTTCAAGGTCCTCGACCCGCCCATAGTTCCGGACAAGAAGATCAAGCCGAAGAGGACGTTGATGGTCATGCTTTCCTTAGTGGTAGCTTTGTTCATCGGCATCTTCACTGCCTTCTTTATGGAATATCTGGAGAAGAACAATATAAAGGTGAACTTCTCGTTTATGTCATTCCAGCGGAAGCCGGAATCCATAACCTAATATGTCATTCCGGCGGAAGCCGGAATCCAGAATCTACAAAGGTTGTCGAAAAAGTCGTAATTTATACCCCTGTGTCATCCCCGCGGAGGCGGGGATCCCTGAAGCTACTGAAAAAACTTGATTCCCGTTGCCACGGGAATGACTAAAACGTACAAAAAAACGGTTTTTTAAAACAACCTTCTAAAGAGGAAACGGAAATGGTAGTGAGCAAAAAAATACTTTTATCCGGATTGGCGATTGTTATTCTCTTAACTGCCGGTGGGCATGGGATTGCACAGCAGGCACAGCCTGCGGCAGGCCAGACCACAACTGCGCCGGCGGCAAGTCAGCCACAGCAGGCAGGCAGCCCACCCTCAGCCACACAGGCCGCAAGTCAAAGCCAGCCGGCTGTCTCACCCACTCTGGTGCCAATTGCTCCAGTCTTACCGACACAACCACAGCAGGCCAATGGAACACAATCTCTTCCTCAGCTCACTCCCCGCCAGGCAGAACTCTATCAACGACTGACCCCTGAACAGCAAAGGGCCATCCAGGCTGAGCTCGGAAAGAGCGGCGGGGTGTTGACGCCGGAGGCAAGAGAGGCCTTGAAAGCAAGGCCGGAGTTCAAGGGATTGACACCGGAAGAAGTCCTCAAGGGAAAAGCTCTCCTTGAAAAAGAGGGTGAGAAAAGGGAGGCCGAGCGGAAGGAAACCGCGGAAAAGAGCGTCATAGGTGAGGAAGCCCAGGACAAGTCTCTCTTCGAAAGATCAAGAAAGATAGGCAAGTATCAGGACGTGACACTGACCCTGAAACCTTTCGGTCATGAATTCTTCAAGGAGGCCGCCGTCAGGGTGGTGACCGAACGGAAGGACATACCCGTTCCGTTCAAGTATGTCGTCGGTCCAGGAGACGAAGTTAAGATCCTCCTCTGGGGAAGAGTGAATGCACAGTACAACCTTGTTGTTGACCGGGACGGAAAAATTACGATTCCACAGATCGGACCCATATCCGTAGCCGGCATGACCTTCGAAGACATGTCAACCAAGCTTATAAAGCAGACTGAGCAGATCGTCGGCGCCAATATAGACATTACCATGGGATCCCTTAAGACGATTCCTATCTTTGTCCTCGGCGACGTGAAACGGCCCGGGGCTTACACAATAGGGTCTTTCGCCACAATCACGGACGCCCTTCTGCTCGCAGGGGGACCGAACGAAATAGGGTCCATGAGAAAGATTCAACTGAAGAGGAAAGATCAGATCATCACGACGTTCGACCTTTACGATCTGTTGCTAAAAGGTGACAAATCGAAGGACACAATCCTGCAGGCCGGTGATGTGGTATTCGTGCCCGTGACGGGGCCTCTTGCGGGGATAACGGGGAACGTCAGGAGACCAGCCATATACGAGCTCAGGGAGAAGTTCGACCTCCAGCATCTTTTTGAACTCGCCGGCGGCTTGATACCGACTGCCTATACACAGCAGATCCAGATAGAGAGAATCGTCAGGAATGAGAAGCAGATCGTGGTGGACATCGATGACAAGCATCTGGAAAAGGCCGGGCAATTCATGCTTCAGGACGCGGATCTCGTCAAAGTGTTCTCAATCGTGGATATGAATGTGAATGTGGTTTTCCTGAACGGTAACGTGAAGCGGCCCGGGAAATATGAAATCAAGAAGGGAATGAAGATTAAGGATCTTATCAAGGATCCGCAAGAATTTCTGCCCGAGACATATTTCGATTACGCACTCATTAAGAGGATTAATCCTCCCAGTTTTGAAACCGTTCTCATCCCCTTTAACCTGGGACGCATTATTTTTCACTCAGATGAAGCGGATAACCTCGAACTACGTCCTCAAGACCAGATTTATATATTCAGCAAGTGGTTTTTCAAGGACAGGCCCTTCTTCTTAGTGGAAGGGGAGGTAAGAAAAGCCGGTCGTTTTGATCTCTTGGATAATTACAAGGTGAAGGACGCAATCATGGCGGCCGAAGGTCTTACAAGAGACGCTTATACAAGTAAGGCCGAGATCATTCGCGTGAACAGGAACAAGGAATTCGAGACAATTTATTTTGATGTCTCTAAAGCTATAAAGGACGATCCGCGTAATAACCTCCAGCTTCAGGACCAGGATAGAATAATCATTCATTCCATCTGGGAGCGCGAGTATAAGAAAAACGTTTCAATTGATGGAGAGGTTTTGAAACCGGGAAACTATCAATTCACAGAAAATATGACCGTAAGAGATCTTGTATTCAAGGCAGGAAACATCCTGGAATCGGCTTATCTTGACGATGCCGAGATTACATCTATGGTTGTTGAAGACGGCAAAATCTCAAAATACGAAATTAAGAATGTCTCGCTGAAAAAAGCCCTTGAAGGTGACACCAAGAATAATGTGTTTTTGAAGCCATATGACAGGCTGTTCATAAAAAGAATCCCTGAATGGAGGGAAATCAGATTCGCATCGGTAACAGGGCAAATAAAATTTCCGGGAAGATATCCCTTGAGAAAAGGTGAAAAATTATCATCACTCCTCGAAAGAGCGGGAGGATACACAGACAAGGCCTATCTCCGGGGGGCATACTTCACTAGAGAAAGGGTAAAGGATCTGCAGCAGAAGAGCCTGGAGGAGATGACCCAGCGGCTCGAGCGAGAACTCCTGGCGGAAGGCGCCGTTCAGGTTTCTTCTTCTCTCTCCCAGGAAGAAGTAATGGCAAAGAAGATCGAACTGGAACAGAAACACCGACTTATTGAGTCGATGAAAAAGCTCAAGGCCACAGGCAGAATGACCATTTCCCTCTCCCACCTGCGATTGTTGAAGGGGAGTGAGTACGATATTGAACTGGAAGATGGGGACAGCCTTTTTATCCCGGAAAAGAACAGCGTGATCAATGTGGTGGGCGCAGTCATGGCCCCGGGCAGCATCATCTATACTGATAAGCTTAAGTATGAAAACTATATCAATGCCACAGGAGGATACTCAAAATACGCAGACCCGGACAACGCTTTCGTCATAAAGGTAGACGGCAGCGCGCACCGGCTCTCCCGAAAACTTGTCAACTGGAGCGATACACAATCAAGATGGGAGCTCGCAGGCTTCGGGGAAGAAATCAAGTTGCTAGAGCCCGGTGATGTGATTGTGGTACCGGAAAAGATCGAAAAAATCGCCTGGCTGAGAGAAATACGCGATATTACGCAGATTCTCATGAATACGGCCGTGGTTGCCGGCATAACGGTTAAGCTCTTTTAAAAATCAATACACCAACGAATAGAAACTAGCCGGTGTGACAATAAGAAAAGTCGAAAAAAAAATGGAAAAAAGCTTGACATCGACCAATGGTTTTTGTTTAGTAAGTTTGTGTCGGTTATTTTCTTATATATCATTTTTTCAACTCAATACCTTCCCTTTTAAATGCTAGGAATAGAAGGGGGACGCTATGAAGATGAGGAAATATTTTATCGGTATCTCTATCGCTTTCTTAATCACAGTGTTAATACCGTCAACGATCTTCTCTCAGGAGGCTGTCCCGGTAATGACGTTGGCTGACGGAACGGTCGTGAACATGAGCTCCGCTCAGTTGAGCGCTCTGGCTTCGCAGCCGGGTATCACCCTGTCAACGACCCCGGTTGTGACCGCAACACAAGTTGCCGTGCCTCTGCCCGCTTCGCTCGGAGGTGGTTTCGTTGTGGCGGAACCGGCGGCTCTGGCGGCGGGCATGAACACTGTAGGAATTTCGACAGGTGTAACGGCCGCGGGTGTTGCAGGCGCTTCAGCCGCCGCAGGAACAATCACGGCCGGCGCATCCGTTGCAGGCGCAACAGCGGCTGCGGCCGTAGGAACGGGCACGGTGGCAGCCGGTGCGGCTGCTGCGGCTGCTGCGGCGGCGGCAGTTGCGGAAGCAACCAAGACAACGACCACGACCACCCATCATTAATAATAGCCTTCAAACTCGATTTCCCTCGACAAATCAGGGAGAGAAAAAAAGATGTGTCACGGACGAGGATGCGAAACCGTGACACTCTCTTTTTTGCAAAGGAGGGAAGATTATGAAAACGAAAAACGCGGCGCGCATTCTGGTCTTCTTTTTGGTCTTTCAGCTGATCTTCCCCCTTCATTTGTTCGCCCAGGTGGCCGGTGAGTTTATAGAGATTGTGGGAGACATAACTGTTCAGAGAGCAAGCAAGAGTTTCAAACCGAAAGTGCGGGACCCCGTTCACGTCAAGGATATAATCGCCACTGGAGAGAAATCCAGGGCCAAGATTTCATTGTTGGACAAAAGCACTCTGACTCTGGGAGCAAAGACCCGAATGGAGGTCAAGGAATTTTTTATCAAAGGGAAAGACCGCACAGGTGTTTTCTCTCTCCCGACCGGAAAGTTGCGCGCTTTAGCAGTAAAGAGCCTGGGGGCCCAATCCAGGTTCGACGTTCACACACCGACCGCTGTTGCGGGCGTGAGGGGAACAGAGTGGATCAGTTTAGTAGAGGCGATTCAGAATGTGACTACGAGCAGCTTCTACACCCTGCAGGAATCCATCATGGTCTTCAACCCGGCACTGCCGACTGAGATTGTAACGGTAAGCGCCGGACAGTTCACGGTTGTGGCAGCAGGCATCGCACCGACGCTTCCGGCGGCATTCTCGCCGGCTGTCATACAAAGTGTCACTGTGGAATTGGGCGCAGTGGCTCCCGCTGGAACTACAGGTGCGGCTGGAGCGGTTGCGGCAGGCACGGAAGCGGGAGCTGCGGCTGCAGCAGGCGTTGGAACCGGCACAGTAGCGGCAGGGGCAGCGGCAGCAGCAGTGACTGCGGCAGCAATCGCAGAAGCAACCAAATCCACGACAACAACCACCCATCACTGATATTGATAAATAAAACAAGGCTTCTCACTGAAAAACCCGCTATATCTGAGACCGGAAGACGGTCAAGAAAAATAGTGGGTTTTTTCATGGGCAGCAGGAGGAGATAAATTAATGCAATGAAAAAGCTCTTGGGGCTGGTTCTCTTTTTGTGCATGATTATCGCTTTTCCATCTGCGGGTATAGCAAAAGACGACGACCTTGAATGGAATAAAATCCTTTTTGCTGCCGAGTCCCTATTCAAGGCAATGAAAGAAAGGAACTACCCGGCAATATGGGGTTTGCTGTCGGCTGAATCGAAAAACAATATTGTAAAAAACGTAGAGCGTGCTTCCATAAAGTCGGGCGTGGTGTACTCTAAGGAGCAGATAAAAATCGACTTCGCGATAGGAGGTTTGATTTCGAGAACATACTGGAACAGCTACCTGAACGAATTCGATCCGGACATGGTCCTTGAGCATAGCAAGTGGGAGATGGGAACCGTTAAGAAAGATAGTGCGGTAATAAAGATTCAGTATAAGAATTCGCGGCAGCCGGCGCTGTTCAAGATGTATAAAGAGAACGGCACCTGGACGGTAGGCCTGGAAGAAACCTTTGAAGGGAGGAAATATCTTATCTTCTTTTAAGAAAGGCGGGAGGAACATCCCTTCAAGTGCCAGAGTAGGAGACCGCCATACATTGCATGCTTCCTTAAAACATCCTTTTGCAGGCCCAGGGTCAGGATACTTCCAAGCATAGTCGCGAACCAGTTGACAACAAGCCTCATGAAAACTATGCCGCTCAGCAGCATATACATCGGGGTGTTGTTCCACTTCCTAAAATACTTGTAGCGGGATCGATAAAATTCTATGCGGGATGATATATCGGTTCCTATACTTTGACCCTGGAGATGATAGATGCGAGCGGTTGGAACGTAGTATATTTTCCATCCTTTTAAGTGCATTTCTCTCGCCCAATCCGTTTCCTCGAAAAAGAAGAAATACCGTTCATCGAACAAACCGACATCGTCGATAGCCTTTTTTCTAACCATGAGACAGGCGCCTATTCCAGAGTCAATCTCGATCGGCTCTACATATTCATACCGTTTACTCGGATAACGCCGGGGAAAACAATATTCAAGCAAAGGCATATTAACCAGCAGGGTAAGGAGGCTGGGAAAGGAGGCTATGGAATTCTGCTTTGAGCCATCCGCATTCAGAAGTTGACCGCATGCCATGGCAGTATCAGGATTCGATTCCATGAAATCAAAAAGTTCTTTTACAGCCTGCTCCTTTAAAACAGTGTCTGTGTTCAGCAGAAGCGCATACTTTCCCTTCATGATCCGAAAGGCCTGATTGTTTGCCGCGCCAAATCCTCTGTTATCTTCGTTTTCGATTAAATGAACAGCAGGAAATTCTCTTTTCAACATGGGGATGCTTTCATCCCGCGATGCATTGTCAACAACAATAATTTCATAAGAAACGTCCGACACTGTTGCGTAAATCGAGTTCAGGCAGTTCCGTAACAGATCCCTTGTGTTGTAGTTGACTATAATTATTGATATGTCCATTTCTCAAAAAATAATTCAACACTTCAACTTATATCATTTTACCCTTCGACAGGCTCAGGGTGACAGGGGAGATGTCGTTAAGATCGCCGAAAAATATTTGCGGAAATATTAATATTTCCCAGTCTCACTTATTTTTTGTATTTCGGCTTAGCTCGCTCAATTTGGCATACTTGAAAAACTTATTAACTGAGTCGGTGACGGATAGAATAAAACCCTGTTTTCCGTCCAAAAAACCAAGCCTTAAAAAGTAGTTTTGAAAGAAGGCAAGCTCCGCCCTTAACGCAGCCTCCCATATGGAGGATGTTTTTCCTTCTTTGAAAGCCTCTGCAGCACCCAGCGTCGAATATTGCTCGATCTTGAGAAGGATCTTGCTCAGGCTGCTTTCGGTGAAGTGAACAATGGGAACGTCCAGTTCCACAATCTTGCCGTCAACGATAACGGATTCATGAACCGCCGCTTCAGCCATTCGTCCTGAGCCTTTCCTGAAAAGCCTCACTATCCTGTCAGGCCACCAACCCATGTGCCTTATCCATTTACCCTGGAAATAATTTTTGCGAGGGAAGCTGTAGCCCGCCACATCCCGGCCTGCACCGGCGATAATTTTCTTAATAGCTTCAGCTGTCTCGTTGGGAATGCGCTCATCGGCATCAAGAACCAGAATCCATTGATTTCTGCACCGGTCGATAGCCAGCTGCTTCTGATATCCGAATCCCTTCCAGGTTTCCTCATAAACTTCGCAGCCTAAATCAGAGGCCAGCTGAACGGTTCCGTCGGTGCTTCCGGAATCCACAACTACAATCTGGTCGGCGAAAGACACACTTCGCAGACAATCCGGAATATTATCGGCCTCGTTTTTCGTGATGATGGCAACGGACAGTGGTATTTTTTTCCCCATGATAAATACCATACCACAGGAGGAGGATTATCAAAATAGTGAAATGATTGAAATGTTGTGATAGGTAAACGAAGCGAAACAGCAAATATATGGAAAAGAAGACTCGAAAAATAGCCGTCGTCATTCCCAAATACGGCCTAACAGGGGGGGCAGAAGGTTTTGTCGCGGAACTGAGTGGCCGTCTCTCCAAGGATGAGCGGTACGACGTTCACGTCTTAGCCAACCGGTGGGCAAGGGAATCCGAAGGCGTCTCGTTTCACAGGGTTCCCATCCTCCCCTTCCCGAAATTTCTCACCACCATCAGCTTCGCCTTTTTCGCGCGGCAACAATTACAGGAACTGTCTTTTGACCTCATTCACGCCCACGACCGGATCTTCGAGGCGGATTTGTTCACCATGCACGGCATCCCCCACCGTATCTGGGTCCGCGAGGTCCGCAGGAAAAAGCGTCCGAGCCTCTTCGACCGGGGAACGCAGTGGGTCGAAAAAAAGCTCGTATTCAATGAGCGGTGCAGGCTCTTTCATGCTGTATCCAGTCTCACTCGGGAAAAATTTCTGCAGGAATATAGCTGGATTGATCCCGATCGGGTCCGGGTGATCCACCCGGGAGTCGACTCGTCAAGATTCCGCAAATACGAACGGGAGATCTGCCGGCTTGAAATAAGAAAACAGTTCAACATCCATGAAAGCGACAGGGTAATCCTGTTCGCGTCCATGAATTTTGATATCAGAGGGTTAGATCATCTTATAAAAGGGCTGGCAAAACTAAGGACGATGCGTCCCGGCAACGATGTGAAATTGCTTGTTGTGGGGAAAGGAGACCGGAAGAAATACAGTGCCCTGGCCCTGGCCCTCGGTTTGGGTGAAAACGTGATCTTCGCGGGTGTCGCAGACCGGGAGACTCTGGATAAAATCTATCTCGCCTCAGATATCTTTTCAATACTCTCGGAATTTGATACCTTCAGCATAACTACACTGGAGGCAATGGCAGCATCTCTCCCGGTCCTTATAAGCAGTAATGTGGGAGCAAAAGACCTGATAGAAGATGGTATCAACGGCTTTGTGATCAAAAATCATGGTAAGCCGGATGATGTCGCGAATAGAATAGGCAGGATGCTGGATGACTCAGTCCGGTCAAAAATGGCCGAAGAAGCAATTAAGACAGCAGAACTGCAAAGCTGGTCGAAGGCAACCAGGAAGTTCAAAGAACTCTATGAAGAACTTCTTGGTAATCACATTGGTCAAAAAAGTTGAAATTTATGGTTGACTTAACAATAACCTCCAAGTTAATTTAAAAATAAATGCAGTATTTTTAACCCCTTCGGAAGAACTATAGGGGTTTTCTTCATTATGAATGGGTGGTGGGTGATTCTGCTCGATTTGGAATCGACGGAGCGGAGCTGTGAATTGAAGACAAAATTTCACCAATTATTTCATATCAGTTTTTGTAAAACCAGATAAGCAAGAATGATATGGTAAAATTAATAGAATATAATAATAAACACCCTAAAATTTCAGTCATAACGCCCTCTTTGAATCATGGTAGATTTCTCAGGGAAACTATCGAATCCATTCTAATGCAAACATATAAAAATTATGAGCACATTGTTGTAGATGGCGGTTCAACGGACGACACAATCTCGATATTGAAGCAATACCCGCACATTCGATGGATATCAGAGAAAGAAACAGATGAACATGCGATACTTGAGGCTTATAGAAAGGCCATCGCTATGGCACAGGGAGAATACATAATCCAGTGCTGCGTTTCTGACGGCTTCCTTAATAAAAATTGGTTCAGCAAGTGCGTTGATGTACTCGACAAGGATAATGAGGTATCTCTTGTTTGGGGACTGACACAAATCATGACTGAAGAAGGCAATCTCTGTCAGATTGTTTGTGAGGAGAACCTCTATAAAGAACCGCCCCAAAAAATGGATTTCCTTGCCTACTGGCTTGCCTATGGACGTGGTTTTCCGGAAGGCAATTATTGCGTACGAAGGGAAGTCATCGATATATGCTTTCCGCAGCGCGGCAGCGATGATCCCTTGAGTATAAATCCCGCTTGGGCTTTTTTATACAAATTCAATACGCTAGGGTATCTTCCCTATTTTATGCCTATCGTAGCAAACTACGGGAGACAGCACAAAGATCAACGTGGAATACGTCTTTACGAAATCGAGGACGTGGCATCTCATCGCTATATTGAAGCGATCAGGAGATACAAGAAGGAACTGCTGAAGGGAAAAATCAAGCATCAATTCAGAAATGGCTTGTCAGAAGTCATCAAGGAACTGGCTCAAAAGGATATCGGTCCTCTGAGAAAACAGATCAGGAAACATTACATCAGATATAAACTGCGCAAGAGATTGAAAGAGATTTTAGACCATATCTGATTGAGTCCAATGGAAAATTACAGGCGCCCCTGTAAAGCAAGAGATAGAAATAAAATAAAGCACATGACACGACAAACCTTCAATTCTGATAGTATACTGAATGGTCTTTCAGGTAGAGTGATTCTCGTTCTATCTTTGTTCGTATTATGTATTTTCTATTACGCGTACTTCATACTGGAAAAGCGACTGCCTCTGGGTCATGATACACTTCAATACCTCCAGCTCCAGTATACATTTTTAAACGACCTCATCATTAACGGTGAACTTCCCCTCTGGTTCCCATTCATGACAAAGGGAACGGTCACGAATATATGGTTCGTTATACAGAACGGTCTTCTTAACAATCTTTATTATGTCCTTGCTCCCTTTCTCAAAGATATCAATTACTATTATCTTTTTTATTTATCGTTTTTTTTCGATGAAATCATTCTTCTTATAGGTACATATCTGCTTTCCCGTTCTCTATATAAAAACAATTGGGCTGTGTTGTTTGTAATGATAACCATCCTAGGAACCATTAATTGGGCGTCCCAGGTCTGGTGGAATTTTCATCTTTACTACCTCATGCCACTCGTCATGTTCCTTTATATGAAGGCCCTCCGGGAAAAATCAGTTTCATTCTTCTTGCTCGCCAATCTCTTCTTGTTTCTCTGGTCGTTTTGTGGAAACCTCGTCTATTATATTCCTTTGTTTAGTTTTTTCATTTTCTTGTTTTTCCTGTCTTATGCCACATGTAATTTCTATAAAGGCATATCGCTCTCCATAGAACCCATTAAAACGGAAAAGGACTCTGAAAAAACAGCATTGAACTTATCTGTAATCATCTCTAAAAACATTCTGCAAACAGTCAGAGCATCTTTCACTTCGAAAAACTGTCTAACACTGGCAACAGTCCTTATAATAAGTGCCATTCCTTTTTTCGTCACACTAAAATATATCACCCAGTCCGGTGCAGGAGAGATTGTATACAGCAATATCGACAGAGATAAGTCAGGGTTGACCCCACTCACAACGTTCTTGACCTATGGAGGACTCAGCGGTTATGGAAAATATATTGAATTTTTCAGCGGCGTTACAAAAAGCCTGGACAATAGCCTCTTTGTCGGCTCATTGACAATTAGTCTGAGCCTTCTTCAGATTGTCTATATTTTTAAGAAAATAAATTCAAATAAGATTGCACTGGCAATTTTAGTCTCCATGCTGCTGATGATTTCTTTCTCGTCAGGGGGAATCGTGGCAAGTCTTGCATATTTCTCCTGGCCCATGATGAAATATTTTCGTCATGTCGGTCATACAGGGCCCATCATAAAAGTGATGGTTATTTTTCTGGCTGGTTTCGCAGTGGATCAAATCATATCGATCATACGACACAATGATAAACAGCATTTTTTTATTTCTATCAAATACCTGACAGTGTTTTTCATTTTTGCACTAATGGTCAAGATATTATTTATTGTTTTCCCCGAACGATTCTCCTGGGAATTATTTTCCTCAGCGAAACAAGAAATTTCATCTTTTAAGGTAATTTCGCTCCTGATAGTTTTATCCTACCTTCTTCTTATGGCTTCAAAAAACAAGCTTTTTGCGGCAAAAGCAGGCGGTGTGATTCTCTTTGCCGCTCTACTTCTTCATGGCGCAGAGCTTGGTTTTCTACGCTCCAGTTATTATGACATTCAGTTACCTAAACAAAAGACAGATAACTATTTCAGAACTTTTTCGTTCCAGAGCTATCCTTATGTCGCATCACGAAACCAGAATTATGAGGAGAATATACGTTACTCCGCTTTCAGTAAGGCATCGTTTCTTGATGTCCAGTACTCTAAGGAAAAAATTCTGAACCGCTGGGGAGCATTATATTGGAACAGCGATTCTTTCTTTTTCTTAGACAGCTGCAGCACGCCTTTCAGGGCTGATCATCGCCTAAATTCGATAGATGACTTTTATCGTGTGTACCAGGACAAAACAAGTTCATTTAACATCGAAAAACCCATGCCCACGCAAAAGGCCTTTTTGAAAATTCTCGGCTGCGGATACCCCAAACTGCAAGGTTTCAGCACCATCTATTATACGAAGCACCCGAAGGATCTCATGATCGATCCGCACTACCGAGGTGACATTCTGTTTACTGATACAAAAAATGAAAAGTACCCATCCCTGAAAATGCTGCCTGAAAATGCGCCTTCCTTCCTTGAAAAAAACGATAGGGTAAACCTTGAGGCAACGGTCAGACATTTCAGCGCCAACCGGCTGGGTCTGGATATAGTCAATTCCTCGTCCTCTCACGCATTTCTTCACTACGCAGACGCTTATCATAAATACTGGAAAGCATATGTGAATGGAGAGAAAAAGGATATCCTGCGGTCCAATCTCGGCTTCAAAGCCGTCCAGGTACCGCCGGGTTCGTCAAGCGTGGAATTCGTATTTCGAGAACCCAAGGTGGTTGCGGCGACTTATTTTCTGATTACTCTCGGTCTTTTGGGAATTACAGCGATTGTCAGTATAATGGCCTTGATCCTGATGAATCGATGGGGAAAGACTTGATGATTATAACTCATACGCAAAGGAGTCAACATATGAAAAAACGTATTCTCATTACCGGAGCGGCGGGATATCTTGGTTCCATTCTCTGCGAGCATCTGCTGAGAGATGAATATTGCGTAATAGCTCTGGATAATCTCTCATACAATCAGAACAGCCTTTTTCATTTCTGTGCCAACCCGGCATTCGAGTTTGTCCGTGGCGATGTTCGGGATGAAGCGTTGATGAAAAAGTGGATCCCCCAAGCAGACATCCTCATTCCCCTGGCCGCCATCGTCGGAGCCCCTGCCTGCGACCGGGATCCCTGGTCGGCACGGTCAATCAATTACGAGGCAATCCGGCTTCTAAATTCAATTCGGAGTAAAGAACAACTCGTTATTTATCCGACAACCAACAGTGGATACGGGACCAAGTCGGGCGACGTATACTGCACGGAAGACACGCCCCTTGAACCAATAACCCTATACGGACAGGTTAAGGTGCAGGCAGAGCTTGAACTGCTCAACAGCCCAAACTCGATCACGCTTCGTCTGGCAACTGTTTTCGGAATGTCACCTCGAATGCGCCTCGATCTCCTGGTGAACCATTTCGTATATGCAGCGGTGACAGACGGCTATATCGTGATATTCGAGAAGGACTTCAAGCGCAATTACGTTCACATAAGGGATGTGGCTGATTGCTTTCTCCATGCCATTCGCAATTCAGAGAAGATGGTCGGGCGGTCGTTCAATGTAGGACTGGATGCGGCCAATCTATCAAAAGAGGAACTCGCACTGAAGGTAAAGACATACGTTCCCAATTTTTTCATTCACTTCTCGGAGGTCGGAAGCGACCCGGACAAGAGAAACTATATTGTATCCAATCAGCGGCTAAGAGATGCAGGCTTTGAAGCAAAGCGAACTATCGACGACGGAATACAGGAACTGCTTAAAGGCTACCGTATGATGGGACGAGGTCTTTACAAGAATGTCTGATTTCGAAAAACTACCTTTACAATCTCCCGAACTTTGAATTTTTACGGTTTTGCATGAAAACAACTTTGCTGATTCTCACTCTCAATGAAATTGACGGAATGAAAGCCGTCATGCCGAAAATAAAGAGGGAATGGTGCGATCAGATAATTGTTCTCGATGGCGGCTCAACCGACGGCACTATAGAGTACGCCCGGGATCAAGGTTACTTCGTTTACATTCAAAAACAGCCGGGATTCAGGCATGCTTATTGTGAAGTACTTCCTTATATAGAAGGAGATGTCATCATAACCTTCAGCCCTGATGGAAATTCCATACCAGAACTGATTCCGGATCTGATAAATAAGATGGCAGAAGGGTATGATATGGTAATCGCCTCACGATACCTTGGTCCCGCTAAAAGTTACGATGATGATTGGATTACGGCTTTCGGTAACTGGCTTTTCACCAAAACGATCAATCTGCTTCACGGTGGCTGCTACACCGATGCCATGGTGATCTTCCGGGCATATAAAAAGAAGATTATCTACGATCTGGAATTGGACAGGGACGAAGGCTATGCCCTGGCGGAAAAACTTTTCCGCACCAAAATCAGCTGGGAACCCCTTCTTTCAGTAAGAGCGGCAAAGCGAAAATTGCGAATTGCTGAAATTCCCGGCGATGAACCTCCAAGGATCGGAGGGGAAAGAAAGCTGCAGATATTGAGATGGGGGGCAGCGTATTATTTTCAGTTTATTCGGGAGAGGTTCGTCAATAAATTATAGGATGAATCCATGACTCATAGCAATCGCGTGATGCTTTTAGTCCCATTATTTATTCTTGTAACCGTAGGATATTACTTTTATCGAAGTGGCACTATCCTTGTATGGGATGACTCGGTGCGCCTCGCCGCTCATATTTTTGATATCAAGGATCTTCATACCCTGCATCAGCCAGGTCTGGCGAAAGAAATTACTTCGTGGGCATTTAATCAAATTCAGGGTGGATATCGTCCTCTCAGCATGATGGTTTTCCAATGTGGGGCTGTCTTCTTCTCAGACCCTAGCAGTAATCCCGCATCTTGGTTTCTGGCTGTCGGGTTTCTATTCGGTCTTTTGTCCATAAGCTTTTTCCTTGTCGCCCGCCGTTTCACCAAGACAAACGGCGGGGCATTGATTGCCGTTGTCCTGTTTCTTTTGTCATCGCCTGTCGCAACCGGCTCTTGGGTCGTTTTCGCAGGAATCCAGGCAACTGTCCCTCTTTATATCTGTCTCGGCTTGCTCGCCTATTGGAAGATCCGAGAAAACGAGGACGGGCATACGATTCACCGGGTCATGTTTCTTGTTATGCTCTTTTTCATTCTGTTGACTGGTCCCTGGTTCCGTGAATTCATCGGGTCGCTTCCTATTCTGATCCTTTTCCTTGAGATCCAAAAGAACAAACGGATAACCTCTCTCGCCATTCTGGCATTCATATTTTTTCTGCACGCTCTTTTTCCAACTGCTCTTGTGAAATATACGCTTTTCAACGATATTCCTCTGAAGTCGGTATTTTCAATTGGGCACCTGGGCAACCAATTAGGACAATCACTTAGATGGGATGTCATCTATCACTTCCTTGCTCTTTTTCCTCCCATAAGCCTAGGTTTGTTCGCCGTTTCATTTTTTATACCGAATACCAAAGGTCTTACTCTTGAGATAAAAAATCATTCAACGAGATCCTCCGCTCTTTTTCTGTACTTCTGGCTTGCTCTTTTTCTTCTTCCTTTTTTGAAAGTATTCACGGAGCAGGTCCATCTGGCCTATGCAATGATGCCGGCTTCCATCATCCTTTCAAGATCTTTTGAAAAAATATGGAGCTTCCTGCAGAAACCAACCCGTCTGATAAAAATATGCCGCGTTCTGTTCACCGCAATGCTGATAGTCGTCCTGGGGGATCACGCTCTTAATGTATACGGCAGTTATCGGGTAGTGCATTCGATCAATGAAGGCATTCTTTCCATGTCAGACTGGTTCCGATCGAACGTCCCGAAAAACTCCATTGTGATATGCAATGCCCTTCATGCCGAGGATATTAGATTATATTCCGGAGGGCATATCTATCCTTTCTGGACGGTCAGCGCAGGTATCCCTGAAGATAAAAGAGCGCTTGACACAGACATAAAATTGAAAAATTTTCTGGAGAGCACCCTTGCTCAACACAATGTTTATTTCCTGGATATGGATTTTAATTACACTCCGGACAAAATGGAGTATCATTCCCACAAATATGTCCGCAACAAAACTGTCCAAATGGTACCGATGGGCCTTGTTCATACTACGAAAGTGCTGTATCCTTATCTCGATCCTTTCAAGGCATTTATACGTAGATCCTACATTTCTTTCCTCGGTCCACCCGATCTCGAGAACGACTTCTACCGAGGACCATCCCAGGAAGGCATACCCTTCATGCGGGAAGTGTATGTTGAATATCATGTTTATAGGGTTACAGGTCTATGTCTATAAAAAATGTGAATGTGCTCAAGGTCGGTCAAGGATTCATCACTGGGGTTTGAGCGGCATTGGTTGACTCAAAAAGATTGCAAGCTTTCATCCTCGCCGGCGGGCTGGGAACGCGCCTTAGATCCGTAGTTTCAAATCGCCAGAAGGTGGCTGCGGAAGTGCGGGGTCGGCCTTTCCTCGCGTTTCTGTTCGACCAGCTGATTGAGAACGGGATACGCAGTGTAATTCTCTGCACGGGATATCACGGGAACGACCTGCGGGAGCGGTTCGGGAACAGCTACGACCGTCTTCAACTGACCTATTCCATCGAAAAGGAACCGCTGGGAACGGCAGGGGCCTTGAAGCTGGCTGAACCTCTCATTAATGCGGGGACAGCCCTTGTTATGAATGGCGATTCCTATTGCAGGGTGGACCTTGCAGATTTTCTTGAGTTTCATTCAAGAAATGGGGCCGCCGCAAGTATTCTTTTAACCAGAGTGGCGGACACCTCAAGATACGGCCGCGTTTTCCTCGATCAGGGAGGCCGCATCACGCATTTCGAGGAAAAGGGAGCGCACCGCGGCGATGGAATTATCAACGCGGGCATTTATCTTCTATCACGAGAAGTGATTCATTCGATACCGGACGACCGACCAGTTTCACTGGAGAGGGAAATATTCCCGGCCATGTCAGGACTTTTCGGTTACGAAGTCCCTGGACCATTCATTGATATCGGAACACCGGAGGACTACGCCAGGGCGGAAGCTTTCTTTGCACGAGAAGGGTTAAGGTAAAAAAAGCTTGATAGAGGTTATGTTTTGATATAGTTACAGCCGCTCAAACAGGAAGGATGTAACAGACCTATGATGATCATCGTCAGGACTCCGTTCCGCATTTCTTTTTTCGGCGGGGGAACTGATTACCCTGCGTGGTATGAAACGCACGGAGGAGCCGTACTTGCAACGACCATAAACAAGTATTGTTATATTACATGCCGCTATCTTCCCCCTTTTTTCGAACACCGGATACGGATCGTCTATTCCAGAATAGAAAACTGCCAGGAAATAGATGAGATCCGGCACCCGGCGGTCCGGGAAGTCCTGAGATACATGAAGATGGACCGTGGGCTGGAAATCCATCACGATGGCGATCTGCCCGCACGAAGCGGGATCGGCTCAAGCTCCTCCTTCACGGTTGGATTGCTTCACGCTATCTATGCCCTGAAGGGGAAAATAGTGGATAAGGAAACCCTCGCAAAGGAGAGCATCTATATAGAACGCGATGTCCTTAATGAAACCGTCGGTTCTCAGGATCAGATCCTTGCTGCTTATGGGGGGCTCAACCATATAACCTTCGGCGCGGATGACGTGATTGTGAAACCGCTCACGCTTTCGAAGACTCGTTCTGAGGAACTCAATTCACATCTCATGCTTTTTTACTCCGGAATCAAGCGCACAGCATCGAGTATAGCAGAGACGTTTGTCAACGAAATTGATCAGAAAAAGAAAAATCTCGAACGTATGATGGATTTCGTCAAGGAGGGTCTGCGCATTCTGAGTGGAGGGGAAGATATTGAAAAATTCGGTAAGCTACTCCACGAAGCATGGCTTTTGAAAAGGGAGTTGAGCGCTAAAGTAACCAATCCATTCGTCGATGAGCTTTACGAGACCGCACGCTCGGCGGGAGCCCTTGGAGGCAAACTGCTCGGAGCGGGCGGAGGAGGATTCATCCTCTTTTTCGCACCGCCCGATAGGCAGCCTGAAATCAGGCGACGGTTAAAGAATCTTATTTATGTCCCATTTGCCTTCGAGTACCGCGGAAGTCAGATCATTTTCCACGACCCGCGCGAAGATTATTCGGATCTTGATCTGAACCGGACACACAACCATATCCGGCCATTCCGGGAACTCGATTGAACTGAAATAGTAAAAAGAATGAAAACATATTCACGAAAACTCCTTTGTCATCTTTTATTCGAAATGCTGCGCATTCATCGCGTGCAGCTCAGGATAGAGTCGCTATATCACCTGGATGAAATGAAGACGCCGATTCATCTCTGCATAGGCATGGAAGCCATTGCCGTTGGTGTTTGCGCAAATCTAGAGCCGCGGGATTATATTTCCAGCAGCCACCGAAGCCACGGTCACTACCTGGCCAAGGGCGGTGACCTGAAGGGCCTGATCGCGGAACTTTACTGCCGGGAAACCGGATGCTCAAAGGGACGCGGAGGGTCTATGCATCTCGTAGACGCTTCCGTTGGACACATGGGGAGCTCGTCCATCGTCGGAGGTGGGATCCCTATTGGTACGGGACTGGCACTATCATGCCGAATGAAAAAGGAAGACCGGGTCAGCGTCGTTTTCTTCGGAGATGGAGCGGCGGATGAAGGTGTGCTTTATGAAAGCGTCAACTTCGCCATCCTGAAACAGATTCCGGTCGTATATATTTATGAGAACAATCAATACTCAGTATGCTCTCACGTTTCGGCAAGACAGGCCGGGGAACTCATTTTCCACAGTGTGCACCAAAGGTTAATGAAAACTGATGTAGTGGACGGAAACAACGTCCTGGAGGTATACGAAGCCGCACGAAAGGCCGTGAAGCGGGCCCGCAGCGGCAAAGGACCCTCCCTTATTGAATGTCGGACTTACCGCATACGGGGACATGCCGGCGCCGGATCGGATGAGAAGCTTGGGTATCGCTCTGCCGAAGAAATCAGGTCATGGGAAGCGAAATGTCCGGTTTCAAATTTCATGGCAAAACTCCTCCGGGAAGGCATTATCAGCAATGAAGAAATCACAGATATGGAAAAAATGATCGATGCCGAGATTGACGAAGCCTTCCGCTTCGCCCAGGAAAGCCCTCTTCCAAAAGCGGAGGATGTGGAACGTTATCTTTTTTGTGAGTGACTTCCATGCCGTGGTCAAAGATAAGACCGGAACATAATGAACCTGACTTTGCGCACGACGAGGATAAATCACCTCGTCGCCTATCTTACGCTGAAGCAGTGCGTGAAGCCCTGGATCAGGCCCTGTCCCTGGATTCGCGGGTTTTCGTAATGGGCCAGGGTGTAGACGATCCTGCCGGCATGTTCGGCACGACCCTTAACCTCCACCTGAAGCACGGAAAAGAAAGAGTTTTTGACACCCCGCTTGCAGAAAACGGGTTGATGGGCATCGCCGTTGGAGCCGCCATCGGTGGCATGCGACCTGTTTATTTTCATAATCGCCCTGATTTCCTCTTTCTTGCCATGGATCAACTAGTCAATCACGCCTCCAAGTGGTACTATATGTTCGGAGGCGCTGTAAATGTTCCACTTGTAGTCTGGGCCTGCATCGGCCGGGGTTGGGGATCAGCCGCCCAGCACTCGCAGGCTTTGCAAGGACTCTTCCTGCACATCCCCGGGCTCAAACTTGTCATGCCTGCCACATGTTACGACGCAAAGGGTTTGATGCTATCGGCGATCGCCGATAATAATCCTGTTGTAATAATTGAACACCGTTACAACTTCCGGCACAATGGTCACGTCCCGGAAGAACCCTACCGCGTTCCCATAGGAATCGGTGCGATCCGCCGCAAAGGAAATGATGTATCGCTTTTGGCGGTTTCGTATATGGTAACAGAGGCCTTTCACGCGGCTCTCATCCTTGAAAAAGAAGGTATTGACTGTGAGGTTGTTGATCTTCGGTCTCTGCGCCCTCTTGATGAGAACCTGATACTTTCATCAGCAGCAAGAACCGGACGGGTGGTCATAGCCGATACAGGATGGAAAACCGGCGGGGTTACCGCGGAAGTTGCAGCGCTAATAGTTGAAAAGGGTTTTAAATCGCTTAAAGCTCCAATCAAGAGGGTGGCCTGTCCCGATGTTCCCACCCCGGCAGGCTACACCCTCGAAAACGCCTTTTACAGGGGTGCGGAAGATATCGCCGCCGCAGCAAGGGAACTGATCAAAGACAGGAAATAAATTTTGGAGAGGACATCAAAGATTTTTGTTGCCGGTGGTGCAACGCTAATCGGTTCGGCTATTATCCGAGAACTAGATCGACAGGGATACATCTGTATCCCGAACCTGAAAGAACCGGATCTTCTCAGCGAAGCCGATGTTGAAGCCTTTTTTACAAGTGAGAAACCTGATTACGTTTTTTTCGCGGCGGGAAAATCAGGTGGTATCGGCGCAAACATCCGGTATCCGGCCGACCTGATGATTGACAATCTGATATGCCAGAATAACATCATTCTTGCGGCTTTACGGCACCGGGTAAAAAAGCTCCTCTATTTGGCAAGTTCCTGCAGTTACCCCAGAGATTGCTCTCAGCCCATGAAGGAGGAGTATCTACTAACAGGCCCTTTGGAACCGACAAATGAGGCTTATGCCGTTGCAAAGATCGCAGGGTTGAAACTCTGCCAGGCTCTCAGGCAACAATATGGGGTATCTTTCATCAGCGGTATTCCTTCCAATGCTTTCGGACCGGGTGACGACATCAGTCCGGAGGATTCCCATGTTATTATGGCGCTCATCCGGAGGATGCACGAGGCAAAGAAACGGGGGAACCGATACATAGATATCTGGGGAACCGGGAAGCCGCAGCGCGATTTCATTTTCTCAGAAGATCTTGCCCGCGCCTGCCTATTCGTGATGGAACACTATGACGGAAGCGAGCCGATCAATCTGGGAAGCGGTTTTAGCTTCTCAATCGCGGAGTTGGCGGAAGCAATACGCGATGTTGTGGGATTTTCGGGTGAAATACGCTTCGACATCACTAAACCCGACGGAATGCCAATCAAGGTCCTGGATAACTCGCGGCTACGGAAACTCGGCTGGGCACCGAGCATATCGTTGCGCGATGCCTTAGCCTCTACTTACGAATGGTTTCAGCGGCAACCCGCCGCATGAAACGAACACATTACGCTTACGGGGAAACCCATGACGATAAAAAAGATGCGAGTACCCTTCGGAACCATATCGATTCCCGAAAAATCCAAAAGGCTGATCATCGAAATACTAGAAACGAAGAGAGTTTCGAGTGGAAAATACGTGCGCCTCTTCGAGGAGAAATTTGCTGAACTGCACGGGGCGAAGGAAGCGGTGGCCCTGAGCAGCGGAACAGACGCAGACGTTCTGGCACTGGCCGTGTTGCATGACTTTGGGGCCCACAGGGGAGATGAGGTGATTGTTCCGTCTCTGTCCTTCATTGCCACAGGAAACGCTGTGGTCCATGCGGGGTTCACGCCGGTCTTCGTAGATATACAGCGGGAGACCCTGAACATCGATCCCTCGCAGATCGTGGCAGCCATAACAGACAAGACAAAAGCCATTATGCCCGTCCATCTTATGGGCAAACCGGCTCAGATGGATGAAATCAACCGGATTGCGAAGAAACACGGCCTCTTTGTTGTTGAGGACGCAGCGGAAGCGCACGGCGCTCTTTACAGGGGAAAGCCTGTCGGAACTCTCTCAGACATGGGAGCATTCAGCCTTTATGTGGCTCACATAATCACGACGGCTGAGGGAGGAATAGTGATAACTAACCGGGAAGAGTTCGCAGAAGTCCTTCGTTCCCTTAGATCTCACGGCCGTGCCTGCGTTTGCAAGGAGTGTTCTCTCAATATCAAATCAGGTTACTGCGCAAAGCGTTTTCGGGGCAAAGAAGGAGAGGACATCCGCTTTATGTTCGACCGGATCGGGTATTCCTGCAAAATGAACGAGATGGAGGCGGCAATAGGTCTCGGCGCCGTCGAGATTTATCACGATATCCTGGAAAAACGGAGAAAGAATCTCCTGTACATTCTCGAGCGCTTTGACCGCTTTTCCCCCTTTCTATCCACCATAAAAGAAGAACCCTGGGAACAGATAGGACCGCACGCCATTCCTATCATTGTTCAGGAGGAAGCATCATTCACGAGAGAAGAATTGGCTAGGTATCTTGAAAAGGTCGGCATCGAAACCCGCACGCTCTTCGCCTCAATGCCGACACAGTGTCCGGGATTCTCCCATCTCGGCTACCGGCCGGGACAGTTCCCGAATGCGGAGTATATCGGAAAGAAAGGAATCCATGTTGGCGTCCACCAGGATCTCAACACGGAGCATATGGATTACATTCTCGAACATCTGCAAAGCTTTTTGGAAAAGTATCAAAAGTAACTTACATGACAAAAAAGCACGACATTGATCTCCTTTTGATCAACCCCGGGAGCCGCCTTGAGGTTTACCAGGAACTTGGGTCCTCGCTTGCCGCGATAGAACCGCCTGTCTGGGCCGGTCTCCTGGCAACGGCTGTCCGCAGGAGAGGATTCTCTGTTGCCATCGTCGATGCTAACGCTGAAGACCTGGCACCTTCCGAGGTCGCGGAGCGTGTTGAAGCTTTGAACCCGCTTCTGGTGGCAATCGTTGTTTACGGGCACCACCCCTCCGCGTCGACGCAAAACATGCCGAGCGTTGGAAGAATATGCAGCGCTATCCGTAAGCAAAGCCTGAAGGCCAAGATTCTTCTGGTCGGCGGTCACGTAGCCGCTGTGCCAAAACGGTCTCTTGAGGAAGAGGAGGCTGATTACGTCTGTGACGGTGAAGGGCCTTATACGCTTGCAGATCTTCTGTCATGCCTTCACGCCGAAGGTCATAGCCTTGAAAAAGTCCGCGGGCTTTGGTACCGCGACGGAGAAGCGATTCGGTGCACGCCGCCGGCTCCTCTCATCACTGCGCTGGACATCGAAATGCCAGGCATCTCATGGGATCTTCTCCCCATGGGAAAATACCGGGCCCATAACTGGCACTGCTTCGGCAACATCCCCCGCCAGCCCTACGGCTCCATCTACACATCCCTGGGATGCCCCTTTCATTGTAGCTTCTGTTGCATCCAGGCCCCTTTCAAGAGTGGCGAATCGGCACTTGGACTGAAAAAAAGTGTGAACAGCTACCGTCTCTGGAACCCTGAATCCGTCATTGACCAAATTGACACCCTCGTTAATCGGTACGGGGTGCAAAACATCAAATTTGCCGACGAGCTTTTCGTGCTGAACGGACAGCATGTCGAGCGGATATGTGACCTCATTATCGAAAGAGCCTACAATCTGAATATCTGGGCATATGCCAGGGTCGATACGCTCAAAGAAGGAATGATCGACAAACTGAAAAGAGCGGGTATTAACTGGCTCGCCCTAGGGATTGAGGCGGCAAGCGAGCGAGTTAGAGACGATTCGAGAAAGGGTGTCTCTCAGGAAAAAATCTACAAGGCGGTTGAGAAGATTAAAGAAAGCGAAATTCATATAATCGGAAACTATATCTTCGGCCTACCGGAGGACGATCATCAGACGATGCAAGAAACGCTAGACATGGCTATGGAACTCAACAGCGAGTTTGTAAACTTTTATTGCGCCATGGCCTATCCAGGATCACAGCTTTACGAAACGGCCATCCGGAACAGATGGCCCCTGCCGTCTTCATGGTCAGGATATTCCCAGCATTCCTATGACACCCAGCCTTTACCGACTAAATACCTTCAGCCGGCAGAGGTTCTTCGCTTCAGGGATGAGGCCTTCAATAAATATTTTTCTAATCAAAATTACCTTGATATGATCCGCCGCAAATTCGGCGTTGAGACCGTCAGGGAAATCGAGGAAATGGCTTCCAAGCGCCTGAGACGACGCCTCATGGAATGATCAGATCCACATAAAAGATACTTCTTTTTAATACTGAGGAACAGTTTAATGATTGATCGGTAGCAGCTTGATACCAATTAAAGACATTTTTCGATAGAGAATAACCTATGAAAAACTTTCTGCTAAGGATACTACCTAAAAATCGGCACCTGTATAACTTTTGTAAAACATACATCGAAAAGCACGATGGCGATTGCAATGGTGATATGATGACTAACGGTGAATTATACACAATAAAATATTTCCTTCCCAAAAGTTCCATTGTATTCGACGTGGGCGCTCATACGGGAGAATGGACGAATCTTGCTTTGACAATAAATCCAAATCTGACAATACACTGCTTTGAGCCTTGGAGAGAAAGTTTTGATAAACTCTCGTCTAATATTAATTCGGATCGCGTCATCCTTAACAATATCGGCTTCAGCTCATCCCGGTGCAAAAGACCATTATTTATCAATCCCGAGGCACCAGGGCTGAACTCCCTATACCAAAGGCGCGGGCTCGAGGATGGATGGGGATTGGAAACCACGAAACAAGTTGAAATCGTTCATCTGGACACCCTAGAATTTTACTGCTATGAACGAAATATTTCGCAGATCGACTTCCTTAAAGTGGATGTCGAGGGACATGAGCTTGAGGTTTTCAGAGGTGGTTTTTCTCTTTTTCGGGAAAACAAAATTCGAGTTGTACAGTTTGAATATGGAGGGTGCAACATTGATTCAAAAGCTTTGCTGAAGGATTTTTTTGAATTCTTCGAAGCAATGGACTACCGCTTTTACAAGATTATGCCGGATACCTTCAAACCGGTTGAACGATATGATCAGAGACTTGAAAACTTCAAATACCAAAACTGGCTGATCATTAATACAAAATCCGCTTTCAGAAATTTATGAATCCTTAATGAGCACCTACTCAAAGATATATGGCTCTCCTGAATTGGACCAGGCACCACAACTGTCGATCATAATCGTCACATATTGCTCAGCCGACGTCATTCAATCTTGTCTTAATTCCATCAAAACAGACGAGAAAGTGAGCCGTGAAATTTTCGTTGTTGATAATGCCTCGGAAGATGGAACGGCAGAAATAGTGCAGATGAAATACCCCGATGTGTGCCTTATCTCAAATGATTATAACCGTGGTTTCTCTGCGGCCAACAACCAGGCGATCCCGCTCTGCAGGGGACGCTATTTCTTTTTCATTAATCCCGATGTCGAACTCACCGAAGGATGTCTGGAGACGGCTGTCCGGTATATGGACGAAAAGCCCGATGTGGGCCTTGCCGGAACGAAGGTCGTTAATCCAAATGGTTCATTGCAGGAAACGATATCTTACCGGTACCCGGGCGAGAAGCATGCTGCGGATGAATGGAAAGGGCTTCCCGGCGACATTGCATGCGTGCTCGGGGCCAGCATGGTAGCGCGGGCGGACGTGGTTCGTGCCGTCGGCGGATTTGACGAGGACTATTTCCTTTACGGAGAGGACCAGGAAATGTGTCTCCAAATTCGAAGGAGGGGTTACAAGATCGGCTATATCGACAGGGCGGCGGTGAGGCACATCGGGGGACACAGCGAAAAGGATTCCACCTTCACCGACAAGTGGAGACGAAAAACGCGTGCCGAGTATCTTTTCTATAGCAAGCATTACAAGCCCGAAACGATACGGAAGATCTTGCGGTATGATCGTATCAAAGCATGGTGGAGAATCCTGACGATTCATCTTTCCTTGCCCTTCCTAAGCGACTCTGCAAGGGCACAGGAAAAGCTCGAGAAATACCGAGCGATCCTCGAGATCCTTGATGAGTTCCAGCGTCCGGGCCGGCGGGAGCAAGGGTAATTGGAACGAGCGCCAAAAAACTGCATTGTCTGCAATAGCCCATCCAGGTCGCTGATGATAGAAAAAGATGGTTGGACTGTCTATCGCTGCAATGCCTGCGGTCTAGGCGTACTGGATCCCCGACCCGACAGGAACGAATTACATCAGCTGTATAAAAAAAATTACTTCGACCACCGTTACAATGAAGGACCAGAAGCCGGGTCTGCTGAATGGAAGCGGCGCATTTCCCAGGAAGACCACCGAATCCGGTTCTTCAGGAAATTAAAAAAATCAGGATATATTGTTGACATAGGCTGCGGCAGGGGTTTTTTTCTCTATGCTGCCCGACAGGCGGGCTATGATGTCGTGGGGGTGGACCTGTCCGATTACGTGTCCGCTTATGCAGAGCGTGAGCTGAATATTCCTATAAAGACAGGAGACATAGACACTATCGATCTGCCGGAATATTCTTTTGACGTGGTCACCCTTTGGCACTCTCTCGAGCACACCGACGATCCGAGGCGCTACCTTATTAAGGTATCCCGCTGGATCAAGCCGGAAGGGTTATTGGTTATCGACGTACCGAATTATAATGGAACTGATGCAAGAAGAATGGGCATAAATTGGGCGGATTGGGATTTGCCTTATCACCTCTTCCATTTTACACCCTATGCTCTTGAGATGCTGCTATTGCAGAACGGCTTCGAAATCATCCGCTCTAAAAAATATCACTCGGAAACCATCAAAGAAATGGTAAGGAAAATACCACTGCTTGGTTTGTTCGCCCGTTTGATCGCTAAGGCCTATTCGGGATCGAGCTATGCCGTTGTAGCCAGGAGGAGAAAAAATTCATGAGGCACACATGAAAACAGATTCTTACTTTCATCGACTTTTAGGAGGCGGTAATTTCCGCTTCGACAAACTGATCATTGAAGGCATTGACAATGAGGCTGTCATAAAGTTTCATGGTCCTGATATAATTAAACAGGAAACTTGTCTGTTTCATAGGGATATTTCTTCCGGGAATCAGTATCTGGACCTGTTGCATTCCAAAGTAAAAACTAGCTTGGAAGAAAAGAAAGCCCTTCCTGTTGTTAGGTTTGCAGATGGAGAGTATGCCTTTTATAGATATTCCCTTGAATGCAATGGCCTCTACCAACAAGCCATGAATGTCGCAGAAATAAAAAAGGCAATGCCTTCACATATCGAGGCACTGAAAAGAATTGCAAGCACCGGAAAGATAGCTCCATTAATTTTCCCTGGAAATGCACAGAATAAGAAGCAAGCTTTATTTTCCTTTTTGCTGAGATTAAAAAAAGACGACACATCAATCAGATTCCTGGATTTCATGGCTGCCAACGGAATCCATTTAACAGGCGAAAATTATATTCCCTTTTATGTCGTATACGCCTATCTAGCCTCAGAAAATTTTGCTCATCTCCTCGATGGGAAATCCCTGTGCATCATCAACTCCGATTTTCACGAGGATTCTTTTAGAAAATGGTTTGAGGCCTTCTCGACCTGTCCCCAGCTATCCCACGTCGCCATTCCGGACTCGTATGTGGCCACCCGCTGGGATGTCATACGGGATAATATTCTATCCAGAATACCGGAGGATGCGGAACTCTGTCTTGTCGGAGCAGGCATCGGTGCCCTGCAGGTCTGCGTTGATATTGCCGCGCAGTTCTCGATTCCCGCTATAGACGCTGGACACGTCATGAACATGATGAACGGACTCGTCGATAAATCAAAGGGACCGAGACTCTATACGATCTGGAAAGGAAGATGACATGATGAAACCGACGGGCATTCCGTTTTTTAAGGTGAGTCCTTGAAAAAATATAGAAAGCAATTCCGCGCCTGGCTGAATGTCCGCCGCCTGGAACAGGAAAGAGCCGTCTATGAATCTCTTTTCGCCGCACAAGGCCTGGCCTTGCCAGACGAGTCCGCCCTGAGGAAAGCCATAAGACATCGTCATCCCGACCTCGCGCGAAAACAAAAAGGAACCCTGAGTATCCTCGCCCTCTATCATCACTACAACTGGGAAAATGAATCCCTGAAGCCGGCCCTGGAAAAATTCGGGACTGTCAGGCACTACGACTGGTGCATTGATTTTGATCATCAGAGAAAGGATTGGCATGGTCCTCTGAGAAAAGAAATGAATCGGGCCCTGGCAGGGCTCGTCGCTCAGTGGACCAGAGAAGACCGGACCGATGTCATCTTCACTTATCTTTCGGGAGAACAGGTAACGCCTGAGACCATGGCGGGAATCAGGGACCTCGGCATTCCCATCATCAATCTTGCCTTGAACGACAAGGAACATTTCGTGGGAAAAATCCGCGGGGGCCAGGCCATGGGCTCGCGGGACATCTGCCGTTACTTTGACCTTTGTTGGACAAGTTCGGAGGACGCTCTCAAAAAATACGTCGTGGAGGGCGCGCTGCCCATTTACCTGCCAGAGGGTGCTAACCCCGAGATCCACAAGCCGCATGACATCGAGAAAACGATCGATGTATCTTTTGTCGGCCAGTGCTATGGAAACCGCCCCGGGATAATAAACTGTCTTCTTTCGGAAGGAATCAAAGTCGAGACATACGGATACGGCTGGCCGAAGGGGCCTCTATCCACGGAAGAGATGGTTCGAATGTATTCCCGGAGCAGGATAAATCTGGGTTTCGGCGGCGTGGCCGGACATAGAAACACTTACACGCTTAAAGGGAGGGATTTCGAGATCCCCATGAGCGGCGGGCTTTATCTCACGGAACACCATCCGGAGCTGGAAAGATTCTACGAAATCGGAACAGAGATTGTCACGTGGACCGATCATGAAGATCTCGTCAAAAAAATCCGCTACCTCCTGTCTCACCCGGAAGAAGCCGAAGCAATCAGGCAAAAAGGTTTTCGGCGCGCCCGTGCGGAGCATACATGGGAGATGCGCTTTGAGAAGATTTTCAGGCTCATTGGATTAATTTAAATCTTGTAAACGCTCTAGGATAAATATTGTGTAAATTAATGAGAAAATTTTATCTCTTTCTAAGAATAAAAATCAGGCATATACGATTACGTTTGTCAAACCGTCCTGCTAACGATTTGTCTAGGAAGCAACAGATCCTTCTGGAAATAGGCTGGTCTTACAACTGTTCGACGTTCATCGAAACCGGTACGTTTCTGGGAGATACCATTGAGATAATGAGGCGCTATTTTGATCGTGTCGTATCGGTAGAAGTTTCAAGAGAGCTATATAATCTCAATAAACAGAGATTTGAAAAAAGAAAAAATGTCTTCTTATACCAAGGAGACAGCGGTGAACTAATGTCGGAAATGCTTGAACACAAAACTGGAAGAGCACTTTTCTGGCTCGATGCCCATTACAGCGGACCCGGTACGGCAAGAGGCGCCAAGGAATGTCCGCTCACTGCGGAATTGGAATCAATAGCGAAATATCCTAGAAATGATCATTGCATTTTAATAGATGACAAAGACGCATTAACTGGCAAAAACGATTATCCTCCCCTTCATCAAGTAAAAGAAATGTTACTGCAAATTAATCCAAATTTTGAAATTTCAGAAAAAAATAATATCCTTATTGCACTTCCCCCGATTCACTCTATTTCTTTATAGCAATCTGATTCCAGCCAATGTTACGCTGCAAGGAAACAACTTAGACAACCCTCACGCACCTCGAATGAGGTTTGACCTCATTACACGGATAAAATTCAATTTTTCGTGTATATGCAATGAGAAACGTTCAGTATTCAAACAGGCATGCCGCACCCAGCGTATTTTTCATCAGCATTGCAATCGTCATCGGGCCGACGCCGCCGGGAACCGGCGTGATGTAAGATGCCTTGCTTTCAACCTCCGCAAAAGCAACATCCCCCACTACCCGGCCGTTGTCCAGCCGGTTGACCCCCACATCGATCACAACCGCCCCTTCCCTTACCATGTTTCTTCTGATCATTTCCGGCTTTCCGGCAGCCGCTATGAGGATGTCCGCCCGCTGCGTGACCGCAGCAAGATCTCTCGTCTTAGTATGACAGACAGTGATGGTCGCGTTTCTCGCCATCAACATCAGGGCCAGAGGCTTTCCCACGATGTTGCTCCGCCCGACGATTACGGCCTCTTTACCCTCGATGGGAATTTCCGTCCTGTCCATTAATTCTATGACGCCCGAAGGAGTGCACGGCCTATGGAAAGGTTCACCGGAAAAAAGTCTCCCCACATTCAGGGGATGAAATCCGTCCACGTCTTTTCGCGGATCAATGGCCTCGATTATTTCCCCTGGGCGGATGTGTTTCGGCAGGGGAAGCTGGACGAGAATGCCGTGGATTTCGGATTGCTCGTTCAATTCGCGGATCAGTCTCAGAATCTCCTTTTCTCCCGTTTCCGCAGGCAGCCTGTACTCACGGGATAAGAAACCCGCCTCACGGCAGGCCTTCTCCTTCCATCCCACGTAAATCTTCGAAGCCGGATCATCCCCGACAAGAATGACGGCTAGCCCTGGGACCACTCCCTTTTCATCTTTGAGCTTCAGGGCTTTTTCCCCGACTTCCCGCCTTATATCCCCGGCTATTTTCTTCCCATCTATGACAACGGCCATTTCCCCCTCCACCTCATTATCGGACAGAAAACAATTTTAATCCGCTGAGAGACTGTCCAATCCCTTCTTTCACTTTGTCCACGGTCAATTCCTCAAGACACCTGCTCCAGCCCCTGCCGTCGCAACCCTTCCTGTAACAGGGAACACACTCGAAATCCGGGACAATAACGCGGTGCGCTTCTCCGATGGGCGCCCATTCCTCCCAGTCCGACGGCCCGTAAATAGTAACTGTCGGAGTGCCAACGGCCGCCGCTATGTGTGGCGCTGCGCTGTCGACACCGATATTCAAAATACTGAGCTCGAGCAAGGCGGCGAGCTCGTCCAGAGATGTCTTCCCTGCGAGATTGAAAGCTTTTCCCTTTATCTTCCCCGCCAGAGACTCGGCTTTTTCTCTCTCCCATCCGGCTCCCACAATAACTGCCGCGATCCGGTACTGCTCCCAGATCCATTCGATAATTTCAACCCACTTGCCAAAATCCCATTCTTTGTAAGACCACCGCGAAAAGGGATTCACGCTTACCCAGCGGGTTCCTTCTTCAATTCCGGCCCGACGCAGTATATTGACCGCCATCTGGCGGCTTTTCTCCGAAACAAAGAGCCGGGGAATTATGTCGTCCGTTTCCACGCCCATCTCCCGCACCAGGCAAAGGGTTTGCTCGGCCGCACCCCGGATTTTGCCCGGTCTCGGCGGGGGGCTGACGAGATGGGTAAAAAGCCTGTTCCGCCACGACGAAACGTTACTATTGTGCAAACGCACCCTTCTCGGGGCACCCGATACAAAGGCCATATAACCGCCCCTCTCATCGAGGCGCAGATCCATCGCTATATCGAAATGCTGCCTGCGCAGCTCCGTTATCAACTGCGCCTGTCCGAACATTTCTCTTATGAGGTTTCCGCCGCGTTTCCTGACCTCAAATATCCTATGAAGCGACGCATCTGCGGCAAGAAGCCCGCCCAGGCCTTCCCTAGTCAGAATAGAAATGTTCGCCCCCGGACAGGCCTTTTTCAAAGCCCTCAGGGTCGGCGTTGACCAGACCACATCGCCTATATCACCGAGCTGAATGATTAGAATATTCTCGACATCATTCAACAATTCCGAAACGGCCGGTTTGTTCATTCCATAATTCCTATTGATACGCCATCTGCCATAATACAGGCAGACCGGCCATTATTCCTTCTTCGAAAAATCGGGGTCGCTCGACGCTCCGCTCCCCCAAAACGGGTGTCAAGGTTATTATCTGACGCCATCTCTGTCAATAGCATAATTCTTAAGATTTTATCGATTATTCTGTTGAAAAAAAGAATCTTTATGTGCTATGAGGAGGTGCTTTGTCTGGAGGGGGTAGGACCGCATGGGCCTCGGGGAGATGCTGAGTAATGTCAGCAACTTACATTCAAAAAGAACAGCGCTCATCCACGATGGAAAAAGGCTGACTTACGATGAGCTGAATCGAGCGGTTAACTCCCTGGCAAATAGGCTTCGCGATATCGGGATTGAAAAGGGAGACAGGGTCGCAGTAATGCTCCCGAACACTCCCGAATTTATCATTTCCTACTTCGCCGCCCAGAAACTCGGCGCCGTCGTTGTCACGCTAAATACGCAGTCGACACCCTACGAATTAACTTATCTTATCGGCAACAGCAAAAGCAGGGTATTCATCACCACCGGTCAGTTGAGCCCGCGATTTGAAGGTATCCGAAGGGACCTCCCGTTCTGTAAAGAAGTCATCGCAACGAACGGCCTTGACGAACCCTCCCCTTTCCGCGAGGCAATCGAGGCGGGACCTTTCGAAATCGACATTCCAGAGATGAAAGATGATGATCCCGCCGTTATGATCTATACGGCGGGGCTGACGGGAAAACCCCTGGGTGCCATTCTGACCCATCGGAATCTTCTGACCCAGGGCGACCTCTTAACCGGGGTCTGCGACGGAAACGAAGAGGATCGAAGCCTTGCCGTGATTCCCTTTTTTCACGCCTTCGGTGCATCCGCCAACATGGTAAATCCTCTCAAGACGGGTGCGAGCATAGTCCTCATGGACATATTCAACATGGACAGCATCTTCAGGGCCGTCGAGGAAGAGAAGGTGACATACATCGCCGCCGTTCCCCGCCTTTTTCTCGGAATGATTCTCCACGAGGGCACAAGTAAATACGATCTCTCTTCCCTGAGGTTCTGCATCACTGGCGGCTCGGCGATGCCGCCGGAATTCATGCCTCTCTTCGAACAGAAATTCGGCATCAAACTCAGGGAAGGATACGGCCTAACGGAAGCCGCTCCCATCTGCACATTAAACCGGATCCACGTGGATCAGAGACCTGGATCCATAGGCACGACGATTCCGGGAGTGGAAGCGCGTATTGTGGACGGAGATGAGAAGGATGTCACGCCGGGTGAAATCGGCGAACTCATCTTCCGGGGCGTAAACGTTATGAAAGGTTACCACGGCGATGAAAAAGCCACAGCTGACGTAATAAGAAACGGCTGGCTTCACACTGGCGACCTTGCCCGGATGGACGAAGACGGGTTCATTTATCTCACGGGACGGAAAAAACGCATGGTCATCACAAGCGGATTCAACGTTTACCCGCGCGAGGTAGAAATTGTCCTCAACATGCACCCTGCCGTCAAAGATTCGCGGGTCATCGGGAAACTCGATCTCATGCGTGGCGAGATCGTGAAGGCTTTCGTTATCAGGAGAGAGGGAGCAGGTGCCGACGAAAAAACTATCCTTAGACATTGCAGAACCTATCTTTCGTCATACAAGGTCCCCCGGGAACTGGAATTCGTGGAACACTTCGATTGAGATATTTTAATCGCATTTATTTTCAATCAAGCAAGCGAGAAGGAGGTAAGGATGAGCAAGGTACCGCAGAAACTGGATAAAACCAGAACAGAGTTTTACAAGGACGCGCCGATAGCGAAATTCGGCGAGAGGAAACCGCCCACAACGGGCATGGGAAGAATCATCAAGAACCAGTTCAAGAATTTCAGGGAGGTCGTCTGCGTTGAGGCATGTCGCACACCATACGGTGTCTTCGGCGGGGCGTTGAGAGGTTTCGACGCACCCCAGCTGGGGGCGCTGGCCATCAAGGAATGTCTGCGCAGGACGGGAGGAAAGGTCAAACCGGAAGACATAGATTATGTAATCATGGGACAGGTCGTCCCGGCGGGATGTGGACAGGTCCCGAGCCGCCAGGCCACTCTTCTGGCGGGTCTTCCGGAATCAGTTCCCTCCATTACAATCAACAAGGTTTGTTCCTCGGGCATCAAGCCGCTCGACCTCGGCGCCCAGATGATCATGACGGGACGTGCGGAGATCATCATCGCCGGCGGACAGGAGAGCATGAGCAATTGCCCCTACTCCCTACCCGATATGCGCTGGGGAAGCCGGATGGGCCTCCCCAACGGCAGGACGGTCGATCTCATGGTGTACGACGGCCTGTGGGATGCGTTTTACAACAGGCACATGGCAATCCATGGGTCTGAGACGGCCGATGAGTTCGGCTTCACGAAAGAGGATCAGGACGAATGGGCATATCTGTCCCAGAGCCGGGCAGTGGAGGCAATGAAGGCGGGGAGGCTCGACGACGAAATCTTCCCGGTCGAAATCAAGAAGGGAAAAGAAACGATAATTTTCGACAAGGACGAGGGGCCGAGACCGGGCACTACCATGGAAAGTCTCGCAAAACTGCCCCCCGTCTTCAATCACAAGAGTACCGTCACCGGCAAGCCCGGAAGCGTTACGGCGGGCAATGCCCCAGGGGTCAACGACGGCGGGGACGTCTGCATGCTCATGAGCCGGGAAACGGCCGACAAGCTGGGGATGAAACCCCTCTTCACTATTCTCGACTACGCCGAGGTCTCCCAGCCGACGAAGGATATCGCCACTGTCCCGGGTCTCTCCATAAAGAAAGTGCTGGAACAGAATGATTTGACCCTCGATAAGATTGACCTCATCGAGATCAATGAAGCCTTCGCGGCGGTGGTTCTGGTCAGCGCCCGAACCATCCTCGGAATGAGCAAGGAAGACATGCTCAAGAAGGTAAACGTGAACGGAAGCGCCATCGCCTACGGCCATCCAATCGGCGCCACGGGCGCCCGAATCGTCATGACCCTGGCCTACGAACTTAGACGCAGGGGCGGCGGAATAGGAGTCTGCGGCATCTGCTCGGGTCACGCCCAAGGCGACGCGATGTTGATTAAAGTATAGGCAAAAGGCGAAGGGCTGAAGGCCTTAGATAGAAGATTAAATAAATATGCAAAAGGCTAATGGCCAAAGGCTCTTGAGCCGAAGTTCTTACTCAGACTGTTATCGCGCGCGAAATCGGTTATATTGACGATAACACCTTTACAGAAATCGAGTGGAGATGTCTGGAGATATCCAGGATGCTGTCAAAATTAATTTCTGCCAGATCGGGTTCTTGATGCCTTTTGCCATTTGCCTTTTGCCAAGAAGTCAAAGAGGAGGATGTCGAAATGAGTGATGCTGTAATTGTAAGTGGAGCGAGAACTGCCGTAGGTGAATTCGGCGGTTCGTTGAAAGGAATCTCTGTAGTAGAGATAGGTACACTGGTCATGAAGGAGGCGCTCAAGCGGGCCGGACTGAGACCCGCCATCACCGATTTTATCAAAAGCTGCCGTCCTTCCGCCTTCGGCGAGTTCGACATGACGGAGAATCAGAAGAAGTACTATGATTACGACAAGGCCCTGACTCCCGTTTATATTGACGAAGTGATCATGGGTAACGTCCTTACGGCAGGCGTGGGTCAGAACCCCCCGCGTCAGTCGGCCATCTATGCCGGGTTCCCTGAAGAAACAAACGTCTTCACCGTACAGAAGGTCTGCGCCTCCGGAATGAAGGCCATCGCTCTGGCGGCTCAGGTAATCAAGGCGGGTGACGCCGAAATTATCGTTGCCGGCGGCATGGAGAACATGAGCAACGTCCCATACGTTCTCCCCAACGCCCGCTGGGGATACCGGATGAATATGCCCTTCGGTCAGGTTACGGACCTCATGGTTCATGACGGCCTGTGGGAAATTTTCAACAAGTACCATATGGGTTTCACGGCAGAAAACATCGCCGCGAAGTACGGCATTTCGAGGGAGGAACAGGATAAGCTGGCCTACGAAAGCCACAGAAGGGCGAGAGCCGCCATCGCAAGCGGCGCCGTGGCCGATGAAATCGTACCCGTGGTGATTCCGCAGAAGAAGGGAGACCCGAAGATCTTCAATGTGGATGAGCGGCCCATGGAAACTACGCTGGAAAAGATGGCCAAGCTTGCCCCTGTCTTCAAAAAAGACGGCACCGTCACCGCCGGCAACGCCTCTGGTATCAATGACGGAGCCGCCGCGGTGGTGGTCATGAGCGAGAAGAAGGCAAAGGAACTAGGTCTCAAGCCTCTCGTCAAAATCAGGGGATTCGCTTCCGGCGGCGTGGATCCGGCATTCATGGGACTGGGCCCCATTCCGGCCGTAAGAAAAATATTCAAGAAATTCGGTCTTACCATGAAGGACATTGACCTTGTTGAGCTCAATGAGGCCTTCGCGGTGCAGGCCCTCGGGTGCATCAAGGAGCTCGAAGTGGATCTGAACAAGTGCAACCTCAACGGAAGCGGTATTTCCATCGGACATCCCATCGGCTGTACGGGAGCCCGGATCACATACACGCTTGCCATGCAGATGAAAAAGAAGAATCTGAAACTCGGCATCGCGTCGCTCTGCATCGGCGGCGGACAGGGTATGGCGATTCTTCTGGAGAACGTATAGCATATCCGGTGACATAATACTAATTTGTCACCCTGAGCTTGTCGAAGGGTGAATCCAAAAAAATCAAGACTGAAGGAGGGCGAGATAATGGCAGTCAAAACATTCGGAGTTGTCGGAGCCGGTCAGATGGGAAACGGTATCGCACAGGTAGCGGCCTATCCCGGCGGACTCAATGTCATCATGAATGACATAGCGGATCAGTTTGTCGACAGGGGCTACGATACCATTTCGAAGAACCTCGACAGGCTGGTCGCCAAGGAAAAGCTGACGGCGGATCAGAAAAAGGAGATTCTCGGACGCATCAAGAAGAGCACCAATCTGGAAGACATGAAGGATGCGGATTTTGTCGTGGAGGCGGCAATAGAAAGAGAAGACCTCAAGCTCAACATCTTCAGGAAGCTTGACGAGGTCTGCAAACCCGGCGTTGTCCTTGCGACGAATACATCGTCAATTCCTATCACCAGGATCGCCGGAGCGACAAAGAGGCCCCAACTGGTCATAGGAATGCACTTCATGAACCCCGTTCCTGTGATGAGACTGGTCGAGATCATCCGCGGGATAGCGACGGCACAGGAAACATACAACCTCACGGAAAGCCTCTCGAAGCAGTTCGGCAAGGTCCCCGTGGAATGCAACGACTATCCGGGATTCATATCCAACCGGATCCTGATGCCCATGATTAATGAGGCCTTCTATGCGCTTATGGAAGGCGTCGGGCAGCCCAAGGCAATCGATGATATCATGGTGCTCGGCATGAACCATCCCATGGGACCACTGGCACTTGCGGACCTGATCGGCCTCGATACCTGCTGGGCAATCATGGACGTTCTCTACAAGGGATTCGGGGATTCCAAGTATCGTCCCTGCCCGCTTCTCAAGAAATATGTTGACGCCGGATGGCTGGGAAGAAAGACCGGGAAGGGCGTATACGATTACAGCAAATAACTCAGAAAAGGGGGAATGTGGAAATGGAGTTCAAGAACCTTTTATTTACGGTGGAAGATGGTGTCGCAATCATCACGTTCAACCGGCCCAAGGCCCTGAACGCCATGAACTCGGAGACCATGGGTGAATTGTATGAAGCGGTAAATATCTGCAAGAAGGATGACAGCATAAAGTCTATCATCCTCACCGGTTCCGGGGAGAAGGCCTTCGTCGCTGGAGCGGACATTTCGGAGATGCAGAACCTGAGACCCAAAGAGGCCCTCGCTTTCATGGAACTGGGGCATGAGACCCTGAGGGCCCTCGAAACACTGCCCAAGCCATCCATCGCAGCCATCAACGGTTTCGCCCTCGGCGGCGGTACAGAGATATCAATGGCCTGCGATATGCGCTTTGCCTCCGAGACGGCGCGCTTCGGACAGCCGGAGATCCTGATCGGACTGATTCCCGGATGGGGTGGAACCCAGAGGCTTTCAAGACTGGTTGGTCTCGGCCGTGCCAAGGAACTCGTCATGGGCGGCGGCCAGATCGACGCGAAGAGAGCCTATGAGATCGGCCTCGTGAACCAGATATTCCCGCCCGATCAGCTGCTCGATGCGACGAAAAAATTCGCCAAGAGACTGGCCGGAATGCCGGCGTTCGCGCTCAAGATGGCAAAGCATGCCATGAATTTCGGTTACGATCTGTCCCTTGACAACGCTAACCGTCTTGAAATGGAATGCTGCGCCCAGTGCTTCAGCACGGACGACCAGAAGGAGGGTATGACAGCATTCCTGGAAAAGAGGAAGCCAAACTTCAAGGGACAGTGAACGGAGCCTGTCTGAGTTCATCGAAGGGCTCACTATGATAGTATTCGTTCTGGTTTTATCCTGAGCCTGTAGAGGGACAGAACCGGCGGAAGGGCTGAAATTGGCACGCTAGTTTCAATAGCTGCTGTTTGAACAACCATAAATCATCGAAGGGGGGTAAAGGTTATGAATTTTGGTTTGACGGAAGAGCAACAAATGGTAAAGGACCAGGTCACTCGTTTCGCTGAAACGGAGATCAAACCGATCGCCGCGGAGCTTGACAGAACGCACAGGCATCCCGAGGAGATCTGCCGCAAGCTGGGCGAGATGGGAATCATGGGCGTGTCCATCCCGACGGAATACGGAGGGGCGGGAATGGACAACGTGACTTACGTTTTCGCCATGATTGCCATTTCCAAGGCCTGCGCAAGCTGCGGGGTTATCGTGTCCGTTAACAATTCTCTCTACGGCTATCCGGTGAACACCTTCGGGACCGATGAGCAGAAGAAGAAATACCTCGTTCCCGTCGCCAGCGGAAAGGTCGAGGGCTGCTATGCTCTGACGGAAGCGGGAGCGGGCTCCGACGCGGCGTCTCTCGCCTGCCGGGCTGTCCTGAAGGGCGACAAGTATATCATCAACGGCACCAAGAGATTCATCACCAATGGAAACGTAGCCCACTACTGCGTTCTCGCGGCCACCACGGATCCTTCTATCGGCTACAAGGGAGTCGTGAACTTCATCGTTGATCTGAAGAACACAAAAGGATTCTCCCTGGGCAAGATCGAGGAGAAGATGGGAATTCTCGCGTCAGGAACAGCCGAGCTTGTTTTCGAGGATGCGGAAGTTCCGGCGGAAAACCTTCTCGGCAAACCCGGTCAGGGGTTCAAGCAGATGATGATGGGGCTCGACTGCGGCCGCATCGGTATCGGCTCTCAGGCCTGCGGCATCGGAAAGGCCGCACTTGAGGACGCCCTGAACTACGCAAAGGAAAGGGTTCAGTTCGGCAAACCCATCGCCACCTTCCAGGCCATCCAGTTTAAGCTCGCCGACATGGCGACTGAACTCGAGGCGGCCGAGCTCATGCTCCTCCGCGCCGCGTGGATGGAAGATAACGGTCTGGATTACGAGAAGGAATCGGCGATGGCGAAGATGTACGCCTCCGACGTGGCGATGAGAGCAGCCATCGAAGGCGTCCAGATCTTCGGCGGCTACGGCTACTGCAAGGAGTATCCTGCGGAACGGCACATGAGAGACGCGAAGATCTGCCAGATTTATGAAGGAACGAATGAAATTCAGAGAATGGTCATAGCCCGCAAGCTTCTTGGGGCGAGATAGAAACAAATGAAAAAGGGGTGGGCAGGTAAGTTTTTCTGCCCATCCCTTTTTCGGCATTAGACGCCACTTCGCTTTTTGTCATCCCCGCGAAGGCGGGGATCCATGAAATTACTGAAAAGACTGGATTCCCGTTTTCACGGGAATGACAATAGGGAATAAAAAAAGTTTTTCAATGACCCGCTGAAGCAGGCACCAGGTGTTTTATGAATCCTCGATTCTTTTTTCGGCATTAGACGCCGGGCATTAGAAAAAATTTTTCTAACCAATGACTGATGTCCGACGCCCAATGCTTAAAAGGTTGTTGAAAGATCTGAATTTATACTCGAATGTCATTTCCGAACTTCGCTTTTTGTCATCCCCGCGAAGGCGGGAATCCATGAAATTACTGAAAAGACTGGATTCCCGTTTTCACGGGAATGACAATAGGGAATAAAAAAAGTTTTTCAATGACCCGCTGAAGCCGGCACCAGGTGTTTTATGAATCCTGAATTGATTGATTCTTTGGTCATCGAAAACACAACGAAGATTGTCTTCCTTATAATGGACGGTCTCGGCGGAATTCCGGTGCCCGGAAAGCCGGGGACAGAACTGGAGACAGCGCGGACGCCGCATCTGGACGAGATTGCGCGGCGATCTGTCTGCGGCCTTCTCGATCCGGTCGGACCTGGAATAACGCCCGGAAGCGGACCGGCCCACTTCGCTCTTTTCGGTTACGACCCCATCAGGAACAACGTCGGGAGAGGAATCCTCGAGGCAGCGGGAATCGACTTCCCCATGACGGAGCGGGATCTCCTCATCCGGATCAATTTCGCCACAATGGACAAAAGCGGCCTCATAACGGACCGGCGGGCTGGCAGGATCGATAACGAATCAAACAGGCGGATATGTGAAAAACTTCAGAAAAATGTCCGTCTGAAATACGGCATCGAGGTAATTTTCAAGCCTGTGAGGGAGCACCGCGCGCTTCTCGTCTTACGCGGTGAAGGCCTGCATGAAGAGATAGTGGAGACCGATCCCCAGAAAACTGGTCTGCCACCCATCCCTCCAGAGCCCGCGAAGCCGGAAGCGGGGACGACATCGGACCTTCTTATGGAGCTGGTGGGGAAGGCGAAAGACATTCTCGCCGACGAGAAAAAGGCGAACATGATTCTGCTCAGGGGTTACGCCCGGTACCGCAGATTCCCCAGCCTCAAGGATCGATATAAACTGAACGCCCTGGCCATCGCGAGTTATCCCATGTACAGGGGAATCGCGAGGCTCCTGGGAATGGAAATCGCTCAGCAGACTGATTCAATCCGGGAAGAGTTCTCCGTCCTTCAGAAGAATTTTCCCGGCTACGACTTCTTTTTTCTCCATGTAAAACCGACCGACTCGCGGGGCGAAGACGGGGATTTCGATGCCAAGGTAAAGGCAATTGAAGAGGTGGACGCCCTCATTCCCACGATCACGGAACTCGGGCCCGATGTCCTTGTCGTAACGGGCGACCATTCAACACCCGCAGCCCTCGCGTCACACAGCTGGCATCCAGTCCCGGTTATGCTCTCAGCTGAAACCTGCAGACCCGACCGCGTGGAACGCTTCGGCGAAAGAGATTGTCTCTCGGGCGGACTCGGCAGGATGCCCATGGTCAATCTCATGGGACTCGCCCTGGCCCATGCCCGCCGACTGGAAAAATTCGGAGCTTAGTATATTCCAGCCGCGCAGCCGCCCGCCAGCGTTTGTCCAAGTTCCCGGCACTTCTCCAGATCTTCCTCTGTCAGTCTTTTCCGGGAAATAACTGGTTCGTAGACCTTTTTGAACTTGTATCCTAGGGCGATTCTTTCGACACTGGTTAGGGCGCCGGTGCCGTCGTTCCCGGCGCTGATGAAGACAACATATGGCTTGCGGAAGATTTGTCCGGACCGCTGCTGCGAAGGATAAAACGTCCGGTCGAAGAAATCCTTCACCGCGCCGGACATGTAACCGAAATTTTCCGGGGTTCCGATAGCAAGGCCGTCGGCACTCAGCAGATCCTCCAGCGTTGTATCGCCGGCCCTTTTAAGAACAACTTCCGTGTCCTCGATGCTCCGGGCCCCTTCCGCAACGGCCTGAGCCATCTTCTCCGTGTTTCCGGTCTGAGAATGGTAAACGATTAATATCCTCGTCATGCTTAAATTCGAAATGTAACTCGTTGAAAAATGGGAGGCTGAAGACTTTTATGCCCGTTACAAAGACTCTGCGAATTCTTTTATCGCTTTGTTGAACGCCTCCACATTTTCCATCATGACAAAATGCCCGGCCTTCGGGATCAGGGCAAGCTTTGCCCCCGGGATGTTGTCCTTGATGAACTGAGATAGAGCCGGGGGCGTCATCTTGTCTTCTTCACCGCACACGACAAGCGCCGGAATCCTGATTCCGGCTATCGCATCAGTGATGTCAAGCCGGTCGCAGGAGAGGAAATCGCCGTACATGACCTCCGGGTTTGCCGCCGCAAGGCCTTCCGTCAGCAAGCCTGCCAGTCGCTCGCGGTTCTCTTTTGTTATGGAAAATTTAATGATCAGCGAGATTATTGGTGTGATATCTTTTCTTATCCCGTCGAGGATCATCTGATTGACGGGCATCCTGACGCCGCCGCCGACGGGGACGATCCCCGAAAGCAGCGAGCCGTAATGAATGGCCGTGGTCAGGCTGATTGCCGCACCCAGCGAATGACCGATCATCACGGGTTTCCCCAGCTTCAGCGACTCGATGAGCTTCCTCATCCACTCCACATAGCGGATGACCTCTTGCTCCCCCTTCCCCTCGGACTGACCATGCCCGGGAAGATCAACGGCCAGGATATTGAAATCCCTGTCTAAATGCCTGTACTGTTCTTCCCAGTTCGAATGGTCCCCTCCGGAACCGTGAACGAAAACGAGCGTCTTCCTGTTTTTGACCCAGCCTTCATCATTCATCCAGTAGGCTAACTTTAATCCATCTACGCTTCGTGTAGCTATCATAGCGTCTCCTTTATTATTTTCTCTTCTCCATTTCTTCGGCCCGGAGCTGCTTGCGCAGGATCTTTCCCACTGTGGATTTTGGGAGTTCCTTCCGGAATTCGATCTCGGTCGGGAGCTTGTATGTGGCGAGTCTCGTCTTGCAATACTCGATAAGCTCTTCCTGCGTGGCTGTCTGCCCTTCTTTGAGGACCACGAATACCTTAACATTCTCGCCGCGTTTCGGGTCGGGTATTCCGATACTGCAGGCCTCCTGAACCTTGGGATGCTCGTAGAAGACCTCGTCGATATCCCGCGGGTAGATATTGTAGCCGCCGGAGATGATCATGTCCTTCTTTCGGTCGACAATATAGAAATAGCCGTCCTCGTCCATCTTGCCTATGTCGCCGGTGTAGCACCATCCGTCCCGGATCATGTTTGCCGTCTCTTCGGGCTTGTTCAGGTAGCCCTTCATCACCTGGGGACCCTTGATTATGAGCTCTCCCGCCTCGCCCACCGGAAGTTCCTTGAGTCCCGTATCGAGATCCACTATGCGTGCGAGAGTGTCTGATATCGGCACGCCTATGCTCCCCACTTTGCGGGCCCCGCCCGCAAAGGGATTGACGTGGGTAACCGGCGTCGTCTCCGTCAGGCCGAAGCCCTCGACAATTACTGCGCCTGTCGCCGCCTCGAAATCCCGGATTACTTCCACTGGCAGCGGAGCGCTTCCCGAGAAACACCCTTTCAGACAGGTCATGTCGGTTTTCTTGACGTCGGGATGATTCAGCATCCCGATGTACATGGTCGGAACCAGGGGCGCGAAACTCGGCCTGAATTTTCTTATTGTCTCAAGAAGCGGTTCCGGCTGAGGTCTGGGAACGAGCACGTCGGACCATCCCATGTGTATGGCGAAGTTCATGGCCGTTGACAGGCCGAAGACGTGGAAGAAAGGAAGGGCGCCCAGCATGATTTCCTCTCCCCTCTTCATCTTGGGGAACCACGCCTCTATCTGCTGAACCTGCTTGCTGAGATTGGCATGGGTCAGCATGACTCCCTTCGAAACGCCTGTCGTTCCACCCGTGTACTGGTACATTGCCACATCCTCGAAACCGATTTTCGGTTTTGGAGGCGAGGGCGGATACTTCGCGATGCAATCCTTCCATTTGTAAAGATCGGCGGCGGGCTTTACATCTGCGGCCATCTTTTTCTTTTTCGCCACCAGAGGGAAAAGAAGATTCTTAGGGAAAGGCAGATAATCCCCTATCGATGTGTAAACAATCTGCTTGATTTTCGTTTTCGGTCTCAGGTCAATCATCCGGTTACCCAGAAGGTCCAGCGTGACGAGCACTTTTGACCCGGAATCGTTGAACTGATGCTCAAGCTCCCGGTCGGAATACAGTGGATTGTTCATGACCGTGACGGCGCCGATTTTAAGAATGGCGTAATAGGCAGCTACACAGGGAATCAGGTTTGGGAGAAGGATGGCCACGGCGTCTCCCTGTTTGACGCCGAAATCCGCGAGGCACGTCGCGAAGCGGTCCACCATGTCTTTTAGTCCCCCATAGGTCAGGGTGTATCCCTGAAAGACGAGGGCGGGGTTGTTCGGAAATTGCCTTGCCGTTCTGTCAAGGATGTCCGGTATGGTGATCTCTTCGTAGTTTATGAATTCAGGTACCCCTTCCTCATAGGATTTCAGCCAGGGCTTTTTCATATAGATGGATTCCTCTGCCATATGCCTCCTCCTTTCGAAATTATTGGCAAAAGCCCGGGGCACCGGGCCAGGAACTCTGTTTCACCCCTTTTGCCTTCAGCCCTTTGCCTTTTGCCCGATATTTTTTTAACAGAACGCCGCACTTAATTCCACAAAAAAAGCCCCTTTCCGTGTTGCCGGGCAGGGGCTTTTTCACTTTCAGAATCCGGTTTATCTGTTTACTTTTCTTCCTTCACGTCCATGGCCTGCCATACGACCTCCGCGATGTCGAGTGCCGCCATGGTTTCATCCTTTCCGCGGTCCTTGAGACCGTCCGTGACCATCGTCATGCAGAAGGGACAGCAGGTCGCGACCTTTTCGGCCTTGACCGCAATTGCCATGTCTGTCCGGGCATAGGCGATTTTTTCGCCATGCTCTTCCATCCACATCCTCGCTCCGCCCGCTCCACAGCAGAAGCTCATGTCAAAGCTCTTTTCCATCTCCACGAGTTTCATGCCTGGAACCGCATTCAGAATGCTGCGGGGCTGCTGGTAGATCTTGTTGTATCGCCCTAGGAAGCAGGAATCGTGAATCGTGAAGGTGCCGCCGATCGATTTGCTCAGCTTTATCTTGCCCTTGGCGATTAGATCGGCCAGAATCTCCGAATGGTGATAGACTTCATAATTCCCGCCCAGGAGAGGATAGTCCTTTTTGAGAGCGTTGTAGCCATGGGGACAGGTGCAGATGATCTTCTTCACGCCGTAGCCGTTCATGATCTCGATGTTGTACTGGGCAAGGGCCTGATAGAGATACTCGTTCCCCGCTCTCATCGCGGAATCACCGCAGCAGCCTTCCTCCGTCCCGAGGATGGCGAAACTCACGCCGGCCTCCTTCAGAATCTTGGCGAAGGCCGTAGATATCTTCTTGCCCCTGTCGTCAAACGAACCGGCACAGCCCACATAGAAGAGATACTCCGCACTGGGATCTTCGGCAAGGGTCTTGACGCCGATGTCCTTAGCCCAGTCCGCCCTCATATGCGCACCGATGCCCCAGGGGTTCGAGTTGTTCTCCATATTACGGCACGACAGCTGCAGTTCGGGAGCGAAATCCGCCTCCATAAGCACTTTGTATCTTCTCATGTCGATAATCTTGGGGACATGTTCGATGAAGACGGGGCAGTGCTCCATGCAGTGCATGCAGTTCGTGCAATCCCATATCTCAGCAACCCCCACAGCGTCATTGATGAGATTCTTTTCGGATTCAGGAACCTCAGCCGCCTCACCGCCCTCTCCCGCGGCCTTCTTCGCCGCAGCGTAAAGGGGCGCCCTTTCCAGCCAGTGATCCTTGATGTCCTGGATCAGCTTTTTCGGCGAGAGGTGCTTGCCGGTGTTATAGGCGGGACATCCATCCTGGCAGCGTCCGCAGCGGGTGCACGCATCGGAATCGAAAATTTGCTTCCAGGTGAACTCCTCTAGCTTGCCGACCCCGAAGGTTTCCGCCGTCTCGAAATCCCGGATCGGTTCGATGGCGCCCACCGGTTTGAGGGTTTTCATGAATTGATTGGCCGGCGATGTCACCATGTGGATGAGCCTTGAATGGGGGATGTAGACGATGAATCCGAGAACGATGAATGTATGGAACCACCACATGAACTTGTGAAGCGCCTTGAGGGTCTCCACATTCACGCCCTGGAAGGTAAGCGCCGTCAGATAACCAACGAACGACCACATCTCGAAGGTGGGATAACTGAAGGCCGCGATTCTCAAAGCCTCAATCAGGAAGCCCGTGACCATGATCGCCAGAATCAGCGTGAGGACAATTGCATCCTCGGGCCTGTTGTCTATCTTTCCCTTGTACCCGAGTCTCTCCGGCTTCTTGATGTAACGTCTGTCAATGGCCATGAGGACACCGAGAATGGCGAACAGACCGAAGAGATCGAATATGAACGACATGATGAGATAGGGTTTGCCGTTGAAATGGACACCGGTGTAAAACTGGAAGGCATCGAAGGCGGCACCCCAGATGAGGACGAAAAAGGCGAAGAAAATGAGTCCATGAATCAACCCGGGATAAAAATCCCGCCAGACCGACAGTTGCAATACACCGTTTTTCAGAAGGGCCTTGATCCTTTCTCCCCGGTTGTCCGTGCGGATTTCCGGCTTGCCCATCGCCGTCCAGAGCTGCCAGCGCTTGTAAAAACCATATCCCATCAGCGCCAGGGCTATGAACGCGAGTATGTCCAGAGGGATCTGGAAATTCTGGGCATTCCAGAAGACTTCTCTCCCTTCATTTCCCGGACCGAATACCATATTTTCCATAATGTATATCTTCCTCCTTGCAGTAATAGGCTAAAGGCGAAGGGCGAAAGGCTAAAGGCAAAAGATACTACAGAGAGTGGCACAATCAGGATGGTTAATGCGAGCACCCAACAACGAGGCACCGTTGTTGTTGTCAGTATAAAGAAACTGTCGCGGTGAGCATGTCGAACCGGGGCAGTTTCGGCAGTATTTTCGACTCAGCCTTTAGCCTTTTGCCCTTCGCCTTTGCCCTTTATCAAGAAGATGGGGGGCGAAAAAATCGCCCCCCATCTTAATTGTCATTCCGCCAGAAGCTTCTTTGCTTCCTTGGTGATTTCCGGAACAACCTTGAACAGGTCATCCACGATGCCGTAATCGGCCTTCGCAAAGATGGGCGCTTCGGGATCCTTGTTGACCGCCACGATGTATTTCGATGAGCTCATTCCAGCCAGATGCTGAATGGCTCCGGAAATACCGCAGGCAATGTAGAGATTCGGGGCAACCGTCTTGCCCGTCTGCCCAACCTGGTCCTTCAGGGGTCTCCAGCCGGCGTCCACAGCCGCTCTCGATGCCCCGACGGCGCCTTTAAGAAGACCCGCGAGCTCTTCGAGAATCACGTAATTCTCGGGGCCCTTCATCCCGCGTCCACCCGAAACGATGATATTGGCTTCGGAAACGTCGATGCTCCCGCCCGTCTCCTTCATGACGTCGAGAACCTTGGTCTTCAACTGGGCGGGATCGAGACCGGGACTGAATTTCTCTACAGCCGCCGCCTTCGCATTCTCCGCGAGCGGGAACACGTTCGGCCGCAGGGAGGCCATCTGAGGCGTTCCCGAAACCACGATCTCACCGTAGCACTTGCCTGCATACATGGGCCGCACGGCTACCAGCTTGCCGTCGGCAATCCTCAAGTCCGTGCAGTCCGTCGCCATTCCCGTCGCCAGTTTCCCGACGAGCCGCGCCGAGAGGTCCTTCCCCTGGGCCGACGCGGCAAGGAGAAGAATGGATGGGTCGTTTGCCTTGACTACCGTCGCAATTGCCTGGGAATGAGCATCCGTTGTATAGGGTTCAAACGCAGCGTCCTCCGCCACGTATACTTTATCGACACCGTATTTTCCCAGCTGAGAGGCAAGAGCTTCAACACCGGGACCGCCGACGAGAACGGCCGCCACTTCTTCACCCAGCTGGTCTGCGAGTTTCCGGGCCGCGCTTGCAAGCTCGAAGCTGACCTTGCGCAGGGCGCCGTCTCTCTGCTCTGCTACTATCCATACACCTTTTGCCATTTTGCTCACCTCCGATCTTTTTCCGTTAAATGACCTTAGCCTCTTCTCTCAGCAGCTTTACCAGTGCAGCAGCTTTCTGAGCCGGCTCTTCGCCTTCGATGATCTTTCCAGGAGGCCTTGCCGGAGGCGGAATTGTTTTCACGACCTTTGCCTTCACATCAACTGTTATCCCCAGCGCCGCGGCGTTCTTGATGTCCACGGGTTTCTTCTTTGCCTTCATGATCCCCGGAAGGGATGCATAACGGGGTTCATTCAAACCCTTCTGGCAGGTAATCACGCAGGGAAGCGGGGCCTGAATGGAGAGCTGGGCACCCTCGATAGGCCTGATAACTTTTACGGTCTTGTCGACGACTTCCGCCTTGGTAACGAGAGTGACCTGGGGAATTCCAAGAAGCTCAGCAAGAATTGCGCCTACCTGGCCGGAGTCGTCATCAATCGCCCTCTGACCGCAGAAAATCACATCGTAGGGAATCGTCTTGATGGCGGCCGCCAGCGCCACAGCCGTCGTATAGGCATCGGCACCGTACAGGGACGGATCGTCGATCTGAATTCCCTTTTCGGCTCCCATGGCCAGGGCCGTCCGGATCGTCTCCATGACCCTAGCCGGACCGACGGAAACGATGGTTACGTCCCCGCCGAATTTCTCTTTCCACTTCAGCGCCTCTTCAACGCCGAATTCATCATAGGGGTTCATGACCCACTTGATGCCGTCTTCAACGATGCCGGAACCGTCGGGTTTCACCTTTATCAAGGTTTCCGTGTCCGGAACCTGCTTTACACATGCGACTATATTCACGTCTTCCTCCTTCCCGGATGTCACCCGGCAGGGCCGCTGGGCCCCGCCGGATAATCCATGTGGTTTTTAAGTTAGGCTAAGGGCTCAGGGCTCAAGGCCAAGGGCTTAAAGTCATAAATCTTCTGCCCTTTGCCATTAGCCTTTCGCCCGCTTTTGTTCTACACTCTATTCTTGACGATGTCGTCGACGACAGAGGGATCGGCCAGCGTGGTGGTGTCGCCGAGGTCCGTGATGTCACCGGCGGCCACCTTTTTGAGGATTCTTCTCATGATCTTGCCGCTCCGTGTCTTGGGAAGACCGTCGGCCCACTGAATCTTCTCCGGCGTTGCGATGGGACCGATAAGCGTTCTCACGTGAGCGACGAGCTCTTTCTTCAGATCATCGGACTTCTGCACACCAGACTTCAGGGTCACGTAAGCATAGATGGACTGACCCTTGAGTTCGTGGGGATATCCGACCACCGCCGCTTCGGCGACTTTCGGATGGGCGACGAGGGCGCTTTCGATCTCCGCCGTTCCCATTCTGTGTCCGGATACGTTGATGACGTCGTCGATCCGGCCCGTGATCTGATAGTAGCCGTCCTTGTCCCTGCGGGCGCCGTCCCCTGCCGTGTAGTAGCCCGGGAACTGCTCGAAGTAGGTCTCCTGGAACCGCTTGGGATCGCCGTAGACGCCGCGCATGAGGCCCGGCCAGGGCTTCTTCATGACAAGGGCGCCGCTGGCAACCGTCTCTTCGATCTCCTTGCCTTCGTCGTTCACCAGGGCCGGCCAGACGCCGAAGAAAGGCAGAGTCGCCATGCCGGGTTTGACGGGAATCGCGCCGGGCAGAGGAGTGATAAGGATGCCGCCCGTCTCGGTCTGCCACCAGGTATCCACGATGGGGCATTCGCCGCGGCCGATGACGTTGTAATACCAGTTCCAGGCCTCGGGGTTGATGGGCTCGCCGACGGTTCCCAGAATCCTCAGCGAGGAGATGTCCGCCTTCTTTACCCACTCATTGCCTTCCTTCGCGATGGCGCGGATGGCCGTGGGGGCGGTGTAGAAAATGTTGACCTTGTATTTTTCCACGATCTTCCAGAAACGGCTGATGTCGGGGTAGTTGGGAACACCTTCGAACATGATCGATGTGGCGCCGTTGCAAAGGGGACCGTAGACAATATAGCTGTGACCGGTTACCCAGCCGATGTCGGCGGTGCACCAGTAAATGTCATTTTCCTTGTAATCGAAGATCATCTTGTGACTATAGGATACGAATACAAGATATCCGCCGGTGGTATGCATGACGCCCTTGGGTTTCCCCGTGGACCCTGAAGTGTAAAGGATGAAGAGGGGATCTTCCGCATCCATCCACTCGGGGGGACAGTCGGCGGAGACCTTGGCCATCTCCTCATGCCACCACAAATCCCTCTTGGAATCCCACTGACACTTGATCTTGTCGCCCACGCGTTTCACAACGATCATTTTCTCGACGAAATCGAACCCCTGGATGGCTGCATCGGCGTTGTCCTTCTGGGGAACGGCCTTGGCGCCGCGGAAGGTGCCGTCGCAGGTGATCAGGAGCTTGGATCTGCTGTCTTCAATTCTGTCGCGGAGAGAATCTGAGCTGAAACCGCCGAAAACGATGCTGTGAATGGCGCCGATGCGGGTGCAGGCCAGCATCGCAATTGCAAGCTCAGGAATCATGGGCAGGTAAATCTGGACCCGGTCGCCTTTCTTGACGCCGTGGGCCTTGAGAACATTGGCGAACTTGCAGACTTCCTCGTGGAGCTGTTTGTAAGTAAGCGCCCTGTCTTCGCCCGGCTCATTTCCTTCCCACTGGATGGCAACCTTATTGCCCCTGGTTTTCAGATGTTTGTCGAGGCAGTTGTATGAAACATTCAGCTTTCCGCCCTCAAAATACTTCAGATAAATGGGGCCTTTCCGGACATCGAAATTGTACTCCTCGACCTTGTCCCATTTCTTGAACCACTCCACATACTCGCTGGCGATCTCGGACCAGAAGCCTTCGGGATCCTCAATGGAACGCTTCCATAGCTTTTTATAGGCGTCCATGCTTCCGATGTAGGCCATCTTTGCGATTTTCTCCGGTACCGGATAGACCTCTTTCAACTGTACCTTTTCCTCTGCCATACTTTTGACCTCCTCCAGTTTACTTTCTTATTGATTTTGGGGGAGGGCATTCCCGTCTCAACCATGGAAGCGAAGAATACCTTTAACCCAATAAAAACACCTGTCAAACAAATCCGGCGGAGTATAAATTAGAGGTATAGTCATGTCAAGGAAAATTTGGATAAAAAAGGGCTTTGGGCATCAGGCACTGGGCATTCGGAAAAAGAACTCATCAGGGCAAGGGGAATATCCGGGCCTGGTATTCGGGGGAGCGCAAAAGCTCATTTACCAAGGAATATTTTCTCTTTCTTGACATTCCCGACGCCCAACATCCAAAGCCTGATGCCTGTTTTTCTGTGTCAAATCCAAAACACAGGCGCCGGAGTGTGTATTTTTCACCACACCTGAGCCTGCTCATCAAGTTTTCAGATATGCAAATTAAGATAAATGCGATTGTCTAAAATATGGGTAAAGCTAACATTATCAATACCTTATAAGCAGGTAAGGCGCGCTGGCCTGCGGGTGGTATGCTTATTGCTCCTACATTATTACAATAAGTCCGTACCGGGAGGGAAATTTCTCGCCGATAACGCCTCTTGCAGGTTAAATGAGGTCAGGCGGAAAAGGCAAAAAAATCTTGACAGTGCCTTCGGGCGATGTTAGGTTTTCGGCGATTTAATCAGCAAAGGGGGTAGTGTTGCCCCCGATTAAACCAGAAAGGGGGTGAGGACTCTAAACAGCGGTCGGTCCTCAATGAGGTTTTATTGAGGGCATAGTTCGACTGGCTCATATGACAGATCACATGACAAGTGATCGTCAGCGTGGCGCTTGTCAGTGTCACCTTGAGCTTGTCGAAGGGTGAATGTTTGGAAGTCAATGTTGTAAGAGTCTCCAGAAACGTGCAAGAGGAGACAACTAACCAACAAAAAAATCAGGAGGAAAAACATGAAGAGATTTTTAATCGGTTTGCTTGCTGTCGGCCTCATCGCGGCCCTCAGTATGCCTGCCATGGCCGCCGACGTGAAGTTCAGCGGTTCGTACTATGCGGCGGGCTATATGGAAAGGAACCGCGCTCTGACAGACCCGCAGAAGGCGACTCAGGGCTTTTACGCCCAGCTGATGAGAATAGACACGACCTTCAAGGTCGCGGAAGGTCTCAGCCTCGTAACCTCCTTCGACGCACTGGAGAAGGTCTGGGGTCAGGGCCGCTCCCCGGCGGACACGGAAGACAGGACCACCACCACCGGCACCAAACTCGCTGAGAACATCGAGTTCAGGAGAGCCTATGTTGATGCCAAGCTGGGTTCCGGCAGCCTTCGGGTCGGCCAGCATGCAACGGGAACCTTCGGAACGGCTTTCACGGACAACGACGTGACGGCCGGTCTGATCCGCTACTACTACTTCACCGGCCCCTGGACGATCATCCTCTCCCAGGAAAAATTCCAGGAAAAAGAGTGGTCGTCCTACGCGCTGACGGGGACCCAGTCGTCTACTGACTATGACGTAACCCAGTACGGCGTCCTATATAAGGGCAGCGGATGGGTAGCCGGTATCGCGGGTGCGTTCTATAATGATAAGACCGGTAATACAGCTGGTGGCGTGCCCACGACAGACAACTACTACAGGCGTCATCGGTGGGTACCCTCATTCCAGGGAACCTTCGGACCGGTTTACGTCGAAGCCGAGGTCAACTACTGGACCGGCGATTACATCACTTATAACCCCGCCGGTTACGTCAACGTCTCACTGGGAGGCTGGTCCTGGTATGGTAAGGTAAAGTACACAATAGGACCTGCTTACATCGGTGCTCAGTATGCTTATGTCCAGGGTGACGACGGAGCCACCACGGACAAGTACGAGGGCGGGTACCCGAGCGGCCGGGAATACAAACCCTGCCTTATCTTCCTGAATAGCGATCTTGATTACTGGGCGGGGTCTCTCGGCACCAATCTTACCTACAACGCTTACACCGGTCTCGGTGCCGGCAACTTCACCCTCTACCAGGGTTTTGTCGGTTTCAAACCCATTCCCAAACTCGAGCTCTTTGCCAGCTACAGCATGATGTCGCTCAATCAGAAGAACACAGCGAGCGGCCTTTTTAATGGCGACGGAACGCTGGCTTCCAAGACCTATGTTGACGACAAGATCGGCAGCGAGTTCGACGTCACGGCAACCTACAAAATTTACGACAACCTCACCTACATGATCGGCTACGGATACCTGTGGGCCGGCGATGCCTTCAAGGGCACCACTGCCACCAACACGGTGGCCAACGACTGGCTGCTCATGCACAAGCTGACGTTGACCTTCTAAGGTCGATCCTCAGCACCTGAATCACCGCAACCCCGGGGGTTACCGCCCCGGGGTTGTTTTTTCAGTGAAGGCTAAAGGCGAGAGCCTAAAGGGAAAAAACCAAACATGGATAGGGGGGCCTTCAGGCCGACGAGCCCACATAATACCCTCTTGACCGCTTCAAACCCCCATGCTAAAAAGCAAAACTGCCCACCAGATGAAAATGTTCAAATTGTCATTCCCGCGCAGGCGGGAATCCAGTATTTAAAAAATGGATTCCGGATCGAGTCCGGAATGACAGACGTTTTTCGTGGGTAATCAGTTGTTTGCTGGAGTTCGCCATGCCCCTTTATGATTATGAATGCGTAAAATGTTCTCATGTCTTCGAGGTCTTTCTAAAATCGCACGAGAAAGATGACGAGATAGTCTGCCCCAAATGCAAGGAAAGGAAACCGAGGCGGCTGGTCTCTCAGTTCAGGACCCATGCCTGGTCGCAATTCCTGGACAAGATGGAAAGGCGGATCAACCCGCATAAGTTTAAATAAAGGCAGGCGTCAGGCATCTGGCATCAGGAGAAGAAAAGGTAAAACAAATCTTAACGCCTAACATCCAATGCCTTATGCCTAAACACGGAGTGTTTCTATCGAAAAGATTTACGGCAACTTGACCGGATTGAAACCCGGTCAGCTGAAGAGAATAGAGCAGCTTTACCGCAGGAAGATCCAGCCCGCTAGGGTCCTCTCTCAGGAACTCGCAAGGAATCTGACAGAGCTCTCCCGGGAGATCAGCCGCCAGATCGGGATTCTGGTGAGCAGAAAGGGAGAGGTTCTCTTCGTCATCGTCGGCGACCACCGGGAGATTGTCATACCCGACCTGACAAGATACCGATCCGCATCCACCCGCCTCAAAGGCCTGCGCCTGATTCACACCCATCTGAACAGCGAACCCCTCAGCCGGGATGACCTCACGGACCTGGCACTCCTTCGCCTGGACTTCGTATGCGCGGTTGAGACGGACGCCAGCGGACTTCCGGGGAAAGTTCACAGCGCTCACCTCATACCGGAAAATTCCGAGGGCCGTTATTGGCAGTTCCTTGAACCGAAGCCGGCGTCGGAAATAAATCTCAATTTCCCTGCCTTCATCCAGGCCCTAGAAGATGAGCTCGCCCGGAAACAAAAGGTTAGAAAGGTGGATGCGTCCGAGCGGGCAATCCTTGTGAGGGTGGAAACGAACCAGCTCCACGATAGCGGGGCATCTCTTGATGAACTTAAGGAACTGGCGGAGACCTGCGGTGTTCAGGTCTTTGATGCGGTCATCCAGCACAGGGACAAAGAGGACCCGAGATTTCTCATGGGTAGGGGAAAACTATCCGATCTTGTAATAAGGGCCCTCCAGATTGGAGCAAACCTTCTGATATTCGATCACGAACTATCCGCCGCCCAAGTCCGCTCCATCAGCGACTTCACAGAACTCAAGGTAATCGACAGGACCCAGCTGATCCTTGACATCTTTGCCCAGAGGGCCCACAGCAGGGAAGGAAAGATACAGGTGGAACTCGCCCAGCTCAAGTATCTCCTGCCGAGACTGATGACGAAAAACACGGCCATGTCACGTCTGACCGGAGGGATAGGGGGAAGGGGACCGGGCGAGACCAAGCTGGAGATCAACCGCCGCCGCGTCAGGGAAAGGATTGCCCGCCTGGAGAAAGACCTCCTGGAAATCCGGAAAGGAAGAACTCAGCGGCGCGTAAAAAGAGAAAAGACGGGGCTCCCCGTCATCTCCATCGTCGGCTACACCAACGCCGGGAAATCGACGCTTCTCAACACGCTGACCCGAAGCAGCGTTTTCACGGAAAACCGCCTCTTCGCGACCCTTGACCCAAAGAGCTCCCGACTGCGCTTCCCACGCGACACTGAAGCGGTCATCACGGACACAGTCGGCTTCATCCGTGATCTGCCGCGCGAGCTCTTCGCGGCATTCAGGTCGACACTGGAGGAGCTGAACGAGGCCGATGTCCTCCTCCATGTCATCGACATAAGCAATCCGAACTTCGAAAAACAAATCGAAGCGGTAGAGAGAATCCTCGAAGAGCTGGACATCAAGGACAAGCCGACCCTGCGCGTGTTCAATAAAGAGGATCTCTTCCCGGACAAGAGACTACTCGAGACGCTCTGCAAAAGGTTTCAGGCCACAGCGATCTCGGCTCTGAGGCCGGAGACCCTGCCTCCTCTTCTTGAAAAACTTGAAGCCGCGGCTTTCAAGAACCCGCATCGGAACCCTTTTCACAGGCCTGATTTACCCTTAAACACGTCCCTTTCGTAATTTTGGCTTTATCTCCCTCGGGTTTTTCTGTTATATAACCCAAGCTATATCTAACAGACGTCATTCCGGCAAAAGCCGGAATCCAGACGCCGTCCCCGCGAAGGCGGGGAACCAAGACGCAAATACTGGATGCCCCCGTATCAGGTACGGGGCAGGCTTATCAAGTCCGGCATGACATATTCATATTTTTCATCATTCAGCAAAGCTCTCGATACGAAGGAGTAAGTGAAGCACGCACCATGTACAAGGACAAAAAAGTCATCGTCGTCATGCCCGCATATAACGCGGCAAGAACCCTTGAAAGAACCTATCGCGAGGTCATGGAAAATGACATCGTTGACCTAGTGATCGTCGTGGACGATGCCAGCCGGGATGATACAACCGCCATCGCAAGGACACTGCCAGACACGAAGGTCTTCGTTCACCCGAGCAATATGGGTTACGGAGCGAACCAGAAAACATGCTACAGACTCGCCCTCGAGGAAGGCGGAGATATTATCATCATGGTTCACCCGGATTATCAGTACACGCCCAAGCTGATCCCGGCCATGGCATCCATGATAGGAAACGGGTTATATCACTGCGTCCTGGGATCGAGAATTTTGGGCGGTTACGCGCTGAAAGGCGGCATGCCGGTCTGGAAATATGCGGCCAACCGTTTTCTCACTTTTGTGGAAAATATGCTCACGGGCGCAAAGCTCTCCGAATACCACACCGGTTATCGCGCATTTTCCAGACAGCTTCTTGAAAAGCTGCCGCTGGAAAAAAATTCCGACGATTTCGTCTTCGACAATCAGATGCTGACGCAGATCCTGTGGCTCGGATACACCATCGCCGAGGTGAGCTGTCCGACGGTATATGCAAGCGATTCGTCATCCATCAATTTCAAGCAAAGTATTAAATACGGGTTCGGCTGTATAATTACAGCTCTGATCTTCCGTTTGGCTAAATTAAAACTTAATAAACCCCTACTATTTCCATATGTTTGATAATATTCATCATTATAGGATCCGATTGCTCATCTGTTCCCTGCTGGTGTTCATTACGGCAATCGTCTATTTTCAAGTCAAAAATCACCCTTTCATAAATCTAGACGATGATGTGTACGTCACCGATAATGACCATGTTCAAAAGGGCTTGAAAACAGATTCCATAAAATGGGCTTTCGCGACGACCCATGGTAGCGAATACTGGCATCCTCTGACGTGGCTTTCCCACATGCTTGATGTTCAGCTTTTCGGCCTCAAAGCCGGGTGGCATCATCTCGTGAACGTCCTCTTTCACATTCTTAATACAGTTCTCCTTTTCTTGATCTTCAACCGCATGACCCACGCCCTCTGGCCGAGCGCCTTTGTCGCTGCCCTCTTCGCCCTCCACCCCCTCCACGTGGAATCCGTGGCATGGGTGGCCGAAAGAAAAGATGTTCTTTCCACCTTCTTCTGGATGCTCACCATGGGGGCCTATGTCTTCTACGTGGAAAAACCGGACACTAAAAAATATCTCCTAACCCTTTGTCTATTCGCCCTAGGGCTGATGGCCAAACCAATGGTGGTTACTCTACCCTTTGTCCTGCTATTATTAGATTACTGGCCACTGAAACGCTTTCAAACAAGATCACCTGTAAATGAGAATTACAAATTCAAGAGGGCAGCGACACCGGAAAAACTAAAAAAGAAGAAGCAAAAGGGCAAGGCAACAGGGCAAAAACAGGCGGACAAACTCATTACTGTTGCTCACGTTCTTTTTATCGGGGGAAACGCCTGGTCCATCATCAAGGAAAAAATTCCCTTTTTCGCCTTGGCATTTCTATCCAGCGCCATAACGCTTATCTCAATCAAGAAAAGTGGAACAATGGCTGACCTTCATGGATTGCCCATGACGGTTCGCGCAGCCAACGCCTCGATTTCCTATGTTCGATACCTGATCAAAACGGTTTGGCCGCAGGATCTGGCTATCTTTTATCCCCCGCTCTTTGAAATGCCACCCTTCTCACAGATCGCGGGTTCTATTTCTCTGCTGGCAATAATAACTCTACTGGCCATTTGTACAATCAGGACTTATCCTTATCTCGTTGTAGGGTGGTTGTGGTTTTTTGGAATTCTATTTCCTGTTATAGGTTTCATTAGGGCAGGAGGGCAGGAGTCTATGGCCGATCGGTTCACCTATATCCCGTCCATCGGCCTTTTTATCATCATCGCTTGGGCAATAGATGATCTGACAAAAAAATGGTCAAAAAGAAAATATCCCTTGTTAGTCACTGGTGTTTTACTTTTCATCCTCCTATCAATCTCAACCTGGAAACAGATCGGCTACTGGAAGAGTGATTTATCGCTCTTCCAGCATTCTCTAGCCATTGCAAAAGAAAACCCCAGAGCGATCACCCACGCCAAGATCGGTGTCGCCTTTCAAAAGATGGGACGTCTCGACGAAGCAAGATTGCACTTCGAAACGGCGCTGCGAATAAATCCCGCCGAAGAGGGTGTTCATAATCAACTTGGAATTTTATCGGCTGCCCAAGGCAAAATGGACGAGGCCATTCTCTTTTTCAATAAGGCCCTTACCATCAAACCCAACAATGTTATAGCCCATAACAATCTCGGTATTGCTTTCCTGTTAAAAGGAAACCTTGACCAGAGCCTGTCTCATTTCAGGGCATCGCTTCAAATCAAACCGGAAGATCCTGAAATTCATTTCATGACAGGAAAGGCCCTCACGGGAAAAGGAGATTTCGACAATGCTATTTTTCATTTCAAAGAAGTCCTGCGCCTTCAAACGAATAATGCAGTCGCTCACAACGACCTCGGAGTGGCCCTTGTCCGGAAAGGCGATGTGGAAAAAGCCCTGTTTCATTTCCGGGAAGCCCTCAGGTTAAAACCGGGATTCAAAGCAGCGCAGAATAATCTCGATATCGCCTTAAAACAAAAAAGGAAAGTTCGATAAGATTCCATCCTTATGTCTAACATAATTGAAAAATATAAAATTAGCCTGATCTGTTTTTCCCTGTTAGTGATTACAATCTCTGTTTACGGACAGGTCAGAAATTATGATTTCATCAATTTGGACGATCCAGTGTACATAACTGAAAATCCGGTTATTCAAAAGGGACTGACTTTTCAAAATTTGAAATGGGCTTTCACAACTACCCATGGCAGCGATTATTGGCATCCCCTCGCTTGGCTATCGCATATGCTTGATATCGATCTCTTTGGCATGAACGCGGGTTGGCATCACCTCGTTAATGTATTATTTCATATTGGTAATACCGTACTGCTTTTTTTGATTTTTAACAATATGACCCGGGCACCCTGGCAAAGCGCCTTCGTGGCCGCCTTCTTCGCCCTCCACCCACTCCACGTAGAATCGGTTGCGTGGGTTACGGAGCGAAAAGACGTCCTGAGCACCTTTTTTCTAATGCTTACACTTCTTACATACGTTCTTTATGTAGAAAAATCCGATATCAAAAAATATTACATCTCCATTTTTTTCTTCGCCCTCGGGCTTATGACAAAACCAATGCTTGTTACTATCCCTTTTGCGCTTCTCCTTCTTGACTACTGGCCTTTGGAACGATTTAAGACAAATCGAGGAGCTAGTGATCATAAAAAAGTCACAGATTCTAATGTAAACTCAAGAAAACAAAAAACAAAAAACATTAAACATGAAATGGCAAAGACTGCCTCAACCTATAAAATGAAAAGGGACATTAAATCGTCCCCTGTAGGGTCTATCCTGTTTAAGGACATAAGACCTCTTCTCAGAGAGAAAATTCCTTTTTTTATCCTATCCTTTTTGTCCGCTTCCATTACCCTCATCAACGTCTTGCTAAGCGGCACTTCGGCAAGCATGCAATCCATACCTATCGAGATAAGGGCGGCGAATGCTATGGTTTCTTATGTCCGTTATCTGATTAAGACTATCTGGCCTAATGATCTAACAGTCCTTTACCCAGCGATTCAAGGAATGGCCCCTTTGTGGCAGGTTTTCGGAGCAGCTCTTCTCCTCGTTTCCTTGACCTTTATCGTTATCCGATATCGAGGAGAGTTTCCCTATCTCGCTATAGGCTGGTTCTGGTATCTGGGCACCTTATTTCCTGTTATCGGATTCATTCGTGCAGGAGCTCAAGAAATAACGGCCGATCGTTTTACTTATGTGCCCCTCATAGGGATCTCTATTATTTTCGCATGGGGTTCATTCGATCTTCTCCGAAAATGGCGCTATAGAAATATTGTACTTACCGCGTCAGCCGTTATCATATTTATTCTACTCTCAGCAACCACCTGGCAACAGATAGGATACTGGAAAAATAGTATTTTACTTTATGAGCACGCACTTTCCGTAACAAAGGATAATTACAGGGCACATAATAATCTCGGAGCGGCATTGCGTAGCCAGGGAAAAACCGAAATTGCAAGAACGCACTTTGAAGAGGCGCTTCGGATTTATCCTTATGATGCCAATGCTCATAATAATCTGGGGAATGTGTATCTTTTTGAAGGAAAGATAGAAAATGCACTTGCTCATTATCAGGTGGCCATCCGATTTGATCCCTCCTACGCCGAGCCTTTCTTTAATTTGGGTACGATTCTCGCTGACCAAGGGAAATCGGTAGAAGCCACTTCTTATTTTAGAAAGGCAGTCCGTTTAAAACCGTACTATGCAAAATATTACATCCGTTTGGGCGATGTTTTGGCGGAGCAGGGGAAAATAGATGAAGCCATGACCATGTATAATCAAGCACTTCAACTCAATCCGGATTCGGCAGAAGCTTGTTATAATATAGGTACGATCATGGCCTCCAAAGGAAAGATGAACGAAGCCGCTTTTCATTTCCGGGAGGCCGTTCGGATAAGGCCGGATTACGCGAAAGCCCACAACAATCTGGGAAGCGCCCTTCTTCTTCAAGGAAAGAAGGATGAAGCAATAAGGCATTTTCAGGAGGCCCTCAGGCTTCAGCCTGACTACGCCGTGGCAAGAGCCAATCTAAGAGATGCCCTTTCCCATAGAAAAAAAGGACGGGATTAATCCCCGCCCTTTCGAATTTCGTGTCCAAAAAACAAGTTGTCATAGCGACCGATTGGTTTTTCCCCGCTGCCTGACGCCCAACGCCGTATGCCCGCTTTGCTTACATCACCCCTTTATACCATCCGCCGTCTATCTGGATCGCCGCTCCAGTGATATAGCCCGCCCCTTCCGAGGCAAGGTAGGTCACGAGCGTCGCGAATTCTTCCGGAGTACCAAGGCGCCCCATGGGAATTTCCGATTCCCACTTCTTGATGATGGCCTCCGGGGTTGTCTTCTGCTTCTCAGCCAGAACTCTGGAGAGGCTCCGGACCCTCTCCGTCAGTGTGTATCCGGGGCAGACGCTGTTCACGGTGATGTTGAATGGCGCCACTTCATTCGAAAGGGACTTGGCGAAACCGATAACCCCGGAGCGGACCGTGTTGGATAAAATCAAGCCGTCGATTGGCTGCTTGACGGCGATCGAGGTCATGTTTATGATGCGCCCCCATCTTTTCGCTTTCATGACAGGAAGTGCCTCGCGGGTCATTATGATCGTGCTCATGAGGTTAAGCCGCACACCGTGATACCAGAGGTCGTCTTCGATTTCCTCGAATTTCACCGACGGCGGCCCGCCAGCGTTGTTGACCAGTATGTCAACCGTCCCATAATGTTCCATTGATTTCTTGACAAAACGCTTTGCCTGTTCGGCGTCCGTAAGATCGGCCGGAATAGTGAATATAGCCTGCCCTGTTTCTTTTTTGATAATCTCCGCTGCTTCGGGAAGATGCAGATCGTCGAGGGCACAGATGGCCACTCTGGCGCCTTCCTTCGCCAGCTGAAGAGCCACCGCCCTTCCCAGACCCAGGCTTCCACCCGCCACAAGCGCCACTCTGTTCTTTATTCCGAGATCCATTGTACCCTCCTCGTTTTTTCCAATACTATTACCAGATTGAGACCGGTGGCGTCAACCTGCTATAGGGTATCAGGCATTGGACACCAGGCACCAGGGTAAAATATCTTTTTACGCGCCAATAACCAGCACACCAAGCCGGAGAGCGTAAACGCTTCCTTAACCGTCATATCACCTAATGCCAGATGTCTGTCGCCTAATGCCTTTGTTTAAAAATAATCATTGACAACCCGATTCTAATATTTTATAAATCAACCACTTTTTCGAGGAATCCTGAGAATGGCGAGAGAAGAAAGAAGAGCGCTGAACATTCTAAATCTCCTGTTGTGCCTTTTGAGCCTGGCTCTTCTTCTGGGCGTACGCCCCTCGCCCGTCGTTTTTAGGAAATAGAACAGAAAAAAGAGTTTCCTGAAGGCCATGGGTGAAAAATCCATGGCTTTTTTTTTGGCTGGGCATGAGGCATTAGACACGAGGTATCAGGACAAAACGATCTCTATTCAAAAAGGTTGTTGAAAAAGTCGAAGTTATACTCAAATGTCATACCCGCTGTTCGGTACGCAACCCTGGGCCTGTCGAAGGGCTCAGGATAAACTGCGGCGGCGATCCTTCAAGTTCAAAAAATGGATTCCCGCCTCCGCGGGAATGACAAAATTAGGTTCAAAAAATGGATTTCCGCCTCCGCGGGAATGACAAAATTAGGTTGAAAAAATGGATTTCCACCTCAGGGGGAATGACAAAATTGGGTTGAAACAATGGATTCCCGCCTCCGCGGGAATGACAAAATTGGGACGTTCTATACCTATTTTCCAAACATCCACTCTGGAGTCTAAAAATGAAAGAGATCCTGTGGCACGGAAGAGGCGGTCAGGGAGTCGTTATAGCGGCTCAGATGCTGGCCGAGGCTGCATACCTTCAGGGATTCCGGGGCATCACCTCGGCGCCCACGTTCGGACCCGAGAGAAGGGGCGCCCCCGTAACAGCCTCGACAAGGATTTCCGATGAGCCGATAAGAACATTCTCCCAGATTGAACAGGCGGACATCGCCGTCGTCCTTGATGATACGCTCTTCAAGGTTGTGGATATCCGAAGCAGGCTGAAAGAGGGAGGTCTCATGATCATCAACACGCCCCGGCCGGTGGAGGAGATTGACTTCAACGGATGTTTCGATATAGCCACGGTGGACGCCGTTGGAATCGCCCTCAAACATTATCTGACAAAAGAGGGTGCTCCGGTGATAAACACGCCGCTTCTGGGCGCTGTGGCAAAGGCCACCGGTCTCGTCACTCTGGACAACATTGAAAAGGCCCTACAGGGCAAACTGCCGAGAGAGGCCGTCGCCAGAAACTTTTCCACAGTCAAGGACGCCTATGAAAAAACCACAATCAAGGCGAAAAGCTAAGGGCAAAAGGAAGGGAGAACAAATTGGATTGGGGAGCGTAAACATTCCCCTACCCCAGAAAAAGCAAAAAAGGATTTTGATATGAGTAAAAGAGACGACAACATTTCCGCCATGTGCACCCCGGCAATCGGCGAGGCCGGGAAGACGGGCGACTGGAGAAGCTTGAGGCCCGTCATCGATCACTCAAAATGCATCCCTTCCATCAAGAAGAAATCCGCCTGTTTCCTCTGCTGGCTCTACTGCCCGGAGGGTGTTGTAAAGGCGGGAATTCCCGTGGAGATCGATCTCGATTACTGCAAGGGGTGCGGCATCTGCGCCGAAGAATGTCCGCCCAGGGCAATCAGCATGGTGAGGGAGGAAAAGGGAGATGAGTAAGGTCCAGATCATGACAGGCAATCAGGCAGCCGCCCTTGGGGCCATGCTGAGCAATGTCCAGGTTGTCGCCGCCTATCCCATCACACCCCAGTCGCAGCTCGCCGAGATCATGTCTCAATATATCGAGGGAGGAAAACTCCGGGCTGAATACGTGAGGGTGGAAAGCGAGCACTCCGCGCTCACGGTCTGCATCTCGGCCTCCACGGTGGGAGCGAGGGTCTTCACCGCCACCAGCGCCAACGGGCTCCTATACATGCATGAACAGCTGCACTGGGCCGCCGGCGCGCGGCTTCCCATTGTGATGTGCTGTGTCAACCGGGGTGTCGGGGCACCCTGGACCATTTTCAATGATCAGCAGGATTCCCTCTCGCAGAGGGACACGGGCTGGATACAGATCTACTGCCGGAACAATCAGGAGATCATCGACACAGTCATCCAGGCATATAGGATTGCTGAAAAGGTCTATGTTCCTGTCATGGTCAACTTTGACGGTTTTGTCCTCTCTCATACCATGATGCCCGTGGAGATACCGGACGCCGGGAAAGTCAGGACGTTCCTGCCGCCCTACAGACCGCACACCATTCTCTCTCCCGAAGATCCCCGGAACATCAACCCGGTTCTCTTTCCCTGGAGACGGGAGAATACAGAGGGGGTTCTCTGCGACGGCTATATGGAAATGAGATACAAGCTCCAGGCGGCTCTCGAGAATGCGAGGGAGCAGATACTGGAAACAGATGCCGCCTTCCATGAATCCTTCGGGCGAAAACACGGGGGTATGCTCTGGGAATACAGGACGGAAGACGCGGAGGTGATCCTGACGGGGATGGGCTCCATTGCGAGTGAGGCGACCGCAGCCGCCGACATTCTCCGCGAGGAAGGGCTGAAGATTGGCGTCGTCGGAATCCGCGTATTCCGGCCTTTCCCCAAAGAGGATGTCCGACAGGCGTTCAAGAAAGCGCAGGTCATTGTCGTTTTCGAAAAAGCCATCAGTTACGGATATGAAGGAGGGCTCTGCTCCGACCTCAAATCCGCCTTCTACGGAACAGACATCCGGGCCCCGATCCACGGATATGTGGCCGGACTCGGAGGCCGCGACGTGAAAGCCAGGGAACTTGCGGAGGCTGCGAAGGCGTCCATGGCCGATATGAAGGCCGGACAGATTGAAAAAAACACAACATGGCTGAATTGCTTTACAGGGTGAAAATATGCCGGAAAACTTGTTCAAGCTCAATGCAAAAGAATACATTCTGCCCGGAAGCCGGGCCTGTCAGGGATGCGGTCTGTCGCTTGCATACCGCTACATGCTCAAGGCCCTGAGGGAAAACACCATCGTTACTTTGCCCGCAAGCTGCCTGTGCGTGCTTCAGGGCATCTACCCGAGCACGCCGGTGATGATCCCGGCGTTGAACAATTCCTTTGCAAGCACGGCGGCCTCAGCCTCGGGAATAGTGGCAGGGCTTCAGGCCCTGAACCGGAGCGACATAACCGTGGTCGGGATGGCGGGAGACGGCGGAACCTTCGACATGGGAATCCAGGCCCTGAGTGGGGCCGCGGAGCGGGAGACGGATTTCATCTATGTCTGCTACGACAACGAGGGCTACATGAACACGGGGACTCAGCGGTCCAGTGCCACGCCCCTCGGCGCCATCACGACGACAACTCCGGTTCTCACGAAACAGCAGCATAAGAAGGATTTCATCAAGATCGTGGAGGCCCACGATATTCCTTATCTCGCGACGGTGTCGCCGTCCTATCCGATCGACCTTTACGAGAAGTTCGTCAGGGCGAAGAAGATAAAGGGAACGCGTTACATCCATATGTATATCGGCTGTCCTCCGGGATGGGTCTATCCGCCCAAGGACACTGTGAAGATGGGCCGGCTGGCCGTGGAGACGGGACTTGCAGTCCTCTTCGAGATCGAAGATGGAAAATTCCGCTTCACCGGGAGAAGCAAGACCATGGCCCAGAAAGGAACCCGCCTGCCCGTGATCAACTACGTGGAGAAACAAGGGCGCTTCAAGAAGATGAACATCGAGCAGTTGAATCAGCTGCAGGCCTGGGTGGACCGGAAGTGGGACGAATACCTGAGGAGGGCGGAATAGGATAGGCGTTGGGCGCCGGGCATCAGACATAAGGAAAAGATAAAATAAGTAACCGCCCGGGGCAGGGAAAAATTCAAGGCTTGTTGATTTTGGGAGCGTAAACGCTCTTCTATCCTTTTAGTAATTTCTTCACTCCAGCCTTTCGCCCATTGTATGATGTGACAAGGATTTTTTTATTAAATCGGCATACCGTCCCGCGGCACCCTTGTTTGCAGAAATCGCTTCCCGGGCCGCATCGCCCTTTTCTGCGATGGATTCAGGACTATTCAGAAAAATCATGATGCCTTTGTAAAGCTCGTCACCGTCCCTCACCGGAATGCCGGCACCGGCCTCTTCCAGAAGTGCCTTCTCTTCCAGGAAATCATCCATGTAAGGTCCATAAAAGACGATCTTCCCCCAGGCTGCTGCCTCGAGAATGTTCTGTCCCCCCCGGGGCACAAGGCTTCCGCCGCAGAATACAATGGTCGCCAGGCTGTACACCTTGAAGAGTTCACCGATGACATCAATGATTATGACGCGCTCATTCGACGGTTTTTTGCCTCCGCGGATCTCCGTCATGGTGATCACATCGGAAAAACCGTTTTGCCGCGCCAGGCCGAGCACGTCCTGCCCGCGTTCAATGTGCCTCGGAACAAGAATGAGCCTGAGATCGGGATACGATTTCTGGAGCTTCCCGTAAACATTGAAGACTATCTCTTCCTCCCCTTCGTGGGTGCTCCCCGCCACGAGAAACCTATCTTCCTCCCGCCTGACATTTAGTACCCGTGCCATTTCATCTTTCAGAGCGGGGTCCACCCGCGCCGCGAGGCTGTCGAACTTCGCGTTTCCAATGATCTCTATCCGCGATGGATTAACTCCTATGGCCTGAAGTCTGTCCGCATCCACTTTTGAAATCACCCCGATTTTATCGACCAGGTCGAGAACTTTTTTCCAGAAGAATCTCGTGATCAGGTACCGCTTGAAAGAGCGCGGAGATATCCTGCCGTTGACCATTACGATGCGGACGCCGGCCTCGCTGCATATCCTTATAAAATTGGGCCATATCTCGGTTTCCACGGGAACGAAGATGTTCGGTCTCACCAGCCCGATCACCTTTCTCACGACACACGGGATGTCCAGGGGATAGAATATGTGGCAGGTCGCCTCCGGAACGATTCTCTCCGCCATCTCGCGGCCCGTTTCGGTGCTCGTTGAAAGCACTATGCAGGCCCGGGGAAAGAGTTTCCTGAGATATGCAGTTATAGGTGCGGCAGCCGTTACCTCCCCGACCGACACGGCATGAACCCAGATGCGTGGCTCGCCTTTCATGGAATCAAATACATAACGGGGGGTGAAGCCGAACTTCGGGCCGATGCTTTTCCGGTATTTCCCCGCAAGCAGGACCCTCATACCGTAATAGGGAACCAGGAAAATGGCGCCGAAGACAAGCAGGATATTGTAAATTACGTACATGACTGGTGAGATTAATGGTCCCGGCCCGTACTGTCAAGCCTCTTTTCCATATGCGGCGGGGATATGGTTTCTCAATTATGACATTGACAGGAGCCTGTCATTTCTATAAATAAGAGCAATAGCAGACTATTGAAAACAATTTTCAATCCAATTTTGTCATTCCGGCGAAAGCGGGAATAAAGTTTTTTCAAGAAGTTCGTGGATGCCAGTAAAAAATCAAAAGGAAATATTTTTATGATGACTGGAATGAAGCTCTTAAGACTTTTGTGCGCGGCGCTTATCGTAGTTCTTCTCTTCAGCTGTTCGAGTTACGAAAGACAGGTCGTGCCTTTCAAACTGCCCTCAGCCTATCCCAATGCAACGGAGGCGGCAGGCGCCACACTGGCGGCAAGGGCACTGGACGATGAAAAAGAGGCCTCCCGCGCCTTCGGCTTCGACATAATCGGCGCAGGCGTCCTGCCAGTGCAGGTGATCTTCGACAACAAGGGGCCTCACCCCATCGAAATCGTCACCGACCAGACCTTCCTCGTGGACCATTCAGACAATCTCTGGCCGATCCTCGATTCCCGGATGGCTTACGACCGCATTGAAAAGAAGACGGAGCTCGGCCGCGTGGCGCCCGAGGCGGGCAAGGGAGCGTTTCTCGCCGGCGCTGCGGGGGCCATCATCGGCGCGGCCGTCGGTATAGTGACCGGTCATAACGTAGGCGACGCCGCCATGAAGGGAGCGGCCGTGGGTGCCGCGACCGGAGCGACACTGGGCGGATCGAAAGGCCTCGCAGACACGGACGTCGAAAGGCAGATCCGGGAAGATCTGCAGACCAGATCCCTTTCCAGCCGGGCGGTCCCCGCCAATGAAGTTGCGCACGGCTTTATCTTCTTCCCGGGAGAGGCGAAGAAGGCGAAGGAGCTGAGGCTCCGGATAAAGGAAGCCGATACGGGCAAGGTGTATCCGCTCGTCATGAAATTCTGACCGCCCTTTAATGGGACTCTATGAAGAAAATCGCACCATCCATTCTCTCCGCGGACTTCAGCAGGCTGGGTGAGGAAATCAGGGCCGTCGAAGAAGCGGGGGCCGATCTCATTCACGTCGATGTCATGGACGGCCATTTCGTCCCCAATATCACAATCGGTCCATCCGTTATTCAGTCGCTTAGGTCGACAACCGAACTCCCCTTCGACGTGCATCTCATGATAGAAAACCCGGAAAGGTACATCGAGGCCTTTGTCGAGGCTGGAAGCAACATGATAACCGTTCATGTAGAGGCGGCCACGCATCTTCACAGGCTCGTGGAAATGATACGGGAATCAGGATGCCGGACAGGTGTTTCACTCAATCCCGCGACGCCCCTCGATCAGGTGGAGGAGATTCTGCCAAATATTGATCTTCTTCTTGTGATGTCCGTCAATCCGGGGTTCGGCGGGCAGACCTTCATCAAAGGAATGGAAAACAAGATAAGAAAAGCCCGCGCTCTGGTGAACCGCCTCTCCCCAGATACTTTGATCGAAGTGGACGGCGGCATCACACTTCAGAACATCAAGGCTGTTTCCGATGCCGGCGCCGATATCTTCGTGGCTGGAGCGTCTGTATTCCGAAGCGGTGATTACAGGCGCACCATCGCCGAGATGAAACGCATCCTGGATATTTAAATCCCGTCAAAGTTTTTCGCCCCTGAAATCCGTCCTCTTGATTTCTTTGAGAAAGCGCGAGATAAGCGTATCGGTCCTTGCTTTATAACTTCCCTCGTCTTTAAGGTCCAGATCCACCCTTCCGCCTGCGGTCATGTTGTGCCCGCCTCCGGAACCAAGCCCCTCGACCATCTTCCTGGCAATGAAGCCGGCATTCCCCTGTTTCTTTGTGGTCCGCAAAGAGAAATATATGCCCCCCTTGAATTCACCGAGACAGAGCGACCACCTGACTCCTTCGATGCGCACCAGGAAATCCGCCATTTCCGCTAGGCTGTCGGGTTTGCGGATGGAACCCAGCTCCGATATGACCACATCCTTGTCAATGACCGCCCTGCTTATGGTGAGTTCGAAGGTCTTGAAATAACATCTCGAAACCTTCGGGTGCTCTATCCTGGAAAGAACCTTGAAAAGGACGTGCGGGTAGAGATAGAGGTAGGCGGCTATGTCCTGCGGCGTTGTTTCTCTTCCCAGGTCACGGGTGTCCGATTTGATACCGTACAGGAGGGCCGTCGCCACCTTTCTATTCAATGAATGAAGGCCGGCCTCCTTCAAATACTCCGTTAGGATAGCCGATGTGCTGCCGTAATCAGTGCGGATGTCATGAAAAGGAGCCTTAAGTGTTCTCGAGTAAATGGGAACATGGTGGTCTATGACAATTTCCGGGTCTATGTATAGCGGCAGGGAATTGTTTCCCGTTCCGGGCTGCGTATCAACAAGCGCGACGACACTGAAATCCCTTACGCTTATCTCACCCGCATTTTTCGTCTCAATCTTAAGGAGCCTGGTCATGGCGGTGTTTTCCGCTCTGCCTATCATTCCACCGAAGGCAATCAGGGCGCCCACTTTCCATTTCGCGTGGAGGAGATGCTTGAGAGCAAAGGCAGACGCGAGAGCGTCGGGGTCCGGATTGTCATGAATCAGGATCAGAACCTTCCTTTTCCTTCTAACTATCTGCTCCAATTTTTCCAGGAAAGCCTTATTCTCGTTGTTCACATTCATCTTCGGCTCCCTTTCGATGGTTCACCTTCCCCCCATTTGTCATTTTACTATACGGCGCATGGTGCCGCACGCCCCGGCAGCAACTCCATCCTGTGCCTCCTCGCCGGCCATTCATAGCGCTTCAGCGCCTCTCTTATTTTCGAAAGAGGCAGGATTCGATAATTCATCCGGAGCGCCCCTTTCAGGAGCTCCACGAAATACCCTTCCCATATGCCCCCCTCCGCCTCGGCGTGGACAGGAAGTATGTGGGTCCCGCCGTCCTCCAGAATCCGGAGGATTGTCGAGACTCCCTCATCGGTTCCCGTCTCCTCAAGGCACGGAAGATCCGAGGGTATTTCGAGAAGACCCGATATCTCATGCACAAAGGGTTCTTGCGCCCTGGTGCAGCTCAGGTACTGAAAAGGATACTTCGCTGCAATCTCGAGTGCCCTATCGTCGATGAGCCAGGCCGGCGCTCCGAAGGCGGAAGGGTCCCTTCCGATCATGTACCTAAAGGACCTGACGCCGCGCTCGAACCAATCCTCTATCCAGCCGTAGGGTCGAACTGCGAGCTCATCCTGCCATCTGCGATGATCCCAGGCGTGAAACTCGGTATCGTGACCTTCCGAGAGAATATCTTTTACCAGCCCGGGGAAAGAGAGCGCGATCATAGGTGAGGGAAGAAGCGTTCCATAAAGAGCCGTCTTCCATCCATAAAGCCGTCCGGCTCCCGTCCGCATCATCTTTTTCAGAAAAAGCGGATTTTTTATAAGCTGCAGGACGGCACGGCCCGAAGCGTCCGGTCCCATGCTCAAAAAAAACGTCCCCCGTATGCGGAAATCTCTGAGAACAGCAAGGAGACGGGGCACACCCCGCTCCATGCCGATGAAGGTGTCCACATCGATCTTGAGCCCGAGAACTCTGTCTTCACCGATCTTCATATTCCTATCGAACGTTTTTCGGGATCAAACAAGAAGCTTCGCAAAGCGATACAGGCTCAATACAGTCATGCCGGGGCCCGTAATAAGTTGTTTTTAGCTTAAGACTTTTGCCATTGCCCTTCAATATTATCATTCATTCTCCTCGAGAAACGCATGGAGCGTCATCCGCAGGGAATCTTCGAGACCTACTTTCGGCTCCCAGCCCAGGAGTGTCCGGGCCTTTTCTATGGAGGGCTTGCGGGTGTATATGTCCTGATATCCTTTTCCGTAATACTGCTCGGCCGGCATTTCAATAATGGGCGAGAATTCCGCGTCCTTACTATGGCGGGGATGATCCATGAAGAGCCTTTTGAGAAGTTGGGCTAGCTCCCTAATGGAGCACTCATTGCCGGGATTGCCGATATTGATGATTTGATTGGCACATCGGTTTCCCTTGTTCTCGAGAATCCTGAGGAGCGCATCGATTCCGTCATCCACATAGGTGAAACACCTCTTCTGGTGGCCGCCGTCCACAAGAGAGATCGGCCGCTTCATAAGAAGCTCTGCGATGAACTGAGTGACGACCCTTGAACTTCCTTCTTTCGCCGTGTCCAGTGAATCAAGTCTCGGACCGATCCAGTTGAAAGGCCTGAAGAGAGTGAACTCCAGGTGCCCCCTTGTACCGTAGGCATAGATGACACGGTCCAGAAGCTGCTTACAGCATGAGTATATCCATCGCTCTTTCTGAATGGGACCCACCACGAGAAAGGTCTCATCTTCCCTGAACTCGGGGTCCTTCGAGTCGCCGTAGACTTCGGAGGTGGAGGGGAAGACGATCCTTTTATGATACTTGACGCACTGCTTCACTATCCCAAGATTCATTTCAAAGTCCAGATTGAACACGCCGATGGGGTCCTCCACGTAAAGCTTCGGCGTCGCTATGGCCACGAGCGGCATGATGACATCGCATTTTTTGATGTGATATTCAATCCACTCCCGGTTGATCGAGATGTCCCCTTCGAGGTAATGAAACCTTGGATTGTTCAGGACCCTGTCCAGCCTGTCAAAGGCGAGATCCATGCCGTAAACCGTCCAGTCGGTCTTCGCCAGTATGGAGTTAGTAAGATGATGCCCGATGAAACCGTTGACGCCCAGTATCAGTATCTTCATTTCAGAACAATCCCTCTCTTTGTCTTGAAATATTCGAATATCGAACGGCCGGTCATGCGCACGCCGTCCAGCTCGATGTCCAGCAGCCTCAGTCTACCGTCCGCCGCGCACACGTAAACCTCTTCCCCGCTCACCTCGACCGCTCCAGGCATTGATCCGGCATCCGAACCGCTCTCGGGCAATACCCGCCAGATGAACATTTTTGTTCCGCCGAAATCTGTAAAAGCGCCCGGGTAGGGTTCCGTAACTGCCCTCACGAGATTATGGATCCTCTCCACGGTCCATGACCATTCGATCCTGCCGTCTTCCGGTCTTCTTCCGCCGAAATAAGTCGCCTTGGCCGGATCCTGGGTAATGCGCGGAGCCTTTCCGTTTTTTATCAGGGGAAGAAGCTCATCGAGAAGCGCCCCGGCCCCTGCGCAGAGTTTAACATAAAGAGAAGCAGCGGTGTCGTCCGGAGAAATCTCAATCTCCCGCTGGCCGACGATGTCCCCCGCATCGGCCTTTTCAATCATGTGATGCAGTGTCACCCCCGTTTTCTTTTCTCCGTGGATCAGCACCCAGTTCACGGGACACCGCCCACGGTAGGCCGGAAGCAGGGAACCATGGAGATTGTATGCACCCGAGGGTGGAATGTTCAGAATATCGGACTTCAGAATCTTCCTGTAATAGAAAGAGAAAAGAACATCGGGATACATCCCCCTGATCTTTTCGATCCACTCCGTTTTGTTAACCGTCTCAGGACAGAAGACGGGAACTCCGTGTGCCTTCGCCCATTGAGCAACGGACTCGAACCAGATGTTCTCTCCGGGATCGTCCCGGTGAGAGAAAACAGCCGATATCTCGAAGCCGTTTCTTTTCAGCGCCTCAAGCCCGGCGATTCCCATGTTGTGATAGGCAAAGACCACGGCTCTCATGCACGGTTCTTCTCGTCCGTTGCCGGGCTTCCGCCTGAGACCCCCTCATCGGGTCCCGACGAATAAACCCTTTCGATCACGAATTCCGGCCGCCTTCTCACCTCGCGGTATATCCGGCCTATGTATTCTCCCATGACGCCGAGAGCGAAAAACTGGAATCCGACGAAGGCAAACAGAATGGCGAAAAGAGTGAATACTCCTTCGGCGGCCCAGCGGGCGCCGTAGGCAAGCCGGGCGATCCCGAGAACGACACCGAAGGAAACACCGAGAACGGCCATGCCGATGCCGGTGTACATGATGAGTTTCAGAGGAAAATCGGAAAAGGAAGAGACGAGGTCGAACTGAAGATTGATGAGCTTTCTCAGGGAATAATGGGAAACGCCGGCGCGCCTCTCTTCATGGCCGACTTCGATCTCCGTCACGTTCTTGGCGAAATAAGTGGCCAGTGCGGGGATGAAGGTGGATTGCTCGTGACAGGCGATCATCCGCTCCACCACGCCTTTTCGGTAGGCTCTCAGCATGCATCCCCAGTCCGACATGTTCACCTTGGTTATCTTCCGCGCCACGATGTTGATGATTTTCGACGGCAGCGTTCTGAAAATCGAGTCCTGTCTTTCTTTTCTGATTGAACCTACGACATCGAATCCCCCTTCCTCCATGGCGGCTATAAGCCGGGGTATCTCTTCCGGCGGGTTTTGAAGGTCCGCGTCCAGCGTCACAATGATATCACCGCGCGCAACGGAAAAGCCTGAGAACACGGCCGCATGCTGCCCGTAATTCCGCGTCAGCTCCACTACTTTTATCTCTGGCCACCGGGTGAAACTTTTCAGAAGCGCAAGGCTGCCGTCCTTGCTGCCATCATCCACAAAGACGATTTCATAAGGTCTTCCCATGCCTGCCATTACGGGTCGCAGCCTTTCCATGAGGGCGGGAAGGCTTTCCTCTTCGTTGTAAACGGGAATGACCAGGGAAATCATGGTGGCCTCATCCATGTCGCAATATCTCCTTGACAGCGTCACAGACATAGTGAACATCTCTGTTCTTCATATCCGGATAAAGAGGTAGAGATAATATCTTTTCCGCACTTCTATCCGTCTCTTTCAAAGATCCCTTCCGGAGTCCCCGTATTTTCCGCAGGTAGGCCAGACGGTGTCCTGCCGGGAAATGGAGCCCATAGCCGATGTTGTATTCCGATAGTTTCTCCATGAATCGGTCCCTCCGCATCGACAGGACTTTGACGATGAAGAGGTGCCAGGAGTGCACGTGAGGATAATCCGGGACCTCCGGGAGTTCCAACCCCGCCGTATCCTCCAGACCCTGCCGGTAGAGAGCCGCCAGTTCCCGCCGTCGCCGGTTCATCGTTTCGACCCTTGAGAGCTGGACAAGGCCGAGCGCCGCCTGCATGTCCGTGAGGTTGTACTTGAATCCCGGCGCCTGGATATCGTATTCGGGGTTTCCTCCCTTTCCATACCGTTTCCAGGCATCCCTCTCGATGCCGTGAAAGCGGAGCAGTCTCAACCGCGACTCCATCCCGTCGTCGCTGTGCGTGATCATGCCGCCTTCACCGGTGGTGATGTTCTTGATGGGATGAAAAGAGAAGATGGCGACGCCGCCGAAACCGCCGGCGTGCTTCCCTTTATAATACGTTCCCACCGCATGTGCCGCATCCTCAATGACGGCAAGGCGATGCTTGCTCGCAACGGCGCGGATACCGTCCATATCTGCCGGCGCTCCCGCAAAGTGCACGGGAATTACAGCCTTCGTTCTTTTCGTAATTTTTTCTTCGATGCCATCGGGATCGATATTCAGTGTACCGTACTCTATATCCGCAAATACCGGCTTCGCCCCGACCATGGATATCATGTTCAGGGTTGACGCAAAGGTCATGGACGGCGTTATGACTTCGTCTCCCTTGCCTACGCCCAGCGCCAGAAGAACGAGATGCATGCCCGCCGTCGCCGACGAAAGCGAAACGGCATGGGAAGACCCCGTCAGCTTGCAGAATTCGTCCTCGAAGGCCTTGCAGAAGGGACCGGTGGTGATCCACCCGGACTTCATGCACTTCACCACGGCGCTGATCTCAGCCTTCCCGATTGACGGCCTGCTGAAGGGGAGAAAGTCTTTTCTGATTTTCATATAAAATCTCTAAGGCGCATTACGTTTTATGCGCACTAGATAATACGCACCGTTGTCCCAGAGGATGTTGACTCTTGAGACGTTCTTTTTTAGGTCTTCCAGCCTTTCTTTATATTGCGTAACGGCATAAATGTCACCTTTTTCTTTGCAGAGCTTGAAGAAGGCATCGGCCGAGAGGAAATATCTTCCTTTCTCTTCCTCCGGCAGCAGGCTAATACCGAAGCCCAGTTCACCGAAATCCTCCACGACCGGTGCCCGGCGGTGGTTGTAAAAATCAATCCCGTATAAGGAGATTTTATACTGGTATACGTCGCTTTTTTCAGGCACATGCCCCTGAATGGCCTGCGTGAGGGAAAAGGCCGATTTGTAAGGACTCAGAAAATCAGAAGCCGGAAGCACCAGGGACCCGATGAACAGGGCTGAAAGCACGTAAACGGTGACAAACCACCCTTTCTTGAAATAACGCTTCGCCAGGTCCGGGAGAAAAAGGAGTCCGATCTGGGCAAGAATCGGAATCACAATCAGCCACCACCATTTTTCCGAATGCATGATTATCAGATCTCCCCCCAGTTTCATGTTTTTCAGGAACGGCGGCAGCACAAGGACGAAGATGAAGACAATGGCCTGGAGGTAGACGGGCACCATGTGCAGAAATGAACTCTTTTCGCCCGCGTATGCGATTCTAGACCTCTCATCATGAAGTTTGAAGATGTGGCCGAAGGCTACGGCGAGGGGCAGGAAGACCGGAGCCACATATGGGATGAGCTTGGACGATGAAACGGAGAAGAAGAGGATGATGAATCCGCCCCAGATAAGCAGGAAAAGATAACCTTCCCCTCTGAAGTCGGCGGCCCATTTCACGGCACCTTCACTCGCAGCTTTCCATAAAAAGGCCGACCAGGGTAGCGTCCCCAGAATTATAACGGGGACATAATACAGAAAGATGCTGTCTCTTCCATGCATGGTTGTGGTGTATCTCAGAAAATGCTCCTGGACGAAAAAGAACCAGAGGAAATCCTTGTTCTCCCTATGCGCGAGAATAACCCACGGAGATGAAACAGCCAGCAGGATAATAATGCCTGCGGGCGAGAAGATCTTCGGGATGTCCCGCCACCGCCTTGAAACAAGAAGCCAGATGACGACTATGGCAAAGGGAAAGACGATTCCTATCAATCCCTTCGTGAGAAAGGCGAGGGCGCTGGAAAAATACAGAAGATACAGCCAGCCTCTCCCTCCGCCCCCTGAAGCGAAGAATCTGAACCCCGCCCACGTGGCGACGGATACGAAAAAAGCCAGGGGCATGTCGAGAATATTTATCCTCCCCATGAATGCATGGTAGAGAAAGGTCGTAAGTACCGCCGCAGAAAAGAGTCCCGTCTTTTCATCATGCAGAAAGACCGCCATCCGGTAAACGAGAACAACACATCCCCAGGCGCACAGAGCCACGAAAAGTCTTGAGGAAAAATCGTTTTCCTCGAAAACCCTGAATATGAGGGCAGTCGCCCAGTAACAGAGGGGCGGCTTTTCCAGGTACACGACATGGTTGAGCCGGGGAGTGACGTAATCCCCCGTACGGTTCATGAGGCTGGGAATATCGCTGTACCGTGCCTCGTCTGGCTCCATCAGGGGCATCGCGGAAAGGGGGACGAGATAGAGCAGGAGCGGCACGACCAGGAGAATCCACCATTTGTATTTCTTCATGTCAGCCATTTTTGTCTCAATGAATTCATACAGTTCTAAAAATAAAAACGAAAACCAGCGGAATCTATATCAAAGAAAGGACCGGAAAAGAAAGGATTATTTTGAAAGCGCTCTGGCGGCATGAGTGCGTAGCCGGGCTTTTGTCTTGAAACTTTCACTCTGAAACCTTAAACTTTCAACCATGCAGATAATCGTGGACGGCTACAATCTGATCAGACAGTCGGATACTCTGAGACGTTTTGAGAAATCCGGTCTGGAAGCGGGTCGCAGGGAACTCCTCCGGCTCTTATCCCTTTATCGCAGGATTAAGGGACACCGGATTACCGTCGTTTTCGACGGCTGGGTGAGCGGTTCTCCCGTCGAAGAGCGGGAGCGGGAAGGCGGCGTAACCGTTGTGTACTCCAGGCGGGGTGAAAAGGCCGATGAGGTCATAAAACGCATGTTGGGCCGTCAGGACATGGAGACTTGCGTGGTAACCTCAGACAGGGAACTGGCTGATTTCGCAAATCGGAGAGGCGCCACGGCCGTACCTGCTCCGGTCTTTGAATCCCGGCTGAGCGAGGCGGAAAGAAAAACACCGCAGGGCGGGTACATGAAAGACGGTGAAAAGGAAGAAAACTACGCCGAAGGGACAACCCGGGGAACGAAAAAGAAAGGACCCCGGAAAAGAATGTCAAAGCGGGAGAAAACATTTTTTAGTCGCGTGAAGAAAATGTGAATTCGGCCGACCTTTGCCTCGAAATAAGCGGGCAGCCTGTTATAGCTTGTATTATCAAGTGAGAAGTGTTAAAAATGCGCGGAACAATCGGAAAGATGGGTTGCTAAAAAGGAGACGAGCGCATGAAGAAAAGAGCACAGATGATTCTCGGCGTGTTGATCATGCTGGCGACTTTCGGGCTGGTCGGGGCCTCGGATATCAAGACAGTTGCCGTCCTTCCCTTCGAAGTTCACAGCTCCGAGAACATCGATTACATAAGAAACGGGGTGTGGGACATGCTGATATCCCGCATCTCCTTGAGCGGAAAGATCGAGGTGACGGCCAAGCACAAAGTCCTTGCGGCACTCGAAAAAAAGAAGAAGACCGGCCTCACCCCGGAGGATGTACTAGCCCTCGGGAAAAGGATGAAGGTGAATTACGTAGTTTACGGAAGCATCACCAAGATAGGCAACAGCGTCAGCCTGGACGGAAAACTTCTGGACATTGAGGCCAACAAATCCCCCGTTGATGTCTTTTCCCAGAGTCAGGGCATGGACGATGTCATCCCAAAGATCAGCGACTTCGCCAAGCGGATAGATTATCATATTCTTGGTCAGGTTCCCTCGACTTTCGGCGCCCCGCCGGCACCTGTGGGACCACCTGTGTACGGCATGGCCCCTCAACAGCCGGCCGGTCCAGCGGTATCAAAGGATCCCGAGGCCATTGACGCCCTGAGAACACGCCAGGGAACTTTTACGGCCGTTATCAATCCGGAGTTCATCAACGCACCGCAGTCCATCGACCGCAAGGGATTCTGGATGAGCCAGCGGTTCGACACCGAGTTCAAGGGGATGGATATAGGAGATGTAAACGGAGACGGCCAGAATGAAGTGGTGGTCATCGACGTACAGAATGTCATGATATACAAAAAAGAGGGAAGGACACTCAAACTCCTTCAGAAAATCTCCGGCGAATCCTACGATCAATATCTGTCCGTTGACGTGGCCGACGTGACCGGCAGCGGCAAGAAGGAAATCATCGTCACCAGCTATAACCAGGGTCTCCTGGACTCTTTCGTTCTTCAGTACAGGGACGGCAAATACGTGAAAATCGCCAAAGACCTGAGATGGTTTTTGAGGGTTATCGAAATATCGGGGACACCTACCCTCATAGGTCAAAAAATGGGAATTCAAATGCCCTTCGGCTCGCCCATTCATGAAATCGTCTGGGAAAAGGGAAAGTTTATAGAAGGAAAGAGAATGAACATTCCCGAGGGACTTTCTGTTTATGGACTTATGATTGAAGCTTTGGACAAGGACGGGCCTCCGAGAGTCGTTGCTATAGACTCATACGATTATCTGCGTGTTTACGAGGAGTCAAAAAAATTGGCTGAAGCCCCTAATACGAGCGTTACTCTATTGCAGTCACTTTGGAAAAGCGATGATGTTTTCGGCGGAAGCAACAATTATTTTGACTTAACCCCCTCACAACAGCAAACTGCAAGAATTCAATACAAGCCTTACGTCAATATGAGACTTCTGGCTTATGACGTAGACAAAAACGGAAAGAAAGAACTTATCGTTGTCAAGAACCATTCCAGTGTGGGACGGGTATTTCAGAATCTAAGGGCCTTCACGTCGAGCGAGATATATGATTTGGAATGGAACGGCATGGGGTTCGTAGAAAATTGGAAAACGAAAAGGATCCAAGGTTACGTGGCAGATTATCAGATAAAGGACATCGATAACGACGGAAATCCGGATGTTGTTCTTCTTGTAATAACATCTCTTGATATGGGCTTTTCTCCAAAAAGCACTATAGTATCGTATAGCCTGAGCACGAAATAGCAAAAACACTAAAATGCTCTCACAGCACTTATAATCAATCTTATGCGATTTAATTTGTTGGCAGAAAAGCTTTCCGTCAATCTGGTTAATTATGGCAGATTTGTATTATCAAGCGCTCCATCACGATGCGGGGATCCTGTCCCGTGGTCTTGAGCGCGAGATCAGCCTCAAGAAGCGCTTCCAGGTTTCGGATCAGTTCGTTCCCGGAGAATCGCCCGGAAAATCTGAAGGCATTGTAAACGACATAGGGATGATGAGATGTCAGCTCAATTCCATTTCCGCCCGCCGTCGCCCATTCCTTCAGAGCGGGAAGAACGGTTTGCTGAAATCGGCTGAAATCCATTCGGGGATCAAAGCGGTCGAACCCGCCAGTGGCAATCAGCAACGAAGCGTGAAGTAAGAATCTCATCTCCCGCGTTATCATGGAAAGCACGACCAGAGGATGAACGCCCTGCTCAAGCAAATCTCTCAGAACCGAAAAAGCCTTTTCCTTATTTCTCTCTGTAATTGCCGCCGTTAGCTCGAAGACCGAGTCTTCCTTTGTCTTGCCTGCGATCTCCTCTACGTCCGCTACCTCAACCCTTCGCCGCTCTCCAATGTAAGCTATAATCTTCTCGAGCTCCGTCATGGATTTCCTCAGGTCAAACCCTGTCTTCCGCCCGAGGACCATAATCGCCTCCGGATCAATTGAACGTCCTTGCCGGCGAAGGAAATCCTGAACCGTTTCAAACATTCGATCTCTGAGCTTCTCCTCTCCCCTGGATCGGCCGAAATGCAGTATGATACCCCGCTCAGCCAAAACCCTGTAGAGTCTTTTTCTTTTATCCACTGCAACGGCCGTTATGATGAGACAGTTACCTTCGGGAAGATCCGAAGACAGGACGCGGATAAGTTCCTCTTCACCGTATGGGATCTCTTTGTCTGAAAGCCCCTCTTTCTCGCAGAAATCCAGAACAACGGGAATCCATTTATCCCTGTCGCCGGGCTCATCTCCTCCGGCGATCTTTTCCCATTGGTCCTCTCCGATGGTTTTCCACTTTTCATTTTTGAAATCGTCCAGCTTCCAGTCCGTCAACCTCAAAAAGGCCATGAAATCCCTGGCAGCCTTCCGGGGATCGCGATTGAGATTATCTCTGATTTTCCTGATCAGATCAGAAGCGGACTGTTTTGAAGACAGGAGATGTGAGTCACGTAAAACGACAATCTTTCTTCCTGGAATGAGAGGCGGGGTAAGAAGGGTTTCGAGCAGGCGGTCCATATCTTCATTACCGCCGTCCATGTAAACAAGATTCAGAGATCTGTCTCCTTCGGGCAGCATCAGATCAATCATGCCCCGGAGCGTCTCCCCGATCAGGTAGTCCTCGTCACCATAAAGGAGGTAGCATGGAGCGATTACCCCTTTTCGGATGTCGGCGAAAACCTTCCTATGCGCTGAATCGTGATTCATCTTCCGGTCGGCCACCCATGTCGGGCGATAGGCTAAATGATGACGAATTTCTGGATGTGCCTGACCACCTGATCCGGATCGTCCATGACCTGGATAAGATCGAGGTCCTCGGGAAGGATTTTTCCGCCGCGCACCATTGAGGACTTCATCCACTCCAGAAGACCTGACCAGTATTCGCTTCCCATGAGAATAACCGGAAAGGCCTTGATCCTCTTCGTCTGAATCAGGGTCAGGGCCTCGAAAAATTCGTCCATGGTCCCGAATCCTCCGGGCAGAATGACATAGGCCACGGCGTATTTCACAAACATCACTTTGCGGATGAAGAAATATTTGTAATCAATATTTATATTGGAATAGATATTCGGTTTCTGCTCAAAAGGAAGCCGGATATTCATGCCCACCGATTTTCCTCCACCCTCGGCGGCACCGCGGTTTGCGGCCTCCATGATTCCCGGGCCGCCTCCTGTGATCACGGCGAAACCCTTTTCGGCAAGACGGCGGGCAAGCTCAACAGTTTTTTTATAGTATTCGTCGTCCGGAGTCACCCGGGCGGAACCGAATATGCTGACGGCGAAGCCGAGTTGAGAGAGCTCTTCGATGGCCTCTACAAATTCCGCCATTATGCGGAACATACGCCACGATTCCTCTATGGACAGAGCATCAACGAGGTATTGTTTTTCTTTCATAGTTGAAACCTTAAACAACATAGGGACACTTTGTCAAGTGTCCCTATGCAAGACGGGTCTGTTTTTATTGTGAAGGTAGGTTGAAAGGGAGTTCAGTTAGATCGTCTTCTCTGTGCCTTGGCAAGCCTTCTTCTGGCTTCAATCGCCTTTCTCTTCTTCTTGACGGAAGGCTTCTCATATGCTCTTCGCAGCTTGAGCTCCTTGAACAGGCCGCTCTTCGAGAGCTTATTCTTTAAAACCTTCAAGGCCTTGTCAATATCATTGTCTATGACCTTTACCTCCAAAACTTCACACCCTTTCTATGTATAATTTCATGACGTTGAATTCTTGATAATTCCTAAAAATGAAAAAGGAAAAGAAAAATAAGAATACGTCAGATTGATAAGGTGTGTCTTATATACCGAAAATATCTGATTTGTCAACAGAAAATAGGACGGATTACCCGGATTAAGAATATTTAGATAATCACCGTTTCCATTGTGTTATATTTATGTAACTATGAAAAAATACTTGCTTTTAATAACCCTGCCATCTGGAGGTTCCTGATCTGTTCCATTCGTCAGTTTGGTATTTGTTCTCGACTAAATCATCACGGGTCCTTTTTTCTTCATCCGTCAGGTCACCCTCAACGAACTTTATCTGCAGCACCTGTTCGAAGCCGGTTTTTAAAATCTCGGCCAGATGACCAGGCTCAACCTCTCTCCCGGCATGCTCTCCGAGAGATGTTACGGATTCTTTCAGCCGGCGTGCCCCATCCTCTGACAGAGGTACGCTTCGCGAGACCACTGCGAAGGATTTCAGGGGATCAAAGTTGAGCAGGAGGGAACCATGCTGCAAAAAGGCTCCTTTTGATCGCGTCTGGGCGCTACCGCAGATCTTCCGTCCGTTCACAAGAAGCTCGTAACGGGATGGAAATGAAAAACAGTGACTCGCCGGTCCTCCGCCGACTGCGGGTCTCATTTTTTCTTCCATCTCGGCGCAAACCCCCAGCGTTGCGATCCCCTGAATGATGCACCGGCTGATTATGAGATACGTGCCGAGGATGCCGGGTGAAAACGGGGGATTGTCTTCGCGTGAAACGAGAGAATAGGTGAGGTCGTCATCGTGGAAAACAGCCCTTCCACCGGTTGGGCGACGGACAATGTCAATCCGGTTTTCCCTGCAAAAGTCGACGTTTATTTCAGAATCCGGTTCCTGGAAATAGCCGAGAGAAACAGCCGGGGGGCTCCAGCCGTAAAACCTGAGTGTCGGCGGTGATGAGCCCTTCTGATTGCCTATGAAAACGGCCTCATCCGTCGCCATATTTTCAAAGGCGCTGAACGTCCCGTAGGGTATGATTCTCCAGCTCTTCACTCAATCTCAGTCCAGCCCTTCTTCGCCGAGCACGTAATCGTTATATTCCGTCGAATCGAGAAGATTGTCTAGCTCGCCGGCGTCTTTCATCTCCACAACAATCAGCCAGCCCGTGTCATAGGGGTCGCTGTTGATGATGCCCACGTCTTCCGTGATGTCATCGTTCACCCGGACAACGTCCCCGCTTACTGGCGATATTAGTTCTGTGACGGTCTTGGCGGATTCAATGGTTCCGAAAGGTTCGTCCTGCTCCACATAGGTATCGACCTCCGGCAGATCAATGTTGAGAATCTCGCCGAGTTTTTCCTGCCCGTAATCCGTGATTCCTATAGTGACCAGATTGCCGTCGACTCTCGCCCATGTATGTTCACGACTGTAGAGAAGGTCTTCGGGAAATACCATCATACGTAAAACTCCTTTGGTCTGATCCTTTCCTGTCCTGCCGAACCCCTATCACAAAGGGAAAAGAGCGGGCAAATAAAATCTTCCCTGACCCTTCCATTTTTCAGGGCAACTGCAGCAGGTCCTTTGGTGCCGATGTAAGAACCTCGCATCCGTTGCTCGTGACCAGAACAAGATCCTCTATCCTGACGCCCCAAAGGCCGGGTATATATACACCCGGCTCGATGGTAATGACCATCCCGGCCTCCAGTCGGGACTCTGAAACGGGCGACAGGCGGGGCTCCTCGTGAACGGAAAGTCCTATCCCGTGTCCGGTGCCGTGAGTAAAATATTTTCCCATTCCCTTCTCTTCTATGAAGCTCCGGGCAGCATGGTCCACATCCCGACAGAGCACACCCGCCTTCACGGCGGCCAGCGCCCTGTCATGGGCCTCTCTTACGATATCATATACCATGCGCTGTCTTTCTGAAATGCGCCCGAGCGCAACTGTGCAAGTTTCATCCGAACAGTACCCGCCGCAAACGGCTCCGTAATCCAGGACTATGAAATCCCCTTCTTCGAATCTCCGGCTGCCGGGACGGGCGTGCGGGAGGGCGGCATTATCTCCAGACGCCACAATGATATCAAAGGACACCTTCTCCGCACCGCCCTGACGGATGCGGAATTCAAGTTCCAGCGCCAGTTCTTTTTCCGTCATGCCGGGTCTTACAATCTCCATCACGGAAGCCGACGCGCGGGAAGAAAGCACCGCAGCCTTCCTGATCCACGAGGTTTCGCATTCGTCCTTTATCATCCGAAGGGAATTAAGCTCTTCCCCAAGCGGCTTCAACTCAGTATTGAGCGCTCTGTTCTTCAGTTTCAGATAATCCTGAAGCGTCAGGGCTGCGGCTTCGAGTCCTATGAACTTCCAGCCGTTTTCCAGAACGGCATGAGTAATCCCCTCTGTTTTTTCCCTATACTGCATGATGTCGACATCCTGAACTTCTTTGCCTGCCTGCGTGATGTAACGGCCGTCGACAAGTAGGACGCTTTTTCTCTCCCCGACAAGAAGAGCCCCGTCGCTCCCCGCAAAACCCGTCAGATAGCGGATATTGGGCATGTCAAGGAACAGCACGGCCTCAACACCCAGGGCTGCGATTTTCGACCGGACGCGGGAAATACGCTCTGTATATATCGTCTGTTCATCCATGACTTTTTCGCCTTTCCAGATTTCTCAACCATCGATTAAGTTCTCGCACGACCGCTTCGACACGAGCTTCCATCGGTGGAGGAGCTGCTTCCTTGATCATCACATTAACTTCCTGAAGCCTTTCTTCGGCTTTCCGGTTACCCGGATCAGACTGCACTATATCCTCGAGAACCTTCCTCGCCATGTCGAGATGGCCCTGCTTTATATAAAGTTCTGCCATGGTCATTGTCTTGAAACTTCCGGTGAAGTCATGGATGAGATCTTCTGCCTTATCTCGCGGTTGATAGTTCTCCATCTGGGCCTTACCTCGAAAGGCCTTATCCGGGAAAGAATCGCCTAACATTTGCTTAAGAAGCGAATAGCATATTTCGGCGCTTTCAATATCCCCTTTTCCCCTGAAGATATCACCCGCGCTTTCCAGCCCGCGAATCCAGTTCAGAATATCTTCTTTTATCTCCCGCAATACTTCAATTGAAGCATGGGACTCGCCCGCAGCGGCGAGCGCACGGCTACAGATCAACCTCGCATCGACATCGCCCGGAAAAGAAATCAATCTCTCACGGGCCAGAGAAAGGGCCTCCCTAAAAAGACCTCTCGCCATAAGCGCTTCAGACCTAGAGAGAAACTTTTCAAGTTCTTCCCGAAAGCTTTTATCGTGATCATAAGATCCGTCCGGGGAATTCATATTTCAATACTCTCACTGAAATGGAGGCCGAAAGCCGGCACTAGCACGAAAAAAGTGTCAATAATCAAGTGTCGCGAGATCCGGCAATAAAAATGACGATCATTAAACACCCCCTGACGGACACCAAGAAACGGGTTGCATCGTTTCAGTGGGGATGCTAAAAAATGCTTGAGATAAAGGGTATTCAAGAAAAACGGAGAGGTCAAGAGATTCTTCTCAGATCCGATAAGCGAATTAAACAGTGAGGAATTTTATGGAAACCATCGAAAACCATTACAGGGACCGGGATTACGACATCCGCATCCGATTTCCGGAGTTCACCTGTCTATGTCCCATGACATCTCAACCTGATTTCGCCGAGATTATAATTCACTATGTTCCGGGAGAAAAACTGGTGGAGCTCAAATCCCTTAAATACTATCTAAATTCTTTCCGCGACAAAGGAATCTTCCATGAAGAGGCGGTAAATAGAATCCGGGATGATTTCGTGGAAAAGGTAGGACCAAAGAAGCTGGAGGTCATCGGCCGCTTTAATGTCAGGGGAGGAATCTACACGACCGTCAGGGCGGCGTTCCCGGAATCAACCACCACGATACCGGAGATCAAATGATTCTATCCTTTTACGGAATTTCTGCCCCCCTGTTACGTTTTTTCCTTCATGATCTTCGGCGTAATGAAGATAAGAAGTTCTCTCTGCTCCTTGGAGACGGTTTCATATTTGAAGAACCATCCCAGGAAAGGAATATCCTTCAGCCAGGGAATGCCGGCTTCTTCCTTGCTTTCCGTACTCTTCCGAATACCTCCGACAACGAGCGTGTCCCCGTCTTTTATAATAATAGTTGATGACACCTCGCTTTTATTTATCGGAGGGTTGTCCAGCTGCTGAGCCGTTTTGGTCGCATAATCAGGCGCATCATTCTTGGCTTTCACCTTGAGAACAATCTTTTCCTCCGTTGTGATGGAAGGGGTCACATCCAACCGCAGCGTTGCTTCCTTCCACTGGATGGAACGGTTACCCTCCTTGTCAGTGAAGACATAAGGAATCTCTGTTCCCTGTGTTATGTAGGCCGGCGTTCCATCAAAGGTGACTACTTTGGGAGATGATATAACTTTTAGTTCTCCCATACTCTCTGAGGCCGCGATATCCAAATCTAGAAAATTCTTCGCCGTCCCTAAAATGATCCCCAGCGAGGGAGATACCGCCGTCGTTCCAACTGAAGGATCCGTAGGGCTGTATTTCATGGTTGCCATGTTAACGGCATATGTGCCTCCATAAACTCCTAAATTCCGCGTGAGCGGTGTTAGACCTGATGGAAGCATCCTCGCTGTGGGTCCAAGCCAGACGTTGCCGTATTCAAACCCGCCACCCCACTGGATCCCTATCTTCCTCGCAAATGAAGCGGTCGCCTCAAGAATCTTCGCCTCAATAAAAATCTGGGGTTTCTTACCCTGGGCAACGTCTTCCTTCAGGCGTTCTTCAACTGCCTTCTTCATCTTTTCCAGGGTATAAACGCTTATGACATTCCCCGTCCTCTTCATCCCGAGACCGTTCGTATCGAGGATGGTTTCAAGGGCCTGATCCCAGGGAACGCTTTTCATGTTAGTTGTAACGCTTCCCTTGACATCTTCTCCCGCTACGATATTGACCCCGCTCACTTCCGAGAGAAGCCTGAAAACGCTCTTTATGTTGGCGTCCTGAAAATCGAGGGAAACTTTCTGGCCGGTATATTTTTTCTCATTTTTCAAACCGGCTGAGCCGGAAGAGGTACCGGCATTTTTCCCCTTCACGTCCGGCTGGCCAGCCGGCGGGGATACCTGCTCAACTCCAGCGGCGGGCGCCGATGCAGGAGCTGTATTTTCCCCCGCGGCCTGAGCATAGAAGGTCCAGCCCATGACCGCTAATAAAATGATGACCGGAAAAAATGTCTTTTTCATAATTTCCCCTCGCGTTCAACACGGTGAAGGTCCATGATAATCCGCTTTGTTTTTACCTTGCCCTTGCGGCTGTCCTCGATGGTCCTCTCCTCGACGACAACCTGATCGTCGAGGATTTCAGCTACCCTTCCGTTGTTCTGGCCGACCGGCGTACCTTTCATCAGTATGTAACTTTTCCCCTTAGGGTCCTGCACAATGGCTCTCTTTCTGTTTTGATCCTCCGTAGCCATAATGCCGATAAGCTTGAGCTGTTCCACACTGTATCTCTGCAGGGGAGACAGGAATTTCAAATCAGCTTTCTTCTGGCCGGGCGCTTCCTTCTTTATGAATGGCTTGAAAGGATCAAGCTTCCCGTGCGGACGATACTGGAACGGAACCGCTTTTTCGGCAGTGGGTTCCGCCGCCGCAACCTCCCAAACAAGAAGGGGCATCGCCATCAAAGAGAGCAGTAAAAGAAAAACCGTCAGGAAACTATTTTTTCGCATCTGCTTTTTCCACAAAGACATAGGTTTTCATGGTGCAGGAAGTGGTCAGGCTGGACCCGTCGTCCTTCGCCTCCTTGTCGACCGTCATGGTCGTATCCGCGACATTGACAATTCGGGGAAGCTTTGCCACCTGATCCAGAAAGCTCACAGTGTCGTGAAACGACCCCCTCACGACAACTTTTATTGGTATGGTTTCATAGAAAGTCTCGGCCTCGGGGACAGGAGGCGAGGCACCGCCCTTTCCGGGAGCTGGTTTCTTCTCGGCCGGTTTCGCTCCGGGTTTCTTCTTGTTTCTGTCTGACTTTTCTTCTGCAGGCTTAGCCACCGGCTGCGGCTCGAACTGGATGAAATCGAGACCCGCAGCCCGACCCGCCCTTGCCAGAGATGAAAGAAGGCCGGGGATCTCCTGGCGATCCGGAAGCTTGGTAAGGGCAAGCTTCAGGTTTTCCTGCATCGCAAGGAGTTCCTTTTTGCTCTTCTGGATTTCCTTGATGATCAGCTGCTTGGCAGTGATCTGCTGCTTGATTCCCGTAAGCTTGGTGTCCAGGCCAGTTCTCTTTTCATATAGGGATTGAAAGAGGAAAAAATAGTAGAGATACCCGAGAAGAAGAAAGACAATCGCAGCAATAAGCGCCTTTCTTTTGGGAGGCATTTTCTTGAGATCGTCCAGCGAGATCGCCATGGCTTATCCCTTTTTAAGGTTGCAGCTTATGTTGAATTTCTGGACCTTAGTGTTGGATATCTTGTCCTGCTTGGAGCCCCTGAGATCCACCGATTTGATCAGAGGCGACTTTTCCAGATTCTGCATGAAATGAGCGATGGAAAGATTATCACGCGCCACGCCTTCAAGACGCAGATTTCCTCCACCTTCCGAGATCGATGTCAGCCAGACCTGTCCGGATGGGACGGTTAGAGTCATTTCGTTGAAAAGAAGAACCGTCTCCATCCTTCTCTTTTCAAGATTGTTGATGATCTCCAATTTCTTCTCCAGGAGCTTCTTGTCCGCCATCACCACATCCATCTCGCCGGCGACCTTCGTGAGCTGCTTCAGCTGTTCTTCAGAACTTTTCACGTCTTTCTCCAGCCATCCTACACTTAGAATCATGTAGATATGGAGGGCGGCAATGAGCATGACAAAACCTCCGAAAGAAACGGCCAGAATGATAATCTGGCGTTTCATCGCGCTCATCTTTTTACGTTCTCGATAGGGCAGGAGGTTGATCTTTATCATTGGTCATCCACCCTTCTGAGCGCCAGGCCGATACCCAGCGCCGCCACCGGACCTATATCCTCTATGGTCACCGGATCGAATATTTTCTTGTTGTAAGCGATATTCTGGAAGGGGTTAACGATCTGTGCGTCAATATTCAGCCTCTGCGTAAGGGTATCGACTATTCCGCCGATCTTAGCGGAACCCCCGCTGAGAATTACCTCCTTTATATATTCCCCGCCGTGGGTGGATCTGAAATAATCGATCGACCGCTCGATCTCCATGAACAGGGGTTCTGCAAACTCCAGCGGATCGATCCTGGGCCCCCCCGCCGGCGGAACACCTTCCTTTGATGCCTCGATCTTCATCCTCTCAGCTTCCTCGGGTGGAACACCGAGTTTTTCCTGAATGCTGTCCGTTATGGATTGACCTCCCATGGACACATCGCGCGTGAAGATCGACTGGCCGCCTTTCAGAACGTTTATATTTGTTATGCTTGCCCCGATGTTGACGAGGACTACCACATCGTGCTCTTCATAATCATAGTTTGCGTCATACATGGCCTCAAGGGCGAAGGGATCCACATCCATGATGACCGCCTTCAATCCGGCCTTCTGAATAGCATCTACGTAGTTCTGGACGACATCCTTCTTCGCGGCGACAAGAACCACATCCATCTGTCCGGGATTGCCTTCGCTTTCGCCGAGAATGTGGAAATCGAAGCTCACGTCCTTCACATCGTCGAAGGGAAGATAGTTTCCCGCCTCATCATTAATCAACTGCCTGAGATCGTCTTCCCCCAGGGTGGGAAATGAGGCCTTCTTCGCAATGACCTTATGACCCGACAAAGAGGTGACAACCCGCTTGGTCTTGCAGCCGGAAATTTTGAAGAGTCCCCGGATTCGCTCCGCGAGTGCATTAACATCCGTGATGGAACCTTCAACTATAATTCCTTTTTCAAGCGGGACCTGGGAAAAATTGTTCAGGAGATATCCCTCGGAGGTATCAAGGATCTCCACCAGCTTGATGGAGCTTGAACCGATGTCAAGGCCGACCGTTCGCTTTCTGTCGGGCAGAAGCCCTTTCAAACTGAACATACCGCCTCTGTCTCTTCCCTTTCTTGAGTGCCGTGAAAGAACCGTTTCACGGCTGACGCATCAACGTTCCTCTGTATCAATCGACAAATCGGTATACTATGTCGCCTTTCCGTACCATGCCCAGTTCCTTGCGGGCAACGGCCTCGATGTATTGCGGGTTATTGCGGAGAAGAGATATTTCTTTTTTAAGGTTGTTGTTCTCAAGGACAATTTGAGCATTCTCTTCCTTCAGAATTTTCAGCTTTTCTTTCAGAACATAATTGTCCACAAGACCGTTATTTCCAAATACGATCAGAAATCCCATCAGCACAAGAAAGACAACAAGGTATCTTCCGATTTTCATCTAAGGGACCCTGTATCGGAAAACCAGCATTACTGTTGAATTTTCTATACACTAAAAAAACAGTTTCAACAAGAAAAAATTAATAAAATTAATGGTGGAGAAACGACCCCCTTTAATGACTCTCTGCATCGTCACCCGGAGGACAGGAGCCGTTGAGGTTCTCCGAGAAGAAATGTTCCCCTTTCGATCCAGTCTTTCAAAATAGCGGCGATCTGTCTTGCCTTGTAATAACTGGACAGTGGTGCTGTTGGAATGTCTTTCCCCTGAAGGCGGATGGAGCCGCTTTTCAGCTCCCCATAGTTAACCTCGCCGAGGCTCTTCAGCTCTCCGCCCTTTGGATAATCCATTCCATAATCATAAATCTGAGTGTAAATATCCGCGTCTCTGACAGCCGTGTAGCGTGCCATTTCTTCATTCAGAACAGGTATGGGAATTCCGATGCCCACGTAGAGCGAAACGCCGTAACCGAGAAAGCTCGCGCCCACCAGCCACTCCGGTGTCATCTCCTTGAGATCCCCTATTGTCGCTATGGTCCCCGCGCCGCCCCTGGGAACTCCGTTTTCACTCCGGCCCACACGTGGATTGTGCTGCGTTCCCTGCCAGGCCACATATCCCTGCGCACCTCCGAGAAAGATTCTCGTTCCTATGCCGATAGTTTTATAATATGGATCGTTGAAGAGCGGGCTCAGCTGTCCCGACGTCGAGTAATTAGCATTTCCCATACGGGGTCTGAGGACACCCATGTAGGTGTAAATAGTCTTGTCCGACATATTCACGGCACAGTTGTAGTTCTGATAAGCGTTCCTCGGATTGAAGAGGATGGCGTCGCGAAGATCCCCGATGGTGATATTCTTCTCGAACTTTCGTGCCGGATAGCAGTCGGTTCCGTACCCTTCGGCGCGAAGTCTGATCACATTGCCGGCGACGAGATCCTCAATCACGTGACCGCCTCCGTAATTGAATTCTCCGGGATATACGCTGTTGAGAGGATCTCCCTCGGCGACTTCCGTGGCCCCGATGTAGCAATCCACCGCAGCAATGCCGCCATATGCCTGCACATCATTGAGCCATACTTTCATCGCCTTTATTCTTGGGGAGGCATGTCCAAAGTTCAGAAAAGCGCCTGAAGAGCACATGGGAGCGAAGGTTCCCGTCGTGACCACATCGATCCTCCTGGCGGCTTCCACATCCCCGTGGCGATCGACCACATCGATCATTTCCTCCGCCGTGACGACAACCGCTTTGCCCTGCCTGATCCTTTCGTTGATCTCCTGGTAGGTCTTCTGAACCCTGTGCCTGCTCATTTATATTTCATCCTCCTGAACCTATGACGTTAGCGCCGTTGGTTTTCAAACCACACCCGGCGATGAACCGTCACCCCGTGTGTCCGAATCCCCCGTCACCCCGTGTTGTTCGATCCAGTTCATCGCACGGTTCCCATTTCACCCGACACACGCGATGAACAACCATCTGCGCTATCCGATCGCCCCTTCTCACGACATAAGGTCCGCTCCCGTGATTAACCAGCAGAAGATTTATTTCACCCCTGTAATCCGCATCGATGGTCCCCGGTGAATTGATCAGGGTAATTCCGTGATTTATTGCCAGGCCGCTTCGTGGCCTTATCTGTGCTTCATATCCCTCAGGTATGGCCACCGTTATCCCCGTCGGAATCAGGCGGCGTCCGCCCGGCGGTATGATCTCTTCACCTTTGACTGCCGCAACAATGTCCATCCCCGCAGCCTTTTCTGTCATATAGCGCGGGAATGATATATCATCATTGCCGGGCAACCTTCTGATGGGAATCCTTATTTCCTCCACGATACTCTTTCGTTCTTATTAAAAAAGCGGCCGGTCAGAAGCGCTTTTCTGTACTAGAATTTCATTCTTTCTTTCGTTATCGCATTATCCGGGACCCTCCCGAGCGCTGCAACCGACAGCCTGTCCGCATCAAATATTTCCCTGGCCAGATTCCTGACATCCTCGGCGCTTACAGCCTCTATCTTTGCCACCGTTTCCTCGGGAGGAACATTGCGGCCGAAGTAGATCTCATGCTTGGCAAGACGAGTCATGCGGTTATCAGTACTCTCCATGCTGAGCAGGAAATTCCCTTTGACCTGTTCCTTCGCCGAGAACAGCTCTCTTTCCGTCAGCAAGTCCGTCCTGAGTCTGCTCAGTTCGCAAAAGATGATATCAATCACATCCCTCACCTTGTCTTCGCCCGTCCCGACATAGATGCCGAACATGCCGGTGTCCCGGTAGGATACCAGATAAGAATGAACGGAATAGGCAAGGCCCCGCTTTTCGCGTATTTCCTGAAACAGCCTTGAACTCATGCTGCCGCCGAGAACAGCGTTCATAAGAAAGCCTGCATACCGTGATGGGCTCGAAAATGGATGGGCCGGAGACCCTATAATCATATGGACCTGTTCCAGATCCTTTTCCATGAGACCGATCCTGGAAGCTGCAACCGGAATTCCACTCCTGCTTGCCCCGTCGGACATTCCCATGGAACCGAAGGACTCGGTCACAAGACGCACCAGTTCGTCATGTTTCAGATTCCCCGCTGCGGTCAGCACAATGCGATCGCTCCGGTAACGGCCGCCGAAAAAATCCATCAGGGTAATTCTCTCAAAGGCCGTGACCGACTCCTCAGTTCCCAGGACTGGAAATCCAAGAGGGTGACCGTTCCAGAAAATCCGCCCAAAGAAATCATGAATGAAATCGTCCGGCGTATCCTCCACCATGTGGATTTCCTGAATTATGACCGACTTCTCCTTTTCTATTTCGCGGGGATCAAAGCGGGACCTGGTCAAAAGGTCGGCCAGAAGATCTATCGCCAGAGGAAGGTGGTAGTCAGGAACCTTGACGTAAAAAGAGGTGAGCTCCTTGCCCGTGGCGGCATTGAGCACACCTCCAACTGAATCAATCTCCGAGGCAATGTCAAAAGCCGATCGTTTTTCAGTTCCCTTGAAAAGCACGTGCTCTATGAAATGAGCCGCGCCGTTGGTTGCCGGATCTTCATCGCGCGAACCGCAGTCAACCCATACCCCGATGGATATGGAGCGTACATGGCCGATCTCTTCCGAAATGACCCTGATGCCGTTATCCGTGACGGTTTTTCGGTACATGGTCACCCAGCGCTTCTTTCCGGCTCAGCCTGATTTTTCCTGCCTTGTCAATTTCGATCACCTTCACCGCGACCTTATCACCCTCTTTCAGAATATCGGTGACCTTGTTCACTCTTTCGCGGGCGAGCTGTGAGATGTGAACCAGACCCTCGGTTCCAGGAAGGATCTCTACAAAAGCGCCGAAATCGACGATCCGCTTGACTGTCCCCGTATAAATCTTCCCGACTTCCGCCTCTTCAGTCAGCCACTTCACCATCTGGACCGCCCGTGCCGCAGCCTCTGAATCGCTCGATGCGATGGTCACTGTGCCGTCATCCTCGACATTGATATCAACTCCGGTTTCGCTGACAATGAGCCGAATGTTCTTGCCTCCGGCACCGATGACATCGCGGATCTTGTCGGGTTTCACCTTCATGGTTGTGATTCTCGGAGCATAGATGGAAATGTCTTTCCTTGGTTCGGCAATGGTTTCCTTCAGCTTATCGATGATGAAGATACGGCCTTCACGGGCCTGGGCAAGAGCCCTGCGGAGGATATCCGCCGTCACGCCGTCGATCTTGATGTCCATCTGCATGGCAGTGACACCTTTCTTGGTCCCGCAGATTTTGAAATCCATGTCACCCGCGTGATCCTCATCTCCCAGTATGTCGGAAAGTATGACAACCCGGTCGCCCTCTTTCAGCAGTCCCATGGCTATTCCCGCCACAACGTCCCTCACAGGCACGCCCGCATCCATGAGAGACAGAATACCGCCGCATACCGTGGCCATGGAGGATGAACCGTTGGAAGAAAGAATCTCCGACACAATGCGAATCGTATAGGGAAATACTTCCTGGGAAGGAAGAACCGGCAAAAGCGCCCTTCTGGCCAGCGCTCCATGACCCACTTCGCGCCGTCCCGGCCCTCTCAACATCCTGGCTTCTCCAACCGAGTAAGGCGGAAAGTTGTAATGCAGGAGAAATGACCGGAATTCCTCGCCGCTTATGTAATCCATTCTCTGCTCATCGGAGGCCGTTCCGAGCGTGAGCACGGCTAATGCCTGCGTCTCCCCCCTGGTGAACAGCGCGGAGCCGTGCGTCCGGGGAAGAAGCCCGACCTCACAGTGAATAGGCCTGATATCCGCATGTGACCGCCCGTCGCAGCGCATCCCCTCATTAAGTATCATATCCCTGAGGATTTTTCTGTCCAGTTTATCCAAGGCGCTTCGAACCGCCGCTTCGTTCGTCACACCTTCCGCCGACATATTTTTCAGGACCTCGTCACGGACAGCATCCAGCCTGGCATATCTCTCCATTTTCTGAGGTATGCGGTAAGCCTCCGCCAGACCTTCTGCAGCCATCTCCTGGACTCGTGAGGTGATTTCATCGTCACCAGGCGCTTCCTCGATCTGCCGTTTTACCTTCCCTATGGACTGAACCATTTGCTCCTGAAGTTCCAGAACAGGCTTAAGAGCGGCAAGACCGAAATTTATTGCCTCCACGATCACGTCTTCCTCAACCTCCTGTGCACCCCCTTCCAACATGACGGGCTGAATGTCAGAACCCCCGTCGCTCCCCGGAATCTTCCGGCCTACGAGGAAAAGATCCAGATCGCTCTCTTCCATCATCGCCAGGGACGGGTTGCATACTAATTCCCCTTTGATCCTGCCGACGCGAACCCCGGCCACCGGTCCCTTGAATGGAATGTCCGAGATCATGAGGGCCGCGGAGCAACCCAGCATGGCCGTTACATCGGGATCGTTTTCATTGTCCACGGAAAGAACCGACGCGATGATCTGCGTCTCAAAAAAATAGCCCTTGGGGAAAAGAGGTCGTACGGACCGGTCAATTATCCTGGATGTCAGAATCTCCCTCTCGTTCGGACGCCCCTCTCGTTTAAAGAAACCACCGGGAATCTTTCCCGCGGCGAATGTCATTTCCTGATAATCGACCGTCAGCGGAAGAAAATCGACCCCCTCCCGCTTGCTTCGAAGGGAAACGACGGTGGCGAGGACAACAGTATCGCCGTACCTAATAAGAACCGCACCGTCCGCCTGGCCCGCCACATATTGCGTCTTCAGCGAGATGGCTCTCCCCGCAAAATCCGCCTGAAATACTTCACTCATATTTTTTTCCTCTCCACAGGGAATTCGCGGACATTCCTCCGCCCCCGTTCTTCAAAACGCTGTTGTGTTGCAGTCTCCTTGCTACCTTCTGATACCCAGACGCTGAATGACGTTCCTGTATCTCTCAATGTCCTTTTTCTTGAGATAATCCAGGAGCCGCCTCCTCTGACCTACAATTTTCAGAAGTCCCCTGCGTGAATGATGATCTTTCTTGTGAGCCTTGAAGTGTTCCGTAAGATACCTGATCCTCGCACTGAGTAGGGCGATCTGCACCTCCGGCGATCCCGTATCATTCTCATGACTCTGGAAACTGCTTATGATTTCTCTTTTCTTTTCTATACCCAACACCAATTCTTTTCCTCCTCCTCTTTGATATCTGCTGTCTTGTTCAATGACCGAATACTCTGACAATACGGGCAAATCTTTCCCTCCTGTTCAGCGAAGACCAATGCTTGAGCTCGCAGAGCATCTTGCCCACAGCGATAAGAGTTTCGCGCCCAAGTATAAATTTTACCATATCTCCTGCTTCAAGAGAAGGCATATTATCCCAGCTGAAGTCCTCCACAAAAGGTTGATGCCCGGCCTTCAATTTCGCCGCAATTTTTTCATCCACTTTGATGGAGGCATAATCCGAAAGCGCCTCCGCCATTGAGATCCATCTTCCCTCCGGAACCGCTCCACGGTCTCTCAGCTCTTCTATTGAAACGGCCTCTTCTTCCAGGAAGCGCCCGCTCCTTGTCCTTCGAAGGTCAGCAAGGCAGGCCTTGCATCCCAGTTGCTCGCCCAGGTCGGCGCATAGCGAGCGAATGTAAGTTCCTTTCGAGCAAGAGACAGAAAAGGTCACATAGGGCGGCTGCAATCCAAGCAGAGAGACCCCGTAAATGATAACTGTCCGCGGGGGAGGTTCGACGGATATTCCCTTTCTCGTCCATTTGTGCAGGGCTCTGCCCTTGACCTTGACAGCCGAATAGCGCGGCGGGACCTGCACTTTGCTTCCCCGAGCATTCTTGAGGACTTCTTTTATATCCTCCTCGCTTACAGACGGTTCACACCTCGACATAACCCGCCCTTCGATATCCAGCGTATCCGTTTCCAATCCGAGGAGCATTGTCGCCCGGTACTCTTTTACATCACCGGAGAGAAACTGTACCAGTTTTGTCGCTTCATTTAAGCAGACAGGAAGCACGCCTGTGGCCATAGGGTCCAGCGTACCCGTGTGTCCCGCCTTCCTCGCATTCAAAATTCTCTGCACCTCTCTGGCGACATCGGCGGATGTTCTTCCCCGGGGCTTATCAATGACAACGATACCGTTCATGAGATTACACCGCCATGACCGCCCGGACAATGAGACCCTTCGCATGTTCAAGACCGCCTTCGATCATGCAGGCCGCTGCGCTGAAGTGCCCTCCTCCTCCGAATTTGCCTGCTACCTTGGCCACATTTATTCTGCCCTTCGAACGAAGGCTCACTTTATAGAGATTTTCTTCCATTTCGGTAAAAAAGGCGGCCACCTCTACTCCTTCAATGGATCGGGCCATATCGACAAAGTTTTCAGTTTGTTCCGGAAGGGCTCCCGTTTCACTCAGCATCCGCCTGGACACCCATATGGTCCCTATTCTGCCGTCCCATTCGAATTCCAGCGTTCCGAGAACTTTCTCGAGAAGTCTTATTCTTTCCCTTGCGTTGCTTTCATATACCTTCTCGGAGATTGCATGGGGATCAGCTCCCATCTTGACCAGTTCTCCAGCTATACGGAATGTATCAGTTCCTGTATTCGAATACCTGAAAGAACCCGTGTCCGTCATGATCGCCGTATAAAGGTTGACCGCCATATCCCGGGTCACGGGTGCCCCCATCTCCTCTATCAACCTGTAAAGAAGCTCTCCCACGGAACTGGCAGTGGGATCAGCAAACGACAGTCCCGGTCCTCCCTGATTTGAGATATGGTGATCAATGCTCACGATGGTCTTCATCCTTGCGATCCGCGAAGCCGCAAGGCCCACCCGGCTTATCTCGCTGCAATCAAGAATGAAAACCACTTCAAAACGTTCCAGCGCATCCAGAAAATTTACAATGCTCTCGGAACCGGGAAGAAAGCGGTAATGCGCGGGTGTCTTATCCTCGTTATAGACCAGTGCTTCCTTACCGAGATTACTGAGAAGATGGTAAAGAGCCAGTTCGGAACCAACGGCATCCCCATCAAGCCTGACGTGTGACGTGATAAGAAAGGAAGAATTGGATTCTATGATTTCAATGATCCGCTTCATCTTCCTCCGCCTCTCCTTTTCTGACACCCGCCAGAATCCGGTCAATCCGGCTCCCGTATTCAAAAGATTCATCGTAATAAAAACGGATCTCCGGAATATAGCGAAGCCTGAGACGCTTCCCCAGTTCCTTTTTCAGAAAACCAGATGCCCGCTGAAGGTTCTCCAGCACGTCTCCGCTGCCCCGGTCTTTTCCCATTTGAACGAAATATATTTTTGCCTGGCGGAGATCATCTGAAAGCCTGGTATCCGTTATGGTGATGGGACCTATCCGGGGATCGCTTATCTCCTTGAGAAGAATATCCGAAATCTCTTTCCGGATCGCGTCCGCGACCCGTTCAGACCTTTTGAAACTCGTCACACTCACTTCCCCCGCCTTCCAACCACTCCACCGCTTCATTAAAGGTGGTAATTTCAATCCGGCAATTCAAAACCTCGGCCATATAGAGGTCATCGATGAATCTCAGGATCTTGTCTATTTTTGAATTTACATACCGTCTGTCGTTTCCCACGATGCTGAATCCTATTTCTCCTTTTTTCCAGTCATCGTGATGTCCGACCTCCGCAATCGAGATATTGAACTCGTTCTGGGTTCTCTTTATCATGCTTTTGAGAACCCCTCTTTTTTCCTTCAGAGACCTGCTCTCAGCAATAAAAACTTCTATGATTCCTATTCCGACAAACATCGCTTATAATTTTCTTTCCACTTGTTCCTGCTGATACGCTTCGATGATATCGCCGACCTTTATATCGTTGAAAGCCTCCAGACCGATCCCGCACTCGAATCCTTCGGAAACCTCCCTTGCGTCATCCTTGAATCTCTTTAGGGACATAATCTTCCCGTCGAAGACCTGCACCCCTTCTCTCACCAGCTTCACGTTTGCTCCCCTCAGAATTTTCCCATCCGTGACGTAGCATCCGGCCACTATTCCGACCTTGGGCACCCTGAAAAGCTCCCTGACCTCGGCATGTCCTAGAACCACCTCCCTGTAAAGAGGTTCCAAAAGTCCTTCCATAGCCGCCCGGACATCGGCTATGACGTTGTAAATCACATCGTAGAGCTTGATTTCAACTCCCTCATCCCTGGCCATATCCACTACACGCGCGTCCGGTCTCACCTTAAACCCGAGAATCACGGCATCCGATGCGGAAGCCAAGAGCACATCCGTTTCAGTAACCGTTCCCGTAGAGCTGTGAATTATCCGGAGCTTGACATCGGGCGTGCTGAGTTTCAGAAGCGCCTCCGTCATAGCCTCAATGGAACCCTGCACATCTCCCTTGAGGATTACATTTAGCTCCTTCGCGCCTTCCTTTATTCTTTCGTATAGCTGTTCCAGCGTTATTTTAGTCGACTGCGCCAGTTCTTTCTCGCGGGCCTTTCGGATCCAGTATTCGCTGATGCTCCTGGCCTTCTTCTCATCCTCCACGCATATGAAATCCGTCCCTGCCTGGGGCACACTTGAAAACCCTATTACCTCCACGGGAATGGACGGACCCGCTTCCCTTATCCTTTGACCCTTGTCATTGATAAGCGCCCTAACCCTTCCGAATTCTGTTTTACATACAAATGCTTCTCCCTCGCGAAGCGTGCCTTCTTGGATCAGGACCGTTGCGACGGGACCTCTTCCCCTGTCGAGTTTGGCTTCTATTATTACCCCCCGCGCAAGCCTGTCTGGATCGGCCTTGAGCTCCATAACATCAGCCTGGAGAAGGATAAGTTCGAGCAGATTCTCTATGCCTTCTTTTTTCTTCGCCGATATCTCGGCAAAAAGCGTATCGCCTCCCCACTCTTCCGGAACAAGATTATATTCCGTCAGTTCCCTTTTTATCTTCTCCGGGTTCGCACCCTGTTTGTCGATTTTATTGACGGCCACTATTATGGGAACTTTCGCCGCGCGGGCGTGGTTGATGGCCTCAACCGTCTGTTCCTTGACTCCGTCGTCGGCGGCCACCACCAGGACCACGATATCGGTGACCTGAGCCCCCCGCGCCCTCATTGATGTGAACGCCTCATGCCCGGGTGTATCGAGAAAAACAATTTCCCGATCGTTGATGTTTACGTGATATGCACCTATCGCTTGGGTAATGCCGCCTGCTTCTCCCTCAATCACATTGGTCTGGCGGATGGCATCCAGAAGGGATGTCTTGCCGTGATCGACATGCCCCATCACGGTCACGACCGGCGCCCTTGGCTTGAGATCCCCTGACGCTGCCGCGGTCTGCTGAATCGTTTCCTCGTATTCCGATCCGACCGGTTCCACCTGATAGCCGAATTCGCTTGCAACGATGCCCGCCGTATCAAGGTCTATCGCCTGGTTTATGTTCGCCATCACTCCCAGGGCAATCAGTTTGCTCATCACCTCGCTCGCCTTGACCCCCATGCGCTTCGCAAGTTCCGCGATCCGGATCGCCTCTTCCACCTTGATTCTTCTCTTTATCGCCTTCGGGGTTGTAATCTCCGTCTTTTTCATCCGGACGACGGCTCCCCGTTTTTCATCGCGCCACTTCAGGGGTCTGTCTTCCTCTAGCTCCTTGATCCAGCGCTTGTCCTTCTTATCAAGGATCTGCTTGACAAAAGCCTTTTTCCTCGCAGGCACATCCTCGAGATGGACTTCCACGGGTTTTTTACCCTTCTTGAGTGGTTTTAAAACCCCGGGTTTGGCGGGTTTTTCTTCTTTTGGGGGTGTAATTTCTCTGGGCGGCTTTAAAGAAGGCTTTTCTGAAACCTCCTTTTTGATCTCCTTCACGGGTGGTTTCGGAGAAGGCGGAGGCGGTTCTTTTCGCTTCTCCTTTATCCTTTCCTCTGAAACCTCCGGCTTCTTCACGGGAATCACAGGAGAAGGCTTTGCCCCCTCTGGCTTCTCGACGGCTTCCTGAACTGATGCAATCTCGACCGGTTTTTCAATGATCTCAGGCTTCACTTCCGCCGGAATCACCGGAGGAGACACCGCCTCAGGCTCCTTCTCCGGCGGCTTCACCTCGGCGGGCTCAACCTTTTTTTCTTCCACTTCCGCCGGATGACGAACGGCACGCCGCCGGATGACCGTAGTCTTTATCCTCTGTTCGACAATCTCGCTCGGCTCCCCGAGGGAAAGTTCTCTCCTCACTCGTTCCACATCCGCGTCGTCGAGAGTACTGGAGTGAGACTTGACGGCTATACCGAGTTTCTCAAGGCGCGCGATCAATTCCCGGTTTTCGATACCCAGCTCTTTCGCCAATTCATAAACTCTTGTCTTCGACATTCTGAACTCCTCTTGTCGGACAAACGCCCCGGCTATACGTTTTCCCCTCCGGCTTCCTCTGCAATTATCTTCCCTGCTTCCTCAATCCAGATCTTCGCTGTCTGCTCGTCAATTCCTGTAACGGTGGCCAGCATCTGGACATCAGCGGAGGCAACGGTCGAAACACTCTTGAACCCTTCCTGGTATAGTTTCTGCGCCGTTTCTTCTACCATTCCGGGGATCTTCAAAAGATTCTGATAACCACCCTCCTCCGGCACGGCCATCATTGATTCGCTTTTCACGTCTATTTTCCATCCCGTCAGTCTCGCGGCCAGTCTCACATTCTGTCCGTTTCTGCCGATTGCCAGCGAAAGCTGATCGTCGGGAACTATGACCTCCATTGATTTCACTTCTTCATAAAGAAGAACTTTGTCCACCTTCGCCGGAGAAAGGGCGCTGCAGACGAACTTCACTGGGTCTTCTGCGTATGGGACAATATCAATCTTTTCGCCTCTCAGTTCCTGTACCACATTCTGAACCCGGGAGCCTCTCATGCCGACGCACGCCCCGACCGGGTCTACATCGCGGTCTTTCGATTTGACGGCAATCTTGGAACGGTTGCCCGGTTCGCGGGCAACGCTAACAATCTCAACAAGACCTTCCGAAATCTCGGGAACCTCCATTTCAAAGAGAGTTCTCAGAAAACCGGGATGCGTCCTCGACAGAATGATGGGGGGACCTTTCGAGATTCTTTTCACATCATAAACAAAGGCCCGGATACGCTCCCCCCGCTTGAATGTCTCGCGATGAATCTGCTCCGAGGGAGGTATGATTCCCTCTGCCCGTCCGAGATTGACGATGATATTCCCGCTGTCAAACCTCTGCACGAATCCGCTGATCAGCTGTCCTTTTCTATCTTTGTATTCCTCGTAGATATTATCTCTCTCGGCATCCTTCACCCTTTGAATGATAATCTGCTTCGCCGTCTGCGCCGCAATCCTCCCAAACGTCTGAGTATCGATCTTCATGCCCAGACTATCACCCAGTTCGGCGCCCTCATCAAGAGTTTCCCTCGCTTCAGTCCTCGCAATCTGGGTTTCCGGGTCCAGGACCTTCTCGACCACCGTTTTGAACTGGAAGATCTCTATTTCACCCGCTTCTTCATTATAGTGGGCCTCAATCTCCACTCGCGGTCCCAGTTTTTTCCGAGCCGCTGTCACCATGGCCGTCTCAAGCGCCTCTACTATTATTTTCTTGTCTATCCCCTTGTCCTTACCCATCTGTTCGATCAGACGTTTAAGTTCTGGCAGCATTGAAATCCCTCCATATTATTCAATCGCATGCAGATGCATAAAAGGCCCCGTCGTCACTGTTCATAGACAAGATTGGCCTTTAACACCATTTCCTTCGGCACACGAAACGTCTTTCCCTCAACCTCAAGGGTCAGGATTTTCGTTCCCCCCTCTTCAGTGAATGCGGCAAGCCGCCCCTTAATATTCTTTGAACCTTCAACTTTCTCACGGAGCCGAATTCTGACCATCCGGCCCAGAACCTTCAAAAAATCATCCTCTTTCACAAGCGGTCTGTCCAGTCCGGGCGATGATACCTCCAGCGTATATGAACCGGGTGGCGTATCGTGAACATCGAGGACATCGCCTATCTGGCGGCTCAAATTCGAGCAATCGTCTATGGTAATCCCGCCTGCCTTGTCCACGTAAACCCTCACAAGCCAGCGCGACTTCATCTTAAGACATTCCACCTCGACGAGTTCCATGTTATCAGCCTCGATCAGGGGCAGAATCAGATGCTCAATCTTTTCCTTATACATCATACCGGCAGATAGTCACACAGGATGAAAATAAAAAAGTGGGCAAAAGCCCACTCATCGAAAACACAGGATGAAGTGTGAGAAAACTAACATCCTTGAGGAATTATTGCAAGAAAAAAATGAGGTGATGAACAAGTTGGAGCTGGCGATGGAAGATGAACAACTTTTCCATTGACTTCTGAATACAAGTAAGCACCATATGTAAATACAGAGCGGAGCATGGAATTCATCTCATCAGCGTCATCTCGATGAGAAAGGCAGGCAAATATGAAAAAGAAAAATATGAAAAAGAAATCAAAGACAGATTGGGATCGCATCAAGGCGATGAGGGATGAGGATATCGATTATTCCGATATCCCTGCATTGGATGGCAAGTTTTTCGCCGATGCCATAATTTGGAAGCCCAGGAAAAGGCAAATGACGATAAGAATTGACTCTGACGTTTACGATTTTTTCAAGAGTCTCGGGAATAAGTATCAAACGCGGATGAACGCCGTTCTGCGCAGGTACATGGAATTGACACAGGAACACCCAAAACGGAAGGTGTCTTAGACCGCCTGAAAAAATGACTTTCTTCCTGAAGTCTTGATTTTTCTATTTTGCCCTTTAACGCTACTTCACAACTGGAAATAAATAGAAACGGCTCTAATAGAGAATAGGAGCCCTTAATATTGCCGACATTATCATATCTAATTTAGTCATCAATCCCCGGACAAGAAAAGGGCTCTTCAAGAGGTCCTTGACGATGAAACCGACCTGTAATTTACCTTATTTACGCAATCCTGTATTTCAAGCCGCCGCGTCCATCCCGGGCGAGAATGTATTTACGGCCGGCTTCCAATCTTTAGGAATAACCAAGACCGGTCTTATGTGAGTCAGCGCAGTAGCATCAGTGATGCTGCCGACAGGGACTCCTTCGACAGCGCTCCTGCCATGTGAGCCCAGAACGATCAATGAGACATTTTCCTGCTCCGCCGCATTGTTGATTTCCTGCAAGGGATATCCCGTATTCAGCAGAATTTTAATCTTGAACCCCAAAAGCCGAATTTGCTCCTTCATTTTTGCAAGCCGCTCAGAGTCGATGCGATTGAATTCGCTCAATCTTTCTTCCAGATGGGGAAAAAGAACTCTTCGATCCTGGACATGCATGACCACGATTTCATCGGATAGCCTTCTGTCAAGGGTCTTGACGAATTCGAAAGCCGACAATGAATTTTGCGAAAAGTCGGTTGGATACAACACCTTTTTAAAGAGACTTGAAGTAAAGAGGACCAGAGATTCCACGGCGGCCTCTTTTACTTTTCTGAAGCGAACAATCATAAGGGGTTTCATGGTTCGTCTCATCACTTTCTGCGTATTGCTCCCCAGGAGAGCCCCCTTGAAATAACCTCTTCCGTGGGAACCCATGATGATAATCTCAGCGTTCTCTTCATCGGCAACTCTTATAATTTCATCAGAGGTGATTCCAAACTCTATTCGCTCCTTGACGGATATTCCGTACTTGTCCGCCGCATCTTTCACCTTTGCCCTCAGCAGCCGTTCCGCTTCAGCTTTAACCCGGTCCATGGTAGTCATATCAAACCCGAGCCAGGGGGTTGCTTTTACGGGGTTGATGACATGCAGAAACACGGCTTCCTTCATGCCTGCCAGTTTCAGTTCGGGAATGCAATCCACGATTTTCTCGGCATGGGGAGAAAAATCGGTTGGGAATAGAATGGTATTAAAGGCAGAACGGTATTCAACTGCCGGAGCAACTGCCGGGACTCTTTCGAACAGAACGCTTTTGGATTTTCTTGCGGCCCAGACCAGGGCGAGCATCACGGGCACCTCGATGAGGGGACCCACGACGGTTGCCAGGGCTACAGCCGGACTGAACGCGGTAATGGCAATGGCTATCGCGATTTCGAAATCCCGCCCCGTCGAATTAAAGGCCACGGCGACAGAATCCTCATAGTTCAGTTTCATTTTCCAACTTGCAAGGTAAACCACCGCGAACATGATCCAGAAGAAAAGGGTCATGGGGACAGCCATTTGCAGGATGATAGCGGGCCGTTCCAGAATGAGGTCACCCTTTAAGGCGAACATGACAATCAATGTAAAGAGAAGGCCGATGATGGACAGCGAATCCAAATAGGTCTTCATGTGCTTAAAGCCTTCCTCCCCGAGCTTTCTCACGCCCAGTCTTCGGGTCATAAAGCCGGCCAGGAGAGGGATCCCCAAGTATAGCAGGACGCTTTCTCCGACCACCAAAACATCGAAAGACATGTCTCCCAGCAGCAGCTTTGCATAGACGGGGATCAGCAGCATTTGGCCGATGGAATTGATCGCAACCAGAACGATGGCCAGAGGGCTGTTGCCCATGGCTAGGAATGTGAAGACTATGACCATGGCGATACAGGGGGCAAGACCGTACAGGACAAGGCCCACGTATAAATCATGATCGCCCGACAGAAACAGCCGGGCAAGAGCGAGCATAAAGAAAGGAGCCACAAGATAATTAAAGAATAGAACAATCAAAAGCTGCTTTCTTGAACGGGCCGCTTTCCCCATGTCTTCGATCTTGATGTTCGTCATGGCGGGATAAATCATCATGAAGAGACCGATCACGACGCCCAAGGCAAGACTGTTCGCCAGGCTGAACTCATAGGTTCCCTGAAAGATCGACTTGACGGCATCGATGGGCGGCGTTAACTGGAAATTCGATATTCCGTAGATCTTTCCTATGGCGATGCCAATGACCATGCTCAAAACGACAAAAACCGGCAGAAAACGAAATTCCTGAATCTTTTCCAAAAAGTGTTTCATAAAAATTGACTCCTTATTGAACTGTTCATTGGGACCCATATTGCTGATGTGTCCGCATAGGTGCGGAACAGCAAGCATATTTTAATGCGGTGTAATTTTTGCGATCTGGGTTTCTGAAATTCTAAGATCGGATGACTATGGAGGTAAGGTCAACATGTTTGAAGGATTTTATTGTTCTGTTTTCCCGTACCGGCTTAGACCTATTCGCTCTCTTATCAGATCAAGTACCTACTGCTATTATAATACCCCTTTGAAGAGTGCTGAAATCATGTTTTAACGACGGACGCATTTTACGCAAAAAAGGAACGCCGTCAATGTTTTTATTAACCGCTGTTCTCAAGTCATTCCAAATCTAACTTCAATTTGCCATGCCTGTGGTCATTCTCCATTCGGAACGCATAAAGCCTTTTCAATCGCCTGTTTCAGATTGGATACCTCTTTGATCCTAATCCCCTCAACCGGCAATCCCTGTCCCTTTGGAACGAGGAGTAAATCAGCTTTGCCTAATACCGCCTTAATTTTTTCGGCAAGCCCGCCTATAGGTGTTATTTCACTTTTCTCGCTGATACAGCCGGTGGCAAAAGTTCGCGGTTTGAACTCCATTTTGTTGAGACAGGCATACATTCCCAGATATACTGGAAGTGCAAGACTGCCGCCACACAGGCAGGAAAGCTCGTTACTTTTCAGTCTTACGAGCACATCCGCATTTTTGACCTGCAGCAAAGAAAAGGCGTTCTTAATAGAACGTCTCGAATCTTCATCTGTGCCGAGTTCAGCATCAAGAAAAAGAGTGCCTCCATCGCCATCTCTGACTTCAATTTCAAGTTCTGCTATAATGCCTTTGTTATTTAGAACCGCCAACACAGGTACCTTAATCATCTTTCAAGTCTTCTCCTGTCATCCAATTCCAGTATGCCGGTCACTTTCTTTATAATAACCGGTATTCTTGCCAGGCGACCTACACCCTCCGTACCGCAAGCCGTTGGGCCATATTCAGGATAAACAAAGTGGAAGCCTGCCTCCTCCAATTTTTTGATGTTCGATTGGGTAACCGCATTTGCATACATGTTGGGATTCATTGCAGGAGCTATAACCACCGGTGCCCGCGTCGCCAGGATCGTAGACGAGAGGAGGTCATCGGCTATGCCGTTGGCCATTTTGGCAATAATGTTGGCTGTGGCGGGTGCGATTAAGAATAGATTTGCTATATCTGCCAGTGCGATGTGGGCAATATCCCATCCCCTTCTGCCGTCAAACATGTCTGTTGCCACGGGATTCTGAGAGGCAACCTGCAGGGTAAGCGGCGTAATAAATTTTGTGGCCGATTTCGTCATGATGCAACGGACATTAATCATCAGGTTTTTCATCCGGCCGATGATTTCCGGGGTCTGCCATGCCGCAATGCTTCCCGTTACGCCTAAGACCACAGTTTTGCCAAGCAACATTGAGGCCGTCTCCCTGCTGTTTGCCGGGCGATCAGCAAGCTGTATTGGAAGAAGCGTTTTGTCCAAAGTCGAAACCTGCTTCTCTCGAGATGACATCATTTGCTTCCCTGATTAAACGGATAGCAACTTGCTCAGCCTGTATCCAATTTACGATCGTGTCGTTAGCTTGAAGTTTTTTTTGAAGTTCAACAATCTCTTCAAGCAGGGTGTCGCTTTTGCCATGCCCGGTCATCATCACTTCCTGAAACTCCTGCTGCTTGCTCTGAAATTTCTCCAGGATGGCCCTAGCTTCGCCGTCTTTCTTCAATCTTACCTGCGAATCATAATAATCCCTAAATTCCTGTGAATTGGCCAGGGCGTGCGCAAAGGCTTTCGCTTTCTCTATCACTGTCTGGTCGTTGGGTTTTTTCATATTTTGCTTCCTTTTAACAACATCCGCTGGTGCTTGAGCTGCCCGAAAAATCGATTCCGATCAGGTTGGAGATTTCCGCATTCAGGTTTTCCATCATATCCTGAAATACCTGGCGGCTCTCGATGAGATTTTTAATCAGGGGGTTGGAATTGACTTTCGCTTCCAGACTCTCTAATGAGGCCATTTCATCCCCACGCAACCTTATTCCCCTCATCCGAGCCATCTGTTCAGCCCGCTTCCACGACTGATAGTCCATGAGGAGTCTTCGGGCCTCCTTGTTATTTCTTAAAGCCTCCTCTGCCTCTTTTAGTGCTCTACGTTCCCTGCATTCGAATAAGGCGGCGCCAAAAGCCTTTGCGGCTTCAATGACATTTTCCCCATTTACATCTTCCATTTCGCGGCGATCTCCTTCAAATCGAGTTATGCCCTGTTCATCAGATAAGCCAATTTATGTCAAAATCCTCTTTCCCTTGATCAACAGCATCCCGGTCCCGATTGCGGTCCGCAGAAGGAAGCACCTCCCGATCCTCTGGAGCCTATCACATTTATTTGCCCGAAGAACTGGATCAGCTTTTTGCCTCCGCACTTTGGGCATTTTAAATCTAGCCCCTTCTCCTTCTCTGCAATGGAGGCGAATACCTCCATTTTTTCCCTGCAATCCATGCAAATATAGTCGTAAGTTGGCATCTCCACATCTCCTTTTCTAATGTCTTAATTTTTCTCTGATCACGGTCAGTGCATCTTCTATCGTCGGCACTCCCATCGCGACCACATCGTCGTTCAGTGTCAGGATCGGCGTGATTCCCGACCCGAATTCCTTCAGCAGCTCCCAAGCAGACGGAAATCGGGATAAGAGTTCGTCGCCGTCCCCATCGATATCATGCACTTTCACGGAGACTCCCATCTCCTCCAGGGCAGAAACAAGCGTCTTTATGTACTCCTCGCTCTGGCCGATTGAACAACAGGTCGTTCCGGGACCGCAGGGGAACTGCAGAGGGGTCGTAAATATTCTCACGATTTTCATGATTGTCTCCCTGGTTTCATATGAATTCAAATGCCTCCGCACATCTCTCGGCCTAATGTTTTCAGATCCTCGATTCCCGTCGGCTCTCGATCAAGGAGCGGCACGAGCATCATGGGCTTATTGAATCTTCTTTCGATTTCGGAGATGTATTTCTCCTGCTGTCTCCTCCTGTTATGGAAGAAGGAATTGTCGCCGGAATGATCCGGCAGAATATAGTTTACAGCAACCGCCGACGTTTCAATGCCGACCTGTTTCCTCATCTCTTCGGCGGCCCGCCAGGCCTCAATTATAGGGGTATACTCAGGGTACATGACGAAGATGAAAGAACTCTTAGCTGGGTTTCTCATTTTCTCGATGATATCGGCGTACTTGTTTGTGGTTTCCTCCGACGTCTGCTTCGTCAAAGTACCCAGATCAATGAACCCCTTCCAATCGGTAGGCAGTTCCAGCAATCTAAGGGTATGGCCTGTCGGGGCAGTGTCGAATATGGTAACGTTGAATCCGTTTGTTTGAAAGTAGCTCATGAAGCGCTCGAAGGCGGCCATTTCTTCTGCGCAAGGGGAGTTCAGGTCTTCCTCTACAGACCTTTTTGTCTCATCACTCTGACCCTTGACGGCTTCCAGGATCCTCGCTTTATACTCTTCCAGCGCCTTCTTCTGGTCGATCCTGGCAGCGTAAAGGTTATCTATCCCCTTGATCCGGGTGGGTTCATGTTCGATGGGCTGCCCGAAAATCGCATGAAGATGGGAAGCCGGGTCGGTCGTAACGATCAGTGTCTTGAATCCGCGATGCGCCATGCAGACCGAGGTCGTGGAGGCAATGGTGCTCTTTCCAACGCCTCCCTTTCCGGTGAAGAAAAGATATCGTGTCCCGTTGGCAGGAGCAAACATGCCGCTGCACAAATCATTTCTCCGGAGAGCCCGCCCCGGGGTCCATGAGGTTTCCGCGGAGGATCGAATTTTCACACGCTCTCCCATTCCGTCAAAGATAAACCGGCCAACACTGTTCAACCATTCAACACCCGAAACCTCATGATCTTGAAGCGGATAATAAATCTTCGGCAATGCAGAGAGTTCACGATTGATTCTTTCAACGATTTTATCCTCCGCCCTTTTCTTGTTCCGGAAGAAGTCATCGCTTATCGCTTCCTCGGGCAGGATGCCGTTGATGATCAGGAAACTCGTCTCAATTCCCAGTTTTGAAAGCTCTTCAGCACTGCGCTTCGTCTCCAGAAGCGATAAGTTCTCAGGTTTCAGTACGAAAATAAAGGACGTTCTGTCTCTATTCTGCAGATAAGATATCGCCTTTTCGTATTTTACTTTCGCGGTCTGAAGAGATGCGCCCGGTCCGATGCATGTCGCATTGCTGCGAGCCAACGTCTCACTCCATCCGCTCGGGAGTTCCAAGAGCCGGATCGTGTGGCCCGTCGGCGCCGTATCGAAGATCACAACTTCATACTGCGGGTCATCCATAAATTCGATGAACTTGTCGAAGGCCGCAACTTCCTCCACGCAGGGGCTATTGAGTTGCTCCTTGATAGTCTTAAGATTCTTCTCGTCCAGGAGTTCTCTCAGCGGACCCACAATCCTTTCCCGGTATTCCTCCGAGGACTTATCCGGGTCTATTTCGATGGCATAGAGGTCGTTCACGCCCTTAATGGGTGTGACGTTATGCCCGATTTCCTGCCCGAATATGTCCGAGAGATTCGGGGCTGGGTCCGTTGTAACCAGGAGGGTTTTATATCCCTTCTTAGCCAGCCATACCGCCGTCGCGCAACTCATAGTGCTTTTGCCGACACCACCCTTGCCACTGAAAAAAATGAATTTTACCTTTTTCCCTTTCGGTTCAATCAACTCATTAATCATTTGATATTTTCTCCTCCAAGAGTTTCTTTATTTCGTCGTACTTCAGATATCTCTGCATAGCGACAATCTTGCCATTGATAGTGGTGATCGGTAATATTGTCTGCCCATTTTCCTTCACAATCTGAAAAATTTCCTTGTTGGCGAAAAACATGAGGCTGTTGAAAGCCAAGCTCGCCCTAGTGATGTTTAATTGTCCGTTGTACTGGCCCTGCAATTTCTTCAAGGTTTCGTTAAACGCTATCAGCTCCTGGTCCGGCTCCGGACCACAAACGCCGGTTGAACAGCACATGGCGCCTTCATAAATGATCAACTCATTTTTCCTCATAAACGTTTTTCTCCTCTGTTCTGATCTTATCGATCGTGCCTGTGGCCTCCATGGTCAATAACTGCAGTGCCTTGGCCCATTTTTCGCTGTTGAGACCATCAACGCACTTCGCGTTTTCTCTTAAAGACAACCGCAATTTCAGTCTTTTGACATCATCAAAGAAATTCTCCTCCGGTATGTTTGACACAGCCCGCAGGAGCGCTTCATGGAAGGTGTCTTTCGGTCTAGCCAGACCAAAATAAACCCATTTCCCCTGTTTGTTTTCTTTAACAAGTTTTGCAGTTTTAAGGATTTTCAGGTGTCGGGAGATGTTACAATGGCTATCCTCGATGGTGTCCATGATCTCGCAAACGCATAACTCAGCCTTTGCTGAACTCAACAGATAGAGTATTTTCAAGCGGGTCTTATCACTTAAAGCTTTAAACTGTTCAGTAAATTCTTCCATAGATACATATTCACATATTCAATATCGTGAACATATATTATGTATGAATTAATTTTTGTCAAGGGTCATTTTGAGACAAAAGGTAGGGTTCTGAAAAAGGTAAGTTATTGAATTTTCAGGAACAAGTTGGAGCGGGCGATGGGAATTGAACCCACGACGTTCAGCTTGGGAAGCTGACATTCTACCTCTGAATTACGCCCGCTCTGCAGATTAACTTCCCCAGTCAGGAAAGCGAATCTTATTCCAGCATTATATTTTGTCAAGGTTTTTTTGGTTTCAGGCGTACCATGATCGATTTCCCGTGTGCTTCAAGACCCTCCATGCCGGCAAATCGTTCGGCAATCTCCCCGTACTTGCGCAGAGACTGGGCAGTAAACGAAATTACGCTAGTCCTCTTGACGAAATCGTAGAACCCCAGAGGGGATGAAAACCGTGCCGTGCCCCCCGTCGGAAGAATGTGATTCGGTCCCGCAATGTAATCGCCGAGAACCTCGGGTGTAGCAAGCCCGAGAAAAACAGCCCCTGCATTTCTTATCCGGCCGAGATAATTTTTCGGTTCCTCAACCATGAGCTCCAGATGCTCGGGGGCGAATCGGTTCGCCAGCTCGAAGGCCTCATTAATGTCTTCCGTGAGGAATATCCGGCCATAATCTTCAATGGATTTTTGAGCAATTTCTTTCCTGACAAGACGCTTTAGCAGGTTTTTCACCTGGAACGCCACTTCCTGAGCAAAGGATTTATCAGGTGTAAGCATAATTGAACTTGCCGTTTCATCATGTTCCGCCTGGGCTAAGAGATCCGCTGCCGCCCAGGAGGGATCACTTTTCCCGTCGGAGATAATCATCACTTCGCTTGGACCGGCTATCATATCGATTCCCACGATACCGTAGACCAACCTCTTGGCTGCCGCCACATATGCATTTCCCGGTCCGACGATCTTGTCCACCGGCGGAACGGACGGTGTGCCGTAGGCAAGGGCAGCTATAGCCTGGGCACCTCCTATCTTGAATATCCTGTTGACTCCGCCGAGGTCGGCGGCGGCAAGAATGAGAGGATTAATTCCGCCGTCCTTCATCGGCGTTGCCAGAAAGATCTCCCGAACACCGGCAACCTTCGCTGGAATGGAGGCCATCAGGACCGTAGAAGGATAAGAGGCCAGCCCGCCGGGCGCGTAGATTCCCACGCGCTCAAGTGCGATAACCATCTGGCCCAGTTCTATGCCTTCCTCATCCGAATATAACCAGGTCTCCGCCTTTTGTCTTCGGTGAAAATCTTCTATGCGTTGCGCCGCGGTCTTTAAAACCTCAAGGTCTTTTCCGTCAAGCCTGCTCAGGGCCTCTTCGATTTCTTCTCTTGAAACCTCAATAGTTTCCCGGGTCAGAGAAACTCCGTCAAACTTCCGTGTGTATTCAAAGAGCGCCGCGTCTCCTCTCAGCGCTACGTCATCCAGAATCTGACGGACAACGATTTCCAGTCCTTTGTCCATGACTCTGCCGCGGTCTTTGATCCGCCGGAATTCCTCCTCAAAGCCTGAGTCCCTTGTCTGAACAATTTTCATTCCTGTTCTCCGATTTTCAGGCTCACGCCTTGACCCTTCTGATATCCGCCCCGAGTGCTGAAAGTTTCTTCTCTATCTGCTGATAGCCTCTGTCGATATGATAGACTCTGGAAAGTTCAGTTTTCCCCTCGGCTGCAAGACCAGCCAGGATTAGAGACGCCGAGGCTCGGAGATCAGTTGCCATCACCGGAGCCCCCCGGAGTTTTTTTACGCCTTTTACAATGGCACTGTTACCCTGAAGCACGATATCGGCCCCCATCCGGATGAGCTCCCCCACGTGCATGAAGCGATTTTCAAAAACCGTTTCCGTGATGACGCTGAGGCCGCTGCCGAGCGACATGAAGGCCATGATCTGGGCCTGAAGATCCGTCGCGAAACCGGGGTAAGGGAGTGTCTTGACATCTACACTTTCGATCCTACCCGAACCGATCGCCCGGATTTCACCCTCCTTAACCGATATATACATGCCGGCTTCTCTGAGCTTGGCCGTGAGCGCATCCAGATGTCCAGGATTACAATTAATAATTCTGATATCGCCCCCCGTAATGCCAGCGGCAATCATAAAGGTTCCTGCCTCAATCCGGTCCGGGATTACCGCGGCTTCCACGGGGTGAAGGCTGTCCACACCTTCTATCACTAGAACATCCGTGCCCGCCCCGCTTATCTTCGCTCCCATCGCATTAAGGACATCGGCCAGGTTCACTATCTCGGGTTCCCGGGCGGCGTTCTCCAGCACGGTGGTCCCCCGGGCAAGAACCGCCGCCATCATTAAATTTTCCGTCCCGGTCACCGTGGATATGTCAAAATAGATGGTTGCACCCTTTAGGCCTGTTGTCTTCGCCTCCAGATACCCGTCCCGGAGTTCTATTTCCGCTCCAAGTTCCTGAAGGGCCTTGACGTGTAGATTGACCGGCCGGGCACCTATTGCGCATCCACCGGGAAGCGACACCCGGGCCTTTCCCATCCGTGCAACCAGAGGTCCGAGAACGAGAATGGACGCCCTCATTGTCTTCACCAGATCATAGGGCGCAACGAAGCTACTTAAGTTACCGGCGTTCACCCTGAGTGTTTCCTTGCCCTCAAATTCAACACCCAGATCGACCAGCAACCGTTTGATGGTTTTTATATCCACCAGATCCGGTATATTGTGGAAGGTGTTCCATCCGTCTGTCAGCAGGGACGCCGCAATAATCGGCAAAGCGGCATTTTTAGCCCCGCTGATCGCAACCTCTCCCTCAAGCCTTCTTCCACCCTGCAGAATAATTTTGTCCACCTAAGTATTCTTTCTCCTCGCACCCACGACCCTGGGCAGCCCCGCATAGTCGGACCGGATGACTATTTCTTCATACATACCTGATGCCCTGAGCATCTCCTCAATCTCCGGTCGCTGTCCCTCCCCTATTTCCATAAGAATCCACCCGCTCTTTCTCAGATGAATCCCGCTCCCCCGGACGAGGGCCTCGTGATATTCAGTTCCCAAAGGCCCGGCTAAGAGGGCTTCCCTCGGCTCGAAAAGCCTCACTCCCTTCGGAAGATTTTCATAAATCTCTTCAGAGATGTAGGGCGGATTGGAGGCGATTATATCAAATTTTTCTCCTATAGGTTCAAATAAATCACCCTGCACAAATTGAATTCGATCAGCCACTTCATGGGCAGTGGCATTTTTTTCCGCTTGACGTAGTGCCGCTCCGGAAACATCCGTTGCCACGATTCGAGCCCGCACCAGCTCCTTCGCAAGGGCTATGGCCACCGCCCCGCTTCCCGTCCCGATTTCGAGAATATCGGGATCTTCTTTTCCCAACTTCCCGACCGCTCCCAGAACCTCTTCAACAAGAATCTCCGTATCCGGCCTCGGTATTAGGACACCCGGACCCACTTCTATGCGGAGCGACCAGAATTCCTTGCGGCCAAGGATATAGGCCACGGGTTCCTCCTTCAGCCTGCGCTCTACAAGGCTCTGAAATCCCTCTGCCTCTCTTTCCTCGGGAACATCGTGGAAGTGGATATAGAGTCCTGTTCGGTCCATGCCCAGCTGATGGGCCAGAAGGATTTCGGCATCAAGTCTGGCCGTGGAAAATCCTTTTCTTCTCAGTTCCTCCTCGGCACCGTGCAAGAGAGCCGCGAGTGTCTTCCTTTTCGTCATGGTCTTTGCTTGAAAAAAAAGAGTGAGATCCGGCAAGGCCGGATGAATTGGCAGGCTCTGCGGGAAATTTCAGGCCGCGGAACGCTTCATGGCTTCAGCCTGATAATGCGTCGTCAGGGCATCGATAATCGCCTGGATATCTCCGTCGAGAATGTCTTCCAGGTTGTAAAGCGTGAGCCCGATTCTGTGGTCGGTGACCCGGCCTTGGGGAAAGTTGTAGGTCCGGATGCGTTCGCTTCGATCCCCGCTGCCCACTTGATTCTTCCTCGTTTCAGAAATCCTTGCATTCTGTTCCGCCACCATCCTGTCCAGAAGCCTTGCCTTAAGGACTTTCAGCGCTTTCGCCTTGTTTTTGTGCTGGGATCTTTCATCCTGGCATATGACGACGAGTCCGGTCGGAATATGGGTTATCCTCACGGCGGAATCGGTGGTGTTGACGCTCTGGCCCCCGTGCCCGCCCGATCTATAGACATCAACCTTGAGGTCTCCGGGATCGATGTTAACCTCCACATCCTCTGCCTCCGGGAGAACCGCCACCGTCACGGCGGATGTATGGATGCGGCCCTGGGCCTCGGTAAGAGGAACCCTCTGTACCCGGTGGACGCCGCTCTCGTACTTCAGCCGGCCGAAAGCGCCTTTTCCCTCTATCAGGGCGATGACTTCCTTGAATCCCCCCACTCCTCCGGACGGACTGCTGCTCACTACATCGACTTTCCAGCCTGCGCTTTCCGCGTACCTGGCATACATGCGGAAAAGGTCCGCCGCAAAGAGCCCAGCTTCGTCACCCCCGGTTCCAGCCCTTATCTCCAGAAAGATATTCCTCTCATCGTTCGGATCCCTTGGGATGAGTAGCACTTTGAGTCTTTTTTCTGTTTCCTCGAGCTCTCTTTTCAGTTCCGGGATCTCCTCCTTGATGAGCTCCCGAAGCTCATCATCGCTCTCCCGCAGGAGGGTCTGATGCTCTTCGAGCTGAGACTGGATCTTCTTGTAATGCCTGTAAGCTTCAACGAGATCATGAAGGTCGGCATGTTCCTTGGCATAGGTCTGGTATTCAATCCTGTTGTTCACAACAGCGGGATCGCTCAGCAGGAGTTCCAGTTCCTGATACCTTTTTTCCGTGTCTTTCAATTTATCGAACATGCGCTCTCTTTCGCCTTTTCATCGCGAATATATCTGACTTGATGATCGACGAGGCATTTCCGGAGATGGTTCCCCTTGCTGTCATGCCTCCATGGATAAGCTCGTACCTTCGAAGGACGGATGATGGTGGGTTTCGAAGAGGTTATTTACCGGACGTCTTTTTTCCTTTTCCGTCGTACTTCTTCTGAAATCTTTCAACCCGGCCGGCCGTGTCGATGATTTTCTGTTTCCCAGTCATGAAGGGATGACAGTTTGAGCAGATTTCCACCTTTATGTCTTTCTTGGAAGACCTTGTCTTGATTACATTCCCGCATACACAGGTAATGGTGGTTTCTTCATAAGCAGGGTGAATGCCTTCTTTCATTGAAAGTTCTATCCTCCTTTATCGGGCAGTGAGGCAAAAGGCTCGTCCCGAACCCTCTGCGAAAAGCGGTATTTTAATCATACCGCAAAGAAAATCAAGAAAATATTTCGAAAAAATAACAGGCAGAGAATCACTGATTCATGGAATTCAGGAATTCCTGATTCGTTTCCGTTTTGCGTATCTTGTCGATGATAAACTCCATGGCATCAGTGGGATTCATTTCCTGAAGAAGTCTCCTCAAGATCCATATCCGATTGAGATTCTCCTTCGGAATGAGGAGTTCCTCCTTTCTTGTCCCCGAACGAACGAGATCAAAGGCCGGGAAAATTCTCCGGTCGGCTATTTTCCTGTCCAGATGGAGCTCCATGTTGCCCGTCCCCTTGAACTCCTCAAAAATCACCTCGTCCATGCGGCTCCCCGTATCGATAAGGGCGGTGGCGATGATGGTCAGACTTCCCCCGCTCTCGATATTTCTGGCGGCGCCAAAAAACCGCTTGGGTTTATGCAGGGCATTGGAATCGACACCTCCGGAGAGAACCTTGCCGCTTGGCGGCACAACGGCGTTGTAGGCACGGGCAAGGCGCGTGATGCTGTCCAGAAGGATCACCACATCACGCTTGTGTTCCACAAGCCTTTTAGCCTTTTCGATGACCATTTCCGCGACCTGAACGTGCCTCGTGGCCGGTTCGTCGAAGGTCGAGGAAATCACCTCTCCCTCAACGTTCCGCTCCATGTCCGTCACTTCTTCGGGGCGCTCATCGATAAGAAGCACCATTAGAATTACTTCCTTGTGGTTGGAAGTTATACTGTGGGCGATATCCTTAAGCAGAACCGTCTTCCCCGCCCGGGGCGGCGACACAATAAGTCCCCTCTGCCCTTTGCCAATGGGCGTGAAAAGGTCCATGACCCGAGTGGAGTAATTTTCAGGATCGGATTCGAGTTTTAATTTTTCCTCGGGATAAAGGGGCGTGAGATTGTCAAAAAGGATTTTATCTTTGGCTATTTCGGGATTCTCAAAATTTACGCTGTCTACCTTGAGGAGCGCAAAATACTTTTCCCCCTCTTTAGGAGGCCGGACTTCCCCTGACACAGTATCTCCCGTCCTCAATCCAAACCTCCTGATCTGAGAGGGAGACACATAGATGTCATCGGGTCCTGGAAGGTAATTGTAATCGACCGCCCTGAGAAAGCCGAATCCGTCCGGCAGGGTTTCAAGGACGCCTTCTCCCGATATGAACCCATTTTTCTCGGACTGGGCCTGAAGAATGGCGAAAATAAGATCCTGTTTTCTCATCCCGCTTGCGCCCGGAACGTTGAGCTCCCGTGCCATGACAGTGAGTTCACTTATGGGCTTTTTCTTCATTTCGACGACGTTCATACTCAAAACCCTGCAATCTCCTTTTTTATAGTCACCTGCGCCGTTAAGAAAAACAACGCAGGCGTAAACACTGACACCCGACCTGAGACCCGCTTTTATTCGACTGTTTCATCTGTGAAATATTAAAGAAATATCGTAGATTAAAGTAGCAGGCGGTTAATTGAAACTCTTGAACTTATTGCGGAAGGATCGTAATCAGCCTTCTTCATTTTCGGAAAAGCTATAATAAAATCGAATTTGTGTCAAGATTTTTTTGCCTGCGGCCGCAGTATTCATCCAAGGACGATAAAATTCAGCTGTCTTCCCGTACCTCCTTTTTCCGCCCGGTGAGAAAAGAAAATATCTTTCCGGCAGGATGTGCATATTCCCCCGGATGAAATATTTTCCGGCGGAATGCCCATTCTCAGCATTTGCAGTCTGTTTGCCAGGGGTAAATCCAGCATCCACCTGCCTTCCTCCGGGCACCTGCTAAAAGCGGGCTCCCAGTCTCCGTTGCCTTGCGAAAACGAAAAAACCCTTTCGTCCACCTGATAACAGCATGGTCCTATTGCGGGTCCGATCGCGGCTACAATATCTTCGGGACGCGAAGAGTACTGGTCTTTCATGACCTGGACGGTCTTTGCGGCGATGTTCAAAGCTGTGCCTTTCCACCCGGCATGGACGGCACCGATGACCCGCCTCACCCGGTCAGCCAGGAGGATGGGGACGCAATCTGCCGTCCGTATCCCGATGGCGATACTTTCCGCACTTGTAACCACGGCGTCACACTGAACGGGAGAAGATAAAGAAGACCTTTGCGTCAGGCCGTCGGCCTGCACCACCCTGTCACCGTGAACCTGGCGGATCATGAAAAACTGCGAAAGGGATATTCCGAATGCCCCACCGAAGATCTCCCAGTTGCGGGTGACGTTCTTTTCTTCATCTCCTTCACGAACGCTGAAATTCAAACTGGAGAATTTTCCCTCACTCGCACCGCCCCACCTGGTCAGAAAGGCATGGGAGAGGAACTCACAGTTCCTGAGTATGTTCGCCTCCAGATAACAGATTCCTTTTTTTTCCTGAAATCTGAACATGATATTCCTCGTCAGAAGCGGCCGGCATAATTCCTTAAACAGGCCCGTATCCTTTCCATATCTTCGGGAATAGAAGATACAAATTCAAGAGCATCGCCTGTCACCGGGTGCCTGAAGGCAAGCTTCTCTGCGTGAAGCGCCTGCCGCTTCATCCCACGGAGCTTCGACCGAAGAATGGGATCCTGAATGTTCTGAAGCCGTTTCGATGAATGTCCGTAGACATTGTCCCCGAGCAAAGGATGCCCCGCTGCATTAAGGTGAACGCGGATCTGGTGAGTTCTTCCCGTTTCAATCTCCACATCGAGCAGAGTCATAATCCCGTAACGCTCCGCGACATGCCATCGGGTTAGGGCCTCTCTGCCCCGGCGGCTCATTGTGGACATCTTTTTTCTGTCCGTCGGGTGTCGTCCCACCGGTGAATCGATGATCCCTTCGTCGCCTTCCATGTCCCCGAAAACGAAGGCCCTGTATCTTTTCCGAACCAGATGTTCCTTGAACTGACTTGCCAGACCCTGATGCGCTTCATCGGACTTGGCGATAACTATCAGACCCGATGTATCCTTGTCGAGACGATGGACTATCCCCGGCCTCAGAATGCCCCCTATGCCCGACAGGTCCCCACAGTGATGAAGAAGGGCGTTAACTAGTGTCCCCCGGAAATTGCCCGCGGCCGGATGCACGACCATGCCGACCGGTTTGTCCACCACGATGATCGACACATCCTCGTAAACGATAGTGAGCGGAATATCCTCGGCAATGACATGATAATCTTTCGGAGCTTCCCGAGTAAGGTCAATCATGTCGCCGGTCCTGAGCCTGAAACCCGCCTTCTCGTGGCTGCCATTGACCATCACCCTTTTCTCATCGATGAGCCTCTGCACCTGAGAGCGGGAAAGAGCTATCTCCTGCCTGGCGAGATAGATATCGAGCCTCATCCCCGCCTCGGAATCGGACACCTTGAAACGATGGCGTTTCTCCATAAAAGCCCCGACAACGTACCTTCCAACAGAGCCTCTAAATGATTACCGACCCTGCTACCGCCGCCATCCCGGCAAGTATGTCCGGAAAATCCTTTTCCTCCAGGGTCCTGAGATCGAAAAGCACCTCGTCTTCCGCGATCCTTGCAACAATGGGAACTTCCAGAGTCCTCAGCCTTTTTTCTATATCTGCGGCGGACATCTTCCCCGAACAGACCCCTATGAGTACAGTGGGGAGCTCCTCTCCGGGGAGTGACCCGCCTCCGGCCATGGAATGACCCTTCTTAAGAGAAAAGGAAAGGCCGTCGGGAATATTCTTCCTGAGAAGGGAAAGAAGTTTCTTCGCTCTCTTCTCGACCAGCGCCGGTGATTCCGTCAGGGATTTCAGCGAGCGGATATTGGAGACCGCTCCCGAATCCGAGAGATACTGTTTCAGAGTCCCTTCCAGGGCCGCCAGTGTCATCTTGTCTATCCGCAGGGCGCGGTTGAGGGGATTTTTCTTGATCACATTGAGGATGCTTTCCTTTCCAAGAATAATCCCCGCCTGGGGTCCGCCAAGAAGTTTGTCGCCGCTGAAGGTAACCACATCCGCGCCAGCCGCAAGCGAATCCATGACAGTGGGTTCCCGCCTTAACCCGTACCGGTCAAGTTCGATCAGACACCCGCTTCCCATGTCATTCATAACGGGAATATTCATGTCCCTACCCAGCCTGGCCAACGAAGGCAGATCCGCCTCTTCGGTGAATCCCACTATCCTGAAATTGCTCGTGTGAACCTTCAGAATCAGTCCTGTGTTACCGCTGATCGCCTCTTCATAGTCCCGGAGCCGTGTCCGGTTAGTCGTTCCCACTTCGCGAAGGACAGCCCCGCTTCGTTTCATCACCTCCGGAATCCGGAACTCACCGCCGATTTCGATCAGCTCGCCGCGCGAGACTATAACCTCTTTTCCCTCCGCAAGAGTGTTGAGCACCAGAAGAACGGCGGCGGCGTTGTTGTTCACGGCCAGCGCATCCTCCGCCCCCGTCAATCTGCAGAGAATGTCTTTCACATGATCGTAGCGAAGCCCCCTCTTGCCAGTCCCGATATCATACTCGAGATTGGAGTAACCCAGGCAGACCTCAAATACCCGCATAAGGGCTTCTTCACAGAGAGGGGCCCTTCCGAGGTTGGTATGTAGAATGATCCCCGTTGCGTTTACCACGCGGCGAAGACTTGGGCGATGCATGGTTTCTATCTTATTCTTAACAAGCCCTGCCATATCTTCGACTGAGGGAACATCGCTCTCATACCTCCCCTCAATGATGGCCCTCCTTGTTTCATCTGTGACGGCACGGCAAGCCTCCACCAGCACCGCCCTCGGTGCGCGCCCGAGGTATCCCTCTTTCTTCAAGATAAGCAGTATGTCATCTATCTTCGGAATTTTTCTCAACTGCAAGGAGCGCTCGTCATCCATAACCGGTTCCCTCGATTAGAAAAATCAGGTCCTGCAATAATCCCTGAAATTATTCACTGCCGTGAAAAACTCTCTCATCATTATGACCCAGTAGTAACGGCCCCTGTCGGTCACAAAGAGCCGATCGTCCCAGTATCTAATTCCCCCTGCCATCCGGAAGGCTAGGATGACATACCAGAGATGTTTGAATACGTCCCCGTCATATTTTCCGCGAAGCCAGGCGATATCCAACTTCCCGCCGAACAGTTTCATGAGAAAATCATAATGGATTCTCTCTTTTCTACCGAAATCACGGGATGCCATGATAGGCAACTCCCCATTCCCGATTCGCTCTATGTACTCCCTTATATTGAAGGTGTTGGCATAACAGGTGCCATTCAGATAACCTATGGATCCGCTTCCCAGGCCGGCGTAATCATCGTAGTCCACAATGTATTCATCAATAACCGACGCGGGAGATGATGTCTTGCGCGAAAAACACCACGAGGAGGAAAAACGGTAATCCGGAAGCAACCGTTTCACTATCCTGCGGTAGAACTTTTCTTCCCGGCGGCCGCTCACCCTGCCGAAGGCCTTTTCCATCTTTTCACGCGTAGCATCCGAGACCATGAGCGGATAATAGGTTACCTGATCAACACGTGTTTCCAGCAGAACATCGATGTCCCTGTCAAGGCTTTTCTCTGTCTGCGAGGAAAAATTGAAGATCATATCAGCGTTCAGGGTGCCGAAGCATCCGAGCGTCGTCTTCATTCTGGCGGCGATATCACTGCCGCTTCCGTACTTCTCGAAACGATCCATGGCACGCAGAAGATCATCGTCGAAACTCTGTATTCCCACGGAGAGTCTGTCCACGCCGGCCCGCTTGAGAATCCTTATATTCTCCTCGGTGAGGTGATTCGGGTTGGTTTCGACCGACACTTGTCTGATATCGAAAAACGCCCGTGCCTCTTCCAGCGTGGCTTCCAGTTCTTCTATCAGAATCGTCGGCGTCCCGCCTCCGGCATATATTCCGCTGAAATCATATCCGGCCTCCCTGTAAAGGCGGATCTCCTTCCTGAGGGCCTCGAAATAATTCCTCGCCAGCGCCTCGTCAAAGGTTACCCGATTGAATGAACAGTACGGACAGAGCCTTTCACAAAAGGGGATATGAATGTAAAGGAGACGACTTTCTTTGCCGTCCCCGGGCGGGAGTACCGGCTTATCCTGACCGGTAAAGTTCATGGAACGCCCGATCTCACGCCGGGCTATATTCGTCAACCACTTATTAAACAAGACTTCGATAACATCCTCCTGTCAGCTCTATAGCAAAGAGGCTGAAAATTATCAAGAAATGAGCATCTTGAAAAAAGGAATCTACGATGTTATAGATACCTCACACTTGGCGTGAAGGAAAGAGAGTCATGACGAAACACCGGACCTGGATGCTCTGGAGAGACGGCAAGGTCAACGAAGAGGAATGGAAGCTCCTTAGAAAGCCGGCGGCTGAGGTCCCGATTCCCTTTGACGAAGAGAGCAAAAGGGATATCAAAACCTTGATAGATGCCTTTTGTTCAAGAGACGATGCCCTCGGACTGGCCGCTCCCCAGATCGGCATAAGCAAAAAAATCATCATTTTCAAGAACAAGAATTTCAGTGAAAAATCCCGGGTGAAAAATCCCGCCGATTACGACGTTCTGGTCAACCCGCGGCTGACCCAAGCAAGGGGCAAGGAAGAAAAGATGAATGAAGGCTGTCTTTCATGTCCCGACATCAGTGTTGAAGTGACCAGATTTGATGAAATAAAGGTCCGGGCTTATGACGAAGAGGGCCGCAGAACCAACAAGCGATACATTGGCTTCCTCGCCCGGATTGTTCAGCATGAACTGGACCATCTCGACGGAAGGCTGGTTATAGATCACGGCGGACCCGTATCGTTTCCAAAAGAAAAAGAGGCCTTTTTCAGCAAAATATTCAAGTTCGAAAATTGAAAAAAGATAAGTGTCATTGAAAAAGACCCCCCTTTCAAAGGGTTGAAAGGGGGGTCACTTTTTTTGTCAAGAGAAGAAATAGTCCCGGCTTTTTAAACCTAAAATCCTTAACCGACCATTCCCTTGATGAGGTCAACGACGGGGGAAGTGAAGAGGGCGATAAGGACCGTGTAAAGGGCAAAGCTCCCGACAGCCTCGCTCAGATAGAGCTTCTGATACTTATGCTTGAGCGAAATGATTATGAGACCGCCCACAATCAGCGCACCGAGGTGAAAGAAGGGAAAATTCCCAGCCCCCGTGGCGCTGTACTCGGCAAAGGTAAAGGTGGCCGTGGAGAGAACCACGAATCCGGCGACCAGCAAGGTTGAAAGCATTTTCTTCATTTTTCCGTTCCTCCTTATTTTCAATGTTTTTATGATTCCCTTGTTTGTGTGTCTTTTTATCTCAGTTTATGAAATTCTCGTGCCAGTTTTGAACCGCCCCTGCGCATATTTTACATATAATTGATATCACTGAGTAATTTAAAATTGCCAGCCGGACCCCAGCCATGGGAATCCTCCCGCAACCCATCCCGCTATGAATGAAACGTTCAATCGGCGTGAATGAAATATTAAAAGTGCGATCGGATCCAGCAATGAAAATCACCTGTAAATTTCCTTACCGAAGCCGCCTTTTAACCTTGAAATCTTCAATGTCCTGTAGTACTCATGAGCAAATCAGATCAAACCTGTCTTACGGCCCTTAAGGGTTCGGGAATAAACTTAATAAAATCAATAGTTATCCTGAGCTTTCCCCGGTATTCCGGCCTATGCCCATTCTTAATGCAAACCACTCGAGTAAACGGCGTCCCTGTGGAGAAGGAGGCAGATATGAAAAAAACTCCTCTTTATGACCGCCACTTGAATCTCGGAGCGAAAATCATAGATTTCGGCGGCTGGGCGATGCCCGTTCAATATTCAAACGTCATCTCGGAACACAGGACCACCAGAGAATCTGCGGGGTTGTTTGACATCTGTCACATGGGTGAAATAGATGTGAAGGGTGATGACTCCTTCGCGTTGCTCCAGTACGTCATGAGCAGAAATCTGGAAGGTCAGGCAATCGGCCAGATGAAACTCAGCATACTGCCAAACAGACACGGCGGGATAATAGATGATCTTACCATTTACAAATTCGGAGATGATTATTATCGGCTCGTGACAAACGCCGTCACGAAAGATAAGGATCTTAACTGGATAAAGAAAATTAAGGACGAAAAAGGTTTTCGAAATGTGCAGGTGATTGACGTGACAGATGAGACGGGTAAACTGGACCTTCAAGGTCCACTGTCGGAAACCATCCTGCAGAGGATAATGGACGATCCGATTGGTTCCCTGAACTATTATCATTCGTTGGAGACGAGGGTTCTGGATGTTCCGGCTGTAGTCTCGCGCAGCGGTTACACCGGCGAAGACGGGTTTGAAATATACATGCCCGCCGAAAGGGTCGGCGAGATATGGGATGCCCTGCTTGAAGCGGGCGGTCCCGAGGGCATAAGACCCATCGGCCTCGGAGCTCGGGACACGCTCCGTCTCGAAGCCGGGATGATGCTGTACGGAAACGAGATGTGCGAGACAGTCTCCCCCTTTGAGGTTGTTTATGGATGGGTCACGAATCTGGAGAAAGATTTCATCGGGCGTGACGCCCTCATTCGCCAGAAAAGCGAAGGTGTGAAAAGAAAACTGGTCGGTTTCATGATGGAAGACAGAGGAATAGCCCGACACGGTTACAAGGTTTTCAAATATGGAAGAGAGGTAGGTGAAGTCACATCCGGAACCTTCTCGCCCACCCTGCAGCGGGCCATAGGTCTCGCCTTTGTTTCCGTGGAATACAAGGAGACGGGAACCTTCCTTGACATACAGATACGGGAAAGCTTCGCAAAATCCCGGGTAGTGCCACTCCCCTTTTACAGGAGGGAGAAAAGATAAGCAGTTTCTTTTAAACATGCGCCTGAAAAAAGACCGGCATTTTCATTTTATGATTTTGATTCTTTGGTGACGAGGAGGAAAAGCGCAATGGCCAAGGAAAACCCTGCAGACCGGAGATATTCAAAGGAACATGAATGGGCGAAGGATAACGGCGACGGTACCGTCACCATGGGCATCACCGACTATGCCCAGGAAATGCTCACTGACATTGTCTTCGTGGAACTTCCGGCACCCGGCAAAAAAGTAAAGCAGATGGAAACGGTGGCGGTGGTGGAATCGGTAAAATCCGTCTCCGATGTCTATTCACCCGTCAGCGGGGAGGTGACTGAAGTAAATCAGGTTCTCGAGAGTCAGCCTGAGTTGATCAATCAGGACGCCTTCGGAAAAGGCTGGATAGCAAAAATCAAAATGGACGACCCTGCCGAGCTAAACAATCTCCTGGATGCAAAAGAGTACACGGCATTTTTGAAGGAAGTAGCACATTAGACAGGCCGGCATCGGGCTTTGGACTCCAGAGGTGAGGTAGGGGCAAGAAAGAGATGGAAAGTCATTTTGAGACAGCGCTTTCGCTCCCCGAATCCGGGAACCTCACATTCACTGACAAAAGATTTTCCGTAAATTTAAAAACACCAGATGCCTGACGCCTAATACCCGGCGCCTATCTTGTACGAAAGGATATTTAATGGATTACGTTCCCCACACTGAAGATGATGTAAAAAAAATGATGGAGGCGATCGGCATCCGGTCCGTCGACGAGCTTTTCACGGATGTCCCCGAGAAATACAGGCTGCGTGACCTACTTAAGCTCCCGCCATCTCTATCCGAACAGGATCTCTCTCTCATGATGAGAGACCTGGCCTCGCGCAATTCCGCTCCCCGGATCATCCTGACAGGCGCCGGTGCATACTATCATTACATCCCGGCCGTGGTGGGCCATATCATCTCCCGGAGCGAGTTCTACACGGCCTATACCCCTTATCAGGCCGAGATCAGCCAGGGAATCCTTCAGGCCATATATGAATACCAGACCATGATCGCCCGCCTGACAGGCATGCAGGTGGCCAACGCCTCCATGTACGACGGTGCCTCGGCCATGGCAGAGGCGGCGGTTCTATCAGCCAAGACCCTGAACAGAAACAGGATCGTCATGGTGAAATCCATCCACCCCGAATACAGGCAGGTCGTCAGGACCTACTGCTGGTCAAATGGATACGAGTGCATCGAAATCGATTTCGGAACATCAGGACAAGTGGATATGGAATCGCTGCAAAGCGCACTTGACGATAACACCGCAGCGGTTCTCGTTCAGAGCCCCAATTTCTTCGGCATCATCGAGAATATCGCGGCCTTCGAATCCATTGTTCATGAGAAGGGAACGCTTCTGGTCTCAGGCTTCACGGAGGCAACGTCCCTCGGTATTCTCCGGTCAGCAGGAGAGATGGGGGCGGACTTCGTCGTGGGAGAGGGACAGAGCTTTGGAAACCCCCTGAACTTCGGCGGACCTTACCTGGGCATCTTCGCGAGCACGAACAAATTTCTCCGCAAGATCCCGGGAAGGCTTGCCGGAGCAACGGTAGACAGGGAAGGCAAGAGGGGATTCGTTCTCACTCTGCAGACCAGAGAGCAGCACATCCGCAGGGAAAAGGCTACCTCCAACATTTGCTCCAATGAGGCCCTCTGCGCGCTTGCAGCCGCAGTATATTTGGCAAGCCTGGGGAAAAATCTCAAGAAGCTTGCTGAACTCAATCTTCAAAAAGCCCACTATCTAAGGAACCGCCTGCTGGAACTCAAGGGATGGGAAGCCTTGTTTTCGGGGCCCTTCTACAATGAATTCGCCCTGCGGGTTCCCGGTGCTAAGGAGGTCAACCGAAGACTGGAATCAAAGGGGATCATCGGCGGCAGGGAACTAGAAAAAGACTATCCCGAGTTGAAAAACGGTCTTCTCTTTTGTGCCACTGAAATGCTGACAAAAGAGGATATGGACCGGGTCATTTCACTGGTCAGAGATATTTAAAAGTCGGACCGGATGTTGAATAACTAAAAAGAGGAAGACATGGAACTGATATTCGAAAAAAGCATACCCGGCCGGAGAGCGAGCAGCATTCCTTCGTGCGATGTACCCGAGGTACCCATCGATAGCATAATCGACAAGAGCCTGCTCCGCGATGACGTAGATCTGCCTGAGGTGGCCGAGGTTGATCTAGTCCGGCACTACACACAGCTCTCCAGGCGCAATTTCGGTGTGGATGTGGGATTTTACCCTCTGGGTTCCTGCACCATGAAATACAACCCGAAAATCAATGAGGACATTTCCCGGCTCTCCGGTTTCACGTCTCTCCATCCCTATGCACCGGCTGGATTTTCCCAAGGGTCACTGCAGCTCATGTATGAGCTGAGGAAATACCTGAGTGAGATATTCGGAATGGCGGACTTCGCACTCCAGCCCGCGGCGGGCGCCCATGGTGAACTGACAGGCGTAATGGTCATAAAAAAATATTTCGAGAAAAGGGGCGAACAGCGAAGCAAAATCCTTATTCCCGACGCCGCCCATGGGACCAATCCCGCTTCCGGTGCGCTATGCGGTTATCAGGTGATAACTGTACGCTCAAACAGTGAAGGCGGGGTTGATATAAAACACTTAAAGGAACTTATGACCGACGACGTGGCGGGCCTCATGCTCACCAACCCCAACACCCTCGGTCTTTTTGAAAAAAACATAGAGAAAGTCGCACGGATCATTCACCGCAGGGGAGGCCTCCTTTACTGCGACGGCGCCAACGCCAATGCATTCATGGGAAAGACACGGCCCGGCGAACTAGGCTTCGACGTCATCCAGCTCAATCTCCATAAAACCTTCTCAACGCCACACGGGTGCGGCGGCCCCGGCAGCGGTCCTCTGGGAGTCGCAAAAAAACTTGTGAAGTTCCTCCCCGTCCCGGTAGTCGTTAAGAAAGGTAAGCGCTTTGAATGGCTTTACGACTGCCCCGACACGATCGGAAGGGTCAGAAGCTTCTATGGAAATTTCAATGTAATGGTCAAGGCATATGCGTACATCCGTTCTCTAGGACCCGAGGGGCTCCTGCGTGCCAGCGAAATGGCCGTACTGAACGCAAATTACATCAAGGAAAGGCTGAAACCTTTTTACGATCTTCCCTACGAACGCCCCTGCATGCATGAATGCGTATTCACCGGAAGGAAGCAGGTCAGGGAAAGCGGCGTTCACACCTCCGACATCGCAAAGAGGCTTCTCGACTACGGCTACCACCCTCCGACCATCTACTTCCCGCTCATAGCGCCTGAGGCAATTATGATCGAACCCAATGAAACAGAGAGCCTGGAAACCCTCGACGCATTCTGCGAAGCAATGATCGCCATAGCAGGCGAGGCCCGGGACAATCCGGAACTTGTCAAATCGGCTCCGCTCACCACAGTCGTCAAACGACTCGATGAGGTAAAGGCGGCCCGCGAACCCGATGTGTGCTGGAAACCCCGGTAAAGATAACGATGCGGGAGACTCGAAAAAAGCCCGAATGGCTAAAGGTCCGGCTTCCGGGCACCCCTGAATATAACCGCGTTAGAGCCGTACTCACCGATTTCGGTCTCCATTCCGTCTGTCAGGAGGCGCGGTGCCCGAATATCGCCGAGTGCTTTCACTCCGGTACGGCGACCTTTCTTATCCTGGGGGATATCTGTACCCGGAACTGCGGTTACTGCAATGTACGTCGCGGTACTCCGGCCCCGCTCGACGACGAAGAGCCGGAGCGTATCGCCGCAGCCGTCAAAACCTTGGGCCTTCAGTATGCCGTCATCACCTCCGTCACGCGGGATGATCTTCCCGACGGGGGCGCAGATATGTTCGCCCGCTGCATCCATAACATACGCCGCGAAATGCCCGCCTGCAGGGTAGAAGTCCTGATACCGGATCTCAAGGGAAACCGGGAAGCCCTCAAAGTAATCCTGGAAGCCCGTCCTGACGTGATCAATCACAACATGGAAGTGGTGAAACCCCTTTTCCCGGCTCTCCGCCCACGCGGCAACTATATGATATCATTAAAACTTATTGAAAGTATCCGCACTTCCGGAATGAGCAGCCTGAGTAAGTCCGGTTTCATGATAGGGTTAGGAGAAAGTTGGAATGAAATCCTCGAGCTGATCCGGGATCTGGCCGACACAGGCTGCGAGATGCTTACAATCGGACAATACCAGCAGCCCAGGCAGGATCTATGGCCGGTGAAAAAGTACTATCACCCGAATGAATTCGAGGCATTAAAGGAGAGCGCTTCCGAGATGGGATTCAGGCAAGTGGAAGCGGGACCACTGGTCCGCAGTTCCTATCATGCGGCGGGTGCATTCAATAAGGCGTAAGGAAGAATGAAATGTCACAGGATTTCGATCTGGTTGTAATCGGGGCTGGTCCAGGAGGTCATGCAACGGCCCGGGAGGCCGCCCGGCTGGGAGCCCGGGTGGCCGTCATAGAAAAGGACAAGTGGGGAGGAACATGCACCCATCTCGGATGCATTCCCACCAAAGCACTCCTGACCTGCAGCCGCAGATATGCTGAAATCGCGAAGCTTAAGCGTCTCGGGATAACAGTAAGCGGAACCGAATTAGATTTCAAGGCCATGAAGCGGCATCAGTCCCAGATGGTGCGCATATCGGAACTGGGAACGCTGAAATCCCTCGATGAAGCGGGTGTAATTCGCCTGGAAGGGGAGGGCAAAATAATCTCGCCGCTCGAAGTCGAAGTGCACCGGGAAAATGAAATAATAGAAAGTCTCAAGGCAAAAAATATTGTGATCGCATGGGGATCGGAATCTTCCGTGATTCCGGGGATCAAAATGTCCAACCGGGTCATGGATTCCAGCGGCTTTCTCGCCTTCCCTGAGCTGCCGAAGAGTGCCATAATTGTCGGGGGAGGGACCATCGGGCTTGAATTCGCGAATTTTCTTGCCGAACTAGGAACACGGGTAAATATTGTCGAACTCCTGGACCGGATCCTTCCTTTTGAGGATCAGGATGCTGCTAATTTTCTTTCAAAGGAATTTCATAAGCTGGGAATCGAAATTCATACGTCAACTAAGATTCTTTCCGTCGTAGAAAAGGAAGGAAGCGTCCTGCTTACAGGTAAAAAGGGAGAAGAGTCATTCGAAATTCAAGGTGAAATTGCGGTAGTATGCGCCGGCAGAAGGCCTTTTCTGAACGGAGAGGAACTGGATCGACTTGGCATCCATTACACCTCACAGGGCATCATTGTAGATGACCGCCAGAGGACAAACGTGGAAAACGTTTTCGCCATAGGAGATGCGACCGGCGGGGTTCTGCTCGCTCATCGTGCGAGCGCCCAGGGAAGGGCGCTGGCGAATTACCTCTTCGGGGATGGGACATTCTGCTATTGCGAAGATGCCGTCCCTACCGTCGTCTATACCCATCCGTCGGTTGCCCGAATCGGTCTTACAGAAAAACGGGCAATCGAAAAAGGACTTGAAATCGAAGTCAGGCAGGTCGAATACGGTGCCAATATCACGGCCCGCACGGAGTTGAAGGGAAACGGTTTCTTGAAGGTCCTTTTCTCAAAAGGAAAGATTGTCGGTGTGACAATCGCAGGGGACGACGCAGGTGAACTGATCGCTTCTGCATCGTTAGCCTTTGCAGTCGGAGCGGACGAGAGAGGACTGAAAAAATGGATCCTGCCCCATCCGAGCCTGAGCGAACTGCTGAAACTGTGAATACCCTGAATCGATTTCCTGTCATTACACTGAACTCCCTGAAAAATAAGCAGGTCATCTTCATTTTCATTCTGATGTCTATCGCGGCTGCCACTTTATTTCTCGGTTTGATGTTGCGGAACGTGAGAGCCGAACAGGGGGTACTTCAGCCTGGAACCCCTGTTTACACGTACCGCATCATCAGAGTCTATCCTCATGATCCCGGTGCATTCACGCAGGGGCTTATTTATCACGGGGGATATCTCTATGAGAGCACAGGGCTTCATGGCCGCTCCACCCTCCGGAAAGTGGAACTCAAGACGGGTCGGGTTCTAAAAATACGACGTCTTGCGAGAAAACATTTCGGGGAAGGTATCGCGCTCCACGGAAAGAAGTTATATCAACTGACCTGGCAGTCAAAGACGGGTTTCATCTACGATCCCAAAACTTTCCAAAGGCTGGGAGAATTCTCATACGACTCAGAAGGTTGGGGGATCACATCGAACGGCGTTCACCTCATAATGAGCGATGGTTCATCCAAACTTCGTTTTCTCGATCCGATCACATTCAGAGTCTCGAGAAAGATTGAAGTCAGGGACAGAGGAAAGCCCGTTTCCGGACTCAACGAGCTGGAGTACGTGAGGGGTGAGATTTACGCGAATATATGGAATGAGGGATATATAGCCCGCATATCGCCCGACACGGGTAAAGTCCTGGGCTGGATTGATCTTACCGGATTATACGATGAGCTTGGCGATGAAAAGGAACGTGACGTCCTGAACGGTATCGCCTATGATGCGGAAAAAGACCGCCTTTTCGTGACGGGTAAATTCTGGCCGAAATTGTTCGAAATAAGGCTCGGGGCCAGGGACGAAAGGCAAAACAGAAAAAGAGCAATACATTAATTGCCTTGAGCCTTTCTTATATATATAGGATTGGAAAAGATCCAGGGCCGGTATTTACCAAAGGCCCTTATATAGACTTCGGCACGATAGATGCCATCCTGTGTCAACAGGCACTCAAGAGAGTCGGAAACCTCTTTTCTGAATAGCTCGCCGTTTCTCATGATCTGTATCTTCCCCCGGCAGGGGAGACCGGTCTTGAGCCTCGCCTCTCCTTTCAGGAAAAAATCATCTCCCATGAACGCTTTGTTCTCACCGTCCGTTACCTCAAACAAGAATCCCCGTGCCTCGCGAAAAAATTCCTGAGCTACATATGTCCTCCCGGCCTTCAGGGCACCAAGGAGCAAATCAATGTCTTTATCGTCTTTTTTCGAGAGTGGTTCTTCTGTCAAAATATGGGTCCTTATAAACCGGAAGGCCTTCCGGAAGGAGAATATATCAAGATTCAGGCCGAAAATTCTTCTTTTTGAATTATGATTGTCAAGCTCACCGATTCCGACGACTCGGGATCTCCGATTGAGATCGTCCCACCGTCTCAACGTGACCCGCCGCGGACCATTAAGAATAAGGGCCGGCCAGATATATCCCACCACAGCCGATGCATATCCCTTAAGCGACGACTGCCAGTCCGTCATGAAATCCCATATCCCAATGCCCGTATATCCGGTCACGTCCCAGTCGACCCAGGGAAAAGGTTTCACGTGAAACATTTCCGTTCCCTCGTGATCGGGGTGAGCGATGAAGCCTAAACCGCCCTGTCCGGAGACCATGTCAATGACCAGCTGGGGGGATTTTCCTGACTGTTCCATAGCGACAGGTTCGCGAATGCCGAAAGCTATGTAATGATTGAATTGTGCGTGGGAAATCTCCTCTCCCACTACTAGAAGAGTCCCGCCGTGCCACCCCTCGAGGCCTGCCTCCCGGGCCCCTAGATTGAAATGATCGGTGAGCATCAGAAAATCAAGACCGTTTTCCCCCGCGGCCTCGAGAATCTCGGATATGGATGTCCGTCCATCAAAGGAATATTCGGAGTGAAAATGAATAACCCCCGTATAATCATAAAGCTTCATTATTTCTGTCTTTTTTGTTCTTTACCCCACCGCCTGATGCCAAACGCCTGACGACCTTATTTTACATCAAACTCTTCCCGCTTTCGGCTATAACCCGGTCGATTTCCTCTTTCAACTCTGCCGGAAGGCCTTCCATTTCAACATTAAGGAACCCTCTTACAATGAGGGCCGTGGCGTCGGACTCGCTTATACCCCGCGCCATAAGGTATTCAATCTCTTCCTGGGATATCTTTCCGACGGCCGCTTCGTGAGACATTTCCACACCGGCGACACGCCCGTCAAGCTCCGGTATGGCCCTGATATTGCCGCTTTCCCCCAGCATCAGACCGTTACACTCCAGATGCGCCCTGACACCGGGCTTATAACCCACCAGAAGCCCGCGGGCAATGATGTTACCCCCTGTAGATATGGTCCTGGAAATTATCTCCGCCCTCGTTCCCTCCGCCTCCAGATGAACGCTTCCGCCCACATCCATTTCTGCACCTTTACCGGCAACCAGGATGGTATTCAGTCTCGTTACTGCATCCCTTCCAAACAGGCGGACAACCGGGGCCATCTGGAGGGACAGGGCTGGTTTCATGCATACGTAATTGGAAAGATAGGTACCCCCCTCCTCCACCCAGACGGCAGTTCTCGGCCTCACGGCAACTTTTTCGCCCCAGTTGTGAATCATGGTGAAGGTCAACGTGGCGCCTCGTTTGATGTAGAATTCCGATACTCCGATATGAAGCGCCCTTTCCAGATGCGGTGCCGTTGTGCAGCCTGTGATGATATGAAGCTCGGCGTTTTCCTCAACAATCACGATGTTATGGACATTCTGAGATACGTTTTCCTCGCTCAGATAGAGACAGGCCTGGACGGGGAAGAGCGACTTCACGCCTCTTGCCGCACGGATGAAATAGCCGTTGTTGAAGTTCAGTTCCGTCCTCGCCGTGTATTTGTCGGCTCCCACATCAACGGCCTTCCACCAGTAATCCTTCAGGCCGTCATATTTTTCCAGGGCCTCCATTGTAGGCAGGATCTCAACCCCTTCTTCCCTGATCGAGCAATGAACAGGAGAGTGATCCATCTGAATGTAGCTCCCAGCTCTTTTATCTCCCGTCAGGATCATTCCTGCATCGGCCATACCTGCCTTCTCCTCCTCCGGGATCTCTCCGAGATCGGCCTCGTACGGGTGATCCTTGGCCTTCTGTCTGAAGCTTGAAAGGTCAATGTCGGGACCGTAGAGAGCCTTCTTTTCCGCCGCCTCAAGGGCTTTTTCTCTTATCTTTGACATTTCGTGCATTCCTCGTAGCCGAAATTGCATATTGTATTGAACATCTCCCTGGGATTCCCGTGACATTTCATGCTTCCGTCAAGAAGGAGATATCCCCTGTCCGCTTCCACGTAATTAAGGATGAGACCGGTATGGGTAATTATCAAACCTGACTTAGTCCTCAGCCGCCGCAGATTCTTCTGAAGAAGCTTTTTTATCACTTTTCCTATGATTGCAATATTTTCCAGGTCTACACCCGACTCCGGTTCATCGAGCATAATGAGATCCGGGTTTTGGGCCATGAGCTGAAGGAGCTCAGACTTCTTTATCTCTCCCCCTGAAAGTCCGTGGTTGATCTCCCTGTCAAGAAACGTCACAAAATCAAGGCTTTCAGCTTGCTTTTCGGTCTTACCTCCATTTTCACGACTCAGGAGATCCACAAGGTCCCTTGTCTTCAGCCCTCTTATTGTCGGCGGCCGCTGAAAAGACATGCCGATTCCCAGAGCCGCCCTTTCATTGATTGGAAGGTTCGTAATATCGGTTCCCTTGAAAACTATACTTCCCTTGGTTATCCTGTATCTTGAAAACCCCATGATCGCCATTAAAAGCGTGGTCTTGCCTGAACCGTTTTTCCCAAAAAGAATATGGGTCTCCCCGGTTTTTATCTCCATATTTATGTCATGGAGAACCTCTCGGTCACCCACCGCAACGCATAAATCATTGATTTCTAAAGACATTTTTCGTCTCCTTGTCTTTTTCTAGCTTCTAATCCTCTCAATTTCCATCCTTTTCAGCGGACATTCTTCGCACAGGGGAATTTTTTTGCAAAACCTTTTCCCCGCGTTGACCAGAAGGGCATGGTATTGATTGAATAGTCGTGCCTCTATCGGAAGATTATCCATTAAAAACGACTGAACATCACCGTACCGGGCTTTTTCGCTAATGAGATTATGGCGGATGAGAATCCGCCTTGTATAGGCATCCACTACAAAAACCGGTTTTCCCCCTGCGTAGAGAAGTATGCTGTCCGCCGTTTCCTCTCCTATTCCATTCACACCCAGGAGCTTGCCTCGTAGGGCGAAGAGCTCTTCTCTGAACATCTTTTCCAGTTCGCCATCATACTCTTTAAACAGGAACCGGATGAAGTTTTTAATTCGCTTTGCCTTTATGCGATAATAACCGGAAGGTCTGATCAGTTCCGCCAGCCTTTCTTCCCCTGCCCCGAGAAGTCCTATTGGATTAAGGAGACCGTTTCTTTTCAGATTTTCTATGGCCCGTTCAACATTTTTCCAGTTCGTGTTTTGCGTAAGAATGGCCCCCACCGTAATCTCAAAGGGCGTCTCTCCCGGCCACCAGTTAAGGTCTCCAAAGTAACTGTTTAGCAAGTCGTAAATATTAAACAGCACATCGCCCTTTTTCATGCCTCGCCGTAATCGTCTGCCTCCTAACTTGTTTGAATTCTAACTCCCCTGTATTGCTATATATTTTGCTGATTTCCCCCTCTTTACCAGAAGCAGTACAGCCCTCTTCGCCTCTTTTTTTGACATTTCCCTCTTGAAATCCTTGAGTGAGGCGATCTTTGCCTTGTTTACCTGGAGGATGATATCTCTTGCCTTCACGCCGGCCTCCTGCGCGGGACTGCCCTCTCTTACCCCTGTTACGACAACTCCGGTTTTTTCAGCAAGACGCATGCGCTCAGCCAGTTGAGGCGTAATGTTCTGAACCGTCATCCCAAAATAGCCGCCGGGGACCACACCCTTTCCCGCCGCCAGCTCTTTTGACTCTTTTCGCTCTGTAACAACGACCGGGAAAATGTTGACCCTGCCGCCGCGAATGATTTTCACATCCACTTTCTTTCCGATGTGAATCGCGGCGACTAATCTGAGCAATTCATGGGCATCCTTTACTTTTTTCCCATTGATTTCCGTTATGACATCTCCAGTTCTTATGCCGGCCCTGTCTGCAGGATCGCCCTCGATAACATCCGCTACCAGGGCTCCCTCCGTGCCCTTTATCTTCAGGGAATGGGCCATCTCCTCCGTGATGTCCTGTACCGATATCCCCAGCCACCCACGGGTCACTTTTCCCTTTGTCTTCAACTCTGGGAGCATTTCTTTCGCCATATTTATTGGAATGGCGAACCCGATACCCTGCCCCTGCGCAACAATGGCCGTATTGATGCCTACCACCCTACCATCAATTGAAAAGAGAGGGCCGCCGCTGTTGCCCGGATTTATGGATGCATCTGTCTGAATGAAATTATCATATGGGCCGGCACCAATCACACGCCCCTTCGCACTTACGATTCCCGCCGTTACAGTCTGCTCAAGACCGAAAGGATTTCCGATTGCGATCACCCAGTCACCGACCCTGAGCTTTTCCGAATCGCCGAATTCTACGACGGGAAGGTGATTGACCGGCTTTATCTTGATCAGTGCGATATCTGTTTTGGCATCTTTGCCCACGATTCTGGCGTCATACTCTTTTCCACTTGAGAGCCTGACCCTTATCTTGTCAGCCTTCTCCACCACGTGATTGTTCGTGAAAATATAACCGTCCTTGCTGATGATAAAACCCGATCCCAGGCTTCTCTGCTTGAACTGCCGCTGCGGGGAATCACCGAAGAAGCGCCTGAAGAACTCTTCACCCCCGAAGAATCGGTCGAAAAAATCGTCTCCGAAAGGCGACCGCGGCCCGCGGCTTCCCCCGGACCGGATGACCTTTGAGGTCGAAATATTAACGACAGCCGGTTTCAGCTTATCCACGAGATCAGCAAAAGAGACTGGAGCCCCGGACGCATCCCTCGTAGAAGCAAGTCTGTATAACTTTGAAGGTTTCGCCGCGAAAGAATAACGGACTACACCTACTAGCGAAATAACAAAGAAACAAATGAGAAAGACAAGCCAGTATAATAGAAATTTCTGCTTGCTCCCGCGCTCAATATTCATTTTGATCTCCCGATTTTTCCAGAATCCTTCCGATAAGCTTACTTTCAGGCTTGTGATTCGGAAAGCATATTAATTTTTTCTTATTTATCAGATTAACGGACATGTCAACAAGTAATATCAGGATCTGTCAGGAAGGAGATTTCCTGAAGAGTATCCCTTTAAGATAAAGGGACTGGGGTATGTTGATCACAATTGGATGATCGCAATCCTGAAATAGATGCTCCACGATCTCGAGCCTCGAATCGGTTTCCTTTGCCGCCTCAAGTGAAACATCTTTTATATCCTCGAGCGAGATGTGCTGCGAGCAGGAAAAAAGGGCTGTATATCCTTCCTGTGTAAGGAGCCTCAACGCCGCTGTCATAAGACGCCGATATCCCTTCAGAGCTCCCCCTCTGGCACGCTTCGTCTTCGTGAAGGAAGGTGGATCAAGAACAATGAGGTCATATCGCTTCCTTTTTTTGAATTCCCCGTCAAGGTAATCGAAGGCGTCGGCATTTGCCATGTTCACATTACTCAGTCCGTTGAGCCGTGCATTGACTGCTGCAAGACCCAGCGCGGCGGAGGAGGTATCAACCAGTGTCACTAACGCCGCGCCCCTCATGGCCGCGTGGATGCCGAAACCGCCTGTATTGGAAAAAACATCCAGCACGCGGAATCCTTCGCCGACAAAAGACGCCACGACGCCCCGGTTCCTCCGCTGATCAAGGTAGAATCCTGTCTTCTGGCTTTCCCTTATCCGTAAGCAGAAACGCGCCTCCTTCTCTTCGATGACTATCTCCTCAGGAATATCTCCGGAAAGGACTCCTTCAGCCGTATTCAGACCTTCCTTCGCCCGCGAATCAACATCCGATTTCTCATAAACGCCCCGGGGATGAATCACCCGTTCCAGAGCGGAGAGGATGCATCTCCTCAGATTCTCCATACCCGCCGTATTGATCTGAACGGACAGATACCCGTTGTAATAATCTGCTATGAGACCGGGCAGGCCGTCGGCCTCGGAATGAATAACGCGGCAGGCGTTTGTGTGGCGCCTCAGGCCCTGCCTGCGTTCCCAGGCCTTCGTTATTCTCTCCTCCAAAAACTCCCCGTTGATGGGACGCTCAATGAAAGAGATGATGCGCACCGCTATGGTGCTTTTGAGATTGATATAACCGACACCAAGAAAGGCTCCCGAGGGTGAGCGCACTTTGACAAGCTCACCTCGTTTCATGTCCTGCGGACAGCGGAGAATCTCATTGTCGTACACCCATGGGAAAAAGCGTGCCACTTTTTCGGAGGCCGCGTTGTTGATGATGATGTCCCGGATAGCCACTTCTCTCATGAAAATCTCTCTGGTTCCTTTATGATAGAATCGCCATTATAGGGCAAACACGCAATCCCCACAATATATATCGTTAAAATAGTTGCATTATTTTAAAAATTCAGTAGGCTTCAACAAACGCTTTCGCTGCCTGTCCAGGCGCCGTCATTAAATAGCGGCCCCTGCATAAACTGGATACGGAACAATTCATAGTACCGGAATTGCGACGCGCTCTTGCACTGACTGATTCACTGGTCGCAGAGGCTGATGGACAGGTGGGCGACCCGGAATCAAAATGAAATCCAGACGAGAGGTGTTCTGCTCATGAGAAAGTTCGGGAAGCTGTTCATCATCTCTGCATGGCTTTTCGCCCTGTCCCCTGTTATGACTGACCCGGTATCCGCTGTGGAACTGATCTTCAAGGATACACAGTATTCATTCCAGACGCTCCGGTCGCTGGGTTATGCAGTGAGCGGCGGTGCGGACGTGGGAGAGGTTCTCAAGACCGCTTATGCCATCAAAGAAGGAGACGATGAAAGCTGGTACAGGGAGTGGCTGAAGACCGCGGAGCATTGCGAGACAGCGGGAAACGACTTTCTCGCAAGAGGGCGGAGAATCAGCGCGAGGCAGGAATTTTTCAAGGCTTCGAATTACTACAGGACAGCCGAGTTCTTTCTTCACACCGACACAAAAGACACGCGTATCCGTTCTGTCTGGCAGAAAAGCCGGGACACCTTCCGCAAGGCGGCCCGACTGGCCGACCGTCCGATCATCCCAGTCGAAATTCCATTCGAAGGAACAACCCTGCCGGGTTATCTGTGTCTGGCCGACAGATCGGGAAAAAAGAGACCTCTGCTGATCGTTCACTCCGGTTTCGACGGAACGGCGGAAGAGGTTTACTTTGCAACGGCCTTTTTTGCCGTCCAGCGCGGATACAATGTTCTCATTTTTGAAGGTCCGGGGCAGGGCGGCGTGATCAGGTTGCAGAATATCCCCTTCCGACCCGACTGGGAAACAGTCGTGACGCCGGTGGTCGACTTCGCGCTCAGGCTCAAAGAGGTCGACGCGAAGAAAATAGCCCTGATGGGCATAAGCTTCGGCGGATACCTGGCCCCCCGGGCCGCTGCTTTTGAAAAGAGGATACGGGCCTGCATCGCCAATGGAGGCGTCTACGATTTTCATCTGACGGCCCACCTGACTCCGGAAGGAGAAAATTACCTGGACACACCGGAAGGCGCAGCCGAAATCGACAAGTCGATCTACGCCCGGATGAAAACGGACCCTTCTCTCCGATGGGTCATGGCGAACGCCATGTTCACATTCCAGGCAAAATCTCCCAGCGAATGGCTCAAAATGACGAGACTCTACACCCTGAAGGATGTGGCGGCAAAGATCACATGTCCCATTCTGATCGTGGACTCTGAAGGAGACAGGGACATGCCGGGTCAGGCGAAAAAGCTATTCGACGCCCTCAAGGGGCCGAAAGATTTCATGCTGTTCACCCGGGATGAAGGTGCGGAAGAGCACTGCCAGATGGGAGCCATTCTCATTTCGAATGCGCGGATTCTTGACTGGCTGGACGAAACCATGATGAGAGGAAAACCATGAGAAAATTATTCTGTATTCTGTGCCTGACATTGTTGCTCTGCAACCCCGTTTCGGCTGAAGAGACAAAAGCGATCGCGGTGGATGTCCTGGCGAAGACCGGCTCAAGCTGGGACGGGCGCGAGCTTCCCGGCTACGCGACCGGCAAGCCGGAGATCACTATACTTAAAATAACCATCGCACCCGACTCGCAATTGCCGAGGCACAGCCATCCGGTAATAAATGCGGGCGTGATGCTTAAGGGTAAGCTGACCGTTGTGACGGATGAAGGCAAAACGCTTCATCTCAAGGCCGGGGATTCAATCGTAGAGGTCGTCGGCACCTGGCATTTCGGCAGGAATGAAGGACCGGAGCCAGTCGAGATAATAGTCTTCTATGCAGGAGCGAAAGGAATACCAATAACAGTGTACAAGTGACCCTGAGCCTGTCGTAGGGTGGAAGTAGGAAAACATAGCAAATAGATATTCTTCACAGCCCGATACAAAAAAGGAGATAACCATGACCCTCGAAATCGTCTGCGAAGCGCTCGGCTGGTGTACCGTTATAAACTATGGTTTCTTAATGTGGTGGTTTGCAGCCTTCGTTCTGGGTCACGACTGGATATACAGGTTTCACGGCAGATGGTTTCACCTTTCGATGGAAACCTTCGAAGCCGTCCATTACGGAGGCATGGGAATCTTCAAGATCGGCATTCTGCTGTTCAATCTTGTGCCATATATCGCTCTTCGCATAGCACTCGGCTGAACAGGCGGCTTTCGAAATGTTTTCCCTTTCATCAAACAAAACTGACTTTAAAGCGCTTAAGAAAGTCGTCGGGAGTCTCGCCGCAGTGGTTCTCGGCATGGCCGTGGCGTTCACGACACCACCGGACGGCCTGACGCCGCAGGCCATGTGGACGTTCGGCATAATCCTCTGGGCCGTTACCATGTGGATGTTCGAAGTCGCCCCTGACTATGTGGTGGCCATGGCAATGTGCACGCTCTGGGTACTTTTCAAATGCGCCCCCTTCAAAACCGCCTTTGCCAGTTTTTCCGATACCTCATGGTGGCTCCTCCTCGGCGCCCTGGGGATGGGAACTGCGGTTTCGAAAAGCGGTCTCCTCAAACGACTGTCTCTGCAAATGATGACCCTCTTCCCGGCTACATTCAACGGGCAGGTGCTCGCCCTCATCTGCGGGGGAACCCTGATCGCCCCCCTGATCCCCAGCGTGACGGCGAAAGCCGCCATCATGGCACCCATCAGCCTTGGCATAAGCGACGCCATGGGCTACGCCCGAAAAAGCAGGGGGGCCGCAGGTCTCTTCGCCGCCATGGGCCTCGGTTTCATCCTTACGGGACCCATGTTCATAAGTGCGTCCTTCATCGGATTCATGCTGAGGGGACTGCTTCCCGCGGATATTCAGACGCAGTTCAACTGGACCTGGTGGTTTGCGGCGGCGGCGGTGTGGAGCACTGTCATGCTGGTGCTCATGTATATCGCCATCCGATGTCTCTACACGCCGGACGGAAAGTACACCGCCAGGACCGACAATCCGACGGCACAACTTGCGAAGCTGGGACCCATGAGCAGCCGTGAGAAGACAACTTCGGCGGTCCTGCTTTCCGCCCTCATCCTCTGGATGACGGAACCGCTGCACGGTATCCACGCCACCGCCGTTGCCCTGCTGGGCCTTGTCGTGCTGCTCGCTTCCGGCATTTTCGACCGGACCGATTTCCGCTCCGAAGTAGGCTGGGACAGCCTTATTTTCATCGGAGGAATCATAAACCTCGGGAATATCATCCCCGCGCTGAATATCGACAAGTGGATCGTCGGCGTTTTCAACCCGATGATCACCCCCATGATGTCCAACCTTTATCTCTTCACCATAGTACTCGCGCTTGCCATCTACGCTGTGCGCTTCTTACTCGTTTCCTTCACGGCCACGACAGCGATCTTCACGGTCGTGCTCATCCCGTTCGCCATTCAGGCGGGGATCAACCCCTGGGTGACGGGTTTCATTGTTTATGTCTCCACGAACATCTGGCTGGTCTTCTACCAGAATTCAACCTTCGTGACGGCCTATTACGCCGTGGGCGGAGAGATGGTGACGCACCGGCAGATCGCCCCCTTCTCTGCCGTTTACTGCATGGTCTCTCTCCTGGCCCTGCTTCTGAGCGTGCCGCTGTGGCGGTGCCTCGGACTGGTTCCATAGCAGGCTGTTGAAAAACGTCCATCTGTCCGCCTGAGGCGGATTGCGCTGCGCCCCTCCCCTGATCAATTCCGGGGCAGGCTTATTCAACGTACATAAAAGTACGTCTCGCTCCCCGGGACTTCGACGGCCTTGCATCTAAACGTTTTTGAACAGCCTGCGGTTAGAGGGGTTTTTCAAAAATCTCCCAGAGTACCCCCTTTTAGGGTCTTTGCCTCATTGCGAAGGAAAAGGACTTTGAACAAGCGAATATCTTTTTTCCGGGTCACCGTTTCTTATCGAAGATCCACGCCCGCAAGTTCAATGTTTGAGGCGCCGAAGGCGGCGAGTTTTGAACTTGCAGCGGATCGCGATTTAGAACGGTCGGGAAAAAGATCCTGAGCGGTGAGGAGGCCTGTCCCTGAGCGATAGATATGATTCTTCAGACACTCTCAGAAACATCCCTTTTATTTTGATTGATGTTTCCCGTTCCCCGGAGTATGAAAACGTTTGTGAATTAAACGAAGATGGGAGGTTGCCATGTCCGAATCTGATCTGAAAAAATACTGCGAGAAAGCCCTGACCGCCGGCGCCACCCACGCCAAAGTCATCCATCCAAGCTCGGTGGTGACAGCCCCGTGGGTGCGGTTCAAGTGCCTCTTCGGCTGCCCTTACAAACACCGCTACAGCTGCCCGCCTAACACTCCGACGCCGGAAGAAACGCGGGCAAACCTCGATTCCTACAACCGGGCCATCCTGTTTCACGCTGAGGCGCCCTACACGAAAGAACGGGGAAAGAACATGATGGCCTACCTGGAAGCGCTGGTCAATCTGGAGGGGGAACTTTTCAAGGACGGCTATTACAAGGCCTTTGTGATGCTGGCAGGTCCGTGCGTTCTGTGTAAGGAATGCGGCCTAAAAGAGGGAATTCCCTGCCGTTTCCCGGCCAAAACCCGGCCTTCCATGGAGTCCTGCGGGATTGATGTTTACCAGACAGCCCGCAATAACGGTTTCTTCATTCAGCCCCTGAGGGAGAAATCGGATACACAGAACCTGTACTGCCTCATGCTGGTGGATTGAATCAACGTTTGCAGATCCCAAGGCGCACAAAAAAGGCCTGTCCGTCAGACGGACAGGCCTTTCAAAACTTACCATTTTTAACTTGTCAGTGGGACGCGGCTTCTTCCTTTTCCTCGCCGTAGACCTCCAGTTTTCCCGATTCTTCCATCTCCCGCAACCATTTTGGATGCTGCTTCTTCGCCCAGGCCCTCGTCACCCAGCCGTCGATCATGGCCATGACCGTGCCGGGATTGCCGATAGTTCCCAGATAGAGATGAACGAAAAAGAAGGCGAAGAGAACCACGAACCCCAAGGCGTGGAGCGGATACATCCACCTAACGAAATCCATGGAAAGCCCCATCGGAAACCACATGATGAGACCGGTCACGCCCATGAGGGCCCCGCAGCCCACCACAGTCAGAAAGAACATCTTCTGGCCTGGATTGTACTTGCCGATCTCGGGCACCTTTTCCACATGCCAGAGGTAGCCCCCGGCGCACAGCATCCAGTCGAGGTCTTCGGGCAACGAAAATTTCCCCGCCTCATGCCACCACATCCGCGTCGCGAGAACGAGCGAAATGATAAAGAGAAGCCCCGTGAAGTTGTGAACATATTTCAGCGCCACCAGACCGCCCATCAGGTTCCCTATGAAATTTAGTTCCCGGAACATCATCCCCAGTCCCGTGATGAAAAGCAGAATGCAGGAACCCGCAAGCATCCAGTGTACCAGTCTCTCAAACCCGTCCGTGACTTTGATCATTCCTTTCTCAGGCATATTACTTACCCCCTTCCGCGTGCTTGTCCTTGCTGCCATCCTCATCGGGCCGTTTGGGACCATGCAGGATGTAATGCAGGAGAGAACCGACGATAACGCCGCCGCCCGCAATAAGGCTGAGCGGCTTCAGCCAGTCCTTCCATATCGTCACGGAAAGCGGCACCTTCGGGTCGACCTTCAGGCCCGCATAAACCGCATCCTTTTCCTGCAGTACATAGGCGAGGTGGGTCCCGCCGACATACTGCGGACCATAGACATGGGCATCACCGCCGAGTTCCTTCGCCCGCTCTTCGGCAATCTTGAGCATCGCTTGCTTATCGCCCCACTTGAGGGCTCCTGTCGGGCAAGCCTTGACGCACGCGGGCTCGAGCTTATTGGCGATCCTGCTCTCGCACATGTCGCACTTGAAAACCTTATTCGCCTCCGAATCGTACCTGGGAACCTCGAAGGGACAGGCCGCAACGCAGTCCTTGCAGCCGATGCACTTCTCGAGGTTTTTTCCCACAGTCTTGAACTCTGAATAATACAGCGCCCCTGTCGGGCAGACCTTCACGCAGGCCGCATCGGTGCAGTGCATGCAGGCCTCATGGCGGAAGAACCATTTCACCGTACCACCTTCGGCCTTCTCCTGGAACCGCATTAGCAAAAACGTGTTCGGCTGCAGGGTCGGCGGATTCTGGTATGACCCCCAGTTGACCGTCTGCTTCGCCGGGAGATTATTCCACTGCTTACATGCCAGCTGACATCCTCGGCAGCCCGTGCATTTCGATGTATCGAAGAGTTTTATGTTCTCGGCCATGTTACTTCACCCCCTTCTTCACGACATTCACCATGAAGGCCTTGCTCTCGGGGATCATGGTGTTGGGATCCCCCGCGTAGGGGGTTATAAGATTCGCCGAATCACCGAAGGTGAAAATCTCCGGCTTCTTGTCATTGGCGTTGTATTTGCGCTCCGCCGTTGTAATCCACCCGAAATGCCAGGGAATGCCCACCATGTGGATGGTGTTGCCGTCAATGTTGAAGGGTTTCATGCGAGGTGTCACGATTGCAACACAGTCCACCTGTCCCCGGGAGGACTTGACTGTCACGATCTCGCCGTTCTTGAATCCCCTCTCCTTGGCCAGTTCCTCGCCGATCTCCACGAACATCCCGGGCTGCATCTCCACCAGCCATGGCACCCAGCGGGTCTGCAGACCCGTCTGCCAGTGCTCGGCGACACGATAGGTGCTGCAGATGAAGGGGAACCTCGGGTCGCAGCTCGCGATCGTGTCGAGCTCCGTTCCCACACCTTTTTCCTCAAAATGCTTGATGGTGGGGTTGGTCTTCTGCGGCGACATGAGGTTTTTCTCAACCGGACACTCGAGAGGCTCGTAGTGCTCGGGGAATGGACCGTCTACAAGACCGGGTCCGAACAGGCTGGCCACGCCGTCGGGCTTCATTATGAAGGGCGGCCTGCCCGATCCGGGATCGCCCACGCCGTCGGGGACATCCCCTTTCCATTTCTTTTCCTTGGCATCCCACTTGATGGGTGCCCGTCTGGAGTTCCAGGGCCTGCCGCTGGGATCCACTGATGCGCCGTTGTAGATAATCCTCCTGTTCAGCGGCCAGGACCAGGCCCACTCGGGGTATAGACCGAGTCCTGTCGGGTCTTTCTTGCCCCTGCGGGCCGCCATGTTGCCCTTATCCGTATATGATCCACAGTACACCCAATCCCCTGAAGAGGTTGAACCGTCGTCCTGTAGAAGGGCGAAGGTGGGAACAAGAGTTCCTTTTTTGAAGAGCTTCTTCTGCTTAGTAGCGGGATCGACGAGCTCCCTGTCTTCAAGGAAATATCCGTTGATCTCCTTGGCAATAGCGTGGACGTCCAGATGGAATTTGCCGTCCGCTCCGAACTTCCCGTAATTCCATGTGAGTCTCGTAATGGCTCCGGCGTTCGGACCGCCTTCTTTTTTATAGAGATCCCTGACCTTGAAGAAAAGCTCTGTTATTATTTCTCCGTCAGGCTGTGCGATGCCCACGGGTTTGATAGCCTGGTAGCGCCACTGCATCCAGCGGCCGCTGTTGGTGATGCTTCCTTCCTTTTCAACGGAAGAGGCGCAGGGAAGCATGAAAACCTCTGTCTTGATCTTCGTCGGATCCATGCCTGGCCCTCTCCAGAAGGAACCCGTCTCATTGTCGTATAGATTGACATTCACCATCCAGTCGAGCTTCGAAAGGGCCTGCCTCACCTTGTTCGAACTGGCGCCGCTCGCCGCGGGGTTCATGCCCCAAGCGAAGAACCCGGTGAACTGCCCCTTGTACATGTGGTCAAAGAGAGTCAACCAGGAATAATCCACGCCGTCGTCCAGTTTCGGCAGGAAGTTATAGGCCTCCTCCAGCGCGGCATTCTTGCCATACATGGAGCGCAGGAAGCTGGCGATATACTTTGGCATGTTCTTGGGCCAATTTAGACTCTTCGCCTCCTTAGTCTTCGGCGTCCTTTTTTCAATAAAATCCTTCAGGGTCTTTAGTGAAGCCCGAGGCGTGCCGATGTACCCCGGCCATATGTGAAATAGAAGTGCTGCGTCAGTGGAACCCTGGACGTTGGATTCACCCCGGAGAGCCTGAACGCCGCCGCCGGGAATGCCTATATTGCCGAGAAGAAGCTGGATGATCGCCATGGTGCGTATATTCTGCACACCCACTGTGTGCTGTGTCCAGCCCATGGCGTAAAGGATGTTACCCGCCTTGTTCGGTCCGGTGGTGGAGCAGTAAAGCTTGTACACCTCAAGAAGCTTTTCCTTCGGTGTCCCCGTGATGCGAGATACAAGGTCGACATTGTAGCGTGAATAGTGCTTCCTGAGGAGCTGGAAGACGCACCTGGGATCCTGAAGCGTCGGGTCCTTTTTAATCACCCCATTGCCATCGGTCTGATAGGACCAGGTGGCCTTGTCATATTTGTTTCCCTTGAGACCTGAAAAGACTCCCCTGTTCTCGCCTGGAAGCCTGAAGTCTGGGTTCACGAGGAAAGAGGCATTTGTATAATTCTTTACATACTCCTTAAAGAACAGCCGGTTGTCCATGATGTATTTGATCATCCCGCCCAGGAAAGCAATGTCGGTTCCCGAGCGCAGCGGAGCGTAAAGGTGAGCTTTGGCCGCCGACTGAGTGAACCGCGGGTCCACACAGATGAGCTTTGCCCCTCTCTCCATAGCCTTGGTGATCCACTTGAATGAAACGGGATGATTGGAAGCGGGGTTGCTTCCCATTATCAGAATCACATCACTCCACTGGAAATCAATGTAGTGATTGGTCATCGCGCCGCGTCCGAACGACTCTGCCAGAGCCGGTACCGTTGCGCTGTGTCAGATACGGGCCTGGTGTTCAATGTATACCAGACCCAACCCCCTCAAGAATTTTTGATAAATCCAGCACTCCTCATTATCCATGGCGGCGCTGCCGACTGAGGCAATCCCCTCCGTACGGTTCACAACCTCGCCCTTGGCATTCCTGAATCTGAAGCTCTTGTCCCTGCTTTTCTTGATATTATGGGCGATCTTCTCCAGGGCCCATTCCCATTCCACTTCCTTCCATTCCGTGGCGTAGGGAGCCCTATAGCGGGGCTTGTCGAGGCGGTTCTTGTTGTTTGCCATCTGATAGATGGACCCTCCCTTCGCACAGAGCGAACCCTGACTGATGGGATGATCCGGGTCGCCTTCCGTGTTGACGACCTTGCCGTCGCGGGTGGACACGATAATTCCGCACCCCACGGAACAGTATGGACAGATCGTTGTGGTCTCTTTTGTATACTTGATCTTCAGCGGCTGGGCCTGGGCAGAGACGGGTTTCAGGCTTATCCCGATACCGCCTGCCATCAGGGCTGCACCGGAGATCTTCAAGAAACCTCTTCTGGTGACATCCATGACAACGTGCTCCTTTCTATAATGTATATGAAAAAATCCGACCGGATGATTTCCACCTCTTCTCCTTTCCAGGCACGGACGCGGGTCCTTATTCGAGGCGTGTCCGATGTCCACTTTTCGTGATACGAACCGTCAGCAGCAGAGGATTGGAGACGCCTTTCGGTGGGGTCAATTTCCCGCAAGAAACACTTGCGACGCCATGGCGAAGTGACACTCTATAGGATTGATATCACACCACCTGAAAATGGCGTTTTCTCTTATAATTTAATCCCCTTAATGTCAAGTTTTTTGTGGTTTTAAAAGAACTCCCCGTGAATCCAGCGACATCATCGCCTGTCGCCATTTTTTCCCGGGGTCGTTTTGCAGGCGCTCAGATTGACCCGGTCGGCATTTATGAAAATCGGGGGAAAACTTTTTCTAAAGATTTCATATATCATCTCTACGACCGATCTAATTTGTCATTTCAGCCTGTTGATCATGCCGGCGATGTAGCCCGCGCCGTAGCCGTTGTCGATGTTGACTACACAGACGCCGCTCGCGCAACTGTTGAGCATGGTAAGAAGGGCGGAGAGGCCCTGAAAACTCGCGCCATAGCCGACGCTCGTCGGAACGGCGATTACCGGTTTGTCCACCAGTCCCCCGATGATGCTGGGTAAAGCCCCTTCCATTCCGGCTACGACTATGACCACTTTTGCCTCCCGTATCGTCCCGATATTATCGAACAGCCGGTGAATTCCGGCTACGCCGACATCCACAATCCTTTCGACGCGGTTGTCGAAGAATTCCGCGGTAACGGCCGCCTCCTCCGCCACTGGCAGGTCCGAAGTTCCCGCTGTCACTACGGCGATGTAACTCGCGGGAACATCCATTTTCCTTCTCTTGACGGTGATCATTCCGGCCGCCGGATGATATACGGCATCGGGACAGACCTCCCGGACGGCCGCAAATGAATCTTTACCGGCTTTGGTGGCCAGGACATTGGCGTTTCTTTCAAGCATGGCCCGCACCACGGTCTTCAACTGCTTCGCCGTCTTGCCGGGGCAGTAGATCACTTCGGGATACCCCACGCGCAGTTCCCGGTGATTGTCGAGCTTGGCGCATCCCAGATCCAGGTAATAGAGATCCCTGAGGCGGGAAATTCCCTCCGCGATTTCAATGCGGCCATCCCTGATCTGTTCGAGAAAATCGCGCAATGTGTCCGAATCCATGGCGTCTCCCTGCCGCGCTAGAGGGTAACTCACCTATTCAAAATGATACTCTCGACTTTACTGAAAAGACGGGTGTCCCGCCTTCAAGAATATGTCGTAATAATGATTTCGCCATTCCGTGCATGCGATGCACAACACGAAATCAAGTCCTTCAAAGTCCGCTAATCCTTCTTTACCGGTTCCGTCAGCAAGCTGTTCATGCTTCCCATTCGATACCCGCCGAGATCTAAGGCCACATAAAGATAACCCATGTCCCTCAGGGTCTTCGAGACCGCATCCAGGAACTCTTCATCGAAGAATTTTCTGCGCTCTTCCCGTCCGACCTCGATCCTCGCCAGGACACCATCGCTCCGCACCCTCACAAATTTGAAACCCATTTCCCTCAGATACTGTTCCGCTTTTTCTATCATCTGCAAACGGTGTGGGGTTATTTCATGGTTATAGGGCGTGCGGGAAAGGAGACACGCAGAGGGTCCTCTGTTCCAATTGGGAAGCCCTATCTCTCTTGAAACGTTTCGGATGTCTTCCTTGGTCATTCCATGAATCAGAAAGGGGCTCAGAATCCCCTCTTCCTTCAGCGCCCTGATACCCGGACGATAATCCTGCAGATCATCGGCATTCGTACCATCCAGAACTACCTCAAGGCCGTATTTTCTTGCATCTTCCATCAGCAACGCGAACATTCGCTTCTTGCAGAGGTAGCATCGATCGGGTGGATTGAACCTCATTACTTCCATCAGCGGCATGTCGAGCAGTTTGTGGGCAACGCCCATCACCTCAGCAATCTCCCTGGCCTCCTGAATCTCCCACCGAGGCGTGTACGGCGTTGAAACCGTGACCGCAGTTGCTCTATCCCCCAGGGTATCCTGCGCTGCCCGGAGCAGGAGCGTGCTGTCCAGCCCGCCCGAAAAGGCGACGAGGGCGGATTCAAGGGAGGACAGTCCGGCCATCAATCGTTCATATTTTTCACGGGCACTCATTCGTCATCCACGGACGCAAGACTGTCGTATATGTCCTTGAGGCCTACACCTTTTTCCTTAGCCAGCTTCAGGCATTCCTCATATTCCGCCTTGGTTTTGATCTTCCTTCCCCGGAAATAAGCGTTCTTGACGGAAATGTCGCCGTACCTCGTGGTCCGGACTGTCACATCCCTGCGCAGCATCTTTTTCATGACCCTGCCTGCCCTCAGACCAAGCGTCGTCGTATGCAGCCAGAGAATCTCCTCTATATCCTTCAGTTGCTCCGCGCCGCAAAGGATGCTGACCATAACAGCCGGCCGCGATTTTTTCATGATGATCGGCGTCAGGAAGGCGTCATAGGCTCCTTTCTCGAACAGAGAATCCAGGACCGAGCCGTAGAACTCCGGATTCATGTCGTCGATATTGCATTCCACCAGCCATGCTTCCTGTGCTTCGACATCCTCGTCCAGAGCCGGCTCATTCATATGTCCGAGAAAAACCCTCAGGACGTTGGGAACCTCCGTGTCTCTCTGTCCTATCCCGTACCCTATGCGGTTCGGTATAAAATCAACCGTCTCCGTGAATGAATCCACAGCGACCGCCAGGATGGCCGCTCCCGTGGGAGTCGTCGCCTCAAAAGGCACAGGTCCCGAACGGATGGGAATTCCCTTCAAGATCTCCGCCGTCGCCGGGGCGGGAACGGGGAGAATGCCGTGGGCGCAGTGAACATATCCGCCTCCCACCCGGACGGGAGAGGAGAGAATCCTGTCCGGCTTCAGATAATCCAGGCTTACCGCGGCGCCGACGATATCCACGATGGAATCGACCGCCCCGATCTCATGAAAATGTACATCACTCACAGAGATACCATGAACCTTCGCCTCCGCTTGCGCCAGGATCGTGAAAATTTTAAGGCTCATTATCCGAACGGCCTCCGACAGACCGCTATCTTCAAGAGTCCCGACAATGTCGCGGAATGTTCTGTGCCCCGATGTATGATGATCGGGCAAATCTGATTCCCGAGAAACAATTACGTCCAGCTTTACACCCTCAATGCCCCGGCGCCTGTCACGGTGTGCCGCGATCTCCCAGCCGGGAATCTTCAGTTTTCCAAGTTCACCGACAAGAAACTCCTGAGGAACGCCGAGATCGATCATGGCTCCAAGGTTCATGTCTCCGCTTATGCCCGAAAAACAATCGTAATACAATATTTTCACGGCGCATTTCCTCCTTTCATACTGTCGAATTCTAACAGATCAGGCCCGGGACAACAACCCGAAAAACCCCTGAGGCGGCGCCGATCGTCTTAAACATAAGGATTGACAAGTCGGTCTCTCTGTGTCACATAACGAAAAAACGTAACACCATCGAACTGTCATGTCGGAACTGATTAGATTCGGCGTATCTCTGGATAAGACGCTGCTGAAAAAATTCGATCGCCTCATAAGGAGCAGAAATTACACCAACCGGTCCGAGGCCATCCGGGATCTCATCCGCGAGGAACTGATTAAAAAGGAATGGGCAGAGGACCGGGAGGTCGCCGGGGCGATCACCTTTGTCTACAACCATCACAAGAGAGAGCTCCTGAACCGGATCACCGACATCCAGCACGACCATCAGAAGCTTATCATCTCCACCCAGCACATACATCTGGATCACGACAACTGTCTGGAAATAGTGGCCGTAAAAGGAAGATCGAAAGATATTCAGAGACTGGCCCACTCCATAAGGGCCATCAAGGGCGTCCGGCATGGAACTCTGAGCATGACGGGCACAGGCAGTGAAACGAAATAAAACTGTCCTGAGAGTGAAGCACAAATTAAAGAGAGGTATTACCGAATGCACATCCCCGACGGCTTCTTAACGGCCCCCACATGGATTACCGCATGGGCTGTTTCAATAGGAGGAGTCGGCTACAGCCTCAGAAAAACAGCCGTGATGCTAAAGGACCGGATGATCCCTCTGATGGGTGTTCTGTCGGCATTCATCTTCTCCGCCCAGATGATCAACTTTCCCATTGTGGGCGGTACGTCGGGTCATCTCTTCGGCGGCATCCTGGCCGCAGCGCTTCTCGGACCCTTTGGAGGCGCGGTGGTTCTCACCTGCGTCCTGACCTTTCAGTGTCTGATCTTTCAGGACGGGGGTCTCACGGCCCTCGGCGCGAATGTATTCAATATGGCCATCGTGGGTACGATAGGCGGTTACGGTATCTATCGTTTCCTCGCCGATCGTCTTACAACAAGGAGTGGTCTCATCTTCGCCGCCGCTGTGGCCTCGTGGTTTTCCGTGGTCGCGGCGTCCATTTTCTGTTCAGTTGAGCTGGCACTGTCGGGAACGGCGCCTCTCGGCATCGTTCTGCCGGCCATGGCGGGTGTTCATGCCCTTATCGGCATCGGAGAGGCAGTCATAACCGCTTCAGTCATCGGCGTAATTCTCAATACCCGTCCCGACCTCATTTACAGACCCGACATATACAGCGGCAAGGAGAAGGGACATGAGTAAAAAGGACATTTTCCTCGGATTGACGATATCACTGGTTATTGCTCTTTTCATGTCGCCTTTCGCATCCCCCTGGCCCGACGGTCTGGAACGGGTGGCCAAAGATAAGGGCTTCCTGGAAAAGGGAGAGGGCTCGCCGGCTATTGCAGCCCCCATTGCAGATTACGCCTTCCCGGGCATCGAAAACAAGGAATGGGCGACCTCCATCGCCGGTTTCGTCGGAACCCTGGCGATGTTCGGCGTCGGATGGGGCGTGGCGGTCCTTATCAAGAAGAAGCGGAAATGACATGGAACACGATTTCATAGACAAATACAGCAGGACGGGAAGTTTTTTGAACAGCCTCGATCCACGGATCAAAATCGTAAGCCTGCTTCTTTTCATCTTCTGCGTCGTCACCACGGATCCGAGGGCTTTTCACGCCTTTGCCGTCTACGGTATGCTTCTCGCAGCACTCGCTTGCCTGTCGGGGATTCCCGTTTCAGACCTCATCAAAAGAACGCTCATAGCTGTTCCCTTCATCCTTATGACCGCCCTTTTCATTCCCTTCATGCAGGGGAAAACGGTGCTCAGGACATTAGACCTCGGACCGGTCACTCTGACCATCACGCAGGAAGGTCTGATCCTTTTCTGGAGCGTAATCGTCAAGGCATCTCTTTCGCTCGTGTGCGCCATGCTCATGACGGCCACGACCCGATTTCCGGAGCTTCTGAAAGCACTGGAGACTCTGAGATGCCCCCGTGTCCTCATCATGATTCTTTCATTTATGTACCGCTACATCTTCATCATCCAGGACGAATTCATGATGATGCGGCAGGCCAAGGAATCCCGGTCCATCGGCGGATCCCCATGGTTTCATGCGAGAGCCCTGGCCGGCATGATCGGTATCCTGTTTATCCGTTCCTACGAAAGGGCGGAGTCGGTTTATCTCGCCATGTGTTCCCGGGGATTCAGCGGGCGCATCCGCACCATCCATGACTTTCACATGGCGGTGAGAGACGCTGCTTTCCTTGCGACGATCCTTGCATCCCTGATCGGCGCAAGGTTCTTGAGTGGAATCAATGGCTGAGAAGATAATCGATATCCGAAACCTGCATTACTCCTATCCCGACGGGACGAAGGCATTGTCCGGGGTCGACCTGGACGTCGTGCGGGGTGAATCACTGGGCATCATCGGTCCCAACGGGGCGGGGAAATCCACCCTGCTGCTTCATCTGAACGGCCTCATACAAAGCAACGGCAATGTAAAGATCACGGGTCTTGAGGTGACGGAGAAAAATCTGCCGCTCATCCGTAGCAGGGTGGGGATGGTCTTTCAGGACCCCGAGAATCAGCTCTTCATGCCCACCGTCTCCGACGATGTCGGCTTCGGACCGATCAATCTTGGCATGAGCAAAGAAGAGGTCCGGGAAGCTGTGCTAAGTGCCCTGGAAGAAGTGGACATGCTCCACTGCCTCGACCGATCACCGCATCACCTGAGCTACGGTGAAAAGAAGCGGGTAGCCGTCGCGACGGTCCTCTCCATGCGTCCGGAGATCCTGGTCATGGACGAGCCGAGCGGCAACCTTGATCCCAGGCATCGGCGCGAACTGATTGCGCTCATCCGAAAACTTCCGCTCACGAAGGTCATCGCCTCACATGACATCGGCATGGTAGGAGAGCTTTGCTCCAGAGTCGCCCTGATGGACCGGGGCCGGATGGTGGCCGTCGGGGAGACATCCAGCATCCTGGGCGACCGGAAACTTCTCGAAAAACACGACATGATAAAAGACGATTTTCCATCATTCAATAATAAGACGTAGGAGAAAGACCCGCATGGTCATCAAAAAACGATTTCGCACCATCCTGTCCGCGGCGATTGGACTCCTGTTCTTCCTTTGGATTCTTACGGAACCGGTCTTCGCCGCGCACCCGCTCATTACCGACGACACGGGAACACAGGGAAAGGGAAAGTCGCAGATCGAACTGAGCAGCCAGTGGAGCTTCGACAGGGAAACAGACGATTCCTCCGGAACGAATGTCACGACAAAAACCAGAGAAGGTGAGGTGAAGTTCCAGTACGCATACGGCATCACCGAAACGGCAGATCTGATCCTGGGCATTCCGTACCAGTGGAAAAAGACGGAAACCGACGATGTAACCGTTTCCGACGTGAACGGCGTCGCCGATCTATCTCTGGAGGTGAAGTGGCGTTTCTATGAAAAGGACGGCCTGAGCTTCGCCGTCAAACCGGGCGTGACGCTACCCGCAGGCGACAGAGACAAGGGCCTCGGGACTGGAAGGGCGACGGGCACTTTATTTTTCATCACAACGAAGGACTGGGAAGCGTTGACGGCTCACGTCAATCTGGGTTACAAGAGGTATGAAAACAAACTCGAGCAGAGGGAGGACATCTGGCATGCCTCCGTCGCCGGGGAATGGAAAGTAACGAAATACATCCGCATAGTCGCAAACATCGGGGCGGAGCGCAATCCAAACCCATCCTCTCAGACTAACCCCGCCTTCGCCCTGGGAGGATTCATCTACTCGGTATCAAAAAATATAGATTTTGATGCAGCGTATAAAAGGGGACTGAACCGTACGGAGAAGGATAATACCGTTCTCCTGGGCCTGACGTTCAGATTCTGAAAGGTCTCATCACTTCCCCAGCTTTTCCAGTTCCTTCACGAGAACTTCCAGGGCGGGCCGCTTGTTGATGTCGTGGACGTCGATATAGCGGATGATCCCCTGCTTGTCGATGACGAAGAGGGCCCTCTCCGATGTTCCGTCGGACCTCAGCACGCCGTAACGCGAAGCCACCTTTCCGTGGGGCCAGAAATCCGAAAGAACGGGAAACCAGAGTTCACCCATCTCGCCCGTCCAGGCGAAAAGGGTGGGGATATTGTCCACCGTGATGCCGAGCAGAATTGCGTCGTGCTTTTCAAAGAGATCCTTCGTAATATTGTAACCCGGCCACTGATCGGAGCAGACCGGCGTCCAGGCGGCGGGGACAAAGGAAAGGACGACATTCTTTTCCCCGCGGTACCGGCTGAGTGTAACCTTGCCGCCCGAAACTGAAGGCAGGGTGAAATCGGGGGCACGCGAGCCCACCTTTACTTTCAGCCTGCTGTCGGTCGCCTTCAGCCTACCCGTATCGTAAATCTTCCCCCTGAAGGTCTCCGAAAAGGTCTGGGCCTCTGCTCCCCAGGCGAAAACGGTCAGGACCACCGTGATGACCATTCCCCAATAAACTCTCTTCATGATCTTTTCTCCCTTAATTTTTTCTCTCTCTGTGTTCTCTGCGGCCTCTGTGAGAGATCGTCTTTAGTCTTTATCCTTTTCCTCTCGCCCGCTCCCTCCGGTCGCTCGAGACCGCAGATAGCACAGGATCCTAAAGACCCGCTGATTTGACAATCAGCCTGAGAAAAGAATCCGGGCTCTCAAAAGCCCCCAGCTTTGAATAGATGACCCGGTGCGTCCCGTCACCGTTGATTTTCAGCGCGATGAAATAGGGCGTTCTCACGCTTCCCAGCAGGCCGTGAATGGCATAGTCGCCGTCAGGAAAGAGAGGGAAGGGAACGCCGTATCGTGTCTTGAAAACGTTCACTTCATAGGAAGAATTCCCCGCACCGATGCCGATCAATTTTATTTTCCCCCGTAGATTCGGATTTTCCTCAATGAGCCGGTATAGCCGGTTGACGTTGGGAGCCTCCTTCTGACAGAAGGGACAGTACATGCTGAAAATCTCAATTATCACCACCCGGGCCTGGATCTGGGGCACCCGGAACGACCCGCCCCTGGAAAGACCGAGATAATTTCTCTCGCCGCCGTCACCTGGAACGGCCATATGAAAGTCCGGCAGCGCGTCGCCCGCCTTCGGGGGCCCGGCGACGGCATGAACGGGAATCGACCACAGCAAACCGCAAACCATCATGAGCAGTAATGTCATACGAATTCTGTTCATTATTTCCTCCTCTTCTTCATCAGGTAAGGGATAGACGTTTAAGCGTCCTCTCCTTCGGAACACCGTTCCTGTCCCAGCCCCTCCTGCGATAAAAACCTTTTTTCAGCTCCCCAACGGGAACCTTTCTGTCTTCCTTTCCGGGCTCCTGGCACTCTTCCGTGAGGCGCGCCGGGAGAGTATCCTCCTTTTCAGTCAGACCAAGTCTGATATTCAGCATCCTCTCAAGATTGAACCCCCGTTCCCCGATCGTGAGCAGTCTGCCGAAGCTCATTTTCATCCCCGTCAGTGTCTCCAGCGCCCGGGTATGTGGCAGGAGAGGATTATGAAATGGTACCATCCATCCCTGAAAGGCATTGAGCATCTGAACCGCGGGGCCTGATAGGCCCAGGATCGCATTTGCGGAGTGGGACAGAAGGGATTTCCTGTCATCCAGCAGAAAACCGGGAATCATGGCGTAGGCGGTGAAAAGGCAGGTCCCCGCCGCGGAAATTCCTTCCATCAGGTTCTGCATCACGATGGTGAGGGCAGCCTTGGCGCGCCTGGTCGTTCCGTTCATTGCAAGACCCAGACCCTCCATGAAGACCATATAGCCGGAGTTGAGATGACATCCCCCGCGGTTGGCAACTGCATATCCGAGCCCCTGACCCACGGCGCCTCTCGGCTCATACGCGGCCAGTTCGAGGCCCTTCACCTGCATTGCGAAGGCATGCCCGCCGAATCTTTCCGCCAGGCGGCGGCTTCCTTCCGCAAGCAGGGCGCCGATCCCTCTCCGATAGGCCGTGTCCTCGATGATCTGCGGAATCCGGTCGACCTTTCCGAACTCGAGGCCGCTGTCCCACAGGCCCTTCTCCTGGAGCTCCATTGCAAAGGCTATGGTGCCCCCGAAGCTGATGGTATCCATTCCCATTTCGTCGAGGAGATAGTTCCACTCGCATATTTTATTGAGATCATGGTTCAGCAGATTGGGACCCAGAAGACCCAGCGTCTCCAGTTCGGGACCCTTTACGTTTCTTCCTCCGACCTCGACCACCCTGCCGCAGCGGATGGGACAGCCCAGGCACCCCGAATTCTTGATGAGGTGATACTCCGCCATTCTCTCGCCGGAGACGAGATCGTAATCGTCCCATCTGCCCTGTCCGAAATTCCGGGTGGCGAGGATGCTTCGGCGCTGCATGCGCCGCAGAAGGTTGGCCGTCCCCAATTCAGGCAGAATTTTCCCCGTTATGGGGTGATTCCGGAGCAGCGCGATCCATCTCTTATTTGCTTCCGCGTTCTTTTCTCTGTCGGCGAAGCGGATCTGCTGTCCGCCCGAGACTGTGACTGCCTTGAGATTCTTGGAGCCCATCACCGCCCCCGTCCCGCCGCGTCCGGCTGCGCGCTCCTGGCTGAAGATGGAGGCGTACCGCACCCTGTTTTCGCCGGCCGGACCGATGACGGCCTTTCCGCCCTGCCTGCCGAGAAGTTCCTGCGTCTCCGACGTCGTCTTCCCCCAGAGTTCCCCTGCGTCCCGGAATTCGACCTTCTCGTCGGTGACGTCCAGCCACACCGGACGGTCGGCCGCTCCCGCCACCACGAGCCCGTCGTATCCGGCCCGCTTTAGATGAAAGCCGAAGCTCCCGCCGCAATTGGACGAGGTGACATAGCCCGTGAGGGGCGATACGGTCGAGACGTTCCAGCGAGCTGAGCTGGGGGCCCCCGATCCAGTGAGAGGCCCCGTGGTGAATACCAGAAGGTTCTCTCCGGAATAAGGATCCACCGGACCGCGGATGTGGTCGAAGAGGATCCTGGCGGCCATGATCTTGCCGCCCAGGAAGAGCTCCCGGTCGCCGTCGCTCCAGGGATACTCCCGAACTTCGCGGGTCGTCAAATCAACCCAAAGCACTTTTCCCATGTAACCGCCGAATGTTGTGGACATGGCCCTGTCCCCCTCAGTAGGCCTTTCTCAGTATACCCAGGATTTCCTCGTAGTCCGACTCCTCGGGATTGAAAACAAGCGCCCCGTCTCCCAGGGCGGTCCGCGCGATATCTGGCAGGCTCTCCCTTTTCACACCGCAGTCTTTCAATGTGAGGGGCATGCCTGTCAGCTTGTTCAGGCGTGCATTCAACTCCCGGACGGCGGCAACGGAACTACCCGCCCTTTTCTCCGGATCGGTATTGAGATATTCATCCGGTCCCGCAAGAGGTAGCAGCAGCTCACCGTAATAAGGAGCACACTTCCCCATGTTGTATTCCATGCACCAGGGCAAAAGGATCGCCATGGCCAGGCCGTGGGGAACGCGGCTGATTGCTCCCACGGCGTGGCCGATCCCGTGGACCAGTCCGACCATCGAGTTCGAGAAGGCGCATCCAGCCATCAGGGCGGCGTTGGCCAGGGCCATTCTCGCCTCCTCATTTTTCCCGTCCATAACAGCACTGACCACGTATCTGCGCACGAGATCGATGGCCGCCCAGGCATAGGCGTCGCTCAGAGGATTCTTCTGCAGACAGCTGTATGCCTCCACGGCATGGGTCAGAGCGTCCATTGCCGTGAAGGCGGTGATGCGCGGCGGAACGGTCAGCGTCATTCTCGGATCGAGGACCGCCACCCGCGGAAAGAGCAGGTAGGACGTGAAGAGCATCTTGCAGCGCTTTTCCTCATTTGCGATGACGGCTACCAGCGTCACCTCGGAACCCGTCCCCGCCGTGGTGGGTATCGCTATCATGGGCATCATAGGTTTTGTAAGTCGGTCGGCTCCGATGAACCTCATGAGGTCCGTAGTCCCCTCGCTGATGACGATGTTGACCCCCTTGGCAGTGTCCAGCACGGACCCGCCGCCGACGGCGATGAGAGAATCGCATCCCGCTTCCCTGAAGAGGGCGGCCGCTTCATTGACGACCACGTTTGATGAGTCGGGCGGGGTTCTGTCGTAGACGGCGCCTATGGTCAGATGAGAACCGCCGAGGGCCGCCGTAAGAACGTCGACGAGGCCGGCCTGTAAGACCCCCCCGTCGGTGACGATCATCGGGCGGCGCGCATCAAGCAGCTCCAGCTCAAAGGGAATGTTTTCCAGGGCCCTTTTCCCTGAAAGGATCTTGACGGGATTGTAAAACTGAAAGTACGGCGGCAGCATTGTCCTCTCCCTCGATGGTGGTTCGAAAATTCACAGACCCAGGGGAACCCCCGCCAGGTATACACGGGCACGCCCCCGGAACAGCCGGCCGGCCGGGATCGGCGGCAGCCTCTTAATCACCCTCCGGGCGATAAAAGCCGGGAAGAGATAGTACTGAACGTAATTGAGACAGCGGATAAGCCGCATTGCCTCGGGCAGATGACCCCTGACGCTTATGCGATGTTCGGCAAAGGCCCGGGGCGTTCCGCTCTGTGCCGTAAGGACCATGAAAGCCGCCTCTATGTTTTTGAAACGGACTACCATATCCGCATCGGCGCTTTTCATGCCCGCGAAAAGCATCCTGTCTTTCCCCTTGCGCAGGCTCAGAAACGGACCGTCAGGTGCTACCTCGAATAGTATGCCGAATCCTTCATCCCAGGCCTCGATCTCCCTCCTGACATCGGGGTCCGTTCCCGACACTGTCTGGAATCCTCTTCCCAGACAGAAAAGGAGGACGGAGCAGAGGATCTTTTTAATTTTCATGGCGGGCGATTTTATCCCGAAAGGCGGCTGCATTGATGCCATGACGATTTTCTCTTCTTTTTCTTGAATTGCCGGATGAACAACAGGTTGCCCCGCATCTCCGGATTGGATTCTACTTTACAGCCCGGACTTAGGCAAGGCAATTAATAATCCAAAACCTTCGAATCTCGCCTGAAACCGGGCCATTTGTCATTTCGGTGAAAACCGGAATCCAGCTGTTTCAAAATATTCTGGACCCCGGCTTCCGCCGGGGTGACCATAAAGGCCGATTTTCAAAACTCCGGCTCCATACCGGAAGACCAATATTTGGTTTGTCTGGCTGCACGATATCATGTATGCTTCTCCGCGTCGAGGAGATGAAGGATGAAGAAAGGCGATACGCCCCGGCGGCTGAACGAAAAAGCACGTAAAGAGGGAAAAAGTATTCCAATCGTTTCCATAACGGGACTGTCCGGCACTGGAAAGACCACCCTCATTGAAAAAATGATTCCCGAACTCAATCGGCGGGGCTACCGGGTCGGAACTATCAAGCACAATCATCACGGCTTCGAAATCGACCGGGAAGGCAAAGACAGCTGGCGGCACAGAAAGGCGGGAGCCCGAGTTACGGTGCTCGCCTCGCCGGGAAAAGTCGCTGTAATGGAAGACGTGGATGGCGACCTGTCAATCGCCGAGCTTGCCGCCCGCTATATCCGCGATGTAGACATAATCATCTCGGAGGGCTTCAAGGGAAATCCCCATCCCAAGATAGAGGTCTTCCGCGCCACCCTGAAACAGGAACCCCTATGCTCCCGGCAAGACGGCCTGATCGCCATGGCCAGCGATGTGCCCCTGGACAGAGGCGTCCCTTGTCTGGATATCAACGATATAAAAGGTCTGACGGATCTGATCGAAGCGCGTTTTCTGAAGAAGATATGAGCCTGCGCCGGCTTCGAGGTTGTCCTTCGATGCCGCAGAGTTCCGGGGGATGATTTTTGTTTGAATTCTACCTGAAGATTGTTTAGCATGAAAATCGTTCCACTTCTTCATTGCAAAGGATAATACCTATGGGAAAGATAAAAATTCCGGATAATGTAAGGGACGTTATCATCATCGGCGGCGGTCCGGCGGGATTCACGGCGGGGATTTATGCATCCAGGGCCGGCCTCCGGACTCTGCTCATCGAAGGCGGCGCCACGATGAGCCAGATTTCCTACTCGGAGATGGTGGAAAATTACCCTGGCTTTCCAGAGGGCATAGGTGGTTTTGATCTCGTTGAGCGCTTCAGGAAACAGGCGGCCAAATTCGGAACAGAGACGGTCGCAGCTGATGCCACCTCAATCGAAAAGAATGCCGATCCGGCGGCGCCTGTATGGGACATCTCCGCGGGAGGCGTCATTTATCGGGCCCTGGCCGTCATCATAGCCACGGGCACGTCATGGCGGAAGCTCGGAGTGCCGGGAGAGGACGCATTTGTCGGACGCGGGATTTCCTATTGCGCGACATGCGACGCGCCTTTTTTCAGAAACAGGACCGTCGCCGTCGTAGGAGGCGGCGATACGGCCGTTCAGGAAGCCGTTTATCTCACGAACTTCGCCGAGAAAGTTACCATCATTCACCGCCGCGACCGCCTGAGGGCCGCGGCCGTGCTGAGAGACCGGGCTATGGCCAACCCGAAAATCGATTTCGCCTGGAATTCGGTGGTTGAGGAGATACGGGGAAACGACGGCGTGACCTCGATACTGATCCGGAACGTTCAGGCGCCGGACGAGAAGCGGGAGATCCCCGTAGATGGTGTATTTCTCCTAATCGGCCTCGAACCTAACACGGGTTTCCTGAGGGGCACCGTGGACCTGGACGAGGACGGCTACATTCTGACTGACGCCTCTATGAGAACATCGTCAGGAGGTGTGTTCGCCTGCGGGGATTGCCGCAGCACACCTCTCCGCCAGGTCGTAACCGCCTGCGGCGACGGCGCGACAGCGGCCGTTTCCGCGCAGCATTATATAGAAAGTCTCAAGGGCGAATCCTATTGAATCTCCATGTTGATCTGTTTTTATCAATGCCGCGCCTGCGGCCTGGAATTCGACATCATGCTCAGCCTCGGCGAAGTTGAGGAAAACGCCGTCTGCCCGCGATGCGGAAACCGCGACACAAAAAAAACAGCCGCCATCGCCGCGTCCTGCTCCGGCACGCAGACGTCACCTTCAGGCGACATCCCCGAACCCAAATCCTGAAAGGAATATCTTGGATACTCTTATACAGTTCTGGCAGCATCTTCCCTCGCATATCCGCCCATATCTTTTCGAGATAGGATCCTTTCAGCTGCGTTATTACAGCCTGATGTATCTCGTCGCTTTCCTGCTCACCTACCTTCTCGTCGCGCATCGTATCCGAACGGAAAGGTATCCTTACTCGATGGAAACGATACAGAATGCCTTCATCTGGATAATCACCGGCCTTATTCTGGGTGCGCGGCTCGGCTATGTCTTCTTTTACAACTTCGGATATTATATGCAACATCCGCTGGAAATCCTGCTCCCCTTCGATTTCAGCGGTGGATTCCGGTTTGTGGGCATAAGCGGCATGTCTTACCACGGAGGCGCTCTCGGCGTCCTTCTGGCGGCGGTCCTATTCTGCCGAAAGTACAGGATAGATTTCTGGAACCTCGCCGACCTCGTCAGCCCAGCCGTCCCCCTTGGATACACTTTCGGCCGCATAGGCAATTTCATAAACGGCGAACTCTACGGAAGGGCGACCACGGTACCCTGGGGAATGTATTTCCCGCTCGATCCTACCGGCAGGCTCAGACACCCCTCGCAGCTCTATGAAGCCTTTTTCGAAGGTGTGTTTCTCTTCGCCGTGCTCTGGGCAATCCGCAGGAAAAGCTCTTTCGACGGGTTCCTTCTCGCCCTCTATCTCGCCGGTTACGGATTCGTGCGCCTCGTCATCGAGTTTTTTCGCGAGCCCGACGCCCAGCTCGGCTTCATCTTCGGACCCATGACAATGGGCCAGCTGCTATGTATCCTTATGATCATGGGAGGGGCGGGTTTGTACCTGATGCGGAGAGAGGCGTCTTCCCGTCAAAAAACTGCTCCTGAAACCGGGAAATCGCATCCAGCAAGAAAACGGAATAGACCTGCGTCGTGAGGCGAATCATGATCAGACGCTGCAGCGAAAAAGACTTCGACATGATTTTCGAAATCATCAATGATGCGGCACAGGTCTACAAGGGCGTGATTCCCGAAGATCGCTGGCATGAACCTTATATGCCGCGGGAGTATCTGAGAAATGAGATCGGGGACGGCGTCGTCTTCTGGGGATTCGAGGAAGAAGGAAGGCTTGAAGCAGTCATGGGTTTTCAGGAAGTCCTCGATGTGAGTCTCATCCGCCACGCCTATGTCCGCAGCGGCAAACAGAAGAGGGGCGTGGGCGGAAAACTTTTTTCCTTTCTCCGGCGACAGACGGACCGTCCAATGCTTGTCGGCACATGGGCGGCGGCGGTCTGGGCTATCCGATTTTACGAGAAACAGGGATTCAGATTGGTCACCGAAGATGAAAAAAACCGCCTGCTCAAGAAGTACTGGAACATTCCGGAGCGGCAGGTGGAAACGTCCGTGGTACTCGCAGACGAGCGATGGTCGAAGGAGCAACGCGAGAGATTAAACCACCAAGAAAGAAAGGAGCGCCGAGATGAATAAGAATTCAAGGCTAAAGCTGTTTATCCTGATGATTCCCGCAATCGTTTTAATTTTCGTGTCACTTGCCGCAGCGGGGATGACGGTTTTTCTCAAGGACGGCCGGGTGATGCAGCTTCCCGTGAACAAGGAAGAGGTAATCGGCATATCCTTCGAGGAAGGATCCCTGCCGGCCGCAGGCAACATCACTTGGGATTTTGAGACCGGGGATCTGCGCGGTTGGACGGCAACGGGAAACGCCTTCGCGAGCCAGCCGACCTACGGTGACAATCCGACAGCGCGCCGCCGCGGCCAGCCCTCGAATCATCAGGGAAACTACTGGGTAGGCGGTTACGAGAACCGGCACCGACCGGCCGACCCCCCCGGTCAGATCCAGGGAGACGGCCCGCAGGGGACACTGACTTCCGAACCATTTACCATCACCCGGCCCACCATGAGCTTTCTCCTCGGCGGAGGGTGCGATCTGAACACGGAGAGGGTTGAGCTCATCGTGAACGGACAGGCCGTGCTCAAGGCCACGGGACATTGCACCGAGACAATGATCCGGGTGAGGTGGAACGTCGCCGCCTACCAGGGACAGCTCGCCCAGATCCGGCTCGTCGATGAGTCCAGCGGAGGATGGGGTCACATCAATTTCGACGACGTCCGGTTTGAATGAGTGCAGGCGGGCGCAACGGCGACAGTCCCGCCGCCGGGCTGATGCGAGAGGTTGATCATGGTCTGCGGAAAACCGCCTTCCGACCCATACAGAGGAATCGCAAGATTTTTCCCTCTCTTCGGCAGGTTCATGGAACTGTTTCTCGGCGATATACGGAAGGACCTCACCGGAGTGCTTGCAAAACACAGCCTGTCCAGAATCCTCGACCTGGGTTGCGGGGCCGGCGACCTAGCGCGGATCCTTGCCGACGAGGGATTCCGGCCTGTGTGTCTGGACATGTCGCCCGCGATGCTTCACTACGCGCGTGTGGCGGCGCATAAGTCAGCGCCTTTTCCCGTGGTTCTGGCCGACGGTGGCGTGCTGCCCTTCAAATCCAGATTCGACGCCGCCATAATGCGCTTTGTCTTTCACGAGATGGACCCAGCTCTTCGCGACAGGGTATGGGATGAACTCGAACGGACCATCCGCCCGGGAGGTCTGATTATTTTGATTGACTTCATCGTCCCCGAAAAGCCGGGTATCTATTCCCGTCTCGGACAGGCCGCCATTCACTTCATCGAGCACCGCATGGACGTCATCCATCCGCCCCATTATTACAACTACAGAGATTTCATGGAAACCGGGGGCGCATATGCCTGGGTGGCCCGGCGGGGAAGGGCCGCGGCAGAGTACCGCCGCTATTTCGGCGGCAACATCGGACTCATCGCCGTGCGGGTGACCGGACAGGCTTCAACCTTTTCATCGGCGGACAGATGAAAGACCAGGCTGAGTAAATGCTCCCTTTCCCCTGAGGCCGCTTTTTTCCCGACGCCTGATGTCCAACGCCCGATGCCTGTTCGCTGATCAATAACCGTTTTCATTTTCAGGAAAAATGAGATATAGAATTCCATCACTTAAAAAGGAAAGCGGGTGATGACATGAATGACGATGATCACATCCAGGTTTTCACCACGACGGATAAGAAGGAAGATGCCGAGAACATCGCCCGCCTGCTCATAGAAAAGAAAGTCGCGGGCTGTGTTCAGATTCTGGGCCCCGTCGTCAGCACCTATAGGTGGCAGGGCAGGATTGAACGGTCCGAGGAATGGCTCTGCTTCATCAAGACCCGCAAGGACCTTTACGACGAACTCGAGAAAGAGATCCGTGCGGTTCATCCTTACGACACCCCCGAGATCATAGCCATGCCCATCGCCGGCGGAAGCGAGAAATATCTTCAGTGGCTTAACGGAGAGGTGAGGAAAAAAACCTGAGGACAGGAGACCGATCCGCCATGATGTTGAAGGACCTCCATGTCTCTAATTTCAAGAGCTTCCGGGATGCCCGCATCGAAAAACTCGGACGGTTCAATGTCATCATCGGCGCCAACGCATCGGGCAAATCCAATTTCATCCAGATATTCCGTTTCCTGAGAGACATTGCCAACCACGGTCTCGGCAATGCCATATCCCTGCAGGGGGGAAGCGATTATGTGCGGAACTCGAGGCTCCCCGCTTCGCGGCTGATGCGCTTCAGAATCGTCTACGACGCCGGTCTGATTTTGAAGCGAAGGAACATCGGCATCCGCATTCATGACGTGGTCTATGAATTCGCCATTCGTTTCCAAAAAAGGGGGAAGGGCTTCTCCGTCGTCGAGGATTCACTGAAAAAATCCCTGGAATTCTTCGCCCCGTCCGGTCGGGGGAAGAAAAGTGCTGCGGAAGTGCCGCTGGGAAAGGGGCAGAGCACCCTGACAAACCGGAGCGGGAAAATCGATTACAGACTGGATCTGCCCAGGCAGGTCCCTCTCAGCTCCGATGACATAGTGCCGTCCTTTATCCGGGACGAACGGCTGCTACCCGACTCGATTCTCCTCGAAACAAGTTTCTTCGAATTCGTTCACCGCTTTGAAAACTTCTTCGAAAAAACCGCAATATACGATTTCGACCCCCGGCTGCCCAAGAAATCCGTCTCAGTGACCGGGAGACGAGACCTGGAGGAAGACGGAAGCAACCTGGCCCTGGTCCTAAAGGATATAACCTCCGACAGGGAGAAGAAGAGAAAATTCACGAACCTGATCCGGGACTCCCTTCCCTTCGTCGAGGATCTCAATGTGGAAAAGCTCGGCGACAGCTCTCTCCTCTTCAAGCTGCGGGAGGTTTACGCCCGCGATCTCTATTTTCCCGCCGACGTGGTATCCGACGGGACCATCATGATCACGGCCCTTATTATCGCACTTTACTTCGAGGATAAGTCACTTCTCATCATAGAGGAACCCGAGAAGAGCCTTTATCCCTTCCTCATCCCCAAGGTCGTGACCATGATGAAAGAGGCAGCCGAAAGAAAGCAGATCCTGGTCACAACCCACCATCCGGAGATTGTCAAGTGCGCTGATTTTGAGAATATCCTTTTTATTTCCCGCGGCCGGGACGGCTTCTCAACCGTCTCCAAGCCCGGCGAGCGAAGAGAGGTGCGAACCTTCCTGGAAAACGAAGTGGGAATCGAAGAACTCTTCATCCAGAATCTGCTCGACCAGGAAAACCATGAGACGTAAGCTTTTCATCTGGGTGGAAGGCGGCAGCGACGCGAGGTTCTTCGAGGCGGTCTTGAGACCGCTTCTTGAAAAACGATACAACCGCGTGGAGGTCAGGACCTACGCCGCGCTCAAGAAATCAAGGGTCGTCAACCTTCTCCGGGGCATTCAGGCCTCTGACAACGATTACATTCTCGTGGCCGACATCGATCAGGAGCCCTGCGTCACGGCTAAGAAACTGCGCCTTCTGGACAGGTTCCGCGGCACCGACGGCGGCCGGATACGTGTGGTCATCAAGGAAATCGAAAGCTGGTACCTAGCAGGTCTCGATGACGCGTCCTCCTGCCTCCTCGGTCTGCCGGCGTTGGAAAGAACAGACCACATCACCAAAGAGGACTTCAACGGGCTGATTCCGGAGCGCTTCGACTCCCGGATCGATTTCATGATGGAAATACTGAAATACTTTTCGGCAAGAATCGCCTTGAAAAAGAACCGGTCCTTCGCGTATTTTATCTACAAGCAGCGGCTTAAAGTCAGGGCCCTGCCGACCGGCGAAAAAGGTACGCCCGGAGAAATCGCCGAGGGAGCGCGGATATGAAAGTGAGCAGTGTCGAGGAGATGCGGTCTCTTGACCGCGAGGCCGTTGAGAAATACGGCATACCGGAAGAGATCCTTATGGAAAACGCGGGAGACGCGGTCTTTCGCGTGATCGCACAGGACACGGGTATCCGGGACAAGACCTTCACGGTCCTCTGCGGCATCGGAAGTAACGGCGGAGACGGGCTGGTCACGGCGAGAAAGATACTCTCCGGCGGCGGCAGTGTCCGGGTCTACCTTCTCGGTGATGCGGAAAAGTTCAGCGGCGCGGCGCGAAAAAATTTCGAAATTGCAAAGCATCTGCCTCTCGAAATGCAATCCGTGGAAACAGCCGGATATCTGCGCACCGCCGTCACCCATGCAGACGCCGTCATCGACGCCGTCTTCGGGACAGGTCTGACCCGCGAAGTCAAAGGTCTCTACCGCGATGTCATAGATCTCGTAAATGAAAAGGGAAAGCGGGTTTACAGTCTCGACATTCCGTCGGGCATAGACGGCGACACGGGCAGGGTCCTGGGAACAGCTGTGAGGGCTCACGCGACGATCACCTTCGGCCTACCCAAACGCGGAAACATACTCTATCCCGGTTACGAATACTGCGGAAAACTTTACGTCTCCCCAATCTCCTTTCCGCCCGCCCTCCAGAACCGCGGCGATATCCGTGTATCGATCAACGAGCCGGTGCCCCTCCCTCCGAGAAGCCGGGAGGGTCACAAGGGCGATTTCGGCGAGGCGCTCTTCATCGCCGGAGCCGCCGGTTACATCGGCGCACCATATTTCGCCGCTTACTCTTTCCTGAAGGCAGGAGGCGGTTATTCCCGCCTCGCTGCTCCCGGGTCCATCGCCGCGCACATAGCGGCGAAAGGTAGCGAGATCGTCCTCGTCCCGCAGAAGGAAACGAAAACCGGGAGCATTGCCCGCCGGAACAGGACCGCACTGCTGTCGCTGGCGGAAAAAATGGACTTCGTCGTCCTCGGGCCCGGTCTTTCCCTGCACGAGGAGACACAGGACCTCGTGAGAGAGTTGGCCGCCGGGATTCAGAAACCCCTTCTCATCGACGGGGATGGACTGACCGCCGTCTCATCCCGGCCGATGATCCTGAAAAAGCGAAAAGCCGCCACCATCCTCACGCCCCATGCCGGCGAAATGGCCCGGCTCACGAAAAAGAAAGTCGCGGATATCGAATCGGACAGGATCGGCATTCTCCGTAAGACGGCGGAGGAGATGAACGCCATCATCGTGCTGAAGGGAGCTCATTCCCTCATAGGCTGTCCTGATGGAGAGATATTCATCAACATGAGCGGTAATCCCGGCATGGCCAAGGCAGGCACAGGAGACGTGCTCACAGGAGTGATCGCAGCCATGCACGGCATCGGTCTCCCAGTCCCGGAAGCGGTCCGCATGGGCGTCTTCATTCACGGTTTCGCCGGCGACCTCGCGGCGGAGGCCCGGGGCGAGGACGGCATCAGCGCCCGGGACATCCTGGACCATCTTCCTCTCGCCATGCGGCTGTGCCGGGAAGGGATCCCGGAGGAGTGGAGCGCTATATATAAAGGATGCAGGGTGATATAGACCCTGCGGATGTTCTTGAGGCATCCCTGGCGTCTTTCGGGAACAGGCCCCTTCACCACCCGGCTCGACCGGGAAGGGATACCAGATGAGTGAAAAGCTATATATAAACGGCTCCTCTTATTTTTTAATAATGTCTTCAGGCTGTTCAAAAGCTTGTCCCGTACTTGATACGGGATGTCCAGATGCAAGGCCCCCGACGTCCTGAGGAATCGTGTTCCGCCGCAGGCGGATCGCCGTAAGCCTGTCCCGTGCTTGACACGGGAAAGGACGAGGGAAGCATGCAGACGCCGTCCTCGCGTAAGCGGGGATGGGCGTTTTTCAACAACCTGACAAAAGGAAGGAGGATTCTATTATGCAGGCACTATTTACGCTGACACCGTCGGAATCGAAAAGGCTGATAGGAAAGGGCGTTGCGAAGCTGCCCGAGATTCAGCAGGCGAAGAAAAAGGGATATCTTCTCGTTGGCAGGGGTTCGACCAACGCCTATATCCTAGAAGAGCTTCTCGGCACGAAGATCCGGAAAGAAGGCTACGTGGCCGGCCAGGTCATCAGGGGTGTGCTGTGCGTGCTCGGCCAGGGAGACCGGACCCGGCCCGTGACATTTCGCAAGGGGAAAGCGCTCCCCGTGGAGCCCAATGAAGTCCTGGATAAATTATCCCCGGGCGACATCCTCCTGAAGGGGGCCAACGCCCTCGATCCTTACGGCAATGTGGGCGTTCTCATGGCCAGTCCGGTGGGCGGGACCATGGGACAGTTTTACATGGCACTGAAAGCCCGCGGCGTTGATATCATTTATCCAGTTGGTCTCGAAAAAATGATTCCTTCAGTGGAAGTAGCCGCCCAATACGGAGGGACCATGGCCCTCGGCGGGACCATCGGCGCCCGCGTTGGAATGGCCTGTGTCGCTGACGGAAGGGTATTCACGGAACTCGACGCCGTCGAAACCCTCTTCGACATCGATGCCGTCCACTTCGCCTCCGGCGGCTGGGGCGGGTCGGAGGGCTGCGTCACACTGGCCGTGGATGGACCCGACACCGCCGTAAAGAAGTGCCTGGCTTTCATCGAGAAGAATATAAAGGGAGAAGCCCCGCTGCCGGCCGCCAAGAGCCCCTGCAAGACCTGCCCTATCGCCTGCAGTTTCAGGGGAAAGGATGAGAAGCAGCTGCCGGGTTATTTGAAGTGAGCCTGAAACGTTCGAAAAGTCGTTCTATGGGAATCTTATTGTAGCTCCCTTAATGAATATTGTTCTTCAACAACATGACATCAGGCATTGAGACGCTTATGGCGAATTTGAGGACAACAGCATAGGCAAAAGCTCTATTCTTAAAGACAGTTAGAACACATGAATGATAAGAAAAACAGAACTCAGTAGTCTTCACACCGAGCAACGAACCATATTTGGGGAGACAATCTGTTTTTCATTTTGATCAAGTGATCATTTCTTGTATTGAAGCTAACCATAATGTTGCCACATATACTCACACTCATGAATTAAACGACCTGCAAAAAGCTGCATGTCAAATAATCCCTCAGGGAATAAATCTCGCGTTGAGCATTCGAGAGCTTGTACGTCAGGGTTATCTGTTCCCGGCAGCAGTTTTGATGCGACCTTTAATAGAACATGCAGCAATTATTTCTTATCTTTGCGAGAAGCCTGAGGATGTTTCATTAAAGATGGATGGAAGTTTTTCAACAGTCTGCCAATTAAAGATTTCGGTTGATGATATAATCCGAGATAGTAATGAGGGCTCGTTTGGGCGGTGAGTCTTCGAAGGACTCCAGGTGCGTTTTCGCGTCTTCTATATACATGCGGGCCTTTTCGAGGGCATAGTCCACGCCCCTGTATTTTGAAATAAGGGCCGTGATCTCACCCACTGCCCGTCCATCCTTCGCTGTGTCCCGCACGATCCTTTTGATCCGCTTTCTTTCCTCGGGCGCACACTTCCGCAGTGTGTGTATGAGAGGAAGCGTGATCTTCCCTTCTCTGAGGTCCGTTCCTATGGCCTTCCCGAATTCCTCTTCCTCGGCCACGTAATCCAGGGTGTCGTCGGTCAGCTGAAAGGCCATGCCGACCCTCATGCCGAAACGGGCCATAGCCTCTATCCTAGCCTCCGGTGCCTTCGAGATGAGAGCCCCCACGGCGCAGGCGGCCGAGATGAGAACGGCCGTCTTCTTTTCTATCACCGAGAGATATTCCTTCTCCGTGATGTCGATATCGCCGCATTTCTGAAGCTGCAGAACCTCGCCTTCCGCCATGATGTTGGTCGTGTTGGAAAGGAGATTTATGACTGCGATGTCGCCATCGGCCGACATAAGCTGAAAGGACTTGGAGTAAAGAAAATCCCCTACAAGTACACTGGCGGAGTTGCCCCATACGCGGTTTGCCGATGGTTTGCCCCTCCGGGTTTCCGCGTGATCTATAACGTCGTCGTGAAGAAGCGTGGCCGTGTGAATGAATTCAATGACAGCCGAGAGAGGGTATCGCCTATCTCCTCTGTAGCCGCAGAGATCCGCGGCGATGAGAAGGAGAAGGGGCCTGAACCGTTTTCCGCCGCTGCTGATGAGATGTTCAGAAATCTCCGGGATGAGGCTGACCTGAGAATGAAAATATCCCCTGAAGGATTCTTCCATTTTACGGATGTCCTGTTCGTACTGTCTTAAAACATCCCTCAGGGACATTTGGTCTCCCCTTCATGTATTACCGCTTCTATACTGTAACCGTTTCCTGATGTCAAAACCTTTCGCCGCAAAAAACGCCGGACCTTTTATCTTGTCTCTTCCACGGGTTCCATGTTACGCTTTCAATCCTAAAGGCAAAGACTGAACAGGAGGGTTCAAATGAAACACCTGGGGATTCTCGTCGTGGCTGTTCTCATGCTGAGCGGCTGCGGCGCACAGCGGCCGGTTCTCTATCCCAACCAGCACCTGCGGCAGGTGGGTGAAGAACAGGCGCAGAGCGATATCGCCAACTGCATGCAAAAGGCAGATGCCTACGTGAAAGCCAATCCCGGCGCGAAAGTGGTAAAGGGCACCATCGTGGGCGGCGCCGCAGGGACAGTTGTCGGAGGCGCAGCGGGAGCAGTCACAGGCAATCTGGCGCGGGGCTCCGCCGTCGGGGCGGCCACGGGAGCGGCGGCGGGACTTGTACGAGGTGTGTCCCAGGCATCTCAGCCGACGCCGGTCTTCAAGGCCTTTGTGAACCGCTGTCTCAAAGAAAAAGGCTACGAGCCCATCGGGTGGGAATGATAAAAAAGGCATAACGTTTACAACAGCGAACAGTTCATTAACCTTTCGCCCTTAGCCTGTTTCCTCCCCATACAGATCATACGTATCCGCATCCGTGATCCGGCAGAGAATCATGTCGCCGATCTTCCCTTTGCCTGCCTTCACATAGGTCACGCCGTCGATATCCGGGGCCTGACCGCGGGTTCTTCCGACAAAAGGATATTCCGGGATGCCGCTTTTTTCTTCCAGCAGTACCTCCTCAATGGCACCGATTCGTGTCTGGTTGATCTCGAAAGAAATGGCCGACTGCTCTTCCATGAGGATGTCCCGCCGCCTGAGACTTGTCTTTTCCGGAATCTGTCCGGGAAATCCCGCCGCCAGAGTACCTTCTTCCCTTGAATAGATAAACACCCCCAGATTCTCGAAGCGGATTTCCCGCACAAACTCGAGAAGCGCTTTGAATTTTTTCGGCGTCTCACCGGGAAATCCTGTAATGAGCGACGTCCTGAGAACGATACCCGGCACCATGCGCCTCACCTGTTGGAGAATTTCCCTGATTTTCTTTTCCCGCCCCCTTCTTTTCATTGCGCGCAGGATGTCATCATCGATGTGCTGAATGGGAATGTCCAGATAGGAACAGATTTTCTTCTCCTCCGCCATGGTATGCAGAAGTTCCTTCGTGATGCCCGTCGGATAGGCATAGAGAATCCGGATCCAGCGCAGACCTTCTATGGAAGCCAGCCCGCGGAGGATATCGCTCAGAGTCGGTTTCCCTTGCAAGTCTCTGCCATAGGCAGTGGTGTCCTGGGCAACGAGATTAACCTCGCGGACTCCCCGCTTCGAAAGCATCTCCCCCTCTCTTAATATATCCGCAACCGTCCGGCTTCTGAAAGGACCTCGGATTGAAGGGATGACGCAATAGGAGCAGCGGTTCGAGCATCCCTCGGCTATCTTGAGCCATGCGCTCCGGGATGAAGACGGTATGAGACGCCCGTGCGTGGCGTTCATTAGAAAATCCGGTCTTCCGATAAAAGACCGCCCTGAGCCCCCCGCTCCTTCCCGGATCCTCTGCACGATGCGGGGAATCTCTCCCGTTCCCAGAAATAGGTCCACCTCCGGCATTTCCTCCTCGAGCGCCCGACCGTAGCGCTGGGGAAGGCATCCCGCAACGATGAGTTTCTCGCAGCGGCCCTTTTTCTTCCACTCCGCCATCCCGAGAATTTCTTCTATCGATTCTTCTTTCGCCGGAAGGATGAACGCGCAGGTATTCACGAGGATTATATGGGCCTCATCTGGCCACGCCGCCGGGACATATCCGCTCTCAGCGAGAATAGCAGCCATGACCTCCGAATCGATCTGATTCTTCGGACAGCCGAGACTGAGGATGTAGACTTTTTCTTTCATAAGAAAAGGGTTCGAGGATTCCCGGGCTTGTTGCTCGAATAACGCATCTGATTAGAGCGGAAACAGGACTCTTCGCTTGACCCCTCGAACCCTTCTTCACTTGGGCAGTTTCTTCGCCAGAACTTTCCGGGGTTTTACGCCGTCTGAGGGTCCCACGACCCCTTCCGCCTCCATCCTCTCGATGATGCGGGCGGCCCGGTTGTACCCTATCTTCATGTAGCGTTGAACGAGAGAGATCGAGGCCTGCCCGAGATCGGTAACAAGCTCCACGGCTTCGTCGTATTTTTCGTCGAAGTCCTCATCCTTCCTTTCGCCGTCCGCCGACTCAGGCTGGCTTTTCAGAATTGATTCATCGTAACGCGGTTCCGCCTGCTTCTTTATGAAGGTGACGATTCTCTCAATCTCCTTCTCCGACACATAGGCACCGTGTATTCGGGACAGACGCGACGTCCCAGGCGGCAGAAATAGCATGTCGCCTGAGCCAAGAAGCTGCTCGGCGCCGAGCTGGTCCAGAATTGTCCTTGAATCCACCTTCGACGATACCTGGAAGGAGATGCGGGTGGGGAAATTGGCCTTTATAATGCCCGTAATGACGTCCACCGAGGGCCGCTGAGTCGCCAGGATCAGGTGTATGCCCGCCGCCCTCGCCATCTGAGCCAGTCTTGTGAGGGATTCCTCCACGTTTCGCTGGGCGACCATCATGAGGTCGGCCAGCTCGTCAATCACAATTACAATGTAGGGCAGTTTCTCAAAGGGAACCTTCGCTGATTCACCCTCTCCCACAGGAATCGTCTCCGCCGGGAAAAGCGAATCGGGATGCGTCTCGTCCTCTTCGTCGGGAAGATCCTTTTTCTCAACCTGAGAGAAGTGTCCTTTTAAAAAACTCTCCTTCTCCACAAGCCTGTTGTAACGCTCGATGCTTTTCACTCCGCTCTCTCCTATTATGCGGTAACGCCGCTCCATCTCCGCCACCGCCCACTTCAGCACCTGGGAGGCGTCTTTCGGATTGACGACGACTGGATGGAGGAGATGCGGGATTCCTTCGTAGCCGGACAGCTCGAGGCGCTTGGGGTCGATCAGAAGAAACTTCACCTCGTCGGGGGTGGACTTAAATAGGATGCTGCAGATCATGGCGTTGAGGGACACGCTCTTGCCCGAACCCGTCGTGCCGGCGATGAGAAGATGAGGCATCCTGGCCAGGTCCGTTATGACCGGCGTCCCCACAATGTCTTCGCCTAGGGCGATCGGGAGCCTGAACCGTGTCTCCAGGAAGATCGGGTGATCAAGGACATCTCTCAGATGGACCGGCTCCCGCTCCTGATTCGGGATTTCAATGCCCACGACCGCCTTCCCCGGTATGGGAGCTATCCGTACGTTCGGCGCCCTGAGGGCCATAGCCAGGTCGTCGGAGAGATTTGTTATCCGGTTTATCTTGACCCCCGGCGCCGGCTCGAGCTCATACATTGTGATGAGAGGTCCCGGCTTTACCTCCACCACGCGCCCCTCGACACCGAAATCCGCAAGCTTCTGCTCCAGTATCCGGGCGTTCTCGATCAGGCTTTCCTTTCGGACTTTCGCGTCGCCTCGCTTGATATCATCGAGCAGGGTAAGGGGCGGCAGAACGAAGGCGCTCTTTTCCCGGATGAATTCGAAGGTGGTCTGCTCGCCTTTCTTTTTCCTTGTCTTCAGTTCCGGCGGCTGCGGGAGATCTTCCAGTATCAGGGGAACCGGTCTTTTCTCAGGCGGCGCCGCGGCCTCTCTCACGTTCACGACGGGCGGGGGTGAAGTTTCCTCTTCCCCGGGAAGTTTTTTCTCCAGACGCTCCATTTTCTCCAGGGTGAAGTTTTCGACACGGAACCAGGCTTCTCTGATCCTTTCTGCGGACTCTCTGACCAGCACCACCACTGACAGATCGGCCGTGACCATCAGCGCGATGATAAAGACGAGAATTAGAAGAATCAGGGTGCCTGTCGTATTCAGATAGGATCGGAGAAATTCGACGGAGAAGTTCCCCATGATCCCCCCCGCCGAGAGTCCCGTTCCCCTGTAATGAACCCGGCCAAAGGCGAGAGCAAGGATCCCGGCTGTGGAAAAGATCAGACCTGCGTATCCGGCAATCATCCACGCGCCGATTTCTCCGGCCTCTTTCTTGAAGAGCCTCACTGCGACCACGATCAAAAGGGTTGGAAGCCACAGTGCGCTGGCGCCCATGAAGCGGATAAGGGCGTCGGCGCTGTATGAACCGACTACCCCGCAGAGGTTCCCGATACGCGCCTTTCCCTTCACGGCGTTGGCAAAGGATGGATCCGAAGGGTCATAGGAGAAGAGACAAAGAACTAGAAAGGTCGCCAGGGCAAGTAGCAGGATTCCCAGAATCTCTCTCCACCGTTCGGGAGATATGGTTCTTCCATTCATCCGATCTGCCTGCCCTTGTTGAAATTTTCAACCACGACATCGCGGACGCGGGCAATCAATGCGTCACGGCTCTCCTCGGAGTACCCTTCAATGAAGATGGGTTTGTCGAAGATCATGGTTATCTTCCCCGGGCGAACCTTGAGAGAATGTTTCGGCAGGATCTCCCTGCTCCCGACGATCGAGATGGGAACAATGGGCACTCCGGCCTTTAGTGCCAGATGAAAAACGCCCTTCTTGAAAGCCTTTATCTCACCATCAATACTCCGGGTGCCCTCGGGAAAAGTGACCACAGATTTCCCCTCGCGGATCTTCTCCGCTGCCTCGTCTATGCTCCGGACGGCGCTGGCATGGTGCTGCCGGTTTATCTCCACGGTTCCGTATTTCCTCAGGGCACCGCCGAAGAGCGGAACCCGGAAGAGCTCCTTCTTTGCTATGAACCGGAACTGGGCGGGAATGAAGGCAAGAACAATGAAAATGTCAAAAAAGCTCTGGTGATTGGCCATGAAAATCTGCGGTCGGTCCTGAAGGACATTTTCGCCGCCGACAACCTGGACCTTCACTCCTGAAAGCCGGAGAATCCCCTTCGCCCACTTCCGGGCAATTTCATGCACCGTATATTCCCCCCGGGGGAAAAACGGAAAAAAGAGCAGGATGAAAGCCGAAACCCCTCCCGTCCACAGACCGGCGAGAAAAACAAGAACCGCCGAACGAAACATCGAACCATCCAGACGCTTAGCATTGGGCTATGTCTCGAAAACCCTGCTGTATTTTTACCGGAACCGTCCGGCGAAGTCAATACGGAATCCGTGCTGAAGGGGCTCCACATTCCATTTGCCAACGTTCTTCAAATTGTGTATGAATAAACCCGACGGGCAACTCGAGACGAGGGAGGATGAGACATGGTTAACAAGGTCATATTGATCGGCCGGCTCGGCGCGGATCCCGAAATCCGGTTTACGCCCGACGGGACCATGGTGGCCAATTTGAGACTGGCGACCGACGAGAGTTACAAGAACAAGGACGGCGAGAAAGTCCAGAAAACGGAATGGCACCGGATCGTCGCCTTCAGGAAACTCGCTGAGATATGCCAGAGCTATCTCACGAAAGGGAAGCAGATCTATATAGAAGGACGGCTCCAGACACGGACGTGGGACGACAAGGACGGCATCAAGCGTTCCACAACGGAAATCATCGCTTCCAACATGCGAATGCTCGATTCAAAAGGGCAGGGTAAAATCCAGGAGGGATGGAACGACCAGGGGGCGGCTTATTCCGAAACCGGTGCGGCCCTGGATGACGATGTCCCCTTCTGAGTGATCAGAGAGCCGTTATCACTTCTTGTCGCTGTCAATCTTCTTCGAATCAGGCGTGACGTCGATTTCGTCCTTGTCCTGCATGGACTTCTTGAAGTTCTTGATGCCTTTCCCGATTGCGCCTCCGATCTCTGGAAGCTTTCCAGCACCGAAGATGATAAGGACGATCACAAGAATCACGATGAGTTCCGGCATTCCTATTCCGAACATATTGTCTCCTTCACAGCAGTCTGTTGTATATCTGTTAAAGCCTATTCCCGGACAGCGTCCGGGGAAGGCTGATTCCGCGCAGACCGGAAAGTCTCACTCTTCCGGTTTCGATCGCCGCGCTCCCTCCGGCAATGTCAGGTGGATTACCTCCCCGCTCTTGCCGAGAGGCCCCAGGGGCTTCCCCTGAAACTTGACATCGATCCCGCCGGCGTTTCCGACATCCACCGTAAAAATTTTGTCCGCCTGTCGCTCCAGCGTGTCCCCCGGCTTCAAAAGAATCTGATATGACGGGTTGTCGTCCTCCTTTATTCTGACCCAGGTGATCTCGGTCGCGGTTATGGTCAGTTTCAAAGGCGTCGTACCCGAACCTGCATCCGGCTGAACCGTTACAGCGGGCGCGGCAACAGCAGGTGCCTGCTTTTCTTCTTCCCGTACCGGTTCCACGGGTTTTTCCGGCACTGCGACCTGAGATTCTTTCACGGTGCTCATGGTGGACGGAGACCTCACAACATCGTATTCCCGTTCTTCCTCGGCAAAGACGAAGAAAAACAGCACTGCCCCCGTCACCAGCACGACCCCGGCGGCCCATGCCAGCAGATTCAGATGCTCTCTCACCCCATGAAGTACCGTCATCCGCTCCCGGAGCCATCGCGACAGGCTTACGGGTGCTTTCGCTTCCCGGACGGTCTTTTCCGGGATCCGCTCTTTCTGATCCTCCTGAACCCCGGCTTGATCCCTCAGGTATTTTCTGTAGCGGGATAGAATCGGACCGCTGTCGATTCCCAGTTCCCGCGCATAGGTACGGATGAAGCTCTCGGCATAGGTCTGTTCCGGGAGAGACTGGAACCGACCGCTCTCAATCGCTTCGAGATAGGCCACCCGGACTCTCGTCTTCTGAGACAAGTCCTTCAGCGAACAACCGAGCGACTCTCTCTTTGCCCTGAGATCGGGATAGGTTCCCCCTGTCTCCGCCTCCGGCTTTTCCACTTTTCCGTCCTGCTTCATCATCCAATTTCCAGCAACTGATGCCTCGGATGTCCACATTTAACATCAATCCCGGGGCTAATCAATAAAAAGTTCTTCCGGATAGTGTCTGCCTCCCGGATCAATTTTCTGGCTTTCTCTCCCGGCCAGGGGATATAATCGACGCCTAATTTTAGAAAACGAGACTGTGTCATAATCACAAATTTGCCGTTCAGTGCAAGCGAAGCGCGACGAAAAGCCTGCCCAGGACTTGGTCCGGGTAATCCAGCATATAAAATGGTTACCGGCTTTCGCCGGGACGGTGCCAGGAGCCCCGCCTTCGCGGGGATGACATCGTTGAGGCGGCGGGTATTCATTAAAGGCTTTTTCCGCCATCACGACACAGTCTCCACAGGAGGAATTGACGATGACGCGCGATTGCATGGCCTTTGCCGTTTCCACGGCGAGAGCGGCCGGGAAGCTCCTGAAGGCCAGGTTCAACAACCGGCACACCATAAGTTACAAGGGTGAAATCGACATCGTGACCGAGGCCGACCGCCTGTCCGAAGACCTTATCGTATCGCGGATCCGGAAGCGCTTTCCCGATCACGACATTCTTACGGAGGAATCCAAAGGGCTCGATCGGGGTTCCAATTACCGATGGATCATCGATCCCCTCGACGGGACCACCAACTACGCCCACGGGTTCCCCGTGTTCTGTGTCTCCATAGCGCTGGAAAGGGATGGAGACATCATGCTCGGCGTCATATACCATCCCATGCTCCGTGAGCTCTTCGTGGCGGAAAAGGACCGCGGCGCCTTTCTGAACGGCCTGCGGCTGTCCGTCTCCGGCACATCGTCCCTTTCCCGCAGTCTTCTCGCAACGGGATTTCCCTACGACCTGCGTCGCAACGCCGACAACAACATGAACTACTTCATCGGAATGGCCGCCCGCGCACGTGCCATCCGGCGCGCAGGCTCCGCGGCCCTCGATCTGGCCTACGTCGCCGCAGGACGCTTCGATGGATTCTGGGAATTAAAGCTGCATCCCTGGGACACCGCCGCTGCATCTCTCATGGTAAGGGAAGCGGGAGGTGCCGTCAGCGACATCTCGGGAAACCCTTACCAGTTCTCATCTTCCGCCATTGTCGCCTCCAACGGACGTGTGCACCGCGCGATGCTGCGCCTTCTTCAGTCCATCAACCCCATCTCCATCGCCTCCACCACTTCTATTTTCCGCACGACGCAACGCTGAGACCGCGTAATGCGCCCTCCGCAAACCCAGCAATAGCGGGCATCAGCGGACATCGAGCTTTTTTCCGAGTAAAGAGAAATTTTTTTGAAAAAATTTTTCCCAAAACATGCAAAATAGACTTGACATGTTAAAAAAAAATGTTATTGAAAAATCATTCGACGCATGTCACAAAATTTCCCGTTCACTCACAAACCCTCCAGCCTCCTGCCCTCCGTGAGACAACGGGAAAAGATGATCCCTCCGCGTTTTAAACAAACAGAACGATCACAGCAAAGCAGACGAAGCAGGGTTCCGCAGAAGACGTTCAGGGAAACGCCAAAGGAACAAACAAGGAGGAGACATGGATGTAAGAATAGTGACGGGTGAGGACGACGAACCTCCAGGCAAAACAGTCGTTTCATCGCTGGCTTCTCATCTCCATGGTGAAGATCTTTTCAGAGGGGATTATGTGATTCAGAGGCTCTGGCCGGACACCACGGTCGACCAGTGGAACGACTGGACGTGGCAGATGGCCGCCAGACTTCGAACGATAGATTCCCTTGCCGCACTGTTTCAACTCAGCCCCTACCAGATCTCCAAGTTCAAACCTCTCCTCAAGCTGTTTCACTACGCAATCACGCCATACTACCTTTCTCTCATCGACTGGTCCGACCCCGAAGACCCGATCCGCAAGCAGTGTATCCCGGATGTCAAGGAGATGGATTTCCAGATCGTGGGGGACCATGACCCGCTGGAGGAAGAAGAAGACATGCAGGTGCCCGGTCTCGTGCACCGGTACCCCGACCGGGTCCTCGCGGTGGTAACGAACACCTGCGCCATGTACTGTCGCCACTGCACCCGCAAGCGCATCTGGCATGAGGGCGAATCGGTCCGATCCCGGAAAGAGCTTCAGGCCATGGTCAACTACGTGCGGGCGACCCCCGAGGTGAGGGAAGTGATAGTTTCAGGCGGAGATCCCCTCGTTATGAATATGGACGTCCTGGACTGGTTCCTGGGAGAGCTCCATATGATCCAGCATGTGGAGGTTTTGAGGATAGGCTCCCGGGTTCCCGTCGTGCTCCCCATGAGGATCACCGACGATCTTGTAGACATGCTGGCCTCGCACCGTCCGCTCTGGCTTAACACCCAGTTCAATCATCCCAGGGAAATAACTCCGGACTCCCGGGCGGCCTGCGACAGGCTGCTGAGGGCCGGCATCCCCGTTTCGAACCAGGCCGTTCTTCTGCGGGGGGTGAATGATTCAATAGACGTGATGCGAGAGCTATGCCACAGCCTGCAGCGGATCATGGTCCGCCCCTACTACCTCTTCCAGTGCGATCCCGTAAAGGGCGTGGAGCATTTCAGAACCAGCATCTGGAAGGGAATCGAGATAATCGAGATGCTCCGAGGATACACCGGAGGTCTCTGTATCCCCACCTTCGTCGTTGACGTACCCGGAGGAGGAGGCAAAGTGCCGCTTCAGCCCTTCTATCTCCTCTCGGTTACGGACAAAGACGTGCTGCTGAGAAATTACGAGGGCATGATCATAAAGTACTACAATCCCCAGGAGGCCCACTTCATTCAGTCGCGGAAATCGAACGGCAACGGCAAGGACGGCGGCACCGCGCAGCTCATCAAGGGATCACGGAAGGCCTTGGTCCCCGAGGAGACCCCGAGATACCGAAGGAGAAAGAAGAACCTTCTCTTCAAGATGAAGGGGGAGAAGGCATGAGGATAGGGTTCACCTATGACCTCAGAAGAGATTATCTCCAGATGGGTTACACGGAAGAAGAGACGGGGGAGTTCGACAGCGACGAAACCATCAAGGTCATAGAAGACACGATTCGCAGTCTGGGCCATGATGTAATCCGGATCGGAAACATCTTCAGCCTGACGAAACGGCTGGCGGCGGGCGAGACGTGGGACCTTGTCTTCAACATCACGGAAGGACTGCACGGACGGAGCCGGGAGGCCCAGGTGCCGGCACTCCTCGAGGCCTACGGCATACCTTACACCTTCAGCGATCCCCTGACTCTCGCCCTGAGTCTCGACAAGGCCATGACCAAGAGCATGATCCGCGACGCGGGCATTCCGACGCCCGCGTTTTTCATCGTGACATCGCCTGAGTCCCTGAAGGCCGAGAAAAAAGACCGGTCGATGGGATACCCGTTATTCGTCAAACCTCTTGCGGAAGGGACGGGCAAGGGCGTGACGCCCGACTCCATCGTTCGCAACCGGAAGGAATTGACGGTCCAGTGCGGGCGGCTCCTGTCCCATTACGGACAGCCTGTTCTGGTGGAGTCCTATCTCCCGGGACGGGAATTCACGGTTGGAATTCTCGGCACGGCGGAAGACGCCCGCACCGTGGGCGTCCTGGAAGTGGAACTGCTCGAAAGCGCCGATCCCCTCGTTTACTCGTTTCTCAACAAGGAGTTCTGCGAGGAGCGGGTGCGATACACCCTCGTTCACGATCATTCGATCATTGAAGAAGCCTCGGACATCGCGCTTCGCGCCTACCGGGTCCTTGGGTGCCGTGACGCCGGGCGGATCGACCTCAAGGCCGACGGCAGGGGACGCCTTCACTTTCTCGAAGCCAACCCCCTTGCCGGGCTTCACCCCACGCACTCGGATCTCCCGATCCTGTGCAGCCAGGCCGGCATGTCATACCCCGAGCTCCTCGATGAAATCATTCAGTCGGCCCTGAGGCGAAGGGCCGTCTTCAATGCAAAGAGGCAACACCTATGAGAGTGGCAATTGTTTACAACGAACCCGTAAAGGACCGTCTCGACTCCATCGATGTCCTGGACCAGGTTACGATGGTAAGGACAGCACTGGACAATCTCGGTTACGAACACCGGTCTTTTCCGATCGGAGAAACCAACGACCCTCTCCTGGAGCTCCTGTCTCAGCTCAGGGAATACGGCCCCGATGCCGTCTTCAATCTCTTCGAGGGACTGAAGGACGACCAGCGCTACTGTCCCATGGTCGCATCTCTCTACGAACTTGCAGGGATTCCTTACACCGGTGTCCCTTTCCAGGCCCTGCTGACGACGACGGACAAGATTCTGGCCAAAAACATCCTGACGGCCAACGGCCTCCCGACCCCCGCGTGGCAGGAATTCCGGGGTAAGATGATCCCGCTGAAAGTCCCGCCGCCCTGGATCGTGAAGCCCGCCTGGGAAGACGCATCCGTGGGGATCGACGACAGCTCCATACTGGAAGACCGCAAGCACCTGACCCGCAAACTCCGCGAACTGCACGAACAGCACGGGGGACAGCCCATTCTAATCGAGCAGTACATAGACGGTCGGGAGATCAATGTTCCTCTGTTCGAAAAGGCCGAGACGGGAGTGGAGGTCCTGCCCATTTCGGAAATCACCTTTGAAGATTGGCCCGAGGAAAAACCCCGCATCGTCAATTACGCCGCCAAGTGGATCGAGGATTCCTTCGAATACGAAAACACCCAGCGGACATTCATGCCCGCAGACGCACCGCTCAACCTCATCCGGGAAATATCGTTGCGCTGCTGGAACATTTTCAATCTGAAAGGCTATACCCGCGTGGACATGCGGCTGGACCAGTGGGGCAATCCATACATTATCGAAATCAACCCCAACCCCTGCATCGGCGGTGAGTCGGGCTTCATTTCCTCGGTGAGAGAGGCCGGTTACACCAATGAGGATTTCGTCCGGGAAATGATCGCCGTGGCCTGCAGGTAAGTCATGAGAAAATCCATTCCTCCCTCCCGGCGTCCCCGAAAGGCGTCGGCCGCCATGAAGGCAGAAAATGAAATCACCCTGAGGACACGGGCCCGTATCAGGGACCGGTCGGACGTGAGAAAAATCCTTGTCTCGACCCGCCTGTTTTATCCTTACGAAATCGACGTGGCCATTGATCTCCTCGACGATCAGATAAAATGGAGAGAGGACAGTGTCTTCTCTTTCCTGTTCGCGGATATCAACCGTGAATGCGCGGGTTATGTCTGCTACGGCCCTATTCTTACCACAGACAACCGCTATGACATGTACTGGATCGCCGTCAGAAAGGACCTTCAGGGCCGGGGGATCGGAAAGCTCCTGCTTGATGAAACGGAGAAACGCATCTCAGAAAGAAAAGGCCGGTTCATATACGTGGAAACGTCGTCCCGGGACGATTACGAGCCCACGCGCGCCTTCTACCGGCGAAGCGGATATACAGAGGTCGCCCGCGTCCCACATTACTACAAGGACAACGACGACATGATTATTCTCATGAAACACCTTCCTACAGAGGGAAATTAAAATGAAAGCTTCGTTTATGCCGACTTTTAAAAGCGAAGAGGATCTGAATCATCTCCAGCTCGAGGGACTGAAGTGGACCGTCCGGCATGCTTACGAAGGGTCTTCTTTTTATCGCGGTTCCTTCGACAGGGCCGGGGTGAAACCCGAGGACATCCGGAGCATGGACGATCTAAGGAGATTGCCCTTCACCACCGCCCAGGATCTTCAGGAGAATTACCCCTGGCCTCTGCTCTCCGTGCCCTTCGAGAAAATCGTCCGGCTGCATGCCTCGTCGGGAACGACGGGGAAACGGAAAGTCATGGTCTACACAGCCAAGGACATCGACGACTGGGCCCACATGTTCGCCCGCTGTTACGAAATGGCCGAATTGTCCCTGAAGGATCGGGTCCAGATCTGCGTCGGTTACGGAGTATGGACGGCGGGGGTGGGTTTTCAGCTCGGCTGCGAGCGATACGGCGCCTTCGCGATCCCCGCCGGTCCGGGAAACATCGACATGCAGATCCAGTTTCTCCTGGATTTCCGGACGACCGTGATTTGCAGCACGGCCTCCATGGCGCTTCTCCTGGCAGAAGAAATAGCAAGTAGGGGGTTGAAAGACAGAATTCACGTAAGAAAAGTCATTTTCGGAGCCGAGCGGTCCAGCGACGCCATGGTCAAGAAGGTGAAAGACCTCCTGGGTGCCGATCATGTTTTTGATATCCCGGGTCTTACTGAGATCTACGGGCCGGGTACCGGTCTCGACTGCGTTCACCATGCGGGGATTCATTACTGGGCGGACTATTACATCCTGGAGATCCTCGATCCCGAAACCCTGGAGCCGGTCGAGGAAGGTGAGGTGGGAGAGATGGTCTACACAACGCTCCGGAAGGAAGGAGCCCCCATGATCCGTTACCGTTCCCGGGATCTCACGCGTCTCGTGCCCGGAAGATGTCCCTGCGGTTCCATCCTGCCGAGACACGACAAGATTCTGGGAAGGTCCGACGACATGTTCATTGTCCGAGGAGTAAACATATATCCCGGTCATATAGACGAGATTCTCTCCCGGCAAAACGGTATCGGAAGCGAATATCAGATCCATCTCGATCATCTTGAGGACGGTAAAGACTACATGACCATCAAGGTGGAGCGTGAGGCAGGGGGCGATCCCGCCGGAGATGCCCGGCTGGCGGGAATAATCGAAAGGGACATCCGCAAGGAAACCCTGGTGAGCGGAAAGGTGGAAATCGTCGATTACCAATCCCTCCCGAGAACGGAAAGGAAATCCAAACGCGTCTTTGATCACCGGGCCTGATGCTCCCCACTTTTTTTCTTGATTTTTTGTTTTGCTTGCTATAAAGCTTGCCTCAAAGGATCTCGTCATGAAAAAGAACTATTTAAAATTCTGGTGGTGGCAGGGGACACATATGTGGCGAAGGCTTGTCCTCTGACGGCAGAATTTTAATAAAAGCAACCGAAGCCATGGACAGTCTTCGATGTCCATGGCTTTTTTATTTTTTCGGAAGGAGAAGAGCTATTCAAATGGATTCGCAGGACGTGAGGATTCTCATGGGGAATGAGGCCATCGCCCGGGCGCTGGTGGAGGAAGGCTGCACCCTTGCTGCTTCCTATCCGGGTACTCCGGCCTCCGAAATTCTGTCCGCCGCAGTCCAGTTCGCGAAGGAGACGGAGCAGCCCATGCATCTCGAATGGTCGGTAAACGAGAAGGCGGCTTACGAAGTCGCTCTGGCGAACAGTTACACCGGAAAGCGTTCGGCCGCGGCCATGAAGCAGGTGGGCCTTAACGTGGCGGCCGATCCCTTCACCCGTTCCGCATATCTTGGCGTCAAGGGCGGTTTCGTAGTGATCGTAGCCGACGATCCCGGCCCCCACAGCTCTCAGACTGAACAGGACAGCCGTTTCTTCGCCCACTTCGCCAAGATTCCCGTTCTGGACCCATCAAGTCCCCGGGAGGCAGGCGAGATGGTGGGAAAGGCATTCCGACTTTCGGAAAAATACGAGATTCCCGTCATGCTTCGCCCCACGACAAGCGTCTGTCACGCCCGTCAGAATGTCCTGTGCTCCTCTCCGCGCCCGCTTAACCGCACCGCCCACTTTGAAAAGAACCCCGGGCGCTGGATCGCCACGCCGCAGTTTCTCAGGGAACTGCATCGCATCCTGAACGAGAAGATCGAAAAAATCTCCTCAGAGGACGATCTTCAACCTATAAGTCACGGCGGCGATGGCTCCATGAAAGGATGCTGCGTCATTGCCTCGGGCGTCGCCTTCGCTCACGCGTACGATCTTTTGACGGATCTATCATTGCTGGGAAAAGTGGACCTCTATCAGGTGATTCTTCCCTATCCGCTGAGCAGGCCGTTTGTCGAAAAGATACGCTCCGTTTATGACAGGGTTCTCGTGATAGAGGAAACCTATCCCGTCATCGAGATGCAGCTTGCCCATCCAGGGGCGAAGGGAAGAATCTCCGGCGACGTCCCAAGCCAGGGGGAGCTCACGCCCGATGTCCTTCAGGACGTTCTGAAGCGCTTCTTCGAAATGCCCGCCGAAGCTCCGGGTCCGGCGGAAAAAGCAAGGGGGAAAAGACCGTCTCTTTGCGCCGGATGCCCGCACCGGGCGGCCTATTACGCCATCAGGTCGGTCTTCCCCTCCGGCATATTCCCTAGCGACATCGGATGCTACACCCTGGGAATGAACTTCGGCGCCATTGATACCTGTCACTGCATGGGGGCCTGCATCAGTCAGGGAGCAGGTTTCTATTTCTCCTATGCCCTCGAAGGCCGGGAGCCCCCTCCAATCGTGGTCAGCATCGGGGACTCCACCTTTTTTCACGCAGGGATTCCCGGCCTCATAAACGCCGTCTTTCAGGGAGCACGCTTCATCCTCGTGATCCTTGACAATGCCACGACGGCCATGACGGGAAATCAGCCGACGCCACAGGTGGGAATCAGGGCAGACGGCGGCAGGGGCAGGCAGGTCTTCCTCTCCGATCTGGTACGGGCATGCGGGGTCGACTTCATCCGGGAATGCGACCCCTACAACCTGGAATCCTTCGAGTCGATCTTAAAAGAGGCCGATCATCACCGCCGTTCACCCGGAGGAGGGATCGCCGTCATCATCTCGAAACATCCCTGCATCCTCGACCGCGAGGCCAGGCTTTCCCAAACCGTTTACACCATGAGTGTCACGGAGGACTGCACGGGCTGCCGCGAGTGCCTGGATAACTTTGAGTGTCCCGCCCTTCTTTATGAGGATGCAGAAGAACGCGTTTCCATAGATTCGAACACCTGTATCGGCTGCGGCGTCTGCGTCCATGTATGCCCCGCGGGGGCCATCGTCGCAGGAGAAAGGTGAGAGGGTGCGTTATATGAGACAGCAGCTCATCGTGAGCGGAATAGGAGGGCAGGGCGTTTTATTTCTGACCAGGGTGCTGGCGGAAGCGGCACTGGAAAAGGGACTTGAGGTCCTGACCTCCGAGACCCACGGTATGGCAATGCGCGGCGGAACGGTTATCTCCCACATCAAGGTGGGTGATTTCCGGAGTCCTCTCATCCGAAGGGGGCAGGCGGATGTCGGCCTGTTCATCCATGCCGGCAATCTGGAGGTCCACGGCGGTTACCTGAAGCAGTCTTCGGATGTTTTCATCAACACATCCGCGCCGGGAGATCACCATCGGATCGACGCTACGGGGATAGCCCGGGAGAGCGGCTCCATAGTTGTGGCGAATCTGGTCCTGCTCGGCTTCGCCCTGACAGAAGGGTCGCTCTTCTGCGATGATAAGGCGGTCGAGGCGGTGCTCCGGCGAATATCCCCGCCCCGACAGCTTGAGCTTAACCTTAAGGGCCTGCTTGCAGGTCTGAATAATAATCGCAAGAGGAATGCATAAAAAAAGGAGGTATCCCGTGAAAGCGAAAAGCGTGTGCAAAGCGGCCGTGATCATTGTATCGATCTTTTTTCTTTTCACATCAATCCCCGTCTCCGCTCAGGCAGCGCCCCTCAAGCTCACATACGCCAACTTCCCGCCGGCGGCGACGTTTCCCTGTGTTCAGATGGAGCGATGGGCAAAAGAAGTGGAAAAGAGGACAGGCGGAAAGGTCAAAATTCAGACCTTCCCCGGAGGAACGCTGCTCCCGGCGAAGAACATCCTCGACGGCGTCATCGCCGGCACCGCCGACATCGGCAATTTCGCCATGAGCTACCAGCCCGGGCGCTTTCCCGTCTCGGAAGCCGTGGACCTTCCCATCGGATTCACGAGCGCGAAGGCGGCGAGCATGGTCCTTTTCGACCTCATTGAAAAATACCGTCCAAAGGAATTCGAGAAAGTAAAGATTCTCACCCTCTTCACCTGCCCTCCCACTGCCTTCATGACCAGCCGTCCCGTGCGCTCGCTGAAAGATCTGAAGGGCGTGGAGCTGAGAACATCCGGAACTGGAGCGGACGTGGTCAGGCGCCTGGGCGGCATTCCCATCGCCATGCCACAGTCCGAGACGCCCGAGGCAATCCAGAGAGGCGTGGTCAAGGGCATCGTATCTTCGATGGAAATACTAAAGGATTTCAACTTCGCCGCCTACTGCCCGTACGCAACGGAGGCGAATCTCTTCGTTGTATCCTTCGCCGTGGTCATGAACCTGAACAAATGGAACTCCCTTCCCGCAGATGTCCGTAAGGTAATTGACGACCTGCGGCGCGATCAGGCCCTGTGGACAGGCAGGTATGTGGACAATCACGTTAAGGAGTCACTGGCATGGTCCAGAGAGAAATACGGTCACCAGGTATTTTCCCTGTCAGCGGCAGAGAAAGCCGAGATGGCACGGCTCCTTAAGCCCATGATCAGTGATTATGTGAAGAGGGTCAACGCCCAGGGGCTTCCGGGCGACGCGATACTGAAGGACGTCTACAAATTGAAAAAGAAATACGAAAGAAAGTTCAGAAAAGGATGATCCGGGGTCATGAACGTTCTGGAAAAGCTTGATCTTCTGCTCAACCGTGCCCTGATGATCATCGGCGGCGTGGCGCTGATCGCCCTTATGCTCCTGGCTACGGGCAACGTGATGCTGAGGATCTTCCGGCTTCCCTTCGCCGGGGCATACGAGATCCTGTCATTTCTGGGGGCCGTAGTGACCGCCTCGGCCCTCGGCTACACACAGAGGACGAGGGGTCACATCGTCGTCGATATCCTTTCGGAGAAATATCCGGCAACGGTCAAGCGGGTGGTAGGCGCCGTTTCCAACCTCGTAATCATCGCCTTCTTCGCCATCGTAACCTGGCAGCTCTTTCTCTGGGGAATGAAGATCAGCGAAACGGGAGAGCTTTCGGAAACCCTGAAGATCATCTACCATCCTTTTATCTATATCGTATCGCTGGGTTTCGGGGCACTTACACTTACCTGCGTCCTGGACTTTTTCGAGACCCTTCTGAAGAGTGAGGAGGTCGGCCCATGAGTGAAGCGATGGTGGGCGTATACGGCATCGTCATCATGTTCGGCGTGCTTTTCTTCCTGCGAATTCCCGCCGCATTCACCATGGCCCTGGTGGGATTTCTGGGAATCGCATACGTCACATCATTTCAAGCCGCTTTCGGCATGATCGGTTCCGAGCTCTGGAACATCTTTTCCAGCTACGGCCTCACCGTCATCCCCATGTTCATCCTTGTGGGGGAGTTCATCCATTATGCGGGATACAACGACAGTCTCTATCATGCGACTCACCGGTGGTTCGGCCACTACCGCGGCGGGCTTGCAATCACGACGATCATGGCGTCGGCGGCCTTCTCGGCCATAAGCGGATCCAACACCGCCACCGCCGCCACCATGAGCACCGTCGCCATCCCGGCGATGAAAAAATACGGTTATCACCCCATGCTCAATGCCGGCTCCGTGGCCGCCGGAGCAACCCTCGGAGTCCTCATTCCCCCGAGCATCGTCCTCGTGGTATACGGACTCTACACCGGACAATCAATCGGGAAGCTTTTCTTCGGCAACGTCATCCCCAGCGTCATTCTTACCCTTCTCATCGCGGCGACGGTCTTCTTCATCTGCCGCCGCAATCCGCAGTGGGGACCAAGGGGTCCGAAGAGTTCCTGGAAAGAGCGGCTGCAGGCCCTGCCCGAGGCGCTCGATATCCTGGTTCTTTTCGGTATCATAATGTATGCACTCTTCACGGGGGTCGTAACCGCCACGGAAGCTGCCGCCGTGAGCTGCACTCTGGGCCTCATCATATGCGTGGCCAGGCGGAAGCTTTCCTGGGAAGGATTTCTGGCATCGATCACCGACACGCTCCGGATTTCCTGCATGGTCTTCATGATCATAGCCGGAGCCATAATCTTCGGCCGTTTTCTCACCCTGACACGACTTCCCTTTGAAGCCGCCTCCTGGATCGGCACTCTCGCCCTTCCCGGCTGGGCGCTCCTGTGGGTTATTCTTCTGTGCTACATCATCGGCGGCTGCATTATGGACGCCCTCGCATTCCTGCTTGTGTCGCTTCCCATCTTCTACCCCCTGGTGATGGAGATGGGCTACGATCCCATCTGGTTCGGACAGATCATAACAATAGTCACAACCATGGGCTCCATCATGCCGCCCATCGGCATCTGCTGCTATGTGGTGGCGGGAATGGCGAAGGATATCCCCCTCGCCACGGTTTTCAGGGGCGGGCTGTATTACATTCCGTCCTATATCATATCCATTGTGCTTCTCATGCTGTTTCCCTACTGGACGGTCCTGGTTCTCTCGAATCTCGTCCGGTGAGGAGAGACGGCCCGGAAAAAATATGGCCATCGGGCTAAAAATGTGATTTAAAGCAACTCTCGATTCAAGAGAGTAAAAGGAGGACGCATCATGGAAGACACTAAGATATTTCTGAAGGACAGTGAAATTCCCAGGCAGTGGTACAACATCCTGGCCGACATGCCGACGCCGATGGCGCCGCCGCTCCATCCGGCGACGGGCAAACCTGTGGGACCTCAGGATCTGGCTCCCATTTTCCCCATGGCTCTCATAGAGCAGGAAGTTAGCCCACAGCGCTGGGTAGACATCCCCGAGCCAATTCTGGAAAAATATCTTCTCTGGCGTCCTTCACCCCTGTGCCGCGCCCGCAACTTCGAGAAGATGCTCGGCGCTCCCGTCGAGATCTACTACAAGAACGAAGGCGTGAGCCCTCCGGGATCTCACAAACCAAACACCGCCGTCGCCCAGGCCTACTACAACAAGATGGCGGGCACGAAGAAGATATGCACCGAGACAGGGGCTGGACAGTGGGGAAGCGCGCTGAGCATGGCCTGCCACATGTTCGGAATCGAGTGCAAGGTCTACATGGTCCGCGTCAGCTTCGAACAGAAACCGTATCGCCGTCTGATGATGGCAGTGTGGGGGGCAGACTGCGTTCCGAGCCCCAGCACCGAGACGGCGGCGGGACGGAAGGTCCTGGCCGAGCATCCCGACTCCCCGGGCAGCCTCGGAATCGCCATCAGCGAGGCCATCGAAGCGGCCGTAACGAGCAAGGACGCCAAGTACTCCCTGGGAAGCGTCCTCAACCATGTCTGTCTGCACCAGACCATCATCGGGCTCGAGGCACAGAAGCAGCTGGCGCAGATAGGCGTCTACCCTGACGTCGTCATCGGCTGCGCCGGCGGGGGAAGCAACTTCGCCGGGATAAGCCTTCCCTTCGTGAGGGACAAGATACACGGCAGGCAGATTCAGATAATCGCCACGGAACCAAGCTCCTGCCCGACACTGACCCGGGGACCTTATGCCTACGACTTCGGAGACATAGCACAGACGACGCCGCTTCTGGCCATGTACACTCTGGGTCACGACTTCGTGCCCGAGGCCATTCACGCGGGAGGTCTTCGCTACCACGGCATGTCACCTATCGTAAGCCACCTCCTCAAGGAGAAGCTCATCGAGGCCCGCGCCTACAACCAGCTCGACACCTTTGACGCCGGCGTGAAATGGGCGAGAACGGAAGGCTTCATCCCCGCCCCGGAGACGAACCATGCCATTGCCGCCGTTGTGGATGTGGCACGCCAGGCTAAAGAAGAAGGCAAAAAGAAGGTCATTCTCTTCAACTGGAGCGGCCACGGAATCATAGATCTGCAGGCCTATGACGCATATCTTTCCGGCAAGCTCGAGGCCCATGAATTGCCGGATGAAGAAATCAAGCGGGCGCTCAAGGCGATTGAGAAATTTCCAAAACCGTAATAATACAGCGGTCAAGGATTCAAGGGGTCGAGGGGTCGAGTGAAAAACAAAGACCTCGTGACCCCTTTTTCAATTTATTGCGCTGCCCTTGATTCTTGTGATAGTTATTGTCATGAAGCATGTTTTTTCACTCGAATCCTTGAAACCTTTTTTCTATCATGGACCTCTTCGATCAAAACCGACCGGAAGCCGTTGAAATCAACCGTCCCCTCGCAGACCGGATGCGTCCCGCGGCACTGGACGAATTTGTCGGCCAGCAACACATTCTCGCGAAGGACAGTCTGCTTCGCCGGGCCGTCGAGGAGGACCGCCTCTTCTCCATGATCTTCTGGGGTCCCCCGGGTTCCGGAAAAACGACTCTCGCCCGGATCCTTGTCCGTGAGACCAGGGCGCACTTCGAGACCTTTTCCGCCGTGCTCTCGGGCGTGAAGGAAATCCGGGCTGTCATCGAGGAGGCCAGGGCACAGGCCCGCCTCCACAACAGGAAAACCATCCTTTTCGTGGATGAGATACACCGCTTCAACAAGGCCCAGCAGGATGCCTTTCTTCCCCATGTGGAGAGCGGTTTGATCACGCTCATCGGGGCGACGACGGAAAATCCTTCCTTCGAAGTAATCGCGCCCCTACTTTCGCGCACCCGCGTATTTGTCCTTCACCCTTACAGCGAAGAGGAACTGCGGATTATTCTGGAGCGGGCCCTGGCCGACGGGGAAAAGGGCCTCGGAAAGCAATCGCTGGTCATCGAGCCCGAAGCGCTCGACAGGATAATATGGGCTGCCGACGGCGATGCACGGACCGCCCTGAATAATCTCGAAGCCGCCGCTTCCATGGCGGAGGAGAAGGAAGGCGGCGGGCGCCGAATCACCCGGCAAACAGTCGAGAATGCACTGCAGAAAAAGGCCCTCCAGTACGACAAGGACGGCGAGGAACACTATAACCTCATATCGGCGCTCCACAAGAGCCTCCGGGGAAGCGATCCCGATGCCGCGCTCTACTGGCTCGGCCGCATGCTCGCCGCGGGCGAAGACCCGCTATATATTGCCCGCCGGATGGTGCGATTCGCTTCTGAAGATGTCGGAAACGCCGATCCCAACGCCCTCACCATCGCCGTGGCCGCCATGCAGGCCTTCGATTTCATTGGCCTGCCCGAGGGAGAACTGGCCCTGGCTCAGGCGGCCGTATATCTGGCGACTGCACCCAAGAGCAACGCCCTCTATGCAGGATACGGAAAAGTGAAGCAGACTGTCCGCGAGACCGGAACCCTTCCCGTTCCCCTGCACATCCGCAACGCGCCGACGAGACTGATGAAGGAACTCGGCTATGGAAAGGACTACCGATACGCCCACGATTACAGGGACGCCTACGTCCCGCAGGACTACCTTCCCGAAAAACTCAGAGGGGAGATTTATTATCAGCCCACGGACCGGGGATACGAAAAGATCATCCGGGAGAGGCTGGAGAAATGGAGAAAGATAAAAAAGGGATCAAGGGGTAAGGAGAAAAAACACGAAGATGAGAAGCCGGGAAGCTGAGAAGTTGCGATCCTCGCCCTCCCCCAATCCTCATACATCAAGGGAGATGCTTCCGTGATTTTCCCTCCCCCGGAGGGTGGGGAGGGAGAGCCTTCAGGCACCCATGTCCATAAGCCCCTCAGCCTTTAACCCTTTGCCCAAACCGGAGGTCTTGAAATGTTTCTCTTAAAAAAAATCGTTTCGCCCCTTTTTCTTCCCCTTACCCTCTGTCTCCTTCTGCTTATGGCGGGCCTGATCCTGCTGTGGTTCAGGAATAGGGAGAGAATGGGGAAGATCCTGACGACGGTCGGGTTTCTCCTTCTCGCTCTCGTGAGCTACGATGCCGTTTCAAATAGGATAATCTCGCCCCTCGAATGTCGGTATCCGCCGGCCGGTCTCTCTGAAATCCGCGGCGCAAAGTGGATAGCCGTACTCGGCGCCGGAATCAGGCCGGAAAAAGGATACCCCGCCTCAAGTCAATTGTCGGAAATCTCTCTGGCCAGGCTCGTGGAGGGCATCCGGCTTCAGAGGCATATTACGGGGTGCAGGCTGATCCTGTCGGGAGGAGCGGTTTTTCATCCTGTCCCGGAAGCGGAACTGATGGCCGGGGCCGCGAAAGATCTCGGCGTCAGCGAAAAAGACATAGTCCTCGAATCCTCGTCCCGGGACACGGAAGAACAGGCCCGCCGGATACGCGGTATCGTGGGCAGAGACAAGCTCATTCTCGTAACCTCGGCCTCCCATATGCCCAGGGCAATGGCTCTCTTCAGGAAAGAGCAGATGGAGGCGGTGCCCGCCCCTGCCGGTGTCTGCATCAGAACCGAACAGCCCCTCTCGCCGGACGATTTTTACCCGGACGCGGATGCGCTGCGGAAAGCGGAAACAGCCTTCCATGAATACATCGGCATCCTGTGGGCGAAATTGAGGGGCAGGCTGTAGGGAAAAGCAAAAAGTCACATTATTGTCGGCAATTTACAGCCAGATTGCCCCTTGCAATTTGAGCACGTCGGTGATAAATCTCGTCAGAAAAACGGGCCGCGATGGCGCCTCCGGCCCCGGCGGTTCCCGTCCATTCCGTTCATATCCGTCAATTTCACGATTTCCTTCATCAAAGAGTGGATGAAATGACCCGGGATTTCAAACTGAATGAAAAAATCATCGCCCTGATGAAAAAAGGCGTGCGAATTCCCTGTCCGCATTCGGTCGAAATCGGCGAGGAGGTGGACACAAACCGGATTTCGGGTTACGGCGTGGTCCTGCACGGCGGAACAAAAATATTCGGAGAAAAGACCGTTATAGGATCCGGCGCGATTCTCGGCTACGAATCCCCGCTCACGGCGGTAAACTGCCAGATCGCCGCGAGGGTGGAACTCAGGGGCGGATTCTGCCGGGAATCCCTCTTCCTCGAAGGCGTCCAGGTTGCCTCCGGTGCCCATGTGAGGGAAGGCTGCATTCTGGAAGAGGGCGTGCGGCTCGGCCACAGCGTGGGACTGAAACAAACAATCCTTTTCCCTTTCGTCACCCTGGGAAGTCTTATCAACTTCTGCGACTGCCTGATGGCCGGGGGGACCAGCCAGAAAAATCACAGCGAGGTTGGAAGCTCATACATTCACTTCAATTACACGCCGAATCAGGACAAGGCGACTCCATCCCTGATCGGGGACGTTCCCAGGGGAGTGATGATCAATCAGCCCCCGATCTTTTTGGGAGGCCAGGGTGGCATGGTTGGACCTGTCCGCATAGGCTTCGGGACCGTCGTCAGGGCGGGAACAATCCTCCGAAAGGACTCTCCCGAAGGAGGAAAACTGCTCGGTACAGAAGGCCGTTTCACTGAAAAAGACTTCTCTCGGGAGGGCGTTCATGGAGATGTGGAGCGAAAGGTCTGGAACAACATTTATTATCTGGCCAGCCTTCTCGTTCTCCGGCAATGGTACTGCCGCATCCGCAGGCTCTTTTTCCTCGCCCGCGAGTTCGGAGAAGCGATGGACAGGGGCGCATCCGACAAGATAGAAACGGCTCTTCTCGAAAGGCTTCAGCGCCTGCGGGAGTTCGTTGAATCGGCGTCGGCACATCCTTTCATAAAAAAGATCCGGTGGCCCGAGCTTGTGGTCTGTTTCAGCTCCAGGATCGAAGAAAAGACGGCTGAGAGGGAAAGAGACGCTTTCATCGAGACAATGGAAAATCGAATCCTGCAGTCGGGACCCGACTACATCCGCGTCATTCAGAATCTTCCTCCCGGAGAGGCGGCGGCGGGTACAGCCTGGCTCCAGGCCGTTCAGAACGACATTTTGAAGCGGGCATCCTCGGCGATCGGGGGGTCTCCGAAGAAAGCCAGGGTCTAACATTTTTAACGGGAACGTCGGTAATAAGGGCATGAGAAAAAAGGGACAGGCCGAACCTCGGTTGAGATACATCTTCCGCACGGTGTACCTTGTCTTGAAGGCAAGAATCTATGCGGGGATAGATCCGCGAAGGGCGCCGCCGTTCTCTCTGATCTTCTTCCCGGTCCGGCCCTGTCGCCTCTCCTGCGGGCTTGCGGGCATCGTCAGCTTCAAGATGAAAGCCCCGAAAAAAACCGGAGCCGATCCGACGGAAAGGATCGTGCAGAACTTCAGGATCATCCGGGAAAGCAATCTAACGAGGATATTTAACGGAGACCTCTCCCCTGAGTCCTATCTCGGACCGCGAAAAACCCTCGAAGAGATGAACGGGATGGTCCTCATCCTTAAGGAGGATCTCGCCCTCGAGAGCATTTACTCAAGCCAGGAAAAAGCCCGGCTTCTCCGCGATCTCTCCTCGGATATGAAGACCTTCATACTCGGGGAGGATGAGCTCCTCGAAAAAAAAGCAGACCATTTTTCTACGGAATCCCTGGAGACAATAAACAGCCGTCTGGTTCTCCTGAAAGACATCTGCTGGAGCCTCGAGAGGGACATTCTGGACAACATCAACGGCATAAGGGATCTCTCAGGAGACGGAGATTTGTCAGGCGAAGGTTTCCGGATATATGCCCAGGTCCATTACCTGCTTAACTGTCTGGACCGGATTGAGGTAAGGGGCAGAGACTCCGCAGGCATCGAGATAGACGTCACCATAAAGGACTCTGCAACACTGGAAGGCATTCTCCGTACGCTCCGAGAAAAAAACCTTTTCGAATCCTTTCTGAGGCGGTGCGGCGCGGGCGATCTGCTGAACGGATCCATACGGTTTTCCCGTCCGGCGCGCCTGAAGGGGAAAATCCTTCTCAGCTTCATATACAAAACAGCATCCGTTATTGGCGAACTGGGAAGAAACGTCCGGGAACTGAGAGCGGCTATCCGGACAGACGATATATTCCACGCCTTCGCGCGAAGAGCGGCCTCGACCCTCTCCTCTATGGCCCACACGCGCTGGGCCTCCGTGGGATCCATCACGGAAGAAAACTGTCACCCGATCAACAATTTCACGGTTTACGAAGATGCGTCGAGTCTTCAGCCGCTTCCGCCGGGAGGTCTGTGCGGTCTGCCCCTGTCCGGAGAGACCGCCGATCTAATGATGGTGCCGCGGGCGATGAAAAACTATCCCCATTACGGAGAAGGAGATTGGTCCATAAGCGTTGTTCTCAACGGCGACATTGACAATTACCCGGTTCTCCGGAACGATCTCGAGTCGGAAGGTGGAACCATCATCGCCCCAGAAATGACAACAGACACGAAAATCATCCCGCTTGAAATAGAAAAACATCTTCTGACCGGCTGCGACCTCACGGAGGCCTTCCGCAGGGCGGTAAGCGATTTCGAAGGCTCCCACGCCATTGCCATGATGAGCAATCTGGAGCCAGGCCGGGTTTTCCTCGCGCTGAAGGGAAGCGGCCAGTCCATTTATGTGGGTCTCTGCAATGACAAGTATATTTTTTCATCGGAACTCTACGGCCTCGTGGAAGGAACACCCCGCTTCATAAAGATGGACGGGGAAAGCGATGCCGGGGGCCAGATATTCATCATTCAGGAAACCGCGCGGGGCGGGATATCGGGTATTCAGTCGCTCTATTATGACGGAACGCCGCTTCCTCTTTCGAAAAGCGACGAAAAACAGGCTGAGATGACGACTCGCGACATCGACCGGGGACCGCATCCTCATTTCTTCCTGAAAGAGATTTCGGAGGCCTCTCTCTCGGTGAAAAAGACCCTCCGGGGGAAATACCGAATTTCAACCGACGGAACCGTAACTTTCAACCTCGGAGAGGACGTCATCCCTGCTCGTCTGAAAAAAACTCTGACCGAGAAAAAACTCCGTCACGTGGTCGTCATCGGTCACGGGACGGCGGCAGTTGCCGGGGCGGCCGTAGCCGCCGGTTTAGCGCGCTATCTCAGAGGGAAGGGCCTGACGGTGGAAGCAAAGAAGGCGTCCGAATTGAGCGGATTCGCACTGGCCGACGATCTCAGCGACACGCTGGTCATCGCGATCACCCAGTCGGGAACCACGACGGATACCAACCGTGCCGTGGCCATGGCGGCAGATCGCGGAGCCGTCGTCATCGCCGTCGTGAACAGAAGACAGTCTGACATAACTCACAGGGCGCACGGAGTCTTTTACACGAGCGACGGCCGGGATATCGAGATGTCCGTCGCATCAACCAAGGCCTTCTATTCCCAGATCGTGGCCGGGCACATCCTGGCCCTCGCCCTCGGCAGGATGCTTGGTCTCCGGGATCAGGTGATAGCTGAGGAACTGAAGGCCCTTGAACTTGCGCCGGAACTCATGAAACGCGTGCTCGCAAGGGCGCCGGAGATCATGGATTCCGCCCGGGACATCACGCGGAAGAAGAGATACTGGGCCGTCGTGGGCAGCGGGCCCAACAAGGTCGCCGCCGACGAGATCCGGATAAAACTGAGCGAACTCTGTTACAAGACCATCTCATCGGACATAGTGGAGGACAAGAAGCACATAGATCTCTCCGCGGAACCGCTGATCCTTGTCTGCGCCGCCGGAAGTCCTGAGGCCGTCCTCGGCGACATCATCAAGGACGTATCCATTTTCAAGGCCCACAGGGCGGGCGTGGTCGTATTCGCCGACGAAGGAGAACACCGCTTCGACACTATTGCAGACACGGTCATCGCCCTGCCGACGGGTCCCCAGCCGTTACCAGTCATCCTCAATACAATGGCCGGACATCTCTGGGGCTATTATGCCGCGTGCAGCATCGACGAAGGGTCGTCCTTTTTCCAGGAATTCCGCAATGTGCTCAGCCTGGAAATGCTCCGTCAGGACCGCAAGGGTTACTCCCTCTATGAAAAACTTGCGGACAAGAATCTCCACCTGATCCTGGACCGCTTTTACTCGAAGTTCAATGAACTCAGGAATAAAGGCGCCTTCACGCCGACGGGAGTGAAAACAATCTCGGACATCTCCCTTCTCGTGAAATATGCGGGGGGCAAGCTCCCCCTCGAGGACTACTGGGTGGAATTCAACGGCGACAACAGGGCGAATCCCATTGAGATGCTGAATATCGCCCTCGGTCACGCTGTGGACGAACTCTCGAGGCCCATAGACGCCATCAGGCACCAGGCGAAAACCGTGACCGTAGGAACGAGCCGCAGGGAGGAGGCGTTCCAGGGTCCGCTGTTTGATATTCTCAAGGCGCTCCGGTTCTCGGAGAGAAATCTCAAAGGACAGAATATCCTTGCACTGAACCGGATTCAGCGCGCAATATCGAGTGTAAGGGGCTACACCCTCTACGACGTGAATCATCTGGACGAGGAAGGCGCCCCCCTGGACAACTCGACTATCACGATCCGCCAGAGGGCGGGCGTATCTATGGAGATGAAATCGCGGGTCGAAGGATCGAAACAGCTCCGGGGTACCAAAAAGACCATCGTGAGAACCGGGAATGTCTTTGCCGGATACGGAAAATCCGACGGCGCCGCAATCACGATCATTCCGCTCATCGGGAACAGACCCGGCGTACGAAGCCTCCTCCTTGCCCACGTGGAATTCAACGAATCCCTCCCGGCGAAGGAAAGGGCCGCCGTCCTCGGAGACCGATACAACGATGTGAGAAACATGATACACGAATACAACCTCGCCTGGGACGACAGCTATCTCGACAGGCTGTCCATGGGGACCCTGCTGGGCGAGTCCGTTGAATTCATCGCGGCAAAAATAAGAAAAACCCTGGAAGAAAATAGTCCATGATAGCCATCCTCGATTTCGGTTCACAATACAATCAGCTCATTGCCCGGCGGGTCAGGGAGTGCAGGGTCTATTGCGAGATCCTCCCCCATGACATAGATCCGGGGGTGCTTATTGATAAGAAAACGAGGGGCATCATTCTGTCGGGCGGTCCGGCAAGCATCTTCGACGAGGGGGTCCCCCGGAGCAGAGAAGGTCTCTTCGATCTCGGGCTTCCCGTTCTGGGCATCTGCTACGGGATGCAGCTCATGGCCCATCAGCTCAAGGGAACCGTGACCGCATCGCCGTTGAGGGAATACGGGCGGGCTGACCTGACACTGACGGAAAGAGGAAAACGCTCTCTACTTTTCGCCGGCCTCGAGGAAAACCAGAGAATCTGGATGAGCCACGGCGATCGGATCACGCATCTTCCGCCGGGCTTCGAGATCACCGGTGTAACGCCGAACTGTCCCGTGGCCGCCATGGAGGACGGCGACAGGGCCCTTTACGGAGTTCAGTTCCACCCGGAAGTCGTCCATACCGCGAACGGCATGGCCATGATCAGGAATTTTCTCTTCGGGATCTCCGGCTGCCGGCCGGACTGGAATATGGGATCCTTCATCGAAGACACCGTGACCCGCCTGAGGAACGAGATCGGGGAAGAGCGCGTGCTGTGCGCGCTGAGCGGCGGCGTCGATTCCTCCGTCCTCGCCGTTCTGCTTCACCGGGCCGTCGGGAACAACCTGATTTCCATCTTCGTGGACAACGGTCTCCTCCGTGAGGGCGAGGCGGATGAAGTGGTCCGCACATTCCGGGACCAGTACCACCTCAACTTCCGCATCGTCCACGCCCGCGAACGCTTCCTGAGAAAGCTGCAGGGCGTGACGGACCCGGAGCGGAAAAGAAAAATCATCGGCCAGGAATTCATCCGGCTCTTCGAGGAAGAGGCGCGGAAGCTCGGGCGGATCAAATTTCTGGCTCAGGGCACCCTTTATCCCGACGTTATCGAAAGTCAGTCTTCCTTCGGCGGACCGTCCGCCGTGATCAAGAGCCACCACAATGTGGGCGGGCTGCCCGAAAAGCTAAACATGTCGCTCGTTGAACCTCTGCGGGTCCTGTTCAAGGATGAAGTGCGGGAAGTCGGGAGGGAGCTTGGGCTTCCCGATTCCATCGTGGGACGGCACCCCTTCCCCGGACCGGGCCTGGCCGTCCGGATCCTGGGAAAGATCACGAAGAAGCGTCTCGACATGGTGAGAAAGGCTGACGCCATCGTCCGGGAGGAAATCCTGAAGGCAGGCATGTTCGACGATGTCTGGCAGGAATTCGCCGTCCTGCTCCCGGTGAGAACCGTGGGGGTTATGGGAGACGGGAGGACATATGAAAACGTCATCGCCGTCCGGGCCATCACCAGCACAGACGGCATGACGGCTGACTGGGTCAAATTCCCCCATCAAGTTCTTGAAGCCATATCGAGCAGGATCGTCAATGAGGTCCGGGGGGTCAATCGCGTGGTCTACGATATCAGCACAAAACCTCCCAGCACAATAGAGTGGGAGTAAACTGAAAGAAGGTGACGGAATGAGAAGGACGAAATTCATTTTTGTGACGGGCGGTGTACTGTCCTCTCTGGGAAAGGGTCTCGCGGCGGCCTCCATCGGTTGTCTACTCGAGTCTCGTGGTCTGAAGGTCACCCACCAGAAACTCGATCCATACATAAATGTCGATCCGGGGACCATGAACCCGTTCCAGCACGGCGAGGTCTTCGTTACGGACGACGGCGCGGAAACAGATCTCGACCTCGGTCATTACGAGCGCTTCACCAGCGCCACGATGGGCCGGGCCAACAACCTTACAACGGGGCAGGTCTACTTTTCAGTTATCTCCAAGGAGCGGCGGGGCGATTACCTCGGCGGGACCGTTCAGGTGATCCCCCACATCACGAACGAGATCAAGGACTACATCAGGAAGGCCGCCGAGGGAAACGATGTGGCCATCGTTGAGATAGGCGGGACGGTCGGCGACATCGAGAGCCTGCCTTTCCTGGAGGCGGTGCGGCAGTTCCGCAATGAGGTGGGACGCGAGAACGCAATCTTCATCCATCTGACCTGGGTCCCCTACATCAAAACGGCGGGCGAGGTGAAGACCAAGCCGACGCAGCACAGCGTCGCGGCACTCCGGGAAATCGGTATCCAGCCGGATATCCTGCTTTGCCGGACGGAAAACTTTCTCTCCCAGGACATAAAGGCCAAGATCTCTCTTTTCTGCAACGTGGAGATCGAGGCCGTTTTCACAGCCAAAGACGTCACCTGCATATATGAAGTCCCCCTCATCTTCCACCAGGAGGGCGTGGACAGCAAGATTGTCAACCTGCTCAACATCTGGACAGGCCAGCCCCATCTTGAAGAGTGGAAGGCCATGGTGGAGAAGGTAAAAAACCCCCGTCACGAAGTCAGCATCGCCATCGTGGGCAAATACGTGAACCTCGTCGATTCATATAAAAGCCTGAGCGAGGCTCTCGTTCACGGCGGCATAGCCAACGACAGCCGGGTCGTCCTGCGATATGTGGATTCGGAGAAAGTCGAACGCGAGGGCATCGACCACCTCCTCAACGGCGCGGACGGCATTCTGGTGCCCGGCGGTTTCGGACAGCGGGGCATCGAGGGCATGATAACCGCGATCGAGCACGCCAGGGTCAACCGCATTCCCTTTTTCGGAATCTGCCTGGGCATGCAGATGGCAGTCACTGAGTTCGCTAGAAACGTCTGCGGCATGGACGGTGCAAACAGCACCGAGTTTGATGAGAAAACTCCTTACCCCGTCATCGATTTTCTGCCGGAACAGAGAAGTGTAACCGAAAAAGGCGCCTCCATGCGGCTCGGATCATATCCCTGCATCCTTGAAAACGGGTCCTTCGCCTTCGAGGCTTACGGGGAAAGGGAAATCCACGAGCGGCACAGGCACCGCTATGAATTCAATAACAGCTTCAGGGAGAAACTGGCCGGCAAGGGGCTAAGCATCAGCGGGACATCCCCGGAGCGGCACCTAGTTGAGATAGTTGAGGTCCCGGATCACCCCTGGTTCCTGGGATGCCAGTTCCATCCGGAATTCAAATCGAGACCGAAGAGGCCTCACCCTCTTTTCAGAAAATTCATCGAGGCCTCCCTGGCCCGTCGGCTGGGGAAAAGCTGAGTCGCGGGATGATTGAACAAAGGCGGACATACATTGAACCCAGCCAACAAAAGGAGAATTCGAAATGAAGAAAACCGTGATGAGTCTGCCGCTCGTCCTGACCTTGCCAGGCAGTGCCTGGGGCCAGTGGCGAGGCGATGAATGGGGCATGGGACCCTGGATGATGGGATGGGGAATTGTCGGCTGGATCGTACCGATCATGATGGCGATCTTCTGGGCGGCAATCATCATTGCCGTTATCGTTCTGATCCGCTGGGCGGTGAAGTCGGGAACCATCGGTAAAGGTATCCCAAAGGAAGAATCCGCTCTGGAGATCTTACAAAAGCGTTATGCGCGGGGGGAAATCAGCCGGGAAGAATTCGAGAGCATGAAAAAAGACATCCTCTAACCCGGAATTCAGAAGTCCGGGCTACGAATGAAATCGACGGCGTTGCGGAAGATGGCGAGGCCGTCGCCCTCTTCGGTAAGTTTCTCCCTTGTCCACCGCGGATGATTGGTCCTGTGAAGGTAGGCTTCGGGGTGGGGCATCAGGCCGAAGAGCCTGCCTGTCTCGTCGCATATGCCGGCTATGGCATCCGTCGACCCGTTGGGGTTAAGAGGATAATCCATGACGCCGCCGGAGTAGGCCTCATCGCTGTAACGGACGACCACCTGCCTCTGACGCTGCAGTCTTCTGAGCACGCTCTTGCTTTTCGTGACGAATTTTCCCTCGCCGTGCCGTACTGGAAGATACATCCGTTCGATGCCGCGGGTGAAGACACAGGGCGAATCCGCCGATATTTTAAGGTAGACCCACCTGTCTTCGAAGCGCCCCGAGTCGTTGAAGGTAAGCGTGGCAGTCTGCTTGAGGTAGTCCCCGTCAAATGCGGGGAGTAGTCCGAGCTTCACCATGAGCTGGAACCCATTGCAGACGCCGAGGATGAGTTTTCCGTCCCGGATGAAGCGAAAGAACTGATCCGAAAGTCTCTCGTCGCTTCCCCGGACGACCGCGTGGATGATCCGGTTGGCGCCGGCCTTAGCCGATCCGAGGTCGTCTCCGTCGAGGAATCCGCCGGGTAGATTCAAAAAATCATAGTCATCTAGACGCTTCTCGCCGTAGAGCAGCTCGCTTATATGAACGATGTCCACCACGTCGGATCCGGCGAGACGGCAGGCGTGCGCCATCTCCCTCTCACAGTTCGTTCCGTTGCCCGTCAGCACTATCGATCGAACGCTTCTCGCCATCCCGCACCTTCTATCGTGAATCTCCCGCGGCACGCCGCTGTGAGCTTTCTTAAACTTGTCGACTGATACACCCTCGACTACAAGTCGAGGGGTTTCCACCTTCCCAGAAGGGGACACTAAAGGCCGCTTCCTTCAATCCCGGGACGTGAGTTCCGAGAAAAGCGCTTAATTGCCATCTGCATTTCCACAACCTTTCAGAATCGCAGCGGCCTCTGCCACGCCTCTTTCAGGACGTCGATGTTCTCCTCTATGATCGTCTCGCCCTTAATCCCGTTGACTCTGAAAACGGGTTCCGCCAGCACCCACCCGATCTGCGCAAAGGCGTTTCCCTTCAGAATCGATTCAAAAGCCTCCCGGGATTCCGGAGCGACGGTCACCACGAAGCGGCTCTGGGATTCCGAAAAGAGCAGATAATCATCACGGTCGATCCCCTGCGACGGAACGCGTCCCAGGTCGACTGTCATTCCAAATCCTCCCGAGAAGGCCGTCTCGGCCAGGGCCACTCCCAGACCTCCGTCGGAGCAGTCATGACAGGAGGCCGCAGTCCCGGCTTCAATGGCAAGGCTCAGTGCCGAATAGAGCTTTTTCGCCTTCTCGGCGTCTACTTTTGGAACCTCGTTCCCGACAAAACCGTTCAGGGCGAACCACTCGGAACCGCCCAGTTCGGCCCGTGTCTCTCCGAGAACATAGACGAGATGACCGGCCGCCTTGGCATCCATGGTCACGGCCTTGCGGACGTCGTCCATCGTTGCGAGGGTGGAGAAGAGCAGCGTCGGCGGAATGGAGATCTTCATCCCTTCGATCTGATAATCGTTCTTCATGCTGTCTTTTCCTGAGATGCAGGGGACCTCGTATGCACGGGTGTAATCGTAGAGGGCCTGATTCGCCCGGACAAGCTGGGCGAGCTTGTACTCGCCGTCCGGAGTTTTCTCGGACTGAACGGGATCGCACCAGCAGAAATTGTCGAGCCCCGCTATCCGGCCGAGAGAGCCGCCCACTGCGATGGTGTTCCTCACGGCCTCGTCGATGGCGCACGCGGCCATGTGATAAGTATCGATATCGCTGTAGCGTGGGCATATTCCATTCGCCACGATAATCCCCTCGAAGGAATCCAGAACCGGCCGGAGAATGGCGGCATCGGCGGGACCGTCGTTCCCTACACCCACGAGGGGCTTCACAACGCTCCCACCCTGAACCTCGTGATCGTATTGCCGCACCACGGATTCCTTGCTGCAGATGTTGAGCCGCGCAAGCATCGCTTTCAGCGCTCCTCCCAAATCGGCCGGCACCGGGAAGTCAGGCTCTGCATGACGCGGGGCCCTCCAGAGGGCATTAAGTTCCAGCTGGGGAACCCCGTCATGGAGAAAGTCCATGCGCAGACAGGCGACGGTCCTCTCTCCATAGCGGACGTGGAACATGCCCGAATCGGTGAACCGTCCGAGAACGGTGGCCTCAACTCCCATTTTTTCAGCCAGCCCGAGGAAGGCTTCCACCTTCCCGGGGTCCACCGCGAGGGTCATCCGCTCCTGAGCCTCCGAGAGGAGAATTTCCCAGGGCTGCAGCCCGGCATACTTGAGCGGGGCCTCCTGCAGGTCGATCTCGCAGCCTCCGGGAAGCCTCGCCATTTCCCCCACGGAGGAGGAGAGACCTCCGGCTCCGTTGTCCGTTATAGCCCGGTAGAGACCGCGGTCCCTCGCTACAAGAAGAAAATCCGTCATCTTCTTCTGGGTGATGGGGTCCCCGATCTGAACGGCCGTAACCGGCGATCCCTCGTGGAGTTCCTCGGAAGAGAAGGTGGCTCCGTGAATGCCATCCTTTCCTATCCGGCCTCCCGTCATGATGATGACGTCTCCGGGTCTGATGTCCCGGGTGTGGGTAGGCTCGCCGCCGATCCGGGCGGGCATGATTCCGCCTGTGCCGCAGTAAACAAGAGGCTTGCCGAGAAAGCGGTCGTCGAACACGATGCAACCGTTAACAGTCGGGATGCCGCTCTTGTTGCCGCCGTGCTCAACCCCCTCGCGCACCCCTTCATAGATTCGCCTCGGATGAAGTATCCTCTTCGGAAGAGGCCTGTCATAGAATGGGGAGGCGAAGCAGAAGACATCGGTGTTGAAGATGAGCCGGGCGCCTTTGCCGGTTCCGAAGGGATCGCGGTTCACGCCCACGATTCCCGTCAGCGCGCCTCCGTATGGATCCAGGGCCGAGGGCGAGTTGTGGGTCTCTACCTTGAACACGAGATTGTAATCATCGTTGAACCGTATGACTCCGGCGTTGTCCACGAAGACGGAGAGGCACCAGTCCCGCTCCCCCATCTCTTCTCGTATTTCCCGGGTGGAACGCTTTATGAAAGTGTCAAAGAGAGAGTCTATAACGATGCTTTTTCCGCCCTCCTCCCGGTAGGTGATGCGACTGTTGAATATCTTGTGCTTGCAGTGTTCAGACCATGTCTGCGCGAGCGACTCCAGTTCCACATCGGTGATGCGGTCCCCGAGACCGAACTCCTTTCTCTCCCGGAGGACATCCTCATCCCGAAAATAATCCTGGATTGCCTTCATCTCCGAGAGACTAAGGGCTAGAACGCGACGGCCGCTTATTTCCAGAAGCTCTTCATCGCTCACCCGGAGATCTATCTCTTCCACCCTGAGAATCTCTTCCCCCATCACCTTCGGAACATGGGCCGGCATGCCCTTGGCGGGATTCCAGTCTTTCCCGTTTACTATATCGTAACGCTCGATAAGATCGTTCGCCAGCAACCCGGAGGCGATGAGTTCCGCCTCCGTCTTCCCGATCCTGCCCCGGATGACGTACTGTCTGGACGTATAGACGTTGATCGAGCGTCCGCCCCGCCGCTCGCCGAGCATTAGCTCTATAGCCTCCCGTGCCGTCTTTCCCACGTTGTCCGTGACACCCGGCCTGAATCCCACTTCGATGAGCCAGTCGAAATCCTCCGCGAGCCCCCTGTTGACGGCGAAGCGCTGAATCACGGGATCCGAGAGGGGGCCTCGGGCAACAGCGGTCAGCTCGTCTTTATTCAGATCCCCCTCAACGGTGAAGACATCGATCGTGCGGACGTCTTCCACGCCCAGATGAAGATGCTCTATGATCCGCCGACGCACCTTTTCTCCGAGGGCGTCGCGTACGCCCTTTCTGAAGCCTACTTCGATCCTGTTGACCATGAAACGCCTACTTGCGAAGATTGTACTTGATCATTTTCAGCTGCAGCCCCTTCCGACTCAAGCCCAGCTGCTGAGCCGCCCGGGTCACGTTTCCGCCGCATTCCTCCAGGACCCGGACGATCATCCGTTTTTCAACATCCTCTGTCTGGCTCTTGATAAACTCCCGGAAAGGCTTTTCCGCTTTTTCCTGCGGCGTCACCGGCGGCATCTTCATCTCAGGAGGAAGGCTGTCCGCATCAATCGTGTCTCCCCCCGCCATCAGGACAAGACGCTCCATGAGATGTTCGAGCTCGCGCACATTACCAGGCCAGTCGTAGGAGACAAAGAAATCCCTGACCTCAGGAGCTATGTGCACAACGGACCTCTCGAGCTTCCGGTTGAACCTGTCAAGGAAATACTCCGCCAGGGGAAGTATGTCCTCCTTCCTTTCCCTCAGGGGCGGCAGGCGTATCGGGAAGACATTGAGCCGGTAGAAAAGGTCTTCCCGGAAACGCCCCTCCTTCACATCCTGCAGGAGGTTGCGGTTCGTGGCCGTAACCAGCCTGACGTCCACCTTGATAGTCTTGAGCCCTCCCACCCTTTCGAACTCGTGATCCTGAAGAACCCTCAGGAGCTTCACCTGCATGTCCCGTGGGATCTCGCCAACTTCATCCAGAAAGAGGGTTCCCTTGTGGGCCAGTTCGAACCGCCCGGGCTTTTTGACGGCGGCACCGGTGAAGGCTCCTTTCTCATAGCCGAAGAGCTCGCTCTCCACAAGGTTTTCCGCTATGGCGGCGCAATTGATCCGGATGAAGGGATTGTCCCTGCGGGGGCTGTTGCGGTGGATGGCGTGGGCGATGAGATCCTTGCCCGTGCCGGTCTCCCCCGTGAGGAGAACCGTGGTCATCGTGGGCGCGACCTTACGGATGGTTTCGTATATGTCAAGCATGGGTCCGCTCGTTCCCACTATGCCGTGGCGGTCCATGTCGCCGGGGCCGGCCATGAACTCCTCTTCATTCAGGGCGCTGGTGTGCAGGGCCTTGCGGACAACGCGTTTCAGCTCTTCCTGTTCGAAGGGCTTTGTGATGTAATCAAAGGCCCCTTTCTTCATGGCATCCACCGCCGTGGCCACCGTGCCGTGGGCGGTGATCATGATGACCGGGATCGAGGGGTGTTCCTCCGCCGCCCGCTCCAGAAGACCCATGCCGTCGAGGCCGGGCATCCTGAGATCGGTAACGACGGCGGCGATGTCGCCTTCCTTGAGGACGTTCAGAGCCTCAAGGCCGTTTTCCGCCGTCGCGACATCATACCCCTCTTTTTTGAGCATGGTCTTCAGCACCAGCCGCATGTTGGCTTCGTCGTCTACGATCAGTATCTTTTTCATGGACATCAGCAAATGATATTCCCCGGGGAAAATCGGATGAGCGTTGATACGCTACACGAATTCCCATCCCGATGCAACTGTTATGAAGCCATTGTTATCACTGTAAAAAACATAACATCCTGTCTCCAGACTAAACATGTTGCTCCGAAACACTTTACTGTATGGCTGTTCAACAACTTGCATGGTTCGAAAAGCTAGCCATGACAAAATCCCGTTCTGTGTTGATCTCTTCGATAGAATCAGGACAGGCGCTGCGAAGTCCCGCCATCGGGCTAGACGCCGATTCGGATATAGAAGATGCTCCCCTGTCCGGGAATGGACTTGACCCGGATTGACCCGCCGTGCTTCCTGACGATGCGCTGGCAGATGGCAAGACCGAGCCCCACGCCTCTGTCCCTGGTCGTGAAAAAAGGCTTGAAGATGTTCGGCAGCTCTTCTTTGCCGATTCCCTTGCCGGTATCCCGGATCGAAATCCCGACGGCCTCGCCCTTCTCACTCTCGATCCTGGAGGTCCTGAGCGTCAGAACTCCGCCGTCCGGCATGGCCTCGACGGCATTGAAGGCGATATTAATGATGACCTGGATCATCTGCTCGGCGTCCACATCAACCGGAGGCAGCGCCGGGTGCAGATCTTTTTCTATGATGATCCGTTCGGAGAGGTTGTTCGCCCGCACGATGGAAACCGCTTTTTCGATGATGGGATTGATGTCCTGTCTCTTAAGATTCAGCCGGTAGGGCCTCGCGTAATCGAGAAATCTGGATACTACTCCGTTCAGGCGGTCCGCCTCCTCCACGATGACGTTCAGGAGTTTCCGGCTCTCGTCGCTTTCGACCTCCGACTGCAGGTACTGAGCCGCCCCCTTAATTGACCCCAGGGGATTCTTGATCTCGTGAGCCAGTCCGGTCGCCATTTCTTCCAGCAGCTCCGACTTCTCCCTTTCCAGTTCCTCTCCGAAACCGTAGAGGGATGAGAAGAAATCCTTGTTTTCCGGAAAGAGGTAAATCAGAACCTTCCGGACAATGAGCCTTAGGGGGTCCAGGGCGATGACGATGAGAAGGGAGGCCATGAACACCACGGTGAATTCCGGGGCGGGACCTTTTCCGAAAAAACCCGCCATGAGAAAAAACACCGTCGTCGAAAAGAGAATAAGGATAAAGATAATGAGGGCCCGGGCCATGAACTCGTAAAGCTCCGGCAGTTCCGAGTGCGTGATGATCACCAGCACGAAATAGAGAAGCGCAGCCACGGCCATGTCCGAGAGAGCCGGAACCGAAGCACCCGGAAAGGTAAAAAGATCCGCCATGCTGAGGACCGCCGTTATGACGCAGGCTGCGGCAACGTAGATTTTTCGCCGTCTGTCCGCGGCCACAGTTTCGCGCCGGACGGAGAGGCACAGCGCAATGAAGCATCCGCCCAGGATGAAAAGAATGTAATAGAAAAGGAGGCTGTCCAGGTAAGCGTCTCCGAAGGGAAAGAGGAAAACCGTCAGAAGGAGACCGCTCCCCGCAGCCGTGAGAACGACCGTACGTCCCGTAAGGACTCCCTTTCCCAGGAATCGCTGCGTGAAGGCAACGAGCAGCGGCGGGACGCCGAGGGCGCCGGCTATGTGCATGATCCCGAAGAGAGGGCGGGGCGAAAGACCGGCGAGAAATGTCCCTGCCTTCTGAACAAATATGGCCAGACACAGTCCTGCGAAGGATATATAGAGCGGGTTCTTTTTCTTTCTGATAAGCAGAGAGACGGCGATGATGAAGCTTATGGCCGCCAGGGCAAAGGTTTCCATTAATATCCCTTGTGATTATTTTCCTATGCAGAAGGAAGCGAAGATCCTGTCCAGCACATCCTCGCTTGTCGTCTCTCCCACGATCTCCCCGAGATGCCGGAGCGCTTCCCGGATATCAAGTGCGGCGAATTCGGGAGACAGCCCCTTAAGGAGACTTTCCCTCGCCCTTCCGATTAACTCTCCCGCCCTTTCGAAGGCGGTTTTGTGACGGAGGTTGCCTATGAGGACTTCGCCTGCCGGAGGAATCCCCCCCCCCGAGGCAAGGGCCATGATCTTCTCCTTCAGCCCATCAAGACCGTAACCGTACCTGGCTGAAATCCACACAGGGCTTACCCCCGGCATTTCTTTCTCTATGTCCTCTTCTTTCAGACGCGCAGGGAGATCCGATTTGTTCACCGCCAGGATGCATTTTTTCCTGTCCGCACCTTTCAGGAGAATCCGGTCCTCCGCGGAAAGCGTCTCGCTGCCGTCGAGCATGAGAATGACCGCATCGGCCGCAGCGAGCTTTTCCCAGACTCTCTCGACGCCTTTCCGCTCAATCATGTCTTCCGGGTCCCGCACGCCCGCCGTATCGGTAAGCCGTATCGGTATCCCCCCGATGTAAACGGTCTCCTCGATGAAGTCCCTGGTGGTTCCAGGAATGGGCGTTACTATGGCGCGTTCTTCCCCCAGCAGACGGTTGAGGAGGCTGGACTTTCCCACATTCGGCCTGCCGGCGATGACTGTCCGCAGACCTTCCCTGAAAATCCTGCCCTCGTCATAGGTTTCGAGGATAGAGCGGATCTCCGAGGCCGCGGATTCCATATCAGCGGTTATATCCGCAACGGGAAGACTCTCCAGATCATCCTCCGGAAAATCCACGTCCGCCTCGAGAAGAACGAGCACTCCGAGAAGGGATTCGCGCAGTGAATTTATTTTTTCAGAGAGACGGCCTTTAAGCTGGGCGAGACAAGCATTTGCGCCCAGGCGGGTCTTAGCCGCAATCAAATCAGCCACTGCCTCGGCCTGCGATAGATCCATCCTGTTGTTCAGGAAAGCGCGGCGGGTGAACTCTCCAGGGTCGGCAGGGCGCGCCCCGGCCTCAATGACAGTCTCCAGCACCGTCCGGAGAATGATCGGCCCCCCGTGACAGTGGATCTCCAAGACATCTTCTCCGGTAAAGGAATGGGGCGCTCTCATGAGGGTGATGAGGACTTCGTCCAGCAGATCCCCGGTCGCTGGAGACAGGAGATCCCCGTGGTAGAGATGATGGGTGGCAAAGGGGCAGGGGCCTTTCGCCGACCGGAAAAGCAGACGCCCGATCTCCTCCGCTTTCGGACCGCTCACCCTGATTATGCCGATGCCGCCGGCGCCGGGAGGCGTTGCGACGGCCGCGATGGTGTCCTGAAGCCCCATGGATGTCATCCCGACAGGGATTACTCTTTTTTCCTCGGCATTATAATGATCTTGCGGTAAACACCCTCGCCCCGGCTCTTCGTGGTAAGGGCCTCGTCATCCTTGAGCGCAAGGTGAATGACGCGGCGGTCGCGGGCACTCATGTGATTGATGGTCACGGGCTTCCGCGTCTTCTTTACTTTGCCGCCGAGCTTTGCCGCAAGGGCGATGAGATATTCATCCCGCCTGTCCCTGTATTCCTCAGTATCCAGTACGATCATTCTCTTGTCCCGGCCGGACTTGCCGACCGCCTTGTTAAGAATGTACTGTATGGCATCCAGGGTCTGCCCGCCCTTCCCGATGAGAAGACCGCTCCCGTCCCCCTTGATGTTCAGGGTAATGGCCTCTTCCGTCTCTTCGACTGTGACAGGAAAATCAAGGCCCATACGAGTGAGAATCCCCTCCAGAAGTTCCCTGGCCTCCCCGGCGGAGCTGCTGCCCGGCTCAGCGGCCGACGGCGTTTTTTCAACGGCATCCGCCTTGAATACCGGACCGGCGTTTCTTCTCTCCGGTGGAGATTCAAAATCCCTCTCCAGAGCCACATCAAGAGACAGGATGCTCGCCCTTATGCGCGCCTTTTTCGCTCCCATCAGACCGAGAATGCCTTTCGACCCCTCGGAAAGAATCTCTATGTTCAGTTTTTCCCGGGGGACATTGAACTCTCTGCAGGCCTTCTCGATGGCATCGTCGATACTTTTCCCTTCTATTTCCAGGGTGCTCATCCAAATCACCTCTTCCGTTAAGACATGGTTTTGTTGATGTAGTACTGCTGCCCTATGCTCAGGATATTGTTGAACAGCCAGTAAATAACAAGCCCCGAGGGGAAATTCAGGAACAGGAACGTGAAAATCACCGGCATGATCAGCATCAGCTTCTGCTGCATTGGGTCGCCCATGGACGGCGTCATCTTCTGCTGCCAGAACATGGTGGCGCCCATGATCAGGGGCGTTATGTAGTACGGATCCTTCGCCGAAAGATCCTGTATCCAGAAAACAAATGGCGAATGGCGCAGCTCTATGGAGTAAAGGAGAGTCTTGTAGAGGCCGAAGAAGACAGGGATCTGAATGAGAACCGGCAGACAGCCGCCAAGGGGATTGATCTTGTGGGTCCTGTAGATCTGCATGACCTCCTGGTTGAGCCGGGCCTTGTCGTTCTTGTATCTTTCTCTCAGCTCGTTGATCATGGGCTGAACTTTCTGCATGTCCTTCATTGACTTATAGCTCTTGTTACCGAGGGGCCAGAAAAGAATTTTGGTCGCGATCGTGATGAGGATTATGGCAACGCCGTAATTATGGACGAACTTATAAAGAAAATTGAGGAGGATAAGAAGAGGCAGGGCCAGCCACTTTATCCAGGAACCGAAATCGATGGCATTCTCGAGGCCCACCCCCTCGGCCTTAAGGTTCCCGTATTCTTTCGGACCAAGATACAGCGTATATGAGAAAACAGCCGACTGGCCCGCGGGAACGAGATTCCCGGGACCTTCCAGACTGACGGTGAAAACATCCCTGACGTCCTTCGACATGACGAGACCGGTCAGGGAAGGCTGTTTCGGTATAAGGGCGGCTATGAAATATTTGCTCTCAAAAGCCCCCCAGGACACCTGCGGCCCCAGGACTTTTCTCGTCTCAAGTTTTTTTATGTTCTCGGTATCCACTTCTCCCTTTATGTCATAAATCGGACCGAGGTGACCGTAGCTGTCCTCCTCGGTCTTCGGATCGACATACTGATGCCAGGAGAGAAGGGCCTTCTGGTTCAGATTGACGGAGGTCTGGTTGTAGACCTTCACATCCAGGTTGATGCGGTATTTATCCGGGTGAAAAGTGAAAGTTTTCTCGACCTTGATACCGCCGGTATATGCGAGCGAAAAAGTCAGCTTCCCGGCATCCTGTCCCTCTGCCAGCTTCACCTCCTTCGCGTCAGCCCTGAAGACCTCATCGGGAGGCACCTGCACGCTCGAGTCAGGAAATGTCACAGTAAGCGGAAGCGTAGCACCTTCCTTCACTTCCACGAGTTCGATGAGTCCCGAATCCTTATCCAGCGTCGTCCTGTAATCTTTAAGTTTGAATGACCTGAGCCCCGCTCCTTTCGTATTGAAAACCGCCGAATAAAGCGGTGTCTCCACTCTTATGTCCTCCCCGGGCAGGGATGTTTTGGGCGGAGCGGCTCTTTTGACTGCGGCTGGAACCGGCGTGGACTGGATGGCGGGCTTCACCGCCGGAGTCTCGACAGCCTTGCCAACTTCCTGCCGGGCGGGGTCCTGCGGCTTCGGAGGAAGGGGTTTGACAAAGAAATACTGATAGATCATGACCACGGCGAAAGACAGCACGATGGCGAGGATTGTCCTTTTCTCCATTAAACAGCCTCCAGATTATTCCTCTGCATTGATTACCTTACGGGATCGTAACCGCCCTCACAAAGGGGATGGCACCGCAGCAGTCTCTTCAGACCGAGATAAAGTCCCCTGAAAGGACCATATCGTCTGACGGCCTCGATGGCGTATTCGGAGCAGGAAGGCTCAAAACGGCAGCAGGGCGAGAAAAAAGGAGAGAGAACAATCTGATATATTTTAATGATATGAATCAGAAAATATCCTAATGATCGCTTGCACATGATGTCAAAAGATCCTCCAGCTCCCGTCTGACTTCATCGTACGTTCTGGAAGAGGTGTCCCTCCTCGCTATGATAACCATGTCCTGTCCCGGCGGGAGCCGGTCTTTATTCTGTCTGAAAAATTCTCTCAGAAGGCGCTTTATCCTGTTTCTCCTGACCGCGATCCCGACTTTTTTGCTTACAGTCAGTCCCAGCCTTCTGATCCCCGACGGATTCGGGCTCAAGAGAACTATGAAGTTTTCCGAAAAAAGCCGTCGCCCCTGTTCATGAACGGCTGCGAAGTCCTTCCTTTTCAGTATTCTCTCGCCTTTGCCGAAAGACTGTCTCTTCATGCTCTTCAAGCAGACAGGGTCGCCCTTCCTTTTTCTCCCGTTCAGCCCCGCCCGCCGTCTTTCGACCCTTTGCGGAAGGAGCCTCAAACGGCCAGTCTCTTTCTCCCCTTCGCCCGTCTCCTGTTCAGGACCTGCCTTCCTCCCCTTGTCGCCATCCTTACGAGGAAACCGTGTGTTCTTTTTCTCTTCGTGTTGGTCGTGTTCCTCAGTGTTTTCTTCATATAATTTTCCCCTGAAATTTTGAAGCTATCCTGTAAACCACAGTCGGAACGGTTTGTCAAGATTTTATTGAGAAATACCGGCTATTTCCTTGAAAAATCATCGGAGTTGCTGTATCTTTGCACCGCCTCCAGCGAAGGCATCAACCTCATTCAACGTAAGGAATTCCGGCAATGGCAGAGATAAAAAGCACCCTCGACCTTGTCCTCGAGCGAACAAAGAACCTCTCCATGACAGAGGCGGAAAAAGAGGCCTTCCATCGCAGGGAAAGGGAAGAACAGCTGAGGGGAGTAATTCTTAAGTTCCTGAACGGCCTCCAGGACATGAAATCCCTGAAGAAAGATGTGGAAAGGATTGGAAAGGGTCACGAAAAAGAGGTTCGAACATTCCTGAAAGAACGGGCGCTCGAACAGATCGACCCGGCTGGGGACAACAGCAGGGTCTATCAGTTACTTGAGAAGATTCTTGGCATGAAAAAAGATCCTTACGCTGCCGCCTCAAAAGACTACATGGCGAAAATGGAGTCCGAACAATCGGAATTCCTGAGGCGGGCCCGGCTCAGGCTGGAGGAACGGGGCATATCCGGGAGCGCCGTGTCCCCCGATCTCTCACGGGACGAGGAATGGAACCTCTTCCGCAGTCAGGCACTGGCTGATTTCCGCAACCGGATCAGGAACTTTCCAGATAACTGAACCAGTAGTCCTCCACCATCCGGAAATTCTCCCTGACGGCATTCGAACCTATCACGGGCTCCCCGTGGCCGGAGAGGAGATATTCCACGTCAAGTTCCGCAAGTCGACGGATGCTTTCCTTGAGCAGCTTCCCGCTCCCGCCCGGCAGATCCGTCCGGCCGATACTCCGGTTGAAAATCACATCCCCGGTGAAGAGTGCCTTGCGGTCCGGCCAGTACAGGCAGAGGGATCCGGGTGAGTGTCCAGGCGTGAGAAAGACCTCGAGGCGTATATTGCCTATAATTAGATCCCCTTCGCCGAGAAAAAAATCGGGGGCGAAGCGGTCATCCCCCCCGCACTCCTTTATGAATCGTGAGGCGTCGCGGCTCATACCGATAAGCGTGGGCCTGAGGAAAATGGCTATAGCCTCCATGTGATCCACATGGCCGTGAGTCAGCAACACGGCATCTATCCGATCCGGAGAGAGGCCGATGCGGGCCAGTCCCTTCCGCACATGGTCGAAGAGATGAAGGTGCCCGGGATCGATGAGGATGTTATTCGATCCGGCGATGAGATAAGTGTTGGTGTTGTTCGCCCGCGGATTTCTCCAGATAAAGGCGTGCAGACCCTCTGTTATCTCCATGACCACAGCCTTCAGCGCTTCTTGAGGGACAGCGTCAATTCAAACTCAGCCACCGGCTCATCTCCGAACTTCGATGGAACGGTGGCCGTCACGCGCACGGGATGATTCACCCGCTCGCCCGTCCGATCCGCCTCCTCCACCGCCCGGCGGATGTCGGCGCCGCCCATGCAGGTGAAAAGAACATCGCCTTCCGCCCGCTTTAGAAACTCCGCCTTGAAATCCTTGAACAGCAGCGATGTCCTTCCCCCGTCTTTCTGAATCAGCCGCATGGCCATGAATCCGCCCGCGCAGTCCGCGCCCGCAGCGAGGACGCCGAAGTACATTGCGTTCATGTGATTCTTCGTCCTGCGGGTCAGCGGTATCCTGACCACGCATCTGTTGTCATCCAGTTCCTCTACCACCGGCCTGACATAGAAAAGCAGGGGAATTTTCATGAATGCAAAGAAACGAAGGAACAGAGTGTCCCGCAGTTTGCCCGTCATTTTTCCAAATGAACCTCCATTGTTTTTTAATCGCAGGATGCTCCGCCCCGCCGCAAGCACATCCCGGCGGAGAAACCCGGAGACATCAGACTTCCGCTTTCATGAGCCTGAGGATGTTGCGGCAGGCGATATTCTCAAAATCTTCCCGGTCCAGGTTGAGCCGCGCAATGGTCTGAAATTCATGATAGGGTATGCCGAACGGGAAATCGCTTCCGAAGAGAAGTCTCCGGCTCCCGTATCTTTTCAAGAAGGCCGCCACCTCGCGCCCGGACGCGAGCGCCGTATCGGCATACACGGTCTCATCATCCCAGATTCCCGCCTGCATGATGGCGGAAAAGCCTCCGTTCAGCCCGCCCAGATGGGGAATGATGATGGGAGTGCGTCCCGCCACGCGCCGGACGAAATAAAGGGTGTTCTCGAAAGACTCCTCGAGAACGATTGGAAGCCCGAGACGATAGACTTCCTGAAGGAACTCCTCGCAGCGGGGATCGTCGTAATTATAAACGGGCTCGTACTCGTGCCGATGCCACTTGACGCCCCTGTACCCCGCGGACAGTTCGTTTTTCCGGAAATCGTTCCAGACAAAAAAATAGGCGAAGATGTCCGCGTGACTCCGCTGAATGTCAAGCAGGTATTCGTTTGCGCGTCGGCGGCAGGCCATCCAGGCCGGAGTGTCGGTGAAATCATAGTCATAGCGGTCGTAAATATCCTCCACCGGCGCATAAAGACAAGCGCCCCGAATTCCTCCCTCCTCAAGGTATCGCTGGATTATTTCAAGCGGCAGACGGGAGTTCTGGATGCCGCAGTGCATGTGGGAATCGATTATTTTCATGGCCCCTGGGTCATGGTCCGACAGTCTCACCTTGACAATCTACCTCACATCCTGAGTCCCTCGATGAACCCCGGACAACCCCTGTCGAAACCTGTCATACTGAGCCTATCGAAGGATGAACCGTTGCAGCTGACATTCATTGTTTTTCCTTTCCCCCGATGATCCTGCTCACCCGCTCCAGCTCCTCCGGGGTATCCACTTCCACGGAATCGAACTGCGTCTCGACGACCCGGATCCTATAACCGTGCTCCAGGGCGCGGAGCTGCTCCAGGGCCTCCAACCGCTCCAGTTCTCCCACCTCGAGACCCGAGAATGTATTGAGGAAGGACTTCCGGTAGGCATAAATCCCATGGTGTTTGTAGTAAGCCGCCCGGCGGCCCGCGTCTCTCACATAAGGAATCGTGGCCCGCGAAAAATAGAGGGCGTATCCGTTCCGGTCGAAAACTACCTTGACCGCGTTGGGATGCGTTATCTCCTCGTCCCGCCGGATGCGATAGACAAGCGTGGAGAAATTCTCTCTTTCATCTTTCATGAGCGGTCGGGCCACTTCCTCGATCTGGACGGACTCGAAGAGGGGCTGGTCGCCCTGAACGTTCACGACGATGTCGGATTCTCCAAGCCCCAGTCCGGAGACCGCCTCGGCGATCCGGTCTGTACCGGAGCGGTGCTCGGCGGCTGTCATAACTGCGTTCCCGCCGAATGCCTTTACAGCCCTGAATATCCTCTCGTCATCCGTGGCCACCGAGGCGTACGAAACTAGAGACGATCTCATCACCCGCTCATAGACGTGCTGAATCATGGGCTTCCCGCAGATATCAGCGAGGGGCTTCCCGGGAAACCGTGAAGATTCGTACCGCGAGGGGATGATACAGACCACTTTCATACCACAGCCCATCTTGTCTTTTCCCCATCTCCCCTGCCTTGAGTGGAAAGGACGGGGTGAGTTTGACACGTTGTTGTTTCTCCTTTATCCTCTCCAAAAAGAGGAGGAAAGTTTTTGTCACAGGTAAGGGTCCTGCTGCTGGAGGTGATTCACCACGTAATCTCGGATCGCCTCCTCAAGGGACCTGAATGTAACAGTGCAGCCTGCCGCGCGGAGCTTGTCCATCTTCGCCTCCGTGAAGTACTGATACTGGCCGCGGATGGCCTCCGGCATCTCTATGTAATCGATCCTCGCCTCCTTCCCCATGGCGGAAAAGACGGCCTTCACAAGATCGTTCCACGTCCGGGCCTTTCCCGTTCCGAGGTTGTAAATGCCAGTCGCACCGGGATTCTGATAGAGCCACCAGAGCACCTCAACGCAGTCCTTGACATAGACGAAGTCCCTGAGCTGCCCCCCGTCGGGATATTCGGGACGGTAGGATTTGAAAAGGCGCACCTTCCCGGTCTCGCGGATCTGTCCGAATGCCTTGTGTATGACGCTCCGCATGTCCCCCTTGTGATATTCGTTGGGACCGAAGACATTGAAGAACTTGATCCCCGTGACGCTTTTCTGGAGATCGTTTTTGAGAATGCCCACATCAAAGAGCTGCTTTGAATATCCGTACATATTTATGGGACGGAGGGTAAGCGTCACGTCGTCGTCGTCGTAGAAACCCAGGGATCCGTCTCCGTATGTCGCGGCGCTGCTCGCGTAGATGAAGCGGACATTGTTCTTCATAGCCCACACCGCAAGGGCGCGGCTGTACAGGTAATTATTCCTCATGAGGTACTCGGCGTTAATCTCCGTGGTGGATGAACATGCCCCCATGTGGACGACCGCGCTGACCTGAAAGGGTACCTTGTCTGCGATCACCATCTCGAGGAACGATTCCTTGTGGAGATAATCGTTGAAGCGGCGCTTGACCAGATTCTTCCACTTATCCGACGTGCCGAGATTGTCGACGATCATTATGTCGTCGATTCCCTCTTCGTTAAGCTTCCAGACAAAAGCGCTTCCGATGAACCCGGCCCCGCCGGTTACAACAATCATTTCTTTCCCTCTATCTTCACCGTTAACCGTTTACCGTTCGCTATATAGTTTTCTCCGCCTTCTCGATCGCCCGCCGGATCATGTCCATCCTTTCCTGCGGCATTCTGACGGAGATGCCCATTACAAGCGTTCTTCCCAGGAGGTCCTCCGCCCGCGGTATCAGTTGCGTGCCGTAATCCACCCTTCCGGTGTATGTCGGATCCGTGAAGGGGTATTTCTTAGAGTTAGCAGTGGATCTGGCCAGAAAATGCTCCCAGTTCGGCACGTAATGCCAGAGGTTTTCCTTGTAGCACACCGTGTCCACTCCTTCCGCGCCGAGGGCCTTCTGGAACTTCTTAGCCAGTGCGGCATCGGGAAAGTTGAAGGCAAGGAAGGTGGCCGTGTCGCCCTCAGGATCGGCGAGCTCCCGGAATCCAATTCCCCTGATTCCAGAAAGGGCTTCCTTGATGAGAGCCTTGTTTTTTCTCTGTTCCGCTATGATGTAATCGAGCTTCCTCAACTGCGCAAGTCCCAGAGCCCCCTGAAGTTCGTTCATCCGGTAATTGAAGCCAAGAATTGTCCTTCCCTCCATCGCCCTGCTCACGTTGGGGTTGTGGTCGTGGCCGTGATCGTGATACCAATCGGAGCGATCGTAAAGCGCCTTGCTGTCCGTGAGGATCATACCGCCTTCGCCCGTAGTCACTGTCTTGTAGTAATCGAAGCTGAAGATGCCCATGTCCCCGAAGGTTCCAAGCTTCTTTCCCCTGAAATTCCCGCCGCACCCCTGAGCGTTGTCCTCAAGAACAAGGAGGCCGCATTTCTTCGCCGCATCGACGATTCGATCTATCCAAGCCGGGGCCCCGCACATGTGAACGGGGATCACGGCCTTCGTGAGTGGCGTCCGCTTGCGGTCGATCTCCGCCGGATCCAGATTCAGCGTCTCGTCGATATCGGCCATGACAGGAATTGCGCCTACTTCCAGTACGGCTTCATAGGTGGCCAGAAAGGTGAAGGCCGGCACTATGACCTCGTCACCCGGTCCCACATCGAGGGCGGTCAGAGCGACCTTGAGGGCGGATGAGCCGGAAGTCACGCCCAGTGCATAACGGGCCCCGCAGTATTCAGCAAAGGCAGCCTCGAACTCCCGTACCTTGAAGATCCCCTTTCTTTCCTTATCGAACCCGTATCGCATGAGGACGCCCGTTTCCAGGACCTCCATGACCTCCTTCATCTCTTCCTTGCCGATCAGCTCTGCGCCTGCCATGTCATCTCCACTTCGTTCAGGTTTCGAATTTTTTCTATTCACCCTCACCCCGCCCTCTCCCGTCAAGAGAGGACTTCCTTGAAAAACATCTTTCCTCCCCCGGCGGGAGGCATAGGAGAGAGGTGTCTCTAATACGCCCGTTTATATATTTCTATTGCGTCCTGTCTCGTGATCCTGCGCGGGTTATTCTCCAGAGGCCTCGCCACCGTCATGGCCGCATCGGCCAGCGCGGGGAAATCCTTCCTGTGAATACCGAGCGATTTCAGACTCTGCTCGATCCCGCAGTCTTCGATGAGCGCCTCCACCGCCTCCAGGGCCAGATAGGCCGCATCCCTCAGCGGCATATCATCCGCTGTCTCTCCCATGGCTTCTGCGATAACAGCAAATTTCTCCAGGGCACCGGGGAGATTGAACTCCATAACGGGAAGCAGCATCACGGTGTTCGCAAGACCGTGCGGGACACCGTACCTTCCGCCCAGCGGATAGGAGAGGGAATGCACGGCCGTTACTCCCGCGTTCGCGAGACCGAGACCGGCGTATAGGCTTCCAAGAAGCATCTTTTCCCGTGCGTCGGCGTCCTGTCCATTATGAACCGCGGTCCTGAGATTTTCCGCAATTAGACGGATCGCCTCGATTGAGAGGAGTTCGCTCATGGGGCTCGCGTTGATCGATGTGTAAGATTCGATTGCGTGACACAGGGCGTCGATTCCCGTGGCGGCCGTCGGCCCCGGCGGGAGAGTCAGCGTAAGGAGAGGGTCAAGGAGGGCGATGTCGGGATAAAGATGAGGGCTGTTCATTCCCTCTTTCTTTTTGAGATCGGGCCGCACGAAGACAGCCGTGAAGGTCACCTCGCTCCCTGTTCCCGCCGTCGTCGGCACCATTATCTTCGGAAGCCCCGGGCCCGGCACCCTGTTCAGTCCAAGATAGTCCACCGCCTTCCCCCCGTTGGCGGCGAGCACGGAAACGGCCTTAGCACAATCGAGGGCGCTTCCGCCGCCGATGCCTACCACACAATCGCATTTCTTCTTCAGGGCCGTCTTCGCGCAGTCGTCGGCCAGCCGGATCGCCGGCTCCGGCTCCACCCTGTCATAAAGCACATATGCAATATCAGCTGCGCCAAGGACGTTCGATACCTTTTCCCCGAATCCGGTTTCGGAGAGGTTCCGGTCGAGAACGATGAGAGGCCTGCTGCCTCCGAGCTCCCGGATGTAGGAGGGAAGCCCGGAGAAGGCACCCTGTCCGAAGATAATCTTCCTTGCGCCCGTAAAAGAAAACTTCTTTATCATGCTAATCTCCCGCTGGATGTTTCAGACATTCTCCGGAGGAATTCAAAACGACGAAAGACTATTAAGTTTCCGGAGGGTGAAAGTCAAGTCTTTTTGTTCCCTCCGTACCAGTCGATCTGCCGGCAGATGCCCCTGATTATCTGTACTTCCTTTGAGTGGAGCCGGACCCGGGAGAGAAACCTGCGGATGTTCATCATCCAGTAATCAGGGTTTTCGGGATTTATGAACCCTATCCGCGAGAGCACGTCTTTCAACTGCCCGTACATTCCTTCCAGTTCCCGGGACGTGGCGAGCCGGGGAGTGAATATCTCTTTTTCCTCTCCACCGGCCTGAAAGATCTCATAGCACAGAATCATCACGGCGTGAGAGAGATTAATGGATCTGAGTTCCTCCGACGTCGGAATCGTCACGAGGCTGTGGCAGTATTTCAGCTCTTCGTTTGTCAGACCGAAATCCTCCGGACCGAAGAGAAGGGCGATGGTATTTTTCTGCGAGATGCCCACAAGCTCGGCCGCCAGCTCCCGCGGATAAAGAGTTGCCCTTCTCGCGCTTCCCAGTCTCGACGTGGTTCCGACAATATAATTAAAGTCCGACAGGGCCTTTTCCAGCCCGTCGATATAGCGGATTTTTTCCACCGTCCTGGACGCCAGATGGGTCGCCATCCTTCGGATCTCCTCGGTGTCGCGCGTCTGACTGTCGACTACGATTATCTTCCCGATTCCCATGTTGGCGGCGCATCTCGCCACGAACCCTATGTTGCCGGGATACTTCGGCCTGTTCAGAACTATGGTGACGTTCTCCCTTTTCACCGCCGTCGTCATTGTATATTGCCCTCCCATGCTCCTTCTGATAAAGCTTATATCATGAAAGGCGTTTCTCTTGACATCTCCAAAATGATGGAGACCCTAAGGCAGGCGTCCCGGGAGATCGGTGTGGAACTGGACGCGGCGGCGACGGGTCTTTTTGAGGACTATGCACGGGAACTGCTTTTCTGGAATTCGAAAATGAATCTTGTCTCCTTAAAGTCGCCCCTGGATCTTCCAGTCAAACATTTCGTGGATTCCCTTACCGCGGCGGAGTGCATCGGAAACAGGGCGGGCATTCTTCTTGACATGGGTTCCGGGGCGGGGCTGCCGGGTATCCCTCTCAAAATCGTTTTCCCCTCTCTTCGCATCACCCTGCTCGATTCCTCGCGGAAGAAAACGTCTTTTTTGAGGGCCGTCCTTCGCCGGCTGGAGCTCCCGGGAGTCACCGTGGTGAACGGCAGGGCGGAAATGCTGCTGAATGAAAAGGCCTGGCGGGGCCGTTTCGACATAGTCATATCAAGGGCCGCTTTCAAACTGCCGGAATATATCCGGCTGGGGTCCGGTTTCCTCGCCCCGGGAGGTATTTTGATCGCCATGAAAGGACCCGGTTTCGAGCCGGAACTTGAGGAATCTCTGCCCCTTTTAAGGAAAGGGGAAATGAAATTTTCGGCGGAACGCGAAATCCGCCTTCCCCTAACCGGGGATTTCAGAAAAATATTAATCTTTCAGCGGGCTTAAAAGTCCGCACCGCCTCAAAATATCCCTTTGATTTCCCCTTTTTTTATGCTACAAAACTGCCATCAAATCCATCAGCCATTGGCCCTTTGCCTTTAGCCGTTAAACCATAAATCGCACAATGCCCAAAATCATCTGCATAGCCAATCAGAAGGGAGGCGTAGGAAAGACAACGACGGCCATCAATCTGGCAGCGTCTCTCGCCGCCGCAGAAAAAAAGACGCTTCTCGTGGACTGCGATCCACAGGGAAACGCTTCGAGCGGTGTGGGCGTCGAGCGCTCGGCGGTGCGCGAAAAGAATCTCTATCATGTCTTGATAGGCGAGGTCCCTCTTTCTGACATCATCCTGAGCACGCCGATTGCGACCCTCGATGTGGCACCTTCAAATCAGGACCTGATCGGAGTTGAAATAGAGTTCGTCTCTCTTCCCGACCGTGAGAAAAGGCTAAAAAACGCCCTGCGGGATGTGGACAGTCCATACGATTACATGATAATCGACTGCCCTCCCTCTCTCGGGCTTCTGACAGTCAACTCTCTCGTTGCCGCTGACGACGTCATCGTTCCGCTTCAGTGCGAATACTTCGCCATGGAGGGACTGGGGCATCTTCTGAATACCATCCGTCTCATAAAGGCTCGTCTCAATCCCGCCCTCTCATTGTCGGGTATTCTCCTGACCATGTTCGATACCAGAAACAGACTGTCCCACCTTGTGGCGGACGACGTCCGCAAACACTTCGGCGACAAGGTTTTCAGGACGATAATCCACCGCAACGTGAGGCTTTCGGAAAGCCCAAGTCACGGGCTTCCCATAATGCTTTACGACATAAAATCCCGGGGCGCCCTTTCATACCTGGAACTCGCAAAAGAAATACTATCCAACGGGAGCGCATAAATGCCGACAAAAAGTTCCCTCGGAAGGGGGCTCGGAGCCATGTTCCCCGAACTCCTGGAAAGGCTCGGTGAAAAGAACGCCCTGATTACCTGCGGGATTGAAGAGCTCTTCCCCAACAGGTACCAGTCCAGGAAGGTTTTTGATAAAAAGGACCTTGCGGATCTCGTAGCTTCGATAAAGGAGAGCGGCATAATCCAGCCGATTGTCGCCAGAAAGGCGCAGGGCGGATACGAAATCATAGCCGGCGAGCGCCGCTGGCGGGCCGCTCAAGAGGCCGGTCTAAAGGAGGTACCGGTCCTTCTCAGGGAGGCCAGAGATGTGGATGCCGCCCTATTTTCAGTAATAGAAAATCTTATGCGTGCGGATCTCAACCCCGTCGAGGAGGCCGAGGCCTATCAGAAAATAATGAAGACCTTTTCCCTTTCCCAGGAAGAGGTCTCTATCAAGGTGGGAAAAGACCGTTCCACAGTCGCCAATGCGGTGCGTCTGCTCAAACTGCCCGATGCGATAAGGACATCCCTCGTCGAGAGGAAGATCTCGTCCGGACACGCCCGGGCTCTTCTTGCCCTGGGCTCTGAGGAGGAACAGATGCAGGTGTTCCGGAGGATTCTTCAAAAAGGGCTTAATGTCCGTGAAACGGAACTCCTTGTAAAAAAATTCAAATCCGGCGGCATCTCTGCCGGCAAGTCAAAAAAGTCAAACGAAATAGGTGATATAGAAAATATACTCTCCCGGAAATTGATGACGCGGGTAACCGTGAGGCCTTCCGGGGAAGGCGGTGTAGTAGAAATTAAATATACATCTTCAAAGGACCTGAATCGCCTCATAAGAATTCTGCTGGGGGAATAAAACTTCTGAAATCTCTCTTTGAAATTTTCCCGGTTTTGTATTATGTTCTCATTCGATTCTTAAGGGCCGGAGCAGTATTCTCAAAGACCCACCCTAAAGTTTATTAAATGATTTTAATATTTTGAGTTTCAGTAAGTTAATGTTCGTCCTCTGTTTCCTCGCTGCCAAAGGTAATAAATGGGCGGAAACTCACCTGTTTATCAACAGGTGTTTATATCGTTGTTGATAGGAAATCGAACCTTGGAAGTCATCTGGAAAAAAAGCACTGATATCATTAAGAAAAAAGTTAGCCAGCAGAACTACGAAACCTGGATACAGCCTCTTCGGCTCACCTCTTTTGAGGGTGACAACGTTTACATCTCCGTTCCAAATAAATTTTTCAAGGACTGGCTGACGGATAATTATCTCCCCATCATAAAGGATTCCATATCGGCTGTGACGGGCGTTCAGGTCAAGGTCGGGTTTATTGTTGAAAAGTCAGGTGACGGCAGAACGCCTCCCGGCCCCCTCATAGCACCGGAACGGCCGGAAAAAAAGGTTGCACCCCGAAAAATGCCCGGTCTTAAAAGTGGTTCTTCTCTCAATTATAACTACAGTTTCGAGAGATTCGTTGTGGGTCCCTGCAATCAATTCGCTCACGCCGCCTGTGTTGCGGTGGCCGAACAACCGGCCAAGAACTACAACCCTCTTTTCATATACGGCGGTGTCGGACTGGGGAAAACCCACCTGCTGAACGCTATAGGAATTCATTCTCTTAAACTCAACCCGGAGCGCAATGTTCTATATGTCTCCGCAGAAGAGTTCATGAATGAACTTATCGGGTCAATCAGATATGACCGCATGCCAAGGTTTCGGGAAAAATTCAGGAATATCGAGTATCTTCTGATAGACGACATCCAGTTTATAGCCGGAAAAGAGCGCACTCAGGAAGAATTTTTTCATACCTTCAATACACTGCACGATTCAGGAAAGCAGATCGTTGTGACAAGCGATAAATTTCCTAAGGATATTCCGAATCTGGAAGGTAGACTCCGTTCTCGTTTCGAATGGGGACTAGTTGCGGATATCCAGCCGCCCGAAATCGAGATGAAGATAGCTATCCTGGGTAAGAAAGCCCAGGAAAACAATATTAAACTTCCCAATAATGTTGCGTACTATATAGCTTCCAAGTCGGAGTCCAGCATAAGAGAACTTGAAGGTTATCTTATCAGAATCGCCGCCTATTCTTCTCTTACCGGGCGGGAGATCACCATGGATCTTGCAAAAGAGGTCCTGAATAAAATTACCAAACAGGAAAAGGCATACGAACTTACCATTGATGAGATCATAAAGACCGTAGCCGGAAAATTCGGCATCCGGGTGAACGACATAAAATCAGATAAGAAAAACAAGAATTTCGTCCTCCCCCGGCAGATAGCAATGTATCTCTCCAGAAAACTGACCAGCGAATCTTTTCCGGACATAGGAGCAAAAATAGGGGGAAAAGATCATTCAACTGTAATATATGCGAATAATAAGATCAGGAAGACAATTGAAGATAATGAAAAAGTAAAAAAGATTATAGATGAGCTTGAAAATAATCTCACTAACAGGTGATAATATTTAAACAGCAGTTCTTTACTTTATAAACAGTTTGTGATCTATGTAATTAAATGAAATAATTACATTAATTACTTAATTAACAAATCAACAGGCTCTATTATTAAATATACTTATTTATTAAATAATTAAAAAAATAGGAGAAAAGATGGAATTCAATATCAGCCGCGAAATATTTCTGGAAGGTCTTCAAAAGACGTTAAGCATAGTGGAGCGACGGACGACCATTCCCATTCTCAACAATATACTACTGCGTGCTGGCGGGGAAAAAGAACTGGGATTGATAGCGACGAATCGCGAGATAGGTCTGGTTTCGAGCTATGAAGCGGATATCGTGACGCCGGGAGAAATAACTCTATCTGCCCGTAAGCTCTATGAGATGATCAGAGAAATACAGGGCGAAATCATCCGTGTGAGGATGAATGAGCAGAACTGGGTTAGCGTGAGTTGCGGGAAGGTGAATTACAGAATACCGGGTATATCCGCGGATGATTATCCAAAGGTGGAAAGCGGCGAGAGTCAGAAATTCTTTACGATCAGCGGCGGTCTCCTGACGGATATGATTGAGAAGACATCCTTTGCAATGTCACAGGAGGAGACAAGGACCAATCTCAACGGGATATTCATGGAAGTGGAGAAAGGGGATGCAGGTGAAAGGCTGAGGATGGTCGCGACGGACGGACACAGACTTTCCCTTGTTGAGATGGATATGGGTGAACAGAAATTTCTCGATCTGGAAAAAGGCGTTATAATCCCTAGAAGAGGCGTCGGCGAGATGAGAAAGCTTCTGGAGCAGGAGGACGGGAATATTGAGGTCGGGGTGGATAAGGGAGCGATCCTCCTGAAGAAGAAAAACATGTTTTTGAAGATAAGTCTCATAGATGCCGATTATCCGGACTATCGCAGGGTGATATCAATGGACAAAGGGAATAGAGTGGAACTTGAACGGGACCCTTTTCTTCACGCACTCCGACGAATGGCCGTCATGGCGACGGACAAATACAACGGAGTTAAAATACATGTTTCGGGGGACAGGATGCAGCTCAATTCCACGAATCCCGATGTAGGAGAGGCCAACGATGAGGTGGATATCATTCCTCAGGACAGGGAGATAGACATCGTTTACAATGTGCGTTACCTGATTGATGCCGTTGAGGTCATAGATGAGGAAAAGATGGTATTTGAGATAAGAGAAGGTTTGAAGCCTGGCACGATTCGCCCTGCCTCAAAGGAAAATTATTTCTGCATAATCATGCCTCTGAAGGTTTGATGAAAAGGGTCAAGGATTAAAGAGTTCTAGTGAGAAAATCCTTTCATTGTTGATTAAAAAAGGTTTCAGGTTAGATATAAATTTTATGACGGATGATAAGAGTTATTCCGCTGACAGCATAAAAGTACTGGAAGGTCTTGAAGCAGTCCGCAAAAGGCCGGCCATGTACATAGGGAGCACAGGCAAGGAAGGGCTTCACCACCTTGTCTACGAAGTGGTTGACAACAGCATAGACGAGGCGGCGGCCGGGTTCTGCGATACCATAGATGTCCGCGTCAGAGCGGACAACAGTGTAATGGTGGATGACAACGGTCGAGGAATACCTGTAGACCTCCACAAGGATGAAGGCGTTTCAGCGGCCCAGGTGGTGCTGACTAAGCTTCACTCCGGCGCTAAATTTTCCAACGACAGCTACAAGATATCGGGAGGCCTTCACGGAGTTGGAGTCTCCGTGGTGAACGCTCTGTCCTCATATCTTGAGCTGGAGGTGAGAAGGGACGGAAAGGTCTACAAGCAGTCATACAGAAGGGGCGTCCCGACGGGAGAACTCGATATAGTCGGTAAAACGAGAGGCCGCGGGACCAGGATCACCTTCAAACCGGACGAAGAGATTTTCGAAGATATCGACTTCAGCTTCGATATACTCTCAAACCGCCTGCGGGAGCTCGCCTTTCTGAACAAGGGTGTCCGGATCCATCTTACCGATGAACGGGACGGAAAGAAGAGTGAGTTTTTCTATAAGGGTGGAATAGTTTCGTTCGTCGAATACATAAACCGCAACAAGGGCGTACTGCACAAGAAACCGATCTATTTCGAAGGCGCCCGCGAGGACTGCATGGTGGAGGTGGCGCTTCAGTACAACGACACCTACACTGAAAGTATTTTTTCCTTTGCCAACAGCATAAATACGACGGAAGGCGGGACGCATCTCATCGGTTTCAAGTCTGCTCTCACGCGCGCCATCAACAACTACGCCTCGAACAACAATCTCATCAAGAACGGCAAGGATGTGATACGCGGAGAGGACGTCCGGGAGGGTCTTTCGTGCGTTATCAGCGTTAAGCTCAAAGAACCGCAGTTCGAGGGACAGACGAAAACAAAACTCGGCAACAGCGAGGTCAAGGGTCTCGTCGAGGGCATAGTCTATGACAAGATGGGCAGCTACCTTGAAGAGAATCCTGCTGTGGCCAAACAGATACTAGGCAAGGCGCTCGACGCGGCAAGGGCCAGGGACGCCGCGCGCCGGGCGAAAGAGCTGACACGCAGGAAGAGCGCTCTTGATGTCGGTTCCCTGCCTGGAAAACTTGCCGACTGTCAGGAACGCGACCCCGCGCACAGCGAAGTATATCTAGTGGAAGGGGACAGCGCCGGAGGTTCAGCGAAACAGGGTCGCGACCGGAGAAATCAGGCCGTCCTTCCGCTCCGCGGCAAAGTCCTGAACGTGGAGAAGGCCCGCTTCGACAAGATGCTTCAGAACGAGGAGATCAAGACCGTAGTGACCGCTCTCGGTACGGGAATCGGTCTGGACGATTTCGATATCAGTAAGCTGCGCTATCACAAAGTCATAATCATGACCGATGCGGACGTGGACGGTCTTCACATCCGGACACTTCTTCTCACCTTCTTTTTCAGGCAGATGCGGGAACTCATCGAGCGCGGCCATCTTTATATCGCCCAACCTCCCCTTTTCAAGGTGGTGGACCGAAAAAAAGAACTTTATATACACAACGAAGAGGAGATGAGGAATTACATCCTGGAGAACGGCGTTAACCGGATCCGTCTGATCACCGGAAACGGGAGCAGCGTCACGGGAAACCGTCTGCTTGCGATGATAAAAAAAGTTGTGCGAATTGAAACTGTTCTGGACCGTTTTGAAAAGGAGGACAAGAACAAGACGGTCATGCGTATCATCGCGGGCGATCCGGCTTTCTCGCCCGAAGACCTCAACAGCGAGGCGGCCCTTATGAAGGTGGGCAAGAGAACGAAGATGGCCATCGGCGAGCGGCTGGTGGGATTCCATACGGAACCGGACCCGGAACACAGCGGCTACAAGCTCCTTCTCGATTACCGGATGAAAGGACAGGTCTTTACCACCTGCATTGATAAGGAGATATTCAAGACACCGCGGTTCATCGAGATAAAGGAACTGCTTAACCAGGTGACTGCTCTGGGCGAGGCACCCTATACGGTGGTCGCGGAAGATGAGGAGACAAAACGCAAAGAGCTCCCGAGCATGTCGGCTCTTGTCGAATACGTGATGGACACGGGTCAGAAGGGGATAACCGTTCAGCGTTACAAGGGCCTCGGCGAGATGAACCCCGAGCAGCTCTGGGAGACTACCATGAACCCGGAGAAGCGCACGCTTCTTCAGGTCAAGGTGGAGGATGTGGTCATCGCCGACGAGATCTTCACGACCCTCATGGGCGATCAGGTCGAGCCCCGCAAGGAATTCATCTACAAGAATGCCCTCTATGCGTCCAACCTGGATGTGTAAACTGAAAGGAGCGCGTAAAGAAGGCTTCAGACTGCAAGAAGGCCCCCATCCCTTTGGGGGCTTTCTTGCTTTTCAGATTTCACCGACTCAACCTGGCGAGTATTTCCTTGGCAAAAGTCTTTCCATCCGCCAGGTCCTGAGCGTCGGGGTGCCCTGCGGCGCCCATGGCTTCTTCCGCCCACGCCCTGTGTTCCGGTTTTTTCAGGAGAGCGTCGATGATGTTTTGACGAACCTCACCCCGGCATCCGAAGTGTCCAAGGACTGCTGATTTCGCCGCGAGACCGAGTGCGTGCTCGAAGGCCTGTCGGGGAAGGTGTCCGCCGCGCAGTGACCCGTGGGTTGAGAAGAAAGCCACCTTCTGACCCGCCGGCAGGGATTTGATGAAGTCCTGAGCCTTCCGGGGGAGGCTCTGCGCCTGAACGGGAAAACCGCAGAAAATGATGTCGTAACCGTCCGCGCTCTGAACATCGGACAAGGGTCTTATCTCTTTTTCGAAGTGAATCTCTTCGTAGATTGCATGCGCGAGTTTCTCCGTATTTCCCGTATCTGAATAGTAGGTCACAAGTGCTTTCATGAATCCTCCTATTTTCCGGCACCCTTGCCGGGGAGCATGCCCTTAAAATTGCCGGGTAGCGACGGTATCGACATTTTCTTGTATCCCTCGGGAAGCTCGAACAGACTGTCCGGCTGGCCTCCGATCTTGATGTCCGTGTATGTCACGGACCAGCTGCCGTCTACGGCAGCCGTCTTGATGGGGAACTGAATGTCGTTCGCCCACCACTGATGGGAAGTCACGGTCTGGTCTCCCATTTTTGCCGTCACCTCGTACTTCGTCGTGGGGTGCCCGTCAATTGTTTCGGAGCCTATAGCCTTGCGGCTTACCTCTCCCTTCATTTTCTCTCCGGGGATTTCCCTGTCCTTATCCTTCAGTCCCTCGATTTCCATGTAGGACCTGCTGGCCGGCATTACGGTCCATACCTTGTTGAGATCCTGCCGGACAATAGAATAGGTTGCCCCCGCCATTTTGTTCTCGATCCGGAACTTGCCCGCCTTCATGTAGACCCGGGACGTCATGGTCTGCCCGCCCGCCTTATTGATAACCGTGGCCGAGAATTCCTTTGCCATTCCCGCTTTCGGCGCCTCCTCTTTCTTGCCGCATCCCGCGATGAAGAGCGCGATTAACAGAACAAGCATCCAGGCAATGATTTTCTTCATATGTCATCCTCCCTGGCAATATGATTTTTTCTAAACATGCCCCAAAGATTTGTGTTTGTCCATCACAAATTACCACTCCTCTTTTTTTATGTAGGCCATCCCCTGAAATACGGAAACGGTGTCTCCCGTTTCATCGGTGATCCGGACCTCGTAAACTGCATGCCGTCCGCTCCTCGAGACCTCTTTCGCCTCGGCTGAAATCGTTCTTCCCTTTGCCGGCTTTACAAAAGAGATAGATGCGTTGAGAGCGAGGGCGAGCCTGCCGTGGGAATTCGCGGCGGCGGCAAAGGCCATGTCCGCCAGGGTGAATAGCATTCCCCCGTGAACACACTTGACACCGTTGAGATGGTGCTCCTGAATGTCGCACCTGACCTTCGCCCTGCCGGGAGCGATGTCCTCCAGTTCAATGCCCACGTGTCCGGCGAATTTGTCTCTCTTGAAAAAAAGATTCCATTTGTTTTTATCTGTTACCGGCATGAGCAGCCTCCTCCGAATCTCCGCCTTCTTCACTGAGATTCATCTTCAGTACCTCGGCACATCCTTTACTTCTTCATAATATCTTTCCACGCCGATTTCCTTCATCCTGTCATTAATCTGCAGCCATCGCGTTTTCAGGTGTTCATCGAAATTCGTTCTGTCGCAGGGATAGTCCTCGCACTCAAAACAGAAATCGACCCCCTTTCCCCTGTAGCACCGGATGATCCCGCAATCCTTGAACAGACACTCTCCCTGCCTGCATCCCCTGCAGCCGGCCTCCGAAAACAATTGCAGCAGGTCCTTGAACGGCGCGTAATTCTTAAATCTCGGTTCATTCAGCAGCGTCACGAAGCGTTCCGCATAGACGTCAAAACAACCCAGCAATCTCTTGAGTTCGCTGCTGTGAGATTGAATGTCTCCTTGCTCGTAGGCAAAACACTTCGAGCACTGGACGCCGCAAGCACCGAGCGCGTTTAAAATATCATCTCTTTTTATAAGCCTGTCGTCCTCCCGCGATACAGCGTCTGACCCATCCGCTCTCTTCTTACCACATTGAAAGTGGAAGTTCCGCCTTTTATATTTCAAGGATTGTTGAAGGACGCGCTCCTCCGCAGACACTTTGGCCGCTTTTGAGTCCGTCGGAATAAAATCCGGCGGGGAATCAGCGATTTTCGCAAGGCTCCGGAAGATTACTTGCCCTTGCCCCTGCAATACTCAAGGACCTTGAAGGCATAGCTTGCACTTCTGGCCACAACAGGGCCGCCCCCCATTTCAACGGCCACTTCAACGGCCTCCACCACCTGATCGTCCGAAGCCCCGCTCTTCAATGCTTCCCGGATATGCCAGGTGATGCAAGGTTCACAATAAACATAAGCCGATATCCCCACCGCAATCAACTCCTTGTTCATTTTCGTCAGGCTCTTTTCCTTCATGGTATAATTCAGCAACTTCATATAATGCTTATAGCACTTGGAATCCCTTGATGTGAAGGATTCGTGAACATACCTTAAATCCCGGTTGATCTTTTCAATTTTTTCGATGTCCGATGCTTCCATAGCTCCTCCTTCAATCGGATAAAGGTTTATTGAAATATTGCCCCATGATGGAGCCTACACGCTCGACGCCGTTCATAATCATAAAAGACGCATTTCCTTTGGCGACCAGGTGGTCCCGGTCATCAAAGATGTTCGCCTCTGCATAAGCCAGGCGTTTGCCGCGGCGGATCAGCCTGCCATGCCCGACCAGATCGCCGCTTTTCACGGGCGCAAAATATTGAACCTGCAGACCGGCCGTCATGATCATTTCGTCATCGTCCAATAACGGAATGATGGAAAGCCCGCAGGCCGCATCCACGAGGGAGGCGATGACGCCGCCGTGAATCGTTCCCCAGATATTCAGGTGTTTGCTGTCGGATAGGATCTTCAACTTTGACCCTTCTTCGTTTGTCACTTCCAGCTGCATGGAAACGGTTTGGAAAAAGGGCGTCTCGCCGATTCTTGATAGAATAAATTCTTTAACAGTCATTTTTGGACACTTTCGCCGTGCCTGGAGTCTGTTTCTTTTCCATCGGAAGTTGATCCAGCATCTCTCCGACTATTTTAGCCGTTTCCCCGGTAATCCGAAGGCACTCCCTGTATTTCTCACCGCCATGGAAATTCCTGGCCTGGTTTTTGTCACTCCAGTCCACCCCGATGATATCGCGGCAAAGAATGCTCCCCCGGCCGATCTCTTCCCGAAAGCACTTGAGAAATTTTCGGGAATACACCCACATCAGAGGATCCTCTTTTTCTTCCTCCCTGCTGCGGCTGAAGACCAGACCAAATACGGCTAGGGAACCGATGACGTTTCCGCATACATCACCCGTGGCCGCCAATCCGGCTCCAAAGGTTCCCATTGCCCTGATTAGTTCTTCGTTTGGTTCCTGACCCAGTTTCTCCTGCGCAACCGCAAGAACGGCTTGGCTTCAATGGAGTCTCTTCATCATCGTCTGGATCGCTTTTTCTTTCATTTCCTCCGGCGTCATGACATTCTCTTCTTTCCTGATATTCATCCCATGCGGAACAGCCGTAGGTCATTACAGTCTGTTCGGCAATGGTGCCTGTTTTTTGATTTTCAGGTAACCGAGCATCACGGGGAACTGCACCAGCGGCCCTGCCACGGCAATAGCCAACGCCTCCTGGCCGTGAAAAATCGATGTCGCCAATGCCATGGCGATGGCTGTATTTTTCACAGTTGAACCGATAGTCAGGGCAGCCGAATCCCCGTGGGGCAGCCGGGTGGCAAGAGCGAGGCAGGCGGATCCGATAACAAGCAGAAGAGAAAACGACAGGGTCGGAAACAGGAGCCTTGCAATCAAAAAGGGATTTTCGATGACGAATCTTCCATTCAGGACAAAGATGATAAAAAGCATCAGCACCAGCCCGATACCCGATGTGCTCTGAAGTATCCTTTTGAATTTCTCAAATGCCGCTGCCCCGCGGGTTCTGATCATCCGCCGCCTCGTCATGACCGCCAGGACCAGCGGCATGACAATGATCATGAAGAGGTATTGAAGAATCAGCAGCGTTGGAACGGCTATGATTTTTCCGATCAGCAGACGGCTCCACAGGGGAATGGCCGCCAGACTCAACAGCAGGCTGAGGCTGGAAACGGCAACGGCCAGATTTATGTTCCCGTCCGCCATTTTTGTATAAGCCGGCCCCATGCCGCCGCCGGGGATCATTCCGAAGATCAGCAGTCCGATCATCAGGCCGGGTGGCATCCCGGCTGAAAAGAGTTCCGCAAGTCCGAACATGAGTACCGGCGATACGAGAAAATTGATCAGGATCGCCGAAATCAAAGGAAGCGGCCTGGCCATCACCTCCAAGATCTTCGTTTTCTCCATGTCAAGAAACGCGGGGTAGAGCATCAGGAACAGACCGAACGGTAGGAGCCGTTTCAGCAAGGGCAGATGCCAGGCGCTTCCAACCGCAATCCCCGATGCGACTGCAAGGAGCGAACTGGTTATCAGATTATTTCGGATGCTGCATCCAAGTCTGACGAAGAGCATTGTCGCTGGAACACTAAAAAAATTTTTCGCCTTTCAGATATTCGTCCATGCCGCAGCAGCCAACGGGACTTTCGTCATAATGGGTCATGGTATCCTCCTTCTGCAGTAAGCGGCTTCGCGTTTGTTTCATGCGAGACATCTCTTCTCCGCAGCCGGCGATTGCCTCGTACAGGGTGGACATCGCTTCAGATAGGACGTTTCGGGGTCCTTGTCAGATTAATGTCTCCAGGATCTCGGCAACATCCTGGCCTATTCCGCCCTCGCAATGGCAATATCTGGCCACGAGCTTTTCCTCGGCTACTTTTTTTCTCCCCTCCTCCGTACTCATATCCGCTCCCAGGAGTTCTTTGCACAGGGTGGTTCCATGCTTCTCTTTGAAGCGCCGGATGAATTCCACAACGGCCGGCTGGGTGTTTTTTCGGGCCTCGGCCTCTTCTTTGTGATCATATCGATGGGCGAGGATCAGAAGCGCCGCTGCGACGTATCCGCAGGTTTCTCCCTGTCCCCCTATTCCGACGGCCAATGGCCTGCCGATCACCCTGGCCCTTTCCGGATCTATGCCGTAGGGCTCTCCGTAAGCTATCAGCAGCGCCTGTGAGCAGCTCCGTCCACCGTTTCTGTGCAAATCCAACATTTTCTTAATTTTATTCATGACGGCACTCCTTTTTTTATTGATATCATTCATGTTTTTTGATATAAATCAAATGAATAGTTTTTAGTATATCCATAACTGTAGGTGATTAATTGTGAACCTGAATCAATTAAGGGTCTTTCATGTTGCAGCCAAATTACAGAGTTTTACCCGTGCATCTGAAGCCCTGTTTCTGACACAGCCCGGTATCAGTAAGCATATCAAGGAATTGGAGGAATATTACGGCATCAGCCTCTTTGACCGTCTGGGCAAGAGAGTGGTTCTCACCCAGGCCGGGGAAATTCTCCTGTCAGCTGTAGATCAGATATTTAGTTTGATAGACAGGTCAAAGTCTGAAATAGACGACCTGAAAGGGCTGGCGGGGGGAGACCTGAGGATCGGCGCCAGCATTACCATCGGCATTTATATTCTTCCCCCCATTCTGAAAAGGTTTCACCAGCTCTATCACGGCATCGGGATCACCCTGGACATTGATGCAAATCAGCAGATCGCCAATCGGGTTCTGGACAATTCCATCGATATCGGGTTGCTCGGCGCTCCCGTGAACGATGAAAGGCTTGTAATGACTCCTTTCTTCAAGGATGAGCTTGCAGTCATCGTGCCCGGAACCAAGGAATGGGCAACCCGGGAATCGATCCAGCCCCTTGAGCTCATGAACGAGAATTTCATATTGCCGGGAAAAGGCTCTGGAACACGAAATGTCGTGGAGGAACGTCTGAAGCAGGCCGGCATTACTCTCGCATGCAAAATAGAGCTTGGACATACGGAAGCCGTCAAAAAGGCCGTGGAAGCAGGTCTGGGCATATCGATCCTTTCAAGAGCAGCCGTCGCCAGAGAAGAAAAGCTGGGACTGATAAGGGCGATTCCATTAACCGGTGTCAATCTCGAGCGTCTCTTCCATTTTACCTATCGGAAAGACAAGTATCTGAGCAATCTGACCAAGACATTCTTGCAGTTTATCGTTTATAAAGAAGCTTGAAAAAGCGGCTTAATTCTGCAATTCAGTACGGCCCATTCAGTTGCAGGACAGCCGATAAAATCAGGCGACATGTCCAGCAAAAAATGGTATAATCCACTATAAAGAGCCCATTGGCTTACTATTTGATATTACGATATATTTTTAGAAACCAAATACGTGAAGAGGGTTTAACAGCATGGAGCAGCTTTATCAGAAAAACGTTCCCGTCAATATCGAAGACGAGATGAAAAAATCCTACATGGATTACGCCATGAGCGTGATCATCGGGCGGGCGATTCCCGATGTCCGGGACGGCCTGAAACCAGTTCACAGGCGTGTCCTCTATGCAATGAACGAGATGGGCAATGTATGGAACAAGCCCTATAAGAAATCCGCCCGCATTGTCGGAGATATCATCGGTAAATACCATCCCCACGGGGACGCGGCCGCCTACGATACCATCGTGAGGATGGCCCAGGATTTTTCCATGCGCTACCCGCTCATCGACGGACAGGGGAATTTTGGTAGCGTCGACGGAGATCCGCCGGCCGCAATGAGATACACCGAGATCAGAATGGCGAGGCTGGCCGAGGAACTGCTGGCCGATCTGGAAAAGGATACGGTCGATTTTGTTCCCAACTATGATGCGTCCTTAAAGGAGCCGATCGTGCTTCCCTCGCGTGTCCCGGCGCTTCTCCTGAACGGCTCGTCCGGCATCGCCGTGGGCGTGGCAACAAACATCCCGCCCCACAACCTCAGCGAACTGATAAGCGGCACCATTGCCCTGGTCAGGAATCCGGAGATCACGATCGACGAATTGATGCGCTTCATTAAAGGCCCGGACTTTCCGACGGCGGGTTTCATCAACGGCAGGGAAGGGATCGTTTCCGCCTACAGGACGGGAAGGGGCTCAATACGGATACGGGCCCGGGCGATCATTGAGCGCAACGCGCGGAACGACCGGGAGAGCATCATTATAACAGAGCTTCCCTACCTCGTGAACAAAGCCAACCTTCTTGAAAAGATATCGGAACTGGTAAAGGAAAAGAAGATAGAGGGGATCGCGGACCTCCGGGACGAGTCGGACCGGGAGGGCATCAGGATCGTCATCGACCTGAAGAAGGACGAGGCCGCCGGGGTGGTCCTGAATCAGCTCTACAAGCACACACAGATGGAGTCGAGCTTCGGGATTATAATGCTCTCCATCGACCGCGGTCAGCCGCGGGTGCTCAACCTAAAGGAGATTCTCCAGAGGTTCATAGATTTCCGCAAGGAGGTGATCACCCGCCGGACCATCTTCGACCTCGCGAGGGCCAGGGAGCGGGCCCATATTTTGGAAGGGCTGATCATTGCGCTAAATAACATCGATGCCGTCGTGGCCCTTATAAAGGCGTCGAGAAACCCGCAGGAGGCCTCCGAGGAACTTTGCCGCAGGTTCGGTCTGTCCGAGATACAGGCTAAAGCGATTCTTGAGATGAGGCTGCAGAGGCTGACCGGTCTCGAGCGAGATAAGATCGACGGAGAATACAAAGAGCTGACCGGCCTCATCAGAACCCTTCAGGGCGTTCTCGATGACCCGCGCAAGGTCCTCAACATCATCGTGGAGGAACTCGAGGAGATCCGGAGAAAGTACGGGGACGAGCGCAGAACGGAGATCGTGGCGAACGTGGATGATATCGATATCGAGGATATGATCGTCGAGGAAGACATGGTGGTCACGGTATCCCACCACGGATACATAAAGCGAAACCCGGTGAGCCTCTACCGGAGCCAGCACCGCGGCGGACGAGGAAAGGTGGGCATGGTGACGAAGGAGGAGGACTTCGTTGAGGATATCTTTGTCGCCTCGACACACAGTTATATCCTCATCTTCACGAGCCTGGGACGCGTTCACTGGCTGAAAGTCTACCAGGTGCCGCAGGCGGGGAGAGCCGCCAAGGGAAAGGCGATCGTAAATCTCATCCAGATCTCCCCGCAGGAGCGGGTCTCGGCGATTCTCCCGGTCCGGGAATTCGTCGACGGGAAATACGTGGTCATGGTGACGAGAAGGGGAATCATCAAGAAAACTGATCTGGCCGCTTTCTCGAACCCGAGATCTGGGGGCATCATCGCCATCACTCTTGACGAGGGGGACGAACTCATTGACGTGAAGGAGACGCTGGGCGATCAGGATATTTTCCTCGGCACCCGAAAGGGCATGGCGATCCGGTTCAGGGAGGAAGATGCCCGGCCCATGGGCAGGACCGCCAGGGGCGTGATCGGCATCCGTATGGACGAGGATGATGAAATCGTCGGGATGGAAATCATAGGGAACGAAAACTCCATTATGACCGTGTCCGAGAAGGGATTCGGCAAGAGAACCGAAATCGCCGAGTACCGTCTCCAGGCGCGCGGCGGCAAGGGAATTATTAATCTGAAGACCACACCCAAGATCGGTTTCGTCTCCGGGATAAAGCAGGTGACGGGCAACGAGGATATAATGCTCATCACCAACACGGGGAACATCATCCGCCTGCGCGTCGATGAGATCCGCATCCTTCATCGCAACACGCAGGGCGTCAAGCTAATCGAGATCGGCTCCGAGGAAGAGAAGGTCGTGGGCATGGCCAGGACCGAGAGGGGGAGCGTCCGCGAGGGCGACAAGGGAGAGGAAAGCGAAGCGGGGGAGACGGCGGAAAACGGCGACACCCCGGCTTGATAGGCATTTCTGGTTTTTCCGCATGCGACCCTACCGCGTCTTCGATCATACTGCGGATCTCGGGATCGAGATCTTCGGTGAAACGGCTGGGATGCTATTCGCCCACGCCGCCTTTGCCGTCTTCGATCTGATGGCCGATCTTCATTTAGTGCATCCGAAGGAGACCCGCAGCATATCGGTCGAAGGCGAAGACCGGGAGGACCTGCTCGTCAATTATCTCCGGGAGGTGCTTTATCTATTCCACGGTGAAAAGCTGATCCTGAAACATTTTGCAATCGTAGAGATAAACGACCATCATCTCAAGGGAGAGGTCGGGGGCGAGTTTTTCGACCCGGACAGGCACCGGCTGAAGAAAGAGATCAAGGCGGTGACCTATCACGGGGTTGAGGTGAGGGAAACGGGAAGCGGATGGCGGGGCAGAGTGATTTTCGATGTCTGATATGAAGATTCAGAGACTGGATGAACACCGCTGGCTCATTCCTCCGGCAGGGGGAATGCGCGTGCCCGGAGTGATCTATTCGAGCGAGAGGCTGATGAAGGAGATGGGGAAGGACGAGAGTCCGAAGCAAGTCGCCAATGTGGCCCATCTTCCCGGCATACTGAAATATTCTCTCGCCATGCCTGACATGCACTGGGGCTACGGTTTTCCAATCGGCGGGGTGGCTGCTTTCGATCTGAGCGGCGGGGTAATATCTCCCGGGGGAGTGGGTTACGATATCAATTGCGGGTGCCGCCTCGTGGCTACTAAACTCCGCCTTGAAGACGTCAGGGACCGAATGGAGGAACTGGTTACGGCACTATACAGGAATATCCCCTCGGGCGTTGGATCCACGGGGCCGCTCAAGCTCTCCTTGAGCGAGGAGAAAAAGGTTTTGATCGACGGCTCCAGATGGGCCGTGAGGGCGGGGTTCGGGACGGCATCGGATATCGAGACGACAGAGGATGGAGGACGCATCGAGGGAGCCGACCCCGACCGGGTCAGCCAGCGGGCGCTGGAACGGGGTCGGGAGCAGCTCGGCACCCTGGGCTCGGGAAATCATTTTCTGGAGATCGAGGTTGTCGAAGAGATATATGATGAAGCGACGGCGGCGGCCTTCGGCCTGCGGAAGGAGCAGGTGGCGGTTATGATCCACTCGGGCTCAAGGGGGCTGGGCTACCAGATATGCGATGATTATCTGGCCCGTCTAGTCAAGGGGATACCGAAACTGGGATTTCCCCTGCCTGACAGGCAGCTGGCCTGCGCCTTTCTGGATTCCCCTGAGGGAGAGGATTATTTTGCAGCAATGGCCTGTGCGGCTAATTATGCCTGGGCGAACCGCCAGATCCTGATGCACTGGACACGGGAGGTTTTCGAAAAGACGCTGCGCAGGAGTCCGGCTGATCTGGGAATGCGGCTGGTCTATGACGTCTGTCACAACATCGCAAAGTTCGAGGAGCTGCCCGTGGAGGGAAGAAAAATGAAGGTATGCGTGCACCGCAAAGGCGCTACTCGGTCCTTCCCGCCCGGTCACCCCTCTCTTCCCGACGTATACAGGAAGTCCGGGCAGCCGGTTCTGATCCCGGGGGACATGGGAACAGGTTCATACGTGCTTGCGGGCACGGAAAAGGCTTTTCAGGAAACGTTCGGAAGCACCTGCCACGGCGCCGGGAGGGTCCTTAGCCGCTCTCAGGCCATTAAGGCGGGCCGGGGACGCTCCATCCGGAGAGAGATGTCCGAGCGGGGTGTTATCGTAATGGCTGCGGGGAAGGGAACTCTCTCGGAAGAGATGCCGGAGGCGTACAAGAATATTCACGAGGTAGTGAATGTGTGCCACGAGGCCGGCATTTCGAGAAAGGTGGCAAGGCTCAGAGCCCTGGGCTGCATTAAGGGATGACAAAAGGGAATCTGTCATGGAACGAAAAGAGGTTCTCGAGAGACTCAGGCAGGAGGCTTTGAAAACAGCGGGCGAGCGGTTAACCTGCGTCATAATGACAGGGGGAAACGCAGCCAGCGACAAGGCGCTCATGAACAGGTCCCTGCACATCCGCCATTTTCCTTTCCGCATCGGAAGGATTTCGGGCTTCTACGAACTTTTTTCCAAGGGACCGGACCTCGTTCTGGAAGACGAGGAGCCTTATCGACTGTCCCGCGAGCATCTGACCATAGAGAGGCGCAACCGTAAGATTTACCTGGTGGATGAAAAGAGCCGCCCGGGATCGCTGGTCAACGGGGTTTTGCTCGGGGAACGGCGGGGCGGGGCGAGGGAGTTACCGCTCCGCGAGGGAGAGAACGAAGTGGTGCTCGGCGGGGACAAATCCCCGTTTGTGTTCATTATGAAGGTGGAAGAGGACAGCGTGGGAACACTCCTTCAGGGACCGATCCCTTACGGAGACGTGACTTTTCCCGTGGCGGCCCTTTACGGACGCTTCTGCCAGCAGGTGCGGATGATACTGAAGTCAGGACAACCGGGAGACCCGGAGAACGTGAAAAAAGGCCTGACCCTGGTGCGAAGCCTTCTGTCAAGACCCGACGTCATAAATCCCCTCTACTATTTTTCAGCGTCCCCCGAAACTTTCTACGATGTCGTCACAGCCCACTCCGTGAACGTTACTATATATACCATAAAGCTGGCCATCACCATGTCCTATGATGCTGAAAAGATCGTTAAGGCGGGCGCTGCCGCGCTCCTTCACGACATCGGGCTGCTTGATCTTCCGCCGGAAATCATCAATACCACGAAGGAGCTTTCCGGACAGGAAGAGATAATCATGCAGGAGCACACGCTGATCGGCTACGAGAAGCTTAAGGGCTCCGAGAGTGACATTCCGGTTCTCTCCGCCGCCGCACTTGAGCACCATGAACGGGTGGACGGAAAGGGATATCCCCGTGGAATCGCGAATCCGAGTGAAGTCGCAGAATTGATCGGCATAGTTGATTTCTTCGAATCCGTGACCCACTACCGCCCACAGCGCGGGCCGGTGACACCTCACGAGGGGATGAGGATGATACTGGATGAGCGAAGGGCGATATTCAGCCGGGAGCTTCTGCGGACGTTCATAAAGGAGTTTTCCCTGTTTCCCGTTTTCAGTATCGTCCGACTGAATACGGGAGACATCGGGCAGGTGGTGGAAGTCCATCCGGACTGGCCGCTGCGGCCGGTCGTCCGCATTTTCTTTCAGGGAGACGGCCAGCCGGTGGAGGAAGAGCGGGTTCTGAATCTCTGGGAGGACAGGAATGTTTTCATAGTGAAGGATATTTCCGATCGGGCCTTCATCGATCATTACTTCCGGCTGTGATTGCAGCTCTTGATTATCCGAACTCTGAAGGGGGTTATGCCATGTATATCTTCCGATCCAGCACGGGGACGTTCACCATCGGTGTGGACATCACGGTTCCGGGCGGCTACGAACTGTGCATCGGCGGCATGTGGCTGGGGACTTATGAAACACCGGAAAAGGCGGCGGAGGCGGTCTGCCTGCGCTGCACCGGATGGCTCGACTGGGACCGCGGCGACGGGACGGAGGAGGCGCCGGGCGGACTCGAGGAATGGGAAAGGCTTGAATAAAAGACAGGGAGGCGAACATGCCGGTGTTCAAGGTTAAAGGAATGTCATGCCAGCACTGTGTCATGCGGGTGACCCGGGCGCTAGAGTCCATTGAGGGGATAAGGAATGTGAAGGTCGACCTCGAGTCCGGCGAGGCCTCCTTTGATGAGGATGCGCCCGTTGACCGCAAGGTCTTAGCCGAGCGCGTCCGGAAAGCCGGATATGAGATAGGCTGAGAAAAATCGGCGCCCGGCGGGAAGTTTGCCCGCCGGACCCGCAGGCTCAGGCCGCCCGATTAATTATCTTTCTGCCCGCCGAAACCTGCCTTTGATTCTCCGGCCGTCTGAGTGATCTTGTGGCTCTTGACGACGCCCCTGTCATCGAAGAGGATAATGAGATTGTGAGTGATGCTCGTCTCTCCTCCGTAGAGCGGGATGCTGGATTTCTTCGTCTCCGACCAGGTATAGAAAAACATCTTCTCGTTGTCCATGGTCTTCGTGGGAGGACCGAACTCGAGGACCACGTCGGACTTAGTGGTTTTGCCCTTGACGATCACTTCCTCAACCCGGGCCTGGTCGATCATCGCACCCTGTTTCTGACTCTTGTAGCCGCAGGCTGAAAAGGCCAGTATAAAACAGATCATCAGTATCAGCAGACAGAACCGTTTCATCTTTTTTCTCCTTTCTCGTTCTTCCGATGGATTTTTTGTGATTTCAGGTGTTCAATACAGCATGTTAGAGTGATTCGTCGCCGGAGAGCCTTATCCCCAGGCGCTTCAACCTCCGCAGTGCCTCAACAACCGATCGGTCGCTTATTTCATCCGCCAGTTTTTTTTCTTCCTTCGCGGCATGCAGCTCATCCAGAAAGGCATCGGCGCCCGCGGTAAGCGCAAGGAAAAGAGCCGTTCCCATGCACTCCATTCCTACCGGCGAGTCGCGTCCTATGAGCGTGAAGATAGCGTCGATCCTGTCCTCTGGAATCCGGACCGGGGGGACATCGAAAAAAGCGCCCCACTCGCCTCCTTTGTTTACGAACTCCCTGCCTCGGTCCGTCACTTCGATCTGAAATCCTCGGGGGGAGCCGCTGATCACGACCTTGCCTTCCTGTTCGAGGGTCAGGATGTTTTCAAAAATTTCCCGGGAACGGGGGCCGTGCCGGTCCAGATAAAAACCGCAGTCGAGCTTTTCCCCCATCGCCTCCTGTAGAAGAAAAAGTCCACTCTGAATAAAGGGTTCACTCACGGGCATCCCGGCCCTGTATAGGAACCTCAAGATGCACAGAGAGCGGAGCGTCGTCCTCATGTATCCAGCTTTCCTTCCATGACGGTCACCGCCTGGCCGCTGATATGGACCCGATCACCGCCGAGACGCACCCGGAGTACTCCCCCGCGGGGAGAGATCTGCCGGGCGATCATTTCCTTCTTTTCCAGCCGCTTTCCCCAGTAGGGACCGAGACAGCAGTGGGAAGAACCCGTGACGGGATCTTCGTTTACGCCGACCCGGGGAGCGAAAAACCGGGAAACGAAATCGCAGTAACCGGCGACGGACCGGCTGGTAACGATGATTCCCCGGGCATCGATGGTTGAAAGAAGTGCGAAGTCCGGCGTCATCCTGCGGACGGTCTCCTCCGAGGGGACTTCCACCAGATAATCAAACCGGTTTTTCCCCGTGTACAGCATTGTCTCTATGCCCAGTGCCTTTGCGAGGCCGGCGGGGACCTCCGCGCTTTTTTCAGGCTCTGCGGGAAAGTTCATTTCAATCCATCCATCGCGGAAATCCGCCGTGAGGAGACCGCTCTTTGTGTGGAAACGGGCCTGTTCCCCGGGCGCGAGATACCCTTTCCCCCAGAGAACATGGGCGCTCGCGAGAGTCGCGTGTCCGCACAGATCCACTTCGACAGTCGGGGTGAACCAGCGAAGGTCGAAGCCGTCCTTGCTTTTCGAGAGAAAAGCCGTTTCCGAGACATTCATCTCGGCGGCTACCTTCTGCATCCAGGCGGCATCCCGGGGCTCGGAAAGGATGCAGACGGCGGCGGGGTTTCCCGTAAAAGGTTTGTCGGTGAAGGCATCGACCTGGATGATGGTTTCTCCCATGTTATCCTCCTCGGAAATATAATCCGGCGGGAAGCCGCACCGGGAAAGCGGAGAAAAACGGCTCATGTCCGCTCGTACGGAAAAAGATAGCAGGTCGGGGGCTTGTGTCAAGGGGAAAAGAGGCGTCAGTTATTCGTAGTGCAGTGCATCGATGGGATTGAGTAGCGATGCCTTGTAGGCGGGATAGAAGCCGAAGAAAATGCCGACCAGTCCTGAGAAGCCGAAGGCGAGCAGGACTGACAGCGGCGAGACGATGGTGGACCATCCGGCCAGCATGGACAGCAGTTTCGAACCCGAGATCCCGACAATAATGCCTGCGAGACCCCCTACAAGAGAAAGAGAAAGGGCTTCGATAATGAACTGGAGCCGGATGTCCATGGTTTTCGCCCCTACTGCCATCCGTATGCCGATCTCGCGGGTCCTCTCCGTTACAGAGACGAGCATTATATTCATTATGCCTATGCCGCCGACGAGAAGAGAAACGGAGGCGATGGCCCCGAGCAGGATAGTCATGACACGGGTGGACTGCTCCGCCACCTGCATCATCTGGGTCAGGTTGCGAGTGCTGAAATCGTTATCCGCCTTCGGCCCGATGTGGTGCCTCTGCCGGAGAAGCGCGATGATCTGCTGTTCGGCAGCGTCCAGATCCTTAGTGCTTTTCGCCTTCACCATGATTGTTCTCACCATGCCTGGAAAGGCCGTTCCGAATATTTTTTTCTGAGCCGTCGTGACGGGGATGAAAATGACATCATCCTGATCCTGTCCCACCGGCGACTGGCCTTTCCGCTCAAGCACGCCGATTACCATAAAGGGCAGTTTCTTGATCCGGATGATCTGGCCGACGGGATCCATGGATCCAAATAGATTGTCGACCACCGTCTGCCCCAGTAGACATACCTTGGTGGCGCTGCGGATGTCCTGGTCCGTGAAATTCCTACCGGAGAAGAGCGGCCAGTCTCTCACTTCGAGAAAGCTCGGCGTCGTTCCGTAGACAGCCGTGGACCAGTTCTGGTTGCCGAAGACGACCTGTGCGGTTCCGTTCAGGTTCGGCGCCACCGCAGCGACGGCCGGGCATTCTTTTTCGATGGCGTCTGCATCATCCTTTGTCAGGGTGGGCTGCGAGCCGAATCCTGTCCGGATTCCGCCGGAGGTTGTGCTTCCGGGGAGCACGATGATTAGATTGCTTCCCACGCTGGCGATCTGCTTGGATATTCTCTCGCTCGCACCCGTGCCAACGGCGAGCATTGTGATCACGGCGCCGACACCTATGATGATTCCCAGCATGGTAAGTGCGGAGCGCATCTTATTCACCCGGAGGGCACGGAAGGATATTTTAAATGTCGACGGTATGCTGATCATGTTTTTTTCACCGGATTGTTGCTGATGATTTTCCCGTCCAGAAATCGGATAATCCTTTTGCTGTATGTCGCGATATCGGGTTCGTGGGTTACGAGAAGGATGGTGATTCCTGATTCGTCATTGAGCCGGACCAGGAGCTCCATGATCTCTATACTGGTTTTCGTGTCGAGGTTGCCCGTCGGCTCGTCGGCGAGTATGAGAGGGGCGCGATTCACGAGCGCCCGCGCAATGGCAACGCGCTGCTGCTGGCCCCCCGAGAGCTGGTTAGGATGATGGTGCTCCCTTCCCTCCAGACCCAGCGCCCTGAGAGCAGCCAGCGCCTGAGACCTCCGCTCCGATGAAGGGGTCCCGTTGTAGAGCATGGGCAGTTCCACATTTTCAAGGGCCGATGTCCTGGGAAGTAGATTGAATCCCTGGAAAACAAACCCGATCTTCCTATTGCGGATTTCGGCGAGTTCGTCACGGTTGAGCTTTCCGATGTCCACCCCTTCGAGGAAATATTGGCCGGACGTGGGCATATCGAGGCAGCCTATCACGTTCATGAAAGTGGATTTCCCCGAACCGGATGGCCCCATGATGGCAACGAACTCCCCTTTTTCGATGCTGACGGAAACATCCACAAGGGCATGGACGCCCGTTTCGCCGAGGGCGTATATCTTGTTGAGGTTTTGAGTTTCAATAATGGCCATCTTATCGGATGAATCCCGGACCGGGGGGCGTCGTACCGGTCTTCTTTTCAGTGCCTGTCGCCTCTATGATGACATCCTGACCTTCCCTTAAATCCCCGGAAACGACCTCGGTAAAGCTCCCGTCGCTTATGCCGTTCGTTATTGCGACGCGCTGCGGTTTTCCATCTTTCAGGGTCCAGACAAGCGGCCCAGGTGCCTTTGCGGCTGTTTTCTGGGCCGACGTTGCCGACCCTTTCTCTGTCAGGCGAACCCTCAACGCTGCGTTGGGGATTCGCAGGACACCGTTTTTCAAGGCCGTGGTGATTGAGACGTTGGCCGTCATGCCGGGTTTGAGTTTAAGCTCCGGGTTATGGACCTTGACGACCACGGTGTAGGTTACGACGTTCTGAACCGTCGTCGGTGCATTGCGAACCTCAGAGACCTTTCCCTTGAAAGTGAGTTCGGGATAGGCGTCCACGGTGAACTCCACTGGCTGATTAACCTGTATTTTGCCGATGTCGGCCTCGTCGACGCTGGTGTCGATCTGCATCTGAGTAAGGTCCTGGGCGATGGTGAAGAGAGTCGGCGTCTGAAAGCTCGCCGCCACGGTCTGTCCGACGTCCACGTTCCTCGAGATGACCATGCCGTTAACGGGGGAGACGATTTTCGTGTACCGGAGGTTGATCTCGGCCGTGTTCAGGGCAGCCTTCAGCTGCTCGACCTGGGCCTGTGCGGCGCTCAGCTGAGCAACGCTGGAGTCGTATGCTGTCTGCGAGGCGTCCAGATCACTCTGGGCAATCAGGTTTCTGGCAAGCAGCGTCTTGTTGCGTTCATATGTCCTCTTTGAATCCGCGACGGCCGTTCTGGCCTTTTCCGCGTTCGCCCTGGCCGCCTCTAGATTGGCCCTGGCCTGGGCGACCTGCGCCTCGAAAAGAGACGGATCGATCTGGGCAAGTATCTGACCCTTCTTTACGATGGAGTTGTAATCCACATAGAGCTTTTGAATGGTTCCGGACACCTGTGTGCCCACCAGGACCGAGACGACTGCGCTCAGGGTTCCCGTGGCGGTGACCGTCTGCCGGATGTCGCCGCGCGAGACCTTATCCGTCCTGTACTTCGGACTGTTGTTCCCTTTTTGGAGGATAAAGAAAACGCCCGCTGCAACTACAAGAGCAGCGCTCACTCCGATTATTATTTTTCTCTTCATTGAACCCCCATGGCTTTTTCCATACTCGCTCCGGCGAGCTTGTAGTCGTAAAGAGCCGCCACGTAGGCGGTCCGGGCATTGCTCTGGGCGACCAGGGCATCGGTAACCTCAATGGGACTTCCCACTCCCGCGGCATAGCGCCCGTTGGCGAGATCGAGATTCTCAGCGGCCTGACGGACGGCGAGCTCCGCCGCAGATATCTTGTCCCGGGCAACCTGAAGATTCAGCCATGCCTGCTGGACATCCAGATGGATGGACTGCCGGAGGCTTTCTTCGTTGGCCTTCTGGACCTCGAGGTTCGCCCGCGCCTCGTCCACCTGGTATTTGGTGGAGAGGCCGTCGAAGATGGGAAAATTGAGGGTCGCCCCCACCATCCAGCCCCTGTCGAGCGGGAAATCCTGGCCGTCATAGCCGTAGTTTGCGCTGCCGGTCAGGTATGGATAGTAGCCCTTTTTTGCAAGATCGATGGATTTCTCCAGAGATTCTTTTCTCAGCACAACGGACTTGAGATCGGGACGATTTTCGTATGCCTTCTTCAGTGCCTCCTCGAAGTTTATTTCATAGGGTTGGAAGGCCAGGCTGTCCTCTATCTTGTAGTCCGGCGCTTCGGGAAGACCCATCGCATTGTTGAGATTCACCCGGGCGATCCGGACATTGTTTTCTGCCGAGAGGAGATTGATACGGGCGTTGCTCAGATCTACCTCCGCCTTGGTTACGTCGAATTTGGGTTTCACGCCCACCTCGAAAAACCCCTTCGCCCGGTCCAGGTGCTGTTGAAACTGCCTGACCGTTTCCTCCGCAACATCGCGGTTTTTCATGGCCGATAAAAGAGCGAAATACGACTGTTTGACGTTGAAGACGATCTTGCTCGAAACGTTCGCCAGGTCCTGTCGGGATGAATCGCGGTTCAGACTCTGGATCTTGACCTGTGTGGATGTCTTTTCGAAATCGTAAATGTTCTGACTCAGGGTCACGGAGCTGGAATAGTTATTGTAGGGGCTCTTAGATCCGTAGGCACTTGCTGAGGCATCCGTATAGTTTCTGCTGTATCCTGCGGACAGGTTCACGTGGGGAAAGTAGTTCGCTTTCGCCTGTCCGATCCGGCTTTCATTGACCTTCACAGTATTCTGCGCGGCGAGAATATTGGGCTGTCTCTGTAGGGCGATTGCGATGCATCGCTTAAGATCCAGCGTCTCGCCCTTTCTGACAGGTTCTTCCGCTTTCGCTGCTGACGGTATGGTCAGGAAAAGAATAAAGAACAGGGACATGAGTTTCTTCATGCAAGGATCCTTCTGGATTTTATCCCGGGCGGGAACCCCCGCTTCAAATTGCAGCAGCAAGCGCCGTGCCATTCAGGAAGACTTTGCTGCAAACCCTCGGCATTAATGAATATTACATATCAATCCGCAGTGCAAGCGATCTGTTCCCGTCAGAGAGTCGGACCAAAATCGGATAATAAATATCCAGTTTCCGTATGCGACTGTAAAAAAAATATCCGGGAACACCTATTTTATCGCGAAACACCCGTTCAACCTCGGCTTCTCCGGGCAGCCAGCCGGTTTTATGCCCGAGGTGGATGTTTTCGAAAAAGACATTTTATGACGCAGGAACGCTTTGTCAATGAAAAGTCTTCGCAACAAAAGATGCGATGTATCCCAGGAAAATGCTTTTTCCGGGTTCAGGACTTATCGATGAGGGCGAGGATGCGGCGTTCGATCTCGTCACGCGAGAGGACGCCGACCAGGCGTTCCACGGGTTCGCCGTTCTTGAAGAACAGCAGAGTGGGAATTCCCTGGATGCCGAACCGGGCCGGTGTTCGGGGGTTTTCCTCAACGTTCATCTTGACTACCCTGACGCGGCCGGCGAAATTTGCCGCAATCTGATCCACCGTCGGGGCGAGCATCCGGCAGTAGACGCAGTGCGGGCCCCAGAAATCCACTAGGACCGGCTCGCGGGAGGAAAGCACTTCCTTATGGAAGTCTGCATCGCTGATGTCCCGGGGACTATCCGGATAAGCACCGACGGGCAACGCTGTCCGGCATCGTCCGCAGACCGGCCGATCAGGGAGACGGTCTTTGGGGATCCTGTTCTTTGTTCCGCAGCGCGGGCATGTCAGGAAAAGATACTCGTTCATCAATCCCCTCCTTCAGGTTGCTTATTGCTACGCATGGTTTCTCAGCTGCAGCTCCAGCGGATGCGGATTCAGGTACCACTGGTTGCGCAGGTAAGGCTGGTCGTATTTCCTGACATAATGAGCGATGAGAGTCATGGGGACTATGAGCGGGACCATTCCTCCACGGTACTGATCTATGGTCTCCTGAAGCTCCTTCTTTTCATCGGCGGACAGCTCCTTCTTGAAGTAGCCCATCATGTGCTGGAGAACGTTTGAGTGTTTTCTGGGGGTGCTCTTTATGCTAAGGGCTTCAAGGAAAAAGACCTGGTATTTCAGGCAGGCATCCCTGATAGGGAGGTCTTTGATTCCGGCGATGAGGCGGCCCATGCTGCGCATGTGTTTCTCGCTGTGGGCAAGGAGTAACAGCTTATGGCAGGCGTGAAACTCGACAAGCCCCTGCCGGCTTGCGCCGTGCTTCAAAAACTCCTGCCACCGCTCGAGGGCGAAAATCCGCTCGATAAAATTCTCACGAAGCACCGGATCATGAAGCCGGCCGTCCTCTTCCACAGGAAGAAGAGGAAAGTGCTCCATGAGGATCTTCGCGAAGATTCCCACTCCTTTCTTCTCGGCCTTTCCTTTTTCGCCGTACACCTTAACCCGTTCCATGCCGCTGGAGGGGGAATCGCTCTTGAATATGAAACCGCAGAGATTTTCCTTTTCGAGTTCCCGGACCCGCTCCCTGGCCCAGCGCACCATCTTTTCCGTCAGGTCTTTCCCGGTCCGGGTCGTTACGAGTCGCGGGGCGGCCGGATCGCCTACGAGGCGCATTGATTCCCGGGGAACCCCGAGACCGCACTCCACCTCCGGGCAGACGGGAACATACTGAACATATTTTCCCAGCGTGTCGGTGAGAAAACGGTCTTGCTTGTGGCCGCCGTCATAGCGGACATTGCGACCGAGAAGACAGGTGCTTATGCCGAGCCTGATTTTTTTCATTGCAGCGCACCCGCTATTGTCAGAGTAAGTGTTTACCTCCCCGCCGGGAATAGGGCCTCCGTCTGAGCAGCACATAGGTCGCGCCCGCGCCTCCGTCACATGCCCTGGCGCTGGCGTAGGCGATAACCCATTTCCTCCAGGAGCCGCTGGTGAGCCACTCGATCACCTTGTTTTTCAGGACGGGCTCAGCCGGTGAAGAGAGCCCTCTTCCGTGGATTACCGAGACGGCTCTCCTGCCCGCAGTGACCGCTTCCTTCAAAAAAAGGTCCAGAGCGTCCCTCGCCTCTTCGACATTCATGCCGTGAAGGTCCAGATGGGCCTGGATGGAGAAATCCCCGCGGTGAAGCCGCCTGGCAAGTCCTACGCTTCCCCGGTATCCGGCACCCTCGATGTATTCAGGCGTGTCGGCGACGACGAACCCTTTTCCGTTTCTGACGAGTTCCTTTAATGCCGCAATAGCTTCGTCTTCTCCAGCGGTCTCATCGGGCGCGACAGGCGGCCTCAAGAGGCTGGATTTCACCGCCCGCTCTTTTCTCCGCAGTGGAGTCACGTCTTCCATGGCTTTTATGAAAACCTGTTCATCGCAGTCCTCTTGCGGCAATTCCGGAACATGCGTCTGGCGGGCTCCGGAAACAGTCCCAGCCCTGCCCTTGAGACGGTCTTTAAGGCTTTCAAAAGGATTGTAGGTGAAGGGCGGTCGGGAAGATTTCATCGCGGCATCTCTGACGAAGGGATCTCATCGAACATATTGATGATGACGGAGCAGATTGTCAACAGTAATATTTTGAAGGGGAATCAGTTGACAGAAACCGCGAGGTAGGGAAAAATACTAACAATCGAGAAAAATACTGAGGATAGGAAGTTTTGTGGCGCTATCGGAATTCACCCGGAAGCTTGTAGAAACCAAGCTCGGGTACTTCTGCCGGGAAAAGATACCGGAGATGCACAGGCACCGGGTCGCGCTCGGTTTCGAAATCGAGGAGAACGCGGTGACGCTCTTCGAAGAGCGGCCTCTGTATTGCGATCCGTTGAGCTGGGTCAGGACGGCGGTTGCTCAGTTCCGATTCGACGAACAGACCTGTGAGTGGTCCCTTTACTTTCCGGATAACGATTTTAAGTGGCGTCCTTACTATCTGAATCCGAAAAGCGATTTTGAGATTCTCCTCCGGGAAGTTGACGAGGATCCGCTTCAGATCTTCTGGGGGTGCAGCTGGTCGTGACGTTCATCTCCTGATTCTGAGCCCCCTCCTGCTTTGGGTTCCGCGGTTCCTGCCTAATCGTTATAGAACCTTATCTTATCCACCCAGATCGTGCCGAGCACGTCACCGCCGTTCATCTTCTGGTCGATGCCGATTTGAAAAAATTCGACGCGGTCGAGCCGCATCACCTGATCCCCAGGCTTCGCGCCGTAAAAAGAGGATCCCTCGCGGATCCACTGCCTTCCAACGGTCATCTTGTCGAAGGGGACTCTAACCTTGCCCCAATCCCCGGGGATCTGGAAAAAGCCCGTCCAGGCATCGATCTTGTTGGGGTCGTCGGGCTGGGAGGTGAATATGACGGCGTAACCATGAAAGCGGTCTGTTCCCTTCGCGTAAAATTCGATCCCGTCATAAAGGGAGAGGTCTCTCTTTTTTCTGTTTTCTATTCTGGCCATGCGGGGCATCTGGCCGTCGATCAGATTGAAATCGATCCGCAGTGATTTCTTTGAGCCCTCGGCCCCCGTGGCGGAATCCTGGGTCGAATTGAAATAGGCCGTCCTTCCGACCCTCATCAGCGGCCATGACGGATCGACATGGAACGCTTCGAAATCTTCCTGAAGTTGGCCCGAATCCCGTATCTCCGAGGCCTTGAAGAGGGTTGTCTTCAGAGCGATTGCAGAGACCGCCTGTCCGGTACGGGTGTTCAGGAGCCTCAGATTGATGTCCCACTCACCGCGCATTTCCGCCAGGGTCCCCGTCAGGATGAGATCGGCGAAAAGAAGCTTGCCGAGCGTCTGCTCGGCCGTTTCCCTGGTCAGGCCGCTCCTGCTCAATTCAAGTTCGCTCATGATCGACTTGAGCTTGGTCCGCTCGACGACGTTGAACTGACCGGAATCGATAAGGGCCGTGGTCAGTCCTTCCAGGGTGACGCGGCCCGCCTCTTTCTGTTTGCCCTTTATGACCTCGAAGTCCACGACGGCGATGGTCTTTTTGGGGACATCAAGTTTCAGAACGGTTCCGGGCGTGAAGGTTGCCGGTTTATCAAACTCCACCCTGGCGATGCTGCCCCGGATTTCCCGGATGAGGACCGGGTTCCTGTTTACCTCGGTTTTCATGCCCTCCAGGAGAATGCTTTTCTGGAGCACCTGCCGCGCGATATCGTTGATGGGAGAATCCGGTATCTTCTTCACTTCGGGCATTCGGAGCTCAAGGACGGCCTCCTTCCCGGATACGCTCTGAACGACACCTTCAATGTGAAGAAGGCTTAGCGGCTCAGGTTTTTCCTGCTGCTGGACGGCGGCGCATGAAGCGAGAAGCAACAGTGCGGACAATAAAGAAAGAAGGAAGGGCTTTCTCATGACTCTCTCCTCCGCATTCATGAAGATAGATTTTTTGCAGTCTGCACCAGAACAGTGCTTTGCGCAAGTACTTTGAGAGCCGGCCCGGCGGCTATGATTTCATGAGGCGCATGAAATCCTTGAGCTTGCCCTTCTCCGCGAGCACCTTTCCAAGCATCTCCTTTCCCGTGGCCGGAACTTCGGGGGGATCGCTCCTGCTGGCAAGAACGATTGCTTCCACGGGACAGCCTGTCACGCAGAGCCCGCAACCAATGCATTTATCCTGCGTCACTACGGCGATATCATCCTTCATTTCAATTGCTTTCATCGGGCAACGTTCATCTGCGCAGATCCCGCATCCCGTGCATTCCTCCGTGTTCACCTCGGCAATGAAGGCGCTCGGGGCGAAGGGGTGGGGAAGGTTCAGCTCTGTGGCGCCTTTGAGAATGATGCAGCAGCACCGGCAGCAATTGCAGATGAATCCTGCCTTGTCGGCGGCGTTCGTGCTGGTGTGGACGAGACCTTCTTTCTCGGCGCGGTCTAGAACATCCAGCGCTTCTTCGCGGGTGATCCGGCGGGCGTATTTCTTTTCGACGAGGAACCGGGCGGGGGCGTCGAAAAAGAGGCACATCTCAGTCGGTTTTTCGCAGTGCTGAAGGCTCACGCGGCAAGCGCACTGTCCGAGGCCGATGAAGTCCGTGCCCTCGATCAGGTTCTTCACCTCCTCGTAGGGATGGACTTTGAGCTCCGCCGTAACTGATTTTCCCACGGGCACTACCCTCGCCACCGGCGTTGGGTTTCCGGCGAAGGCCTCTCCCAGCCCTTCGCGATGATATTCATCCCAGAGTTTTCCCAGTTTCCGGAGCTCCGGTGTCAGATCGCCTCTCATGAAGGGAAACTCGAAAAGACCGGGTATTGTCGGCAGGAGACCGTAGGAACGCTTGCCGCCTTGCTCGCGTCCGAAGACAAGAACGCGATCGGCCAGGGACGCGAGAATCCTGTCCGCGTCTTCTTCCGCCACGCCTGCCGAGGCCGCGATTGCCTCGACTGGTTTCGGGGCGAAATTCATGTGAAGCAGAAGGCCCGCCTCTTCCGGGGTGAAGAGTGTTCTGAGGATCTCGTCGAAGACCTTTGATTTCGGCGCACCGGAGGGGTGTACGTCCAGGATCTCCCGTAGTTTTTCATATACGTCCATCTCGTTTCTCCTTCCATGTTTTCGGGCAGGGTGCGCTTGAGCCTTCCCGGATAGGTCCTAGGGTGCCCCTGCCGTTTTTACGATGATTTCTTGAACGCGTCGATCTCTTTCTTCAGCCAGTCGATCCAGGCCGGGACGCCTTCGCCTGTTTTACAGGAAACCTCGAAGATCCGGATGTCCGGATTGAGCTTCAGGACCCGCTCCTTGAAAATCTTCATATCAAAATCGGCGACGGCGAGGTAGTCTATTTTGTTCACCACCAGGGCGTCGCACACAGTGAAGATGAGAGGGTACTTGAGGGGCTTGTCGTCTCCCTCGGGGACGCTCAGTATCATGACGTTTCGGAGGGCCCCCGTGTCGAACTCGGCTGGACAGACGAGGTTCCCGATATTTTCGATGATGACGAAATCAAGGGCATCGACAGGCATTTCGCGCAGGGCCAGATCCACCATGGCGGCGTCGAGATGACATGCCCCGCCCGTCCTCAACTGCACTGCCTGCACGCCTTCGGCCACCACCTTTTCGGCATCCACGATAGAGTCGATGTCGCCCTCGATGACCGCGGTCCGGAAGGAGTCTTTCAGACCCTGTAAGGTCCGGACTATGAGGCTCGTCTTTCCACCGCCCGGCGAGGCCATGAGATTGAGCATCATGACTTTTTTCGCCTGCAGTCGTTCCCGGATCTCCGCTGCAAGCTTGTCGTTGTCGGCGAAGATCTCTTCCTTGATTTCAATGAGACGGATGTCTGTCATTAAATCACCTCGATGTTATGGATGAAAAATTCACGGCCTGATACGAAGACGGCCTTCCCGCCGCCGCAGGACGGACAGACGATGTCGCGCACCTCCCGAACCCTGACAGGGAAGGATTCTCCGCAGCCCTCGCACCGGAAGATCACGGGAATCCGCTCGACCCGGAGCACGGCTCCTTCGGCCAGAGTGCCCCTGCTCAGGTAGTCGAAGTAGCGCTGTAACCACTCATCGATGACATCGCTCAGCTCACCGATCCGGAGGCTTACGCTGACTACGCGGGTCGCCCGGTCCGCTTCGGCGTGTCGCAGGACGATCTTCAGGATGTTTTCCGTGACGGGGAGTTCATGCATAATAAGTAGATTAACTGCCCTGCTGACTTCTTGCCGCTTTTCGTTCAGCGAGGTAACGCAGGCCGTAATCCCGTGGATCCTCCGGCGGGTTAATCACCTCTTCGCGCGGGACAAGCCGGACCGATTTCGTCGGGCATTTGTGTGCGCAGACCCCGCATCCGATGCAGAGAGAGGTTTTGAGAACGGCGGCCTGACCTTTCTGGTTTCTTGCCTGTGGCGATTCCTCAAGATGCAGGGCCTCCATGGGACAGCGCTTCACGCAGAGCCCGCAGGCCTTGCAGGTTTCGGGATTCGTCGCAATAACATAGTTGGAAGGGTCCATGCTTCGTTCGTGCTTCAGGACGTGGAAAGATTCAAACCACATGCAGCAGCACTTGCAACAGTTGCATATCGTGTCGACCCCTTTCAACCAGTTAGAGACGGCGTGGACGAGCCCCTCGTCCGCCGCCCGGCGCAGAATCTCTTGAGTCTCCTGCCGGGTGATCTCTCTTCCTATGCCGTTTTCCACTATATAGCGCGCCAGCCCGCCGAAGTGAAGGCAAGTCTCCGTGGAATAGGTGCAATCGGGAGAACCGGGATCCAGATTCTTCCTGTGGCGGCAGGGGCAGGTGGTCACGCAGAAATAGTCCTGATCCTCCAGAACCTTTACCACGTCTTCATAGGCAAGGATTTGGCGGCCCGAGTCGGCGTCAATGGTTTCTTCGATGGGCAATGCCCTTAGTCCCCGCGTGTGGACATGGGCGTATTGGTCGAAAAAGCCGTCCTTGAAATATCTGTTGATCAAAGGCGCTACGGCACGGCTTGTCTCGTCCATCCGTCCCGGCCAGAATGTGCTCCGGAGATAGACGAAAAAAGCGTCATTAAGGGCATAAAAGGTTTTTCCTCCCCGCGACGACCGGAAAACGAGACCCTTTCCGGCCATTGCATCGAGTTTCCGGGATAGCTCTTCCGGGGTCATTCCCCTGTTTTCAGCCAGTTCATCCGCAGTCTTCGGTGAGAAGGGCATGCCCGTCAAAAGAGCTGCCTCATCCTCGGTGTAGCGAGCCCTGATTACGGGCAGAAGCACCTCCGATTCGGGCAATCCGATCCAGGTCCTGTTCATCCAACCGATGAATTTTTCATAAACGGAGGAATTTGTCATGATGTTTTCCTTTCTCATTCCTGCACGCACACGGGACATACGGCCATGCATCGGTAGCATTCGTACTGGTATCCGATGAACGAGGCCTGATAAAGACTCAGGAACTGGGGGTCCGTAATCAACGCCTTTTGCTGTTCGGGAGTCGCGGCCAGGAGTTTTCTCAGGTAACCGATGGCGGCGCCGATCCCGAAGGGCTGGGAAACGCGAAGGCACTTCATGTCGTCGGTCTTTCCCTCAACGTCCAGGGCGCGGGCGGGACAGGCCTCCACACAGAGATTGCACTCATTGCAGAGGTCTTCCGTGACGGGAGGATCGGAGGGAAGCACCATGTCCGTGAGGATGGCCGTATATATGACGCGGGTGCCGAAGCGGGGGGAGATGACCAGATTGTGCCTGCCGAAGACCCCCAGACCCGCGGCCACGGCGGCGTGCCGGAGCGAGACATCGGCCACCAGGCCCATGAACGGAGCCGCCATGTTCTGTGGATAGGACGGCATGATCGGTGCGGCCTTCACCTTGTATCTGTTTTCCATGCCCTTCGCCGTGTGAAAGGTGCAGCTCCGGGTGAGGTCCATCTGGCCGGTGCGGCTGTGCATGCTGACCCTCCCGACGTCCGAAGCGAGCTGGCCGTTCAGTTCCCGGAATCCCAGAACGACCAGGGAGCGGATGCCCGGGAGCAGCGTCTTCGGATCGGGAGATCGTTTTGATTTATAATCCTCCACTGCGGCGAAACCGACGACATCAGCCCCGTTGGACAATCCCATCTGTCGAATATCTTCCTTGCTCATAAGGCCTCCTTTTATTTCGTATGCTAAATTTTAATCCAAAAAAAATTATCCTACTGAAGATCCCGCAGCATTCTTTTGAGAAGGAGTTTTTCTTCCTGCTTCAGTGGACGGAGGATGTCTTCGTTCAATGCATCCCGCTCCCTGAGAATGACTTCCGTAATTTCTTTCGCCTTCGGCGTCAGGTAAATCCTGAGCAGGCGCTTGTCTTCCTCCGCTGTCCCCTTTACGATCCATCCCCCCTCTGCGAGGCGGTCAAGAACGCCGGAAAGCGTCGCATAGTCCAGGACAAGCCGCTTGCCTATGTCGCCGGCCGAAAGCCCTTCCTCCTCCGATATCGTCATCAGGACCAGGCTCTGAACCGGTGTGAGACCGTAGTGTTGCAGGCGCCGCTTGAAATTCCCGAAGGCCTTCTGATAGGCCTTTGAGAGAAGAAACAATATACAGTCATCGTACTGAGCCATATTTTTCTCCAGATGTTTCGTATGCTAAATATAATAACGCGCTATTCCTGTCAACGGAAAAATCCTATTTTCTAACAGTCCGGTTACATCTTTCCCCGTTCCATGGCAATGCGAAGGTATGTCTCGAATGGTCTTTCCGGCGGGACGTAAAGTTCTTCGGGAGATTTCTTAATGAGAGACAGGGCCTCCGTGGGGCAGGTGGTAACACAGAGGCCACAGCCCACACAGCGGTCGAGATCGATGACGGCCATGTCGTCTTCGAGCCGGACGGCTTCCATCTGGCACCGGTCGATGCAGACCTCGCAGCCGGTGCAGAGATCGCCGTCCACGCGGGCGAAGTAGTTGGATTTCACCTTGCGGCTCGGACGGGCATCGAGCTTGATGGCCTTGAGCAGTTCGCAGCAGCAGGCACAGCAGCTGCACATCCCGCCTACCCGCTGGGCGTTTGCCGGATTGGGCACGAGGCCGGCTTCCTCGTTTTTCTTGAGGACCTGAAAGGCCTCGTCAAGTGTGATCCGGCGGCCGATCCCGTTCTCTATGTAAAATTCCCCCATCTGCCCGAAGATCATGCAGGACTCCAGAGGGGCGTGACAGGGTTTGCCCTCCATGGCGCTCATCTTGCGGCAGATGCAATCGGTCAGGGCGATGGTCTTCTGCGATGAAAGAATCTTTCTCAATTCGTCGTAGGGGGCTATCTCCATAGTCGTATCCAGGCTCTCCTGGACCGGCACTACTCTCAGCTGCGGCGTGTCGGGGCGGATCATCTCCCGGTGCAGGGCCTCCCCGGCGTACTGATGAACGAGATCGACGAACTCCCTGTCGAGGTTTCCCACCTGGTACTCGAATATTCCCACGACGAACATGGCGGCCATGTAGAATGTTTTCTCTCCGGCCTTGAAACGCATGAGAAGACCCTTCCTCGACATGCGGTATAGAAAATCGGCGGTTTCCTCAGGATCTCGCCCGAGCCTACGTGCGACCTGTTCCGCCGTTTCGGGCAGAACGGTCATTTTGCAGGCCATGTCCGCTTCCTCTTCCGTGAAAAGTTTCTTGAGAATCCTGATCTCCACGCCACTCTCGGTCTTGGGGAAGCCCGAGGGCAGCGAATCCAGGTGCTCTCTCAGTTTCTCGTATATGCTTTCAGCCATTTCGGCCTCCTTTCTTATAGAGTGGTTTTTCCTTATCACAAATTGTGGTCCGCGGGAAAGCGGGAATTGTTTTTCCCGCTGCGTCCGTGGAAACGTGCGGGGCGGGAGCGGTATAAATTGCGGCGGAGAGGAAAATGGTGTAAACAGACCATGCGCCCTGTCGGCAGGGCGCGACGCCATCCATTGTTCGAAAGGGAATGAACCCCTGTGACGAGATATCTCATCTGTCCGAATTGCGCCTATACGACAGACGACTGGAACAAGAAAAAATGTGAGTACTGCAGGAGCGAGCTTATCCTGCAGTGTCCGAACTGCAAAGAGCCGATACGACAGAAACCGGCTGTATACTGCACAAAATGCGGCACGAAGCTCCGGGTGTCAATCGTGCCGATACAGTAAAGAACCGAAGTTGGGAAGCTTAGAAGATGGGAAGATGAGAGCATCACCCTCACCCGTCCATCTCCCGTCAAGGGAGAGGGCACCACAATACTCCCACCCCTCGCGGGAGGGAACACAGGGGCGGGGGTCCTTTCTGTCTGGTGAAATGTGAACCGAAAAAGGGCACTGGAATGCCTGGGTTGAAATATCTCTTTACCATATCGCTCCTCCTCTGTTTCGGTGCGGGGGTTTCGGCTGTCGCGACGGAAACATTGTCCGATGACGGTAAAGCACTCATGCCGATCCTGGAAACGAAGCTGAGCGATTCCTCCCAGTGTCTCCTGGTCGTGAACGATGATGAATCTTCCCCTGCTGCGAGGGTCTACGCCCTGGAAAGGCGTGACGGAAAATGGAACAACGCCCTCCCGCCCATGGATGCCGTGATCGGGGAAAACGGTTTCGCGCCGCAGGGTGAAAAGCGGGAAGGGGACGGACGGACCCCCTCGGGCGTTTTCCCGCTGGGGACGACATTCGGATACGATCCTTTTGTCGAGACAAGAATGCCCTACCGGCAGGCCGCGCCGGACGATATCTGGGTGGATGATCCGGGTGCCGATGATTACAACAGGTGGGTCAAGGAGGGGCAGACAAAGGCCGCCTCTTTTGAACGCATGCGGAGGGACGATAGTCTCTACCGCTATGGAATCGTAATCGAATACAATACGGCTCCTGTCTTGAAAGGTCACGGGAGCGCGATCTTCTTCCACCTGTGGAAGGGAAGAGACGAAGCCACTCAGGGCTGCGTGGCCCTGTCGGAAGATGACATGCTCCGGATCCTGCGCTGGCTGGATCCGGCGGCGAAACCGGTCGCGGTGATGGGAACGATGAAAAGATAGAAATTGCGATGTTGGGAAGCTGAGAAGACGGGAAAAAGCAAAAGCTTCGCTATGCCCAAAGCCGGATTAGATGATAGGCTGAGAAGCGATGATAAAAATGAAACCATCTTTTTTTAAAGCTTACGGCTTTTCGATCGTGCTCGTAGTCTCGATCCTAATAGGGGCCTTTCTGGGCATAATGTTCAAGAAGGAGGCGGTCGTCTTAAAGCCCTTCGGCGATATTTTCATCAACCTCCTTTTCACCACAGCCGTTCCCCTTGTTTTCTTTTCCATCTCCTCGGCCGTGGCCGGCATGCCGGATGTCCGGCGTCTCGGGCGGATTATCGGGTGGATGCTCGTCGTTTTCGTTGTCACCGGGCTAATCGCTTCCATAGTAATGGTGGCGGCGGTGACGGCCTTTCCGCCGGCGGCGGGGGTAAAGCTGAACCTTCCTGCGGCGTCTCCCCCGGAGCCGTTCCGGACATCGGAGGAGATCGTACGGGCTTTTGCCGTTCCCGACTTCATCGAACTCCTGGCGAAGAAGAATATGCTCGCGCTTATCCTGTTCTCGCTGCTTGTGGGGCTGGCCGCTTCCGCGGCGGGAGAAAAGGGAAAGGCTTTCCGTCTGTTCCTCTCCTCGGCCTTCGAGGTCATGATGAAAGTGGTTGCTTACATCATGTACTACGCCCCGGTGGGGCTCTGCGCCTACTTTGCATATCTCGTCGGGGTCTTCGGCCCGGAACTCGTGGGGTCCTACGCAAGAGTCGTCGTGCTTTATTACCCCGCGGCGATCCTGTATTTCTTCCTTGCCTACACAGTCTATGTGTGGATCGCCGGAGGCGGAAGAACCGTGCGGGTCTTCTGGACAAACATTGTTCCTCCTTCCCTTACGGCACTGGTCACGGGAAGCAGCGTTGCGACCATACCTTCAAATCTCGAAGCGGCAGACCGGACGGGAGTGCCGCGCGATATCAGCGAAGTCGTCATTCCCATCGGCGCGACCATTCACATGGAGGGGTCCTGCCTCGCAGCCGTCGTGAAAATCGCATTCCTCTTCGGTATCTTCAACATGGATTTTTCCGGAGCGGAGACGATCCTTACAGCGGTGGGCATCGCACTTCTGAGCGGGACCGTGATGTGCGGCGTCCCCGGGGGCGGTTTCGTGGGCGAGATGCTGATTGTCACCCTTTACGGTTTCCCGCCCGAGGCCTTTGCCGTGATAACCATGATCGGGACCCTCGTTGACCCCCCGGCGACGATGGTGAACGCCGTCGGGGACAATGTCTCGAGCATGATGGTTGCGAGGATGCTTGTCGGGAAGAACTGGAGGAAGGAGGGGCTGAGATGAAAAAACCCCGGCCGGGGCCGGGGTCTGGATGGATCGGAAGGGTTTTACTTTTCAAGCAGCTTCATGGTCTTCCTGTCATTCGCCGTGTGAAGGACAAGGGTCGCCGTCTTCCCCTTTCCCGGACTTCCGTAAATGAAAATTATGTTGATGCCGGCTTCTGCAATTTTCTTCGAAACCTTTTCAAGCTGGCCGACCCTGTTCGGTACCTGGACTAGAATCACATCCTCCACGTGCACATTTTTCGCCCCCATTTTCGTGAGCACCTTTTTTGCCTTTGCCGTGTCGTCGGCCACCATCATGAAAAAACCGTAGCCCCTCTCGTAGGCGCAGATCGCTTCTATGTTGATATTCGCTGCTGCGACCGCCTCGGCGACCTCCGCCAGGAGTCCGATCTTGTTGGGTAGAGAAAAAGTGAGCTGTTTCGATTTCAGTGCTTTTGCCATGACCTCCTCCCTCCTTTGAAATATGGATCATGAAACCGCCAAAATTGCATTTCTTATTTACGTACCATATTTTGAGCAAAAGTCCAGCAACTTATCTGAATGGCCGGGCATCGGGCATTCAGGCGATAAAGAGGTCCTTTGATGCGAAATTGGGGTCCGTCGTCAGGTTCACGCCCAGGCGCCTCAGCCCCGCCTCGTCTCCAGGCGTGGGAATGTGGGTCATGTGGACTTCGCAATTCTGAAGTTCCTTGAGTTTTTCGATGGCCAGCTGGGCAGCGGGATTGGTTGTTGCGCTGATGCTGAGTGCTATCAGTGCTTCCTCCAGATCGAGGCTCACGCTTTTTTCGTTCAGAATCTCCGTCTTGAGGTTTCTCACAGAATCAGTGATAAAGGGTGGCAGCAGCTTGATCTTGTCGGGAACATCCGCCAGGTGTTTAATGGCATGGATAACAACGCTCGATGCCGCATGCATCAGGGAGGAGTTGCTTCCCGTGATGATAGTGCCGTCCTTGAGCTCAATGGCCGCCCCGCAGAAAATCCCCTCATTGCCCTTGTCCCGTTCCTGCGCATCCCGGGCGGCCTCCCGTGCCGGGACGACCACGCGCCGGTGTTCGGGTTCCAGGCCGAAGTCTTTGATGAATAGCTCCACTTTCTGAACGGTTTCCCTGTCCGCGAATCCCATGGCGTATTCGCAGCGGTATCGGAAGTAGCGGCGGATGATCTCCTGTCGAGCCGCTTCCCGGGTTATCTCGTCGTCCGTGATGGCGAAGCCGGCCCGGTTTACCCCCATGTCCGTGGGAGAGCGGTAGAAGGACTCTCCGCCCGTTATTTTTTCCAGGATCCTGCGGAGGACCGGGAAGACATCAACGTCACGGTTATAGTTGACAGCCGTCTGGCCGTAGGCCTCGAGGTGAAATGGATCGATGAGGTTGAAATCCCGGATGTCCGCCGTGGCGGCTTCATAGGCAACGTTGACGGGATGCTTGAGCGGCAGGTTCCAGATCGGGAAGGTTTCGAACTTTGCGTACCCCGACCGTATGCCCCTTCTATAGTCGTGGTAAAGCTGGGACAGACAAGTGGCCATCTTGCCGCTTCCGGGGCCGGGGCCGGTCACGATGACAAGGGGTTTTCCCGTCGGAATATATTCATTGGCCCCGTATCCTTCGTCGCTCACGATCATCTCGACGTTCGTGGGGTATCCCTTTGTGTAACGGTGGGTGAAGACCCTGATATTTCTTCGCTCGAGCTTATTCTTGAAGAGGGTGGCGGAGGGCTGGTTTTCGAAGCGGGTTATGACCACACCGAGGACGTCGATGCCCCATGAGCGGAGGTCGTCGATTAGCTTAAGTGCGTCTGAATCATATGTGATTCCGAAATCCGCCCTTATCTTCTTTCTTTCAATGTCGCCTGCATATATGCAAAGAAGAATGTCGGCCTTGTCCTTCAGCTGCTGGATGAGTCTCATCTTCACGTTGGGGTCATATCCGGGCAGGACGCGGGCCGCATGGTAATCATAGAGAAGCTTGCCACCGAATTCGAGGTAAAGCTTGTTGTCGAACCGGCGCACCCTTTCGAGGATCTCGGCGGTCTGTTCACGGATGTATTTTTCATTGTCAAAACCATTCTTTCCCGCAATCAATGTCACGCTCAAGGCTCCTTCCCTTTTTATTCTTAAAAACCGTATTTTGAGTCAAGCTATCCTTATTCTACATTTTTGTAAAGTTTTTTGGCTTGTTGCCGGAGGATTCTTCCGTCATTCCGTGCAAGCGAAGCGCGACGAAGAGCCTGCCCCGGACTTGGTCCGGGTAATCCAGCATATAAAATGGTTGCCGGCTTTCGCCGGGACGGTGCCTGGATCCCCGCCTCCGCGGGGATGACATCGTTGAGGCGGCGCGGGTATTAATTAAAGGCTTTTCCGCCATTACGATACAGTCTCTGCGCGAGAGATGACAAAAAGGTGAGTAGAGATGATCTTGCGTTGAAATCGGGTCGGTTCGATGCTAAAAATAGCGGTAATGGAGGATATGGAGATGATCGAGAAGATGAAGGACCTGATTCGGGAAAGGGACACCTGCGTTCTGGCCACTGTGTCCGGGGGCAATCCGCACTGTTCACTCATGTCTTACGCTGCGGACCCCGAATGCAGGGAAATTTACATGGTCACCCAAAGGCAGACCAAGAAATACCGTAATCTGGAGGAGAACGCCACTGTGAGCCTCCTCATTGACACGCGTGCCGGGGCAGGAAAAGAGGAGATAAAGGCCCTCACGATAGGCGGCGTCTTTCAGAGGATCGAAGATGCGGAGAAAAAGGATCGTGTTCGTCGCTCCCTTCTGGAGCGTCACCCCGCACTCAATTTTTTTATTGATGACCCCGAGGCGGAAGTTTTCGCCGTCCGGGTGAAGTCACTTCAGCTTCTGGAAGGAATCAGGGACGCCACTTTCATAGAAGTTGACTGAGAGAAATCAGAAGCGATAAGCCAGCTGGAAGGACACAAAGGCGCCATCGTTCACGTCAAGGCGGTTCCTGGCCCGATCGCCGTAGTCTTTTCCCTCGAAGTATAGGCGGTCGAAGGAATACCCTCCCGACACATCCGCGGTCATCCCTTTGAAGATATCCCACTGAATGCCCGCAGTTGCACGCTTTTCATAGTAAAACAGACGATGGCTTTCGTCGGTGCGGTCCCGGCGGAACCAGCTCTCGTGCCGCCAGTCGAAGGCGGTGTATACCCTGACGGGACCTGCGATTCTGTAAGAGACACCGGCGTGGACGGTCCGCACGGGAAGGTAGAAAAACTCCAGGGTCAGGCCGTCCGCCGGTTTCAAATCGATTATGGCGAAGGGAATTCCCAGGATAAGCCGGTACCGGTCATTGGGCTCGAACCAGTAACCCGCACTGGGAAAAGGGACATTATTCAGGAATTCGCGGTTGTTGGAATAGGTGAGCAGAATGAGCCATGCGTTTCTGTCTCCGTCGGGGATGCGGGTGAAGACCGTGGCCTGAACCTCAGATTCCTTGCTTCCTGAGAATGGCCTGTCGCTCGCGGAGCCGATTGAAATGGAACCGCCGCCTATCCATCCATTGTCCAGCTTCCTTCGATAAAGCGTTCCTGCGCGGATATCCCATAGTGTTTCCGGGAAGGTTTCACCGGTCGTCGGAAGGACTGCGTCGGTTTTGATGTCGTGGGCGCGGACATTCGCCGCAGCGGACCATTCGCTCCGATCATCCTGACGAAGGGGCGAAAAAAGGGTGCCGGAGTGTTCCGTCAGCCTTAAATCTTTGTGCTGATAAGATACGTCGCTGTACCCGTACCCCGTTACCCTGTAATTAACGATGGGATTCAGGCCGCCTATCTTGGGCCCAAACCACCTTAGCCAGTCACGCTGAGCCTCTGCGGGTTGGGGGATGATGAAGAAAATGGCGATGACTATTAGAAAAAAAAGACGTAGCCGTCTGAAAGGAATGTTCTTTGACAGCACCTCTTCCGTCACTTTCCGAATTCCCCTATTTTTCTCACGTATTCTTCGATCTTGTATTTCCGGCTTAGACCCTCGGCGTTCATGTAGCGCACCGTCCCGAAGATTTTGCGTTCTTTCCATGGCCGGTCATGTTTTCCAAAGCACCAGGCGACACCTGCGAAGCTGTTGGGATCGCGGCCGTCGAGCTGATATTTGTTGTTAAGGTAAAGGGCTGTCCGGAAGGCCTCCTCCGGTGTTGCACTCCATTCCAGGATTTTCTTTCCCCAGTACATGCGCATTGTATTGTGCATCCTTCCCGTGACGAGCATCTCCACCTGTGCCGCGTTCCAGAAGGAATCGTGCGTCCGTGCCTTTTCGAGCTCTTTCCTGCCGTAGAGATAAGGCCTTTTATCATGCGAATGCTTTTTCAGGGTTTTCTGTGACCATTCGGGCAGGCATGCCCAGGTGTCGTATGCTTCATTGAAGCGGACAAAGTTCAGGCTCAATTCCCGTCTCACGATGAGCTCCTCGAGAAAAGCGTTTTTAGCTTCCAGCGGAGCGGTTTTTGCCCCCCGGACACTCAGAGCGATGTGCAGGGGCGAGATCTGCCCGAAATGGAGATAGGGGCTGAGCCCCGACGAATAGTCGGAGGAGGGGTCGGCGCGCCTGTCCGCGTAATGCGGCAGCTTGCGCGAGATGAAATCGTCCAGAAGTCGTTTCGCTCGCGAAGTTCCGCCCTGGAAAACCCTCACAGGAGCAACTGAGCGGTCAATGGAGAGAGACTTGAGCAGGACCTCAGGCGGCCTTTTCAGATTCAGGGAAATCGGCCTCATATCCAGGGAGTCCCGCGCAACCTTTGTCTCCACGAGGGGGACGAGGAAGCGGCCGAGCTGCTCCTGTATCTTCGGTCTGTAGATTGCGGCGGAGTATGCCTCTTTTTCCATGACTGTTTCCACGGGCACAACTGCATCGGTCTCCACCTGGATCATGGCGCAGGGAACCGCCGCCGCGGCTTTTTCCCGCCAGCGTTTCTGAATGCGCAGATAACCGCGGTCAGTGACCACCAGTGCCGCCTCCGCTGCAAGATCGGGAAGCAGTTCCTCCGGGGAGCCGGTCCGCACGACGAGCCGGATGCCCTTTTTTTCGAGGGCGGTTTGGGCATCCTGGAGCCCCTCGATGAGAAAGGTGTAGTGTCTAAGGTTGGCTTCGGGATATTGCCCCGCGAGACCGAAGAATGCGAGGACGGGGAGCTTCTGCTCGTTGGCCTCGCGGATGGCGTATTCAAGGGCGTGGTTGTATTCAGCGCGCTGCGAGGCCTGCATCCAGTAAAGTACGTACCGGCCCGGGCGGATTTGATTTGAGTTGAGCTTCAGGATTCTCTCTGACTGGATCATGGGTCAGGCTCGCGGAGTTTCCACTTCGTGCCTATCTTCCCTGGCGTTTGTATCTGCCCATCAGTTGTCCCTCGGCGAGGATATGACCCTTCATCGCCTTGAGGAGATTCGCTTTTGTTGCTCCGGGCTTCAGATCCAGCACGGTGTCCAGAGCATATAACTTGAAGAAATACCTGTGGGTCCCGCTTGGCGGGCAGGGACCGCCGTAGCCGATCCTGGGCCAGTCGTTGCTGCCCTGGATCATTCCGTTGGGGAATTCTCTTTCACCCTTTTTGATGTTTTCTTCGAGCCTTTCCGCGTCCGGCGGGATATTATAGGCTACCCAGTGCACCCAGGTCCCGACCACGGCGTCGGGATCGTCGCAGATGAGCGCCAGGCTTTTCGTTCCTGCGGGGACATTTTTCCATTCCAGGGGCGGTGAGATGTCCTCGGCGTCGCAGGTATACTTTGCCGGGATCATACCGCCCTCTTTGAAGGCGGAACTCGTGATGATCATTTTCTTCTTTCCTCCTTTCTTCGCTGCCTGTGACTCCATCAGGGGCAGGACCGTCAGGATGAGAACTAGAACACTGATGAAGAGGCATGAGCGTCTTGATGAAATCATGCGGATGACCTCCTTCCGTGATTTTCTATGGGCCTTCCGGCGTCTGTTTCGGGCCGATCCTGTAAGCGTCTATGATGGCAGCGATCCAGAAGATGACCATGAAAAGGAGAATGGCCCTGAAATAACCGGCTGTCTCTTTCGCGTGGGTTTGCGCGGCAGCCGTGATGGCGTTGGAGTTTACCGTTCCCCCCTGTGCCTGAATCGTCTTCAGGCTCTCCATCGCTTCGACGGTGGCCATGGCCACGATGATAGCGATGCCGAGCAATACAGGGATCATGAAGAACAGCCCCCGGCGGACCCGTTTGAGGTACATCTGGCCGACGCCCGGAAATACAAGACCGGACAGCAGGGCGGCCTTTGTTGCCGTTTTCATATCGCACTTCCTGTTACGTCATTCTTTTGCGTTTTCTCCCGGCCTTCCTCCAGAATTCGTATTCGTAAGGCCACTCGTCTTTGCGCATTCTCACCAGGTCGCGAAAGTACTTTCTGTTCTCCGCGTGAAGCGTCTCCTGCCTTTTATAGATCTTTCTTGTCCCGATATCCTGGACCAGTTTTGCTCCAAGCCGCAAGGCTTTTCTTTCGGCGTCCTTCATCGCCTTGCGGCCGAGGCGGACGGATGTCCCCGCACTTCCCGTCAAGAAACACCCATAGTTGAGCATAATCCTGTCGAGGTACGCTGTGACCTGCCGGTCCTGACCGATGCCCCCGGAGGTCGCGACGTTCACGGCGTATTTGCCGGTGAAGAGCTGGCAATGGATGGCGTCGGCCATGCGGTCGATCAGGGCCTTCATCTGAGCGGTCACCGACATGAAATAATTGGGAGAGCCCATGACCAGGCCGTCCGCGGCGAGAAGTCTTTCGTAAAGGAATGGAAAATCGTCCCGCTTCACGCATTTTCCCTTCCGGTGGCATGCCCCGCAGCCGCTGCAGAATTGGATGTTGAGCCGGCATAGCTCCACCAGTTCCACATCAGCCCCCTTCGATTCCGCCCCCTCGAGAACAGCCCTGACCAGTCTCAGGGTCTGGCTTCGGGAACCGCGGGGACTGGCGTTGACACCCACTATCTTCATCGTTCCTTCTCTCCATGATCAATAAGATTTTTCTTGTTCCGGAATTTTGGATAGAATGCCCCTTTTTGACGGTGATTTCAAGATTTACTTCTCTCCGCCCTTTAACTTCTAAACTGTTTTCCTATGTTCCACGCCCTGCCCGCCGGCTCGCCCAACGTCCAATAGGTATTGTCAGGTATTGTCAGCATCAGGTAATCGGCCTTTTTTGGGTCGATTCTTCCGTTCTCTACGCATTCCGGACGGGCATAGACCCCCTTGATCTCGCCGATGAAGAAATGATTCGTGGCGCACTCCACCGTCTGCACCAGGGCGCACTCGAGATTTAGCGAAGCCTCCTCGATCATCGGCGCTGTCTTGAGATCGCCGTAAAAAAGGTTGAATAAAGAGGACTTATCGGTGTCCCTGCCGGAGACGATCCCGCAATAGTCCACCTTTATCAGGTCTGCACGGCCGGGAAAGCAGACGCTGAAGGTGCGGTTCTCGATGATGCCCTCCGGCGTGGCGTGAATGCGGCCGATCCCGATCCCGATATAAGGCGGTTTCGCGTTCACGCGGGATACCCACCCCACGGCCATGAAATTCGCCCGGCCTTTCAGCGTGCAGCCGACCAGCGACACGGGCATGGGAATAAACGCATTATTGCCCAGCTTGATCTGATTCATCTTGAGAGCCTCCTTTCTTTTCTTTCACCTGAATTTTCAAGGCGCAGGATATCACATATTTGTTTTTCCGCCGCCATTTTCTCGATTCTGTGAATTGCTTTTTGCTTGACCCCCTCTCCCCTGAATCCCCGCCCGCTGTCTTTGTCGCATCTTCTCAACCTTTCCACTTCGAGTCCCACCCCTTCCCCGCAATACCCGAAAAGCTGTTGACAACACACCAAATAAGTATTACTATGAAAAAAAGTAATGCTTAAAAGGAAAGGTAAGGTTAATTAAGATGACGACCGCAGCGATAAAAATCACCCGGAAGGGACAGGTGACGATTCCAAAGGAAATCCGCGACCGGCTGAAAGCCGAGGCCGTCTATTTCGAGGTGGAGAATGACACCGTTGTCGTCAGACCGGTGCGGGACGCCGCAGGTTCTCTCCGTGAATACGCCGGGAATGCGCCGCGCCGCGTTCCCATGAAGAAGATGATAGACAGGGCCTGGGAGGAGGCGGTTCGTGAAAAAACCGGCAAGAAGTCTGCCTGACACCAACACCATCGTCCGGTACCTGGTAAAGGACAATCCCGTCTTGTTTGCCAAGGCGAAGGAATTCTTCGACGGAGTGAAAAACGGCGACATCAAAGCCGTCATCCTCGAAAGCGTCATTGCCGAATGCATTTACGTTTTAACCAGGATATATCGGGTTCCGCGGGAGAGGGCTGCCGGCAGCCTCATTGATATCCTGCGGTACAAAGGGATTGCCAACACCGACCGGGCTGAACTGATCAGGGCACTATCCCTGTTCTCTGATAGAAGCCTTGACATAGTTGATTGTTTTTTGTGTGTCAAGGCAGCAGAGGGCGGAGACCGATTGTTCACCTTTGATGAAGAATTGAACAAACTCGCCCGTCAATAATCAGGTGTATGACACCTGGATATCTTTTCTATCGCTTGAACCCCTGGCCCGGTCTTTGTCGCATCTTCTTATCTTCTCAACCTTTCAACTTCGAGTCCTACCCCTTCCCGCCCGTAACTATGGCCCTTCAAGTTACTCAGGATAACCCTCGGCCGTTATCCAGCACTTAATTTACAAGAAATTTGATTAATGCTTGACTTAATACTGAATTTCAATTTATCCAATTACAATCAAGGTTCAACTCATCGCGGGTAATTTAGATTTGGGATGTCAGGGATGAAAATTCTATTCTTTTATCGGACTGTGCTTTTTCTCAGACGTGATAATGCATGGTAAACGAAATTATCCCTTACATTGAAATGTGCCGGCGCGAAGGAGTCAGCCTTCAAAGGGGCATGAACTATGAGCTTGGCAAAAACCATTCCGTCATCCTCATGTCTGTAAGACCTGGAGCACCTTATGCGGACCGCTTTGAAGATGATGGCTCCACTCTTGTCTATGAAGGGCATGATATTCCTCGATCTTTCAGTCGCATAAACCCCAAGAGTTTTGACCAGCCAGAATATACGCCGTCCGGCAATCTGACGGAGAACGGTAAATTTCATAAAGCAGCTCAGGAGTTTAAATCTGGCAGGCGGCCGCCCGAGAGGGTTCGAGTGTACGAAAAGATCAAGCAGGGTATCTGGTCGTACAACGGTGTTTTCCATTTGGTTGATTCATGGCAGGAGCGGCAAGGTGGGCGCAATGTTTTCAAGTTCAAGTTGAAGGCTGTTGAAGGAGAAGAAGATTTTTCCATACCTGTCCCCCTTCATTCAAAAACTCGGCGTGTCATTCCCACGGCCGTAAAATTGGAGGTATGGAAAAGAGACGGGGGTAAATGTGCAAAGTGCGAGGCGACTACAGATCTACACTTTGATCACATTATTCCCTGGTCGAAAGGTGGTTCATCGAACACGGCTGACAACATCCAATTGCTTTGCGGGAAACATAATTTGGAAAAACATGACAAAATTGAATAGACACTGAAGCACTACCCGTATTGATGTCGCATCCTGAGGAATTGTAAATTGGGAATGATACTTTCATCATAACACATTTTGAATATGTCTCAGCTCTCATTCCTCCAATAATTTTGTCATGAAAATAGGGAAAGGAGAACCCTGTCATGATCCTCTGCACCATCGGTTTTGCGAAGAAGAATCTGAAGGCGTTCATTAAGAATCTGGAGGCGGCCGGGGTCGCCAAGGTCGTGGACATCCGCCTGCACAATACTTCTCAGCTGGCCGGTTACGCGAAGAAAGACGATCTGGAATACATTCTCGGTCTCGTCGGCATCGAATATGAGCATTGTACGGAGCTGGCACCCACGGAGGAGATCCTTGAGGGGTACAAGAAAAAGAAGCTCTCCTGGCCGGATTATGAAAGAAAATTCCGCGAAGTCCTGAAACAGAGAAATCCGATTCGGCGCATCCGCCTGACGAGCGACAAAGGTCATGTTTGTCTGCTCTGCGCGGAAGACAGTCCCGCGCACTGTCACAGACGTCTCGTCGCCGAGTATTATGCCGCCAATGTGAAGGGCCTGGAAATCAGGCACCTGTGATAAATTGTAAACAAATAAGGAATGGAGGAATAACTTTGCTTTGTGAGGTTTTCACGATTACAAAGGTGACATCCATCATTTGAAAAAAGGAGGACAATATGAAGCGCTGTCAACACCTCATGCTGATTTTTACGTCGCTGTTTTTTGTCGTGTCATGGCCTGCCGCATCGCAGGCCGCTGAAAAGGCGTCTGTCCCTTCGGGCAAGGACGTGAAGAAGCCTCTGGTGCAGCCGCTCGCGGCGAGCGCACTGGCGGCTCCCCCTTCCCTCTGCAGTGTCCTGATCGATGAGATAAACGGTATTGTCAAGCTGGTCCATAAAGACATGCAGAAGACCGTTCATCTTTACATGAAGCCGGGGGGTAAGGATTACATCACCTTTCCAGGAATGTGGGAGTTGTACTACATTTCGCCGCAGTACAGAAATCATGTCCAGGGCTGCTGCTCGCAGCAGAAAAGCTTTTCTGTTCAGGACCAGAAGGCGGCGGGGTGTACGAACAGCGATACCGTCAAACAGTGCATGGACAAACTGGTCCGTCATTGCATCGGCGGTGTCAAGAAGAATGCCCAGCTCAAGACAGACTTGAAGCACTCGCAGGAGAAGGCCGCGATTCTGAGCGTCCAGACGAAGGAGCTGTCCGAAAGACTCAATAAGCTGATTGCGACCATGCCGTAGCCGGGAAGGCGGATGAAGAAATCCATCAGGGGTACCGAAACGGAGAAAAATCTGATGACCGCTTTTGCGAGCGAGTCCATGGCCGTATGTCGCTATGCCTTTTTCGCCGAGGCGGCGAAAAGACAGGGGCACGAAGAGGCTGTAGCTGCTTTTCAGGAAGCGGCGGAGGATGAAAAGGCCCACGCCAGGATGTGCATGCGTCTCTTCGAGGGGGGCAGTATTGAAATCGAGGCGACCTGGCCGGCCGTGCCCCCGGGCGATACAAGAGACAATCTCGCCGCGGCCATCGAGGGCGAAAGCAGAACCTGGCAGGTCCGCTACCCCGGATTTTCAAAGACGGCCCGGGAAGAGGGATTTGAGGCTGTCGCGGCCCTCTTCGAAAGGATGGCTGCCGATGAGAAGCGCCATGCGGAACGGTTCCTCGGGATTCTCGAGGCGCGGGGCACATAAATGCAGGAGGAAAGAAAAGCCTTGATTGTTGCGATCGGGGGGAAAAAGCAAAGCCCATAAAGTTCTTGACAAAGCATTTCCGGAAATGATAGCGGAATGAATATTCATTCCTGTAAAATTTTTTAAACAATGAATAAATCAGACAAGCGAGAAGATATTATACGGGCGTCCCTGGAGCTCATTGCGGAACATGGGTTTCACGGTGCCCCGATGGCGCAGATCGCACAGAGGGCGGGGGTCGGGGCCGGGACGATCTATCGCTATTTCGAGAGCAAGGATGTTCTTATCAAGGCGCTGTATCGTGACGTGGAGGAGAAGATCATCGCCGCACTGATGGAAAGATACTCTGAGGAAAAACCCATCCGGGAAAGATTCATCTACCTCGGGACCATACTGCTGAAATATTTTTTAGCCCATCCCATTCACTTCCGCTTTCTTGAGCAGTATTTCAATTCGCCCTACGGGGTTTCGCAGCGAAGAGACAAAATTCTTCGCAAGTTCGATAACCGTGATGTATTCACGGATCTCTTTGAGCAGGGAACCGCCCGTCGGGTCATGAAGGATATGCCGCTTCCCGTGCATGCCGCGCTGGCTTTCGGTCCCCTCATCGCTCTGGCCAGGGATCACATTATCGGATTAATCGAACTGGACGACGCGCTCATTGAACAGATCATAGAAGCGTGCTGGGACGGTATCAAGAGTAACGCACAGGCTGATACAATCACATAAGAAAAGGGGTATTTCATGCGGATTGGTAACATGGCTAAATTTATTGTCGCCGCGGGGATTTTCGCGGGATGTCTCATCCTGACATGTTGCGGGCAGCAGAAAGGGGACGGGAAACCCCCGGGAGCTCCCGATGTTGCCGTGGTTACTATGCAGCCTGAGCAGATAGTGATAACGACCGAGCTCGCCGGCCGGACCTCGGCCTATCGCGTTGCGGATGTAAGACCCCAGGTTAATGGAATTATCCAGAAGCGGCTCTTCACGGAAGGAGCCGATGTGAAGGCAGGGCAGGTTTTGTTTCAGATCGATCCCGCTCCTTTCAAGGCGGCTCTCGACAATGCCCGGGCCGCCCTTTCCAGATCAGAGGCGAATCTGGCGGCGATTCAGCCCCGGGCTGAACGACTAAAAGAGCTGGTCGAAGAAAAAGCGGTCAGCCGGCAGGAATATGATGACGCGGCTGCCGCCCTTAAACAGGCCCAGGCGGATATCCGGTACTGGCAGGCTATGGTCGAGACAGCTCGGATCAACCTCGGATACACAACCGTCAGGTCGCCCATCTCGGGTCGCATCGGGAAATCCAATGTCACGGAAGGTGCCCTTGTGACGGCTCAGCAGCCGCTGGCGCTGGCGACGGTTCAGCAGCTTGATCCAATGTACGTGGATGTAACTCAGTCATCGACGGAGGTGCTACGCCTGAGGCGCCGCATGGAGGAGGGACGCCTCAAACCCGGTGAGAAAAATCGCAGCAGGGTCAGGCTTATCCTGGAAGACGGCACCCGGTACACAAGGGAGGGCACGATGCAGTTCCGCGATGTCACCGTCGATCCGACGACGGGATCGGTCATTCTGCGCATCGTGTTCCCCAACCCAGCGGGAGTGCTTCTGCCCGGCATGTTTGTCAGGGCCGTGGTGGACGAAGGCGTCAATCCGAAAGCCCTTCTGGTTCCCCAGCAGGCCGTTTCGCGGGACTCCAAGGGGAATCCTTTCACTCTTGTAGTGGACAGCCGGGATAAGGTGGAACATCGTCCCCTCGTTCTTGACCGCGCCATCGGAGACAAATGGCTTGTCTTGTCTGGTCTGGCCGCCGGTGAGAGGTTGATTGTAGAGGGTGTGCAGAGGGTAAGACCCGGAATGGTCGTAAAGGCTGTTCCTTTTGCGGCCGGCGGGGAAACCAAAAAGGTTGAAAGCAAAGACGCGGCCCCGGCGCCTGCGAGGAAGAACTGACGGAGAGCCGCGATGCTGTCTAAATTTTTTCTGGATCGTCCTGTCTTCGCCTGGGTTATCGCCATCGTCATGATGGTCCTCGGCGGTCTGGCCATCTACAATCTTCCCATCTCCCAGTATCCCCCCATCGCGCCTCCATCCATTGCCATCGACTCCTTTTATTCGGGGGCCTCTGCAGAGACGGTGGAAAACAGCGTGACCCAGATAATCGAGCAGAAGATGACGGGCTTCGAAGATATGCTTTACATCTCAGGCACGAGCGATTCGGCCGGGGCCTCCCGCATAGAACTGACCTTCAAGGCGGGAACCGACCCGGACCTCGCCTGGGCCAAGGTGCAGAACAAGCTCCAGCTTGCCATGACGAGCCTGCCGGAAGCGGTGCAGTCCGCGGGAGTCACAGTCAGCAAATCAACTCGGAATTACCTCATAATCGTGGGCCTGATATCCGAAGATGGGAGCATGGACGGCAATGATCTGAGGGATTATGCCCAGTCCAATCTTGAAAAGGTTCTGGCCCGTGTACCCGGAGTGGGCGAGGTCCAGAATTTCGGAACGCAATACGCCATGCGGGTCTGGCTGAATCCCGACCGGCTCACTGATTACGGTCTGACCGTGGAGGACGTGATTCTGGCGCTCAAGACTTACAACGTCGAGGTGTCCGCCGGTCAACTCGGCGGGGTGCCGGCGGCGAAGGGGCAGCGCCTGAACGCCTCCATCATTGTTCAGAATCTGCTGAAGACACCGGAGGAATTCGGTGCCGTTCCGATTCGCACCAACCCCGACGGTTCCATTGTCCGAATTCGTGATGTGGGACGTACGGAACTGGGGACAGAGGTATATGATGTTCAGGCCTCTTTCAACGGGAAACCATCTGCGGGACTGGCCATCCGCCAGGCACCGGGGGCCAACGCCCTGGACACGGCCGAAGCCGTGAGGAAAAAACTTGCGGAAATGAGCAGATACTTCCCGCCCGGCATGAAGGTCGTTTATCCATATGATACAACCCCCTTTGTGCGGGTTGCAATCCTCGAAGTGGTCAAGACCCTCTTCGAGGCGGTTTTTCTGGTGTTCCTCGTCATGTGGCTTTTCCTGGGTAGCCTCAGGGCCACACTTGTTCCCACCATCGCCGTGCCGGTCGTTATCCTGGGAACCTTTGCGGTGCTCGGTGCATTCGGTTTTTCCATCAATATGCTGACCATGTTCGCTATGGTGCTGGCCATAGGCCTCCTTGTGGATGATGCCATCGTGGTGGTGGAAAACGTTGAACGAATAATGAGGGAGGAGGGGCTTTCTCCCCGCGAAGCCACGGCCAAGTCCATGGAGCAGATCACCCCGGCTCTTATCGGCATCGGCCTTGTTCTGGCGGCGGTATTCGGCCCGATGGCCTTTTTCCCCGGTTCGACGGGTGTCATTTACCGCCAGTTCGCCATCACCATCGCCTCCTCGATGCTCCTGTCGGTGGTCGTAGCCCTGATCCTCTCTCCTGTCCTCTGCGCGTCTCTTCTCAAGCCGGAGGAAAGGGGACATGGGGCGGCCGAGGGGGCAATCTGGTTTCTGCGCCCGTTTTTCCTCTGGTTCGACAGGAATTTTTTCAGGCTCCGGGACTTTTATGTGCGCTTCACTGAAGGTGTTCTCCATAGTAAGAAGCGCTACCTGGCGGTCTTCGCGGTCATGGTTGTCCTTCTCGGACTGCTTTTCATGCGTATGCCCACGGGCTACCTCCCCGATGAGGATCAGGGGACTCTGCTTGCCCAGATACTCCTGCCCACCGGTTCCACCCTGGAACAGACCCAGGCTGTAGCAAACGACGTCCAGCGTTATTTTCAGGAGAATGAGAAAGAGGCCGTTGAATCCTGCATGACCATCGTGGGCATCGGTTTTTCGGGCCGGGCCCAGAACAACGGCATGGTGTTTGTAAGATTGAAGGATTGGCATCTCCGGAATCGTTCGGATCTTCGGGTGAAGGCCATTGCCGGTCGGGCCATGGGGGCCTTTTCAAAATTCCGCAGCGCTCTTGTCTTTGCTTTCCCTCCGCCTCCCGTGGTCGAAATGGGAAATGCCCGGGGGGTGGATTTCCAGCTGATGGACCGGGGCGGTCTCGGACACGCCGCCCTGATGGATGCCCGCAATCAGCTCCTCGGCATGGCGGCCAAGGATCCGCGGCTCGCAAATGTCCGTCCCAATGGAATGGAAGATGTGCCCGAATTCCGGATCGATGTGGACTGGGAAAAGGCCGGCGCGCTGGGTGTTCCCCTTTCATCGATTCACAGAACGATTTCGGCGGCCTTCGGAGGCTCGTACGTAAACAACTTCATCCAGAGCGGTAGAGTGAAAAAGGTTTACGTTCAGGCGGACGCCCCCTATCGCATGCTTCCCAAGGATATGGAAAAGCTCTATGTCCGCAACACGGCGGGAAAGATGACGCCGTTTTCCTCCTTCGCCACAACACGCTGGACGACAGGTTCACCGAGACTGGAGCGTTTCAACGGGTTCCCGTCCATGAACATCTGGGGAGAGCCGGCGCCGGGTAGAAGTTCGGGCGAGGCCATGCAGGCCATGGAAGAGATAACGGCCAGGCTGCCCCGGGGGATCGGTTTCGACTGGAGCGGGTTGTCATACCAGGAGCGGATGGCCAAGGCCCAGGCACCTCTGCTCTACGCCTTTTCAGTTCTCGTCATCTTCCTTTGCCTCGCGGCACTTTACGAGAGCTGGCCCATTCCCATCTCGATTCTCCTGGCTCTGCCCCTCGGGGCGATCGGGGGAGTTATTGCATCGAGCCTTCGCGGGATGCATAATGACGTCTATTTCCAGATAGGCCTTCTGACAACTCTTGGATTGACCACCAAGAACGCCATCCTCATCGTCCAGTTCGCCAAGGCCCGGGTGGAAGAAGGCATGGGCCTTATCGAAGCGACGCTTGAGGGATCGAAGCTGCGCTTCCGTCCCATCGTAATGACTTCGCTTGCCTTCGGCTTCGGTGTCCTGCCTCTGGCCGTGAGCACCGGCGCGGGCGCCGGTGCCATGACGGCTATCGGCACCGGGGTGCTGGGAGGGATGATCACAGGCACCGTCCTAGTGGTGGTGTTCGCGCCCCTCTTCTATGTACTCATTGAAACATTCTTCGGCAAAAGAGCACCCCGGCAACCGGAAGGCCCGAAGGGTACCATCGGGCAGCGGTTTGCGGAACCCTTATCCAGGTTAAAGCAAAAGATGGGTGAGCTGTTGCAAAAACGCAAAAAGGGCGATACCGCCTCAATGGAGACCGGGATGTCGTCGGGGGAACAGTGACATGCGCAGGTACCTGATTATTTTAATTGGAATGGCTCTCGGGCTGGGCGGTTGCACCCTGGCTCCGAAATATAAGAGACCCGATGCTCCCGTTCCCGCGGAGTGGCCGAAGGGGGCGGCTTATCAGGAGGCGAAAACAGCGGAACGCCCTGCGGCGGCGTCTGATATCAAATGGCAGGACTTCATCGCGGATGAAAAGCTCAGGAAGATCATAGATGAGGCCCTGAAGAACAACCGCGACCTGCGGCTTGCCGCACTGAACGTCGAGAAGGCGCGCGCCCTTTACGGGATCCAGAGGGCCGAGCTTTTTCCGGCGCTGAGCGCGGCCGGGAGCGGGACCGTGCAGCGGATTCCGGCCGACCTTTCGACCACGGGAAGCGCGAGAACCTCCGAACAGTACTCCGTCAATCTGGGCATCAGTTCCTGGGAAATAGACTTCTTCGGCCGCATCCGCAGTCTGAAGGACCGGACACTGGAGGAGTATCTTGCGACCGAGCAGGCGGGACGCAGCGCTCGGATTCTGCTTATCACATCCGTCGCCAACGCCTATCTCGCCCTGGCCGCAGACAGGGAAAACCTCCGGCTTGCGGAGTCTACTCTTGAAACCCAGGAGGCCGCCTATCGCCTGATCCGGAAACGCTATGAAGTTGGGATAGCATCCGAACTGGACCTCAGCCGGGCGCAGGGCCAGGTGGACGCCGCCCGCGGGGAAGTCGCCCGCTTCACCCAGCTGACGGCACAGGATGAAAACGCTCTTGACCTTCTGGTGGGCTCTCCCGTTTCGCGGGAGCTTCTGCCCAAGGGGCTGGAAGGAGTCAATCCTCCCGGAGAGATTTCCGCCGGACTCTCGTCCGAAGTGCTCCTGAACCGGCCTGACATTCTGGCGGCGGAGCATCGTCTAAAAGCGTCCAATGCCAATATCGGCGCCGCCCGGGCAGCCTTCTTCCCCCGCATCTCCCTGACGACCAACATCGGAACCGCAAGCTCGGGTCTGTCGAGGCTCTTCGGCTCGGGTCAGGAAACCTGGAGTTTTGCCCCTCAGATTTCGATGCCGATTTTTGACGCTCGAACGTGGTCGGCCTATGACGCCACAAAGGTGGAACGGGAAATAGCGCTGGCCCAGTACGAAAAGGCAATTCAGACCGCTTTCAGGGAAGTGGCCGATGCCCTCGCCGTTCAGGGGACGGTGGACCGGCAGCTGTCCGCTCAGGAGTCTCTGGTAAGGGCCGCCGCCGATACATACCGTCTTTCGAATGCGCGATACGTGAAAGGACTGGACAGCTATCTGAGCGTCCTGGATGCGCAGCGTTCACTGAACGCGGCGCGGCAGGGGCTGATCGCTCTTCGTCTGGCCCGGCTTTCCAACCGTGTGACCCTTTACAAGGTGCTCGGCGGCGGTCGGTGAAATGTTAAAGAACTCTGAAGGAAACCTCTCTTCATGAGAATTGCTAAAGCCGCCGTCAAGCTTGTGTTCGCTCTTCTGGCGTTCGTCATGGGCTTATCTATCATCCTGTGGGTGTGCTACAATGAGTTCATTCACGAGCTTCCGGACTATGAGAGACCGCCGTTCGCGGGTATCTTCGGCATTGCGCCGGTGATGATAGCCGTGGGATTTTACTGGGCGAGAGGCGCATGGAGGGAACTCAGAAATAAGGATTCGTCGTATAAGACAGGCGGGTAAGCGAATACAGGTAAACTTAAACTCACGTGTTTGATTTGAGAGAATAACAAATGGCGAATGTTTTTGTGTTTCCGCTGAACGATGAGGGAACGGGTGCAAATGTCGGTGTGACCCTTGAAGAGGGCTTCGACCTTGAAACTCTGACGCCTTTCATTCGCGGAGCGGACCGGATGGAACAATTAAGAAGACATTATCCTGATGGAAAAGGTTACATCTGGGGGGTGCCGGAGACGGATGACCATATTGCGATCTGGAATGTAATGGAGGAAGGAGACCTTGTGCTCGGTTGTCACGATCATGCGATCATCTCCGCCGCCTTTGTATTGATGAAGATCCGCAGTCCTCTGCTTGCGTCCCGGGTGTGGAGCGAGCGCAGGGGAGAGCCACTGGGCTTGATGTGTTTCACCAGTTCGCCTTATGCGGGAAAGGTTTCGATTGTGCCGCAGATGAGGATTTATCTTGACGAGAGATGGACCGGGTTCGCAATGCTCAATTCGGAAAAGCGCGATAACATCCTCAGAGATTATGGTTCATTCGAAACGTTTGTCAGGCTCTGCCTGGGATATGATTTCCCGTTTTCATTCCGCCATTCGGAATAAGGAGAAATAGACCAACGATACGATTCACGATGCCGGGCCGCTTTGCGATGAGGAAACGCGGCCCCTTCGCCTGCCTCCGGTTCCGTCTCAGCCTTAACTCATCCAGGGAAGGGGTTAAATCAAAATTCAGCTTCAGGACTTTTCCGGATTTCGCTTGAAAATTGACGGACCGGACATTATGATTTTTCGTCAAAAGACCCGCGACGGGGGCGAAGGAGGGCCGAAGCCATGAAGAAAGAAAAGGACGGGGCCGTCGTTATTCAGCGGGGGGACGCCCTTTCGGTCACTGATGTGCAGTATGACTTTCTTCCGGGAGGAGCGCTTGCGGTACCTGATGGGGACCTGGTGGTGCCTCCCCTCAACCACGCCATAGAAATCTTCCATAAAAAGAACCTTCCCATTTTTTTCACCCGCGACTGGCATCCCCATGACCATTCATCGTTCCTGGATCAGGGCGGACCATGGCCTCCACACTGTGTCCGGAAGACCGCCGGGGCGAAATTCCATGCCGATCTCATCATCCCCGAAGGAGCCGTGATAATTTCAAAGGCCATGACCAAGGACACCGAGCAGTATTCGACCCTCTATGGGAAAGACAGCAGGGGAAAGACGGAGAACACGCTTATGGAGGAACAGGGTGTAAACCGGATTTTTATCGGCGGCCTGGCTACAGAATACTGTGTTCTGCACACCGTGAGAGATGCACTCGCGGAGGGCTTCGAGGTTTATGTCCTCCAGGACGCTGTTCGTGCGGTAAATGTGAATCCCGACGACGGCGAGAAGGCCCTGAAAGAGATGGCTGAGAAAGGGGCGAAGCTCATCACCACAGACATGCTCAGGTGAAGGTTATGATGAATCCGTCCTCCAGCCCTCTGCTGACCGACCTTTATCAGCTGACAATGCTCCAGGGCTATCTCCGGCGGGGCATGAATGACAGGGCGGTCTTTGAGTTCAGCGTGAGGAAGCTTCCCGAGAGCCGCAACTTTCTCATGGCCGCGGGTCTGGATTCCGTTCTAACCTTTCTCGAGGAAATGCGGTTCTCAGAGGAAGAACTGGCTTACGTCGAGGCCTCAGGGCGTTTTTCACGCGAGGTTCTGGACTATCTAAGGAATTTCCGCTTCACAGGAGATGTCCACGCTATGCCCGAGGGAACGGTCTTCTTTCCCGATGAGCCCGTTCTCCGCGTAACTGCTCCGCTTCCCATGGCCCAGCTCGTTGAGACGCGGATCATCAATCTGCTCCATGTCCAGACCCTGCTTGCAAGTAAGGCCGCGCGGTGTGTTCTTGCCGCCGCCGGCCGGGCCGTTCTCGTCGATTTCGGTCTGAGAAGGGCCCACGGCGCGGAGGCGGGGCTGTTCGCCGCCCGCTCAGCTTACATTGCCGGATTTATAGGATCATCCACCGTGCTGGCGGAAGCCCTGTACGGAATTCCGGCCTTCGGGACCATGGCGCACTCCTTTGTCGAGGCACACGGCGACGAGCAGGAGGCCTTCATCGATTTCTCGCGTGCAAATCCGGGTAACACCACCATGCTAATAGACACTTATGACACCGTGGAGGGTGCGCGGAAGGTCATCGAAACAGCCAGGCGGCTGGAGAGGGAAGGAATTGCCATACGCGCCGTCCGACTGGACAGCGGCGACCTTCTCGAACTCTCTAAAAAGGCCAGGGAGATTTTAGACGAAGGAGGTCTTTCAAGTGTCGGCATTTTCGCCAGCGGTGACATAGATGAATACATGATAAAGTATCTTCTCGGCCAGGGGGCGCCCATAAGAGGCTTCGGCGTCGGGACAAAACTGGATACCTCGTCGGATGCTTCCTATCTCAATTGCGCGTACAAGCTCATGGAATACGGCGGAAAGGCGCGGATGAAAAAATCCGAGGACAAGGCTACCTGGCCCGGGGCCAAGCAGGTATTCCGTGTTCTCAGAGAAGGCGTAATGACGGGAGATGTGATTTCTCTGGAGGGGGAGGAAGAAGATGGTCTGCCTCTCATCTCACCGGTCATGGTGGCAGGAAGGAGAATAAGGGAGCCCGAGAAGCTTGAAGATATAAGGACCCGCGCCGAGAAACAGCTCAAAGCCCTTCCCGCGGCCCTAAGGACTCTCGACCACGCACCGCCTTATCCCGTGCTGATTGCCCCATCCCTCAAGCGCCTCAGGGCGGAAGCGGAAGAAATGCTTCGTTGATTTTTCTTAACGCCGAAAAACCCCATGATTGTTTTCAGAGCCCGATCAAGAGGGCGATGCGGTAGGCTGTGATGCCTCCGAAATAGGAAACGGCGAGCATCGTTACCAGGGCGGAAGCGAACCACTTCCAGCTCTCCATCTCCCTCTTCATGACAGCCACCGTTGCGGCGCAGGGTATTAAGAGCATTAGGACGACCAGGAAGGCCAGGGCGGAGGCGTGACTCACCGCCTGCGGAAGAACGTGGATCAGCCCTTCTTCGCCGACGCCGTAAAGGACGCCCAGGGTGGCAATGGCATTTTCCTTGGCGACGAGACTAGTGAGAAGCGCGACTATCATTTTCCAGTCCAGACCCAGCGGTGCGCCTGCGGGTTCCACTAAACGCCCTATCCCCGCTAGCAGGCTTGTTTCCACATTTCCTTGCGGAAGATAAGACAGAGTCCAGACAGCGATCGAGACCAGGAGGATGACGGTTCCCGCCTTTTTCACAAAGGCGATGGTTCTCGTCCACACGACCATTCCGATTGTCCTCGGGTCGGGCCGGTGGTAAAGGGGGAGTTCCATGATGAACGGAGTGGGTTCGTCCCTTAAAAAAAGCCGTGTCGCCGCCATCCCTATAATTCCGAGAATGAGGATGTTCAGGGAAAGGAGAGACCACGAAATCAGAGTCGCCCTGCCGGCGAAGAGGGCTGCTGTGATAAACGTCAGGACGGCAAGCCTGGCCGTGCAGGGAACGAAGGGAGTGAGGAACATAGTGAGCAGTCTCTCTTTTCTGGATTCCACTATTCGCGCCCCGAGAATCGCCGGGACATTGCACCCGAAGCCCAGGCACATGGGCAGGAAGCTCTTTCCATGAAGTCCCACGATGTGCATAAAGCGGTCCATGACGAAGGCCGCTCTCGCCATATATCCCACGTCTTCAAGGAAAGCCATCACGGCAAAGAATATTAGCAGGATGGGAAGAAATGTGAGCACGGATCCCACGCCCGCTATCACACCGTCCACAACAAGTCCTTTCACCCAGAAAGGCACGCCTGCCAGCGAGGGCTCAATCCAGCGCACGAAATGACTGATTCCCACTTCCAGAATCTTCTGCAGAGGGAAGCCTATCTTGTAAGTGAGGGTGAAAACCAGCGCCAGGACACCAAGAAGGACCGGTATGCCGAATATGGGGCGGGTGAGCACATGATCGATCCGGTCGGTCATGAGAACCTGTCCCCGCTTGAACCTTGAGATTGCCGCTCTGGTGACTTCCTCGATCCAGTCGTAGCGCCCGCCGACGATCGCATGGAGCGAGTCTTCATGCTTGATCAGGAGCTGCTGAATGTCGTTCCATACAGGAGACGGGACAAGACCCTCTATCATCCGGGAGATCTCCGGGTCTCCCTCCATTAGTTTCGTCGCCGTCCAGCGGGCCGTGTAGGGCGGATGGATGAAATCGGTGATTAGCTCCAGCAGGGTAATGAAAATGGCCCTGTGGTCTTCCGCTACCTCTGGTATCCGGGGTCTGTAATCTACCTCGTTTTTTGCGAGGGCCAGGATGGTATCTACCAGTTCCCTGATTCCCTTGTTTTTCGTTGCCACCATGGGCACCACGGGGATACCGAGGGCNTTCTGAAGGGCCTTTATGTCGATTCGGATGCCCTGCGCTTCCGCGACATCGATCATGTTCACGGCCACTATAACAGGCGGTCCGAGCAGGAGTAACTCGGACAGGAGATATAGACTCCTCTCAAGGGCCGAGGCGTTGACCAGGTGAACGATGACATCGGGGTTCACGCCGATGATGAAGTCCCGGGCAACCCGTTCTTCTTCGGAGAAGGCGGTGAGGCTGTATGTCCCGGGGAGGTCCACGATTTCAAGGTCCACATTCTCGCAGGAGTGGACCCCTTCTTTTTTTTCCACGGTTTTCCCGGGCCAGTTGCCCACGTGCTGGGACAATCCTGTCAAGATGTTGAACACCGTTGACTTCCCGACATTGGGTTGACCGGCGAGGGCTACGAGAAATTTTCTGCATTCCCCCCCGCGATCGGTTTCCTCATGGTCTTCGAGCGCATAAACGAGAATCTTGGTCGCCTCGCCTTCTCCCAGGGCGACACGGGTATCCGCAACCTCAACGATGATCGGGCCGCCCCTGCTTCGCAACACCCTGAACCTGGCATTGGGGACGAGACCCATGCCGGCCAGCCGGCTTGTGAGGGCCTTGCCGCCCGAGACGGCATGGATGATTCCGGTTTCGTTTTCTCGAAGATCGATCAGGGGAACAGGTTCTCTGCTCATTTTTTCCATCAGAAATAATTTTTGCTTATTTGTTGTCGCCCTGGGCTTGCCGATGCCGAAGGACGAGAATGACGCGACCGAATAATATTATCTTGCCGGCTTTACGTGTTCAGCCGGACTCTGTACTTTCGTATCATCCTATCCGGCCCGTAGGAAGACTTAGCGACCCGGAGAGCCTCCTGTCCCAGGTCTTCTTCCAGATTTAGATAGTCGTATCTGGAGGTCAGTCTATTTGCCGCGTCGTTGAACATATACTCATAGAGTCCCTTGTAGCGCTTGATGCCTTTCGCGAAATGAATCACGAAGGTCCTTCCCCACAGCTTTTCGCCGATCAGGAATCCGACCGGCCGCATTTCCGCGTAGTGTATTATACCGAGGAGCTTGAGCTCGTCCATCAGGCGCAGGGCCTCGAGGCATGGGTCATAATCAGTTTCTTCCCGGGACAGAGCAGTTTCGTTCTGCCAGTCGTCGAGTACCTGCCGGGCTTCGTCCCGCCTGTAAGCCGTGAGAAGCGCAGAGTCATGTTCATAAAGGGATAGAAACTGCTTGAGGCGGTTTCTTTTCCGGGTCAACCCGCTGCCTTCGAATGTGGCCATCTTCTCCACGCGGTAGAGATAATCCATTTCGCTTTCCCGGCATGAGATTGAGAATTCGCCACCCCTGAATATTTCCATCCACTCTTCCGGCGCAGGAAAGAGAGTGCCGTGGTCATTCATGAGCTGGATGACATCCCTTCTTTCGAGAAGCCTCAGATCCCGCAGCGGCATCCAGCAGGGTTCGCCCTCCTCCGTCGTGCAGGTAATTACCTGCTGCGTTTTTCTTGCGAGCCTGAAATTCCACTTTTTGCGGAACAGGTATACGCTCGCAAAGCTGAAGTCCGATATATCCGTCTTCAGCGCTCGGAAGCAACGACGGATCAGAGGTCCGTGCAAAAGGTCCAGTTCTTCAGTGTGCATGGAAGAGCTATCTCCGCGTAACTTATTTCTCTTACACTAAAAACCCCGCCCTGTCTACCAGAAGCGGGGTAAATGCAAAACCGCCTCCCCTCTCTTTGAGCAGGGAAGGCGGGAAATATAAATTAATGAAACGGTTTACAATATTACTTGATTTCGAAGACCGCCTCAACTCTCCGGTTCTTCTGCCTTCCGCTTGCCGTCTTGTTGTCCGCGATGGGTTTCTTGGGCCCGTACCCTACGGCACTGATGCGGGTCTTGTCGATCTTGTATTTTTCCACAAGGATCTTCTTGATGGCATCGGCGCGACGCTGGGAGAGCTTCACGTTGGCGGCTACCTTGCCTACGCTGTCTGTATGACCTTCGATCACGGCCGCTGCGGTCGGATACTTCGTCATGTAATCTGCGACCTTTTTGATCTCGTTGAAGTACTTCGGTTTCACGACGGCCTTGTTCGTATCGAAAAGGACGTTCAGTGTGATTCTCTCGGGAGCCGCTTCAGCGGCGGCCTGTCTCTCGACCTTGGCCACCTTTACTTCTTCTGCAACAACAGGGGGAGGAGGCGGCGGGGCTACCGGTGCAGGCGCGGGCGCAGGTGCGGGCGCTGCCGCAACGGCTTTCTTCTTGAAGAAGATTTTTTCCACGAAATCTGCCATTCCGTCGCTGGAGGCTACGCTGTCGCCCGTTACAAAAAATCCGCACCCACCTTCCTGAGCCACGCCTTCGAGAATTTTCTTGCCGACGGGGCTGCTTCCGGTCAGAACGGTGTAAATGCAGACCCTGTCTCCGTACAGAGTCTTCATGGCTCTGGCGGCCGTGATCGGGGCATTGGTCATGTCTTCTCCATCACTGAAGATAATGACCGCACTGTCTCCGGATGTCTGCTTCAGGTCTTCGCTCGCCCATACAATCGCCAGATCAAGAGGGCTGGGCCCGCAGGTTCCCACGTCGTTGATGGCCTTGTCCAGTCCTGCCTTTGTATACTGGGTCATGCCGTAGAGGCGCGCAGTCCGGATATCATTCCACGCCGAAAGGTCGCCGAAGGTCCTGAGCCCCGCTGTAAGATTCATGTTCGGTATGGTCTGGTTCATCAGCGAGGCGAGACCTTTGGCGAAAGCGGACTTCGTCGCTCCCTTGAACGGGTCGGCCATGGAGGCTGTCCCGTCCAGAATGACAATGAAATTGTCCACCTTCGGGAGGTACTGACCGTCCGCGAGTTTAGGGTTTAGGTCCCGGGCGCTCGCGATGGTCATTGGCTTCTGAGCGGCGCATCCTATCGCCATGCACGCCGCGACGAACAAAAGAATAATCCTTAACATTCTTTCCGTCATAATTTCACCTCCTGCAATTTTATGAAGTAAAAAAATGTTGTTTAGGGTTTGATATGGAGACCTGCGAAAAATAGATTTGCTTTTCGGGGGCGCTTTTTTCTGCATGGGAGGAGCCTCTGTTTGAGACGGCAAGTGCAACGCGGGACACTCAATGTATTTTTTATATGCCCTTACGAGCCTTATTGTCAATATAATTGTTTATGATTTCAGGGCAAGCGAAGAAATATTCAAGAGGAAGTGCGAATAGAGGTGCCAGTAAAAATTCCCGGTAACATTTTGGTATCATTGCAATAAATCTCTCTGTTAAAAAAGAATTGACATTTGTTCTCCCATTGGCTAGATAGCCGATTGAACGGTCAGTCAATATACTGCACGGCCGTTCATTAAGCGTTAGAATATTTTCAGGAGGTCAAAACATGAAAACGGGCAAGGAGTACATTGAAAGCATCAAGGCAATGAATTTCGAGCTTTACATCGATGGAGGGAAAATAACTAATATTTACGACCATCCGAAAATCAGGCCGGCGATAGATGCCGTTGCTGAAACCTATGATTTTGCCTTCAAGCCGGAACTCAAGGATCAGTTTCTTACAAAATCCAATCTGACAGGAGAAACTATTTCCCGCTTCCAGCACGTTCCCCAGAGCACGGAGGATCTGATCCGCAAGGTGAGCATTACCAGATATGCGAACCGCTATCTGGGTTGCTGTTCTTTCCGCTGCGCGCAGAACATTTTCGCTCCGTTACTTTACACCACCCGGAAAATAGATAAGGACAAAGGGACTAGATACCGCGAGAACGCTCTGAACTGGATAAAGAGAATGCAAAGGGAAGACCTGCTGGGTTGTCCGGCGATCACCGATCCGAAGGGGGACCGGCGGATTCAGGCCTGCAAGCAGCCCGATCCGGAAATGTATCTGCGGGTCGTGGAGAAAAATAAGGACGGGATCGTTCTCAGGGGCGCCAAGCTATGCCAGACGGGCGCCATCCTGTCTCATGAAAAACTCGTCCTTCCCTGCACGACTCACCGGCCTGGAGATGAGGACTACACGGTGGTCTGTGCCGTTCCGGGGAATGCTCCGGGTCTCATTCACATTTCGGTCAGGCAGGCCCAGGACGACCGGAGAACCGAAGGGGCTGAAATAGATCTTGGAAACATCAAGTACGGCGTTCATGAATGTGTCGTTATTTTCAATGACGTTTTTGTTCCGTGGGAGCGGGTTTTCATGTGCGGGGAGGTTGAATATCTCGATGAGTTCAACAATATGTTCGGAGCCTGCCACCGCCCGACTACGGGGGGATGCAAGTCGGGCTGGGCGGACATCCTGATTGCCGCGACGGAGCTAATGGCGGCAAACAATGGATTAAGAAATGCATCTCACGTAAAGGACAAATTGACCGACATGATAGCACTGTCGGAAACCATGTTTTCCTGCGGAATAGCCGCCGCCGCACGTGGATTCGAACTTCCCGGTTGCGGCTACCTTCCCGATCCAGTACTGGCCAACAATGCGAAGTATTATATATCAAAGGCCGTTTACGACCTGATTCGCCTGGCCGAAGATATCACGGGGGGAATACTTGCCTGCTGTCCAGGCGAAAAGGAACTGAAAAATCCGGAGATCGCCCATTATCTGGAAAGATTCGTGAGGGGCGTTGACGGTACGCCGGCGGAGCATCGAATCCGCATCGTCCGGCTTATCGAAAACATTTCCTGGGGACTCTGCTCCATTCTCCATTCAGCGACTCATGGAGGCGGCTCCGGTCAGGCCTGCAAAATGCTGCTTTATGAGTTCTCTCAGCACATGCCGTACCGGAAAGAAGCGCTGGAGTCGGCCAAACGGCTTTGCGGCATCACGAAGTGAGAGGAAGAAGGCCTTAATGGCAATCGAGAGCGAGCTGAGTATGAAACCCGTATGGATTACGAAAGGATTGGCGTCAATGAAACAATAATAAAGGGTCAGATGGAAGAAGATGAGAAAGGAGGCATTTATGATTTTGGATCCATTGCACGAAAATCTTTTACGGCGGGCGGTTATAGGCGATCTGGTTACAAGATCGGCTGACAGGTTCCGGGACCGGATCTTTCTCATGACCGACAAGGAAAGGGTGAGTTACCGGTCGTTGAATGAAAAGAGCCGGATGGCGGCGAACGCCTTTCTGGCCATGGGCATTAAGCGCGGCGATCGAGTCGCCTTCATGACCCACAATTGCCTGAACTATCTTTATTGTTACTTCGGCCTGGCAAAGATCGGTGCCGTCAGCGTTCCTTTGAATTTCATGCTGAAGGGCGAAGAGATTGCTTACATAATCGGCGATGCCGAGCCGAAGGCCTTTTTTGTCGAAGACTCTGTGGTTGACACAGTACTAAGCGCCAGAGACAAGCTGAAAAGCGTCGAACATTTCGGCTGGATCAATTTCGGTGCGAAACCGAAGCCGGAAGGCTGGATCGATGTAGACACATTTTTTTCCGGCAAGTATCCGGCGACTGAACCGGAAATGATTATAGAGTCCGAAGACATCGCAACTCTGATCTACACAACCGGAACGGAGGGTTACCCTAAGGGTGTCATGACGACTCACCTCAATTATTTCATGTCTCTGGTTCATTTCATGCCTGACTGTGACTTCCGACGCGACGACGCCTTTATTCTGGACATTCCGCTCTTTCACGTTGCGGGCAACACGGTGCTGATGGGCGTGCTGGCCACGGGCGGAAGAATCTTTCTTGCCTACGCCCCGAACCCAATTCAGACCCTTGAAGTTACGCAGAGAGAGAAAATCACCTACTGGGTGTACCCGCCCACACTTTATGCTGCGATACCAGGCATTCCAGGATTTGAAAAATACGATATTTCTTCATTGAAGAAATTTGTTTCCTTCGGGGCCGTCATTCCCATGGTTGTGATTGAAAAGTGGAAATCCATCAATCCCAACATTCAGTGGCGGAACTACTGGGGCCAGACTGAGAGCACTCCCGTGGGCACCACCTCATTCCCGGAGGAATTCGACAGGAAGATGAATGCAATAGGCGTTCCGGACACAGCCGTTGCTGTTAAGGTCTTTGACGACAACGATCAGGAAGTGCCTCCCGGACAGATCGGGGAACTGGTCATCCGGAGCGCAGCAGTCATGAAAGGGTACTGGAAGAAGGATGATATCACCAGAAAGACCCTGGCAAACGGTTGGCTCCACACAGGCGACCTCGGGTATATGGATGAAGAAGGCTGGGTCTATTTCGTTGACCGAAAGAAAGATATGATCAAGACAGGCGGTGAAAATGTCTCCTCCCAGGAAGTGGAAGGGATCCTGCTCCGCCATCCAAAAGTTGCAATGGCGGCTGTCATCGGGCTTCCGGATCCATACTGGATGGAAGTGGTAACGGCCCATATTGTGCCGAAACCCGGAATGGAAGTGACCGAGGATGAAGTCATTGCGTTCTGCAAAGAGAACATGGCTGGGTACAAAGTTCCCAAAAAGGTGTTTGTTAGGTCATCTCTTCCGATGACGGCGAGCGGTAAGATTCTCAAGAGGGAAATCCGGGCGGAACACGCAAAGAAACAACAGGAATAGAATACAGGAATTAAGCACAACACAGGGGGCATCTCAGAGGCCATGCCGGACGGTACTTGCCCCCTGTTTTTATGAAACTTACAATTGCTTGACAATTGGTGCGGCACTCTGTAAAGAGCAGGGGCAGCCCGGGCGAGGAGTACTGATCGCGAGAAAATGATTGTCAACGGGAAAAAAATAAAAAACAACAAGAAGGTATTGACTCAGATCCGGCGGGACCAGATTACCGCCGCCACGTACAAGGCGGTAAGTAAGAAAGGATACTATGACTTTACGATCATGGACGTCGCACGGGAAACCGGCCTTTCTACGGGATTGATCCTATACTATTTCAAAAATAAACAAAATCTTCTCCTCAATGTTTTCAGAGAAACCCAGAGAAACGTAAGGGACAATCTTCAGCAGCAGCTCGGAAAGGCGGAGGACCCGCTGGGAAAGCTGGAAATATTTATTGACGAGAGCTTTCTTTTATTTGAGAAGGAAAAAGATTATTTTTACCTCCTCTTTGAATTCTGGACGCAGCTTAAAAGAAACAAAAACATTCGCCAGATGGTCCAGAAGCTTTACCAGGCTTATCGGGATGAACTGTCAGTTATTCTGAAGGCGGGAATCGAACGGGAAGTTTTCAGGGAGATGGATGTCCAGTATACTACCACACTCTGCGTGTCCATGGTTCAGCACACCATCATCCAGCACCTGATAGATGACCGGGCCTTCGATTTTCAAACATATGCCACAAGAATCAAACAGTGCATCATCGACATGGTATTGAAAGATCCTCATCCGCGAACCTGCGTCTGAAACCCCTCATCAGCTTGTTGGAAAACCTGAATTTGCCTCAAATATGTCATCCTGCCCTTCGCATCACTCTGGATAAACTCGGGCGGGGATCCGTAAAATTGTTGAAAAAAGTTGATTCCCGTCTTCACGTGTATGACTGTGGTGAGTCGAAAAATAGTTTTACAGCAACTTGTCAGGGACATCTGTCCTTTTTCATACGGTCAGCAGATGACCGTTTTCTCTGAGCCAGCGCTTGTAATGATTGTAATCCGGCAGGACTGTCTCCATGATATTCCAGAAACGGCGGGAGTGATTTTTCTCGTGCATATGGGCGAATTCGTGGAGAACTACGTAGTCTATCACTTGGGGCGGGGCCATAACGAGCCGCCAGCTGAAGAAAAGTCTGTTGTCGGCCGAGCAGGATCCCCAGCGGCATGTCGCGTTGCTTATTCTGACTCCCCTTGGGAATGAATCAAGCGCGGATGAGAAATGAAGAACCCTTTCACGGATGTGCTTGAGTGCCCGATCCCTGTACCACTCAACGAAGAGGCGTCTGGCTTCTGAGGCGTGGTCTCTCCTCAGCAGGAAGAACCGCTCTGAAAGTGCGAGCGGCGGGGTCTGAACGTCATCGCCGCCGGCATCGATGACGAAGAGAGGGTATGAATCTCCGAGGTAGAGAAAAGCCTCGCCGCCTATGAAAGATTTATCCCCTCGTTTCCGCTCTCTGTGCTCGTAAAGCCTTTTGTGCAGCCAGGACTTCTTCGCCTCAATGAGATGATCAATTTCGCTTTTCGCAGTGTGATATGGGGTCTGGACGATCACAATGCCGTCCCGCCTTACCTGAAGAGATATCGTCTTCTTTCTTTTTCTGCTTCTCACGAGCTCGTAATGGATTTGCTCTCCCATCCTTCCCCTGTTCTATTTGCCGCTATTGCTCTCCGATCAGCTTGAGTCCGTTTTTCAGAAAAACCCGGTCGTAAAATTCCCTCGAGAGATTGAGGCTTAGAAGCTGATTGATCTCGCCTTCCCTCGGGAAGAGAAGATTGGGAAAATCGGAACCATAGAGAATACGATCCCTGTAGCGTTCAAGATATGATACGTCAAGGTCGAACTTGAAGGGAAAGTCCGGGATAAAGGCGAAAGAGGTGTCCAGATATAACCCCGGGTGGTCGTCCAGCAGGTCCATGAATTCCCGGAACTCGGGACCTCCCATGTGAGCGACGTTGCACCTGAGGTCGGGGAAGACATCGAGCAATTTCCTGAAATGTGCTACGCCGACCCAGCGGTTACCCACCGGTCCGGTTCCTACGTGAAAAAGCACCCTTTTTTTCTTTGCGAGAATTCTCTCGTAAAGCGGAAAGAGTCGTTCGTCATGGGGATAGAAACGCTGTACCAGGAGCTGGAGCTTGAATCCAAGGATCTTCGGGTGCTCGAGAAGTTCCGCAGCCATTTCCGTCGCATCTTCACCGTCGTCGGGGTGATAAGCGGCGAAACAATAGAGGTCAGGGATTTCCTCGACAACCCGGAGATTCCAGTCGTTGAGAATCCGGGCGACCCCCTTGCGGTGAGCATAATTGGAGTATGCGATGTGCCCTACCCCCCGCTCGCGGAGGAATTCAATGCACTCCCGGTAGTAGAGCTTGTGGCGGATGTCCCAGTTGTAGTTCTCGGCGAAGAATCTCCAGATGGCATCGAAGAACCTGTCGGGAAAAAGATGAACGTGAAAATCGATAATCGGTTTTGGCAGCGCAGCCTGAGGCATGTGTTTTGTTTCCCTTCGTCATCTCTGCGAAAGCAGGGTTCACCCTCACCTTCATCCTCTCCCATCCCGTAATAGAAGGATCTTCGACAAGGGAGATGACGTCATGCAATTCCTTCCCCTGGCGGGACGGAATACAACATAGGGGTATGATCCTATGCGTCGAATGGAGGATGCGTGTCTTATACCAGAAAGTCCCGATGATGGCAAAACGGCATTCTCTTTTAGCATTTCCCTGCTTGACATGAAGCGAACCTTGCTTCTATACTGGCGCCGCTCTGCGGTTGCGCTTCTGTAATTGGGAGCCGGAACCGGGAGCCGGTAATTTAACGAAAATCAGGAGGTGCCGACATGGCTGTCATAGAATGGAAAAAGGATGAGACCGCGGCCGTAGTCAGTATGGTGAACGGGGAAAACAGATTCAACCCGGACTTCGTCACGGACTTTCTCCGGGTATTCGATGAAATAGAGCAGGATAAAACCATCTACTCGGTCGTCATCGTTTCGACGGATCCGAAGAGCTGGTCCCAGGGCATTGATCTCGTATGGATGCAGGGCCGGATGGCCGAGAAGGACTTCAAAGGCATACGAACCTTTCTCTACGGTCTCAATGATATTTTCAAAAGGATTCTACTCTACCCAATGCCCGTAATCGCTGCCGTAAACGGACACGCCGTGGCCGGCGGGGCCATACTGGCCTGTGCCTGCGATTTCCGCTTCATGCGTTCGGACAAGGGGTTCTTTTTCTTCTCCGAGGTGGACGTCGGTATTCCTTTCCTGCCGGGCATGCAGGCCTTCTGCCGGAAGGCCATCCCCGAATACAAGTTCAGCGAAATGATGTACACGGGGAAACGTTATTTCGCCCCCGAAATGGAGGCCCATCACGTGATGTTGAAGGCCTGCGCGAACGAGGAAGAGCTCATGACCGAAGCCATGGCCTTTGCCCGCTCTTTCAAGAAGAAGCGGGGGGTCTTCGGCGAGATGAAGAAGAGGATGCACAAGGAGATCCTCGAGATCATGGACACCCAGGACAGGATTTACATCGAACCCCTGAATGTCTTCTTCACGACGTGAAAAGAAGGAAGATGAGAAGTTGAGGGGTTGAGAAAAAACGGGCCGCTTTTACGCGGCCCGAATCATCTTAACCTTTATTCTCTTTTTCTCATCCTATTATTTTCGCAACTTCCCAACTTCCTTCTTTTCATTCTCCCTTGAAATCGGGCTTGCGCTTCTCCGCAAAGGCAGTCGCCGCCTCCTTGATGTCTTTCGAAGTGAGGAACATGGCGTTCTTCTCTATGGCCTTTGCCATCCCGTCCTGAATTGTCGCCGTCCGGCTGTAGTTGAGAACTTCCTTTGTTCCCATCACCGCAAGGGGTGCGTTTTCGGCGATCTGCCTGGCAAGTTTGTTCGCGCCTGCCATGAGCGATGACTGGTCAGGGTACACAGCGTTTACTAGACCCATCCGCTCCACTTCTTTCGCGGAATAGAATCGCGCAGTGTAGGCCATCTCTCTCGTGAAGCCCTGACCTATTATGTGGGGGAGCCTCTGGAGCACGCCCATATCGGCCACGAACCCTACGGCCGCTTCCCGCAATGAGAACGACGCATCTTCCGTGCAGAGTCGAATGTCGCAGGCGGAAATGATGTCGAGTCCTCCGCCGACACAAAGGCCGTGGACGGCGGCGATCACCGGTTTGTGACATTCCTCCAGAACATTGCAGCAGTCGAAGAGGGGACGAACCCTGTCATAGAAATAGAAGGATTTTTTCGCCCCGCCGCCGAGGAGGCCCAGTTTCATGAAATCCTTGAGATCCAGGCCGGAACAGAAAATCCGGGCGTTGCTCTTTAGGATGACGACCCTCACTTCTTCGCGTGCGCTCAGGTCTTTCACAGCGGCGGTGATTTCCTCCGCGAAGGCGATGGTGAGGGCGTTTAGACTATCTGTCCTGTTGAGGGCAAGCGTTGCGATATGGTCTTCTACATTTAATTCAATTAATTGATATGCCATTTGCGTTTCTCCTTTCCTGATCTGACACCCTGACCTATTACAGACGGGATTGAATGTCAAGGCTGCAGTGGGACAGATGTCAAAGTATCGGCAGTCTTAAAGAAGTTGACAACCTGCACTTTGAATCTATAATGGCATTAAGCATCCTCCGCAGATAAGGGAGAGCACAGATGGCCACATATCCCGTGTCGGACGCACAGGTAGGACTGATCAAAAAAATTCTGTTCCTGACAGTTGTGGGGCTTGTCCTTTTTTTCATCGGCCTCTTGCACTGGATTGAAAACTCAGACGCCTTCAAGGCGGCCGAGACCTATGTCCGGGAAAATCCTCAAATCAAGGCGGAAGTCGGGGATGTAAAATCCTGCGATCTCCGCTTTCCCTTTGATTACAAGGTTTCCAGCGGGGGAGGACGGGCGGAGTTCGGCATTCACGTCGAAGGGACAAAGGGCTCCGCGAAGGCCATCGTGATTCTCAGAAGACAGCAGGACGTGTGGCATGTCGTTTCGGCGGATTACGAGGACCGCGACGGCAGAAAGAAACCGCTCCTCCGGCAGCCGAAGACACCGGCAGGGCTTATTCCCGCTCATAATTATTACCGGCAAAAGAACTACGAAAAGGCCATCGAGGCCTACAGTGAGTTCATCCGCTTACATCCGAAGGAATATCAGGCTTTCTACTGGCGGGGTAGGGCCTATGCGGAGATGAAGCAGAACGACCGGGCCGTAACGGATTTCAAGACGGTCATCGAGCTGAGAAAGGATGAGGCGCCGGCTTACGAGTGGCTGGGATGGCTCGCGATGAAGGAGGAGCAGTACGATGATGCGATCCCGTATCTCAACCGGGCCATCGAGTTGAGACCGGACCGGCCCTGGGGTTACTATCAGCGGGGCCGGTGCTATTACAAGAAAAACGACAGGGTGAATGCCCTCAAAGATGTGAAGAAATCCTGCGACCTCGGCTACAAAGAAGGCTGCACGGTTTACGAGAACCTCAAGAAGAGTTCGTAGAAAGCAATAAACTTTTTGACACGCAACCGCTATTTCCCTATACTCCCCTCTCCGGAAAACTCTTCCTCGTTTCCATTCCAAATAAAGGAGAATCCAGATGATTTACGGTGCAACCAATCATCCGCTCAGGCCGCTGACCGATGAGATCAAGGCAGTTGCAGCCCTGGGTTTCGACTACCTGGAGATAAGCCTGGATCCGCCGCACGGCCTGCCCGAGAAACTCAGACCGCGGATGGCCGAAATCAAGTCGGTCATCGACGGTGAAGGTCTTAAGCTTCCCGTGATTCATCTGCCGACATTCGTCTGGCTGGCCGATGTCTATACCTCAATACGCGAGGCCTCGCTCACGGAGGTATACAGGGCGCTTGATCTGGCGGCTGAAATGGGTGTGAAAAAAGCTGTGCTGCACCCGGGGTACCTGACCGGCCTGATGACGTTCGCCCCGGACATCGGCAAAAAGTTCGCGAACGAATCTCTGGACAGGATCGTCGAGCGGGCGGCCGGGCTCGAGGTTACCATCTGTCTTGAAAATATGTTTCCCCGGGCCGGTCACATGTTTCGGCCGGGTGAGTTTACCGGGATTCTCGACCGCCACCCCGGCTTGATGATGACCCTGGATCTTGGCCACGCCAATATCCGGCCTCCGAAGGGCGGGCCGGCGGCTTTTGTAGAGATCGCACGCGGAAGAATAGGACATGTGCACGTGGGAGATAATAACGGCCGGGAGGATGAGCATCTTCCCCTGGGCGCTGGCCGGCTGGATCTGGCCGGAGGACTCGCGGCGATCAAGGCGTCGGGATACGATGAAACGATTACCCTTGAGGTCTTCTCGCCGGACCGAGAATATCTGGCCGTGTCGCTGAAAAAGGTCCGGTCCGCGTGGGACGGCATTCCGCAGCCGGCCTGAGCAGGAAACCCGGAAGAAAAAAGAGAATGATAGATAGGTATTACGGAGGATGCCGATGCTGCCTTCAGATGTAACAAGTATATCGAGAACGCTGGACATGATGGCGGAACTTGAGCAGGTCATCTCGGAGTTTTATATGTCTGCCGCAGAAAGGTGGCCTGAAGATAAGGAGTTCTGGTTGGCTCTGGCCGATGCGGAAGTCACCCATGCCGGCTATCTGAAAAACATTAAAGACATTTTAAACAGGAAGCCGGATAATTTTGAAATAGGGCGCCCCATAGCAATGTCGGCCGTCGCGGAGGTCATGTCGGGCGTCAGGAATTTGGTTAAGCGGGTCAAAAACGGCGAGTTCAACAAGAAAGCGATACTTCTTCTGTCCCGTGACCTCGAGCAGTCGGTGCTGGAATCGAAGTATATGGAAATGTTGAAATCAGAGGAAAGCGAGTATCAGAGACTGATTTCCGAAATAATTTCACAGACTGAGGATCACCAGCAGCTTCTGATCAAGAAAATCGTGGACACCCGTTGAGGGATTCTATTTTTATTTTCCGTCATCCGCTCATGTAGGCCTTCTGCACATGGGGATTTGTCAGAAGGGCATCGGCCGAATCCTCAAGCACTATTTTTCCCACGTCCATTACGTACCCTCTGTGAGCGAGTTTCAGGGCCGCCCGGGCGTTCTGCTCGATGAGCAGGATTGTCACGCCGGAGGCATTTATCTTTCTCAGGGTCTGAAAAATGGTCCTGGCCAGTAGAGGGGCAAGACCCAGGCTCGGTTCATCGAGAAGAAGAATTTTCGGATGGGCCATGAGGGCCCTCGCGATGGCCAGCATCTGCTGCTCCCCGCCGCTCAGGGTTCCGCCGAGCTGATGTCTACGCTCTTTTAGAACCGGAAAGAGGTCCTCGAATATCCAGCTCCGGGTTTGCTCGATCCTCCGTGAATCCCTGTAGGTGAAGGCGCCGAGGTCGAGGTTCTCCTGGACCGTCAGGGTGCCGAAGATGCGCCTTCCCTCGGGGACCTGGGTGACGCCGCGCCGGACGATCTCATGGGCGGGGAGGCGGTTGATAGGGTCACCCTCGAAGCGGATAACGCCTGCCGAAGATTTCAGAAGGCCGCTCACCGCGGCCAGGGTAGTGGACTTTCCCGCCCCGTTCGCGCCCAGAAGGGCCGCGATTTCCCCTTTTTTCACGTTGAGGCTGATCCCGAAGAGCACTTCGACCTGTCCGTATTTGACGTGGAGGTTTTCGATCTGCAGGATCATGGTATCAATCGTCCTCCGTTCCTAGGTAAGCCTCGATGACCCGGGGATCTTCCCTGACTGAGTCCGGGTTGCCCTCGGCGATCTTCTCACCATTCTCAAGGACTATGATCGTTTCACAGGCCTTCATGACGAGACTCATATCGTGCTCGATGAGCAGGACGGTGATTCCTCTTTCGCGGATGTTCCGGATTATTCCGATGAGGCTTTCCGTCTCGCCTTCGTTCATTCCGCCGGCCGGTTCGTCGAGGATTAGAAGCCGCGGACCTGTCGCTAGGGCGCGGGCGATTTCGAGAAGGCGCTGGCTGCCGTGGGAAAGGCTGCCGGCCGTCAGGTCCGCCCGGGAGCGAAGCCCCACGAATTCAAGCTCAGCCGCCGCGCGTGCGACGGCCTCATGCTCTTCCCGCTTCATGGGCGGTGTTCGTAGCATGGCGGCGGCGGCTCCGGCCCTCATCCAGCCGTGACAGCCGGCGAGGACGTTTTCGAGGACCGGCAGATTCTGAAAGAGGCGGATTGTCTGAAAGGTCCGGGCGATGCCGAGACGTACAATGCGGTGTGTCGGCAGCCTGGTTATGACCTTTCCGTCGAACAATATCTCTCCGCGGTCGGGCCGTTGGTTTCCCGTTATAAGGTTGAAAACGGTTGTTTTCCCGGCGCCGTTGGGTCCAATGAGCCCCGTGATAGTTCCTTCCTCGAGATCGAAGGAAACGTCCTTGACGGCCGTGAGACCTCCGAAGGATTTAGACACATTCCTGAGGGAGAGAATCGCCGTCATGTCCCCTCCCTCTCATTCCCTCCCGCCGCCGGAGGCGGCGAGCCGGAGCGATACCCGTCCGCGTCGGAGAGTTTGTACGTTCGGGACTGTGCGGGCAGGATGCCGCCGGGTCTGAAAATCATCATTGCCACCATGGCGGCTCCGAAAATCAGCATCCGGGCGCGGGCGAATTCGCGGAAGACCTCTGGAAGTCCCGCTATCAGGAATGCTCCGAGGATAACTCCGGGGATGCTCCCGGCGCCGCCCAGGATTATCAGCGTGAAGAGCAGGACGGATTCCCAGAAGCTGAAGGATTCGGGGGCTATTATTGTCATCTTTGCGGCGTAGATATCTCCGGCCATGCCTGCCCAGAAGGCGCCGATGCCGAAGGCCGCGAGCTTGTATGCGCCCGTGTCTATACCGCTTCCCTCGGCGGCCGTTTCATCTTCACGCAGATAATTCAGGGCACGGCCGAAACGGGAGTTTTCCAGGCGGTGAAATAAAAAGGCCGTCAGGAGTACGAATGCCCAGATGAGGTAGTAGAAGGACAGGGGCGTTCTGATGGTGTGGCCGAATAAGACGGGACGGGCGATGCCGAATATTCCGTTCGCCCCGCCCGTAATGCCTAAGATATCGTTCACGAGGGCGATGCGGACGATCTCTCCCAGGCCGATGGTCACTATGCACAGATAGTCGCCCCTCAGATGGATTACAGGCCGCATGATAACAACTGCGAAGATGGCCGCCGTGATGCCGCTGACCGGAAGGAGCCAGAGCATGGGGATCCCGAAGGAGGTGTTGAGAATGGCCGCTGTGTATGCCCCGACGGCGAAGAAGGCGGCGTGTCCCAGGTTGAATAGTCCTGCGTGCCCCACGATTATATTGAGACTCAGCCCCAGGAGGGCGTAAATTCCCACGTTGTTCAGCACATCCACCCAGTAGGCGTTCAGGAAAGGCGGGAGAACGGTCAGCAGGAATGTGGCGGCACTGTAAGTGATCATTCTAAGGGGCATGACGAATCATTTCCGGGTTCCGAGTTCAAAGTTCAGCGTTCAAATCTTGGATTCTGGAGTTATGACATTTTTTGACTCTAAACCGTGAACTATATTTTCTCCGCCACCCTCTCCCCCAGGAGCCCCGTAGGGCGGACGATGAGGATGAGGATGAGAATGAAAAAGGCTATGGCGTCCTTCCAGGCAATGGAGATGTAGGCGGCTCCCAGGGACTCGATGATGCCGAGAAGCAGTCCGCCCACCATGGCGCCCGGGATGTTGCCTATGCCTCCCAGTATAGCCGCAGTGAAAGCCTTCAGTCCGTAGACCCAGCCCATGGTAAAGTTAATCTGTCCATAGAGGAGCCCGACCATGAGCCCTGCAACGCCGCCCAGAGCGGGTCCGACAAGAAAAACTATCAGAATGACCCGGTTCACATCTATTCCCATGAGTCTTGCCGCGTTTTGATCGATGGCCGCCGCCCTGATCGCAGTTCCGATCCGAGTTTTCTGGATGAAAAGGTAAAGCGCAGCCATGAGAATCAGAGAGGCGAAAAGGATGAGCATGCGGATTACGGGAATGTCCACGCCGAAAAGGTTTAACGCGGTCTCAGGCAGGATATCCTGCGGGTAGACCTGAAACCGCGCCCCGTAAATCAGCATCAGCGTATTCTGAAGAAATATTGAGGCACCGAGCGCGGAGACAACAGCGGAAAGACGGGGAGATTCCCTGAGGGGCCTATAAGCCGCCCGTTCAAGCAGGGCACCTACCAGGGCAAGGAGACCCATGACCAGGAGCGCGAGCACCAGAACTCCTGCTATGGGACCCAGGTGATCCATGAGGCCAAGGGAAACAAGGAGCGTCAGGCCGAGATAGGCTCCGATTGTGAAGAGATCACCGTGGGCGAAATTGATGAGCTTGAGAACCCCGTAGACCATCGTGTAGCCCAGGGCGATAAGTGCATAGATTCCCCCCACAGTGAGGCCGTTGGTCAGCTGCTGAAAAAATTCTTCCATTTATTTCTGCAGGATGAATCGTCCCTGGGCGTCCACCTTGTAACCCCGGTAAACCTCGCCCTCGCGGTCTCCCTTGCCATTGAAGGAAATCACGCCGGTGAGGCCGTTGCGATCCCTGAATTTCCTGCTGTGGAGAAAACCGGCCATGGCGTCGGGGTCCGTACCGCCGGTCGCCCTTACGGCTTCGATGACAACCCGGAAGCCGTCTCCGGCGAGAATGGAGTAAATGGAATTAGGTTGCCTGCCGTAGGTTCTGCTGAAGGAGGACAGGAAGGACTTCGCCTGTTTCGAGGAAAGGTCCTTGGGCAGAGGCGCGCTCAGGAACATGAACCCTTTCGCCGCTTCCTTCCCTGCAATCTTTATGATGTCCGGATTATTGGTGGCGTCGCCTCCCAGAACGGGGACGTTCCATTTACGTTCTTTTTTCTGTCTGAGGAGCAGGCCGGCCTCGGGGTAATATCCCGTGAAAAAGATCACATCCGGTCCCGCGCCTTTCATTTTCGTGATGATCGCTGTGTAGTCTCTCTCGCCGGGCGTAAGAGCGTCGTAGAAGACTACGGGAACAGCCGCTTTTCTCAGAAGACTTCGGGCCTCCTCGGCCAGGCCGCGGGCGTAAGTTGTGTTGTCGTGAAGAATTGCGACCCGCCGGTGTTTCATCCTGCGGATGGTCTGCGCAGCCACCCGGCCCTGCTCATCATCGCGCGGGCAGGTTCGAAAGAAATATTTAAGTCCCTTCTCCGTCAGGCGAACTGCCGTTGATCCGTTGGCGACATGAATCACACGCGATTCGTTGTAAATCCGCTGGGTGGCCTCGGTTACCGATGAGCCGTAGGTGCCTATCACCGCTATCACCCCGCGCGTGATCAATTTCTGAGCTGCGAGGGCCGCCGTCCGGGGGTCTCCGCCGTCGTCCTCCGTGATGACTTCTACCTGTCGTCCCAGTATGCCTCCCTTCGCGTTCACATCCCCTGCGATGAGATCCAGGACCTGTTTCATCTCCTGTCCCTCACTGGCCCAGGGTCCGGTAATTGGTGCCATGAGGCCGATCCGGATGGGTTCGGAGGCCGTGGCTTGAGCGGCGACAAGGCAGAGCGCCGTGACGAATAACAGGATCTTCTTCATCGGTATTCCCTCCTCTTCACTTTATCGAAACCGTCAGACCTTGTTTAATCGTTTGAACAATTTTGTGAACTGCATCATCTCGGCCAGATTGGAGATCTTGATTTTCCCCATCATGAAAGCGATTTCGGGATTGGCTTTTCCTAGTTCAATGTCCCTGTACGTGTTGTCGGATGCCTTGACGACGCACTTCGCTTCCCCTTGCAGGCCCGATTCCACCCTGCAGGCGCCGTCCTCGATCCGGACTGTGAACTTGCCGCCTCCGGTTCCGGATAGGTCGAAGTGAAAAACTGTTTTCCAGCCCTGAGCCTTTTCTGGCTGAAATCGCGCGGGCAGGGTCAAAATAATCTCGCGTGCCGTTTTCGGCGGTTCGTCTTCTTTTTCCTTCTTTACCGTATCCGGCTGCGTCTTCACCTTTTCCTTAGGTTCTGCCGTCTTCTTCTCTTCTTTTGCCGATGGTTTTGCCGGGCTCTTCTCCCTGACAGGCTGGTAGCTTACCTGGTCGATCATGATGCGGGCAATGATCTCCCTCATGATCTCCGATGTTCCGCCCACGATCGTTCCAACACGGGCGTCCCTGTACATCCGGGAGATGAGGTATTCATCCATGTACCCGTAGCCGCCGAAGAACTGCAGGCAGGTGTCGGCCATTTTCTTGGCGAGCTCGGTGGTGAGAAGCTTCGCCATGGAGGCCTCCTGGACCACCTGTTCTTTCCGGCTGTGAAGCCAGGCGGCGTGGTAGGTGAGACAGCGGGCCGCCTCGAGCTCGGCTTTCAGGTCCGCCAGTGCGTGGCGGATCACCTGGAACTTTGCGAGGGGCTTGCCGAAGGCCTGCCTCTCGGTGATGTATTTCAGGGTTCCATCCATGCAGAGATATGCTCCTCCCAGGGAACCGATGGCACCCACCAGTCTCTCAAGCTGGAAGCAGTCCATGATGTAATAGAAGCCACGGTTTTCCTCTCCGACGAGATTGGACGCCGGCACCATGACGTCGTCGAAATGGAGTTCGCCCGTGTCGGAACTGTGCCAGCCGATCTTGTTGAGCTGGCGGGCAGTGAATCCCGCGGCGCCCCTTTCCACGAGGATAAGGCTGATACCGCCGACACCGGCGTCGGTGTCCGTCTTCGCCGCTACGAGAACGAAATCCCCGAAGACACCGTTGGTGATGAAGGTCTTTGATCCATTGATGATGAAATGATCCCCGCGTCTCACGGCCCGGGTCCGGATGGCGGCCACGTCGGATCCCGTGTTCGGCTCCGTGACCGCGAGGGCCCCGATCTTTTCACCCTGAATGGCCGGGATGAGGAATCTCTTTTTCAGGTCCTCGTTTCCGAACCGGTACAGGTATTCCGAGGCCATGTACTCGTGGACGCTAACGGCGGCGACAAATCCTCCCATGGTGCTGTGGGCCAACTCTTCGAGAAAGACCACGGAATAGAAGAAATCGGCTCCCGTGCCGCCGTATGCTTCAGGGTAATTTATTCCGAGGAAACCGAGATCACCCATACGCTTCCATATGGATTTGGGGATGCGCCGCTCTTCTTCCCATTTTTCCGCGTTGGGCGCGACCTCTTTCTGGAGGAACTGCCGTACCGTGTCCCGGAAAGTGTCGTGTTCAGCCGTAAAATATGGTGATTTCATAAAAACTCCTTGCCTGGTGCCCTATGTCTTATGCCCAATGCCTAATCTTTATACATTTCATCCAGCAGTTCCCGGTATTTCTCCTCGATGACCCTTTTCTTGAGCTTCATCGTGGGGGTCAATTCCCCGGTCTCTATGGAGAAAGGTTCAGGCAGAATCCGGAAATACTTTATCTGCATGAACCTCGGCAGCTGTTCGTTGGCGTGATCCACCTCTTTCTGCACCTTTTCTAAGATGCGGGGATGGCTGATCAGTTCCGGCCATGAGAGTTCTCCGAGACCTATGTGCCTCGCCGTTGCCGTGACTGCATTCTTATCGAGGACGAGGAGCGCTGTCAGATATTTGCGCCTGTCCCCGTGGACATAAACCGATTCGATGTGCCTTCCGCTCAGAATCAGGTTCTCGATGGGAGCGGGTGCGATGTTCTTCCCGCCGGAAGTGATGATGAGCTGCTTCTTCCGGTCCGTTATGGTGACCCATCCCTCGCCGTCGATTGTTCCGATGTCTCCCGTTCTATAATAACCGTCTTCGGTGAACGTGGCCCTGGTCTCTTCAGGGTTTCGCCAGTATTCCTTAAAGACATTCGGACCCTTCACCTCCAGCTCTCCGTCCTGCGCCGTCCTGACCTTAACCCTCGGCAGGGGCTTTCCCACTGTGCCGAAGCGGAACTCGCCGGGCCTGTTGAGCGTCGAAGGAGTCGTCGCCTCCGTGGCCCCCCATCCCTCGAGTATTAGAATGTCCATGGCATGAAAGAATTCGGCAATCTCTTTGCTCAGCGGGGCTCCGCCGGAGACGCAGTACTCGATCTCGCCGCCGAAGGCCGCCTTTACCTTTTTGAAAAGAAGGGCATCGGCGATTTTTTGTTTGAGGTTAAGGAAGGGCGGGATCTCGAGATTGTTCGCGCGGCGGCGGCTGACCTCTTTCCCCACGCCAAGGGCCCAGTGAAAAATCATCTTCTTTACCGCGGGTGCGGTGCGCACTCCTTGCGTGATCCGGGCATGGATCTTTTCGAAGACCCGGGGTACGCCGACGAAGATATTGGGCTTCACCTCTTTGAAATTTTCCACGAGGGTCTCCAGGCTCTGAGCGTAGGCGATGCAACGTCCCATGTAGAGAATGAGATAGTAACCGGCGAAGCGCTCGAAGGCGTGAGCGAGCGGGAGAAAACTCAGGTTTCTGCGGAGCCTGTCCGTATCTACGACGTGCTCGATGAGACTCTCCAGTGTCCTCAGATAATTGTTGTATGTCAGGACGACCCCTTTCGGGTTCCCTGTGGTGCCACTCGTGTAGATGATGCACATGGGGTCTTCTTCACCCAGTCCGGCGGCTATGCGATTTATTTTTTCCCTCAGCTCCCTAGAGGGCCTTTCGCCTTCGAGGAGAACGGAGAAGGGCAGGACCCACGAAGGGTCCGGATCGCCGAAGGGTTCCTGAAAGACAAAAACCTTTTTGACACAGGGTATGCATCCGCGTATCCGGAGGATCTTTTCGAGCCGGGATTCATCCTCGACAAAGAGAAAGGATGCTTCCAGATCGTTTATGATGAAAGCCGCCTCCTCGGCGGTTGATGAAGCGTAGATCGCCGATGTAATGGCTCCCGAGAGGAGAGCACCCAGGTCGGCATAGGCCCACTCGGGGCGGTTGTTCGAAAAGACAGCCATGCGCTCCCGGGGGACAAGTCCCATGGTCATCAGGTTCGAGGCGACGCGCAGGACAATGTCTTCGAGATCGCGGTAGGAAATCGTGCGGTAGCGACCATCCGACTTGAACATCATGGCCGGTTCGTCCGCGTAAGCGGAAAAATTCCGGAGGAGAATCTGAATGAAATTCTGCGCCATATTTTTTCAGTTTACTTGTGTTGTTGCCTTTCGCCCTTAGCCCTCAGCCTATTATCAATAAAATCTCTTCTTACCCCGCTGGTAGTCGAGGAGTATGCCGGCGGGGGAGAACCTCGGTCCGTGCCGCTTCTCGAATTCATCGAAGAGAGACAGGGCTTTATCGAGACCCAGGCGGTCCAGGTATCTAAAAGGTCCGCCGAGGAAGGGCGGGAATCCCAGCCCGAAGACGGCGCCTATGTCCCCGTCGCGGGGCGACCTCAGGATGCCCTCCTGCAGGCACCACGCGGCTTCGTTCACCATTACCAGAGAGAGCCGTTTCTGGATTTCAGCCGTGTCGATTTTTCTCCTCTGCGGACCGCCGAAGAATGCGTACACGTCGGGGTTGATCTCTTTCTTTTTCTTTCCCCGTGCTTCCGGGTCACCGTAGAGGTAGAATCCGCGGTTGTTTTTCCGTCCTTTGTATCCTGCCTCGAACAGTTTTTCCATGGCGCCGCTCGGTTTCACGCCACGTCCAGCGAAGAGTCTTCCCAGGATCCTGGAGACGTGAACGCCCACGTCTATGCCGACTTCATCTAGAAGTGTGATGGGACCCACAGGGTAGCCGAACTGACGCATCGCGCGGTCGATGTCCTTTATATCTCCCCCTTCGCCCAGAACCTCCAGTGCTTCGTTCACGAGCGCCGCGAGGATGCGCGTCGTGTAGAAGCCGGGTCCGTCGTTTACAACGATGACCGTCTTTCCCTGGCGGATTCCTACATCGACGGCCGTGGCCGCAACCCAGGGTTCCGTCGAGGGGGTCACGATTATCTCGAGGAGGGGCATTTTGGGAACGGGGGAAAAATAATGCATACCTATGACGTGCCCGGGCCGCCGGGCCGCTTCCGCTATCATTGCAATCGGAATGGAAGATGTATTGCTGGCGAAAATCGCGTTTCCGCGAAGGAGGGCTTCCGTTTCCGCGAGGATTTTTTTCTTGAGGTCGAGGTCTTCGAAAACGGCCTCTATGACCAGGTCCGCTTTCTCGAATCCACCGTAATTGTCCGTCGCCGTGATCCTGCTGAACACGCGGTCACGCTGGAAGGGTGTCATGGCGCGCTTCCGAACCTTCCCGCTCAGGTCTTCCCACACAGCCTTCTGTCCCTGAGCCGCCGCTTCGAGGCTCACATCCTTCAAAATAACTTCCATCCCGCTTGTGGTACTCACATCGGCGATCCCTGATCCCATGAGGCCGGCACCGAGGACGGCGATTTTACCCACGGGGCGCGCCAGTTCTTTCTGCGGGTTTTTTTTCAGGGCTGTCATGCTGAAAAAGATCTGGACAAGTTCCCTGCACTGGGGAGTCACGGAGAGTTCGCCGAACTTGACTGCCTCGGCCTCGAGACCAGACGCAATGTTCTGCTCAAGGCCCGTCCGGACGCACTCGATAATCCTGAATGGTGCCGGATAATTTCCCCATGTCTGTTTCCGTACCATCTCCTCTGCCTTACTGTATACGAGATTCCGGCTGAAGCGGTTGCTTTCCAGAAGCCCCGCGAGAAGGGACTGCCGTATCTTCCTTTTCACCGGTTTTTCCGCCAGTTCGAGGACCGCGATTTTCGCCGCCCGAAGAAGGCCGTAAGGGTGAACGAGGTCATCTACGAGACCCAGCTTCTTCGCCTGCCGCGCATAGATGTTTTTCCCCGTGAGCATTATGTCCAGTGCGGACTGAAGGCCAACGAGACGGGGCAGGCGCTGGGTCCCTCCACCGGCGGGGAGGAGTCCCAGCCTGACTTCCGGAAGCGCCAGGATCGTGCGAGGATCGTCGCTTGCAATGCGGTAGTGGCAGGCCAGTGCCACTTCAAGACCGCCCCCGAGGGCGGCTCCGTGGATGGCGGCCACGACCGGTTTGTTCAATGCTTCGAGACGGTTGAGAAGGGCATGTCCCCGGCGGCTCAGGGATTCCGCGTATTCGGGTGACTCGGCCTCCCTGATCCTGTCAATGTCTGCGCCGGCAATGAAATTGTCTTCCTTTCGGCTGATGAGCACGGCGCCTTTCACCTCAGGGTCCATTTCCATTTCGTCCAGGAGGGACTTGAATTCTTCGAGGAGATCGAGGGATATCTTGTTTACCTTCTCACCGGGCTGATCGAGCCAGACCACGGCCACGCCGCCTTCTTTTTCTATCTGAGAGTAGGGCATCGTTTCTTCTCCCTTATGTAAGGCGTTCGAGGATGATGGCGCTTCCTTCCGCCCCCGCGGCGCAGGCGGCTACCAGGGCGAAGGTGCCATCTTCCCGGATTAGGCGGTTCGCAGCCGTTGTTACGAGCCTCGCTCCCGTGGCACCGAAGGGATGGCCCAACGAGAGGGATCCGCCGAGGGTATTGAATTTTTCCAGCGGGACATCACCGACTTTCCCGGTTCGTCCGAGCTTTTCAGCGGCGAAGCGGTCAGATGCGAGACACTTGAGATTGGCAAGGATCTGCCCGGCGAAGGCCTCGTGGAATTCGAAGACATCTATGCTGGAGATCTCCAGTCCTGCGAGGTCCAAGGCTTTCGGTGTCGCATAGGCCGGACCGAGAAGAAGCTCCTCCTGTGGGTCCTGGGCTGAATAGGCATAGGCGCGGATGTACGCCTTCGGGGTGTATCCCAGCGCCTCGGCGGTTTCTTCGGCCATGAGCAGCACGGCGGCCGCCCCGTCGGTTAGAAAAGATGAATTGCCCGCCGTGACCGTTCCGTACTTTTTAACGAAGGCGGGTCTCAGGGCTGCCATTTTCTCTATAGTGGTATCCGCCCGGAAACCGTTGTCCTCCCGGATAGGGCGGAAATCAGGTGGAACCATGGCGGGAGCTATTTCACCGGCCAGGAGCCCGTCCCTCGTCGCTGTCGCCGCCGCCAGATGGGATCGGACGGCGTATTCATCCTGTTCCTCGCGGCTGACCCCGAGACGGGCGGCAAGCCGGTCGCAGTCCTCCCCCATTATTCGCCCTGTCGAAAATTCGGCTATTGACGGGATTTCAGGCAGGAGGTCCTTGAGACCGATCCCCTTCAGAAGACTCAGATAGTCCAGGGGCTCTTTGTATCTCTGGGCCTCCATGAATTTCTGCCGCATGGGTTTCCGGTAGGAAATGGGGATGTCGGACATGCTTTCCGTTCCCCCGGCCACGATCACATCGGCCTGACCCGTCCTGATGAGATCGACGCCGGTCGTAATGGCGATATTGGCGGAGATGCAGGCCATGGTGACGGTGAAGGCCGGGATGTGCAGTGGAAAGCCCGCTCCAAGAGCGGACTCGCGAGCGACGTTGCTCGTTGCGAGGCGGGATATCACGGTTCCCATGATCACCTGTCCGACGATGGCGGGATCGATCATGGTCCGGTTGACAATCGCCTTCAGGACCATCCTTCCAAGATCATACGGAGTCAGGTCTTTGAATCCTGTTCCGGACCTCAGAAACGGGGTGCGGCATCCGTCGACGATTACGGCTCTTCTGCCCCGAGGGGTTTCGATTCTCATCGGTCTAGCTCCATAAAAATCCTTTTTTCGGATGACTGGTTTACCGGCCCCAGATGGCCCTGAACTCTTCATCGCTCAGGTAACTGTCGTTATCGGTATCCAGTTTCCTGAAATTCTCGGCTGTGAAACCCTTGATTACGACGCTGAGCTCCCTGACGTCCAGCTTGCCGTCCTTGTTGGTATCGATCTTTATGAAATCCAGGACAACCGCCTGAGGGGGATCCGATGGAAAGGAGAAATGAGTCTGTACGAACTGCCAGTTCTTCCCCGTTTTTTTCATCACCGCCGTGAACCGGCCCGCGACGTCGAGTACGCCTTCGGTTGTGACGTAAGTGGCGGACAGATCCGCCGCCAGCCAGGCAATCTTTCCCGATGTGGCCAGGGAGTAAATCTTGTAGTCCATGGCTGTATTCATTTTCCAGAGTGTGAAATCTTTCTCGTAGACTTTACGGATGGCCTCATGGCCCACGGCTTTTTCGTCTTGTCCGGAACCGATGACCAGGGTCTCGGAGCCTTTGGCGTACATGGCCATGACGCCCCTCAGGTCTTTGTTCTTATAGGCCTTGCTCAATTTGTCAATTGCCGCCTTTATCTCTCCTTTTACCCCTGAGGAGGCAAAAGCCGCCGCTGGAAGCGAGAGGGCAATGATGAAAATGATAAGTAATGCAAAAACGATAGTGCCTCTGAAAGTCGAAGCCGCTGTTCCAGCTATGCATTTCATCATGACAACCTCCTTTTCTGATTTTTTAGATTTTGTTTCATGATCCGGTATCCTGCAAAAATCTCCGTGGCTGAATTGTTTTCCCCCGTGTTCATGAAGCTTCTCTGACAACGTAGTATTCTCCGTCTTTGAGGAGCCTGCCCATCGAGACGAGCCGTTTCAGGTGCTTTTCGATTGCGATTCCCTCCATCCATATCATTATTTCCCGCGGGTTCGGGTAGCCTGGAAAGATGAGTTTTTTCTCCATCAGGTCGGCAAGCGTCCGGGGTTCGCTCAGGGCCTCCATTACCGCATGGTCTCTTCTGTAAATGACGTCCTCATATCTTGCGAAGCGCTCCGTCAACCGCTCGAGGTAGGGCCCGGAGTGGCTTGTGGCGATCGTGGACGCCCCGATTTCCTTCAGGGCGCGGATAGATGTGATGAAGTCCTCGATGTCGGCGAAGTCGTTTCCGTAAAAGGGGCCTTCGGCTGTCAGGGCGACATCGCTGGAGAAAAGGAAGTCTTGCCCGGGGACATGAAAGGCCATGTGTCCGGGCGTATGACCCGGCGCGTGTATCATTTTCAGGGTCATTCCGCCCAGGTCCAGCTCCTCGTTTCCCCGCAGTGTTTTTGCGATGTTGATTTTCGGGAAACGGATTTTTTTCATAAGCAGGGCCGGATCTATGCCGCTCCGGGTGAGACCTATTCCCTCGAGGTAGCGGTCCTTGTCCTGAAGATAAGGAAACTCCTTTTCGTGGCACCATATGGGGATATCCCCTATGCGGCCGATTGAATAGCGGTGATCCAGGTGGCAGTGGCTGAGGATAAGAAGATCGACTCCTTTTTCCAGAACGGCGTCCATCCGGGAGTCGCCCATGCCGGCGTCGATGAGCACACTCATATTCTTGCCCCGCAGGTAGAGGCACTTGCAGAACGGGAACAGGGACTTGTTTTCTCCGTCGATCAAAAAGATGTCGGGCTTGATTTCTCTCATGGCGATATTCCGTTTACCACAGATTCGACTTTTCATTCAACGCCGTTGAACGAATCTTTCAAGATCTGGGCCGTTTTTCTATTGGGGGGCATAAGAAATAAGGAATGCATTATACGCAAATATTCTTACTTATCAGGCGGTTAATGAATTGTCGCCGGGATATATTCGTCCTGGCATGATAATTTCATATATACAGGTCAAAAAGAGAAAACATCGGACTAATAGATTAAAAAAGGAGGAACTAGAAATGAAAAAGACACTGTCCACATTGATCATCGCGGTATTCGTCGTGCTGATGACGGGAACTTTCGCCATTGCGGAGTACAGCGCTACGGGCGCCGGGAACTTTCCCTACTTCCATCTGGGCGCTCTCATTGTCGGCGGCCTGATAATCATCTCACTCAGGCACAAGTATGATAAACTTTACATGAGTGAGGCCATGGGCGCCTTCGCTCTTTACACGGTGCTCATCGCTCTCTTCACTTCGCCCGTCGTGGACCTCATCAAGTCCGCCGTTGGATGATAACTTAACTCCGGGAGAGCCGATTCGCAGAACATGAATAGCCCGCCTTTCCGGCGGGCTTTTCATGTTTAACCCTTTTTCTCCCGCCCGGAGCCTGCTTTTTCTCAGAGGGATGTCGGGAAAGGGCTGTCCTTCGCTTTTCTTAGTTCCACAGACCAGGAAGACAGTTTCTCTTCCCCCCTGAAAAAGACACCACGATTCAGATAATGCTCGTCGCTGAGTTTCAAAAGGAATTCAGAGCCCGTGAAGTTTCCGCTTTCGGAGCGGCAGGCCGAGAGGATGGCGTTCTCCACAAGGACAAAGCGGCCCAGCAGCGGGCCGGTTGCCGGATTTGAGGACTTCCATGTGGTCATGGCGCTGTCTTCTTCGAAGGGGATTATCTCATAGCGGTTGTGGATTATCACGGAATCAGCGCCCGACTTAAGTTCCATTGCCCCTTCGTTGATCCAGAGACCTTGCAGGTGAGTCACACGGGTTTTGCCCTCCAGCGGAAGGGAGCGGTCCCGGTCGTCGAAGTAAAGGCCCCCGGCGATCCATAGCCCTTCCTGGAATAGAAAGGTGTGCTGAACCATTTTTAAACAGCCTGATGACTAAACGTTTAAAATACTTTTTATGATGTAATCGTGAAATCAACGATCTCTTCTCGCATGTTTCGCGTTACCTGTCAACTCCGCTTCGGCACGTTGAGCATTGTTTCTTGCCTGTCTTCTTCTTTAGGTGGTATATGAATATTCATGCATAAGGCCGACCTTCGGGCGGCTTGTGAAGGAGGTTTTTTGAAAGGGACCCTTGTCAACAGCGGAGCAATTCTCGTCGGAAGTCTCATCGGACTCTCGGCGGGCCGGCGCCTTCCGGAGAGGATGAAAAAAATTCTCATGCAGGCCCTTGGCCTTGCCGTTGTCATCATCGGCCTGCAGATGGCCCTGGCCGGGAGGGAGATAATTGCGGTCATTGGATGCGTCCTTCTCGGTGCCGTTACCGGGGATCTCGTCGATGTGGAGAGACAGGTCGAGAAGGTCGGAGAATGGCTGAAGACCCGCTTCCGGTCCGACTCTTCCACCTTCGTCGAGGGCTTTGTAACGACTTCGCTCCTTTATCTTTCGGGGGCCATGTTCATCGTTGGCGCAATTCAGGACGGAACGACGGGGGACGCAGGCACGCTTTACGTCAAGGCACTTCTTGATGGTGTAGCTTCCATGGCCTTCGCCTCCACCCTCGGCATCGGAGTTGCCTTCTCGGCCCTCTCGGTGCTCGTCGTGCAGGGGTCAATCACGCTCCTCGCATCGCAGCTTCTTTTTCTCCAGGATCCCCGGGTGCTCAACGCCGTAACGGCGACGGGTGGCATTCTCATACTTGCAATCGGTATCAACATCCTTGAATTGAAAAAGATACCCGTAGGCAACATTCTCCCGGCTCTGGTTTACGCAGTTCTCTGGGCCCTGATCTTTTGAAGAGATAAGCATGAAAAAAAATGCACGAACATCATCCGCGAGCAGGGAATTCGATCTCCTCATATCAGGTGGGACAGTCTACGACGGCCTGGGAACCCCCGGTAAAGAGATGGATGTGGCCGTAAGAGGGGACCGGATCGTGAATATCGCCACCGATATCGGTGAAAGACGGGCAGTTCGGGTTATCGATGCTTCGGGGCTTGCCGTGGCGCCCGGGTTCATAGATCCCCACAGCCACACGGATGTGGAGCTCCTGGTCAATCCCCGCGCGGAGAGCAAAATCAGGCAGGGCGTGACCACGGAAATCTCCGGCAACTGCGGTTTCTCGCCTTTTCCGCTTAATCTCGCCTCCTTCATTGAAAGGAAAAGGCTGCTCAAGGAAAAGTACGATCTCAATCTCGACTGGGTGGATGTGGACGGTTTCTTTGCCAGGCTCGAGAGCGGTGGAATGGCGGTGAATTATGCGACACTTCTCGGCCACGGAACCCTCAGGGAATATGTGATCGGACATGAAGACCGGCAATCGGAGGATCGCGAGATTGAAACCATGCAGACCCTTCTCGAGAAGCATATCCGTGCGGGTGTTTTCGGTCTGTCCTCCGGACTAATCTACGCGCCGGGTATTTACGCCCAGGCCGAGGAAATCATAGAACTGTGCCGTGTCGTCGCGCGTTACGGAGGCGTGTACTCGACCCACATGCGCGACGAAGGCGATTATCTCATCGAGGCAGTCGAGGAGTCGATCAATGTGGCCCGGGAGACGGGAGTAAGCCTCCTCATCTCCCACCTTAAGCTGGCCTACCGGAGAAACTGGTCCAAGATCCACGCTGTTCTGTCGAGGGTTTCGGAGGTCCGGGCGGCGGGTATGGACATCATGGCCGATCGCTACCCCTACACGGCGACTTCGACCTTTTTGAGCGTTTTTTTCCCGCGCTGGGCCCGGGAAGGGGGGACGATTACGGAGTTTCTGCGGAAAACGAAGGGCACCACCGTGGAAAAAAGACTCCGCGAGAGCATCAGGGCCCAGGAGGAAAAGATCGGCACCTGGGACAGTATCCTGATAAGTTCGGTGCTGACGGAGAATAACCGCCACCTTCCCGGTAAAAGCATTCTCCAGGCGTCCCGTGAAGCTGGTAAGGACCCCTACGATTTCATCCGCGATCTCCTCATCGAGGAAAACGATCAGGTGGGTATGATCAATTTCTCTCTCAATGAAGAGACCTTCAAGCGGATCATGGCCCATCCACTCGTGGTCATCGGCTCCGATGGATGGGCGCTCGCCCCTTACGGGAAGCTCTCCGCGGGAAAACCCCACCCACGCTCCTACGGGACATTCCCGCGCATGCTCGGGCGGTATGTTCGGGATGAAAAGCTGATGAGCCTGGGCAACGCCATTGAAAAGATGACTTCCCTGACCGCCGATAAATTCGGCATCCCGGGGCGGGGCCGGATAGCGGAGGGATACTATGCCGATCTCGTCCTCTTCAATCCCGACACCGTCATAGACCTCTCAACCTGGGAAGATCCGCACAGGTATCCCCGTGGGATAGAGTACGTCATAGTGAACGGCGAGGTCGTGATCGACAGCGGAGAGCACACAGGCCGGCTGCCGGGCCGGGTGCTGAGATACGGGCAACGCACGGCGAATCTGTAGTGAAGCTATCCTCAGCTTGCCTATGGGATACTCATTTGATAGGAAGCATCTGTCATGAATCAGGGGTCTTAAGACATTGGAACCCTGATCATTATTCATTTTCACTGTAAAAATTCCGACTTTTCCAGGTGCTTCCCTACGCCCAGGTCCGCTGATCGACGATGAGCCTGTCGCCTTCTTTGAGCGTTCCAGGTTCGACGAACTCCACATCGTCGATTCGCACCGTGCAGACATCGCGGAAACAATCCCTGAAAGATATTTCAAGACCCCGGTCGGCCCGTTCCGCCTCAAGACGCACGGCGAGCCGATCCTCGTGACCGGTGCGTCCTACGATAAGCTGGAATCTGATTCCGGGGAATTTCTCCGAAACCTTCCTCAGCTGGCTCGGAGCGACGAATAGCCCCCGGACCTTCACGGCGTCTCCCACCCTACCCGCAATGCCGTCCAGACGAAGTGACGTCCGGCCGCATGGGCAGGGTTCCTCAACTATACGCGAGAGGTCGCCCGTTCCGAACCGCATGAGAAAGAAGATGTGATTGTACCGGGTCACGACGACCTCGCCGAGGCGGCCGTGGGGTACGCGCTTTCCTGTGGCAGGGTCTACTATCTCCACGAGCACCTCCTCGCATATGTGCCAGCCATTCTTCTCCCGGCACTCGTAGGCGACATCGCCCACTTCCGTGGCTCCGTACATCTGGTAAGTGTCGATTCCGTATTCTTCTTCGAAGCGGACGCGCAGCGACGGCTGAAGGGGCTCCGCGGCGAAGCAGGCCTTCCGAACCCTGAAGTCCCGCCGGAAGTCTTGCCCCATCTCTCCGGCCTTATTGATGATGGCCATGAGGAAACTGGGTGTTCCCGTGAAAGCGGTCACATTGAGATCGCGGATGAGCTGCACCTGTGCCTCGGTGCCGGAGGTCCCGGAGGGAACAACTGTCGCGCCGACGCGGCGGAGACCGCCGTGGAAGGTCAGTCCCGCCGCCACCATGTGGTAGAGAAAGGCATTGAGGACAATGTCGCCGCGGCCTATGCCGGCGGCGTGGTAGGCCCTGGCCCAGAGGACGTCGCTATCGGATAGGTGCGGCTCGTACACGGGACCGGGAGAAATGAAAACGCGGTCCACCGGCGCCGAGGGGTCCTCAAAGCCTCCATAGGGCGGCTCGGCGAGCTCCATTTCTATGAGCCTTTCTCTCGAAATGACAGGAAGCATCTCCAGGTCTTCAATGGATCGGATCTCTACCGGCCTGATTCCCACTTCATCGAATATTTTTTTCAATCTCCGGGATGTACGGTATCCAAGCTCCGCCATCTCCCGGACCCTCTCGCTGTGGCGTCTTTCCCTCGCCTCGCGGGGCATGGCTTCCAGGTCGTCGAAAAAAGTCATTCCGCATTTCCTCCTGCGATGACCGCGCCTGATAGAGGATCTCTGTTGCGCGGGGTTATTTCACCCGGATTATGAGAAGGGTGATGTCGTCGTACTGGGGCTGGGTTCCCGCGAAGACCATGACCTCCTCCTGAATAGTGCGGAGGAGATCATTCGCCGGGAGCTGTCTGTTTTCGCGGATGATTTCAATCAGCCGGTTTTCTCCGAAGGATTCCCCTTTTTCGTTGACGGCTTCTGTGATTCCGTCTGTATAAAGGACAAGCAGGGTTCCCGCCTCAAGGTCCGCTACCGCCTCTTCGAGGCGAATGCCGGATTTCACGCCCAGGGCTATTCCGGGGGTCTTGAGCCGGATTGCTTCATCCGAGTCAGCCTTGAAGAGAAGCGGTGGATTATGACCCGCGTTGACATAGGTGAGTCTTTTTTCTCCGGGGGTCAGGGCGGCGAAGAAGAGGGTGACAAACATCCCCGATGTGGAGTCCCGGCAGATAAGTTCATTCGCCTGTTCAAGTGCCGCCGCGATGTGAAAGCTTCCGGACGTGCTGGCCCTGACGATGGTTCGTGAAAGACCCATGAATATGGCGGCGGCCATTCCCTTGCCGGAGACATCGGCTATGACGAAACCCCAGCGGTTTTTCGTAACAGGGATAAAATCATAGAAGTCTCCGCCTACTTCCCTTGCCGGTATATTGTCGGCTGCAATGTCCAGTCCGTCGATCTCGGGCGCCTGTTCTGGAAGCAGCCGTCTCTGGAGACGCCTGGCGATCTCCATTTCTTTCAGCAGACCTTCCTTATCTGCCGTCGTGCGCGCCAGCTCCGACATGTAGTCGTGGAGATCAGCGGCCATTTTATTGAAGGAAACGGCCAGGGTTTCCAGTTCGTCGTCCGTCTTGACGTTCACGCGATAGTCGAGTTCCCCCCGGCCGATCGCCTTCACGCCCTGCGTTAGAGCCAAGAGAGGCGTCGTGATTGTCCGGGCGAGCCAGAACGAGATGATGGAAACGGCTAAGAGCATGAGCATCATGAAGATCAGAAAGGTCGTGTAAATGTCCTCCAGGGTCTGGTTCACTCTGGTGTTTATGCTGCGGGTTGCCTCGGCGATTTTTTTTCTTGTTTCCTCCGAGGGGATTGAGAATTCGTGGATGTAGGTGGTCGCCCCTACAAGATAGGGGGTGCCTCTGACAGGGACGATGGCCATGTATTTCGGCCGGATCTTTCCATCCACATCCTGCCAGTTGTAATAGCCGCTGTTTGCCCTGCCGCCGAAGGTGTGCTCGAAGATGCGCCAGAATCCGGGAAGCTTATTCTGCCAGTAACGCATGTCGAAGTTGATGAGTTCAGGATTGGGATGAAACCGCATGATTCCATTTATTTCATAAAGAATGGTGTAACCGGTTTCTCCAACAGACTGGACGGCGATTTTCCGGAATTCCTCGTTCTTTTGCAGGTCCCGAAGGGTCATATCCGGGTGGGCGTCCAGGAAGATCCTGCATTGAAGGGCCACGTCCGCGGCTTTCTGCCGGATGATTTTTTCACCCAGGGCCTCCAGTGCCCGCGAACTGTCCGTTGCCGCCCTTTCCCCGAGAACGGTGCCGCTGGAGAGCGCGTATTCTCCGATTTTCCTGATGTCGCTGAGGGCGAAATATCCGAATATGGCTATGGAGATCAGAGGGAGGCCTAGAAATGCGAATAGTATCTTGGTCCGGATCCTGATCCTCGGTTCTCTGGTGATGTCGGCGGTCTTTTTTTCCATATCCATTTTCAGGGGTTCACAGATTCAGGGAATTCCATTCTTCGTCCCTTTCGAGCCTGTAAAATGGACGCCTCCGGCCGTCCGGTTCTTTTTTTACGACGAATCCCCTCACGACGTATCCCCGGGCCAGATAATGCATGAAAAGGGCTCGGATTTTGTCTCTCAACACCTGAGCCTTTGCGCGGTCTGCTCTCAGCAGCCTGTCCTGATCGTATGGAATTTCCATAAAGAGCGGTGATGCCGTCAGATTGAAGACGAGCCTTTCCCCCGGTCTTTCCAGCCCATTTTCATCAAGCTCAACGCTGTTCAGGATGTTCTCAGGTTTGATGCCGGAGGCGTCATAAAGAGGCGGCAGGATCCCTTTCTCCAGCCGCTCCCTGACGCGTTCCGAGTGAATCTCCCATTCCACGATAAGCCGGTCAGTGGATATTCCCCGGTTGAATTCATCGCTTGTGAAGACGGCGCTGTAGTAATTGAACCCGATTTCCCTGACCGTCGCTCCCATGCGGTGTATATAAATGTAACCGTTTCTGGACACCAGGGGATCGTAGGTCCATCGGATGCGCGGGATGCCCCTCTCTTTTGCACATTGGTAAAGGACCCGCACAAGTTCGTCGCCGATGTTCTTGTCCCAGTAACGCCTGTCCACGCCCATCCGGGCGCCGTACCAGAAGGGTCCCCGCTTATCGAAATCGGCGAAGCAGGCCAGAAAGGCTATTGGGTGGTCCCCCGCGTACCAGGGGTCTTCGCGGGCCATTTCCGCCCTCTCCTGCGGTGTGTAGATTCCGTCGTCGAAGGCGGTAAGCACGAGGCCGTTGGTGAGATAGGCGAGTTCGAAATAAAGCATTGGAGCATTGACCTCCCGGTACCCCTCCTTTTTCCACACGCGCTTTTCAAGTTCCACCACGTCATTGAGAACTGATTCCCGGAGATATCTTTCGATTCGCACTTTTGGTTTTTCGTTCATGGATATTCCTCGCGCTTTATCATTGGGTGGAAAAAGCCGGTTTCACTAAGGCATCCGCGTGGTGTCTCTCAAGCTCTATGATAAAGGTCAGAATGTTTTTGCCGGCGTCGCGCCGGTAGTGAATCTCGTTCACCATTTTCCGGATGAGAAAAATCCCCAACCCGCCGGCTTTTCGCCTGGCGATGTCGGGCCGCAGATCAGGATCGGCAACGGAGAGAATGTCAAAGGGGGTCCCTGAATCCTCAATCTCTATGATAATCCTTTTCGGGCCGCTCTGCCTGCACGTGAGCGCTATGTCGCCCGTTTCATTCGGATAGGCGTAACGGCAGATGTTGACAAGTGCCTCTTCCACGGCGAGTTCTATCTCGTTTGTTCTCGATTCAGGGAAACGCTGATCGCGGGCGAAGCGGGACACAAACTGTGTGAAGCGCCTCAGATTATCCATTTTAGCCGGAAGCTTGAGAGTTGACATGGGGGATGATCCTGGAAGATCAGGCTCCGGCCAGAGCCGAGTCAACGGAGTCTGCAATGGTGAATATGGAGCTGAAACCGGATATCTCGAAAACCTCTTTCACCGTTCCCTTAAGGGCGGCGAGAATGAGATCACCCTGGCGGTGTTCCAGTTTCTTTGCCGTTGTCAGGATGCACTGAAGTCCCGCGCTGCTGATGTACTCCAGGCCGCTGAAATCGATTATGAAACGGGTCTCCCCCGCGGCAATCTGCTCATCGAGAATTTTTTCAAAGTCCATCGAGCACAGGGCGTCCATCCTGCCCGTAACGGAAATAATCGCCGTGTTCTTTTCCTTCCGGCAAGCCACTTCCATGCGCAACCTCCGGGAATCTCTGTTTGTCCTTGAAAGCCCGACGTTTAAGACAGCTGAAACGCTACCATGGATTGAAAGGGGCGGTCAATGAAAAGTTCAGTTGAAAACTCTGAACGTTGAACTCTGAACTACTCCTCGGGGAGGAGTTCAAAGATAGTGACTTCCGGTGGTGCGAGGAAACGGAGCGGCGGTCCCCACGTACCCGTCCCGCGGCTCACATAAAGGCGGGAGTTATTCGGAAGATCAAACCAGCCGCCGTTGTAACGGAAGGAAAGGCGGGTTATGAACCGGAAGGGAAAAATCTGTCCCTGATGGGTGTGGCCGGAGATCTGCAGGTCGAAGAGACCGAGGGCTGATTCATCGATAACAGGCAGGTGCTTTATGAGAATCGTGAATTTCTCCCGGGGCAACCGGGAGAGAAGATTCCTTTCATATACGCCTCTGTAAAAGCCGGAGATCAGGCCGGCGGGGTCGTCCACCCCCGCCAGGTTGATGCGTCCGGCGACTGTTATTCCTCTTCCCCGGAGCAAGGTGAATCCCGCCTGCTTCGTGAATTCCAGGGCCTGGGGAAGTCCGGCGTAAAATTCGTGGTTCCCGGTGACGGCGTATTTTCCGAATCGCGGCTTGACCTCTTTGAGGATATCCGCAAGGCTCGATAGGTTATTGGTCTGACCGTCCACGAGGTCTCCAGTGGAGATCAGGATATCCGGTTTTGCGCTCTTTACCAGATCGATGATTTTCTTAAGGCGCTCCTCCCGGACTATTAGTCCCAGATGAACATCCGATATCTGGGCGATTGTGATCTTCCCCTCCGCCCTTGAAATCTTCGGAGTCCTGATTGTGAATTTCTCAATGCGGATGTCCTTCGCTTCAAAGTAGCCGTAAAGAGCAATTGAAATGGCGCAGACAAGCGGGATGACAAAGCAGCTCCGCGGTGATGGGAAGAGGGGCGTGAGGTCTTTGCCGAGCAGAATGGCCGTGCCGTGTACTGTGAGACGATAAATATCGAGAGCGACGCCTGAGGCGAAAAAGAGCAGTATGATGCCCATCCACGTGTAGCCCGCATAGGAAAGTAGCCGCGCTGCGCTTTCATGACCCTGTCTCTCAAGGAGGCGTATGATGAGAGGGGCGGCCGTCATGAATATCATCAGGACAGCAAGGAAGAAGCCGCCTCGCATGCCTATCGCGAAGGCGGCCCGGATCTTCATAAAGGCGTAGATATGAAGTGCGCCGTAGAGTAGAAAGAATGTTAAGAGAAACAAGATCATAATTTTATTTTATCCGACATCATTGATAGTTGACAATCATTTTCACGGTTCGCATTGAGGGGAGGGTGTCCGGAGATATTGCAGACCCATCCACGAGAGGACCGCCGCGAAGACGATTCGTAGGGCTGTTTCCGGCAGCATAAGGGCAATGCTCCCGCCGATATAAGTGCCTGCCAGTACCCCTGCTATCAGGCCGGGCAAAAGGGAATGCACGACGTTTCCGAGCCTCCAGTGAGTGAACGACCCGACGGCGGCCGTGGGTATCATTGCGAGGAGTGAACATCCCTGAGCGATGTGCTGGCCCATTCCGGCGAAGAGGACCATTGCGCCGACCATGATAGCCCCGCCTCCGACCCCCATCATTCCGGAAATGAATCCGGTCACGAAACCGGTGGCGAGGAAAACGGCCGCCTTCGACCATCCCTCGAGAGGGGCAGAGTGTGCCGTGATGTATGGTTTCAGGGTCAGCAGAACGGCGACCAGAATAAGGAAACCCCCGAAGGACATCTTGAGCCTGTATTCCGGCAACCGGTTGCAGTACCTCGCGCCCCAGCGCGCCGTCACCATGGCCGCCGCCGCCAGCAGGATCGCCGCTCCGGCGTCTATGGATGATTTCATGGCATAGGTCGCTGTTCCGGCGATGCCGGAGAAAATAACGACCACGAGACTGGTCCCGTGGGCCTCCCGCTGCAGTAATTTGAACTGATGTACCATCATAGGGATCATGACGGCGGCGCCGCCAAGTCCGAGAAGACCTCCGAAGATGCCGGACAGCAGACCGATGATTATACTCATTGATTGTATCCTTCCTTTCCGTTGACGTACTATCGCACAGTTATCCTCTTGGCACAATGAGTGCTCTGAAAAAATCAGGGGATTTTAAAAGACTTTTTTCTTGACCGGTGGGCCGACCATTAATTATCATAAAATAAGAACTTTGAATCGGATTGTAGGTTGTTGCCGGAAGGAGACTGTATGATATGAAGATCAGGGTCGAGAGGGACAAGATCATAAAGGCGGTGAAAAAGCTCGACGGAATTGAAATCGTCCTCGAAAACGCAGCCGATGCCAGGGAGGCGCTCAGTCTGATCCTGAGAAAAACAGAGCTCCTCAAGAGTGATCTTTTCAAAAAGCTGAAAGACATCATTGTGACGGTAACCCAGGAATACAAGACCTCCGCCGTTGATTACAATATAGTATTCACCCTGGAGTTTTCCTTTGAGGAAGATGTCACCCTGGACATGAAAGTGGCCTTCATCCGTGAACTGCAGGATTTCTTCGGAAAGTTCTGATGCCTACCTCCCGGCATTCCTGAGATCAAACACTTTTCAGGGTCTTTCTTTTTCCCTCAAAAGTATTTTATATGCGTAGTTCAATTCCCGATGCGTAGAGCCTTACGCAGCCGGAGGCGAAAAACGTCCCTTTCCTCTGCGGGATCTGTGGTATAAACTTCAATTATTCCATTCTCTTCCTTCTTTTCTTTGCCGGCCTGCCTTCCTGGCACGAAACGTGATTGTAATTCGGTAAGACAAAATGAAGCGGGCGGGCAGGTGCGCTTGTTTACAGGATGATGATTCAAGGAACCGCGAAGGAGAAAGGAGAGTCCCATGGCGAAAAGAACATCGAAAAAGACCAGGGTCATGAAGCCGATCGTGGAGATCCCCGTCGAGCAAATTCCGGATCAGTTGGGTGAGAAGCTGATCACATTCTTTGATGAATATGAGGTGGGCATGGACGGTGTCTGGTACGGGAAAGAGGCGGACCCCGACGATATCGACGCTTATTACTTCATGAGCGGCTATGAGATGATGAGTCTTTTCCCCGGGCTTTCCGTTGCAGGATCGGCGTGGACCGAGAAAACGTCAAAGGGGCTCGAAGAGATAGTCAAGACCAGAAGAAGTATCGCAAGCTTCGCCCATCTTTACGCCGCGAGCGGAAGCTTCCGTTACGCTTTGCCCCACGAGGGGGAGCCGGTATAAGCACTGTAGAGGCTGAGGGCGTCCGGCGCAGACATCGAGGTGTGTCATGCTGAATGGATGCGCCTTTTGCGGGCAGGGGAAGGAGGGACCCTGCCCGCTTTTTTATCCGGTCTGTCAGTCTTTTTTCTCGGCGGGTTTTGTGAAGAATTTGACACCCGCCTTCTTGAAGGATTCGTCTATGAAGCGGCCCACTCTTTCCTGTCTTGCGGCCTGAAGAGCCAGTGCCTTGGCGTCTTCCTTTACTGCTTCATAAGGAGGGATCTCCGACTTCTTCTTTTCCTCCGCTTTAATGATGTGGTAGCCGAAGGAAGTCTCGACGACACCGCTTACCCCTCCCGGTTCCAGTTCGAAGGCCGCCTTGTCAAAGGCCGGGATCATACTGTTTTTCGGGAAGAATCCCAGATCCCCTCCTTTCTGTTTTGATCCCGGGTCGTCCGAGAATTCCAAGGCGAGTTTTGCGAAATCCTCTCCCTTTTTTATTCGCTCCAGGATGTCTTCCGCCTTTTTCTTCGCCGCTTTTTTTTCGTCGTCGCCGGCGCTCTGCTTAACGGCGATTAAGATGTGCCTGGCTCGGAGCTGCTCCGGTCTTTCAAATACCTTCCTGTTCTTTCCGTAATATTCTTCTGCGTCTTTGTCGCTGACCGTGACCTTTTCGAGAATCTCTTTTGTCAGATAGGCGTTTGCGAGCAGCTGATTCCGGATCAGCTGGATCTGTCTTTTGAATGCCCGGCTTTTATCGTATCCCTTCTTCTTCGCAGCATCGGACACCACCATAATGGTGACCATATCCTTGACGAAGGCATCGCGGTTTTCCGGACTGGTCCTTATAAGGGTTCGCTGGTTTTCGGGATAATAACTGATGATTTCTTCGAGGTCGGCGCTGGTGATCGCTCTTTTTCCGATTTTTGCGAGGACTTCCTTCTCGCCGGCATGCGCGATGCCTGAAAATAAGAAGGCAGCGATCAGAAGCGTGAAAAGTGCTCTGACAGACGTTTGTCTCATAATTCCCTCCTCTGTGTTTTGGGATGTGCGTGAAGATAACATTATTGAGAAGGAAAGTCTAAACGTATTCCCGCCGGCGGAATGAGTTGTCTCTTCATACTTTGAATGATATGATGCAGTAAAATTTAGAAAGCGAATAGAAGGAGGAATATTACATGTCCGATAAAATACTGGAGGGTCTTGGACAAGCCTTTGTAGGCGAGGCGAAGGCTTATTTTCGCCTGCTTGCCTTCGCTGAAAAGGCCGATGCGGAAGGTTACCCTCAGGTCGCTTCTCTTTTCAGGGCCATTGCGACGGCTGAGGGCGTCCACGCGAAAAACCACTTTGCCCTCATGGAGAAAGTCGGAACGACAGAGGAGAATCTCAAGCAGTCTTTTGAAAAGGAAACCTTTGTGAACGAGGTCGCCTATCCGGAACTCCTGCGTCAGGCCTGGGCGTCGGAAAACAAGCAGGCCATCTGGGCATTCACGAAGGCCCGAAACGCAGAGGAGCGCCATGCGAAGCTCTACAAGCTGGCCCTCTCCGGGATGGTGAGCGACCGCAGGACCGTCTATTACGTATGTTCGAATTGCGGCTGGGTTGAGGACGGGGTCCGGCCCGATATCTGTCCCAACTGCCAGAGCCCGTCCGAACTCTACCGGGAAATCGTTTAGCGGGACCGGTCACCGACCGGCCTTTACATCACACCCCTCAGGTCCCGCCGTAGCCGATTCTGGCCTTGCCGCCCTCGACGATCACGGGGACCTTACGGGCGCCTCCCGAGAGCTTGAGCATCTCCTCGAGCTTTGTTTTGTCTGAAGAGACATCGAAGTACACTGCCGACGGGTATGCCGACCTGGCATCAGACGTGTAGGGTCAGCCCACCTTTCCGTAGATTATGACCTTTTCCGCCATCGATTATTACCTCGTTCCCTCTGTTGTAATTCTGATCAGATTTCAAAGAGATGTCGGGGGCTCTTCGTCAGAATCTCGTTTCCCCCTTTCCCGATAAGAATCACATCCTCCAGCTTTACGACACCCACGGCCTCGTCCATCATGTGGATATCAAGGGCGATGACGTAGTTTTCGCCGATCTCCGACAAATCATATTCCGAAGGGATGGGCGGTTCGTTGAGCTCTATTCCTATGCCGTGGCCGATGAGACGCGATCGGCGTCCCTTACCAAAGCTCTGGAACTGATCTTCTCTTCCGAGCTCCTTTGCCTTTTCAAAGGCAAGGCGGTAGATGTCGCTTGAGCGCATGCCGGGTTTCATAATATCTATAAGATTGTCGGCGATGGTCTTGAGGTCATCGTACATGGCACGTATTTCATCTTTCGCCTTTCCAAGAACGTAGGTCCGCGTTTGATCGGCGTGATATCCGTTCACGAGGGTAGGGATGTCGATCATGATGACATCCCCCCGCGCTATCGGCCTGCGGGACGGACCCGCTGGAACGGCGGGACTCAGTCCCACCCCGGTGATTGTATACACCACGCCGCTGTTTTTCAGCAGGTTCGGACCCGATGCTATCGGGCCGCGGCTCATGTAAAAGTCGGGAAGGCGGATGAAAAATATGCCTTCGTGACCTGCCAGGCGGTGAGCGTTTTCGACGACAGCCGCAATTTCCAGCTCTGTCATACCTTCCCGCAGATGGGCGAGAACGGCCTCGTGCCCCGAGTGGAGCGCCTCGCACGCCTGCCGGAGATACTCTATTTCGCGTGGCTCCTTCGTTTTTCTCTGGTCAAGGACAAGAGGCGAGACATTCCGGAACTCGAAGCCGGGAAAGGCCTTCTCCATCTCTCTGAATTGCTCGGCCGTGAGAACATCGATCTCAGTTCCTATCCTTCCGCTGCCGGTTTTCAGTGAAGCGTAGAAATCTCTGAAGATATTCGCGAGGCGCCGTTCCTCGCGGACTTTATCCTTTTCGATGAAGACGTCATTGAGCGCAAAATCGAGGCCGCTCCGTACGAAGAGGAAATAGTCATCGGGTGAGACGGCAAGGTATGAAGGCTGGGCCGTCCCCGTGTAATAGAAAATATCGCGGGAATAGCTGAGGAGAGCACCGCCGAAACCGGCTTCGCCGATTTTGTCCTGCAGGATCCGGATCCGTCTTCGCCTCTCCATGGCCGTCACCCCTTATTTATTATTCAACCATGAATCACTTTCTCCTGCAACTTTTTCCACGTTGCCTCTGAGTACCATATATCCACGAATTCCAGGATGGAATCCCGTTCCCGCTTTTTCATCTCTTCGGCCAGCGGTTTCCGCAGGAGCTTCTTGATGCTGCGGAAGGCCGCGGCGTCCTTTTCCCCGAATTGTGCCGCGATCTTTTCGGCCTCTCCTTCCAGTTCTTCCGGCGGGACGATTCGGTCGATGAGACCCAGCCGTAGGGCCTCCTCGGCGCTGTACATTGTACCGCCCAGCGTTGCCTCCTCGGCTTTCCTCTGACCGACCCAGAGCTTCATGAGCTCAACGCTTCCTGCGAAGAGGGAGGAGCCGAAATCGATTTCGTTGAGCGATATCTTCGCCTTTCCGGGGACCATGATCCGGTAGTCACAGGCGATGGCCATCATGCAGCCGCCCGCAATCGTGTGGCCGTTCAGGGCGGCGACCACTGGTTTGGAGAAAGTGAAGAGGTACGTGTAGAAATCGGTGAATTTGGTAAGGTAGCGGATAAAGTCGTTCTTCGGGTAGCTCAGAAATTCCGGGATGTCGAAGCCGAAAGTGAAGAACTTCCCCGTTCCCGTGAGGATAACGGCCCTCACATCCTGTCTTTCCTCCAGCCTTCGGAAACTCTCCGCCAGTTCGTCCACAATCGCTTCGTTTACGGCGTTCACCTTGCCCCTGCTCAGAGCGACCTTTGCGATTCCACCTTTTTCGCTGATCTGTAAATAATTCATCGTCCGACCCTCCTTATTGTTTTTGAAATCCAGTATCACGGAGGGCGGATGGATTGTCTTGGGACATCGATGAATAAAAACTATTTATACTTTTAAGCGATGGTAGCGATGGTGCAACGTCGCGTCCGGGACGGAATCCCCGATAACCTCACATATACATTATTTGCCAATAGGTTGGTTTTTCTCAGCTCATGGGTGTATTTGTACCTCTGATAGGTGTGAAAGCTGCGATGGATATTCTCCTTACTAATGCATGGGAAGAGAAAATTTATTATTCACAGCCCGAAGACCCGTCGGGCGTTTTCGTAAAGGAAGAGATTTTTTGTTTCCTCGTCCAACCCCAGCGAATCAAGGTCTTCCAGGCATTTCTTCGGGGTGATCATGGGGTAATTTGTTCCGAAAAGCACCTTCTTCTTCCCGTTGGTCTTCATATAGGAGACCAGCTCCGGGGGGTAGCGTTTCGCTGTGTAGGCCGATGTGTCGATGTAGACATTCGGATGTTTGGTTGCCACGGCGATCATCTCCGTTGTCCACGGATAGCCGATATGACCGCAGACGAAGGTTAGCTCGGGGAATTCAATCGCCGCCACATCGATGTATGGTATAGGCCTGCCAGGCTCGGAAGGGCAGAGGGGTCCCGTATGGCCCACCTGAAGGCACACGGGAATGCCCAACTCCACGCACTCGGCGAAGAGCGGGTAGTAACGCCGATCCGTGACGGGGAGGTCCCACAGCCACTGCACGATTCGCAGCCCCTTGAACCCCAGCTCTTTCACGCACCGCCTGAGCTCACGGACGGCTGCCATGGGCCGGTAGAGATCAGCCGAGGCGACCCCTACCAGGCGGTCCGGGAATTTCTGAATGAATCCAGCCACCTCATCATTGGTGATATGCGCTCCCTGCGGCCCCCACCAGGCGCAGATGAGCCCCTTGTCCACTCCGCCCTGATCCATGGCGGCGATGGTGATATCGATGGGAATCTCTTTTTTCAGAGTCTCCATTCCCGTCCAGCGGCGGAGGGACTCGAATATTGGCAGATTGATGAAGCGCAGCGTCGGGTGCTGCATCCAGACGTCAATAACTTTGGTTTTGCTCATGAGTTATTCTCCTCTGCAATTTCTCTGTTAGTTTATTTTTCGCCGAATCCTTTTTCAGTACACCTCACCTGAATCAATATTATCACGTCTTGCGTCATTTATGAATCCTTTACCTTCCCTCCGTCACGTGCATTGACACAGGGAACGCCTTCTGCCTATACTTCACCCGCTGTAAATACATTGCTTGAGGTGCGAGAAAGAACGCCATGAGATTGATTCTTGTCAGGCACGGTGAAACCATATGGAACCGGGAAAGAAAAGTTCAGGGGAACAGTGATATCGCCTTGAATGAAAAGGGAGTCCGGCAGGCACACCGGCTCGCCCTTGCCCTCCGGGGCGAAAAGATCGACGAAATCTATACCAGTCCCCTGAAGCGGGCATATGAGACGGCCCGCATCATCGGGCGATTTCACGACAGCCCCATCCATGTCGAGGAAGGACTCGTTGAAATGGACCAGGGCGATTTTGAAGGTCTGCAATATCAGGAGTTGATGGAGCGGTACACGGATTTTCTTAAACAGTGGTTCGCCGATCCGGGGATCGTGAGAATTCCCGGTGGTGAATCTCTTTCGGATCTTCAAGAGAGGGCATGGCGGGTTATGGAGACAATACTGTGTGGATCGGGAAACGTGCTCGTTGTTTCTCACAATTTCACCATTGCCGCAATACTTTGCAGGATTCAGAATATCAGCCTTTCAAAGTTCAGAAGCGCCTGCGTGGAGACGGCTTCGAGGACCATCGTAGAATGCAGGAACGGGGAATTCTTTCTCGAACTTCTGAATGATGTTGAACATCTGAGAGACCTTGAAGAGGATTGAAGGGATAGGGCCCATGCTTTTCAGCAAACCCGTGACGGAAATCATCAGCCGGCGATTTTCCTGCCGGAAGTATCTTGAGAAACCTATCGCGGAAGAACTGCGGGAACGGCTCTCATCGTTCATATCCGCAGCCACCGGGGGACCCTTCGGGACACCGGTGCGCTTTGAACTTGTTGCGGCGACGAAAGAGGATCGGAGTTCTCTTAAAGGACTGGGAACCTATGGTTTTATAAGGAATCCGGCGGGTTTCATAGTTGGCGCCGCGGGACCTTCTGAAAAAAACCTGGAAGACTACGGCTACGCGATGGAGAAGATCATCCTGTATTCAACGGACATTGGACTTGGGACCTGCTGGCTCGGGGGAACATTCACCAAAAGTGGATTCGCGCAAAAGATATCGGCGACTGAGAAAGAGCTGGTTCCGGCCGTGACTTCCGTCGGCTACATTGCGCCGAGGGGCGGGCTGGAGGACGGTGTCCGCCGGTTTGTGGGCGCTGATCGTCGTCTGCCGTGGGAGAACCTCTTCTTCGACGGAGAATTCGGTAGGACCCTTTCTCCGGATATGGCAGGAAGTTACCGCGCCCCGCTTGAGATGGTGCGCCTCGGGCCGTCTGCTTCCAACAAGCAGCCGTGGCGGATCGTAAGAGATGGCCGTCTCTGGCACTTCTATCTGTCGAGAACAAAGGGATACGGCGATAGCTTTACCTTCAGGCTGCTCGGCCTGGCGGACTTGCAGCGCGTCGATATGGGAATCGCCATGAGTCATTTCGAGCTGACCGCCGAAGAACTCGGCCTGAAAGGAACATGGGTTGTCCGGGAGCCGGGCATTGAAAAGCCGGACAGCGCAACCGAGTACACCGCAAGCTGGCTGGCCCGTAGCACGTGACAGGGAGGACCCCTTGAGACCTAAGCTGTCAATCGGCCTGTGCTTTATGCTGTTGATCGGACCGGCGGTCGCAGCCGGTAATGCGGAGCAGGATTGGAAGATTTATCGAAGCGGGAAATTTGGCTTTGAGATTTCCTATCCGGCAAGCATGGAATTCAAGGCGTACTTCGATGGGGCGAGAGCATCTCTGAAGGACACCGTCACAGGAGAAACGCTTGTTGAGTTTGAGGTGTGGCCCCCTTACGAGTGCCCGCGGCAGCCGGCTGACACGGTCACGAAGACGCTTGGAATCGAGAGGGCGAAGACCGTGACGCAGGCCGATGGTCCGGACGGGTCCTCGTTCTGCGGAGATCCCGTGACGGTTCGCGAATTCACATCACTCCACGGCGTGAAGATCTATGAGCTGGAATTGACCTGCCTGAGCGAGACTTTTCCTGCTATGCACGACGACTCGGAAGAGGCCTCAACGGAAGTCACCGTGGGAAAGATGGAACGGGTAGTCAGGGAAGAGGGAAAGAAGGGACCGACTTATTTCGCCGATATTTCTACTTCGTGGAAAAAAATGGTCCTTATGGCTGACCCTTCCGGTGCCGATCCCCGAAGGGAACAGGGCCGGGAGTGCATCGATCCGTCGATGCTGCGCAGAATCCTGGAAACGCTGAAAACTTTTTCAATTCAGAAGCCCCCGGGTGTCTGCATTGATGAACTGCGCAATCAGAGTTTTACGATAGGAGTCTCGAAACGCTGAACGCACACAGGAAAAGGTAAGCGAGCTTAAACCGGCTGTGCAGAGACGAAATCACTTTTCTCTTGCAAAAGAGACGTCTTCGGGTAGAATTCTTTCTCAAGTTCTTCCGCTTAAAAAGCAGCAAACCATCTCCCGCAGCAACTGGCGTTCAAGATGGAAAACCATCGGGGAGCTCCTGTCATGCTGTCGCACGCCTGGGCAGTATGGTTAACCCAATGCAATGAATATACAGGAGGTCGCCATGGTCAGGAATCCCGTCGACGCGTATCTCAGGAAGCGAAAGGGAAAGGACGTATCGTCCGCTTTCCTCGCCTATCTCTCCAACCTTACGGTCGTCTCAGGCGTGTCGCCCGAAACGGCACAAGCCATTGTCAACGAACTTGAATCACAGAGGACAAATCTGAAACTGATTGCCAGCGAGAATTACTCGTCTCTCGCCACCCAGCTCGCCATGGGCAATCTTATGACCGACAAGTACGCGGAAGGGTTTTCCGGTCATCGTTTTTACGCGGGATGCGAAAACGTCGACGCCGTGGAGAGCCTTGCCGCCGATGAGGCCTGTAAGCTGTTCGGTTGCGACCATGCCTATGTGCAGCCTCACAGCGGAGCCGACGCGAACCTGGTGGCTTACTGGGCCATCCTCTCCTCGAAGATCGAAATGCCCTCGCTCAAAGAATGGGGGGAGACGAACCCCTCCAATCTGACGAAAGAGCAGTGGGAGGACCTGCGGCTGAGAATGGGCAGCCAGCGCCTCCTCGGCATGGACTACTATTCCGGAGGTCATCTGACCCACGGCTACCGCCTCAATGTATCGGCCCGGATGTTTCAGGCCTTTTCCTACACCGTCAGCCGGGAAACGGGCCTCCTGGATTACGACGCCATCAAAAAGCAGGCTCTGGACGTGAAGCCGCTCATTCTCCTCGCCGGCTTCAGTGCCTACCCGCGCAACATCAATTTCCGGAGGATGCGCGAGATCGCCGACAGGGCGGGCGCCGTCCTGATGGTGGACATGGCCCACTTCGCCGGGCTGGTCGCCGGAGGTGTGTGCGTGGGCGACTACAACCCGATCCCCTTTGCCCAGGTGGTCACGACAACGACCCACAAGACACTCCGCGGCCCCCGGGGAGGCGTCGTGCTTTGCACCTCGGAATTCGCTGACGCCGTGGACCGGGGCTGCCCGCTCGTCCTGGGCGGTCCTCTTCCGCACGTCATGGCGGCCAAGGCCGTCGCCTTTACCGAGGCGAAACGGCCCGAGTTCAAGACTTACGCCGCTAAAATCGTCGATAATGCCCGGACCATGGCCGAAGAATGCATCCGCCTGGGCATGAACGTTGCGACGGGAGGAACCGACAACCATCTGTTTCTCATCGACGTCGGCAATTTCGGTCTCACCGGGCGGCAGGCCGAGAGCGCTCTTCGTCAGTGCGGCATTACCCTGAACCGCAATGCCCTGCCTTTCGACCCCAACGGTCCCTGGTACACCAGCGGCCTGAGGATAGGTACGCCCGCGGTGACCACGCTGAACATGGGCCGCGAAGAGATGAAGGAGATCGCCGCCATAATAAGGCTGGTCCTTGGACAGACGAAGCCGGCGACCGTGAAGGGAGAGAAAAGCAAGGCCCGGTTCTCCATACGGCCAAAGGCGGAAGCAGAGGCGCGGGAAAGAGTCCGGTCACTGCTCTCGCAATACCCCGTGTACCCGGAAATCGACCTCGCTTTTTTGAAGAAGTGCTTTTTTTGAGTGAGTTTCTTTAATTTCTAAATAATTTATCTGCCTTACACGACACTTTGCCCGGTTGGTTCTTTTTCTCAACTATCGCAAGCGCTCAGCGTCCTTGCATGCTTTATCGTCCTTTAGCTCTTCACAGAGGTATTGATATTCCCTGCGAGCCTGGGAAGAGAGATCAAGTTTTTCATAAATCTGGGCCTTCAGATGGGAAATCATCAGGCCGTATTGTATCCAGTGGCAGGCCTCTGATTGCTTCCGGTCCAGGCTTTTGACCATATTAATCTGAGTTTCGATCCTTCCCGGAGTTTCTTCCTTTTTCGTCAATAGGCTGAACATCCGCCAGAAGTCTTCCATGCTCAGCAATTTCAGGGCTCGGGCAAGATTTGCATCCACCATCGCCCTTGCTTTTGTGAGAATGTTCAGGGCCGCGTCATACTGCTTGTGCGTATAGTAACCATAGGCTTTACCATGGTACTGTGAGACAAGAAAGAGGGCATCTCTTCCGCGGGGATTTCTTTTTTCAAGAAGAGAAAGGCCTGTTGCGATGAGTGTCTCTGCGCGAGGCATGTCGTTCGCCCGGTTTCCCGCCCACAGATATTCTTCCGCCGTGGCGTTGCCGGATGCCACCTTTTGTTCGATCATTCTTCGTTTTGCCTCGAACTGTTCTTCTAATTTTTTCTTTTCTGCGTCGCTCATTCTCTCCAGAGATCTTCTTATTGATCTTCTGTCTATCCCCAGAACCCGCTCTTCCCAGCCGCCTTCCATTAAATCATAGTACAACTTTCCGAAATCCGTTTGATAAAAGGCCTCTATTTCCGCTTCCTCTTTTTCTGAATTGAGGTTACTTTCCGCCTGCTCTTTCTTTACGATCTCAACTACTTTTTTGTAACACCGGTCGGAAAGTTTCCGCATCTCCGAGGCCTTTTCATCCTGACCATGGTACCGATAGTATGTTTCTGCGTTTATGTAAATATTTGCCTTGACCCGCCAGTAACCGCTCAGAGTATGCATATCCCCTTCCTTTCGAAGGACAATGGCCTGATCGATATCGGCAAGGGCCTGTTCGAAGTTTCTATCGTCTTTGTATTGCCAGGCTCTCTCCTGGTAAATTCCCGATCTCCAGTAATAAAGCTCTGCCCTGTTCGGTGCCTGAAGGGCGATGGCGCGGTTTAAGTCAGGCAGGATCTTTTCGTAGTATTGCCACTTTTTCTTGCTGAGTTCTTCCTCGCTTGTTTCTTTATTTTCCGCGTATTCCAGTTTCACCTCTGTATCCATCAATTCACGCAGGAGGTTTGCCCTCAATGCGTATGCATAAGCGATGTTATCTTCAAGCGAAATAGCCCTGTCAATATTTGCCAGGGCTTCTCTCAGTTCCAGGGTTTTTTTCTCAAGTCCTTTGGGATCTTCCGGTTCTCCCAGATTTTTGCTATGTAACACCTCGGCGATTCCAGCGTATGCCTGTGCCAGCCCGGGGTTTAGTTCCAGAGCCTTCCGATATGCCTTGAGAGCCTCATCGGACTGGAAGAAGCCGAGACTCTGCCCTCTTTCCAGCCAGAGGTTTGCCTTGTATTTTTTTTCCTCTTCCGTGATGAGCTTAGCGATTCTCTGTCTGTCGCCGCCGGTCGCAAGCTCCAGCTGTCTTTTAAGTTTTTCCATTTCTCTGTCTTTATTTTCATAATCGGCCTTGAGCCGGTGGTATGCGTCGGCGATGCTCTGGTCTTTTCTGACCCTGTCGAGATTCGCCTCGATTTCCTCTTCCGTCATCTTCGCTTCTATCTTTACGTAAAATCTGATGGCATCCAAATCGCCGACAGGGGTTTTTTTCTTTTCCAGAACCCTCACCTTCATTGAATGGTTGGCAATAACCTCTATGACATCGCTCTCAAGAGAGAGATTTTTTACCTTAGTGTAGCTCTTCACGAAGGCGCCGGCCTTTTCCGCGGCGGACTGCATCGCCGCCTTCTTTGCTCTTTCTTCGGCGACCTCCATGGTTTCGCCCGCCCCCATTACATATTCCCCTTCAGCGGTTATAAGAACCGGCTCGGCGGCGAAGGAGGGGATGAGGCTCGAAATCGATAAGATGACAGTAATAATACAGATAATTATAATTGTTTTCTTTTGCATGACACTCTCGGCCTTCTCGCTTCGGCGGCAATGTTCGAAATTATCTCAGTCACGTCCGGCTGTTAAGGCTGGTTTTCAATTTTCGATCTATACAATATGAAGAGTCGATTTAATGTTGAAATATAGAGTGGCAATTTTTTATATGTCAATAAAATTTTCCAGCAGGAAGGTGAAAGAGCGGGGTTCATGAATTCAGGTGGAAGGATTGGCTTGCCTTTCATATAAGCGGGTCATGGCGCATTCTCCGCGGCCGGTATGCGGGAATCGCAGGGGACCCGTGTCTGACAGAGGCCGCAGCCGTAGCTCTCGATGCCGAATCGCGATTTCGTGAAAGGGGCGATGGTTTCGAAGATAAAATTCCTGCACAGGGTCTTGTCGTGGCCCGCTTCGCTGATCGCCCCTGCGGGGCAGCGGGCAGTGCACTTCCTGCATTTGTTCTGTGAATAAAAGAGGCAGTAGGCCCGGTGATCTCCATACGGTCTGGGTGTCGGGGGGATGGCGATGCGGGCGATCACAGAGCCGCATCGCATCGCCTTTCCCTTCGGCGTAATCAGGCCGTCGCAGAGGCTGAAGGTTCCGAGACCGGCCGCATCTTTCATCTCCAATCGACCCGTCCTTCCCGCCGGGGCGGCGCTTTGGGGGTTTCGTTGGGGTACCCGACGGGAATCAAGCAGGCGAGCTTCCGGCCCTCCATCCCCATCAGGGCGTTGATCTCTTTTTCCCGGAAGAAGACGGCCGCGTCCGCCCAGACCGCGCCGAGTCCGGCGTCATGTGCGGCGAGAAGGAGATTCTGAACGGCCAGAGCGACACTGTAGGGATCCTCTTTCCCGTTCGGGAATTTTCCGCCGTAGGCCAGGATGACGACAGGGGCGCCCCCCATGGTTTCGAGGAAAACTTTGGCAGCGTCGATGACCTTTGGCATATCCTTGAAATTGGCTTCCAGCATGGGCCTGAAATCTTCGAAGGCACTGCCTGTGATCTTCAGAAGTTCCGCTTTGAGCGGACCCTGAACCACAATGAAGCGCCAGTCCTGCCGGTTCATGGCCGACGGAGCCCATTGGGCGAGTTCGAGGAGTTTTTCGATGACTTCTCTGGGTACGGGGTCGGATTTGAATCTTCTTATGCTGCGTCTTCCTTTGATGGCGTCTGAAAGTTCCATGTGCTACCTCCTCTTCTTTATTTTTTCGGTCCTCGACGGCCGAGCTTCTCAGGTGATCTTTTTCGGTGTCGGTGTGCCCGGATCTTTTCACGGTTGCCGCAGATGGACATGGAGCACCACCGGCGCTGTTTTGCGGGTGAATAATCCACGAAGAGCATCTGGCAGCTGTTGCCGTCGCACATCTTCAGGCGGTCCCGATCGGTGCCGCCCATTAGTGTGATGGCGTCCCGGGCGATGACAGCGAGTCCGGCCCTCACCGGGTGCTTCGTTTGCCATTGGATGCGGTCGGCGGCGGCATGGAGCTGCGGGACGGCTGTCGGAAATTCCGAGGCCCTGTTGATGCGCTCGATGTCGGTTTTTTTCGGTTTTACATCCAGAATAGCGGAGCGCACGGCATCGTGGATAGCTTCACGGAGCAGGAGAGCCTCTTGGTGGTCTTTTGGGGAAACAGCTGGGGCGGCAAGACCGGCAAGATGAAGCCATTTGTGCAGTGCCTCGGGCGTCGGCAAAAGATCCCTCGGGTGGGAGCCACGGTGCCGGACAGTGGCGGCAAAGTTGAGAGACAGGCTTCCTGTGTCGAATCTGAACTGGTTGTATTTGAGGTGTGCGTTTTTTGTGGCCATGATCGTGCCGTTTTTTGTAACCACATATATGGTTACATTTAAGTTGTCAATAAGAATTTCACGGCTGTCCCGAAGTCCCCATTTGACTTAACGCATCGCAAAGCGTAGATTGCAAGTCGAAATTTTCGGAAAGGAAAGGTCGCATGGGAACCGGGATACGTACCTGCACCCAGGAAGATGTCGGGCTTCTGGTTGAAATCATCCGAAAATCGTTCCGTGACGTGGCGGAACGCTTCGGCCTGACCCCGGACAACGCTCCCCGCCACCCATCCAATTGTAAGGAGGAGTGGATTCGAGGAGACATAGATAGAGGTGTCTTATTTTTTGTCATCGAAGATGAGAACCGTGTATCGGGGTGCGCTGCCATAGAGAAAACCAATCCGGAAGAGTGCTATCTGAGGCGCCTCGCGGTCCTTCCCGACCGGCGGCGACAGGGACTGGGCAAGGCTCTGGTGGATCATGTACTGGCGGATGCAAAACGTCTCGGGGCTCACCGCGTTGGCATAGCCATCATCGCCGAACAGACTGAACTGAAGAACTGGTACCAGAGAATCGGTTTTGTGGAAGGAGACACCCGGCAATATTCCCACCTGCCTTTTTTAGTCACCTTCATGTCATGCAAGCTGGATTGAAGGATGGTAGGGAAGCACTTAAAAAAACGGAGAAGCACATGAAGAACAAGGCCATTCAGGACTTCTATCCTGATGAATTCGCGCACTGTTACGGCTGCGGGCGGCTCAATACGGAAGGGCTGCACATCAAGAGCTACTGGGAGGATGGGGGATGCGTCTGTCACTACAAGCCCAAACCCTTTTACTCCGGCGGGGTTCCCGGATTTGCTTATGGGGGGTTCATTGCTTCCCTGATCGATTGCCACGGCTCGGCTACGGCCTCGGCGGCAAAGCTGAGGACAGAGAGATTTTCTCCCGGCGAGCGGCCGCCGCCCCGCTTTGTAGCGGCTTCCTTAAAGGTGGATTTTCTGAAGCCGACGCCACTCGGACAAGTCTTGGAGCTGAGAGGGCGGGTCAAGGAAATGAAAGGCCGGAAGGTCATCGTGAACGTGACGCTGTCCGCGGAGGGAGAGGTCCGCGCGAGAGGAGAATCCGTGCTGGTGGTGATGCCGGAAAAGAATTCGGGATGAATTTTTCAATCGACTGTGCCGGATACTTCTGCGTGGACAAAACAGAAAAGCGGCGGGACTTTTCCCGCGAGGGCGCCGTCGCTCAGTGAAAGGTATCTCTTTTCCATATCGGCTGCCGTGAGGTGCAGGATAATCCTGTACCCGCGGTCCAGAAGAAACGATTCCGTTTTGCCTTCCCGTATCCCGAACTGCGTGGGTTCCGAGGCATATTTGGATTTCATCTTTTCTCTCAGCTTTTTGACATGGTCATTGTTCATCGCCTCAGGCGAGAGAGAGGCATAGTCAAAGCAGATGGTGCTTCCCGCCGGTGCGTTTTCTTTCACGGAGTCTAGGACTTTGTCGATGACGGCAGGCGGCAGGTAATAGGTTACCCCTTCCCAGACAAAGAGTGTTCTCTTATCTTTCGCGAACCCCATCCGGGCAAGGGCGTCTCCGATCTTTTCCCGATTGAAGTCGATGGGAACGAAAATCAGCTGACCATGCCGGGGAATGTTCGCCTGATCCAGCATTTCCTTCTTTTTCTGCTGTGTTGTGTGAATGTCCAGTTCGAACAGCCAGGTGTCCCGGATCAGCTCCTTGAAACGATAGGGCCGGCTGTCGTACCCCGCTCCCAGGAAAACGATTTGAGGGATGTTGTCCCGCAGTGCGCCCTTCACGATGTGGTCGAAGAAGGCGGTACGTGCAATCATGTATTCGTACATGCCGGGAGTGACATGGTTTTCCAGCAGCCATTTCCGGGCGGCCGGATCTTTAAGGACGCTTCGGATGTCGTCCGTCAGAAAAATCTCGGCGAGGTAATCGGAACCCCTGATCGCTTCCCTTTCATCGAGCGAAGCGAAGGCGCGAAGCATGGCCGTGCTCATCGCCGTTCTCGAAGGCTGGTGCTCGACGGATTTTTTGCCTGCATCCGCTTCATGTCTCTCGGACATGGATGGACCTCCCTTTTGAGTGCGTGGGCAGATGAATCGCCGGAGGAAATCTTGCACAATTGCATCGTATTATCAACCGGAGAGTTCAGAGCGGTTCGCCCATTGCCGCGTTCGGGAAAGAAAATCGATTTTGTTCCCGAAATGTGATATGAGATATCTCAAGTATGTTGTGAGCGACGGAGTCCATAGAGCCTATTACCAATGTCTGGGGGGAGGCATGGATGCTTGATAAAACCCTGCTTTTTTTGCGGAGAAAAGCGGGGTTTTTTGTTGTTATGGCGGCGGCTAGACATGGGTTTTCGAATAATAAGGGGGAGGTGCGGAAAATGAAAAGCTGTTCTCGTGGTTTCTTGAGGGGTGGGTGGAAGCTGATCGTCATAATGGCACTATTGGTTTTCCTGGTCGTTGCGGCGGGCCAGGAGACAGCCTGGGCACAGTGGTCCAGCAAATCCAAGGCAAAAGCGCAGCAGCCGGTGGAAAAAGCGGACCCCGTACGGCTTCAGGTGGATGCGACGTCGCTGACTGCGGGTGATCAAACGAAGTTTACCGTAACGGGCGGCAAAGAGCCGATAACGGTGAGGACAAACAATGAGAATATCGTTTCGATAAAGCAGGATGGAGCGCGGGCGGGAACGATCACGGGCAGGAGCCAGGGGAGTGCGAACGTGCTCGCGAGTGACGCCGGCGGCAAATCGTCTTATGTGAGGATTGACGTGAGGCCGCCGAAGCCGTTGAGTGCTTATGTGGACAAACCATCGATTTACATCGGCGATGAGGCAAAGATAACGGTGACCGGCGGGGTGAAACCTTACAGGATCCAGAACACGAGCAACAGCAACGTCTCCATAGGACAAAAAGACGAGAGCACTTTTGCAGTAAAGGGCATGAATGCGGGCACCACCCAGATCGTTTTGCAGGACAATCTCGGCAAGACCAGGATGGTCGGCGTGACGATCACGATCCCGCCGCTAACGGCTGCCATTGAGAAAAGTAATATCAAAACCAATGAATATACGTGGGTGAATGTGAAAGGCGGGATCCCGCCCTACAAGCTGATGGATAATTACAGCAGTGCAATCAGAGTCACCCAGACGCAGCCGGCTCGGTTTTTCGTGAAGGCGCAGAGGGAAGGCTCCGGCGCTCTCATTTTCACAGATTCGAAAAGCCAGCAGTCGAGAGTGGATTTTAACGTCTACCGCCCAATCTATATGCATTCAACGCAGTACGAACTCTACATCGGGGGGGAGACGAGGAACGCATCACTTCTCGTTAGCAACGGCGTTCCTCCCTACAGTGTTTCGGCTCCCTCGGGGATAATTAAGATATCGCCTCCCGCTGCTCGCATCCCTTTACCCCAGGGCGTCCGCAACGGACAATATTTCGTGGTCTCCGGAATCAAGGAAGGGGAGGCGGAACTCATTGCAAAAGACAGCCTGGGTGAAGTGGCAAAGCAGCGGCTGAAGGTGACGAAGCGAGAGACCCTTGAGAAAAGATGTGTGCCTGAAAAGAGTGCCTATGACAGAAAGGAAAAACTCACGTGCACGATCAAGGGTGGAAAGAAACCTTACCATATTATCGTTAATCCGATTTCCATGGCGAAGGCAACGCAGACCGGGCCGGAGACATTCGTAATTGAAATAGGAAACTACGGGAAAGTAGCCTTCTGGGTCCGTGTACAGGACAGCATTAAGCAGTTCGTGCAATGGCAGGTTCAGGTTAAGTAGCCTTAAAAATCAGCTTGCTGTAACATGAATATGATGATGTGATGAGGGGGATGGGTTTTGCCCGCCCCCTTTTCGCTTTCTGTCGCCGGCCTTCATTTTTTCTGTCACACTTTGACCGCAAAAACAGTCTAACAGGGAAAGAGGAAATACCGGTGCCGAAAAGATTGAAAATTGTCGAAAAAACGATGGAGGATCTGGTCGAGCAGGCCAAGATGGGCGACAAGGATGTGCTTGAGGAAATCGTCCGCAGGATTCAGGATAAGATTTACGGCATGGCGATACGGATGCTCTTCATCCCTGCCGATGCGGAGGATGCCACCCAGGAGATCCTGGTGAAGATAATCACCCACCTTGGCACCTTCAGAGGGGAAAGCCGCTTCGAGACCTGGGTCTACAGCATTGCCTCCAACCACCTGCTGACCACGCGTAAGTGCAGGGCTGACCAATGGCATATGACCTTCGACAAGTGCGTGCACGCGATTGAGGAAGTGGAGCTTGAGAAAAACGAGCATGCCTTAATAGAGGCAGAGCAAAGCCTCATTGTGGAAGAAACGAGATTGGCCTGTGTCCATTACCTGCTTCTCTGTCTGAAGAGGGAGCTTCGCCTCGCTGTTGTCCTGGGCGAGATCTTCGGCGTCAGAAGTACGGAGGGCGCAAAAATCCTGGGGATCACACCGGCAGCTTACCGCCAGAGACTTTCACGCGGGAAGAAGAAGCTCATGGATTTCCTCACCCGGCAATGCGGTCTTGTCGATTCGAAGAACCCCTGCCGCTGTGAGACTCTGGCGGCTCATCACGTGAAGAGGAAAAACATAGATCCGGAGAACCTGTTTTTTGTCAGCCACCCCTGCCGTTCCCGTCGGGACAGCCGTGCGGGGGAACTTCTGAAGGAACTGAATCAGATGGAGCGGGCGGCCACACTGATACGGATCCACCCCGATTACGCGGCACCGGATGTTTTTGTGGAATCCATGAAAGGCCTGATTGATTCGGGACGGTTTCAACTGCTCGGAAGATGAAAGAAGGAGATAGTTTCTAGTCAAGAAAACTCAATTATTACAAGGAGAAAGAACGTGGAATTAAATCCTCATTATGCAGCGCCCTGCGGCCTCTATTGCGGGGTGTGCGCCATTATGCTTGCGCACAGGGACAATAACCAGAAGTTCAAGGAAGTCCTGGTCCAGGTTTATAAGGGAAAACTTCCGAACAGTGAGAACATGTCGGCGGCGGACATTCATTGCAGCGGGTGCCTGTCGGACGATTTATTCAGCCACTGCGCGCATTGTTTCATCCGGAACTGCACAAAAGAGAAGGGTTACAAGGGATGTCACGAATGCCCTGATTTTCCCTGCCGGGTCATTGAGGAGTTCCCGATTCCTGTGGGGAAAAAAGTCATCCTGAGGGCGATACCGCACTGGCGGGAAGTAGGGACGGAGCAGTGGATGGCCGACGAGGAAAAGCGCTATACCTGTCCGGAATGCGGAAGCAAGCTCTTCCGAGGTGCCCAGCGCTGTAATAAGTGTAAGACGGCCGTCAGTCTGGATTGAGACACTATTTGCTCACCACGATTCCGTAGCTGTCAAGTACATCGAGGTCTTCGGTCTTGTCGATCCAGCGCCTCTCGAATTCCGCGAGGCTCATTTTCAGTCTGCCGTTGATGGACTCGTAGAACATGATGTCGTCGCCGTCGATGTAGAGGGCGACGTGATAGTGGTCCCAGAAAGGGCATATAACGAGCCGGCCTTTGGCCAGGTTGTTCTTGAGGCTCCTGATGCTCATCCCTCGCTTCGGCGTGACGGTGAGCCCGTAGCTTCGAAGACATTTCATCAGATTGCGGGGGAGGGTCGTATAACCGTTTTCCGTATTGGTCTTCATCTCTTTTACCAGACGAACTTCCGGGATGTCAATGTCCAGAAAATGCTTCAGACAGAAGCGGCCGGCAGCCGGACCGCAGGCGTATTTCTGGCGTGTTCTTGGAAAGGGTTTTCGAGTCATTTTTCCTATATCTCCCGTTGCCCGGCATCATGACGGCACTTCCTACCCTTATTTAAAGGGCGGAATGCGCCAGAATGACGGCGCATTTCACTTGCGTACTGTGATGTGGTGCTGTGAGTTACCCGATAATAATGCCGAAATAATACCGATAGCTGAAAAGGAATCCCGAAAAAAATCTTTATGAGAACGATCTGGTGGAGGCGGCGGGAGTCGAACCCGCGTCCGAAAATATTCCACTGCAGTTTCTACATGCTTAGTCTCTGTTTTACATTCATCCTCGAAAACTCCCAAAGGCAGGATTTTTTGAGGACTATCCTGTTTGGTTTTCGCCTTGCCCGCCCCAGGAAAGCGGGTTCGGTTATCCTACCTTGATGACGCCCTCATCCGGCCCGATAGGCGAAACCGGGAGAACGTAGCCGTCTTACGCGGCTAAAGCGTAATCGTACTTGGTTGCGCTTAAATGTTTTCTGCCTGTTTTACGAGGCCTGGCAGAACCTCGGCATGCCACTACAGCTTCCATATCCCCGTCGAAACCGTTTCGCCCCCATCGGTGAATGGTTTAAATCAGGGATTATTTGCTTATAAGTATAAGCCTATCCCACCCCGAAGTCAAGAACCTGGAAAGTAAATATTTAGTTCGTAATATCAATTAGTTGGATATATTCCCCGGGATGAGGACCTGAGTCATCTTGCCCTGGAGATAGGGACTTTCAGCTTATCCCTGGCCGTTAATTCTGCAGGAAGGAGTACGGGTGTCTGATCTCGGTTGAGCTCCAGTGAGGCCGTTTCCGCCACGTTTTTCTTCACGAACTCGTAAAGCCCGCCGAGTTCAACGGTACCTGTTTTGTCCCTGGATGCTTCCCCGCGCATACCTCGCAGGAGGTAGTAGGTGAAAAGGCCGTGTTTCACTTTATCGTAGTCGGAGCTCACCTGGCTTCCCGATGACGCGGCTATCACAACGATCTTGCCGCCCGCAAGCACCGGGTTTTCGATGGAGATGCTCACGGGTCTCGTCCCCTCTCCTGTGATGCTACGTCCCTTGGCGCCGGAGAAGCAGCTGTCCAGCATTACCACGACCTCCCGGGCGGGAAGTCTGTTCAGCGCATCGTACATCTTCTGAAGCGGATAAAGCTGGGACGGATAATCGGGGCGTCCTTCATAGGGGACTACGAATGCTTCTCTCCCCTGCGGTCCCGGCGTTCCGTGCCCGGCGTAATAGATGAATACCGTCGAATTTTCCGTCGTCCGTTTCGGTATCCAGTCGCTTATATGTGCCTCAAGGTCGCTCTTCGTTGCCTTCTCATCCGTGAGCACCTTGATGTTGGTCCTGGGGATGCCGCCAACGTTCTCGAGATACCTCGCCACCACTTCCGCATCGCGCGCCGCATATTTGACTTCAGGGATCGTCTTTTCCCTGTACTTGCTGATGCCGATAATCAGGGCTACGTTTTCCTTCTTCTCGTAGTCCCTGACCTTCAGCGGGATGTCATCGACGTTGACCTCCGAGATCATTTCCACGGTTTCCTTCACTTCCACTGATCGCATGGCCACCCGCAGTGTTCTGGCTTCCGCTGGCGAGAACCCGCCGCCTTCGCTTACAACGATTCTGAGATTTGCCGTTTCCGTGGAGGTACGGGCCGGCATGACGGTCTTGAAAACCACCTCTTTTTTTTCTCCGGCTGCGAGGTCTCCGATCAGGAGCTTCTCTCCGAATTGGCTGACCAGCAGCGGGTTGCCGGAGAGGGCGACCTGAACATTCCGCGCCAGCCCCTCGCCTATGTTCTCTACATTGACCCGGAGTTCAACTTCTTCGCCGCTTTCCAGGATGCGGTTGCCGTTCTGATCCTTGAGCTGCGTTGAAAAGACGAGCTGAGGCAGCCGGGAAATGACCTCAACTGTTTCTTTCACCGCTGACTTTCCTGGTTTCATGGCTATCTTCAGCGTTTTTGTCTCGGAGGCGGAGAAACCCCTTCCTTCCCCGACTTCTATCTTCAGGTCGGCTGTCTCCCTTTTCAGCTGGACGGGTAGAGAGGACTTGAACTCGGCTGTTTTCTTTTCACCGGGCTGAATATCGCCTATGGATTTCATGCCGCCAAGATGACTGAGCAGTCCCGGATGTCCGGACAGAAGTACCTGGACATCTCTGGCCGCCCCTTCTCCCCTGTTCTCAACTTCCACGCTGAGAGATACTTCCTCGCCTCCCTCAATCACGCCGTCACCGGAGCTTTCCGTGAAGCGGACCTGGTAAACGAGGTTCGGGTTAAGCATCTTTTGCGGCTCTTTGACGGCGGTCGTCACCCCTGTCGGACGCAAAGTCTCCACGCCGCCGAGCACCATCTGATAACCCTTTCCGCCGCCGACGTTCAGCAGGCCGCCCCCGGCGACGGAGAAGTTGCCGCCGAGAACCCCCCGGTCGAAATCGATGTAGTCGATCAGCCATTCATGCTTCCAGGCGCCGGCGGCTATCAGCCACGATCCGATGTAGGTTGCTGAATACTGGATCTCCTTGGCGGATCGGATGCTGATGGTTCCTTCTGACTCGGCCATGAATACCGGTGTTCCTATCCACGTTGCATCGGGCTTCACTTTGAACTTTATTTCCAGGTTTTCGCGGTCCATATAAAGAACGTCGGTGAATCTCACGGACTTGGTTACCGCGAGGCCCGGCATGGGTCCTCCCTGTACGTACCACGAAATCCCCCGGGCATAGCCCTTGGGTCCCTTTTCCGGCCGGAACTCCTCCGCAGACCCTGTTTCGTAAAGGGCGATGTCACGGTTAAGGTTCGCCTTCAGAAACTGCGACATCTTTGCCAGCAGCGCCTCTTTGGCAGCTCTTTCCTCTCCCAGCGTTTCGCAGCGCTGATCCTGGCATAATCGCACTGCCTGGGGCTTCACCGTGGCGCAGCCCGTCAATCCTGCGAGCACGAAGACAATGCAGCAAATAGAAAAAATGGTTTTATTCATGACGGCATCATCTCCTCACTTCGTAACCGATTACGGCGTCCGCCCAGGAGGACTGTTCCATCAGAGACAGTTCCCCCATCAGATCCGAGAGCGACGCATCTTTTTTATTCCTCGAGAGAAAGTCCACCTTCTCCTTTGTGGCGATGACGATGATAGTTTCGTATGCCCGGGATAGATTTTCCGGCACGTGAACCCGCAGTTTGAAACCTGCGCTCCTCAGGGCTTCGTCGGGGAAGATGAACTCCTTGCGGGACGGAATCTTCTCCTGTTTCACGTAAGGATTGGGCAGGAGCCGGACGACCCTGCCTTCCTGGCTCACGCTGAATATATTCATGTTCAGATCCCCTTGGGCCGTGACCTTTATCTGTATCTCGTCGTTGTCCTGAAAGACCGGATTGGACAATGTCAACGGCTTGTCCGCCCTTGTAACACCGGCCTTGATGATCCGAATGTCTCTGTGGACGTCCTGCTTCAAGGGTTTGACTACGGCCCTGATTCGGCTGACATAGACGGTCCGTCCTTCCTCCGTTCGGATGCCGTCGGAGAGCAGTTCTTCCCTGACGATCAAACCCTTCGAGAAGGCCGATATGATGTCGCTGATGAGCTGGGAATTGTAAACCACACTGGAACCCCGCACCAGGATGCCGGAGGATCTCTCGATGGCTATCCTTCTTGCATCGTTCAATGACAGGGCCCTGGCCTGGGCCAGAGTCGTATCCTCGCCCAGAAACGCCCTTCCTTCGGCAACAACCTCCTGCGTATCGGCCCCGTAAGCTCCATCAGCCGCCGGGTGGAGGGCAAAGCATAGAGAAAGGAGAATCAGATACGAAAACTGAAATACATGCTTAAATGCGGAAAAAAACGGCAGCTTCTTCATGTTTGCGAAAACAGTCTACGAGGCATTAATAACGAAAACTTTTTTATAAAAGGATACCAGATTATCAAAGAAAGGACAATCCCCGGCGGATTTGATCACCGTGCCTCAGGCCAGGGCCTTATGTCGCCAAAGTTCAAGGATGCGTTTTGCTTTGTCCTCGGGCAGGGGGCGAAGTGCCCTCTCGTAGTGCGAGAGAGTATGTCTCGATATGCCCAGCATCCGCGCGAGCTCTTCCTGGAAGAGAAGGTAGTCTGACCTGAACTGGCGAATGGATTTTGGGTTTTTCTGAAGCTCCGTCGGGGTTTCGGGTATCCGGAAAGGGATTGCCTGCTGGGGGGATTTCTTTTTCCTGACAGTTTTCCGTTTCCAACCCGGGGAGCGTTTCGCTCGTTCCTTGGCGTCGCTGATGCGCCAGAGGTTCTCCGATAACCTGACTGTCAGGGGTATTTCCAGCCAATCCCTGAAATACCCGCGTCTCCGCGTCGGCGGCTCTAGAGCGGGTAGTGATTCCAGCACTCCGATCTCCTCGAGGCGCTCATGAGCCTCGATGAAACTGTCCACCGTCTCCCCCGGATTCCGCCGGTTTATGTGTTCTCCGCAGAAATCGAGGATGGTCCTGGGTGTGGCCCGGGGCTGAGCGCCTTTTTTGCCCGCGGCTGTCCCAACCATTATCCAGTATGTCCCGAGTTTTTTGGTGAATCCTTCGTGATAGGGGCTGAGTTCGAGCAGGGATTTGCTGTAGTAACCGATCCACCGTAGTCCCTCGGGATTGAGGAAATGGGCAAGTGCCTGCCCGGAACGGAAGCGAAAAGCCTGCCATGTGTCACGGTCCTTCTTCTGTTCCACGTCGAGGATGTCAAGGAGCCGATCGGGGCGCTCCTTCCCAAAGGTGATCGTGCCTCCGCCCGTGTAGTCCTTCCAGGTCATGTAAACCCGCAGGTCGGCGAGTCGCAGGACCTCCCGCTTGAAGTCTTCGTAAAGTGTTTGTGCGCTGCCGTGACGTATGCGAACGTTTCGGAGACGCGCAATCTCTTCGAGGCTTATCCGGGCGATATCCTTTTCGGGATTCCGCAGCTGGGCGATGCGGGCCATCAGTATAAGGAAGACATCGGCAGTTTCCACGGAGAGGTTCCTGATTGTGTCCCAAAGCCTTCCCCTGTGGATGAAGCCGAGACGGGGCGTGTAATACATGGCGATGGAGGGGTGAAACCGGCCGCCGAAATCGGGTGGCGGGGCGAAAGAGAAGAGGACAAAGCCGTCCCTGGACTGGTAGCGGTAATGGGGATGGCCATAGGCATCCGATTCCCATCGATGCTTCGCGCCTCCGGCGTAGAGGGCGCGAAGGGCTGCGTGAATAACAGGACTCGCGGGAATGGCTAACTCGTCTTGCTGGGATTGAGGGACTGTCTTAAGATCCGCCAGGTCCTCGCCTTGCGTTCCATTCTGAAAGAGTTCGGGTTCTCTTGCTCCGTCGGAATGCCTCTTCTCGCCTGCCATGCGGGCCTCGCTTGAGAATGGGTTTCGGCTTCCGTCGTTAAGACTTCAGCCTTCATTCTTGTTCAGTGTCTCCGGTGTCTTGCAGTCCTTGCACCAGGGCGTGAAGCCACACTGGCCCCTGCAATTCTCCAGATCGTCTTCACGCTCCGACTTCGTCTTGCCGTTTTTATCCAGTTCTGCTTCCTCGGTCATTTATTCTCGTATTTTTTGACTTTGAACTTTGAGCTCTGAACTTACAGGATCTGCTCCTCCGTCCAGAACTCACAGGACTCCCCTGCGTCATTTATAAGAACCGAAGAGACGGGTCCGAATTTGAGACGGACCTTCTTCTCCTCGTAGCGCCAGGCCCAGCGACACCAGTCCTTCTTGGCGTCGAGTCTCCATTTTTCCCCGTTCGCCCGCTCGATGATGACCGTCCCTTCAGGCAGTTCTTTAACCAGAATGGCCTCTTCAAATTCCTGTATCATTTCAAGAGACCTTAACCCCAAATCCCTGACCGTTGTCAAGGAATTTGATGACCAAGCCGTTCCGGTAGGTATCCGGCCTGTCTTTTTAATATTCCATTAAACGCCCTTGAACATTCCTTTAAAAAGATTCCGTTATCCCGATGCTTTTCTTCCGGGCGACGGCCCTGGCTCACAAGAGATATTCCTTTATTTACAGTAAGTTGCAATTTTAGGCGATACGCCGCGTGGAAATGGCACGATAATTTCATTGAATAAGGTCAAGTCCGGCGGAAAAAAAGAAGACCGGGCTCAAAAGAAAGGAGGAACACGAACCATGAAAAAGACACTCACCACCATCATCCTGGCAGGATTCATAACGCTTTTAACGGCGACTTTCACCTTCGCCGAATACGCGGCTGCAGGTGCGGAGAATTTCCCCTACTTTCATCTCGGCGCCCTGATAATCGGCGGGCTTACGATCATTTCTCTGCGCCGAAAGTATCAGAAGATTTACATGACAGAGGCCATGGGCGCCTTCGCGCTCTACACGGTCATGGTTGCGCTCACAACGGCGCCGGTCGTTGAAATCGTCAGGAACGTTGTCGGTTAAGCAAGAGGGAAACTCATAAAGCGGGAAAACATAACGGGAAAGGAGGACGGGATCATGGCAATGACGAGAGAAAAGACGGCGGAATACTCGAAACTGCTCGTGCTGAGCGCCTGGGGCTTTGCGATCGTGATCTCTTCCTTTGTCTTCCTCTACATAGGCTACTGGATCGACAAGATGCTCAACACGGCCCCATCCTTCATGTTCGGCCTCTTCCTGCTGGCGATAATGCTATGCGTGGGCAGGCTCTACCGGGATGCGTGGCTGATGCGTGGAGGCAAACGTTAAAGAGATACCCCGGAGATAAATCCTGAAAAGCCCCCGCCATTCTCGTGGCGGGGGCTTTGTTTTAAAAAGCACACTGATTTCAGGAATTGTCCTTCAAGATAGCCTCGAAGGTTTTCAGAAATGTCTTTTCGTCGGAAACGAGATCAAATTCTTTCAGTAGCTCCCTGACACGGTCAACGTCTATAGCCGGATTCTTCAGGATAATGATCCGCGCGTCCTCGATGTCTCTCGGTCTTGCTGAAAAAATTTTATGGATTACAACGTCTTCCGGTGAGGCGAAACGGACGTCCTGATCAAGTATCCTTACTTTTCTCGCCCTCTCGATGGCACTCGCTTCATATGGAGTGAATGAGAAAATGAAATCCACCCGGATGCCCGTTTCCTCGTCTTGGGCAGGCAGAACCATCGTCTCACGGACAAAGGAATCAATGTCGGCTGGAAGTGGTTTGAGAGAAAGTTCTCGGATGACGACAAGCAGCTTTTCAAGCTGGTCGATGTCGATACCAAGCGTGATGTCTATGTCCCTGGTAAGTCGAGGCTCTCCATAGAGGAGTACGGCCTGTCCGCCGATGATCATATAGGGTAGGCGGTGTCTTTCAAGCGAGGCGCCTATCCGGGAGAGGATTTTTTCGAACATGAGTGAAGCACCTTCGCGATTCGGATATCAATCTCAATGCCCTCCAGAGGGTTTTTCGGAGGGAGAACACCAAGCCTCACGGCTTCATTCCACAGGGCGGTGAAAATTGCCAGAGATTCTTCCCATGACCTTTTTTCATTTCGGTGAAAGTCATCTTCAAATCTCTTTAGCACGTCCGAATTCCTGATCATTTTTTCCTGCACCGGCTGTCGAAAAATAAATAAACTAATTGAAATCTATATTGAAATCCATTTTGAGTCAAGGAATTCATCTGCCGGCGGCTCCGGCCCTTAGATAATCGAGAAGGGTTCCGAAGAACGTTCGTTTTTTCGACTCCGGGATGAGACGACGGATGTCGGACATGCTTTCTGTGGCGGATCGTTCGCCCTCGCGGATCGTTTCGTCCACCTGTGAGAGATCGAACCACTTCATGCCCCCCACCTTGGGCCGGATGACCACATCCGCTTCCCTCAGCTGGAAGTTTGAAAGATGGAAACTGCCGATCTCAGCGGCTCGGGTGTAGACATCGATGGCATTGAGGAACTCCCGGTTCACATTAATGTCAAGGTCAACGTCCACGGCGATGACGACGTCTGCGCCCTCCTGCCTCGCCACGCTGGCGGGAACGAGATTGACGATGCCGCCGTCCACCAGAAAGGAATTTCCCTCCTGCAGAGGCGGCATGAAACCCGGAACGGAGCAGCTGGCGGTCACGGCCCTCCGCAGAGACCCTGTGGAGAGAACAACCTGACTGCCTGTTACAAGGTCGGCGGCCACCGCCCGGAAGGGAATTTTTGTCTCCTCTATTCCGATGTCGGGAATGAAGTGATTGACGACGGCATGAAAGTCCTTCGTCTCCATCATGCCCGGATTGAAGAGGGCCTGCGCGAAGAGCCACTGGCTCTTGAAGAAGAGACCGATCTTGTCGGCGATCCCCATCTCTTTTTTCTCCGGCGCATCGCTGATCGCCTTGAAGACGGAAATGTCGGCCAGCGGACTCCGGACAATCTCGTGGACTTTCAGGATAAGTTCAGCCGGTCCTATGCCGCTTGCGTATGCGCCGCCCACGAGAGCGCCGATGCTGGTCCCGGCGAGGATGTCAATCGGAACGGCGTTTTCTTCGAGGACCTTGAGAATCCCTATGTGGGCGAATCCGCGCGAACCGCCTCCTCCCAGGGCAAGTCCTACCCGCTTTCTTTTCCTTTCTGCCATGCCTATTTTCCTTCCTGAAAGGAATAGCGGAAATCGGCGGGGCCGTCAAGTTTGAAGGGAACTCAGGAGTCCTGAGGCGTAGCCGGTTTATCCTCCGATTTATCCGTCTCCGCCGGCTGTTCATCCACCGGCCGAGGCTCCCCGGGCGTTTGATCCCCGCGCGGTTCTCCTTTGCCTTCCTCCGGGTGTTCTGCTGGCGGCTCTGTCTTTTCTTCTTTTTCAGGTTCCCTTTCCGGGGGAAGGTCCTTGATCAGCTCATCGTACCAGATGGAGTGACGGTGCCGGACGTAGTCGAGGTCCACCCTGCCCGTGAACATGGGTTTGATTAGCGGCCAGTTAACCTTGAGGGCCAGCGCCGCCAGGTGGGCGATAACGCCGAAGAGAAAAAGAAAGGTTGCCAGGGTGTGAGTCAGTGTCGCTCCGGTTATGAGGGCGGGAGGCAGATAGACGAAGGGGAGATTCTTGGTTATCTTTATGAGACCCGTCAGGATGAGGATGAACGATACGGCGGCGATGTAGGCATAGGCCAGGCGTTGTTCGGGCAGGTACTTGTCCGCGGGAGGTTCCTCGCCGATACCGATGAAGCTGAGAACGGTCTTGAGAGATGCCTTTCCGTCGCCCTTTCGGGGCAGGAGACCGCGGTGTCCGAGCAGACTGTGATAGACGACATGAAAGACGGCAGCGCCCGTGAATACGATGGCGGCGAGGTAGTGGATTTTAAGGTTTATCCAGAAGTCACCGGCCCAGGAAAGCCCGGGGATATGCGTTACCATATAGCGCTTGTACATGGGGAATTCTCCGAAGCCGCTGAAGAGGAGGACCAGCCCGGAGACGGCGATGAGCCAGTGCTCGGCCCTTTCAATAGCGCTGTGGCGAAGAACAGCATTCTCTTCTTTCAGTATGCGCTCTTTCATTTTCCGTCCTCCTTCCGCTCCGTATCGTCCTCCTTTCTTTTTCTCTCGCGCATGACTAGACCCAGGGCACCCAGGGCCATTGCGAGAGGACTGAGGAGAAACCCCGCGGCCCAGGCGTTGACATCCTGGATGAGGCTACGGGCCTTGCCCATGTGGGGGGCGGCCTTTTTCTCGCTCAGTTTATCGTTTATTTGATCAAAAGGTATGCGGCTCACGTAGAGTGTCGCCGTTCCGCCGTTTTCCCTATCGCCATAGATATAGCCTCCAATCTCCTTTGCCCGGCTCCGCGCCATCCTGAGGATCTCGTCGCGCGTGCCGAAGTAGAGGGGCTTTTTATTTCCCAACCGTTTCTCGCAGGCCTCGACGCAGGCCGGAATCTTTCCTGCCCGGATGAGGTCGTGGCAGAAGTCACACTTGTACATGACCCCGCCTCCCGCCGGGATGGGCTGGAGCTTGAGATAAATGCCGACCCCGCTCTGCCGCTGGGGTATCTGCCAGGGGCAGACGGCCTTACACTTGGCCCCGCCCAGGCAGAGGCTGTCGTTAATGACCACGGCACCGTCGCTGAATTTGTTGAGGGCGCCAAAGGGACAGAGGTCGGCGCAGGGCGGATTGTCGCAGTGCATGCACCGCCGGGGGATGAAGATCTCTTCACCGTCCACCTGGACTCGGTGCACAGTGGTCCAGTTGTAAGGCGTGAGAGCATTGATGAAGTCTTTTCTCTCCGACCAGTCGTCGTGGGTCTTCTGCGGCCAGAGATCCTGGATGGGTTTTTTCGGTACTGGGAAGCGCTTTTCATTAAGGACCCTGCACGCTTCAACGCACTTCGGCATTGCCAGATCCCTGCATCCGTCGCATTTCGTCAGATCTATCAGCGTCGCGTATGTCCCAGCACGGGCCCACGCATTTCCGGAGATGTCCAGCACGCCCGCCGTTCCCAGAACCGTCACGACGCCCGCTTTTTTCAGAAAATTTCTCCGGGTCCACTTTGCCTCTGCCATGATGTCACCTCTCTCTCATGCCCCGAGCCTATTCCTTGAATCATTCCAGTCCCCGGATTCTCAGATCTCTGGGATGGACTACGCTGAATTTGATCCCGAGTTTCTTTTTTTCGCCCCTTGAGAGCTTTACGTTCCATGTTATGATTCCATCATCGGCTATCTTTGCTTCTTCCTTGCGGGGCGATTCGACATCAACTTTTATCTGTTCGTTCCGCGAGACCGGCACGCTGTCCTTCACCGCGAGATCTATGTTCCCGGTCTTTCCGTTTGCGATTTCGATCGCGTATTCATAATGAACCTTGGTTTCCTTTGTGAATGCGCCCGAATACTCGGTGAATTTACGAATCAGTTTCCTGTCCACTTTGATTCCCTCGTCCACGCCGAGGGAGAGGTTCATGTCCTCGTCGGCAAGAATGGTCCTTGGCAGGGACATTGTTCCCACCAGCCTGTCGTCGAGAAAGACACTCATGGGGCCCTCCGCCAGAGGGAAGGCAAACGGGTTTTTTAGATCGGCCCTGAGATAGGCGTATTTTGAAAGCTTCGGAACCGCGTAATAGCTGAATCTGGATTCCTTGTCTGCCGAAGCTATAAGGATTTTATGGGGCTGATCGTCAGAGGGAACTTCCACTTTTCCCGGGAGCGCAAAACTGAAGGAGCTGGTTTCCGCCTTGACCTCCGGCACGGCACGGTCGGTCCCGAACTCCGCCTCTTTTTTCATCTCCATCGGCATCGCCGCCTGGAGATCGGCCATTTCCTGCTGCAGGGCGGACTTGAGCATTCTCGGCCTCGGCTGGTAAATGTCTACATACCAGGGAGAGAGCTCGGGCGGGGCGCCGTAGACAGAGGGCTTCGCCGTTGATATCTCCATCTGAACCCCTTTCCAGTCCTCGCCTGTGGATTGCCGGACGGTCGCGAAGCAGTCCATTACCACACGGGCGTTTGAATTCGCCCGGAGGTCGTACTGGGGGGACCACCCTGATCCGCCCACGAGGTAGGAATATACCATGGCAACTCTTCTAAGATCATTGCGGGCGAAGGCGGAGACCACTATGCTCTTGCTCTCTCCCGCGACGGCGCTCAGATCTTTGAGCTCTTTTTCAACGGCCCTTTTTTCTTCCTCAAGTTTTTTCAGCCTGCTTTGCGCCTTTGCTATCTTTCCGTAATTATCCATAAGTGAGCGGGTGAAAAACTTGACATGGGCATCCACTTCGGAGGGCGTCGTTTTCTGATTCTGAGGGAATGGAACGACCTTTTTCAGATATTCCGACGAGCTGTTAAGGACCGTCATCTCGTTCGTTACAGCCATTATCTCGTCTTCAAGATTTTCCAGGCGGCTTTTGAGCTTTTCGGTCTTTTCCTGTTGCGTGCCGGTGAGATAGGTTTTCTCAACCTTCACGTCGGCTATTCGGACGCCAGCGCCTTCCTGGATGCTAACCTGAACCGATGTGTCGGACATGAGCGAAGTTATGCCGGGAATCCTGATTACATTCTGCCCCTTTTTCACGGAGAAGACTGATTGCTTTTTAATCATCGCGCTGTCGGGGTACACTACGATATTCAGGATGGACGATGTTGGTTCGATCTCCGCTGACCATGCCGGAAGATCCGCCGAAAAGGCTGCCAACAGGAAAAAAGAAAGAATGATCCGCTTAATCATAAAGCCTCCTTGAATGGAGATGTTTTAAGCCCCGGGGTCTTTTCCCCTTTTTCACGGGCGTTGTTTTGAATTGTATCAGCTCCGGCCGGTTTCGCGCAAATCCGATTCCTGCCGGCGCATAAAGTACTACGGACGCATGGGTACCGGAGGCCCGTCACAGGTTCGAAATAATTTTCGATGAGTCCTTTCTTCGCCCAGCACCACGGGGATTTGTGCATGACGGATCCATTTTCTGCTAGGGCGTCGAGGGGACAGCCTCCGTGGCAGATGTCCCAGAAGCGGCAGCCTCCGCACTCGCCTTCCCTGAGCCGGGCAGTTCTCTTCCTCAGGAGCTCCTTCCCGGGATGATTCATGATCTCCGGGAGAGAGTGATCCAGAATTGAACCGTAACGCATCAGCCCCCAGTCGGACGATCGTCCGCACTGCCAAATCGTTCCGTCGGGAGTGACGCTGAGATGCGTGTCGGCGCACCTTCCGGAATCTACGCAGATGAGAGAATCGCTTCCTTCCATAATGTTCTCCACCAGGGACTTGAATGGATCCACTCCCGGATACCGGTCCCGGTGACGCCACCATTCGGGAAAGATCGCGCCGAGGAAGTCCACGAATTCCTCAGCCGTGATGGCTATTTCATCGGGCCTTTCCCTGTAAAATGTGACGGGGTTGAACATGACAGAAGCGGTTGGAACGAAATTGGTCAGGGCGCGGAAAAGAAGAAGATGTTCTTTCAGGGCCGGCTTCGTTACGACATAGATGATTCCCCAGGAGAAGCCTTCCTCTTCCAGCAATGACAGGGCTTCGATGAACTGTCGGTTGTAACGGTCTGAGCCTTCTTTCCCGCCACGTCCCCTTATACCGGGAAGCAGTTCAAAGCTGGTGCCGAAGCTCTGGATATTCATCTCTCTCAGAACATCTACGTATTCCCTCGAAAAGAGAGTAAGGTTGCTCTGCATGTCGAATGAAATCCGCCCGCCGGTTTCCCTGCAATGTCTCCTCTTGAATTCAAGGGCCCGATAGAAATAATCGGGTCCGAGCATAAGCGGTTCGCCGCCGTGCCAGATAATCTTCAAAGTTTCCTCAGGATCTTTCCTGAGAAACTCGTCTGCCCGGATGAAGAACTGCTCCAGAACATCGAGCGGCATTATCTTGATGGAGGCGTCCTCTTTCCGGACCGCATGACAGTAAATGCAGTTGGAATTGCAGAGATCGGTGGCTTTGAAAATGATGGTTTTCATCGGACGTCGGCCCTTTGATAATCATCCAGTCGCTCTTGATGGGATTGTTCAATCTCCGAGAGCATGTCCGCCGCGAAGCGCGAGCACCCCGGCCTGTGCCTCCCGTCCAGACCGAATCTTCCGAGGCAGACCTTCCAGCCCTCGCAGAGGATGCAGGGATGTTCCTCTAGAAAAAGCCTTCTCCATGCATTCAACCCTTTCACGTATTCCTCGTTTTCCAGGGGGTCCCGGATCATTGAGATGTTCTCCGCTATGAAGGAGCCGCTTGAAAGTTCCTTGCGGGACAGAGCCACCCGCCCCGATGAGTCCAGGTGCAGGTATTCACGCGGGTCGTCGAAGTAAAGCGATCCCCAGTCGGGATACGTTCCGGGCCTGTACTGTTCCGCCGAGTAGTGGAAAGGCTCGACCGGGGCGTGAGGGGCGGGCCCGTAAATCGCGTAGGTCATGAGATCCGAAAGTGCCGCCCAGTCTGGCGCCCGCTCGTCGAATACTAGACAACACGTGATTCCCAGCGAGGCGAGAATGCGAGCGCTTGCCAAATTTTCGGCCTCTCCGGCGGGAAGATACACATGGATTTTGAAATCGCACAGCCTTTGAATCTTATTTGAAATATCCTTGTAACGGCCCGTTCCCGGCACAAAGAGGGCGACCGGGATTTCCGCCCAGTCTTCCGGGATCGAAAGGGCGCTCAGTGCCTCATTCGTCTCGAGGATGATACGGCTGGGAACTCCGCCAGCCGAGTAGACGGTCTCGGCCGCACGCGAGACATCCCCGGGATTATTAACCCGGACGGCGATATCGCGTTCTTTCAACTTGAGGATCAGCGGAGGATAAAAAGGACACACAAGGGCCGGAGTTCTCATTGGCGGGCGCCCTCCATATCGTGGCAGACACCGCCTCCGCCGCAACGGCCTTCCTTTCGGAAAATGCAGTCCACGCACTGCCCGAACGCTCCCGGCGACTCCTGTCTTATCCGCTCATGGAGCTGAAGATAGAACGAGAGCACGTCCTGAATGGAATTGAATTCGAATAAAGATCTCTTGTTAATGTTCGAGAGGGGAAAGCAGCTGTAGACATCCATGCTTGGTTTGATGTCGATCGCAGGACCGCATCCGAAATTCATGGGACCCGCCAGACGGTAGAACCATCCGAGCTGCTCATCCGTGAAGTAGCAAAGCGGGAATCCGCAGTCGAGGCTGGGCCTCACCCTGAGCTCTTCGAAACGATCCCTGTAGCCGTACAGGCGGTCTATGACCGTTTTCATCTCTTCTTTCCTGATGAAGAGGTTCTCCTGATGAGCGATGGGGCTGGACAGGCCGAGCCTGACCTGACGGTGCAGGTTGAAGCGGGTGATGTAAGCGAAGATGAAATCGAGGCTGAAATCGGTCCGGTAGATGTTGAACCCGGGCGTTGTCCAAGGTCCGAAGGCGGTGAGGAATCTGAAAACCCTCTCCGTTTCTCCTTCGGGAGCCGGAGTCTGATCCGGGTTGTTTAGATTGCAGACGAACTGGATCCTCTCCGGCGGGAACCCTGTGAGGCAGGACTCGAGCTCCGCAAGCTTTTCCTCCGACAGGATGCCGCTTGTGAATACCGTCACGTGAAATCCCCTGTCGAGCATGTAGAGAGTCATGTCTGTGAAATGCGGGTGCAGCGTCGGCTCGCCGCCCAGCAATGCGATGTGGTGATCGTTCGAGCGGACAAGGAAATCCGCGACGTAGACCAGGTTTTCCCATGAGAGAATGTCCGAGGGGTCTGACCCTGCCATCTCGCTCCTGGCGAAGCAATAGGGACAGGCCCTGATACATCTCGTTGTTAAAAGCAGATTAGCCAAGTTATTTGAGACTCATAAAGGAGGGTTTCAGTATCAGGAATTATCTGCAGCTGTTCAGGTAGTTGGCGTAGTTTCTGTAGTTCGTGTAATTCGCGTAATCCCCGTAGTTTCTGTAGTTGATATAGTCGCGCCAGTTGGTGTAGTTCGCGTAGTTCAGGTAGTTTCCCCTGCCCCGGTTCATGTAGTTGGCATAGTTCGCGACATTCTTGTAGTTGCCGTAAGCCGTATAATTGCCGTAGGTCTGGTTGGCGTAATTTGTGTAGGCAGCGTAGTTTGCGTAATTGCAGTATCCTGCCTGGCCGAAGGCATCCGATGAAATGATACCCGTGACAACCGCGGCGCCGGAAATCATCAGCACACGGGAGATCCTTTTCATTGCCTCCCGTCTGGTGAGAAACGGCTCTTCGATATTTTCTATCTGTTCCAGATTTTTAATTTCGTCCATGTTATTGACTCGCCCTTTGTTCCATTGAGCTCATTTTTGAGGTTGATTTTATGCCTCAAAGATTCCAGTGTCAAGGATAATTCAAAGGTATTAATTGCCGCCTTTGACAGTCGGGTCGAAATCGTCTACGATAAAGCGAGTTTTCCGGCAAATACCCGGGGGCAGACTTAGACAAAATAGAAATATGATTAATGCAATCAGAAGGTTGAAAAATTAACATGTCCCAGCGTTCTACAACGAGGTTACAAAAGACTTTTCAAAAAGGGCAATTGGAAAATCAGGCGGTTCTGGATCATCTCAATGCCCTGGCCGTGATTCAGGATGATGACGTTCAGAAGAAATTGCTGGGAGAGCTCATCCGGGAGTATGTGATTCTTGAAAAAAGGGTGGATGGACTTCTGAAAAACACCCTTCCCGAAATTGTTGCCAATGATATCAAGTATGAAGGTAAGTTCGCGCCGCGTGCTTACGACTGCACCATCCTTTTTTCGGACATTGCCGGGTTCACTAAACTTGCAGAACGGTTATCAGGCGAGGTGCTGATTGGTCTTCTCGATGAGCTTTTCCGGGGAATTGACGATCTGGTTATACAATTCAGAGGAACCAAGATAAAGACGATAGGGGACGCCTACATGGTTGTTTTCGGTGCGCCGCTTGAATATGAGGATCACGCTTTAATGGGCGTCAAAACGGGGCTGGCGATGCTGGCGCTTCTCGAATCCTTCAACCGGCGGACCGGTCAGAATCTTCAGATGCGCATCGGAATTCACACGGGAAGGGTAATGGCCGGTGTAGTGGGGAAAGAGCGGATGCAGTTCGATGTATTCGGCGATAACGTAAACATCGCGTCGAGGTTTGAATCCTCAGGGGAGAAGGGGAGGGTGAACGTATCACAGGAAACATATATGAGAACCCGAGGTTTAATTGAATATGAAGAAAGAGGGGAAATCGCACTGAAGAACAAAGCGAACATGAAAGCCTATTTTGCCGTTAAAGAGCGGAGACGGGTTCCATGAATCCTCCAGGAAGCCATAACCGGCCGATTGAAATCGCGGACCATATTTACTGGGTGGGGTTTCATGAACCGATATCAAATCTTCATTGCAATCCCTATCTGATTGTCGAGGGCGAACAGGCTGTCCTGATCGATGGGGGAAGCCGCCCCGATTTTGCCGTGGTAATGATGAAGATTTTGCAGGCGGGGATCTCTCCCGAGCAGATCGTGGCCCTGATTTATCACCATCCCGATCCCGATCTGTGCGGTTCCATGCCCAACATGGTGGACATGTGCTTGAATCCAGATCTCCGTATTCTCTCCGATCGCGACAACAACGCCTTTCTGAGTTTTTACCTCGAAGGCGGGAAGCGCGGCCTGCTGAAACCCATCGATGAAATGAATTTTGCCTTCACCTTCGGAGGAAGAACGCTGCTGTTTTTCAGGACGCCCTATGCGCACAGCTCCGGGAATTTCGTCACCTATGATGTCAAAACGCGGACCCTTTTCAGCAGCGATCTCTTCGGCAGCATGTCGAATCAGTGGGATCTTTTCACCCGCCTGAGCGATGATTGCTATACCTGCATGGATTATGATCACTGCATCAACCGGAGGGTGTATTGCCCTCTTCCTGATATAATTGAATTTCACAAGAAGGTCATGCCTTCGGAGAAGGCGCTGCAGCATGACATGAAAATCATCCGAGAACTGGACGTGCGGACAATCGCTCCGCAGCACGGGAGTGTTTTCAGAGAGAAAAGGGACATCGATTTTCTTATCGATAAGCTGACGTCCCTGAAAGGAGTGGGAATCGATGCACTATCGTGAGCCTGCCGCGTCGTCTCACTTTACCTCATCGATCTTTCGGGCAAGGAGCGCTTTATGTGCTTCTGTCTGAGACGACACGTCGTATACCATCTTCTGGTAGTTCACCTCTCTCGTTTTCAGTATCTCAGTGTACTTTGATTCAAGCAGAGAATTTTCAATATCCCGCGCAAGGAAGAGAAATTGCTTCTTGTTGATCTCGCCTTTTCTTAATTTTTGAATATTGCTCTGAACACCGGAGAGCACCGTCTGGATGGCAGCTGCGGCGAGGGGGCGTCCGATTTCGAATTCCTGCGGCTTGCTGTTCAGGATATCAGTCATCTTTCTTATATATTCCGCGTGGGCCAGTTCGGCCTGCGCAAGGGAAGACCAGAGATCCCCGTCTTCTTTCCACTTGTCACCGGCCGTTCGATAGAATTCCGAGATAGCTTCTTCAAGTTCCGCCATTTTTGAGAGAGCGATCGAGATGTTTTTCACTTCCGCCGGCAGCATGGACCACCTCCAGATTAGATTCCGTTTTGATCTGTCTAACACATTTTATTTCTGACGTCCGCTTATTTCTAAGGAAAACACGAATCAGCGGCCCGAGGTATTTTCAGGATCCTTTCCGGATACGGGCAAGCTGTTTGTCCCATTCCTTATTTGCTCCCTTGATGTAGAGGTCATGGGAGATGATGGGCTTTTCGAGCTCTGCTTTCGTATTATCCGAGAGCCGCAGGTCCTGTGCCACTTCCCTTCCCGCTCTCTCCAAGAGCTTCCTGTATTTCCAGAGAAGGGGCTTGAGGAGGAGATGATTTACCTGAAGAATTTCTCCGCCGCCGCGGTAAATTTCAGCGATCACTTCAGAGTGGAGGTTCCGTGCGATCCGGCGGAAAAGCAGTTGCAAGACCTGGAAATGATCCTGCTCGGGGAAGCCGCAGTTTGAAATTACGACTATCTTCGGCATCTTTTCCAGTGCTCTGACATGGCGGTACTGGCCATTCTCGTCCTTTTCGAAATGCGGGTCAGCCAGGGGCATGAAGCGATCCATAAAGTTCTTCATGATCCCAGAGACGTTGTCCACGTAAAGTGGAGTCGCGAAGACGACGATGTCCGTTTGCACCAGTTTCTCGAGGAGTTCCGCCGTATCGTCCTTTATCACACATTGGCCGGGTGTCTTCACCCAGCAGCTGAAGCAGCCGAGGCATGGCCGTATCTTCTTTCTGGCGAGGAAGATGTTCTCGGTCTCGGCTCCCGACTGCCTCGCCCCCTTGAGAAAGGCCTCCACCATCACGTTCGTGTTGCTCTTTTCCGCTCTGGGGCTGCTGTTGAAGGCGGTTATTTTCATTTTGAATATCCTTTCAAATTAACGTTCCGGTACCTGCCGTGGCATGTGCAAAGCAGGTCAGATGAGATTATTTTCCCTCAGAAAATCTAGCACGGCCTTTTCGAAGGCCTGCGGGTTGTCGGTGTGCACCGGATGTGCAGCCTTCGGGATCGCCTCGAATCGACCCCCGGCGATCTCGCGGCTCATCTCCATCGCCGCCGGTTCGCTCATGACCCTGCTCTCCTCTCCCCGGATCATGAGAGCTGGACACCTGATATACTTCAGGCAGGGCCGCAGATCATAACGGTCGAAGTGAGAAAGGACTTCGCGGTCATACTGGTGACGGTATTTACCGTTTTCCCCCTTAGTCAATGATAGGCGGGCGATGCTGTAGAGAAGTTCTTCCCCTGCGTAGGGGCTGTTCTTCCGGGCCTGGCGTACACATTCATCCACCGTATAGTAGAAGTGCGGCAGCTGCTCGTAGAGGTTGCTCAGATATTTCTTGTTCCAGTCGGGGGGACGGGCTTCGATGTCCACGTGAATGAGGGCCGAGACCCTGTCCGGATGCAGGGCCGCGTAACGGGTTGCGTGGAGCGCGCCCATGGAGTGTCCGAGGAGAATCACGCGTTCCAGTTCGAGCCCGTCGATGAATGCCTCCAGATCGGCCACATAATCTTCGCAAGTGTAAGCGGGGGGTTTCGGCCAATCGCTGAGCCCGTGCCCTCTCTGGTCTGGCGCGATCGCCCTCATATGCGCGCTGACCCCGCGGGCGATGTGATCCCAGATGTGGGCGTTGTCGCCGATCCCGTGGAGCAGTACCATCGGTCCTTCATTCCTGCTGTTCCAGTCCAGATAGTGAATGCGCAAACGGCCGGTCTTGAGAAAATGTTCCTGCGGCTGTCCGGACATGGTCGTTCAACCTCGTATACTACATTAATATCTCTGCTACATCCCCACGCCGGGTATTTCGTTCCCGCACTTGGAGCACTTTCCGTTACGGATGCTGTTTTCCGTGATGGAAAAGCCTGAACGGCGGATCAGCATCGTTCCGCACTTCGGGCAGTAGGTGTGGTTGGCCTTGCCCGTGACGTTGCCGAGATAGACGTATTCGAGGCCGGCCTTTTTCCCGATCTCATGTGCCCTTTCCATTGTGCGCATCGGCGTGGCGTCCAGATCGTACATCCTGTACTGGGGATGAAAGCGGCTTATGTGCCAGGGTATTTTCCGGTCCAGACCTGCGATGAAGCGCGCAATCCCCTCCATCTCCTCAGTGGCGTCGTTGAGGCCAGGGACGACCAGGGTCGTCACCTCGACCCAGATGCCGAGCTGCCTCATCTTCTCGATGCTCCTGAGGACCGGCTCGAGCTTTCCATTGCAAATCCTTTTATAAAAATCGTTGCTGAAGGACTTGAGGTCCACATTGGCGGCGTCGAGGGCGGGTGCAATCAGCTCGAGCATCTCACCCGTCATATAGCCGTTGGTCACGAAGACATTGGCAAGGCCCTTTTCCTTCGCGGGTCTCGCTACATCGTAGGCGAACTCGAAAAAAACAGTCGGCTCAGTATAAGTGTATGAAATGCTCCGGGACCCCGAGAGCAGCGCGTCCCGGACCACTTCTTCCGGTTCTGTTTTCCGTGAACGGACACCCAGCTTTTCCGCTTCGCTTACCTGGGAGATCTGCCAGTTCTGGCAGAAATCGCACTGGAAGTTGCAACCCGCGGCGGCTATGGAATAGGACGCGGTACCGGGAAGAAAATGGTAGAGGGGTTTCTTTTCGATGGGGTCGACATTCCGCGCGATGAGTTCGCCGTAGGAATGAGTGAAGAGTGTACCGCCTCGGTTTTCCCGGACTCGGCAGATGCCGAAACGGCCGTCTGCGATCCGGCAGCGGTGGCTGCAAAGAAAGCAGGAAACCTTCCCGTCGTCAAGTTTCTGGTATAGAAGCGCTTCTTTCAAAGACACCCGCCTCTGAGTCTATGACCTGGAAATAAGCGGGAACCTGAACTCGGGTAAGAACACTACGCCTTCTATGACCCCTCGGATTTCCTCTTTCGGAAAAAGGACATCAGGAACTCGGAGTCCTTTGGGGACAGGTCGAACTTGAAAACAGCCTTTTCAACAAGGGGGAATATAGGCTGATTTGGATTGTCTTCGAGATTCGAGGAGATCCACTTGATCGCCCTCTGCAGGTCTTCTCCTTCGGGCATGATGGTCGACATAAATAAAGCTCCTGTTCTTCATATTGATGGATAGGCTGGTTGATTCTATATCGGAAAACACTTATCCTTTCAAGAAAAAAGGCCTCCCGACGGAACTGCAGTCAGGACCGGATCATAACTAGTAGAATCAATCCTCTCTGGAAAGAATGATTTCTTTCAGCTTGTCCCAATCAACATCGTTTTCTATGCAGTCGTATTTCGATGTCATGACCATCTGGGGAATGACTTTCTTCCTGTTCAGATGGACTCCCCTCAGACCGATCCTCGTTGTCCGCAGTCCCCGTTCTATCTCGAAATCGCAGGTGGCGCCCAGGGCGGCTTTTATGCCTTCTCTTTCCGCCAGCCGCTTTGTGAACCCCACGCTGGGTGTTATGAAAAACCTCACACCCCTATCCTCGCACAGGGCCTTGATTTCTCCACACCTGCAAAGCCCGCATTCGATGCACATGATGCCCTCTAATTTTGAAAAGGCTGCCGGACAATCTTCATGAATCAGGCAATGGGGAAGGATGACGGCACAGTCGCGGGTTTCGGTTCTGTAGAAATCGTCCCTATAGAAATCATTTCCGATTTTCATCAGGTCGTAGTGGATGCCGATTTTTTCCAGCAGAGGTTTTATCGGATAGAGAGAAAGGGCAAGCGTAAATTTAAGTTTTTTGAACCCGTTTTTCATTAAGGGGTGCCCTTGCGACGCATATTAATTTTGATGCATGATAACGTTATAGGAACACGCGATTTTCTGTCAAGAAGATAGTGGGGAGGGGAAACATGTTCATAAAAAAAGCAGATGGATTTTCTTTACTATTGGCTCGACTTGGAATATAAGGGAGCAGGTTTTTTATTGATTGTATGGGCAATCAAATAAACATTTCAAAGTTTTGTCTCCCCCGGGGAGGCAGAGGGATCATTCAAAATATGAGGAGGATGCCAACATGAAAGATGTCGTTATTGTCTCTGCCTGTCGAACAGCGATCGGCAGTTTCGGAGGAACCCTGAGAGATATGAATCCCGCTGTCCTTGCGAGCGTATCTATGAAAGAAGCGGTCAAGCGTGCCGGGATCGATCCCGGGCTGATCAACGATGTGCGATACGGCTGCTGCGTCGAGCCGTCAGATGCCCTGAACGTGGCTCGCATAGGCGCGCTTCTGGCCGGGATTCCCGATACGGCGACGGCGGCAACGATTAACCGGGTCTGCATTTCAGGCATGGAGGCTGTTATCTCTGGCGCCGCCATGATCAAGGCCGGCTTTGCAGATATCATTCTTGCGGGGGGGACGGAGCACATGTCCAGCGTGCCCTATGAAGTGCCGGGTGCCCGCTGGGGCTGCCGCCTTCAGGATCACGTCTTCGTTGACCGGATGATTCACGCCCTCTATGCCGGCTCAAGGGTGATCCCCGGCACGGATACGGCGCCGTCAAAGGGCCCCATCTCGGATATGTACAAGGGAAAACCGTACATCATGGGTGTCACGGCGGAGCTGATTGCCGAGATGTACAACATCTCCCGTCAGGAGATGGATGAGGTGGCCCTGAGGAGCCACAACAATGTCGAGCGGGCCACGAAGGAAGGCGACTTCAAGGAAGAGATTGTTCCAATCGAAATACCGCAGAAAAAAGGCAAGCCGCCCGTTATCTTCGATAAGGATGAACATTTCATACCCGGGCTCACAATGGACAGGCTTGCCGCCCTACCGCCCGCCTTCGTGCCGAAGATAGGCAAGGTGACGGCGGGGAATTCTTCGGGCATCAATGACGGTTCGGCCGGCATGGTGATCATGTCAGCGGAGAAGGCCAAGGAGCTGGGCCTCAAGCCCCTGGCCCGGATCAAGGCCGTGGGCTACGGCGGCTGCCATCCGGCTGTGATGGGGCTGAGCCCCGTCCCGGCTGTCCGGGATCTCATGAAGAAAACAGGACTCAAGATTTCGGACTTCGAGCTGGTCGAGGTGAATGAGGCCTTTGCCGCACAGTATGCGGGAGTGGAAAAAGAACTGGGCCTCAACCGCGAGATCACCAACGTGAACGGTTCAGGCTGCGGCCTGGGTCATCCAGTTGGTTGCACTGGTGCGCGCATCATGGTGACCCTGATCCATGCCATGAGGAAAAGAGGCAAGACCCTCGGGCTCGCGACGCTCTGCGGCGGCGGCGGTGTTTCGATCGCGACAGCCATCGAACTGCTTTAATTAAATCGGCAACCTGCATACGGCCGCCGGGGCACGAATCCCGGCGGCCGTTTTTAATTTGAAGAGGACGCACAGAGCGGATATTATTCAATCCTTATGAAAGAAAGGACCATCCGACTCATCGGAGTCCGGCACAACAACCTTAGGGGTTTCGACCTCGAGATCCCCCTCAACAGAATGACCGTCATAACTGGTGTGAGCGGAGCGGGGAAATCCTCGCTCGCCTTCGATGTCCTCTATGCCGAGGGACAGCGACGGTACGTGGAGACCTTTTCGCCTTACGCCAGGCAGTTCATGGAGCGCATGGACCGTCCCCGGGTGGACAGGATCGAAGGTATCCCGGCCTCCCTTGCCATCGCCCAGGGCGATCCAGTCCGAACCTCCCGCTCCACCGTTGGCACCATGACGGAGCTGACCGATTACGTGAAGCTTCTATTCGCCCGTAGGGCGGAGCTCACCTGCTGCGGCTGTTCGAGGCCCGTGAGGAAAGATACTCCCCAGACCATCTTCCGGGAGCTGTCAGAACTTGAAGAGAGGACGCCCCTCGTGATCACCTTTCCAATTGCGGCGGGGAAGAATCCGGCGGAAACGGCCAGAGATCTCCACCGTGCCGGTTATTACCGGCTCTGGGAAGACGGGACTTTCATGCCCGTCGATGCGGTCTCCGGCGGAAGTGGAAAGGTGGAGTGGAGCGTCGTCGCGGACCGCCTTAATTTCAAGGCGGCGGAGCGGAAAAGGGTCCTGGATTCACTCGAGATGGCCATGCGGATGGGAAAGGGTCGGGTGGACGTCCGTCTGCCCGGCGGGAAGTCCCTGCGTTTCAGCTCTTCTCTCAATTGCCCGTACTGCGGAATATCCTACCGGGAGCCAACGGCCAACTTCTTTTCCTTCAATTCACCAGCGGGGGCCTGTCCTTCCTGCCGGGGGTTCGGCCGGATCATCGACGTTGACCTTGACCTGGTCGTCCCGGACCCCGGCAAATCCATACGCGAGGGGGCGGTAAGGCCCTGGACGGGGATAGCCAGGGCAGAGTTTGAGGATCTCATGGATTTCTGCAGGCGGCGCCGCATCCCCGTCACTGTCCCTTTCCGCGATCTCACCGAAGAGCAGAAGCGGCTTATCATCAACGGGGATGACACCTTTTACGGTGTCAGGGGATTTTTTCAGTGGCTGGAGACTAAGCGTTACAAGCTTCACGTCCGCGTCTTTCTCTCCCGTTACCGCGGCTATCTCACCTGTCCGGAATGCAACGGAACACGCTTCCGGGACGATGTCCTTCTCTGGCGGCTCGGCGGTCTGCGCATCCCGGATATTTATTCCATGAACGTCGATGAGGCATCCCACTTTTTCAGAGGTCTCGGCGACAGTCAGCTTGACGAGGCAGAGTCCATCCTTGTCGGTGAAATAAGGCGGCGCATTTCCTATCTCCTCGACGTGGGAGTCGGGTACCTCACGCTGGACCGCCAGTCGCGAACGCTTTCGGGCGGCGAGGTGGAGCGGGTCAGCCTCACCAGGGCGCTCGGGTCCTCGCTCGTCAATACCCTCTACGTTCTCGACGAACCTACGGTCGGGCTTCACCCGCGGGACAGCGGCCGCCTGCTCGGGACACTGCATTCCCTCCGGGACCTTGGAAACACGGTGGTGGTGGTCGAGCACGACCCGGAGATCATAAAGGGGGCCGATCACATTGTAGATCTGGGGCCGGGAGCGGGCGAGGAAGGAGGAGAACTCCTTTACAGTGGTCCGCTTGATGGGATCGCGCGGGAACCCCGATCAGTCACGGGTAAATACCTCACCGGGGTGTGGCGCATACCCCTTCCCGCAATGAGAAGAGAGCCGAAGGGCTTTCTCCTGATAAGGGGCGCATCGGAGCACAACCTGAAAGGCATCGACGTGCGTGTTCCCCTGGGCGTCATCACGGCGATAACCGGTGTATCCGGTTCGGGCAAGAGCACGCTCGGCGTGGCTGTTCTCTACCTCGGTCTCAAGCGGATCAAGGGCGAGCCGGAGGAAAAACCGGGAGCCTTCGCCTCCATTGAGGGTGCGGAGAAGATCAGTGATGTCATTCTGGTGGATCAGCGGCCCGTCGGCCGCACCTCCCGGGCGACACCTATCACCTACCTGAAGGCCTACGATTCCATCCGGCATCTCTTTGCCTCGCAGCCTCTGGCTGAAGCGAGGGGGTACACCTCCGGGACCTTTTCTTTCAATTCTCCCGGCGGGCGATGCGGGGAGTGCGAAGGGGAGGGTTTCGAAAAAGTGGAGATGCAGTTCCTCTCCGATATCTATCTTCCCTGCCCGCGCTGCGGGGGCAGGCGCTTCAATGAGGAGGTGCTGGAGGTTCAATATCTCGGAAAAAACATTCACGATGTTTTAATGATGACCGCCCATGAGGCAGTGTCTTTTTTCAGGGACAGGCCGAAGATCGTGCGCTCCCTTCGCGTTCTTTCGGAGGTGGGTCTCGGCTACCTGCGGCTCGGCCAGCCCGTCAACACCCTTTCGGGCGGGGAGGCCCAGAGACTGAAGCTCGCCCGCCACGTGGGTCTCACGAGAACAAAGGACGCCCTCTTCATTTTTGACGAGCCCACCATCGGTCTCCATTTCCACGACATATCGAAGCTCCTCGATGCATTCAACCGCCTGATCGCGGACGGCAACAGTGTCGTTGTCATAGAGCACAATCCTGAGGTCATAAAATGTGCCGATCATGTGATCGATCTCGGACCGGAGGGAGGAGACGGGGGAGGCTGTATTGTGGCCTCGGGGACACCAGAGGAGGTGGCGTGTTCCGGTTCGTCATACACGGGGCGCCATCTGAGCTTGTGCCTCGATGGTTCGTCCCGGATTGCGGTGGAGGCGCAGACCGTAAAAGCAAAGAAAGTTTACCCGGCGGGTGCAAACGGCGATTCGATAGTCGTGCGGGGCGCGCGCGAGCATAATCTCAAGGACCTGAATCTTTCCATACCCCGGGACAAGCTGGTGGTAATCACCGGCGTGAGCGGTTCGGGCAAGTCGACACTCGCCTTCGATATACTGTTTGCCGAAGGGCAGAGACGCTATCTGGAATGCCTGCCGGCCTACATAAGGCAGTACATCAGGATCATGGACAGGCCGGAAGTGAGCGACATCGCTGGCATTCCGCCAACGGTCGCAATTGAACAGCGGGCGGGCCGCGGCGGAAAGCGCTCGACCGTGGCGACTCTTACGGAGATTTACCACTACCTGAGGCTTCTCTACAGCAGGCTGGGGGTCCAGCATTGTCCGGGCTGCGGAAACGCCATCTCGCCCCAGACGCCGGAGGCGATCTCCGCAGAGATCCGGAGGCGCTCGCGGAGGCGCAGCGTTACCCTTCTCGCACCGCTGATTATGGGCCGCAAGGGTTTTCACAGGGACCTTCTCGCCAGGATGAAACGCATGGGATTCGACCGGGTCCTCGCGGACGGAGAGATTCGTGACCTCGATCCCCTTCCCGCCCTCGATCGATTCCGGGAACATGACATCGACCTTGTCATGGGCGAGATAGGTGGAGATGCTCCGGCGCAGAATATTCTGGACGCTATGGTGCAACGGGCCCTTGAGCTCGGACGGGGAACCCTTCGTCTACTGGCCGGGGACACCGTGATGACCCTGAGCTCGAAGCTCTACTGCCCGCGCTGCCGGAGAGGGTTTGACGAACCCGATCCCCGGTTGTTTTCTTTCAACAGCCGCCTCGGCGCCTGCCCCCGCTGCGAGGGGGTGGGGAGCCTGGAAGACGACTCCGGTGAAATCATCTGCCCGGACTGCGGCGGGAAAGGGCTTCGCGAAGAGGCCCTGGCCGTCCGTGTGAAGGGTTGGGGAATAAGCGATCTGACGGCCCTGTCCGTGGAGGAGGCGGAGAAAAAACTCGTTTCCTTTTCATTTGATGATAAGGAATTGCCTGTCGCCGCGGGCATCCTGGACGAGCTCCTCCCGAGGTTCCGGTTTCTCCGGCGGGTCGGTCTCGGATACCTTTCCCTGGACAGGAGGGGCGATACCCTCTCGGGCGGTGAGGCACAGCGGATCCGTCTTGCAGCGCAGCTCGGCTCCAACCTCATGGGGGCATGCTACATTCTCGACGAGCCGACTATTGGTCTCCACCCGAGGGACAACGGTCTTCTCCTTGAGACCCTGCGGGGTCTGAGGGAAAGGGGCAACAGCGTCATCATCGTGGAGCATGACGAGGAAACCATCAGGAACGGCGACCACATCATCGATCTCGGACCTGGCGCCGGACCCGGCGGAGGGCGGCTGGTCGCCCAGGGGACGCTCCAGGACATCCGCGCCTGCCCGGAATCCGTGACAGGTGCCTGGATGAACGGACGCCGCCGCGAGATCACATCGCGCTGCCGTTCCGCCCGCGACGGCGCGTGGGTTGAGGTGGCCGGCGCGGCCATGCACAATCTGAAGGGCATCGATGCCGCCGTTCCTCTCGGAACGCTTACCTGTGTTACGGGCGTCAGCGGTTCGGGGAAATCCACCCTAGTGAAGGATGTCCTCTATGAGGCCCTGAGGTCACGCCTCTCCGGCGGATCGGGCGCCGCGGGAGGCTGCAGGTCCGTCCGGGGCTGGGAACATCTCGCCAGGGTCACGGAGATCGATCATTCGCCCATAGGCCGGACGCCCCGCTCCACACCCGCTACCTATGTCGGTTTCTTCGATGAGATCCGCCGTCTCTTCGCCGGTGTTCCCGAGGCTCGGGCGCGCGGCTACGGTGCGGGACGTTTTTCCTTCAATGTTGCGGGTGGACGTTGCGAGGCATGCGCCGGTCAGGGGAGAATCAGGGTAGAGATGTCCTTCCTGCCCGATGTTTATGTTGTCTGCGAGGAATGCGGCGGCCGCCGCTTCAACGAGGAAACGCTGGCCGTGACTTATCACGGAAAGAATATCCACGAAGTCCTGGAGATGAGCTTCAGTGAAGGACTCGAGGTTTTCGCCGCTGTTCCCCGGATACGCAGGTCTCTTCAGTTCCTTGTCGATATCGGTCTCGATTATCTGACCTTCGGCCAGCCGAGTCCCACCCTGTCGGGCGGGGAGGCGCAGCGTATCAAGCTTGTGAGTGAACTATCCTCATCAATTGAGGGAGCGGGACGAGCGCTATACATCCTCGACGAGCCGACCACGGGACTTCATCTGGCAGATACGGAGAGACTCGTCGATATCCTTCACCGCCTTGTGGATCGGGGTAACACCGTCGTTGTCATTGAGCACAACCTGGAAGTCATCCGGGCGGCAGACTATATCATCGACCTCGGCCCGGAGGGGGGCGAGGGCGGCGGCCGGATCGTAGCTTGCGGAACGCCCTTCGAACTTCTGCGCCAGACCCGCAACTCCCACACGGCCCGCTTCCTCAAGCGTTATCTCGACGGCCAGTGATCGTGACATCCCGAAGTCAGCTGATTCCACCAGAACCTGAGCTTGTGTTTCGAAAAAAATCTTTAAGATGGCGTGACCGGGCTTGTTATCTTCTCCGGAGGTTCAGAATCTTTAATCCTTTCTTCTTGAAGTTCTCAAGATGCGAGTCGGTCGTGTAGATGACCCTTGCGCCGTTATCTGTGAGACCAGCCAGAATCAGGGAATCCATTGCGGGGATGCCGGTTCCATGGGCAATGCCAGCTGCGGTAAAGAGCGTACCGGGATCGTTAATCCATATTACTTTGCAAATTGCCATGATGGCCTCCGTCACCGAATCGGAGGCCGAGAGCTCGATGAACCCTTTGAGAGCGAGCCTTTTCAGTTCATACAGGGTCAAACACGAGACGAGTGAATCGTTGTTTTCTATCATGTTCTTCCACAGCTCAACGGCAGATGGGTTTCCCTTGAGCAGTTCGACAAAGAAACCCGTATCAAGTCCTGTCATCGGCATTCTTCCTCCCGCGATCCAGTTCTTCGTGTATATCTCTTGATACTCTCGTCTTTCCCGCCAGGGCGAGCACCTTCATTCCCAGCTCTCTTTTTGTCTTTTCGGATATGTAGTATTTGATCGCCTCGGCTATAACGGATGAGACCGACTGATTTTTGTTTTCTGCGTAAGTCTTGACATCCCTCGCGATGTCGTCCGGAATATTGGATGTGATTCTCATCGTGACCTCCTTTTCCAGGTTGCTGCGCATATATTATGCGCTTAATAATTTAAGCCTGTCAAGGGAAACTTCGAAATGTGAGCCTTGCCCGGATGATCTCGTCGGCCGTCGATTCAGCGGTTTTCTGAACTTGCTGTTTGAAAAAAAGCTTGCATGGTGGCATAGTACAAACAATCCTCGCTGAAATGGGCAGTGGAGGCTACAGCCTCCCTCGAGAGGGCGCCTGAAGGCGCCCCTACCCCATGAAGATTGAGGGGGTATCGGCTGTCCGAATAGTCAGATAAAACAGGGAGGAGGATGCCATGAGAATTGCTGTTGTGGGTATCGGCGGTGTCGGCGGCTATTATGGTGGAAAACTGGCGCTGGCCTATGCCGGCTCGAGAAAACACGAGATCGTATTTATCGCCCGTGGAGAGCATCTTGAGGCCATCCGAAGGAACGGTCTTCGTCTTATCACACCTGACGGGGAGTACACCGCCGTTCCAAACGTGGCCACGGACAATCCAGAAGAGGCGGGTATCCTCGACCTGGTTCTTTTCTGCGTCAAGAGTTACGGCCTCGAGGATGCCGCGCGCTCGCTCGCGGGAAGCGTCAGCAAAGGTTCAGTTATCCTGCCTCTCCTCAATGGTGTCGACATCACCGAGAGGCTGAAGGCACTTCTCCCAGACTGCGATGTTCTCAACGGCTGTGTTTACATCGGGGCGAGCATCGAGGCTCCCGGGGTCGTACAGCACAAGGGCGGCAGCGGCCAGCTCATCTTCGGACCCGACCGGAGTGATGACGTGGAGAAATTCCGTTACATAGAAGGGCTTCTCAAAGAAGCCGGTATTCCCGCCGAGCTGGCGACGGACGCGGTCCTTCCCGTGTGGACGAAATACATTTTCATTGATCCCCTGGCGAGCCTGACTGCGCGGCTGGGAAAGACCTTCGGCGCCATTCTTGAAAACGAGGGGGAAAGGGAGTTGCTGGCGGGTCTGATGAGAGAAGTCGAGAGCGTCGCCCGGGCGAAGGGCGTTAATTTCCCCGCTGATATCGTTAATCTGACAATACAGAAGGCGGCTGGTTTTCCCTACGCAACCAGGACATCCTTTCAGCTCGATTACGAGAAGGGCCGGCAGACCGAGATAGACATCTTCGCAGGCTACATCGTGAAGGCAGGAAAGGAATCGGGGATCGCCACGCCCCTCCATGAAAGGATTTACAGGGAACTTATCGGGCGTAAATAGCAGGTCGAATTGCTCTGTCAGGATAACCTTCGACCGGCTCAGGGTGACATTCACAGTTGTCACGGTGAGCCGGTCGAACCATGGATGTTTTTGAGCATCCTGATAAAGCAAAAGTGATTTTCAACGCATATCAGCGAAACGTTTCCGCTCAGGCCCGGCGCATCTTCTCTTGCTGCGCCCTGGCCTTTTTTTCGTCGTCTTGCAGATGGCACCGTTTGTATTTTTTCCCGCTGCCGCACCAGCACAGTTCGTTGCGGCCGGTTTCTTTCCGTTCTCTTTCCGTGTTGTTGAATTTGAAAAAACGTTCCAGCAGCTTCATGTAAAAATCTTTTTCTCCTTTTCTAATATCTGCGTCCGCCCCTGCCTCCACGGCCTCCGCCGAAGCCTCCCCTGCCGGCTCCCCCGGCCATCCTCGATCGACCGCGGTCCCGGTCTTTCTTAGGCCTGGCCTCATTAACGGTTATGGTCCTTCCGGAAAGTTCGCCGCCGTTGAATTTTTCTATGGCCGCTCTGGCTTCCGCCTCCGTCTCCATCTCCACGAAACCGAAGCCCTTCGACATACCCGTGTATTTATCTTTGATGATGTTTACGGAAAGAACCTTTCCCACCCCGGAGAAGTTGGCCCTCAGATCTTCTTCCGTGACGTCATGGGAAAGATTTCCTATGTAAAGATTCTTGTTCATGCCGTTCCCTCCTTCTTGTCTATTCTGCATCCGAAGCAGGATGTGCGCCTGGGTAAAAAAAAACCACCAACGCTCTTCGAGTATGGTGGTCAGCCTCTACGCTTGAAGTTTTCCCGGTTCCGCTTCCCTCTGCATCCTGACCGAGCAGAAAAATTACCGGGATGCAGTTCAGTTGTGATTTTCTTATACGATGGTGCGCCGCCTGAAGTCAAGGGATTTTATGTCACCGGTTTCCAGACTGTCCTTGCCCGGAGAAGTTCCAGGCCGTCTTTTTCACGCAGGATGACGTGCCGGAAAGCGAGACCCTTTTCGTCCTCTTTTCGGCACCGGGCTACTACATGATCCCCCGAGAAGGCCTCTGCGATGTAATTGACCTCAAGATCCGTAAGGACGGCATGATCTCCGGTGCCGGGCGGAAGGCTCTCCATCACCCATTCGATGTAGCTGACATTGTTGACGTGCCGGTTCATATCGAGGTCGCCTTGCCTGACCCGGAATACCTCTTCGTTATCGCATCCGTCGAGGCCGGGTAGTTTGCCAAGATCATTTTTCAGGGGATGTTCCTTCTTCACGTGGGGGAGTCTTTCGGATACGAAGGGGACACGGCGAAGCGGCAGGCGCGTCCCGATGTCAATGAGAAGCCACGCCGTGACTGATTCTCCGAGGATGCGGTTTTCCTTCCCCGTGACGCGGAAATCCCTCAGGGAAAAAGGACCGCGGGTCCCGGAAGGCCAGGTCGTGACGCGGATCGTTTCTCTCCATTCCGGGTGGTCATGAATCCTGAGGGCCAGGCGGGATAGGACCCAGGTGATATTCCGGGGGATAAGCTGAAGAATGGAGACCCCGAGTGCGTGCGCATGATTCGCCGCGGCCTCCTGCAGGTAATTGCAGAAGGACACGACGGAGAGTTTTCCGCGCGGGTCCGCCTCATAAGACCTGACGGCATGGTCCTCAGTCCAGACCCCCGGCGGTGAAGACCCCTCAGGCATGCTCGCCGGCCTTGCGGAGGAGCAGATCCCAGTCCTCGTTGACCATCTCCTGAATCTGGTCCAGATCCCTGTCGGTGAGATGCCGGAAGCGCCCCTGAAGCTTGAAGTACTCTCGTACGAGGTATTCCTTCGGTTTGTAGTTGATGGTGTAGCGGATGCCGTCTTCCACTTCGTAGAGAGGGAATATGTTTGTCTGCACGGCCATGCGGGCAATCTTGATGGACATCTCCGAGGGGATGCGCCAGCCCGTGGGGCAGCTCGCGTAGACGTGAATGAAGCGGGAGCCCTTGATGGACTTGGCCTTCTGAGCCTTGCGAACGAGATCCTCCGGGAAGGCGATGTTGGCCGTTGCCGCGTACGGAATCCGGTGAGCCACAAGGGCCTCGACGATGTTCTTCTTCCGGAGTTTTTTCCAGTCGGCGCCGGGCGTGGTCGTGGTCCAGGCTCCGTAAGGAGTGGAAGAACTTCTCTGGATACCCGTGTTCATGTAAGCTTCATTGTCGTAGCAGACGTATATGAAGTCCTCATTTCTCTCCACGGCGCCGCTCAGGGCCTGGAAGCCGATGTCGAAGGTGCCGCCGTCGCCGGCCCAGGTCACAACGGTGGTCTCCCTGTCGCCTTTCATATCGAGGGCGGCTCTGACACCGGAAGCGACGGCGCCGCCCGTTTCGAAGGCGGAGTGAATCAGAGGTATCTTCAGCGTGGACTGAGGGTAGGGCCCGGCTATCACTGACCAGCAACAGGCCGGCAGTACCATGATTGTTTTATCACCGAGGGCTTTCAAAAAAAACCGCATGGCGATGGCGGCGCCGCATCCCGGACAGCCCACGTGTCCCGAATACATGAACTCCTGGTCAGGAACGTTGAGTTCCATGAGACACCTCCTGAATGCCCATCCAGATTCTATCTTTTTCCGGGAAGTCGCTGTTCTTCGTTTTCCAGTAGATCTCCTCGAGGAGCTGCGGGGTGACGTCCCGGCCGCCGATCCCGGCGATATAGCCGTAGACGAGTGGATGGCCTGGCAGGTTACAGAGGGCCGCGCGCACCTCCTGCGCGAAGATTCCGCCTGCGCCGAAGGAACAATTGCGGTCGATGACAGCCACTTTCTTCGCCGTGCCGAGTGCCCGGCTGATCTCTTCCGACGGTGAAGGCCGGAAGAGCTTGACCTTGAGAATGCCGACTTTCTCACCCCGGTCCCGCAGAGCTTTGAGGACGAGGCGGCAGGTGCTTGTGACCGTTCCCGATGTTACGAAAATGATATCGGCGTCGTCGCACTGAACGGCCTCCACGGCGCCGTAGCGGCGCTTGAAGAGCCGGTGGTATTCTTCTTCGATATCGCCGAAGCGGGCGATTGCCATATCCATTGCCCGATCGATGTCGTAGCGCATCTCCATGTAGAAAGCCGGAGTGACGAGCTGACCGAAGGAGCATGGATTCGCCGTGTCAAGCTGGAATTTCGGGGTGAAGGGCGGCAGAAAACGATCCACATCCTTCTCGTCGGGAATGTCCACGGGCTCGTAGGTGTGGGAGAGAAAGAAGGCGTCGAGGACGACCATCACGGGAAGGTTCACCTCCTCGGCGAGCCGGTATGCCTGAAGGGTCGTATCGAGCACTTCCTGGCTGTCCTCGCAGTATAGCTGTATCCAGCCCGTGTCACGCTGGGCGAGGCTGTCCGTCTGATCCGTCCAGATGTTCCAGCCCGGCCCCAGGGCCCGGTTCACCTCGGCCATGACGATCGGGAGTCTCGCGCCCGCTGCCCAGTGAAGGAGTTCGTGCATGAGGGCGAGACCCTGCGAGGAAGTGGCCGTGAAGGTACGCACGCCGCTGCTCTGAGCGCCGATGAGGGCGGCGAGGGCGGAGTGTTCGCTTTCCACGCGGAGGAACCTGGCGTTCATTTTTCCCGAGGAGCAGTACTCAGAGAGGATCTCCACAATGTGGGTCTGCGGCGTGATGGGATAGGCGCTTATCACCTGGGCCTTGGCGAGCCGCACGGCCTCGGCGACGGCATGGCTTCCTTCCAGGACCCGCTTCATCGTTCTTCCTCCTCCAGGGTCATGGCATTGCGCGGGCATTCCACCACGCATAGGCCGCACCCCTTGCAGTATTCGTAGTTGACGATGCGCCCGGCGGCGTCCTTTTCGCGTATCACCGCAAGGTCCGGACAGAAGAGGTAGCAGTTGTCGCAGCGGTTGCAGATGCCGCAGTTGAAGCAACGCTCCGCCTCGCGGATGGCGAGATTCGCCGAAATTTTGAGATCGATTTCCTTGAAGGTGCCGAGACGTTCTTCCTTCATTAGCTTCGGCTGGGTGAGCCGCGGGGCGAAATGGAAGTAGTCGGTGTTGATTTCCTCGAAGCCTACCACATGGGGATTCCTCAGACGGCGTTCACCGCCCATGTAAATCTCCATTGAAAGGGACTTGCCGTTTCCCACCGCGCAGCTTTTCAAGCGGCTGCGGACGGCTGCGAATCCTTCGCGGAACAATGCATCCAGGGCGATCGCCGCGGCCTTTCCCGACGCCACCGCGTGGGTAACGCTCTTCGTTTCATTCGTGAGGTCGCCTCCATAAACGACTGCGGGTCCCTTCGTCCTGTTCACAAGAACGCCGTTGTCGAAGAAGATCACATTTCTTTTCCTGCTCGGGGGGTTAAGCCAATCCTCGGCGGCCTCGGCACCCGTGGCCTTGAAAACCCTGCGGGCGCGGAATTCTTCAATCCTGCCTCCCGCCGGCTCCACGCGTCCTCTTCCGCTTTCGTCCTCCCCGATAACCTTCATGGGACGCAGGGTGATAAGAAGACCTCTCCGGTCTTTGGCTATTGCGGCCGGCGCCAGAAGTTCCCTGAGCTCCACTCCCTCTTCCAGGGCCATCTCTACTTCCTCCTGAAAGGCGGGCATGTCCCGGCGGCGCCGCCGGTAAAGAATGACCGCTTTCCCGCCGAGGCGCAGGATGCTCCTGGCCACGTCCACTGCCGTGTTGCCCCCGCCGATCACGGCCGAAAGCCCGTCCAGCTGCGGTGCGATGCCTTTGCGGACACGGTTCAGGAATTCGAGTCCGTCCTCAACCCCGCTTGATTCTTCCCCTGGGATCCGGAGCATCGTCGTCCGGCCGTAACCGCACCCGATAAAAACTGCGTCGTACTGTCCCCCGGCCCGGTCCACAAAATCCGCGGGGATCCGTCTGTCGGTCACGATGCGGACGCCTTCGCCCTCGATCCGCGCTATCTCGCTTCTCAGGGCGGAGAGGGGAAGCCGGTATTCCGGTATACCCCAGCGCAGTATTCCGCCGGGCTCCGGAGACGCCTCGAAGACATCGCAGGAGTAGCCGAGGCGGTTCAGGAAACAGGCCGCTGAAAGCCCCGCCGGACCTGCGCCCACGACGGCAATCCTTTCTTTTCTTTCCGGGTTTCTCTCGAGGTCGGGCTTGAGATCATAGCGAAGCGCCGTCTCGGCGAGAAAGCGCTCCAGGGCGTGGATGGCGATGGGGGCGTCGAATTCCCCCCGGTTGCAGACGCCTTCGCAGGGGTGGAAGCAGACGCGGCCGCAGACGGCGGGAAAAGGATTTTCACGCAGAATTGTCTCCCATGCTTCCTTGAAAAGTCCCTGGGTTGCGAGCATCTCGATCCTGGCGATATCCTCGCCCGCCGGGCATGCGGCGCTGCAGGGGGCCGTCTTTTCATCGTAGCGCGGCCTCAGGAACCGCCACGAACCCGTCTTGTTCACCTCCGTGGACATGTAGGAGCGGGGCATGAAGAGAGGGACAAAATTTTGCAGTGCCTTTTGCCTCATGGGTTATTTATCCTCGATTCAATTATGACGGGCATTGGGCATTTAATTTACCTTTTTCACCATCCTGTATGCTTCCTCCGCCGCGCGCACATTGGTCTTCACCTCGCCGGGTACGTCTTCCCGGATGGCCGCTACGATTGCTTCCAGCGGGGGCATGCCGAGCATTCCCGCGAAGGCGCCTATCATGGGAGTATTGACTATAGGATGGGTGCGGGTTCCGAGGCGGTGCTTTAGTGCTATGCGGTTCGCGTCAACCCAGGCCAGTCTGAACTTTTCGAATTGTTTGAGGTCGGCCGGAGGAGAGGGGGTGTTGATGAGAATCCAGCCCCCGGGCTTCAGCCCTCTCGTGATGTCGATGCTGTGCAGCAGGGTCTGATCCTGCACGGCGACGTGGTCCGGAGTGCTGACGTTTGTCCGGAGAAGGATCTTTTCCCTGTCCACCCGGACGTATGCTTCTACGGGGGCTCCGCGGCGCTCCACTCCGAAAAAGGGGAAACTCTGAACCTGGTATCCTGCCTGGAAGAAGGCCTTGGCAAGGAGGATGGTGGCGACCACCGTTCCCTGGCCGCCGCGGCCATGAAATCGGATTTCCAGCATAATCCCCTCAGAATTGCAACTCTGTACGGCTGTTGAAAACGTTACCCTCCAATGTTGTCATTCCCGCAAACACGAGAATCCGGTCTTTATAATAACGTTATGGATCCCCGCCTTCGCAGGTATGACAGTCCGGTGGAAAATGCGACTTTTTCAATGCTCTTTTGAACCCTGAACTACGCCTTCGCCCAGACCACCACTATAGCCCTGGACGGTTTCTTGAGTAGTGAGCGGAAGCTGTGATTCTGATCCGATTCAAAATATATGGCATCTCCGGGTTCCAGGACTTCGACCCGGTCATCGGTCCGAAATTCCAGCTTTCCCTCGAGAACGTAGTGGAACTCCTCTCCTTCATGGCTCGTGAAGACCATGTCCGCGGTCTCCATGGGCATGAACTCGACGAGGAAGGGTTCCATGTGCTTTCCAGGCTTTTTCGTTTCAAGGGACTCGTAAATGTAGTCCACCTCGCCCTCGCGGTGGTGAGGCCGGCGTTTGATCCGGACCCGTTCGCCCCTGCGCGTGACGGAGACTCTTTCGGTTACTTCTGCGTCCTCGAAGAAGGACGCCATTCCCACATTCAGGACCTTGGCCAGTTTGAGAAGTGTCGAGACATGGGGAACGACTTCGCCGCTCTCGACCTCGGAGAGGAGGGATTTTGAAAGGCCCGTTTTGGCGGCGATATCCTGGAGCGTGAAATTCTGTTTTTGGCGCAGGTCCTTTACCCGCTGCCCGATCTTGAGCCCTTCCTGAGCCCTGTCTTCCTTTTTCGCCATATTGTCACCTCTTGAGAGGAATAGATTTTAAGGATGGTTGCCGCAGTGGAGCACGTCTTTTTTTATAAGACAAAGTCCCGATGAAGTAAAGAAAAAATAAAGAAAGATCATGTAGAAAATGATTGACTTTGATATTTGAAAGGTCTAATCATTACCGGAAATAGCACTTTCGGTTCATGGAACATAACCTTATGAGGCACCGCAAGGATGTCACGTGATGAAAGATCTGGTCTTGAAGAACAGAAGCTATCGCAGATTCCATGAGGACGTTGTCATCGACATCGAAACACTGAAAGAGCTCGTAGATCTCGCAAGACTCACCGCATCGGCCGCTAATAAACAGCCCCTCAAATACATGCTTTCCTGCGAAAGACAGAAAAATGCAGTCATTTTTTCCCATCTGGCCTGGGCCGGCTATCTGAAAGACTGGCCCGGACCACCTGAGGGGGAGAGACCGTCGGCTTATATCATCATGCTCGGAGATACAGAGATAAGCAGCTCCTTCAACTTCGATAACGGCATCGCGGCGCAGACGATTCTGCTCGGCGCCGTGTCCAGGGGGCTTGGAGGCTGCATGATCGCCTCCATCCAGCGGGACAAGCTCCGGGAGGCACTCAATATCCCGGCGCGCTACGAGATCGTTCTCGTGATCGCTCTTGGAAAACCTAAAGAGACGGTGGTCATTGAAAAGATGGGGACGGACGGGGATGTTAAGTACTGGAGGGACAGTGAGGGAAGGCACCACGTCCCGAAGCGTTCCCTTGAGGATGTTATCCTGTCCTGATGGGAATCGGGTCGGGCATTTTATGTCAGTTTTTTTATAATTCAACTTTTCATAGGAATTGGAAAGGAGGTAGGCAATGACGACAACTGTAGTCATAATTATCGGTTTTCTGATCTACGTGGGGTTGTACTTCACCTACGGGAAAAAGATCGAGCGGGATGTCGTGAGGGCATCGGACGAGATCGAGACTCCATCCAAGCGTCTTTACGACGGTATCGATTACGTTCCGGCCCACAAGGCGGTCCTGTTCGGTCACCATTTTGCCTCAATTGCCGGGGCAGGGCCGCTGGTAGGTCCCGCCATGGCGATGTGCTGGGGCTGGCTCCCGGGACTGCTCTGGGTCTGGTTCGGGAATGTTCTGATCGGTTCCGTCCATGACTATCTGGCCCTGATGGCCTCGGTCCGCTATGACGGCAAGTCCGTGCAGTTCGTGGCCACCGACCTGATCTCGAAGCGGACGGGGACGGCCTTTTACTGGATTGTCTTCTTCTTGCTTATTCTGGTGGTGGCGGCCTTTGCTAACGTCATCGCGACAATCTTCGTGAAGACCCCGGAGATCTCAGGTGCGTCCATTTACATGACAGTCGCGGCCATCATCCTGGGTATCCTCATCTACCGGGTGAATATGAATCTCGCCGCTGCCACGATCATCGGCATCGTCCTGATGTCCATCGCCATCTGGATGTCCACTTTCCTTCCTGTCCCCGCGAGCTATGAGACCTGGATGGTGGTTCTCTTCATCTACATCATAATCGCCGCGGCTATCCCCGTGAACGTGCTCCTCCAGCCCCGGGACTATCTCAACTCGTTCCTGCTTTATTTTGGCATCGCCATCGGATTCGTCGCCGCCATCGTGACCTTCCGGGGGTTTGAAATCCCGGCGGCGTCTACCTTCTCCCCCATTCTTCTCGGCGGCAAGCCGACGCCTTTCTGGCCGGCGATTCCCCTCGTAATCGCATGCGGCTCGCTCTCCGGATTTCACTCCCTGGTGGCCTCGGGGACGTCCTCCAAGCAGCTCTCGAAGGAATCGGACGGTCTTTTTGTCGGGTATGGCGCCATGTTCACTGAAGGGTTTCTCTCCACGCTGATCATCTGCGCCATCGGCGGATTCGGCTACACGGCCATTCAGAACGCCCACGCCGCCCAGGCCGCCGCAGCCGCCGCCAAGGCCGCAGCGGATGCCACCGCCGCGGGTGCCGCGGCCGTTCCGCCCCTGGCACTCAACCTGGACAACTGGGGGGCGCTTTATACGAAGGTCTCCACTGGCTTGAAGCTCGATCCTGCGAACATGATCATCCAGTGTTTCGCCGACATGGTGGCGGCGAGCTTCCTGGCCTTCATCCCCACGAAGCTCGTGAAGATCATCGCCGGCCTCTGGATATCTGCCTTCGCGCTCACCACGCTCGATACGACTAACCGGCTGGCCCGGTACTGCCTCGTGGAGATGCTGGCGCCTCTCAAGAATACCGCCGAAGCGGCCTATGGGTTTTTCACCAACCGCTGGACGGCATCCCTGATCCCGGCGGCCATCGGCATCTATCTGGCTTGGAGCAAGCAGTTCACCATCCTCTGGCCGTCATTCAGCGCGGCCAACCAGCTCATCGCCTCAATCGCCCTGATGACAGGTGCCGCCTATGCGGCGAAGAAGCTGAAGTCGAAGTTCGCAGTCATGGCCGTGGCCCCTGCGTGGTTCCTGTGGCTGACCGTGACCTGTGCAATCGTCTGGTTCATGGCGGTCGTCATGCCCGGCGCCATCGCCAAGGCGGCCGGACCGGGCTGGACGGTGCAGATAATCATGGGGATCATGCTTTTGCTGAACGTCCTCTTCATCGTGGATTTTATCAAGTCGAGAAAGAGGGGGGACGACGCATAACCTTGTTCTGAACCTTTTTGAACCGGTGCACGCCGATGTCCGGCGTGTGCCGGTTTTTTTACACACAACAGAAAGAGTCCATGGGAACATCCTTTTTCCATACCATCGGCCGCATCTTCGCAGATATCGGGACCGCCCATCGTGAGAAGGTCATAGCGCTGACCTCCGTGGAGCTCAACGAACTGGAGAATATCTTCGCCCTTCTACTCCTCGGCTCTTTTGTTGGTTTTCCGGCGCCGCCGACCTTTCTCTCCGTGGAACTTCTTCCCTTCATGGAAAGGGAGATGGCGGTGCTTCATCAGAGGGCGGGGGACGCGAGCGACATGCTGGCGGAGATGGTGGGCACACTTGGGATTGACTGATGAAGATTCTCTTCTATACCGGCAAAGGCGGAGTTGGAAAGTCCACGATGGCGGCGGCCGCGGCCTGGCAGCTTTCCCGAAAGCATAGGGTTCTCGTCGTATCCCTCGATCCCGCCCACAATCTCGGCGATATTTTTTGCGTAACCCTCAAAAACGATTCGAAGCAGCTCACGGAGAATCTCCATCTACGGGAGGTGGATCTCAAGAAGCTTTCGCAGGAATATCTTGAAAGGGAAGTCACGGTCCTTAGTGATACCTATAAATACCTCCAGGTGCTGAACCTCGACCGGTATTTTTCCATCCTGAAATACTCGCCGGGAATCGAGGAATACGCCCTCCTCACGAGCATAGAGGAAACAATCCGCAGGGAAAAGGGGTTCGATTACATACTTTTCGATACGCCTCCCACGGGACTCACGCTGCGGTTTCTCGCCCTGCCGCAGGTGACTATCACATGGATAGACCGTCTCATGCAGATCCGGAGACAGATCCTTGAGAAGCGCTACACGATCCAGAAGATAAGGGGACCCATGAAGGAGGGGCAGAAGAACCCGGAGGTTCGCCTTGAATACAATGAAGACGAAGACGGAGTGATCCAGCGGCTCAAAACCATGAAGAACAATTACGGCACCCTGACCGGTATTCTTCAGGGCGGGGACTGCGGGGTGGTACTGGTCTTCAATCCGGATGTCCTGTCTCTCAGGGAATCGGACAGATTGATCGAGGGGCTCAGTGACCTCGGTCTTCCCCTTCGCCTTCTCATCAATAACAAGGTTACAAAAGAAAACCTGGATATGGCGGAACGCGTGGAAGAGGAATTCAGGAAAATGGCGCCGGGAATTCCACTCCAGAGGGTTGCGCTGTCAGAGGTTCTTTACTGCGGCGCGACGCGGAAGCTTTACGATATCCCCGAAGACCTTCTTCTGAATATCCCTTGGAAAGAGAAAAAAGATGTTTGAGCACGACTACATCGTCACCCAGCCCGTTTTTTATCTCTTCATCGCCCTGTCCGTCCTTCTGACCTACGGTTTTTTCTGGGGGAAACGGATGAACCACCGGCTTTTCCTCTCGGCCTTCAACGATCTCGTGGAGGTGATCAAGCCGGAGGATCAGACCTTCACCAATATCGGGGGACTCATCGGATACCACGCCAATTTCATCACGAAAAAAAAGAGCGCCGTCTCCCGGGTGGACGCAACGATCACGTTTCTTCCCCGGCAGTCCTGGCTTTATTTTCCTGTCTCAAAGCTGATCCGCAGGTGGGACCGTCTTTTCATCACTCTTTATTTGAAGCAGGCGCCGCCGGAAGAGGGGCATCTTCTCGAGGTGGGATACGCCTCCTTCAGGGGGCCGAAAATCACAAACGCCGACCGTCTGAACCGGGAGAAGGTAAGATGGGGCGATAAGGACTTCTATCTCTATTATCAGGGAATGAAGATCCGGAACGCCCTGCTCGGGTTCATGGAGAAAAACAGCGATCCGGGGGTAATCAGGCACATCGCGGTTGTTCCAGGTCAGCAGCGTTGCTTTGTCTTCATGATTCCCCGGTGGGGACAGGTGGGCCGGTTTTTCTCTCCCGTCTATCAGTGGGTTTCTTCTCTTGTTCCAGGGACCAGGGATGCGTGATCGACCATGTTGTTTGAAGGGTGGATCGGAATGTTGCGAATTGGAACAGGCTTCACGGAAGGACGGGACCGCTAAACGAATTCGATGGTCAGGTCTGGGAACTCGGTCTGAAATTCCTTCGTCAGGTCCCGGACTATGACGGAGGCGAGTGTCTTCGCGATTGCCGCGCAGGTGGCGCATTTCGGCAGGTGGGAGTAAAAATCCGTGAAGATGTAAAGCTTCTTCAAATCTTCGTTGTAGCGGATGCGCTTTACAACCCCGAGCCGTGAAACGGGCAGTTCGCTTTCCGGGTCCTTCACGCGGTCCAGAACGGCGTCTATTTTAGTTATCATCTCCGGTTTCATAATTTTACAATACAGCCCGTCGCCTCAATTGTCAAAAGATAATCTGCGGCCATGCCCGGGCGGCAGGCGGAAAGGTTTTGAAGATGAGAGAGATAAAGGTTTCTCGGATTATCAAATCGGAAGATCTGAATCATCACGGAACGCTTTACGCCGGTCGGATGGCTGAATGGCTGGTGGAAGCCTGCCTCATCTCCGCGATCAACCTGACGCGGAAACCAGAGGATGTGGTGTGTGTCCGGATACACGGCTTCAATTTCAGAAAACCTGCCAGATCGGGTGACGTGATTGAGATTCGGGCCAGGGTTGCTTATCTCGGGGGAAAGAGCATTACCGTAAGCGCTGGTGTATATGTGAATGAGGGAGATGACCCGTCGGTCACGGGGATGCTGACCTTTGTAACGGTTGACCGGCAGGGGAAACCCTACGAACACGGCCTGACCCTGCCGCAGGACTATATCGAAGAGAACCGTGATATTTATGAGGCCGCCCTGGCGGCAAGAAAGCACAGGTAACTGGGAGGAAGGAGGGAGATTGAACATGTCAAGGCCGAAAGTACTGGTAACGGGCCGAATTCCCGGAGGCGTGATGGCGGCGCTGGAAGGGGACTGTGAGGTCAAGGCCAACCGTGAAGACCGGCCCATGGAGCGGTCGCGCGTCCTGGAACTCGTCAAAGACATGGATGGTCTTCTCTCAATGATCACGGATAATGTAGACGCCGAGCTCATGGACCGCGCTACCCGTCTCCGGATGATAGCCAACATGGCCGTGGGGTACAACAACATAGATGTTGCGGCGGCGACGGCCCGGGGCATACCAGTATCCAATACACCGGGAGTTCTCACGGACGCGACCGCAGAGCTTGCTTTTGCGCTCATTCTGGCGGCGGCAAGGCGGATCGTCGCGATGGATGGACTGACCAGGCGGGGCGAGTTTCGATGGTGGGCCCCCATGCTGTTTCTTGGAACCGAGGTGACGGGGAAGACCCTTGGGATCGTCGGCCTGGGGAGAATAGGAAAGGCCGTGGCCAGAAGGGCAAGCGGATTTGACATGCGGATCCTCTATCACAACCGGGAGAGGATCGGGGCCGACGAGGAGCGCGAACTACGGGTGGAATACGCGGACCTGAATCGGCTTCTTGCGGAATCGGATTTTGTCTCCCTCCACGTTCCGCTAACCTCTGAAACAAAATATCTCATCGGTGCGAAAGAACTTGCGCTGATGAAGCCGACGGCCTTTATCATAAATACTTCCCGCGGCCCCGTCGTGGATGAAAAGGCGCTGGTCCGGGTTCTCCGGGAACGGAAGATCGGCGGCGCCGGTCTGGATGTCTATGAGAATGAGCCGGAGCTCGCCCAGGGCCTCACGGAACTGGACAACGTCACGCTTCTGCCTCACGTGGGTAGCGGCACCCTCGAGACGCGTACCCGGATGGCCGCCCTTGCCGTTGAAAATCTCCTGGCAGGTCTGCGGGGGGACGTACCGCCCAATATCCTCAACCCCGAGGTGCTGAAAATCCGGCGGGGAAACTGTTGAGACCGTCTCGGATCTTGCTGTGCATGATTGGAGATGAAGCAGGATCGATGGACTGGGAAACAGCAGGTGACAATGATTTGATCACATATCGAGAGAGAAATGCCTTCAGTCCCTCCTCGTAAGCCTTGCCGGATCTGAGAAAACCGTCGTTGTGCCCTCCTATGATTTCGATGAAAGCCTTTGGTTCCTTCGCAGCCGAGAAGAGCCTCTCTCCGTGCCTGAAAGGAATAAGTTCGTCCTCCCTGCTGTGAATGACGAGGACGGGGCAGTGGACCTGCGAGATGAAAGACGCAGTTTCATAGTCGTATCTGGCCAGGAGCCTGACGGGCAGCCAGGGGTAAATGTCCCCGGCGGCTTCCTTGAATGAACTGAAGGTGGATTCCAGAATAAGAGCGCCGGACGGTCGGTTCATGGCGGTCCGGGCTGCTATTGACCCGCCGAGAGAACGGCCGAAAATAATTATTGCCTGAGGTTTTATCCTTTTGTCCCGGGTGAGGTAATCCCATGCCCCTTCGGCGTCGCTGTAAGTTCCTTCTTCCGTCGGTTCTCCCTCGCTTCTGCCGTAGCCGCGGTAATCGAAGATGAAGACGCTGAGGCCGAGGCGGTGGAAGATGCTGATGGAGTCAAGACGATGAGAGATGTTGCCCGCGTTGCCGTGACAGAAAAGAAGGACGCCTCTTCCGGCATCTGAAGGGATAAACCAGCCGTGAAGCTTCACGCCGTCCTTCGCCCGGAAGTAGACCTCCTCGAAGCGAAGATTTATGGCGGCGGGCGATGCGACCAGATCTCGCTGGGGCAGATAAACCATCTTCGACTGGTTGAAGAAGAGCAGAGCCATGAAACCCGCACCCGCAATTATGACGATGCGAAAGGCCGCCATGAGTATCCGCCGAATCATTCTATTGCCACCGTCACCGGCCGGGCGTTCAAGACCCGCTTCAGTTCCGAAGGCGCCATTTCCGCCAGAAGACCCTTTTTGCCCGCGTTGATGAAAATTCTCGGCAGGTCGAGCACTGTCGCTTCGACGTATACGGGCAGAATTTTCCGCGTTCCGAAGGGCGACGTTCCTCCTACCATGTAGCCTGTGTGCTTTTCCGCTACCCTGGGGTCACATGCGTTCACGGACTTAACGCCGAGAATCCTGGCCATTGCCTTGGTAGACACATGTCTGTTGCCGTGCATTACAATAATGAAGGGAGCTTTCCGGTCGTCCTCCATGACCAGGGTTTTGACCACCTGGTACTCGTCGACCCTGAGTTCGCGGGCTGCCACCTCCGTGCCGCCCTTTTCCATGTACTTGTATGGGTGCAGGGTGAAGGCGATTCCCTTCTCTTTCATGACGCGAATAGCCGCTGTTGTGGAAAAATGTTCCTTCGTCACGGAGTCCTCTTCCAGTTTTTACCCTGCCAGAGATTCAGCATCCGCATTGTCTCCCGGATGGCCTGGAGGTTGGCCTGTTTCTCCAGTGCCCAGAGCGGCGCCGCGAGCTCTCCGGGATGAGGATCGCCCGTCAGGCGGTGAATTATCATCCCGGGAGGGAGAAGTGCAAGAAATTCCGCCACGGTGTTCACATAATCCTCCCGGCTCATGCACAGGTATGCTCCCGCCTCGTACAGGCGATGCAGTTCGGTTCCCCTGATTACATATAGAAGGTGGATCTTTACCGCCTGGATATCCGCAGCCGCCAGCGCCTCGGCAGTTTCGAGCATCTCTTTTCTTCCTTCTCCCGGGAGGCCGAGAATGACGTGGGCGCACACTTCGATTCCCTTTTCCCGGGTTCTTTTCACGGCGTCCATGAAGACCCCGGCCGAATGACCCCGGTTGATACGCTCCAGCGTCCTGTCATGTATCGACTGGAGGCCGTATTCAAGTGTGACCCAGGTTCTTTTGTTCATCTCGCACAGAAAGTTGAGTATAGTATCGTCGGCGCAGTCCGGCCTCGTTCCGATGGCGAGACCGACTATGTCCGGAACGGCGAGGGCTTCTTCATAGAGACCGCGTAGCTTCTCGAGGGGTGCGTAGGTGTTGGAAAATGACTGGAAATAGGCGATGAACTTTTCCGCTTTGTAGCGGCGTTTGACGAAAGTCTTCCCGGACTCGAGTTGTTCCGTTATGGTTTGAGAAGGCCACGCCCCGGTGCCGGATCCTCTTGTGTTGCAGTAGATGCAGCCACCCCGGCCGAGAAGGCCGTCGCGGTTCGGACAGGTGAGACCGGCATCGAGGCTGATCTTCTGGACCCGGCAGCCGAAACGCTCTCTCATTGCGCGATTGAGATCGAAATACAGTAAGCTTGACATGGGGATTACAGGCTATATAATCTAGAAAATTTATGGAAAAACAAATTTATTCTGAAGCCGCTTCAAACGATTGTCAACCCTTTTCGGAAATGTGCTGACTCATGTTTTCAAAACAGGCTGATGCAAAAGACTGAAGGCAAATGGAATAATTCTAGGTTAGGGGAGCGTTTACTCTTCCCGATACAGGGAGCCTGAAGGTTTTCCTGCCCCTGGATTATGGCAGGCGGTTTTTTTTACTCGGACCATTTTTAAACGTATGTCTTTATACCCCACAAACTATGATGTGATAGTCGTCGGCGCAGGTCATGCCGGCTGCGAGGCGGCTCTGGCCTCGGCGCGCATGGGATGCCGCACCCTTCTTTTTTCCATCTATCTCGACACAGTGGCCCACATGCCGTGTTCGCCGTCCATCGGGGGCGTCGGAAAGGGGCACCTGGTCAGAGAAGTGGACGCGCTCGGGGGAGAGATGGGGCGGATGGCGGATCTCACTGCTATCCAGTACCGCACCCTCAACACGAAAAAAGGGCCCGCCGTTCAGAGCACCCGCACCCAGAACGACAAGGCACGTTATCGGATTCTGATGAAAGGCATTCTGGAACGTCAGTCCAATCTTGAGTTGAAGCAGACGCTCGTTGAGGAAATAATCACGGAGAACGGGAAGGTAATCGGGGTCAGAGATCACATAGGCACGGAGTTTGCGGCCGAGACCGTTGTCCTTACAACGGGAACCTTTCTTCACGGACTCGTCCACATCGGTCGAACACGAATTCCGTCTGGACGGGCGGGGGAATTTCCGGCGGACGGGCTGGCCGAAAGTCTTGCGTCACTTGGATTTGAGATGGGCCGCATGAAAACAGGAACTCCGGCCCGCCTTCGCCGGGATACCATAGATTTTTCCGTCTTCAGGGAACAGAAGGGGGATGAGAAGCCTCGTTTATTTTCCCTTTTTTCGGATGGGAGCTCTCTTCCCCAGGTATCCTGTTACATCGGCAGGACAGGTCCGCGGACCGTCGAGATAGTCAGACGCAATATCCACCTCTCGCCCCTTTATGACGGAACTATCAAGGGAGTGTCGGCGAGATACTGCCCGTCCCTGGAAGACAAGGTTATGAAATTCTCCGAGAGGGAGCATCACCAGATCATTCTGGAGCCAGAGGGTCTCGACACGGAGGAGATTTATGCGAGCGGCACGGGAAACTCCCTTCCCTATGAGATACAGATGGAAATCATCCGGTCGGTCCCTGGTCTTGAAGAGGCGGAGATCATGAGACCGGCCTATGCCATAGAGTATGATTATGTTCAGCCGACGCAGCTCAGGCCGACTCTCGAGACCAAGAGGGTCGAGGGGATGTTTCTGGCCGGACAGATAAACGGAACCTCCGGTTACGAAGAGGCGGCGGCGCAGGGGTTCTGGGCCGGCGTGAACGCCGCCCTGAAGGTGCAAAAGCGCCCGCCGTTCATTCTCGATCGCTCCGAGGCGTACATGGCTGTTATGGTGGACGATCTCGTCACGCGCGGGACCCGCGAGCCCTACCGGATATTCACCTCCCGCGCGGAATACAGGCTTCTGCTCCGGGAGGATAATGCGGATATCCGCCTTATCGAAAAGGGTCATGAGCTCGGACTGCATGACGCGGAAAGACTCCGGCAGCTGCGGGAGAAGAAACAACTGATTGCCTCGGAACACGAAAGGCTGAACCGCCGCCGGGTCAAGCCTTCGCGGGAGGTAAACAGTTTTCTGGAGCGGCTCGGTTCAGCTCCTCTTGAGGAAGCCGCCGCGCTGAGCCAGCTTCTGAAAAGACCGGAGATAAGGTACGACGACATCGAAAAGATAGATCCTTCGCCGGTTCCTCTTCCCGGCGATGTCCGCCGTCAGGTTGAGATCCAGTGCAAGTATGACGGGTATCTGCAGAGGCAGGAGGCGGAGGTGAAGAAGTTCCGCCACCTCGAAAAAATCGCCATCCCGCCCGATTTCGATTACAGCACTGTTCCCGGCCTGTCCCATGAAGCCAGACAGAAGCTGAAAAATATTCAACCCATTTCCCTTGGCCAGGCGTCGCGAATAGAAGGCATGACGCCTGCCGCGATCTCCGTTTTGCTTGTTTTTCTCAAGCGGCACAGGGAAAGAAAGGAGAGGTCGACCGATCAGATTCACTCTAGTTGATATTTGTGTGATAATTGTCACAGTAATTTGTATCTCCAGACATCATTAATCTTTTGGAAAAATCAGCGAGGGGAGAAATGATTCCGAAGAAGCCGGAGCAATCTTTGTCCTTGGAGGTTGGCACGATAAGACAGCCCGAGGGAGAGAAACCGTTTTTGCCCCCTTGGTTTTTCCGACAGCAGGAACTGCTTGAGGCCCTCGAGAGCGCCAGGAAGGTTAATCGCCAGGACATCATCAACAAATTGAACTATATCAATTTTGTAGGCGATTCAATCTATGTCAATCTGCAGCACCCCCAGTATAAAAAAGAGGGAGTTCTTGTAAGAGCAAACCCGGAGCCCTGCATGGATGCCGAGGTAACCTGCAGGTGGGCGGATAGAAATTCTTACAACCTCCGTCTTGAGCAATATCAATTTCGAAACGTCATCATCGCGGATGGCCAGTCCATCATCATGATACCTGCGACCCTGAAGCACATGGATGAAGAGAGCATCTGCTTTGTTCTGGACGAGACTGGTTATGCTATCGGTATGCGCAGGGCGAGGCGCTATGAATGCGAGGAAGTGACGGCGGAGATGATTCAGAGCGGCTTCATAGCCACGGGTGTTCTTCAGGATTTCAATTCTCTGGGATTCAGAATAAGGGTCAACCCGGGGCTTGCCTCTTCCTTCAACTGGCTCGATGCCGAGCAACATGTCACCGTTCAACTATATGAGGACAGGAAAGTAGTTTTCTCGGGGTTCTGCCGAATTATCCGCCAGACAAACGGCCAAGCGGAGCGGGATTTCGTCCTTGCGCCCGTTGCGGATCAAATAAGGCGCTTCAAGAGCAAAGAGATACGTAACGTCCGTCAGAGGCTTGTGCCCTCGCCGACAATTTCTTTCCGGCACCCGTTCTGCAGTAAACGAATCCAGAGGGAAGTTTTCGATATTTCTGTATCAGGATTTTCCGTGCAGGAGAAGATAGCGGAAGGAGTTCTTATCCCCGGGATGGTGATCTCCGACCTGACGATTCAATATGTCGGTATCCTTAAGCTGAAATGCACGGCCCAGGTTCTGTATCGAAGGAAGATGGATGAAGAGAGTGTTCTGTGCGGGCTGGCGATTCTGGACATGAATGTGAACGATTACAGTCAGCTCTCTCATATCCTGTCCCATGCCTCCGATCCCTGCACTTACATCGCAAAAGACGTCGATATGGATGCCCTCTGGGAGTTTTTCTTTGATTCTAATTTCCTCTATCCCAAGAAATACAGCCATTTCAATTACCGGCGTGATGTCTTCCGGGAGACATACAAGAGGCTCTACCAGGAGAGCCCCGAGATAGCCCGGCACTTCACCTACGAGCGGGATGGCCGCATTTACGGTCATATATCCATGATAAGGGCCTACGAGCGGGGCTGGCTAATCCACCACTATGCCGCCCGTCCCATGGAGCATAGGCTGGTAGGCTTTCTCGTTCTGAAACAGATAATGCAGTATCTGAACGGTATTTATCTCCTGCCGTCGGCGAAGATGGACTATCTGATGACCTACTTCAGACCGGAAAATAAAATTGTGGCCCGCGTTTTCGGGGGTTATGCCATGGAAGTTCAGAATCCGGAGACATGTTCGGTGGATGTCTTTTCTTATTTGTTTCATCCGCTGGATGATCAGAATTCGCATCTCCCCGACAACTGGAATCTGAATGAATGTTCTGCATTGGATTTGCGGGAACTGGAATTGTTCTATAAACACCGCTCCGGAGGTCTGCTGCTCAAAGCGCTGGGTCTAAGATCCGGGGCAGGGGGAAGTGACTCTCTCAGAATGACATTCGACAGGCTTGGTTTTAAGAGGGACTGGAAGCTTTTCTCGCTCCTCTACAAGGGTTCAGTGAAAGCGGTTCTTCTTGCGAATCAGTCCGACCTGGGAGTCAATCTGTCGGAGTTGTTGAACAGCATCAAGGTTCTGGTGCTGGATACGGAAAATCTTCCGTACGATATTCTGTCTGTGTCTTTTAATCAGTTGAAAGATATTTATCAGATGGATGAAATCCCCGTCCTGATTTACCCTTCCGAATATCTGGAGGCCCGGGGCATTGCCTGCGAGAAAAAATATGCCCTCTGGATTCTGAGCATGAAAGAGGCAGGCGACCAATATTTGAAGTACATGCAGAGGTTCCGGATCAAATTGACATGAAAATATGCCTACTCTGAGGGCGGCATGGAAGACATTCCCCTGTACAACAGTCGCATCATCAAAAATTACGTTGAGTATGTCTCGGAGAAATATCCACACATTCCAGTAGGTTCTCTCCTTGCCTATGCCGGAATCAGCGATTATGAGCTGGAAGATCAGGGCCACTGGTTGACCCGGAGACAGGTGGACCTCTTTCACGATATACTGAGCCGGGAAACCGGCGGCGCCAACATTTCCAGGGAGGTGGGCCGTTATTCAACATCCTCTCAGGCGCTCGGTGTCTTCCGGCAATATGCAATGGGTTTCTTGTCCCTCCCGAGGGCGTATTCGATTTCGGAGAAGATTGCAAATCACCTGAACCGAAGCATTACTCTTAAAACTGAGAAACTCAGCGGCAACAGCATAAAGGCCACGGTTACATCTCTGAAAGGGTTCAGGGAAAAGCCGTATGTTTGCGAGAACCGTGTGGGCATGATGGAATCTCTTGCCATGGTCTTTACAGGCAAATATGCCGAGGTTCAACATCCTGTATGCATGCACAGGGGCGGCGATCACTGCCTTTACATCATATCATGGGAAAAGACACCGGCCTTTCAGTGGAGAAGGATCAGAAACGTCCTTCTCCCGCTTGGTCTCGTGACAATTCCGGCCCTACATTTCATTTTTCCCGGTGTCTCGTGGACCTCGGTGATTATTTCCGGGATTATTTTTATGCTTGGAATTTCCCTTTACTCCGAATATCTGGATAACACGCATCTGAGGCTGAGCATTGAATCGCAGGGAAATGCCGCCGAGCGCCTTCTGGATCAGATCGACAGACGATACAACGAAGCCCTGCTTGTAAAGGAAATCGGGCAGGCGACATCGATGATCCTTAACAGCGACAGGCTTCTCCATCATGTGGTGGAGACGCTGGAGAAGCGGCTGGATTTCGATAGGGGCATGATCATGATGGCGAATGAGAATAAAACTCGGCTCGTCTATTCCGCGAGCTTCGGTTACAACCCCGTGAACGATGCCCTGAAAAAACTGGAGTTTCATCTGGACAGACCCGAATCACGGGGTGTCGCCGTGGAGGCTTTCCGGAACCAGACCCCTTATCTTATCAATGACGTGAGCGAGATCGAGCAGAACCTCTCGTCCAGAAGCCTTGAGTTTGTCCGGAGGATCGGCTCGAGGTCATTCATCTGCGTTCCCATCGTATACGAGAAGGAATCCATGGGAGTTCTCATGGTCGACAACATCGAATCCAAGAGGAGGCTTAGCCAAAGCGATGTGAATCTTCTCATGGGGATTGCCCCGCAGATCGCAATAAGCCTGAAGAACGCCATGTCTTACGAAATGATCCGGGAGAGAGAAGAGCGATTCCGTTCCCTAAGCGAGAACTCGCCGGACATTATCTACACTCTGGGGACGGACGGCGCTTTCACCTATGTGAATCCCGCCTGGGAGAGGATCATGGGATACCGAACCGCCGATGCGATTGGAAAATATTTCATAAACTTCGCGAAGCAGGAAGATATCCGGACTTACATCCGCCTCTTCAAGATGGTCTGGGATGAACGGCAAACCATCCGCGACGAGGTGGGCACCCTCGTTCACCGGGATGGCTCGGATCGCCATTTCAGCTTGAGCGGCGCGCCCAACGTGGATGCCGAAGGACGGGTAACCGGTATAGTCGGGACGTTCAAGGACATCACAGACCTGAAGAGATCACAGAAGGAGCTTGAAAGAAGTTTTCTAAAACTCAAGAATGCCCTGGATGTGACTATAAAGGCCATCTCCATGATAGTCGAAGCGAGGGATCCTTATACATCAGGTCACCAGGAGAGAGTTGCGCGTCTGTCGACCGCCATTGCGAAGGAGATGGGCCTCTCAGAGGAGACGGTAACGGCAATCCGAATGGCGGCACTGCTCCACGACATTGGAAAGATAAACGTGCCGGCGGAGATCCTGAGCAAGCCGACACGGCTTAACGACATTGAATCCGGGATGATCCGGACTCATCCGCGCGTGGGATACAATATTCTAAAAACGATTGAGTTCCCCTTCCCGGTTGAAAAGATAGTTCTGCAGCATCATGAAAGGATGGACGGTTCGGGTTATCCGGCGGGTCTTCAGGGCGATGATATAATTCTGGAAGCAAGGATCCTCGGCGTTTCCGACGTGGTGGAGAGCATGGCTTCCCATAGGCCATACCGTCCTGCCCTGGGAGTCGAGGAGGCGCTCGCGGAGATATCACGAAACAGGGGGACATCCTTCGATCCGCGTGTTGTGGACGCGTGCCTCAAGGTCTTTCAAGAAAAAGAATTCAGTTTCTGAGAAAAGCCCCTTCATTCTTAGGGACAGACATCTCAGGAATCTTCTGTTTGGGTGCGTTTCGGGAACCCGCAGGTCGGCCTTTCCTCGCGCATCTGGGGCACCAGTTTCCCCTCTTGACGGCCCAGGGGAAGGCCTCCCATTCGTGACCGCGCGCGCATCGCCACCTGTGCCGGACCTTGAAACCCATGTTCGTTTCTGAAAGGCAATGGCCGCCGCGCCTGGAGGCGAGCCCGCGTAACACGGAAACGTCGAACTTCTTTCTTCCCTTCTTCATACACACCGGACACCAGTGGCCGCTCTTGACAACCGAAGGCCTCGTTTCCCATTCGTGACCTTTCTCGCATCTGAACCGCATTTTTCTTATGGTGTTTGCATAATCCTCATCCCGGGAGAGGATTTCACCGTTTCTTTCTTTCACGGCTTTCTTCAGGTCTTCAAGGCCCTTTTTCCTCTTTTTTTCGGCCATTCTCTGTCTTCCGCATTGCGGACACCAGTGACCTGTCTTCACATTCAGGGGCAGGGATTCCCAGACATGTCCCTTTTCGCACCGCCAGGTGAGCCGCTCCCTGAAGCCCCTGAACTCGGAAGAAAGACATTTGCCGTTGTATCGCTCAGCGAGTTCGTTCATCCCCCTGAGGGGATGTTCCATTTTACGTCCTGTGTTCATTTCAGTCCTCTCCTTTTCAAATATTGTTTTCGGGTATTTTCATATGTAGTTTTCATGCCAGCGATGTTCAGGGCTATGACATCCGGTCAGAGATGATGCAATGCTGGTTCATTTTGGGTTAAATACGAGGCAACTTCAGATGGCGAGATTTGGCTTGATTTAATTGAATTAATTGTCTACGGTTTCATCGTGAAAGTGTAGAACCATAACTCCATTTGAGCCTCGAACCATGGAACAGGTGCTGGGGAAAATAGGCCGCAAGGCCTCAGACCGCTTTAACCATATTCTGAATCTCCTCGCCTTCATGTCCAGAATTTTCGGTTTTCTCATTGAAAGGCATGAAAAGGGAAGGGTGCTTCTCAGGAGAATCATCGTGGAGCAGATGTATTTCACGGCGGTTCAGGCCCTTCCCATAATCATACCCATTGCGCTTATCATCGGGACCATGATGATCATTCAGTTCACTCAGGTCTCCTCTCAGTATGAGCTGGGCAAGATCGTTGTCATGCTGATTATAAGGGAGTTCGGACCGCTTATCACCGCACTTGTCGTTATCCTGCGCTCCGCGACGGCCGTCACAATCGAGACCAGCTACATGACAATCGGCCATGAAATGGAATCCATCGAAATGGCGGGTATAGATCCGGTCAGATTCATCTCGGCGCCGCGCCTCATAGGCATTACCTCGGCCGTCCTGTGTCTTTTTATCGTCTTTGATATTGTCGCGATTGTGGGCGGCTACGCGGTCGTCTGGATGACTACAAGCATTCCCATGGGCAACTTCCTGGGCCAGATCTCAAGAGCTATCACGGGACCCGATTTGATAGTGGGAGTCGTGAAGGGTCTCTGTTTCGGGGTGGCCATTACGGTGGCTAGCCTCTACCGGGGGTTCACCGTAAGGAAGGATATAACGCTCATTCCCGTGGCGACATCGAGAGCGGCGGTGGATTGCCTGATTTACTGCCTGGTCATAAATATCGTCATCTCCGCTTTCTTCTATCTGGGGTAGAGCCGTATGGAGCTTATAGAATTGTCAACCTATGTTCTGGCCCCGACGGGGAATGGAAAGGGTATCGGGCCATTTGATTTCAACCTTTCAGAAGGTGATGTTGTCGTCGTGAAAACCGATCTTGCCGATGATGGAGATATGTTTCTCCGAGCTCTTGCCACCCTGGTCAGGCCCGAGAGGGGACGATACAGTTTCATGGGCAGAACCCTCGATTTCTCGGATTATAGAAATCTTCTTTCAGTCAAGAGGAGGATCGCATATATTCCCAACTATTCGAGTCTCATCAGCAATAGAACCCTCCTCGAAAATCTCCAGTTGATGGAAGCGTATTTCGGCGACGGCATGTCGCAGCCGCTTCCGGAAAATATAATGGAAATGTGCAGATACTTCAGGATGGAGGATAAACTCCACTTTCGCCCGGCGCAGGCGGATCCGGAGAGCCTGAGGCTTGCCGTAATCATTCGGGAGCTGAGCAAGGATCCCGAGGTAATTCTCGTAGACGGACCGAGACATTTTCTGGGATTCGGCATGTTCGATCTGTTCATGGACCTGCTTCAAAATAGGTCGGCGGACGGGACACCTCTTGTGTTTCTTTCCTCCGAAGAAGATCTTGTTAAACAACCCTGGAATAAAGAGGTAAGGATCGCGAAGTGTATCCTCACCGTGAACGACAAACGCGACTTATGAGGAGGTTATGGAACTCATTTTCAGGAAAAGGGAAAAAATAGTCGGTGTATTCATCCTCGTGACAGGGCTTCTTCTCCTGGCCTCGATCGTCGTTATCGGGAGAGGAAAGGACTGGTTCAAGACGTATGTGACGTACTACACCGTTTTCGATGAGAGCTATAATCTCCAGGCGGACGCGCCGGTGAAACTGTCAAAGGCCGATATCGGAAAGGTGAAAGAAGTCAAGCTTCACGGCGACAAGGTCCGCGTCAAACTGGCCATTCTCGAGGATTATGCCTCCAGAATAAGGACGGACTCCGTTGCCACGGTTGAAAGTCCTACCTTCATAGGGTCGGAGTATGTGTCTATACGGCCGGGATCGGCGCATGCGAGAGAGCTCAAGGAGGGAGCAGAGATACCTTCCAAGGCGAAGAAGTCCATCGATGACATACTGGCCGAGTTCAAGGTGGAGGAGACGGCGAAGAAGGTCGTCGATGCCGTTCAGGATCTATCGGAAATGACGAAAAAGATGAACGATCCGCAGGGACCGCTGTTCACGGCTCTGAAGAACATCAATGAGATCCTGAATCACGTTGAGGAAATGACGCGTTATATAAACGAGGGCAAGGGGAATGTGGGCGAACTTTTAAAGACAGAAAAACTTATCAAGAAAGTTTATGTTGAGCTTGACCGCATCGACAAAATCCTTGCTAACATACAGGACGGGAGCCAGGACGTTCCAAAAGTGACCTCCTCGGTGAAGAGGGGAGTCAATGAGATAAGGGACGGGGTCAGGCGCATAGACAGCGTGGTCAAGTCCGTTCAGCAGAATCCCCTTATCAAACCCAATCTCCCGCCGGATCCCGTGGGCGAGAAGACGGATGCCGGATTGAGACAATAGCGAGGTTCATAATGAGAAAAGAAACGGCCATTTTCTTGGCGGGTTTTATCTTAACGCTGCTGGCCTGCGGCGGCGGTCCGCCGCTCAAGCCGACCCCCGAGCACCTTCTGACCGGGACCGAACAGATAAGGAAAGGTAACACCTTTTATCAAAAGGGTTGTTTCAAGCTTGCGATGGATCATTTTTCCCGGGCCCATGAACTCTATGCTGCATCGGATCAGCTGGACGGCGTTGCCATGAGCTTCAACAACATGGGCACCGTATACAGGGCGAAGGGGGATTTTGAAAGTGCCTTGGCCTTCTTCGAAAAGGCCCGCGAGATTTACGGGGACCTCGGGGATGTGGCAGGTGTCCGGCAGTCCCTTGCCAACAAATCCGCCGTTCTGATCGATACAGGTCGATATGAGCAGGCGGAGGCGGTGATCAGGGAGGCCTCGGAGATATCGTCCGGCGAAGGCGGAAGACCCTTCATTCCGATAATGAGCAACCGGGGAGTCCTGCTGACGCGAAAGAAGGATTATGCCGGGGCGGAAAAGGTTCTGAGAGAAGCTCTTGCGGCACTCGATCCCGATAATGTCTCCGAAAAGGCGACAGTGTGTCATGCTCTCGGTCGCCTTATGCTGGAGACGAAACGTCCGAATGAAGCGATCGTTTTTTATCAGTCGGCCCTTGCCGCAGACCGGACGGCGGGCTACTACAGGGGCATGGCGGACGATCTCCGCGGGATGGGCAGGGCCCATCTGGAATCGGGCAACCGGGGTGCTGCGGTAAAATCATGGGAGCGAGGCGTAAAAATCTATGCGCTGATCAAATTACCCGAAGAGGTCAAAAAGACGATGGAGGATATGAAGGCGGCCGTTCAGGGAACTGGCATCGACATCGGAATAACAGAGCTCTTCGTCAGCCGCTGGCTGGAGGGGAAGGTATATGAGAAGCCCTGCGAAGACTAGCCGGCAGGCTGTTGAAAAATATTCATCTGCGGCGTTTACCTCGTCCCTCGTCCCTGCGACGTACGAAAAAGTACGCCTCATTCCTCGGGACTTCGAGAGCCTTGCGTCTTAACATTTTTGAACAGCCTGCGGATTATTTTGTTTTTCTTTATCCAGTTTTCTCTTTGACATGAAACATAATAAGAATGTCGTTCCGGCGGGCAAGTCTTTATGAAAGGGGTGCGGCGGTTTCCGAAGCGGGGATATGGCGGGTTCGGCCTGATCGCCGTGGGCTGGTATCTCGCCTGGATGCGTCCCGAAGGCATTCAATGCCTGTGGGAGCATTCCTTCCTTTTCCTCTGGGTCGGCTATAATCTTGTCGTGGACGCTTTCAACTGGACGCGGACGGGCACGTCGCTTCTGACGAGGAGCAGGCCGGCTTACCTGGGCCTCTTTTTGCTTTCCATCCCGGGCTGGTGGCTTTTTGAATTCCTTAATCTCTACGTTCAGAACTGGCATTACATTCTGAATCGCCCCGTGGGGGATTTTGAATACGCCGTCCGATCGTCCATCGATTTCAGCGTGGTGATTCCCGCGGTCCTGTCCACTGCGGAAGCATGGAGTTCCTTTCCCTTTCTGGCGGGGCTGTCTCCGTGGACAGGCGTCACTGTGACCCCGAAGAGGCTGGCGGTTTGTCTCCTGCTGGGGATAGGGATGCTAGTGGCCGTCATCACGCTGCCGCGGTACTGCTTTCCCCTGGTCTGGGTATCCCTCTATTTTATTTTCGACTCCCTGAATCGCATGATGGGTGTGCCTTCCCTGCTGGGGTTTATGGAACAGGGAAACGGACGGCCCGTGGTCGCCCTGGCCCTCGGGGCGCTTACATGCGGGTTCTTCTGGGAGATGTGGAATTTTTATTCCCTGCCCAAATGGGTCTACACCATTCCCTTTGTCGACTTCTTCCACGTCTTCGAGATGCCCCTTGCGGGATACCTGGGTTACCTACCCTTCGGTCTTGAAGTCTTTGCCCTTTATGTTCTGATGATCGAAGTGCTCGGTCTGAAAAGGACACGGTTGTACGGCGGGGACGGGTATGTCAGGCTGTGAGGAACGGATGGTCCTTGGACCGTGACTCGCCGGTGCTGGTGACATAGATGGCGGGCTGTCCGGACACGGGGCACCGCGTCTCGCAAATGCCGCAGCCGATGCAGAGACTGAGATCAATCTTGGGTCGCTTGAGCACGACCTCGCGGCCGTTCGGGTCCTTCACCCGGACCTGTTCCAGCCGGATGGCTTTCTTCTCCGTCGGGCAGACTTCCTCGCAGACAATACAGGGCGTTGCGTGGGCGTATGGCAGACACCTTCCCGGGTCTATCATGGCGAGGCCGATCCGGACCTTCGCCTTTTCCTTCGGAGTCAGTCGCCGGATGGCGTCCGTGGGGCAGACCTGGCCGCAGAGGGTGCAGCGGTATTCGCAGTAGCCGATTTTCGGAATGAGCACGGGCGACCAGATTCCCTCGAGGCCGGCCTCGAGGAGCGTCGGCTGAAGGCCGTTGGTGATGCACACTTTCATGCACTCACCGCATTTGATGCAGCGCCTGAGAAACTCCTTTTCTTCCCTGGATCCGGGAGGGCGGATCAAGCGCGGATGGAGATCGGTTGTCTTCGTTGAGGGTGTTATCCTAAGTAACGGGACGGTCACGATGCCGGAAATGAGGGAAAGGGCGACGTTGCGCCTTCCCAGGTCGAAGGTGGCTGCTGCCGCCTTCCCTTTGAACCCGAAACTCACGGCCTTCACCGGGCAGGGATCGTCGCAGTTCAGGCAGTACAGGCACTCCGCCTTGTTCCAGTTTTCACCTTCCCCGGTCAGGGCGCCCCCCTGGCAGTCCGGAACGCAGGCCCCGCAGGACGTGCATCCCTCGCTCGCCGATCGTGACAGCAGGGCATACCTGGAGAGAATGCCCAGGAGCGCTCCGAGGGGGCAGAAATACCGGCACCAGAACCTCTTTTCAATGAAGTTCAGACCGAGGACCAGCAGAAAGATCACCCCCAGGAACAGGCCCTGGTGGAAGTGGGGCTGCTGGAAAGAAAGCAGGCTCTGTTTCAGCATAGAATAGAGCGCCTCGGACAGATCCACGATGACCGGCGGGTTCCATTCATAAATCGTGTCGAACACGGCACGGGTCAAGTAATTGAACAGGGGATAGATGCTAAGGGAAAAGGAGCGGATGAGCAGAGAGAGGGGATCCATGATCCCGGCAAGCTGGAGCGTGAAGAGCGATGAGGCAAGGATGAAGAAAAGGATGTAGTACTTTAACCGGAACCAGCGCGGATGCAGGACCCTTCTTTCTTTCTTGTTATAGTGCGACACTAGATTATGCAGGGTCCCCAGAGGACAGATCCAGCCGCAGAAAACCCGTCCCAGAAAGATTGAGGCGACTATTACTATCAGAGAAAGAAAAAAGGCCGGCGCCAGGGCGCGGGAGGATAGCAGGCTGGATACGAAAAGAAGGGGATCGATATCGAGAAACAGCTTCACGGGATAACCGAGTTCGTCTCCCCCCTTCGATTCCGTTTGAAGAAAAAGGAAAAGGAAAAGAAGGAGGAACAACGCCTGCGAGGCGCGGCGGATGTTTCTTGATGCGAGCTTTCCGGAGAACCGGGTCATCCTCTTGACCTTCTGCCCAGGTTTTTCAGCTCTGTCATCTCAGCGCTTCCCTTGATGCCGGTCCACTCCCCGTCTGCTCTTTTCATGAGGTAGGGTGGGTCGTGCGTGACCCCCACGATCAGCTTGTCGCCGTTCCCTGGAAGCACGTTGTCCATAGTTCCACCTCGAGGATCACCGGGTTCAGACAAAGAAAAAAAAGCAGCAGAAGAAAAAAGCCCGGTGAATTCTTTTCACGTTTTTCTCCCTTTTCATGAATGGAATGAAGCGTCGTTCGGCCGGGAAGGACAAACAGCGGAGCCGCGATGGGCTACGCCTGAATGCGCCGGACCTTCAATTTTGTCAGGTTCATGTTTCCCAGGCCGACCTCATGTCCGAGCCTCACGTAACCGAGGTCGGCCCCCTTCATGCCGAACAGGGTCGCGCCGTAGGCGTCCACGGCGACCTGGTCAGTTCCAACGATAACCGTGTCCAGTTTCTTCACGTCGTCGAGATCACCGCCCTGCGGGCCGCCGCCGGTGAGGATTCTCACGGCGTCCAGCACGACCAGCGCGGGCTTGATCGTCCTCGACACGTCCACGAGGTTTTCATCAATGCGGTGGTGCAGCCTGCCCCGCCATCCGCCCATGACGCCCATCCAGTTTTTCATACCCAGGGTGAGAGTGGCCAGCCCGTGGGTCTTTGCAATTGGTACGTTGATTATCTTGTCTGTTTCGAGGATGTCTTTGTAGAGAGGCCATGATTTGAGGGCCATACCGTTTATCCTCACATCCCTGAATTTCCGCTCATCGATGAAGCTCACCTCGGCTCCGACAGCCCTCGCAGCATCGGCGATTCCGCTCTGTTTGTAGCATCGCCTCGGATCGTTTACCGGGAAATCGAAGACCCTCACCTTTTTCGCTCCTGCTTCGAAACAGAGCCTCACGAGCGTCGCAACCACTTCCGGATTCGTGTTGGCGGCGTACTCGGGGGTGCGGTCCCATCCAATATTCGGTTTCACGACGACGATGTCCCCCCGGGAGATGAAGCGTCTCATCCCGCCCAGGGCGTTCACGGCGGCGAGGGTTGTCCTTGACGGAGAGGAACCGCGGGAAACGGCAAGATCAACCCTCTCCGCCGCTTCTATCCGGGAAAGCATTAAATTGTGGGTTCCGGGGAATACCATGCCCAGACCGGCCGCAGCCGCCGACTTCAAAAAATCTCTTCGATTCATTTTCAATACCGTTAATGATTTTATTCAAATCTGGTGATGCGCAATCCAATGTAAGGCATCTTTTTTATGTAATCCGCCAGAAGGACCTTCTTGACGGACCCGCCCCTTTCTTTTGTGCCGCTTGCGTGAATCAGATAGGTTTTTCGCGTTTGTGTTTCCACTTTCACGATTCCCATGTGGCCCACGATTTCACCAGCGACCCTTTTCCCGGGGTCCTTGATGAAAAAAATGAGATCGCCGCTTTTAAGGCGTCCAACCCTGCTCCGGAATTCCAGGGAAGGAAGAAAAGACACTGCGCCTCCTCCTCTTGAACCCTTTATCTCCTTTGTTGTTCCAAGATCTGACGTGATCTCCCGGCCCCACTTGCCGCTGTCAATCATGTCCTCCCCGTATTCAAAGCGATCTTCGTAATTAACTACGCGGCCGTTTTCGAGAACGCCTTTCGTGCGGAAACGTCTGTCCAGGGCCGACGCAACAGCCTCTTTGGGACTGTTGCTCAAGGCAAGTTCCACGGACCTGAAAACGAGATACATGCAGTCAACCCTCTCATCGGCGACAATCACCTGTTTTGTAACATATTCTCCGAGGGGATCCCGGTCATAAGGAGTGCCTACGAACTTTTCCGCCCAGAAAACAATTTTTTCAGGGATTGCCCTGTCTTTCAAAAAGGATTGATATCGGGCGACTTCGCTGTCCGGAAAAGCAGACGCCGGGCAGGGAAAGAGTAAAAGATTGAGTAAAATGAAGAGAAAAACAGGGTGTCGAATGCCAGCTTTCAAGAGATGTCTTTGCAGGAGGTTTGTTTTTTTGTTCTGCACGATATTAGAGCTTCGCAGAGCGACATAAATATGCCATGCCGCCTGATCCGGCATCCAGTTTTTCAAAAAGTTCCAGATTCCGGCTTTTGCCGGAATGACGGGATGGTGCCTTTCTATCTTAGGGCTGACCACCGACAAGCTGAAAAATAGTTTTAGATTACCAGAGTAACGTTAAATCGGGAAGGTTTTTTTAAATCAAAAAGGGGTATCTGATCTCTCAGTACCCCTTTTGACTATCCATTGCGGATATAGGATGAAGCCGTTTACTTCTTGGGAGCTTCTGGCGGCTTCTTGTCGTCTTTCTTATCAGCCTTCTTCGGCGCCTTCTTCGGTGCCTTCTTGGCCTTCTTGGGGGCCTTCTTCTTCGGCGCCTTCTTGTCAGCTGCCTTCTTGTCCTTTGCCTTGTCGTCCGCCTTCACCGCCTTGTCAGCGGGTTTAGCTGCCGGAGGGGCTGCCTGGGCGAAGCAAAGACCGGTGACGGAAAGAAGGAAAAGAATGGAAACCAGGATCGCTACTGCCTTCTTCATGATATCACCTCCTTTTTAATGGATTTTTTGCTTAGTATGGTGCATTCAATTATGATGCCAGAAGAGATGGCAATTAAATGATTAGTGATTATGCGGCCTTACGCTGACCTTTCCGAAAGCTGCTCCCGGGAAAATTCCTTTTTAAGGAGATTACCTGGCTTTTTGAGGATTCAGCTTTACTTTTTGAGAATTATATTCCCCTTTTGAGGAACAACTTTTCCTTTTTGAGGAGCTTATCTGGCAGGATATTGAAAAAGTCCGAATTTTGCTCAATGATGTCATGCCCGCCCTTCGGTATGTCACAGTTAGCTTGTCAATGGCTCAGGATAAACTCCTGACTGGCATCCATGAACTTTTTTATAAAGACTGGATTCCCGCTTTCGCGGGAATGACAGGATCGGGCAGAAAATTGCTTTTCAACAGCCTGCTAGAACCTATTAAATTCAATATAGTTTTTTGTCTGGCCCAGGCCGAACTTCTCCCATCTCAAACGGAAGGCCTTATCGCTCAAACCGAGCAGTCGGGCGGCTCTGGCTACCACGTTGTTGGCTTTTACCATGGCTTTCCTCAGCAGCTCTTTTTCAAATTCCTCGAATATGATGCCACCTTCAGGAATGTCAAAGGGGTAGTATTCTGGCGCACCATTAGAAAAACCTGATTCAACACTAATTTTTTCCCACCTGTACCAGAACGTTTTATATGTCATTCCCAGAAGCCTTGCCGCTTTTGCCGCCACCCCGCCGGCTTTTGCCATGGCCTTTCGCAGCAGTTCCTTTTCAAGAGCTTCGAAATCCAGTCCGTTTTCCGGAATCTCGAAATTCAGAATGTTCTTCTCTTTCGGCATCACCAGCTCGCTTTCAATATCACTGAGCGTCACGGTATCCGACTCGCAGAGCAGGACGGCTTTTTCCAGGACCGATTCAAGCTGACGGATGTTCCCGGGCCACGGATAATCCACAAGTGCCTTCAGTGCCCGTTCATCAAGGCGTCTGATCCGCTTGCCGAATTCCCGGTTAAATTTTTCCAGAAAATAGCGGGTTAGGTCAGGAATGTCTTCTTTCCTTTCCCTGAGAGGAGGTAGCTGGATGGTGACGACCTTCAGGCGGTAGAAAAGGTCTTCCCGGAACCTGCCTGCTTCCATCTCTTTATTGAGGTCCTTGTTCGTTGCGGTGATGACACGGACATCTACCTTTATTGATTCTCTGCCGCCGAGGCGTCTAACCTCCCGCTCCTGCAGAACCCGGAGCATCTTTGATTGTGTCAGCGGTGGCAGGTCGCCGATTTCATCAAGGAAGAGCGTTCCACCGCGTGTCGCCTCGAAGAGTCCTATCTTGCGCGATGAGGCTCCCGTGAAGGCCCCCGGTTCATAGCCGAAGAGTTCGCTTTCGAGAAGGGTTTCAGGGATAGCCGCACAGTTTATGGCGGTGAAGGGTTTAGTGCTCCGGGGGCTGTTGTAATGGATGGCCCTGGCGACCAGTTCCTTGCCCGTTCCGCTTTCGCCGAGGATGAGGACCGTAACGGGGCTTCCGGCGACTTTCCTGATCATAGTTATGACATCGCTGATTGCCCTGGAATGGCCGACGATGCCCTCGATGCTGAACTTATCGTAAAGGGCTCTCTGAAGCTCATCGGTCTTTTTCAGAAGCTCTGTCCGCTCGAGGGCCCTTTTGATCGTCAGGATGACCACATCTCTGTCGAGAGGTTTTGTTAGATAATCGAAGGCTCCCTTTTTCATTGCCTCGACGGCCGTCGTTACGGTCCCGAAGGCCGTCATCATAACTACGGTGGGTTCATGCTTCAGGGATTTGATTTTTTCCAGCAGGGCTATTCCGTCCATTCCTTTCATTTTGAGGTCCGTGAGGATCAGATCGGGATTGTATGATTTCACCAGCTGCAGGGCTTCTTCGCCGGAAGAGGCTGTATGGGTCTCGTAACCTTCTTCCGTGAGAATGGTCTTGAGGATGTTTCTCTGCAGGGGTTCGTCGTCTACAACGAGTATGACCGGCATGGATCGCTGTGGTTTCCTAGTGTATTATGAAAGCGGTAGCGGCAGGCGCATTGTGAATCGGCTGCCCTGATTCTCGACGCTGGAAAATTCTATGGTACCGCCGTGCTCCTCAACAATGCGTTTCGTTATTGCAAGCCCGAGCCCGAGGCCATTCGTCTTGGTGGTGAAAAAGGGTTCGAAGATTCTGTGCATGTTCTCCTTGGATATGCCCGAGCCCGTATCGCTTATGTGAAGAATAAACTGCCCGTTGTCCCTTGCGGTCCGCACCGTGAGAGTCCCGCCCTCCGGCATGGCCTGAAAGGCGTTGGCTATTAGGTTGAATACACAGGTCTTCATCAGTTCAACGTCCAGCATCATGTCGGGCAGGCAGTCGTACTGCTCAATTATGGATATCTTCACCGAATCCGCTTTGGCCCTTATGATATCCAAGACGTCCCGGAGAATCTCATCGATGTTGGTGTAATGAATGTTCATTTTCAGGGGCTTTCCGTAGTCCAGGAACTCCGTCACTAGCTTGTCGAGCCGATGGATTTCCTGTTTGATGCTCGAAATCAGGTTTTCGAAGTTCGCGGCCTGCTCTTCTTTTTCCGGGGTATATTTCGCCTTTATATGATCAATGCAGAGGCTGATGTAATTCAGCGGGTTCCTTATTTCGTGGGCTATGGTTCTTGCCAGCTGCCCGACCGCCGAGAGATGTTCCGCCTCCCTCAGGCGATCTTCGAGCTGTTTATTTTCTCTGAGCCTGCGGACCATGTCGTTGAAGTTCTGCATGAGATCGCCGATCTCGTCTTTACGGTCTACGGGAAGTTGCTGATTGAGGTCTCCCGCGGCTACCCTTTTCGCCGCCGTCACGACATGGTGGATGGGCTCTGTGTACCAGAGGGCAAGCAGTATGGATATGAAAATACCGAAGGAGAAGACCAGGAGAGTGGCGATGATGCGCTTGATGGTGTTGCGCCGCTGGAGAGCCGAGAGGTCCTCCGTGTTCACCTGGAGGTGGATGTAGCCGTAATTGGTCTGGCCTGCTACGACGGGTATCATGACGTTGTAGGTCTTGCCTTCCTCGGAGATCTGTTCGCCGAGCTGTGCCTTGATTATCAGTGCTCTCTTCTTCGGGCTCAAGGGAAGCCCCACCTTGGTGGGGTTGGAACTTGCGATGATCTGCTCCGCCGGGCTGATAACGGAGACTTCATTTATCCCCTTCTTTTTCAAAGACCTTAGATAGTATTCAAGACCGGATTCCTTCGATGACTGGCTTCCCGTGACCCTTTCCACTCCGACCTGGATCAGTTTCGTGAGATCAGCCGTCTGGTTCTCGAACTCCCTCAGCAGCGCCCGCTCCGCCTGCCAGTGAAGGACAAGAAGCACGGACAGCAGCGTGACGCTCAGGAAAAGCATCATGAAGATGAGCTTCTTGTTAAGCGATAGATTCAGGAAATAGGTCTTGTATGTGTCGGGTTTGAACAATGGATGCATGGTCTTGTGCCTGCCCCCGAGGGGGATCCCGATTTTACTTGCAAAATGTACACTAATTTTTCGCAAATTACCACCGATCGTGATCCCCTGTCAATCGAACTCGGGTTCTGTTATTTTCCTTGACTTTTCACAGCCATCACATAAAAAGCATTGACGGCCGGAGGGAAAAGTATTTGACCGGGTATCCGTTCGTCCGGCCCATTTTATTTTGAGAGTATATATATGGACTGGTTGGTGCAGTTTTTTGATATCCTGATCCATCTGGACAAGTATCTTGATATGGTGATCAGGGAATACGGTGCCTGGACATACGGGATTCTAATCCTAGTCATATTCTGCGAAACGGGTCTCGTGGTCACGCCCTTCTTTCCCGGAGACTCACTTCTCTTCGCGACGGGGACCTTTGCGGCCATCGGTTCGCTGAATGTGGACTGGATCGCTGTCTCGCTGGGGCTTGCAGCAGTTGCGGGCGATTCTACGAACTACTGGATAGGCCGTTTCACCGGTCCGAAGGTCTTCACCCGGGAGACCTCACGCCTCTTCAACAGGGAATATCTGCTCAGGACGCAGCGCTTCTACGATAAATACGGAAGGAAGACCATAATCCTCTGCCGGTTCGTTCCCATCATACGGACCTTTGCCCCCTTCGTGGCCGGTATCGGTCGGATGCCCTATAAAATTTTTCTGACCTACAGCGTGGTCGGGACGTTATTCTGGATATCTATTTTCGTCTTCGGGGGTTATTACTTCGGGAATATCCCGGTGGTGAAAGAGAATTTCACCCTCGTGATTCTTGGCATAATTTTCCTCTCCGTTATGCCCGGCATAATCGAGTTCATCCGCCATCGGTATGAGCGGGAAAAGGCACGTGAATAATCTGTCCGTATAGCACCGTATAGCAGGGGGACCTCGTATGAAAATAAGATTTCTCGGCGCCGCAAGAGAAGTGACGGGATCCTGCTGCCACCTCATTCTGGATAGTGCGGAATTTCTTGTGGACTGCGGTATGCATCAGGGAAAGAACAGCGAGGAAAGAAATGAAGCCCCCTTTGAGTTCAATCCGGCGGCCATAGAAGCCCTGTTTCTCACCCATGCGCACATCGATCATTCCGGACTCATGCCACGGCTCGTGAGGCAGGGTTTCAGGGGACGGATAATCACAACGCCCGCGACGGCCGATCTGGTCGAGATCATGCTTCGGGATTCCGCTCACCTCCAGGAGAAGGACGCCGAATGGCTCATGCGGAAAGCACGCCGTGCGGGGAATGACAGGTTTGTCGAGCCCCTTTATACCGAAACAGATGTTGAGGCCATGCTTCCCCTTCTGACGAGAATTAATTATGGCGAGATGGGGAAAATGAACGGCGGGGTTCGATACCGGTTCACGGATGCCGGTCATATACTGGGATCCGGAACGCTGGAACTGTGGTACACAAGCGGCGGGCGGGAAAAGAAGATTGTCTTCTCGGGCGATATCGGAAAAAAGGGTAACCCCATCATCAACGATCCCTCGCACACGCCCCGGACGGATTTCGTTGTAGTGGAGTCCACTTACGGAAACCGGCTGCACAGGGGCATGGAGGAAAGCATCGAGGAATTGAAAGGCGCAGTCGAGACGACCTTCGAGAAAGGGGGAAACGTCCTTATCCCGTCATTCGCCGTGGGAAGAACCCAGGACCTTCTTTATGTACTGAACAAGCTTGTACGGGAGCGGAAACTCCGGCCCCTGAATGTTTACGTAGACAGTCCGCTCGCTGAGGAGGCAACCCGGATTTATCTATCCTATCCCGAATACTATGACGAGGAGGCGAAGAAATTATTCCAGCTCCGCGGAGGAAGCGCCGTGAAACTCCATTTCACCCGGACGGTCGAGGATTCTCAAAAAATAAATCAGACCCGGTCAGGAGCCGTTATAATAGCAGGCAGCGGCATGTGCGAGGGCGGGCGTATCCGGCATCACATGAAGCACAACATCTGGCGGCCGGAGTGCAGCATTGTTTTCGTAGGCTTTCAGGCGGCTGGGACCCTGGGACGCCAGATCGTGGACGGTGCTAAAGCGGTCCATTTTCTGGGAGAGGATTTCGCGGTGAAGGCAAGGGTGTACACCATCGGCGGATTCTCGGCCCACGCGGATCAGGGAGAGCTTCTGGAATGGCTGGGTGCGTTCACCACAAGACCCGAGGTCTTCATCGTTCACGGCGAAGAATCGAGCGCCCTTGAGTTCGAGAAGGCCGTCAATGACAGACTCGGCTATGTAACTCATGTCCCGAGGACGGGAGAGACCCGTGAAATATAGAAGAAACCCTGTCCGTTCCCGGCCGGGTTTCCTGACCCGCTTTCTCTTCGAGACCGGTTATCCGGCCTTCAACCGCCGGCTGAACCGGTGAATGTTTTTTCAGATAGTCCGCGAATAGATCTCTCAGATCGTCTTCAAAGCGGATATTCCTGCCCTCCTTGAAAACCGAGTGAGAGTCCCCTCCATCAGCGAGAAAGTCATTCACCGCAACCCGGTAGCTTGCCTGAGGGTCAAGGGGTCGGCCTGAAATCTCCGTCTTCACCACGCGCTCGCCGACCGGTTTCTTGAGGTCGTAGTGAACCCTGAGCCCCGATACCTGAAGAATCCCGTAATCGCCCGTCGAATTTCTCTCGAGAATGCGAAGAATCTGGCGCCCCGTGAGATCCATGGTTACAAGCACATTGTCGAAGGGCAGGAAGGAATAGATCTGTTCAAGGGTGATGATCCCCTTCGGGATATTGGCCCGTATGCCCCCGCTGTTTTGAAATGCGATGTCGGCTCCCGATGCCTCCCGCATGGCATCGCAGATAATATTTCCGGCGCTGGATTCCTGCCTCGAATTCCGGATGATGTCCACCTTAGTTTCCCCTGCGACGGCGGCGAAACGGTCCCGGATCTGTGAATGATAATTCTCCACCAGCTTCGCAATCTTAGGCTCGAAGGGATCCTTTGCACCGGAATGTATTTTTTTCAGCTCGTTCTTTTTCGTGAAGGCGGTGATCAGGCCGCGTTCCGGGTCGAAGGAGATTTTAAGAACACCGAGGTAGAACCCGTAGCACCCGGCCTGGACGATGATCGTTCCTTTGACGACAAGGGGGTCCTGCAGGGCGATGTGGCTATGGCCGCCGACGATTACATGGATTCCGGGAACCGCCCCGGCCAGTTCCCTGTCCCTGTCGAGACCGAGATGGGAAAGCACCACGATCAGACCGGCTCCCTTTGCCCTCGCCTCCTTTATGATCCGCGGCAGAACGGCCTTCGGATCGAGAAACGTCAGCCCCTGTACGTTTCCGGGTTTCGTCGTGTAGGCCGTATCCGGTGTTGTGACGCCGATGATGGCCGTCTTGACACCTTTGCGCGTCAGGATGATATAAGGCTTGACTCCGGCGGGGCAGCTTCCGCTCTTATCTATCACGTTTGCCGAAAGGAAAGGAAAACGCGCCGACGACCTCAGCCGATCGAGAATATCCCTTCCCCAGTCGAATTCGTGATTCCCGACGGCCATGGCGTCGAAGTTAAGGGCGTTCATGATTTCGATGACCGGAGCCCCCCGGAAGACATTGGACAGGGCCGTGCCCTGAAACATATCCCCGCCCGAAAGAAGCAGTGTCCCCCGGGGATTCCGCTTTCGCTCACGGGAGATCATGTGGGCCATCCACGCGGCACCGCTTACCGGCCTGTCCGGATCTACCGCCTTCTCGATGGACGGGAGGATGTGTCCATGGGTGTCGTTGACATGGAGTATCGTGATGCGTACTGGGCCGGCTGCCGCGGCGAGGGAAGACGCGAGAAAAAGAAGGAGAAGAGAGAAAATCAAGATAGGGCTTAAGGATTCTCTCTTTATGAAAGTCTTTCCGATGAGCCCTGCGCCTTTTATTCTTTTCGACATGACAGATGTTCCTGCGAACTTTATTCCGAGGGATGAATCCAATCTTCACTCTATAATGTCATTGGCTGGGATTCAAGGTGAAAAGGGGGATTTTCTTCTTATTACATGGATGGCGGTTGCCTTGAAGGAGGCCGTGGCAGGCATCCCTTCCCGCAGGGAGAGATCGTCGACGGCGTTTCGCGTGACGTAGGCGGTAAGGGGGAATCCGCAGTCCACTCTCACCTTGAAAAAGGCACCGGCAGGAATGATCCTCTCAACCGTTCCCCTGAAAACGTTTCTCGCGCTCGTCGTCAATGAAGGGCCGAAGGCCGAAAGGGTGACATGCTCCGGCCGGATGCACAGCACGATGTCTTCGCCGGGGACGGCATCGCCTATGGCCTCCATGGTGAAACCGAAGGCGGATACGAGAAGGGAACTTCCGTTTTTCTCTGCAACCTTGCCCGGCAGTATCGTCTCCGTGCCAACGAAGGAAGCGACCCACTCGTCCGCCGGCTGGTTCATGATCTCTTCGGGCGCACCTGTCTGTACGATCCTCCCCCCGTTCATCACTGCGATCCGATCGGAGAGCCGGATTGCTTCGTGCAGGTCGTGGGTGGCCATGACGGTTGTGGTTCCCGTTTCCCGGAGGACCCGCTCCAGATCGTCGATGATGGATTCGCGGGTAGGCGGGTCGAGGGACGCAAAGGGCTCGTCGAGAAAAAGAATCTCCGGAAGGGTTGCAAACGCCCGGGCGAGACTTGTCCGCTGAGCCTCTCCGCCGGAGAGGGTCCGGGCGGAACGGTCCGCGAGATGTGAGATGCCGAACCGGGATAGCTGCAGAGCCGTGATGTCTCTGATGTCCGATCTTCTGATGCCGCGGATCCTGAGCCCCGAGGCTACGTTTTCGGCCACGGTCGTATCGAAGAGAAGGGGCTCCTGGAAGACCATGGCGATTCTGCGGCGGTATTGAATAACGGAATGATTCGAACCGATCCTGCTCCCTCTGAAATAAATATCCCCGCGGGAAGACGGGACGAGACGGGACAGCGCCTGAAGCAGGGTCGTTTTCCCCGCCCCGTTGGGTCCAATGAGCGAAAGTATTTCGCCCTGTCTTATTGACAGAGAGGGGACATCGAGAATGAGGGCGCCTCCCATCCTCACCTGCAGACCCCTTGATTCCAATACCTGCAGAGTCTCCTTCATCGCGGCCGCTCCCTCTGCTGGATCTGCGTGAGGATGAGGTTGATGAGATAGGCGAAGACGAGGAGGATAATCCCCAGGGCGATGGCGATGTCGAAGTTTCCCCGACTTGTTTCCATTACGGTGGCTGTCGTGAGGACCCGGGAATATCCCTTGATGTTTCCGCCGACCATGATGGAGGCCCCGACTTCGGAGATGACGCCGCCGAAACCCGCCATTACGGCTGCCAGGAGGGGCAGTTTCGCTTCGCGGATAAGGATCCAGACCATCTGAAGGCGGGTGGCGCCGAGGGCCAGGATCTGGAGCCGCAGCTTTTTCGGAAGCTGCTGCATGGCCGCGAGGGAAATCCCCGTGACGATGGGAGTGGCGATGATTGCCTGGGCGATGATGATAGCCGTCGGAGTGTAGAGAATTTCAAGGAACCCCAGCGGGCCGTTTCTCCAGAGTAAGATGGTGACGAAGAGCCCCACCACCACGGGAGGAAGGGCCATGCCCGTATTGATTAGGCTCACGACGAATCTTCGTCCGGGAAAGGAGGTGAGGGCGACAGCGGTGCCGATTCCGATTCCGATGACGAGGCTTATCAGCGTAGCCGTTCCCGATATCTTGAAGGAGAGCCACGTTATTCCCATGACCTCGGAATCCAGTGTGAAGAGGAGGCGGATGGCCTCCCTTATGCCGTCAATGAGAATGTCCATCGTTTTCTCTTTCTACCTGCCGAGCGTGTCTTCTTTCTTTCCCGCGTCGGGGAAGAACAGAGGGGACCCGAACTTGGCCACGCCGAAGGTTTTGATGATCTTCTGAACGCTCCTGGAGACCATGAAATCGGCGAAGGCCCTGGCGCCTGCGGCGTTCACCTTGGGCCACTTGGCTGGATTGACCTGGATCACGTGATAGATGTTGAGCAGGATGGCATCCCCCTCCACCAGGATGTCGAGCCCGAGGTTCTTTTTCAGGGCGAGGTACGTGCCCCGGTCCGTCAGGGTGTAGGTTTTCTTTTCAGCGGCCACCGAGAGCGTCTGCCCCATGCCGAGGCCCGTCTGCTGGTACCACTTCTGTCCTTCACATGAAACTCCTGCTTTCTTCCAGATGCTTATTTCTTTGGTGTGAGTTCCGGAGTAGTCTCCCCGGGAGGTGAATACCGCACCGCTGACGGTGATCTTTCTGAACGCCACGGCGGCCGATTTCAACCCCCGGATGCCGGCCGGATCCGAGGGAGGGCCCACGATGATGAAATCGTTGTGCATGACCAGCCGCCTCTTTATGCCGTGTCCCTCCGCGATGAATTTCTTCTCCGCGTCGGGAGAGTGCACAAGAAGAACATCGGCCTCACCCTTTCTGCCCATTGCCATGGCCTGGCCGGACCCCACTGCGATGGTTTTTACGAAATACCCTGTCTTCTTCTCGAAGATGGGAATGAGAACGTCGAGAAGACCGGAATCCTGCGTGCTCGTTGTCGTCGCGAGAATGATGCTTTTCTGGACCTTTGCGGCTTCCGCGGGCAGCATCCCGGAAACCAGGAAAAGAACCGCCGCAATCGATAGCAGGATACCCCATTTTGATGCCCTTCTCATCTTTTTCATGATCCTCCTCACTTGATGAAATTAATATCTGATTATCGAATGAACGGGGTTAAGACCCCGATCAACCCTTTATTTTTCTCCGGACTGAACCGCTCTCCATTCTTTTGAATTGGGAAAGAAAAGAGGGCTGCCATACTTATCTTTGCCAAAATCCCGGATGATCTTCTGACCCTTCTTCGGGTTGGTGAGCCACTTCACGTAAATCATGGTATCCCGGTGATTCACCCTCTTGAACTTTGCGGCATTGACGGGAATGAGGGTAATGTAGTTCAGGAGGGCCTCGTCGTTTTCAACCAGAACGATGAGCTTGATCTTTTCTTTGAGGGAGAGGAACGTGGCTCGATCCATGAACACGTAAGCGCCTTTTTGATCGGCGAAGAGCAGTGTGGACGCATTGCCTTCGGAGCCCTTTTCATAGGTGATGTACCAGGAGCCGGAGGGCTTGATCCCGGCCTTGCCCCACAGGGTCATTTCCGCGACATGGGTCCCCGATTTGTCCCCGCGGGTGATGAAAGGAACCGCGGACTCCGAAATTTTCTTCAGGGCGTCGGCGGCCGTCTTCATTCCTTTGATCCCGGCGGTATCGCTTGCGGGGCCCAGTATGAGGAAATCATTGTACATCAGGTCGATTCTTTCGGTCCCGAAGCCCTCGTTGATGAATTTTTCCTCGAGAGGTTTCGCGTGGACCATCACAAGGTCCACATTTCCCTTCTGAGCGATCTTGAGTGCGGCCCCTGTTCCCGCGCCCACGTGGCGCACCCGGATGCCCGTTTCTTTCTCGAAGCGGTTCTCCAGCACGTCGACGATTCCCGAATCCACGGGGCCTATGGTGCTCGCCATCAGCAGAAACTTGCCCTGAGCCAGACATAAACCCGGCAGCAATAGTATGAAACAGGTCAAAAATATCAGAAATCTCTTTTTCATGGACAACTCCTTGTTTTTATATGTTCTTTTTTCTCTTGAGTCCCTGACCCCTTTTCTTTAATTCGCCGTATGCAGGATCTTGCCCGAATCCCTGAAATCGTAGCTTCCCAGAGGTTCCACCTTGCCGCGAAACTCTTTGGACTGCAGGACATTCATAAAAGCCTGGACACCCTTTCGGAAAAAGGTGGGCTGATCCAGGATCATATCGAACCTTTCATGCGTGATGGGGATGAAGGAAAGCCCGAAGAGCTTGGACACAGCCGCCGTAGCGATTCCCACATCTGCGTCCTGTGAGAGAATGGAAAGTCCGACTTCAAAATGGGTATACACTTCCCTATCATAGCCACGTATCTTTACCACCGGTATGCGCTGTTTCTTCAATCGATCGTCCAGCAAGACCCTAGTGCCGGACCCGGCCTGCCGGTTGATGAACCGGACATCCTTGCGGGTGAGATCTTCGAATCCCCTGAGCTTCAGAGGGTTCCTGCGCGCCGTGAGAAAGCCCAGGTCGCGGTAAAAGAGATTCACCACTACCGCCTTCAGATTTGGAAGATAAGCGGAGAGAAAGGGGATGTTGTACGTGTTGCTGGACGGATCCAGAAGGTGAGACCAGGCGATATCCGTGTACCCCTTGTTCAGGATCTTCAGTCCCTCCGTGCTGCCGGTGTTGGCGGAAAAAATGTAGAATTCAGGATATTCTTTTTTCATATGGGTTTGAAGCATGTCGAGAACGGGATCGTTGCTCCCCGAGGCGAGAAGACCCTCTTCGATCCTGAGGCTTTTTTCACGGGCTTCCCGAACACCGAGCTTCGCGTCCGACTCGATCCACTCGTCGATGATCTTTTTCGGAAAGATCCACTTTCCCGTGACCCGCGTCGCCGGGATTTTCTTTTCCTTGATCAGGGCGTAGACCTGCTTTTCGTGAATCCCCAGATAATGGGCGATCTCCTTTGTGGTCATCATCTCTTCGGGCATGACGTCCTCCTGAAATTAGTTATAATCTTTCTAAATCCGACAAATTATTACCTGTATTCACTTATAACCAATGCCTCTGCAGGTCAATCCCTTTTCCCATCCGCAGAAAAAAGCCCCGCATCTCTGCGGGGCTTTGTCGAAGGTTTTTTGTTTAGAAGCTCAAGGTCAGCTTGTGCATGAGCAGCCAGTCGTTGGCCACCACATTTGCGGCCGAGGTTCCCTTGAAGGCATCGCCGGCCCAGAGGTAGCCGTATCCGATCATGTAGGTGAGGTTGTCATAGATTTTATAGGTTGCCGTGATGTCGAATTCGCTGCCGATCTTGTCGTCCACGTACGTCTTCGAGGTCAGGCTGCCGTCCGGGGCAATGGAGCTGTAAGTCGTTTTCTGGTTGAGTGACATCATGCTGTAGCTGGCGAACAGGTCCAGTTTCTTGATGGGTTTGATGCCCGCAAAGATCTGATAAAGAGTGAAGTTCTCCGCCCCCTGACCGCTGTAAGTATTGAACGTGAGGTTGGTTCCCAGACTTCCAGCCCAGTAAGCCAGATCGCTGTTCAGAAAGATCAGACAGGGCTTATAGTCCCGACCGCTTTTAACCCCACCTTCATATTTGTCCGTCGTGGCTCCGTCATCTCCCTGTACGAAGGCATACTGACCGCCGACGTAAACCGGTCCCATCGTATACTGTGCTTTTGCATACCAGTTCCAGCCGCCGAGGGAAACATCTTTATAACCGGCCTGGTTGTACGCGATGTAGTCGCCCGTCTGGTAATTGACCTCCGCCTCGACGTACAGACCGCCAAAGGCTCCTTTTAAAAAGGGATTGAATTTTTGGCGTCTGTAATAATTATCCTGTCCAAGTCCGGCGGGGGCGCTGGTGTTCCCCGACTTGTCGTTGTAGAACGTGTAGCCCAGCCCTGCAATGCCGCTGCTCCACTTGTAGACGATCTGACCCTTCCACTGGTCGGCGTCGACGTCCGAATTGGTTCCCGTCAGGGTATAGTTGGATGACCATTCCTTTTCCTGCTGTTTTTCAAACCCGACGTATCCCGACCAAGGACCACTGAACATGTAGTAACGGATAACGCCGGCCGTCGCTTCTGAGTCTGAGAAAGCTGTTCCGGTCGTACCCGTATTGTGGTAACCGACCCGGAGGCTGCCGGAACCAAGTTTCGCGTCCACGTAGGCGCGGGCGAACTCGATGTTCTCAGCGAGCTTGGTACCGGAGGTAGTCGTTCGATCCTCTGTGTCCGCCGGTGAACGGCCTTGACCCCAGACCTTCTCGAGGGCGTCAAATAGGGTCACGAGGTTCAGACCCTCGGAGATCTTGAACGTTGTGTTCACTCTCAGCCTTTGAGCGTAAAACCCCTGGCTGGCTTTCTGGGGATCCGTCAGTGCGCGGTTCCTCTCAAGGTATCCCGCCGCGAAGTATTCGCCGCTGAACTTGACATCGGCGGATACGGCAGGCGACGGCAGGACTGCGATGAGACCGGCGGCAAGCAAGACGATAAAAAATCTCTTCATGTTTTTCCTCCTTCCGTAACTGTGGAGTTGAATGTTTTTCCCTTTGGGAAGCAGGAATTAGCGGGATATTGTGACAGGATGATAACCATTTGATGAAAAGGTCGTTAAAATTCCTGTTTCCCGGTGAAGATCCATCCGGCATCCTGCTGCCGGATGGGCGATTTCTTAGATTATTTATTAGAAAATGTCAACTTAAAATTACAAATTATTACGAAATATGACCTATATTCCCCACAATCAAAAGGAAAACCTCTTCTTTGAGGGTCCGGGCGCGCCATTTCATCCCGGCCTGCGGATGAGCTCCCGATTCCATGTGCTTTTTCACGTTGACACGTCACTCCCGCTTTCCTATAGTGAATACACGATATCGCCGCGGTTCTTCATATCTTTTTTGTCAGGCTGTTAACTCTGAACTTTGAACTCTGAACCCTGAACTGTTATTTTAGCGCCATGCCTCTTCTGACCCTGTATTTCCAGCTTCATCAGCCCTTCCGCCTTCATCCCGAGCGCGACAAGTTTCTCTGGGACGACATGAACCGGGAGGTCTTTCTCAAGGTTTCGGAGAAGTGCTATCTGCCGGCCGTCGATCTTTTCACCGAACTAGTCCGGCGTCACCCCGCCTTCAAAGTCACCTTCAGCATGTCGGGAACCTTCCTTGAGCAGGCGGAGCTTTACAGGCCGGAGGTCGTCAAGGCCCTGAAACGGCTTCGCGAAGCCGGAGAGGAGAAAAACCAGGTCGAGTTCCTCGATGAAACGTATTACCATTCCCTGGCAGGTCTCTTCGCGGATCCTGGCAAAAGGGAATTCCGGGATCAAGTCGCCCTTCACCGCGAGACAATGAAACGGCTCTTGGGAGTGATGCCCTCATCTTTCCGAAACACGGAACTTATGTATAACAATGATATCGCCGCGACAGTTGCGGACATGGGATACCGGTCCATTCTGTGCGAGAAGCGGGATGACATGTTCACTCAGGGAGGCAGGCCGGTTTCCCCCAACGCTGTGTTCAGGGCCCGGGGCACGAACCTCATCGTCATTCCCCGCAACAGGGAGTTGAGCGATGACGTGGCTTACAGATTTCCCCACGACCCGGTCACGTCGGAGCAATACGCCGCTCACATCGCCCGTGTGGACGGGGAGGTAATCCTTCTGGGCTATGACTTCGAGCACATTGGAGAGCACATCTGGGAAGACAGGGGAATTTTTGAGTTCTGGCGGGAGCTTCCCGATGCGCTTGCCGGGCATTCCAATGTCATTCTGACAAATCCCACGGAGATTGCGGAACGGTTCAAGGACGCCGACTGTCCGGTCGCGGATATCCACGGCCTGTCGACGTCTTCCTGGGCCGACGCTGGCCGCGACACATTCGGCTGGCTGGGTACTCACACCCAGTACGGCGTGTTCCTGGATATCGAGGGCATGGAGACCGAGGCAAGGAAGGCAGGGGGGGAACTCCTGAGAAAGTGGCGGCATCTCAGCACATCGGACCATATCTATTTTCTACACGAGCGTATCGGCGAAGATCACGCCGTCCATTCCTATTTCAATCCCTACGGGGGTTCCATCACGGAGGCCACGCACGTCCTCACTCGGAAAATAGACGATCTGCAGATGGAGATAAGACAGTCACGGTTTCTGAAGAGAAGGGACAGGACAGCCGTCCTCATCATCAGTCCGGAAACAGGGCGATTGCCGGAGGACATGGGTGCCCTGGCGAAGTATATTTCCGGGAAAAGCGGCGGACAGGGGGAGGTCGTATCGGCGCTCTGCGAGGGGCTGATAGATCAGGGAATCGAAGTGCATCTGGCCACACTGAATCTAAAGAAGAGGTTTCAGCGGGAAGCACAGATGAACGAGTACCAGTGGCGGGAGGTCCGCTACAAAATCGATCCCGACAAGATTCATCTCGTCAGCTCGGCCGTCTTTGCCGGCCTGCTCAGCGCCTATTCGGGAAACCCTATTCTTACGGCCGCAGAATTTCAGCGGGAGATAACGAACAACATCATCAAGACGGTGAGGGCGAAATGCGAGGGGAAGCTCATCATTCACAGTCATGACTGGATGGCCGGAGGCGCCATAACGGCATACGCCAAATCCACGGGGCTTCCCGTTCTCCACACTGTTCACAACGTATTCACCGGGCACATCCCGCTCGAGATGTTCTTCGGCGTCGACCTGGAGAGCCTGAACGAATATCTTTACTTTTCCGAGGAATATGGAAAGCCCTGTATAGACGGCCAGGCCACGGCCATCAAGAACGCGACGCTCATCAACTTTGTCGGCGAGAGATTTCTCCGGGAAGTCGTGGAGGATTACTTTATGGACCGGCCTATCGTCCCTCCCAGCGTGCGGCAGGAGGTGAAGGAAAAATATTACAGCAATGCCGCTCTTGCAATCATCAACGCCCCGTCGCCCACTCTCTATCCGGAGAGATGCCGCTACTGCGCGAGAAACTTCGGTCCGGCCGATGATGTGCTGGCGGCGAAAAAGGAAAACCTCCTTGAATTCCAGCGGCGGACCGGGCTGCAGATTAACCCGGATGCGATACTGTTCTACTGGCCCTCCAGGCTCGATCCCACGCAGAAGGGCATCGAGATCCTGGAAAACATCGCCTTGAGATTCTGCATCGAGCACGGTGATGTGCAGATCGCAGTTATCGGGAGCGGTGTCGGAAACGATCGGACCCACGAAGAGATCATGGGCCGGATCGCCTGGGCGTCGGGTGGCAAGATTGTCTATTACCCTTTCAGCGAAGAACTCTCCATGCTCGGCTACGCGGCGGCGAACGACGTGTTCGGGGTCTCGCTCTACGAGCCCTGCGGCCAGATAGATCAGATAGGAAACCTCTTCGGCGCCACGGCGACCAATCGTGATACGGGAGGGTACCACGACAAGATCAGGGAACTGCGGCTGGCCGTCGACGGTTTTCCGCAGGATGTGGGGAATGGATTTCTGTTCCGCGACTACGATTCAGGGGGGCTATGGTACGGTCTGGAAAAAAGCATCCGTTTCCACCGGAGACCGCCGGAGGTTCGAGAGCCTCAGATCAGGCGCATCATGAAGGAGGCCCGGGAAAAATACGATCTCGGCAGCATGATCAACGCCTATATCCGTGTTTACGAACGGCTTAACGGGGGAAAACCGCTGGCGTGACCACGCCTTCACGCATCGGGATGGGGCTCGGACGCTCCATTTTTATTTGAAATTCGGTTTGCGCTTTTCCTTTTGTGCCCGGACTCCTTCCCGCGCATCGTCACTCATGAAGACCGGCATGCCGACCTCCACCTCGAGATCGAGGGCTTCGAGAAGGGGCTTGCCCTGGATGCGCCGGGAGAAGCTCACCATGGCGCGGATGGATCGCGGTCCGTTGTTCGCAATGGTCTCCGCAAGGGACAGCGCCTCCTCCATCAGCTTTTCCCTTTTCACCACCCGGTTGAGAAAGCCCCACTCGTGGAGTTTCGCGGCGCTGAAGTTTCCGCCCGTTAGGAGGATTTCCAGTGCCCGCGTCTGGCCCACCTGGAGGGGAAGGAAGACATTCGAGCCTCCGATGGGCATGATGCCGAGGGTTGTTTCCCGCATCTGGAAGATTGCGTCCTCGGACGCGACGCGCAGGTCGCAGCCCATAACCATCTCGAACCCGCCGGTGAGGCAGTAACCGTGAACCGCCGCGATGACCGGGCGGTCGAGCTCCCTGATTTTCAGCATGGCCCGGCTCACAGCTCTGTTGTCTGAGAGAAGCCATTTCTCACCTTCCGTTTCCGGCTTGCGAACGCCCGTGAGTATGGGGATCGCCGTCCTCAGATCCATGCCGGAGCAGAAGATGTCCGGAACCGACGAATAAAGAACAACCGCCCGGATAGCATCATCCCTCTGGCATTCCTCCCAGACCTTGAATAGATCTAGCAGCGTATCGGGACCCAGGGCGTTTTTCGTCTCCGGCGTATTCAGCCCTACCCTGGCAATGTAACCTTCTTTCGTAAATTGAACTCCCATGTGAACCTCCTGTGAAATATGGATGGGGTATCGTAGTCCGAAATTTGTTCCGAATCAAGGGATAAGGGGCGGGGAGCGGAAATTGAGACTTGACATTCAGGGAAAGATTGATCATACAGTTCCAGGCAAAACGGATTCCTCTGTCAGGAAAGGAAAAACAGCCATGCCTCCTGAAGAAAATCTTGAGATCTATCTGCGGCCGACACCATTCCTGGACAGTGATTCTCCGACCGTTGCGGCGTTTGCGAAACAGACCGTCGGAGATGCGGAGGGCGACATCGAAAAAGCGGTGAAGCTCTTCTATGCCGTCCGGGATGAGATTCGATATGATCCTTACAACATCAGCCTGACCCGAGAGTGGCTGAAGGCGAGCAGCACCCTCAGGCGGGGGTACGGGTACTGTGTGGCAAAGGCTGTTGTCCTGACCGCGGCTGCCCGGTCCGTCGGTATTCCCTCGCGTCTCGGTTTCGCCGACGTTATCAACCACCTCGCCACGGAACGGCTCAAGAAACTGATGCAGACGGATGTCTTTGCCTGGCACGGCTTCTCGGAACTTTTCCTCGAAGGCCGCTGGGTAAAGGCGACGCCCACCTTCAATATCTCGCTATGCAGGCGTTTCGGCGTTAAGCCCCTCGAATTCGACGGCCGCAGTGACGCCCTTTTCCATGAATTCGACAGCAGGGGAAACCGGCACATGGAATATGTCCATAAGCACGGGTCTTTCGCGGACCTCCCATATGACGCCATCGTGGAGAATTTCAGAAAATACTACCCCGCCTACTTCCGCGAGGACGGTTCCATGATCACCGGCGACTTCGAAAAGGAGGCGGCGGAGGATCATCACCTGTCAGCCCCGCGAAGACGGGGATCCATATAAGGACGGGATAGAGGCTCGGGCCTGCCTGCACCTTATGCTAGGTCCGGTATGAACAGGGGCGTGTTAGTTTTCCTTCAGCATCGCTGCGGCTTCCTCCATGGCCTCCGGTTCCTTGAGCTTCGCCAGTTGTGCCGGTGACTCCTGGAAATTCTCGAGGGCGTTGAAGAAGCGGTCCAGAACATCGCCGCTGTAAGTCGGGATCAGGAATAGATGGGTGTGGGGGATTCGCCGACCGCGGGCGTAAAGGAAGATGAAGTCGGGATGGAATTTATTCATCATCCGGTTCGCCACGACGTTGGCGCATTTGAAGAGGCTCGCCGTTTCCTCTTCGTTCAGTTCGTGCCACCAGGGTACGTGCCGCTTCGAGAGAACCAGGCAGTGCCCTTTCGTATATGGATGAATGTCAAGAATGACTAAAGACAACTCGTCTTCGTATATCTTGTAAGCCTTAGCCTTTCCCGCCACGATGTCGCAGAAAACGCAATTCTTCCCCTTTTCTTCGTTCATGGTTCTCCCTGTGAAATGAAATTGTCTTCTTTTACAGAAGGGAATGATACTTTACAAGTATTTTAATCGTTCGGGCCCTTATCGTTGCATCCACGTTTCTCCAGCCCACTGCCGCTTGACGAGCAGCAGCCAGGGGATGGAACACCACTGGATGACAACGGAAAAGGTGACCATGGCCGCAAGAGAGATGTCATAGAGGTATCCCATCAGGGCGCTTCCGATGAACCAGCACAGACCGTAACCTGCATTGAATATGCCATAGGCCGTTCCACGCCTTTCCCCGGGTGTCATGTCGGCCACCACGGCCCGCATTATAGATTCCTGGGCTCCCATGCCGATTCCCCAGAATATAACCCCCGTCAGTGCGGACCAGAAACCGCCGAAAAAGACGAGCGGCGCAAACAATGCCGAAACAACGGATGCTGCGATGAGCGTTTTAAACCCGATCCGGTCAAAGAAATACCCGAGGATCAGGGCCGCCAATGCATCCACTCCCATGGCGACCGAGTAAAAAACGGGTATCAATTCCCTTGGAACAGAAGACACCCGGCCGAAGTGGTAGGCCATGAGGGGATAATCGACAAAGCCCGCCGCTACGAAACCGACGCCGGACAGGTAAAGCCAGAAAACCTTCGGGAGCCGTCCCGCTGGTTTCCGGACGGCTGCCTCCATGTCCTGCGGTGACCTATACAGGAACCTGGCAACCCACAGAATACTTACGGCTAAAAACGCCGGAATCAGAAGCGCGGCAAAACCGTATGCATAGTCTCCCTTCAGGTAAAGAACCATTGCCACCAGAAGAGGACCGAGCACCGCCCCGACCTGGTCCATGGCTTCGTGTATTCCGAACCCCTTACCACGGCCTACTTTCTGCGTGGCATAGGAAAGCATGGTGTCGCGTGCCGGGGTCCGAATAGCCTTTCCAAGGCGCTCGGTGACGACCAGGGCCGCCGCCAGATCCCATCTATGCGCGAGGGCCAGGCATGGAACCGCGAAGAGATTGACGGCGTAACCGACGATGGTTATGGTCCAGTATTGTCTCGTCCGGTCGCTTATATACCCCGACAGAAGGCGAACCCCGTAGCCGACCAATTCTCCTGCACCCGCTACGATGCCGACGATGACAGCGCTTGCTCCCAGACTTCCGAGAAAGGGCCCCGTGATGCTTCGTGCTCCTTCATAGGTCATGTCGGCGAAAAGGCTCACGACGCCGATCAGCAGTATGAAGCGGAAGGCACGGTCCCTTGTTGCATCGTTTTCGGCGTTCATTTTTTTTCACCGACGCGGCGGCTCTTGCCAGAAACGTTCCGAAAGTAACATTTTCATGGCATGAGCGGCATAATACGTATCTTCCATGGTGGCGATTCCGGCGTGAGGCACCCTTGAAAAGCCTCCGTTCCGGTTCTGACAGTCCAGGATGAATGTAGCGCAGCTGTCGGAGTATCTGGGCCTGATAGAGATCACGTATGATGCCAGAATGCCGGCATGGATGTATTCAAGGTAAGAGAGAGAACGGTGCGGGATATCCGTGAAGCCGAAGAGCGGCGTTGCGCATAGCCTGATGAACCGTTCGCATTCCAGTTCCTGAACCGGATAACCGAGTCTGTCCAGCATGACGAGGGCCTTCGCGGTGTCGGTGAGGTTCGACTTATGATTCCCGAATCCCCGGTCCTCGTTCTGGAAGGATAGAATGAAATCGACAATGTTCTTTTCGACCCACTCGTCCCTCTCCATTCCCAGGGAGAGATATAACTCTACCACATAAAGCAGGCGCTTGAATATGGAATGAATTTCAGGGGGGAGCTTTCTGACGTCCAGGGCAAAGCGTTCCAGATGTTTCCGGATATAGGGCTCTGGATTGTATCGCGGCCTGTGCTGCAGCAACCGGAGACCCTTTATGGAATAATAAGCCGAAAAGACGCTGTCGTAAGAACCGTCATCGTGCTGCATGTTTCGCAGGTAGACCGCGGTCTTTTCATCCTGAAAAGGAACTTCAAGCAGATCCAGGATGGAGAGGGCATGGTAGGAATCTGAACCATTGGGCTCTTCCAGTTTGTAGAAACAAAACCCTCCACGCCTGCATTGGCGTGCGAAGACATAATCTACGATTTGATTGTTCACGTCTTTCTGGAGGAAATGTGGTTTGATCCAGGAAGAAGTCATACCATCATGCCTTGAGTTGGTCTGATTTCTCCTGAAGTTCAAGGATGAGCCTGCGGATGTTCTCGGACTGTCCCTGTGTCCGGGACAGCAGCGCTTCGATGGTGGCGAGTTCGTCCTGGACATATTTCAGGGCCTGTTTACGCATGTCTTCGATGGTCCTGTTTATGCGATCCTCCCACTGGGCGGCTAGACGAGACAGGTTGGCCTCCACCTCGTGGGGAATCTTGTTCATGAAGTTCTTCTCGAAAAAGCGGCGGAAGATGAACATGGGGATTAGGAACCAGATGAGGTCGAAATGGTAATCGAATGGCCTCACTGCCTTGATGTCCGGATGTTCCGGTTCCGAGACATCGATTTTCCACTCAGCCTCTGCGAGCCGAACTCCGAGGACCTTTTCGATATTCTGTCCCAGGAGGCTCCGGAACGCCTCGAGGGACCGGGAGAAGCTCGCATGCGCCTTCTTGAGGGTGCCATAGAAATGCCGGTGCTCCGTTTTCGAGATGCGTCTCATTTCTTCGGTCATTGTATCTGCCACCCATTCCTCGTAACGCCGTGTGAGTCTCCAGAGATTGCCTTGCCAGGTGGGCATCTCCTTGAGAAGCCTGCTCTTCACTTTGTCCCTCAGGGGCTTGTGCAGCTGATCGAGGTAATTCATTATCAGAATCCTCGTCTGACGCTGGTTTTCCCGCCCGATGATGAAGAGTTCTTCGCGGACTAGATCATAATTAACTTTTTCATCCAGGATCTGCTTGCGTAGACCCTCGCGGTCCTGATCGGCCTGCACTGAGGTCTTGAGGGCTATATCGAGATAACTCAAAGTGCCTTTGAGAAGTGACTGCGTTTTGTATTGGAGGATCTTCCTGAACTCGAAGTCGCGGTTGAGCGAGAGCTGGAAAAGAAGTCCGGCTTCCAGACGGTCGCGGAACGACTCCGTGTCGACGCGCGTCGAATAAAGATAGATGGGAAATTCCCGATTCAGTTCTCTTTTTAGAGTTTCTTCGAAAAATCGCAGGACCTCGGCCTGCTGTTCCTGAGAAAGGAGGTCCGCCTTGGTCAGGAGTAGAACAATCTTAGGGGTGTGCTGCATCAGTTCCCGGATCAGCTGAAGGTCGTTTTCAGAGAGCGGCCGATCTGAACTGACGGCAAGGAGGGCCGCACCGACCTCGGGAAGCCAGTTTTCGGAGGTTTCCATGTGATATTTGAAGACGCTTCCGAGACCCGGAGTATCGACAAGACGCAATCCGGCATATTCCTTGAGGGATGGTAGTTCAATATCCACCATCTCCACATTTTTCTGATTCGAGGGGTTTTTTGCTTCCGACGTGTATTCGTCTAGACGATGGATGTCCACCTCCGCCCTTGTTCCGTCGTAAAAGGATACAACGGCGCGTTCTCTCTCGCCCCACGTCAGCCGCGAAATGACTGTGGTGACGGGTATAACACCTACGGGAAGGATGGGTTTTCCGATCAGGCTGTTGAGAAATGAACTTTTTCCCGCCTTGAACTGACCGAGGATTGCCACGTCGATGGGCGGGTTCTCGGCGAGAAGCCCCTCACATGCTTCGATCTGGCGGTTCAGGGAGACGATCTGGAACTGTCCGCAAACCCTGCGGATGTTTTCCAGCAATCGGCCGGAGACATTCTGAATGCTTGCAAGCGATTGACGTGTTGGTGTGTTCTCCATATAAAAAAACTCCTGCCAGGTTTTCCTTTGCAGGAGTTATCAGCCGTTTCGGGCAGTTACCCCGGTGAACTCCATCACCGGGCCGGGATTTTTATTTCTAGTAACGTTCCGGCGGAAAATAAGTATCACAAGAACATGGCCGTGTCAAGACACTGTCCTCAGAAACTTCACGAGTATCAGAATGAAAAGAACGACTATGTAAGCGCTGAGAAAATAGAGAAGCGCGCGGGTAAGTCGGGTCATTTTTACACGGGGCATAAAACTTCCCTCATATCTTGATGCGGGTGACAACCCCCTTCATGATGTCGTTGTAATTGATTGTTCCAAGGATGCGGTCCTGAGGGTCCACCACAGGGATCATGCGGTAATGATACTTGGCGAACATCTCGGCCACGTCCTCCTGGAGATCGTTTTCCTCGGCGGTGACTACCGGTGAAATCATGATGTCGGCCATGTTGACGTGGTCCGCCGTCAGGACGAGGTCACGAAGGTCCACCACGCCGAGGAGGGTCTTTCCGTCCCCGTTGACCACATAAATATATGAGATGCTCTCGGGTTCGCGACCGGATCTCCTGATCTTTTCCAGTACGGCGCCGACTCGGTCCGTTTTGAAGGCCGTCATGAATTCCGATGACATGATATCTCTTGCGGTGACTTCTCTCTCTGAGAGGATGTCCCGAACGCGCTCAGCCTGTTCCGGGCTAAGCAGTCCCAGTAGTTCCTCCACATCATCATGGGGCAGAACCGAAAAAAGACCGACCAGCTGAGGAATTGTCATCTCGGAAAGGATGTTGCGGGCTCTTTCAGCGCGCAGACTTGCAATGATCTGGCGCTGCGCTCTCGGTTCAGCCTCCACCAGGGTTTCCGCAGCCTTTTCCGAATCCAGGGCGGAGAAAAGGGCCTGCTGCTCTTCGCCGGGGAGTTCCTCAAGAACGTCAGCCAGGTCCTCGCTTGGAAGTTCGAGCATCTGTTTGCGGGTTACCGAGAGCGTAACTTTGTCCGTGGCGATAGCATCTTCCACGGAGAGAGGCTGAACGTATTTCCAGGAGATCAGATTGTCCTTGACCCATCGCCGTTTACCCAGACCGAGACGGCGGAGAAAGCCTCCCATCGAAATATCCACATGGACGAGAAGAAGATGCCCGCGGGTTTCCAGCAGGTGGACGTCATTGACGACTTCGCTTCTCCGGCCATCGATGTCGATTATGGTTCTACCCATCAAATGCTTGTCCAGAAGAATCCAGCCCGGCTGGTCCACAAAGGGAGGGAAGGTGTCTCCGCTGTCGGGGGGATGGACGAAAACGGCGTCATCTTCTATCTTGGCGACCTTTTCCCAGGGGATGAATTCAGTGGGCTTTCCCCATCCGTGCTCAATGTAGATTCCCGCGGCCTCCGGATAAGGGTCCTTGAGGGTGAATACGATGTCCGTTAGTTTTCCGATGCGGTTCCTGATGCTTCCCTTGCAGACCGGCTTCTTGCTCAGCTCGGAAAAATATATGAAACGGTAGTGGCCGATGCCGCGGGGTATTTCCGCCGTCCTTGATTTCGAATTCAAACGCTCAGCCATGTTGCACCTCCGGATGTCAGCCGAAAAGCTCCGGGAAAAGCGTATTCAATCCCATAAGAGTTGACATTATTATCACAAAAGCCGTGATAGTTACGTTGGTGACGTTCTGCCACCGCGTATTAACATAGTCGCCCATGAAAGCCCGTTCGTTGAGGAGGATGATCATGAAGATCAATGAGACCGGGAGAAGCGTGACGGCGACCACCTGCACGTACATGGTGATGGTGACCAGCGGCGCGTGCGGGATAAGAACCACCGCTCCCGACGTCGCCAGCATAAGGAGATACACTACATAAAACCACGGCGCTTCCCGGACCCTCTGGTTCAGTGAATGGGCCCAGCCGAAGACCTCGCCCACGGCCCAGGAGGTTGAAAGAGAGATGCACAGCGCGCCGAGAAATCCTGCATCGAAGAGCCCGATGGCAAAAAGGGTGCGGGCCAGATTTCCATGCCCGGCCGGCATGAGCGGCACCAGCGCCTCGGCGGTCTGCCTTGCGTCCTCTATTAGAATGGGCGGCACATGGTGGTAGAACACCGCTCCTGTGGTGATTATAATGAACGCCGCCACCAGGCAGGTAAGCATGGAGCCGAATAAGGTGTCCATCTTTCCGAACTTGATGTCGTGGATGTCCAGACCCTTGTCCACAACGGCGCTCTGCTGGAAGAATATCTGCCAGGGCGTTATTGTTGTGCCTATGTTCGCCAGGATGAAAAAGATCATCTCTCCCGAAAGCCCGCCCGGCATGTCGGGTCGGTAAAAGCCCCTGAACACTTCGTCCCATCCGGGCGCTGTCGGAGTTTTCATGGCCCAGAAGGCCGCCGGAATATAGACTAGGTTGAAGAGGCAGAAAAAGAGCGTCACTTTTTCGAAGGTCCAGTATTTTCCGGTGAGGACCACGGCGAATAGCACGGCCGTCACGGCGACGAAGGTCAGCCATGGAGGCACTCCAAACAGGCTCATTGCTGCCGTCATGCCGATATACTCCGTCACGAGGGTCAGCCAGTTGATGACGGCGAGGTCAACGATGGTGAACCACCCCCAGAAAGGTCCGAATCCCTCGAAGATCGCCTCCGCGTGACCGCGTTTTGTCACGGCGCCAAGCCGCACGGTCATCTCCTGGACATAATAGACCATGGGTAGAAGCAGCAGAATGACCCACAGAAGGGAGAAACCGTATCTCGAGCCGGTTACGGCGTATGTGGAGATCCCGCCCGCGTCATTGTCCGCCACGGTCACAATTATGCCCGGGCCGAGCACCGACAGGAAAATAATCAACTGTCGTCGGGCGCGATTCAGGAGGTGAAAGCTCTTGCTTATCCAATACATGGCAAACCCGCTCCCGGCCGGGAGCAGACGTCTTCGAGAGTAGGCGTCTGTCCCTGCAACCGGATTTGTGCGTCAGGCTATTTTGAGAGAATCGGGTCCCGGCGCGGCTCCGTTTCCGGTGTGATGAACTGTCCCGGAAATGCGCCGAAGGAAAGAAGAGCTTTCAGGCAGGTCTTTCGGAGGTCATTTCACGGGTCGGATCTTCTCCGCCGGTGCCGCCGGAGAGCGGCCGGGCGTCAAACTTGCAGCTACAGTTAGGAGGTTCCATACAAAGTATCTTGTTCTTGTTAAAACTGACTCACCCTCAACGTTTTTTTGGCGTCCCTTCTTAAACACAAAAAGAAAGAGAGGTCAAGGATTTTATGGCGTTTTATCTAATTTTTTCGCGCGAAATAATAGTCGTGGCGGTCTTCACCGCCGTCGGGATCGCGGTCCCGCAGCAGAAGGCTGAAACCGGCTTCCTCGAGCAGGGGCGAAAATTCCTCCGGAGTGAAAGAGGTCATGTAGATAACGTTTTTCGCATAATCATTTTCTTTCTGCCGGAGTTTCGCGGAACCGTCGAAATACCTAACCTGGATGAGAGCGAAACCACCGGGTTTTGTCAGCTCTCCGGCTACCCTGACGACCCTCTGCGTATAAGCCTTTGATGGGAAATGTTGAAATACGCTCGCTGAGACCAGGATGTCAACTGATAGCGGCGGGACTGACCGGAGAACTGATTCCGGGTCCTGAGCCTCAAATAATACCGGCGTGAAGTTGTGCAGGCCGAGGATATTCATCTGCCTCTCGCATTCATCGAGGGACGCCAGCGAGATCTCGACGCCGTAGACGCGCGAGAATGTGCGGCAGAGCGGCCTTACGATCGAACCGCCGCCGCATCCCCATTCCAGGGCTGTCTTCTCGGAGAGAGATCCGATGTAGTCAGGGCCGGCGTAGGCTTCGAGGCATTTCAGGATGAGGCGGAGATGAAAATCACCGTATTCGAACCAACGCTCCCTGTTCCAGCGCATCACCCCGCACCAGTGGGACTGGTCCTGCAGCCTCTCGTTCGACCCGCTGAGACTCCAGTAGGACCCCGCGTCCTTTGCCAGATCTTTTTCCTGTCCGAGTTGCCGGAGAGTTTTGATGATTCGTCTGAACATTGTTAAAATCCAACCCCTGCCCGATTTTTCAACTCTGAACCCGGAACTCTGAACTTTGAACTATCTCTTACTCAACAATTGCCACCGGTCTGGCCCACCCGGCGCTTGCTCCTTTGATCTTCACGGGAAAGCAGCAGACCGTGAAACCGTGAGACCTTCCGATTGCCGAGAGGTTTGCCATTTTCTCCATGTGACAATAGCCGATCTCGATCCCTGCGAAATGGGCCTCCCAGATGACTTTCGGATCTCCCGTCCGCCGGAACTCTTCGGCGAGAAAAGGAAGGGGGCGGTCCCAGCTCCAGGCGTCTATCCCCACCACTTTAACCCCCCGCTCGGTCAGATAGAGCGTGCTTTCCCTGTCCATACCGGCGCCCTTGACGAGATACTCCGGTTTTCCCCAGGCCTCGTCCGCCCCGGTCTGGATAAGAACGATGTCGAGCGGCTTGATCTCGTAGTTGATACGTTTAAGGGCGGCCTCGAGGTCTTTCGCCGTTATGCGTTCCCCGTCCTTCTTGTGACGGAAATCCAGTACTACCCCGTCGCTGAAGCACCACTCGAGTGGAATCTCTTCGACGGTCATGGCCTTCTTTCCCCCGTCCATGGTGGGGTGGTAGTGATAGGGTGCGTCCAGGTGGGTACCGCTGTGGGTGGTCAGATGCATGAATTCCAGGGCCCAGCCGAGCCCGCCCGGAAGCTGCTCTTTTTTCACACCCGGGAAAAAATCCTTCATCTGCTCTGCGCCCATGGCGTGATCCACATAATCGATCCTGGGGATCATCATGGGAGGATCGCTGGGAAGCTCAGGTTCAATGGCGATGCTCAGATCTACAAATCGTTTTTTCTTCATGGTCGGGCTCCTTTAGAATAAAAAAAGTTTGAAGGTACAGGTGTTCAAGTGAAGATTTACCCTGTACCTCGTTCAGGGATCTGCTTTTTAAGCTATGTCATATTGAAGTCTTTGTAGATTTGCAATTTCAAATTTAACTGATATGATTCCCCTCCCCTGAGGACCTGCAAATGAACAATGAAAAGAAAATAATCGTCTTCACCTTCGTGGCCCATTACTTTTTCCATTTCTACGAACTGGCCTTCCCGGCCATGGCCATCCCGCTCATGCTGTCGCTTAGGATGAGTCTTGAAGACGTTCTGAAGCTGGGCTTTCCCATGTACCTTCTCTTCGGGCTTTTCTCGCTGCCCTGGGGCATGTTCGCCGATCGCTTCGGAAACCGAAGAACCCTTGTCATTTATTTCTTCGGGACGGGAATGGGGGCTGTCATCGCGGCTTTATCTTCTTCCGGTCCCGCTATCATGTTCTCGCTCGCGTTGCTCGGTTTCTTCGCAGGCATTTATCATCCAGCGGGAATGGGGCTGATCTCTCTGGGTGTCCGTAACCGAGGCATGGCACTTGGAATAAACGGAGTGGCCGGTTCCATAGGCCTCGCGACTGCACCCTTCATCGCGGGCCTGCTCAACTGGCTGGTGGGATGGCAGAAGGCCTATCTCCTCGTCGGTCTGGCCGGCGTTCTGTGGGGGATTCTCATGGTTTTCGTTCCGATCGATGAGACGCCCATCGAACGGAGCGATGCGGAATCAATAGAAAAAGGCCGGGAGAATTCGAGATTCGCCGTCATCCGCTTTCTTATCCTCTGCGTGATAGTCACCCTCGGGGGATTGGCCTACCGCATAAATATCGTCGTTTTGCCCGCTTACTTTGAGTTCAAAGCCGGATTTCTTTCGAGACTCTTTGCCGGTCTTCCATTCTCAAATCCGGCCGGGATGACCACGATGGCGGCGGGTGTCCTTGTATCCTTAGTCTATATCGCGGGGATCTTCGGGCAGCTGACGGCAGGGCGAATGGCGGACCGACGCGATTTGATCAAGCTTTACCTTGCCTTCAACCTCTGGAGCCTTCCTTTTGTCATCTGCATGGGCTTCCTGGGCGAGCAGTTCCTCTTCGCCGCCGCATGTCTTTATGTTTTCTTCGCCCTGGGGATTCAGCCCATTGAGAACAGTCTTATAGCTAAGTTTACACCGGAGCGGCTGAGGAGCACCGGCTACGGTATCACGTCCATACTGATCTTCGGCGTGGGCTCTCTTGCCGTTTACTGGGTGGGATGGATCAAGGTGACATGGGGCCTTGGAGCGGTCTATCTCGTTTCGGGGGGACTGGTGCTGCTCATCCTGGCGTGCATCGCCGGGCTTATGCGATATACGAAGGGCACGGTATACAGAAACAACGCCGGCGTTTGATATGCCCGGGCTGTCGGTGTTTTCGTCCATAGTTCTTGACGGTCTTCGTTCACCTGATATATACTTTTTACGAATAATCAGGTCCGCTTTTTTCTTCAAGGCCTTCAGGGAGCCTATTACATGAGCAGGGGTCAGAGAATCGCTTATATCCTCGGGGCCGTGATAATAATCGTTCTCGTGTGGATTTATACGCCCACGGATGCGCTGCCGCAGGAGGCGTGGGGCGCAGGATTCAAGGCTCGCTTGATCGGTTTTGTCGTAATCGTCCTGCTTGCCTTTTATTTCTTCTTCGACAGGATTGTCTTCCACAAAAAGAAATGAAGATTTTCTTCCGAACGTCTTTGCGGAAAATCCTGTGGCCTGTCCTGCTGGCCGGGTTGCTTATGCTGACGGGCTGCGGCCCCGGGAAGAAGGTTGATCGGGGACCGGCTGAGATTCTTTCCGAATACATGGACGCAATTATCAACGGAAGGGTTGAAGAGGCCTATCAGCATCTTTCCTCACGGGACCGGAACGAGAAGACCCTGAATGTTTACCGGGCGGAAAGGGCGGACGAGGAAAGCCTCATTCGCAACATGATCGCAAAGAAAATCAATTACTCCATCCGGGACATCCGCATGGCCGGGGATGAGGCGAAGGTCAGGGTGGACATAACGGCGCCCGATTATGATCGCATGATCCGGGACATTCTGTCGGAACCGGCGGCCCGGAATATCCCTCCCGGCAGCCTCAATGCTCATGTTCACGTTTCGGGTCTTCTCGGGAAGTATGTCAGGAAATACCGGGAACAGGGAATTCCAATGAAGAAGACGACGGAGTTCTTCGATATGGTGAGAGAAGCCGGTGAATGGAAGGTCTCCATCCATAACAACGGGAAGCGCTGAAGCACGGGAGGGAAAATGTCAGGGGAAAGGATAACCCGTAGACAGAAAGACATCGCAAGAGTTATTCGGGAGAAAAGACGCGTGCAGAAGGAGAGGACAGGGACGTCTAAGAAAAGGATCCGCAAAGACTGAAAACACCCCGGAGGAAAGATATGAAAGGTGAAAAGCGGCTGAATGCGTTGGAAGTGGCCCTCAATAATGAGTTGCGGGAGCGGGAATTTTATTACCAGAACGCAAAGAGGACCAGAAATCCTGTGGGGAAGGCGATGTTCAAACAGATAGGAGATGATGAGCTCGAGCATTACAAAAGGATCAAAAAGCTGCACGACCTCTGGGCTAAGGCGAAACAGTGGCCGGAAAACGTTCCCCTGAAAGTTAAAGAGACCGCTGTGAAAGATGTGCTCGAGGATGTCGTCAAGAAAGCCGCGGACATTCCCGGGGGAGATGCGGATGATCTGAAGGCTGTTCGAACGGCCATTGAGTTTGAGGCAAAGGGAGAAAAGTACTACGCTAAACTGAGAGATGAGGTTACCGATCCGAAGGAAAAGGCGTTTTTCGATCTTCTCTCCAAGATGGAACGGGAGCATTACCTGTCCCTGAAGGATGTTGAGGAGCTGATGACAGATCCCGTCTCCTGGTACCGGAGAAAGGAACGCCATGGGGTGGATGGTGCGTAGGGAATCCGGAAGGATAATATGTGCAAGCCCGGATAGGTGTTACGCTCGACTTGCCCCATGATATGGGGTAGACTTTTTATGAGCGGAACGTTGCAACTTTTCCATCCGTATCGCGGACCGAGGATTTTTTAATAAAAGGAGGGTTTTTTACCTTCATGTTCAATCGACGTGATCTTAAAAACGAAAAGGGCGCCGCAGGTAAAAGCGCCCGGATTATCAGTTATGACCTTGCCAGGTACAGAGAAATTTTTCTGGACCTTCATTTCAGGATATCTGATTTTGCCACGACGGACGCTTTTTACGAGGAATACGAGCTGGCTCTTTATGAATACTTTGAGGGGCGGGACATCTGCATCGAGGACGGTGAAATGCCAGATGAATTTTTCCGGGACGAAGAAGAGTATGAAAGATTCATGTCCTGGTATTCGCTTTACTTCATAACCGACGGGCAGAACAAGACCTTCCCGGCTCTTTACAGGCAGAGGCACCGCTATCGGCTGTCACCCTTCGAGGACGAGATTCTGAGGAGCTATGCCGGCTCCTATATCGGTCTTTATGAAATCCAGCAGGTTGAGCCGGACAGAGGATTCGAAGCGAGGGACATTTTTTCAGACAGGATATATCGCGTGGAGGATTCTTTCTGTTCCCGCATTCTCTGCAAGTGGGATGTTATCTATGCAGGTCTCGTCTCCGGCAGGGGTCTGACCTTCCTGAGCGGCTTTGATCCCATCATCATACCTACGCGGCTGAAAAGAAGCCTCAAGAAAAGCATCCTCGATATATTCCAGGCGGAAAGAGAGGATGAAGAAACCCTCGAGGAATTCCTGCGGATCCATTCCGCCATGACAGGGTCTCTAATCGAAAAGACGCTGGATCACTATTCTGAAGAACCCATGAGGAACAGCGAGGGGGAGTTCCTTTGTCTGGCCACTCATCATTACCGGATCTCCGATCCGGATGCATTCCTCGGCAGAATCAATAAGTCGCCCTTTTTCAGCCGGGCGTCGTCCATGGAAAACAGAAAGAGTTCCGGACCGACTGCAATTTTCACGTGGGTACGCCAGCCCAGGGAGGGATTGAAGGTATACGAAACGCCGCCCCTCGGTGTGCTGACGGTGGAAAAAAACAGGCTTAAGGCCGAGTGCAATTCCAGGGAGCGGGCAAGAAAACTCAAGGCACTGATTGAGGAAACATTCGGCTCTCTCGTTCAGCACCGCACGACGGTTTATGAAGACCCGGAGGTGCGCGTGCCCATCTGGGACGGCCTCCGTTCAAGTCCCGCCGCTTCAGAAGATGGTTACGAGGACTGGCTGGATGAAGAAGTGCCGGCCCTCGGCGGAATGACTCCCCGTGAAGCGGTCCTCGCGCCCGAGGGCAGAGAGAGGCTCACGGACCTTCTGAAGGAACTCGAGAATGAAAACGAAAGGGTTCTACGCCTGGGGATGAAGAACGACGGTCATCCCTTTTTCCCCGTGGATAAAATAAGGAAGGAGCTAGGTTTATAGAACATGCCCCTGCCCTTCTTCAGATCCCGGAAGGAGACCGGAGAGGTCGTCCGCCGTTACGAAAGCGGTGCCATAAAAGAGAAGAAGACCTATGTGAACGGCAGGCTTGAGGGCGTATATGAGTCCTATTACGAGAACGGCGGGGTAATGCTGCGGCTGCACTACGAAAAAGGCCTGAAAGAGGGGGAGGCGGTCAGTTATTACCGGGACGGAACTATCAGGGAGAAGGGATCTTTTCAGAAAGACAGGCTCACGGGTGAATACGTTTCTTATTATGAGAACGGACAGGTCAAGGAGAGGGAATTTTACCGGGACGGCAAATTGAACGGAACCTATGTACTTTATCTCAGAGACGGCCGGATTAAGGAAGAGGAGAATTTTCTGGACGGAAAATTCCATGGTCCCTACACTTCGTATTACAAGACCGGCGAGGTGAGGGAAAAGGGAACATTTCAAAACGATAAACGGGAAGGGGAATTCACAGCATATTATAAAAGCGGTCAGATTCGGGCGAAAGCCGTTTATAAAAACGACCGTCTTGTCGGTGAGTTCGTCACATATGGAAAAGACGGGAAGAGACTGACAGGTGAAGGAAGGGAAGGGGAAGATCTGCCGGCGGACGAGGAATCACTGGAGGAAAGAAACAGAGAATTCGATGATCTCCTGAAAAACCTGAAGGACTTCGAAAAACATTAGAACGGACCCCGTGGAAGGGGAGAAGACCATGACAAAAAATATTCTTATACCCACGGACGGCTCTGATTACAGCAGGACGGCCCTTGAGTACGGTATATATCTCGCGAGATATGTGGATGTCCGGCTCATCGGCATGCATGTCGTCGATGTCAAAATAGTTCAGGGTCCGCTGTTCAGCGATATCGCCTTCTACAGCGGAATGCCCGCCTATTATGAGTTTCTGCCCAGGATCGAGGAGGCACTGAACAAGCGCGGAGACACTATTCTCAAGAACTTCGAAGACCGCTGCCGCGAAGCTAATACGCCGGCGGAGGTAAAAAAAGTCACGGGGCTGATCGATGAGATGATAGTTGAGGAGGGGAAGAAAGCCGACTGGATTCTTCTGGCCCAGAGGGGAGAGCATTACCGTCTGACCACGGGAGGACTTCTCGGCTCCACGGCCGGTTCCGTCGTCCGAAAGTCCCGGACGCCCGTCATGGTTACTCCAGTTGAGTTTCGGGAGATCGAGAGCATGGGAATAGCCTATGATGGGAGCCCTCCCGCCGATCACGCGCTCGAAACCGCCGCCGAGCTGGCCCGAAAAACACGCTGGCCCCTCACCACTGTCACCGTCTGCGACGATCCCCGTGCAGCCGCCGAGCTCACGCGTAAGGTTGAGGACTTTCTGGAACCTTACGAGATCGACAATGAGATGATCATCCTCAGGGGCAAGGCGGACAGGGAAATAGCAAAGTTCATAGAAGAGGGCTCAGTAGAGCTCATGGTAATGGGTGCTCACAGCCGGGTGACTCTCCGGGACCTTTTCCTCGGCAGCACGACTACCCACGTAATCCGAAGCAGCCGCATACCGGTCTTCGTCATTCATTGAAGCGGGTAAGGATTATTAATAACAGACGGGATTTTTCAGAAAGGTTTTTCGAGTTTCAGATCGGCTAGACACTTGCTGAGTGGTTCGAGGGCGTCTCGACGCGTGAGGTCGTAATAAATGGGGGTGATTGTGATCATGCCCCTCCGGAGGGCGCAGGCGTCCGAATCAAGTTCTTCTTCCTCCGGGAGCTGTGTCTCTCCGGCAAGCCAGTAATAGATATTGTCCCTCGGGTCAGTCCTCTTTTCATAATTCTCCATCAGCCGCGCCCGACCCTGTTTCACCACCGCGATTCCACGGATGTCCTTTCCCGGAAGTGCGGGGATGTTTATGTTCAGGGGTATCTGCTTCAGCGGATTTCGTTCCATCATGAATCTGACCATCCACCGGGCGAAGCGGGCGGCGAAAGAGAAGTCGGCATCCCGGTGGGTGTCAAGAGAGAAGGCCATGGAAGGCACGCCGAGAATGGCTCCCTCCGTCGCCGCGGAGACCGTTCCCGAATAGATTACGTTTATGCCCACGTTGGCGCCGAGGTTGATTCCGGAGACCACTAGATCGATAGGCTTTTCCGAGAGTTCCCGGACCCCGATCTTGACACAGTCAGCCGGTGTCCCCGAAACGGCATAACCCCAGAACGCCCCGTTTTTCTTCGCCCGCCTGACCATCAGAGGGCGTGAGATGGTGATGGCATGTCCCACGGCGCTCTGCTCCGTCTCCGGCGCTACAATTAGGCAGTCAGCATCCTTTGACAGTTCTTCCCGGAGAGCGCTGAGCCCCCGGGCGTAGATTCCGTCGTCATTGGTGAGAAGAATATTGATCATGAACCCTTCTTAACGGAAAAAACCCGGAAAAGCAATCCTGCCTTTCCGGGCCCGGTTTTGTTCCACTGGTTATTTCCTTTTGCCTTTAGCCTCTTACTTCACTTCCTCGAAATCGGCATCCACTACATCCTCTTCCTTCTTGCCTGCTCCGGCCTGAGCCTCCGGTCCGGCTCCGGGACCCGCTCCAGGACCCGCCTGCTGCCCTGCCGATTTTGCGTACATTGCCTCGGCGAGCTTGTGTGAGGCCTGGGTCAGTTCCTCCTGCGCGTTGCGGATGGCGGCGGCATCATCGCCTTCAATGGCCTTCTTCACCTTGACAATGGCCGCCTCGATCCGGGCCTTTTCATCGGGCCCGATCTTATCTCCGAATTCCTTTATGTTTTTCTCGATGCCGTAGACCATTGAGTCGGCGTGGTTTCTCGCGTCGATGAGATCGCGTCGCCTCTTGTCCTCCTCGGCGTGGGCCTCGGCTTCCCTCACCAGCTTGTCGATCTCCTCCTTGGAAAGACCGCTCGAAGCCGTAATCTTGATGCTCTGTTCTTTCCCTGTTCCCAGGTCTTTGGCTGAGACATGGACTATACCGTTCGCATCTATGTCGAAGGTCACCTCGATCTGAGGGATTCCTCTCGGCGCGGGCGGGATGCCCACCAGCTCAAAGCGTCCGAGCGTCTTGTTGTCCGCCGCCATGGCGCGCTCCCCCTGGAGGACATGAATGCTCACGGCCGGCTGATTGTCCGCCGCCGTTGAAAAGATCTGACTTTTCCGCGTGGGGATGGTCGTGTTCTTTTCAATCAGCTTAGTCATTACGCCGCCCAGGGTTTCGATACCAAGTGACAGCGGGGTTACATCAAGAAGCAGGACATCCTTCACCTCGCCGCCGAGGACGCCTGCCTGAATGGCGGCACCGATCGCGACCACTTCATCTGGGTTCACTCCCTTGTGGGGTTCCTTTCCGAATATCTCCCTGACCTTCTGCTGGACCCTCGGCATGCGGGTCATACCGCCCACCAGGATTACCTCATCGATCTGCTGTGGAGTGAGATTCGCGTCCTTCAGGGCCGTCCTGCAGGGACCTTCCAATTTGGCGATGAGGTCTTCCACAAGGGCTTCGAGCCTCGCGCGCGTGAGTTTCATGGTCAGGTGCTTGGGGCCCGAGGCGTCCGCGGTTATGAAGGGCAGATTTATGTCCGTCTCCATCGCCGTCGAGAGTTCCATCTTTGCTTTTTCCGCAGCCTCTTTTATCCTCTGAAGGGCCATCCGGTCCTTCCTCAGATCGATACCCTGATCCTTCTTGAATTCATCGCATATGTAGTCAAGAAGTTTCTGATCGAAGTCCTCGCCGCCGAGATGGGTATCGCCGTTGGTGGATTTGACTTCAAAAACCCCTTCGCCCAGTTCGAGAATGGAAATATCGAAGGTCCCGCCGCCCAGGTCGAATACGGCTATCTTTTCGTCCTTTTTCTTGTCAAGGCCGTAGGCAAGCGACGCGGCGGTAGGTTCATTGATTATCCTGAGAACATTGAGACCGGCGATCTTGCCCGCATCCTTCGTGGCCTGCCTCTGTGAATCATCGAAGTAAGCCGGAACGGTGATGACGGCATCGGTGACTTTCTCTCCGAGATAGTCCTCGGCCGTCTGCTTCATCTTCACGAGCACCATGGAGGATATTTCAGCGGGACTGTAATTTCGCCCTTTGATGGTGACCTGGGCATCCCCGTTCGATGCCTCAGTTATCTTGTAAGCGGTCACCGTTCTGTCGTACTGAACTTCTTTGCTGTTGAACTTTCTGCCTATGAGCCGCTTGATCGCATAGACCGTGTTTTCCGGATTTGTGACGGCCTGACGCTTGGCGGCCTGCCCGACCAGTCGCTCACCCTTATCCGTAAAGGCGACCATGGAGGGCGTTGTTCGGCTTCCCTCCTGGTTTGCGATGACCACCGGATCTCCTCCTATCATTACGGCGACACAGGAGTTTGTCGTCCCCAGATCTATTCCGATAATTTTTCCCATTTGAATTCAACCTCCTTATTTCTGATCATTTCCTTTTTCGAATTCTTTTTCCTCCCCGGGCCTCTTAGCGACGGATACTTTCGCCGGTTTCAACAGACGGTCGTTCAGTATATAGCCCTTCTCAAATTCACTGATTACGTGGTTTTCTTCATGTTCGTCGCTTTCCACCTGCATAAGGGCCTCGTGAATATTGGGATCGAACTCCTTGCCCACGGCCTCGATCCTCCGAACGCCGTATTTCTCCAGGCGGGCGAGAAGCTGCTCCTGAATCATCCGTAAACCTTCCATGAAGGCTTTTACGTCTTTCGACGTTCCCTCGAGGTCGAGGGCCCGATCCAGGCTGTCCAGGATGGGCAGGATGTCGCGTATTATGTTTTCGTTGTTGTACCTGATGAGATCCGCCCTCTCCTTTGCGGCGAACTTCTTGTAATTCTCAAGTTCGGCTACGGATCGCAGATATTTCTCGTAATTTTCCTTTGCTTCTTTTTCCTTTTCCAGAAGCCTTGCGGGCAGGTCCTGATCTGCTTGAGCCTGATCAGGTTTGCCCGCCTCGAGCGGCTGCTCACCTTGCTCCTTGAGCTCGGTTACTTTCTCGTGTTCTTTTTTCCCGGTATCCGCTTTCTTTTTCATATATTTTCCCGTGACATTATCGTCATTATTCATACACTCGTGGGAGAGTTTATTCTCTTTCACTTTTTCGGGTTCTGGAAAAGGACGGATTATTTGGATTCCGGTCTCTGGAAAAGCTTGTAGTCAACCATCTCGCAGATGACATGTCCGATGGTTATATGAACTTCCTGAACCCTTGGGGTGCTGCTTGAGGGGACCACAAGAGAATAATCAACAATACCTGCTATCTGTCCCCCATCCCGTCCCGTGACTCCAATGGTGATCATCTCCGCTTTTTTCGCCGTTTCGAGTGCCTTGACCACATTAAGAGATGATCCGCTGGTGCTGAGGCCCCAGGCCACGTCTCCCGGTTGTCCTATTGCCCTTATCTGTTTCGAGAAGATCTCCGAAAAATCGTAATCATTAGAAATACTCGTTATTATTGATGTATCAGTCGTCAGGGCTATTGCCGGCAGAGGCGGTCTTTCGATCATGAATCGGTTCACAAATTCCGCGGCGATGTGTTGAGCGTCCGCTGCGCTTCCTCCATTCCCGAAGAGCATGATTTTGTTGCCTCGCTTCAGGGCGGCTGTTACGGCATCGACAACCTTGACTATCCTGCTGAGATTCTCATTGAGGAAGGCCTCTTTGAGTTGGATGCTTTCCCTGAATGCCCTGACAATGATATCCTCGACGTGCTCCATTTAACCTCTTGAAATTGCAATTTTTTCAAATAGCGGCTAACGTCTCGAAATACGATGATAATATATTTATCCGCTCTCCTGGTGTCAAGGGCGGCCGGGTAATCTATTTATTGCTATATGGTTGATTTTTCCTGAAAAGACCTTTAATCCCGTTGGGGAAAGGTATGCAGAAATGACGATTTACGGGAAGATTCTCTTCATATCCCTCAGCTCGGCCGCCTTTCCCTTGTTCAGGTCGGAGACTCTGGCAAGATATCCAGTAATTTGCGTTATATTCTCGATCTTGTCCGATCCGCAATGGGCGCACCGCTCGTTCAGCCCCGCTGAAGTCCTGTTGCATGATATACAGCTTGTAAACTCGGGTGAAAAAGCCACTCGTCTGTTTTCTGTTTCCCTAAAGATAGTTTCCATGAAGCGGCTCAGCATTTCTTTTGAGGGTGTATTATCTCCCGGCCAGATGCGGGATGCCGCCGTCCCTTCAATAAACGGGTGAAATCGGCCCTCGCCCCTGACGCGCTCCAGCGCCGTGATATCAGCCGAAACATTGAACATTATCGAATTATTGTAGTAGACCTCGCCCCTGGAAATGTCACCCCTGACGAAATGCCCCGCCCGCGGTGAGAAAAGTCGCAGATCAAGCCTGGCAAAGCGATATGCCGTGCTTTCGGCCGGAGTCTGTTCCAGGATCAGGCGGATGCCGTTTCGCCTGCCAAGATCTTCCGCCACGGCCCTCATCCGCGAGATTATCTTGAGTCCGAGCTGTACGGCCTTCTCCGACTCGTGGAGCTGCTTTCCCCCATGAATGTGAACGAGTTCATTGAGCCCCACAAGCCCGATGAGATAGACGGAGCGGTCCATGCGGAGATAGGGATGACCATCCCTCTTCATGGTTAGGAAGGACAGGGGCCCATCGTCGCCGTATGAAATAAGTTTTTCAATGAAGTCCCTTTTCTGGAGATGTGCACGTACCGCCAGGGCCATTCGCTCTGAAATGAGTGAAAAGAGCCCGGCGTCGTCTCCCGCCGTCTGATAGCCGATCCGGGGCAGATTCAGAGTGACATTCTGCAGGGAGGCTCCGCGCATCTCCCAGGCAGAGAGGTTTTTCCCCTCATTTTTCAGCCCATCGCCGCGGTCAAAGGAGAATTGAATATTTCCCATCTTAGCAGCCACCTCGCAGGCTTTCTCGAGGAACAGTTGTCCTTCCTTTGTCCTGAATGTTTCTTCAGAGATGTGAATGATGGGACGGGGGAAGAAGAATGGTCTGCCCGTTGCGTCGCCTTCCCTGAAGACATCGAGAAGCGCGAAAAGAAATCTCCGGGAATCTCTGATGAAATCTTCATATTTTCCTTCCGCCGTCATGCCCCCCGGACCGATAAGGTGTGCTTTTTCCAAGTGCGACGGGACGTCCCAGTACAGATGGATGTCGGTGAACATCACCTGACCGCCCCGGGCGAAGGCGAGCTGCGAGAATTCATATACAAGCCTCTGAGCGAGCTGACCGACCTCCGCATCGCCAATTCGTGAAAGATATGGAGCGAAGGAAATATTGACGGCATCCCACTCGAGAGAGCCGGCGAAGTTTCCCTGCAGGGCGGCGCTGAAACGTATCATGTGTGCAAGCAGAACGTCGGCATGTCTTGCGGGTCTAGCAACGGACGGCGAGCCGGGTAGACTGAGGCCGAATTTTTTCACGTATTCAAGTGATTGTATAGACGAATAGGGTCTGTCGACAGAGCCGAGCTTGTGGAGGTGGATGTCCCCGCAAAGATGTGCGTCGGCCACCTCCCGGGAAAATACGCTGTGAAGGGCGAATTCCTTCTTGATACCGTCGGCAAGCGTAAGGTTCGTTCCCTCCGGCCAGTGCGGCACGTTGGCGTTTTCCCTGTTTCTTGTAAGGATAAGCCGGCCTATGTCGTAAAGAGGGAAGCCGATACGGGTGTGAAGACGCCGCGCTTCTTCGAAACCCCTCTCGATGAGTTTGGCGTTCACGAGTTCCCGGATCAGGGGCGCAGTCAGCGTTTCGATCCCCGATGCAAAAATCTGCTTCTCGACCTCGGCGCTGATTTCTTCCGCCGTCTTGGGATCGACACCGGCCTCAAGCATGAGAGCGTTGGCGATCCGCCGCCGGTCCCATCCGACGACCTCTTCATTCGACGTTCTAACAAATAGAGTTATTTCCGTTGCTTCTTTGTCGATCATAATAAAGTTCCGGGTTCAGAGTTCATAATTTTGGAGTTTGTGGTCTTATAACCCATTGCCCATCGGCGGGCAACAGCTACTTTGCCGGCAAGGGTTGGGGAGGGGTGAGATAACTAAGTACCCAGGAATGCGATAAGTCACTTCCGGGATACCTTACGATCATTTAACGGTAGGGGGAATGGGGGGAGTTTTCAAATGAAATTTGATGGGGGGTTGGGGCAGTGTAAATCATATCATCCAGACGATTTCCATTTATCAAATTCAAATATGAATTGTTCTGGTGACTCCTTGGGCGTCAACGCTTTTTTATAAGCTCTATACATTAAACCCGGTGCCACATCATGATCTGTTGCATGAATCATATAATACATGACTTTACCATCAGATTGTCTTGAATATATAGGCCAGGGAGTCACATAATTGTACTTAAACTCATCTTTTATTCGTTCTGTTAAATAGACGGCCCTGTCATAGCGCCGCATACTCTTTAGGATGTCCCAATCTTCTCTTCCCCACCATTTCAATAAGATATCTGTATCTTTAGTAGCGGACCATGCTCGCTCTATCCAAGAACAAGGCAAAAAATAGAACAACTCGATTTTATGACCAGTTTTTTTATGGTGGGCCAAGATCTCGACACTTTTCCAATGACACTCAAATGTGCGTTGATCAAGAAGACAAAATGTGGCTTCCTTTTCTTTTATGGGATTTTTTTCTAAGAAGTCTGCGATAAGCTCATTAAAATCTCCAACGAAGATCTCTATTCTTCTCTTTTGAGGAGAACTTGATAGAGATGCTTTTTTTAAATTTTTAAGTCGTTCAACTTGGCGAGCATTTTTTTCAAACAAAAAGAATTTTCTGAACCAATACGGCTCACTTTCCAGAACAAGCTTTGCGGACCATGCCTCTGGTTTATTTGGCTTTTGAGGTCCCGCGAACCCATCAATATATGTACCATGCTTCGTAATCATTACGAAATAGTACAAATATCTCTCTATTAATTTTGCTTTGTTCTCCGTCCAGATGGGGCGATCAACACCTTTAAAGAAGTTTTTTCTTTTTGATTCTGGTGGAAGGGTAAAAAGATAAGGCTGCTCCATTGATAAAGACCTTTCAATTAGGAAATTTATTCCAAATCCGGCCTTCAAAATCCTTCCCTGCGTCTTTTTTCCTCATCTTTATTAGTTTTATAGGTTTGTTATTCCCGATATCTTGAAAATAGATTTGTTTCACCCCGGATCGGAGCGAAGGTCGAGGACATCTTCACCGACGGGGCTCTCGAGGCCCTCGCCCGGAGGCTCACGACGAAGGATCGGCAAAATAAGACGATCTCCCACGCCTACCCGCTCATCGTCAATAACTACACCGCGAGGGCGATGAACGAGGCCTACGAGATCGGAGAGAAGAAGGTCACGGAAGAAGTCATCATGAAGATATAGAGAGAAGCGTGGGAGGAGGTGGAAAGATGGCAATCAAGCAAACAGCGTTATGCGACAGGTGCGGAGAGCTGATCGTAGGCGAAGGCTTCAGTGCCGCGTTCTATGCTGGCAGCCACGGGGTCACGATCAAGGCGAAGGCCGAGATCGCGCTCCACGAGGTCGGGAGCAAACACTTTTGCGGGAAGACCTGCCTCGTGAAGGCTATCGGGGACGCGATCGATGGTCTTCCGAACGGGAGGCAGAAGGAGGAGAAGAGATATGGCATCGTTGGGCGAAATTGAAAGATTGACCAAGGGCTTTGCCGAGGGGCGGAATGAGCTCTCGGCCCGGGTCCGCGCCCTGGAAGAAGAGATCCAGGCGGTAAAGAAGAGGCATATCTCGGGGATCAAAAAGGTCGTCGCCCTGGTCATGGAAAGGCAGCACGCCCTCAAGGCGGCCCTGGAGGAGAGCCGCGATCTATTCGTCAAACCGAAGACCAAGATCCTCCACGGGATCAAGATCGGTTTCCAGAAGGCAAAGGGGCGGATCTCCTGGACCGACGACGAACAGGTCGTGAAACTCATCAAGAAGCATTTTCCCGATCAACAGGACATCCTCATAAAGACCGTGGAGAAGCCCGTCAAGGACGCTCTCCAGCAACTCACGGCCGCGGAGCTTAAAAAGCTCGGCGTCACCGTCGAGGAGACGGGCGACCAGGTCTTTATCAAGAGCACCGACTCCGAGGTCGACAAGTTCGTGGACGCCCTTTTAAAGGACGACGAAGAGAGGCTGCCGAGGGAGGCCGCTTAAATCTTGGACCAGATGGCCTTTGATTTCGAACTGACGAACGAAGAGAGGCACGTCATTGGCCTGCTGAAAAAAGGCCGGTCGAATGCCGTCTCCGTCAGGGATCTGGCCGTAAAAACGGGGCTGGGCGGCGTCGCCGTGCGACAGGTCGTGCGCCGTCTCATCATGGAGCGGGGCGTTCTCATTGCTTCCTCCGTGGGAGACCCGCCCGGCTATTTCATCGCCGAGACGGCCGACGAGATCATCACCGCCACGAAGAGCCTCCGTCACCGCGGAATCATGATACTCATGCGGGCCGCGAGGCTCCAGAAAGCGTCTGTCGAGCTCGTATTCAACCAAGCAAGACTTGAATTCGAAGAACGAAAACCACAGGAGGTGACGTTTAATGAAGGTAGAGAAGATCCCGCTATACCATGAGATTGATATCCTCCGGGCTGAGAACAAGCAGCTGTGCGAGGATCGTGCTTCGCTGTACATAAAACTGATGGAGGCAGAGGCGCGACTGCGGACCAGTGAAAGTGCAAAAGAGATTAAGCGCCTCGAAGAGGAAAACCTGAGGCTCCGAAAATACCTTGGTGAGATCGAATGAAATTTCGATGCCCTTATTGCCGCCGCGAGTGCGACTTCCAGGACGTTCAGGCAGACAGCGACATGGCGGCGGTCTTCCAGATGATCCCTGCCTTCGGTCGGCACTTCACGCTTGTCTGGGCCTATGTCCAGTTATTCAGTACGACGCCACTCAGGATGAAATCGAAGAAGCTCCGGATACTGGTGAACGAGATGCGGATTCTCTATGAAGAGGGACGCTTCAGCTACCAGAAGAAACAATACCGGATCTCGAACGACGGCGTGGCCAGGGCGCTGGATGTCGTCATTCACCGGAATTTCGAAACCGCCCTGACCAATCACAATTACTTGAAGGTCATCATGGTCAAGATCGCCGAAGAGGAGGAGCGGAAAGCGGGCGCTCAGGCTGAGCGGGATCTGCGGCAGAAGGAGGAACGGCTTATGTCAGGCTGCCGAGACGATGAGACCACAGCGCAGAACCTGAAACACGTCAGGGCGGCAATCGAGGCGATCAAATGAAGACGAGCGACAGAAAACAGATTCAGTTGATCCACGTGGCCCGGACCCGGATAGGCATGAATGACGACGATTACCGCCTGATGCTGCAGGGGCGCTACGGGAAGGGATCCTCGAAGGACCTTACCTATGGGCAGGCCCACGATCTCATCGAATTTTTCAAGACCCTCGGCTTCAAGCTCGAACCAAAAAGACGAGAACGCACGGCGAAGCGGCCAGTCGCGGGCAAGCTCCCCGGAAACGTTGTTGTCCTCGCGAGCCACGAGCAGCTCAACCTCATCGAGATCCTGAAAGAGCGCGTCGCCTGGCGCTTTTCGGACGGCTACGAGCGGTGGCTCTCGAAGTTCCTGAAGACGTCCTCCATCCGCACGGAGAGCGAGGCGAGAAAGGTCATCGAGGGATTGAAGGGCCTGCTCCGCAACCAAGAGAAGGCAAAGAAAAATATCACAGGAGAAAATTGACATGGTCATCGTAGCATTCATTATCGGTTTCGGAGCGGGCGCCGCCGTTGCGGCCTTTGTCATCGTCATGCTCCTTGCGGCCCACGAGGCGGAAATGCTCATCGAAAAGAGGAAACAGGAGATAGAGGACGAAAAGCGGGCGGCGGAATTCAAGTTCTTAACCAGACTGAACCGGGCAAGAACATGGAAAAGTGGCTAAATGAGATCGCGGCGGAGATCTCCGCCGAGTGTCTCCCCGAGTCCTATCAGACGCTCGCGGAGATCATAGGCGTCGAGAACACGCTAAAGCTCGCCCGCTTGCTTGGGGGACTCGTCTATTACTACCCGAAGCTCGATACTCTCCTCCAGAAGAAACGCGACGACCTTATCCGGCGCGAGTTTAACGGCACGAACCACAAGGAGCTCGCGATAAAGTACGGGCTCACGGAGCGCTGGATCCGCGAGATCGTCCAGGCGAGACCCTCCCACGACCAGGCAGACCTGTTTTGAAGAAAAACTGTGAAGCGCTTCACAAGACTTTCCTGACACCCATCCTGTAAATAGTATCCCTACACTACCACCTCCTCTGGACATGGCCGGAAGCGGCTGCGGGAATACAGGACCACCGCAGCCGAACCGGCCGGAAAGGAAGCGACATGGAAGACGTACTCGTTGCGATCTTGCGTAAGGTCTTGTTCATGGTCCTCCTTTACGGGGGCTATGCGCTTTTTGACAAACTGGAGCTTCGCGGCTTCGTAACCCGGGAGGTACTCAAAGGCGATGCGAAAGCTGTTGCCCTTATTCTCGGCCTTCTTTCTATTGCTATCGCCATCGCCTGACGCCCAGGCGTGGAGTCCGAAGTACGACCTCTTTTTCAAGCGATGGGGCGAGTTCTATTTCCCTTTTGAGAATTGGAAGCGCTGGAAGGCCCAGGGGATCGCGGAGAGCAATCTCAATTCTCTTGCCCGTTCCAGATGCGGCGCTCTCGGAGTGATGCAACTGATGCCCAAAACGGCAAAAGAACTGGGCGTCAACCCCTACTATCCCGAATCAAATATCCAGGGTGGGATTAAGTACGACTTCAGGCTCTTTAAAATGTGGTCGCAGATACCCGACAAGCTCGAGCGCCTGAATTTTACATACGCTTCTTATAACGCCGGGCCGGGATGGATCGTCAAAGCGTACCGGGCATCAAGGCGTCCGGAGTGGAAAGAAGCCGCGCAGCACCTTCCGTCCTTTACGGGAAAGCATTCGGTCGAGACGATTGGGTACGTCGCGAGAATCAACAAAATCTACAGACAAATCCAGTAGGCGGTCGAAGTGGCGAACATAAAGCTCATCATTGCTGGGGTCGTGGCGGTCGCGATTATCGCGCTATCAGTCGCGGTCTATTTCTACCGGACGGAAGCGAAGGCCGTGAAGGCGGACCTTGCGGCCTGCCAGTCGGCCAATAAGGAGAGGACGGAGACGATCGCCAAGTTGAAAGACGAAGTCAAAAACGCCCACGCCCTTTCGGACAAGAGGACGCGGGCGAAAGAGACCCTGGTCAGGCGCCTCCAGGAAATAGACACCTTGACCGTACCGGGGGAGAAAAATGAAAAGAGCGACGCTCTTGCTGGCGACGATCCTCTGCTTTGCGAGCTTAACCGCATGTTCTCGCCAGGTCGTAAGGACGGAGTACGTTAGACAGCATATCCCGAGCCTTCCCTCCGAGCCCTCCTATTACCCGGTGAAATGGGGCAAGGGGACGGACGGCACGTATTTCGTGGACCGGATGAACGCGAAGAACCTCCTCAAGAACATGGAGCTCATGAAAGACTACCAGAAGGATTTGAGGACCATTCTCCTGGACCTCAAAGAGGCGAAGTAAATGGACGAATGCGATATGGCAGCCCAGAGGGAAGAGCACTACCGGGATATTGCCATCCGTCAGGTGCGTGCGGCGGGTTCCGAAGAGGAGCCCCTGTACAACAGCGAAGGTAAAAGGATCTGCGTGGAGTGCGAGAAGAGGATCCCTCAAAAGCGGCTAAAGGCAAATCCCCGGGCGGTACGATGCGTCGAGTGCCAGGCGAGGAAGGAGCGGGACCATGCCGGATTGGGCTGAGATCATCAAGGCGCTCTGTTTCTGGGGACCGGGGGCCGTAATCGCGGGCCTCATGATCCTCGCCCTTTACAAGCTTGCGAAGAGTATCGGGCTGGAATTCGTAAACGCGCAGCGGAGCCAGGCCGAGGCCCTCGGCAAGCAGGCCCAGAGCATGGAGGGTCTTCGCGAATCCATTCACGGCTACATCGTGAGAGAGAGCAAGGAGCACCGGGAGATCGTCATCCTGCAGAAAGTCATCCTGGACAGAATCGAAAACTTAGAGGACACGCGAAATGGATCCCAAGAAAGAACGATATCGGCGCATCAGAGGCGCGATGCTGAAGCTGCTCGCCTGCGAGCATCCGGGACCGATTGATTCCAAGACGCTCCATTTCCTCCTGGAGGACTTGAGGTACGTCATCACCGAAGAAGAATGCGACAGCCACGCGGTCTATCTCGAGGAAAAGGGCTTCCTAAAAAGGGACCAGAGAAAGACGGGCTCGATCGAGCTCAACATGTTCACGATCACTCCGACCGGCCTTGACGTCCTGGACGGGTTCATATCCGACGTCGGGGTCGATGTGAACTTCTGAGGGCAAGGCACCATGGCCGGAAAAAGCTACATTGCGGAGAACCGCGAGCTCGCCTATCGCACCTGGCGCGAATGCGGGCAGAATATCGAGCTTACGCTCCGGACCCTGAAAGACAGGCACGGGCTTCCCATCACCAAGCCCACGATCTACGGCTGGATCGAGAAATACGACTGGAAGGGTCGCGCGGCCAGGGCGGAAAACGAGGAGATTAGGGCGACAGAGGCCGTCGTAAGCGACGAGGCCCGGATGGTCCTCGACCTCGAAAAGCAAAAGACGAAATACGAGCGCTACTTCGATACTCTCGCGGAAACGGCCACAGACACCCAGGCCATGTACGCTTACACGAACCTCGTAAAGACGATCATCGATGTCAAGACCCGGATCGGTGCATATAAGGCGAGCCTCTTTCTCGATTTCATGAGGGACCTAATCGAGTGGCTCTCCAAGAACGACCCGGCGGCCGTCCCGGTCCTCGAGCAGAACTTCGACGACTTCATCGCCTTTGCCCGGGGAAAATACGGAGGATGACGATGGCTCGCAAAAAAGCCCGTAGAAGGCCGCAGGGCGTTTAGGGGGCCTTCCTATGGGGATTTTAATTGACACTGTTTATAAACATGTTAACGGCCGCCAAAAGGGCATTTTCAAAGGGTAGCTGAGGTATTTTATGGCGCTCGGCGCGAAAGAAAGAAAATTTGACCGGGAGATCGAGGCCCTGAGAGCCCTGATCCAATCCAAGGCGAAGCCCTTTCCGGAGGATAAAAAGTTCCGGCGGGAAAGGATCAAAAAAGCCTCCCGGGACCTCGAGTATTTCGGGCGGACATATTTTCCTCACTACATAGATACGCCCTCTTCCAGGCTCCACAGATACATCTGCAACCGCTACCCGGCGATGGTCTTCCAAGCCGTAGAGACGGGCCGGGGGGATCGTGAAGCCGACGCGGCCCCGCGGGGCAACGCGAAGTCAACCTGGACGACGCTCATCCTGCCTGTCTGGTCCGCCGCCTACAAGTACCGGCTCTTCCCCCTCATCGTATCCGAGACGGCCTCCCAGTCCGAGGACTTTATCCAGTTCATAAAGGCGGAGCTCGAAACGAACGAGCGTTTAAAGCAGGATTTCCCGGACCTCTGCGGCGAGGGACCGGTCTGGCGCTCGAACATGATCATTACCCGCAACGGGGTCAAGATCCGGGGCGTCGGCGCGGGACAGAAGCTGCGGGGCATGCGCCACGGGAGCCGCAGGCCTGACCTTGTCGTCTGCGACGACCTGGAAAATGACGAGCAGGTGGAGTCCCCGGAGCAGAGAAAGAAGCTCGAGAAGTGGTTTTTTAAAGCGCTCATGAAGATCGGACAGCCCGACACGGTCTACATCGTCGTCGGCACCATCCTCCATTACGACAGTCTCCTCAACAACCTCTTGAAAAAACCCGGCTGGAAGGGACAGAAATTCAAAGCCGTTTTGAAATGGTCTAAATCTCGGCTCTGGGAAATATGGGAAGAGATCTTTACGGACATAGCGGGAGGGAAGGAAGAAGCCGAAGTTGCGGCCGATGCCTTCTTTGCCGAACATGAAAAAGAGATGCTCGAGGGGACTGAGGTCCTCTGGCCGCAGCGGGAGAACTACTACTACCTCATGAAGATGAGGACCTCGGAGGGGCCGGCCTATTTCGACTCGGAAAAACAGAACGAGCCTATCAATCCTGACGAGTGCCTCTTCCGCGAGGAGGAGTTCGCCTACTGGGACGACGACGAAGTGGATCTTACAGGAATCCCGCATTACGGGGTCGTCGACCCTTCGATGGGGAAAAAGTCAAAGCGCCACGACCCCTCGGCTATCCTCGGCGGCCGGATGAAAAACCACATCATCTACGTGGACATCGCCGATATCGACAGGCGCCATCCCGACAAGATCATCGACGACGTTTTGCTTTACCAACAGCAGGATCCTTTCCAGAAGTTCGGTGTGGAGTCAATCCAGTTCCAGGAGTTTTTCAAGGACACGCTCGAGAAGGAGGCCCATAAGCGCGGCCTCACCATGAACGTCGTGGAGATCAAGCCCAATACCGACAAATACCTCCGAATCCAGACCCTGCAGCCCTGGATCAAGAACGGTTGGCTGCGCTTTCGGCGAAACATGAGGACACTCATCGACCAGCTAAAATACTACCCCCTGGGCGACCATGACGACGGCCCGGACGCGCTCGAGCAGTTGAAGAGCCTCATCGAGGAGGCGACGGCCAAGGGGGTCATCGAATTTCAATCCACGGGAGTGCGCCGCGTCACGAGCAGCACCTCCATGAACGCCTTTATGGGGAGACTCTGATGACTGAAGAAACCGCAAAAAGACCTCTCCTAACTACCGACGAAATCGCCACGATCGAGAAGGACATCGATATCTTCGCCGGCTGGCTTAAGCGCTTGGAGAACCCAGATCCCGTCCTGCGCACGGAAGCGGCAGGCAAGGGCCTGAAGCTCTACGACGAGGTGGAGCGCGATGCCCACGCCTCGAGCGTGCTGCAGCAGAGGATCCTCGCCGTCGTCGGTAAAGAGTGGGATATCATCCCCGCCAAGACGGCAAGACGCGCGGGCAGACCGGCAGCGACGCCACAAGAAAAAACTGTCGCCGATTTCGTTTCTTCCGTCCTGGAGAATTGCAACTTCGACCAGGCCCGCCAGGAGATCCTCCGGGCCATCCTCTACGGCTACTATGTCCTGGAGGTGATGTGGCAGTTGCGCGATGGTCGCATTGAGATTGCGCGCCTCATCGGCAAACACCCCCGGCGCTTTATCTTCACTCCGGAGCGGGAACTCCGCCTCCTGACCCTCCAGAGCATGATCGAGGGCGAGCCGGTACCGGAGCGCAAATTCGTTGTCTTTACCTACGGAGATAGCGACAACCCCTACGGGCGCGGCCTGGGTCAGAAGCTCTGGTGGCCCGTGTGGTTCAAGAAAAACGGGATTAAGTTCTGGCTCGTCTTCCTGGAGAAGTTCGGGATGCCGACCGTGAAGGGGAAGTACCCGCCGGGGACGAATACCGAGCAACAGAAGGCCTTAATGGACGCGATCGAGGCGATCCAGACTGATACGGGGATCAAGATCCCGGACTCGATGGATATCGAGTTTCTCGAGGCCTCGCGCGCGGGGACGGTCACCCACGAAGGGCTCTGCGACTACATGGACCGGCAGATCTCCAAGGCGGTCCTCGGGCAGACGCTCACGACCGAGATCAAGGGCGAGGGCTCGTACGCGGCAAGCCAGACCCATAACGAAGTGCGCCAGGAGATCATTGAGGCGGACGCGGACCTGCTCGATTCCTTTCTCAATGAGACGTTAATCAAATGGATTGTGGATTACAATTTCCCGGGCGTCAAGGATTATCCAAAAATCAAGACTTATGCGGCTCCCAAGCCGGACCTGAAAGCCCAGAGTGAGATCGACAGGACCCTGATTGTGGATATCGGCCTGCCCGTGTCCCGACAGTATCTCTACGAGACATATGGTATCCCGGCACCCGCCGAAGGCGAGGAGATCATGGGGGGCGGTGCGAAACCGGCTACGCCAGCACCGCAATTCACCGAATCCGCTTTCACTCCTGATCAGTTGGCTGTTGAGAATTTGAAGAAAGAGG